>Ga0247739_10000005_pt1 | contig 546544 bp, 492 predicted proteins | sample UWRJL058202B2_FD_180943 | JGI IMG/M metagenome (GOLD analysis project Ga0247739, IMG submission 180943) | Plant litter microbial communities from Arlington Agricultural Research Station in Wisconsin, United States - UWRJ-L058-202B-2 | ecosystem: Environmental > Terrestrial > Plant litter >... | reverse complement strand
TTTGAAGTTTTTTTTGAGAAATTTTCATTCCCTTTTTCCTTCTAAACCTTACCAATCTTTCAATGAACTTTCCGTGTTTTGCGGGGTGCAAATGTAACTTCTGTTTTTAAATCTCACAAGCTTTTTTTAAACTTTTTTTGAAAATATTTTTTCGTTTAGTTTAACTGGCTTGTCAGTATTTCAGTGAACGTCTGTCGTTGTTGCGGGTGCAAAAGTAGCACCTTTATTTACATTTACAAGCCTTTTTATTATATAATTTCAATCTTTTTTCTAAATGGCTGGTTTCGCGTTTTTTACAACACGAAGTTTTTTTTGAATTTGGCGGGTTGTACCTGCTTTTGGCTCCTTTTGGTGGGTTGGCCGCAAAGGCACTAAGGCGCGAAGGCTTCTTTTTATATGGTTTTGTGGTTTCTCGCAGAATCGCAAAGGCGCCTGGTTTTCTTCCCTGCGCTTTATTTTCTTCTGGAAACGGCTTCCCTAGCCCCGATAGAAGTGGAAATCCTTTTGCTTTTTCCTTTAAAAAGCAAAAGATTGGAACGGATAGCGGGAAATAGCTCCTAATTCTTAAACTACAAATCTCAAAATTGTTTCGCCTGTTCGCTGCCGCTCGAGTCCAAATTCCAAATATGGTGACTTAGTATTAAACCCGACAGGTTTTCAAAACCTGTCGGGTTTCGGTGACCTAGAAATTCTGCTTATATATTATTAGGAGAAACTTGTGCTTATATAGTATTATTAAATCGTACTTATATATAAGAGAGAATAGGATGCAACACTTCAGAGCTCATGATTAAATTATCGATGTACTCTTATATATAGTATGCAGGAAATACAGTTGGAGATAATTATTAAATATACTCTTATATATTATAGTATAAAGATGAATATATATATTGTATGTATTTCTGTAATGCGTTATATTTGCATTCACAAAATTATAAACAATGATTAAGATTACTTTACCCGATGGGTCAATTAGAGAGTTTGCTTCGGGCGTAACTCCGATGGAGGTTGCTAAAAGCATTAGTGAAGGATTTGCAAGAAATGTGATTTCTGCTTCTTTTAATGGTACAACAATTGAAACCGAAACTCCATTGACGACCGACGGTAGTCTTATTTTATATACCTGGAATGATGCGGAAGGCAAAAAAGCTTTTTGGCATTCGACTTCTCACGTAATGGCTCAGGCTCTTGAGGAATTGTACCCTGGAATTAAATTAACTCTTGGACCTGCAATTGCCAATGGTTTCTATTATGATGTGGATTTTGAAGATCAGAAAATTGTTGAAGCTGATTTTAAAAAGATCGAAGACCGGGTTCTTGAAATTTCGAGAGAGAAACACGAATTTAAAATGCGTCCGGTTAGTAAAGCTGATGCTTTAGCAATGTATAAGGACAATGTTTACAAAACTGAATTGATTTCTAATCTTGAAGACGGAACTATTACGTTTTGTGATCATGCTACTTTTACTGATTTATGTCGTGGTGGCCATATTCCGAATACCGGAATCATCAAGGCTTTTAAAATCATGAGCGTTGCGGGTGCTTACTGGAGAGGTGATGAAAAAAACAAACAGCTGACTCGTGTTTACGGAACTTCTTTTCCAAAACAAAAAGATTTGACTGAATATCTTGAACTTCTTGAAGAGGCAAAACGTCGTGATCACCGAAAATTAGGTAAAGAACTTGAATTGTTCGCTTTTTCTCAAAAAGTTGGACAAGGTTTACCTTTATGGTTACCAAAAGGTGCTGCACTTAGAGATCGTTTAGAGCAATTTTTGAAGAAAGCACAAAAGAAAGCGGGATACGAGCAAGTTGTTACTCCACATATTGGGCAAAAAGAACTTTATGTTACTTCTGGTCACTATGCAAAATATGGCGCTGATAGTTTTCAACCCATAAATACTCCTGCTGAAGGTGAAGAGTTTTTATTGAAACCGATGAACTGCCCTCACCACTGTGAAATTTATAATGTAAGACCTTGGTCGTATAAAGATTTACCTAAGCGTTATGCTGAATTTGGTACTGTATATAGATATGAGCAGTCTGGTGAATTACACGGTTTAACTCGTGTTAGAGGGTTTACTCAGGATGATGCACATATTTTTTGTACTCCGGAACAGTTAGATGAAGAATTCAAAAAAGTAATTGACCTGGTATTATATGTATTTGGTTCGTTAGGTTTTGAAAACTTTACTGCTCAAATTTCTTTGAGAGATCAGGAAAACAGAGAGAAATATATTGGTTCTGATGAAAATTGGGAGAAAGCAGAAAACGCTATTATCAATGCTGCTGCTGATAAAGGACTGAATACTGTTGTAGAATATGGCGAGGCTGCTTTTTACGGTCCGAAGCTTGACTTTATGGTAAAAGATGCTTTAGGCAGACAATGGCAATTGGGAACTATTCAGGTTGATTATAACCTTCCGGAACGTTTTGAATTGACTTACAAAGGTGCTGATAATGAATTACATCGCCCGGTTATGATTCACAGAGCTCCATTTGGATCTATGGAACGTTTTATTGCAATTTTGCTAGAACACACTGCAGGAAATTTCCCACTTTGGCTAATGCCTGAGCAAGCTATAATCTTGTCTTTGAGCGAGAAATACGAAATTTATGCTAAAAAAGTTTTAGATTTGCTAGAAAATCACGAAATTCGCGCCCTAATTGACAACCGAAGCGAGACAATTGGTAAGAAAATCAGAGATGCTGAAATGCAGAAAATACCATTTATGCTAATTGTTGGTGAGGAAGAAGAGAAAAACGGAACTATTTCTATTCGTCGTCACGGTCAAGAAGGAAAAGGGAATATTACAGTTACAATTGATGAATTTGTCGCTATTGTAAACGAAGAAATAAAAAAGACATTAAAAGTTTTTACAGTTTAACTTAAATTATAAAGTCATAGCAATAAGAAGCAACAGAGGTTACCAACCTCGAGTAGAAAAAAAGGATGCACACAGAATAAATAACAATATTCGTGGTGTACAAGAAGTAAGATTAGTGGGCGAAAACATCGAACCAGGTGTATTCAAGCTTGCAGAAGCTTTACGTTTAGCAGATCAGTTCGAATTGGATTTGGTTGAGATTTCTCCAAATGCTGAGCCGCCGGTTTGTAAAATCATGGATTACAAGAAATTTGTTTACGAACAAAAGAAACGTGATAAAGTTTTAAAAGCTAAGTCTACGCAAGTTGTCGTAAAAGAAATCCGTTTTGGGCCTCAGACTGATGAGCATGATTACGAATTTAAAAGAAAAAATGCTGAGAAGTTCCTTAAAGAAGGTGCTAAATTAAAAGCATTCGTTTTCTTTAAAGGACGTTCTATCATCTATAAAGATCAAGGGCAGATTTTATTACTTCGTTTAGCTACAGATTTAGAAGAACATGGTAAAGTTGAAGCGATGCCGGTTTTAGAAGGTAAGAGAATGATTATGTTCATTGCTCCGAAGAAGAAGAAATAGTTATCAGTTTAAAGTATCAGTTATCAGCTCGAAATCTGAGACTTTAAAATTGAAACGAAAATATAAGTAAGTAAGAATAAATTAAAACACTAGGAAAAATGCCTAAAATGAAAACAAAATCTAGCGCCAAGAAACGTTTCAAAGTTACTGGTTCTGGAAAAATTAAAAGAAAGCATGCTTTTAAAAGTCACATCTTGACTAAAAAATCTAAAAAACGTAAATTAGCTTTGACACACTCAGCGCTAGTTCACTCAACAGATATGAAAAGCATCAAACAACAATTAAGAATTATCTAATAATTCTTTAGGTTAAAAAAATATTTATTATAACCTTGGAGTATGGCTTTCAAGTTCCTTTGATTCAATTCAGGACGCCTGCTACAAAAACACATTAAAATTATGCCAAGATCGGTAAATTCAGTTGCTAAAAGAGCAAGAAGAAAAAAAATAATGAAGCAAGCCAAAGGTTTCTTTGGTAGACGTAAAAACGTTTGGACAGTTGCTAAGAACGCGGTAGAGAAAGCGATGAGCTACGCTTACCGTGACAGAAAACAGAATAAAAGAAATTTCCGTGCTTTATGGATTCAACGTATCAACGCTGGAGCCAGATTAGAAGGAATGTCTTATTCTCAATTCATGGGGAAAGTTAAAGCTAACGGAATCGAATTGAACCGTAAAGTTCTTGCAGATTTAGCTATGAACCACCCAGAAGCTTTCAAAGCAATACTTAATAAAGTAAAATAAACGTTTTATAAACTCAATTTAGATTACTTACTTATCATAGAAAAACCATTCGTTAACGCGAATGGTTTTTTGTTTTATAAAGTTATAAAATCACATTTTTAGAAATGAATTTTAAAAGTACCTTTGTATTATATAACTGTATCTACATGTACGAAGCACTTTTTCATCATATAGAAAAATTCATAACTCTGGAACCTTCCGAGATTACTACTTTGGAATCGTGTTTAAATCTTTCGACAATAAAAAAGAAAGAACATGTATTAAAAGAAGGTCAGGTTTGTAATACTATGTATTTTATAGTTAAAGGCTGTATGAGACAATATATTATCAATTCGAAAGGGAGTGAACAAACGCTTCAATTTGGTATCGAGAATTGGTGGATTACTGACCTTTTAAGTTATCATAATCATATTCCTTCCCATTTTTATATTCAGGCCGTGGAGAACTCAGAAGTAATTGCTATTGAGAAACCGGTGCTTGAAACCTTATTGCTTGAAATCCCAAAATTAGAACGTTACTTTAGAATCGTTTCTCAAAAATCTTTTGGAGCCACGCAAATGCGGATTAAATTTCTCTTTACGATGTCTGCAGAAGAACGATATCATCATTTTAATAATCATTTCCCTGAGTTTGTACAGCGTGTTCCGCAATACATGATTGCTTCTTACTTAGATTTTTCTGCTGAATTCATGAGTAAGATTAGAGCCGGAAAGGTATAATTTCATTTCTTGAAGTAGTTCAAGTTTTTTAAAGTACAGATACAGGAACTTTGTATCAAACTTTAAAAATATACAAAATGACACCAAGAATTATTATCCCAACTGTTGCTCCACAAGCTTATCAGGCTATGATGAATTTAGAAAAATATATTTCTACAACTTCATTAACTCCAGTCCATAAAGAATTGATTAAAATTCGCGCTTCACAAATAAATGGCTGTGCTTATTGTATCAACATGCATACTGCAGATGCCAGAAAATATGGCGTTACCGAACAACGTATTTACTTATTAAGTGCCTGGCGCGAAGCTGATGTTTATACCGAAGAAGAAAAAGCTATTTTGGCCTTAACGGAAGAAGTTACTTTAATAAGCCATCATGTTTCTGAAGAAACTTATCAAAATGCTGCCAATTTATTTGACGAAAAATATCTTGCTGAAATCATTATGATGATCATAACTATTAATGCATGGAACCGCATAGGTGTTACTACAGGAATGAGAGCCGTATAATTTTATAAAGATAAATTTTACAACAATTTAAATATGACAATCCCTCCTGTACGAGGGCTTGTCTGTATATGCCTGTAAATGAGAAACTGAATTTTCTAATTTTAAAAAAAAGCCAAAAACAGGTATTTATACGTGCTCCCAACAATTAGAATTCTATATTTTTGGCGCATGAAACCACAAAGAATACATTTCTGTCTCTATATAACGTTTGCTTTAATTGTCATTATTTTCTCTTGCCAGAAAAATGACAATGACCGTAATGCGTTTCAGAAACCTGAAAGAGAAGTAGAAAAATTTATTGCTTTTGGTGATCAATTTTATAAAGAAGAAAAATTTGATAGTGCTTTCTATTACTATAATGAAGCAAAATTAGTAGCTGATCCAAAAACTGATACAAAAAAGATTGCTCTTGCACTTTTGAAAATGTCTGAAATACAACAAGATAATAGCGACTTCATTGGCAGTGAAGCAACCGCAACAGAAGCAATTAAATACTTAAACAAAGTCAATGATCCAGAGTACACATGGACTATATATCGCATTCTGGGTATAAATTATTTTAATACTTATGATTTTGATAACTCAATTCTTTATTACCAAAAAGCTTACCGTTTAAAAACTAACAAAAAGCAAAAGATCGCAATGCAAAATAACATTGCATTAGTGTTTCGTGAGCAAAAGAAATATAAGGAAGCGATCAAAATATTCGAGGCTCTCTTAAACGAAAAAGAAATCACCAGCAATCCATTATTGCTTGCTAAAGTTTTGGACAATTTAGGTTCTTGTTATACTTTAGATAACAATTCAAATGCGCTAAATTTTTTAAAACAAGGACTCGAAATTAAATTAAAATTGAAAAATGAATTGGGTTTAGGAATGAGTTATAAGCATTTATCGCAATATTATGACAACAAAAATCCGGAACTCTCTAAGAAATATGCCCTATTAGCTTATGAAAATTATACTAAAGCAAATTGTATCGACGATCGACTACATTCTTTAGAATTGATAATTAAAAATAGTAATGGTCCTGAATTAAAGAAAAGTTCTATTACATATGTTTCACTAATAGATAGCATTTTTGAAGTTAGACAAAAGGCAAAAAATGAGTTCGCCAGAATTAAATATGACTCCAAAAGACAAAGAGATGAAAATCTAAAATTGAAGGCGTATAAAACTGAAAATGAATTACAATTAGAAAGACAAAAAAATCGAAATATTGTCTCGTACATTATTATCGCATTCAGTCTTGGCTTAATTCTGGTTCTTTATTTTTACCTGACTTCAAGAGCCAATAAAGATAAGATCGAAGCAACCTATCAAAGTGAAACACGTATTTCAAAGAAATTACATGATGAACTTGCTAACGATATTTACCATACTATGGCTTTTGCCGAAAATAAAAACCTTTCATTGATCGAAAATAAAGAGCAGTTATTGAATCATCTGGATGCTATCTATTCAAGAACAAGAGATATTTCAAAAGAAAACAGTCCTATTATAACGACAGAAAATTACATTTTTTATTTAAAAGAAATGATTTCAGGATTTGATACCTGCCATATAAATCTTTTAATTACTGGTCTTGATACTATCCCGTGGAATGATATTGAAAGAAATAAAAAAATTGCGGTTTACAGAGTATTACAGGAATTACTGGTAAATATGAAAAAACACAGCCATGCAACATTGGTTGGAATTACTTTTAAGAACACAAATAAAAATATTCATATTAATTATACTGATAACGGAATAGGTGTAAAAACGAACAATATCACTTTCAAAAATGGATTGTATAATGCCGAAAGCAGAATTCACGCTATAAAAGGTAAAATCAATATAGATACTAAATCAGAAACAGGATTTAAGGTGCAGTTTAATTTTCCAATCTAATTTTTAGTTTACTATCTATTGGCAGAAATAATACAAGAATTAATGATCAATCATTTTTATAAAAAAACTTTCAAAATGTGGAAAACCGTAATAAAATCAGAAATCAAACTCTTACTTTTGACAACAATTCTGACAAAGTAAATAAATTAAGTTTTTCTATTTTCTTATAATTCCCTTATGTTTAAAAAAGTTTTAGTTGCTGAAGATTTGGATAGTATCAGCATTACTGTGATTCAGGTACTTGAAGATCTCAAAATACCTTTTATTGACCATGTCAAATATTGTGATGATGCCTTAATAAAAATAAAAAAAGGAATAATCGATAATCAGCCCTATGATTTACTGATAAGTGATTTATCATTTAAAGCAGACCATCGTGAGATAAACCTTTCCAGTGGAGAAGAATTAATTGGTGCTGTAAATGAGTTTCAGCCTTCGATAAAAAAAATTGTGTTTTCTATTGAAGATAAATCCTATCGAATAAAATCACTTTTTAACGATTATGGAATTAATGCTTATGTCACTAAAGGCCGAAACAGTATAAGTGAATTAAAAAAAGCAATAGAAAGAGCATACAAAAATGAAGAAAAGATTCTTTCATCAGATTTGGCTTTTAATTTTAATGATAAAACTTTAATTGAGATTGAGTCATACGATATTTCAATTTTAAAGTTATTGGCTCAGGGTTATACTTTAGAAAACATATCTAACGAATTTAAAGTTTCTGCAATAGCTCCAAACGGCACCAGCAGTCTCGAAAAAAGAATTAATAAATTAAAAATATATTTTAAAGCTAATAATAATGTTCATCTCATTGCTCTTGCAAAAGATTTTGGCCTTGTTTAACTTTTAAGGTGTTTTATGGTTTCCCGTAAGGAAATGTTTTTTTATAGAGATAAATTTGTTACAAATCTATTACCTGCAAATGAAACCAATTGTTAAGAACGGCTCTAAAAAAATTCAATATCAAAAATTTATTACTAAACTATATACTACCAAAAATAAAATAATAATGAAAACAATGATACTCTGTCTTTTTCTATCGATAAGTTTTGCCTTTGTTTCAGAAAAAACGGGATGGCTGGAAATTGACTGGAAAATGATCTTTATACCGGCACTTTTAGTATTACAAATCATCATCATTTCGACGGCTTTAAAAAACCGATATAAAAAACATTAGATTTTTTTTGCAATCTGAACAACACTTAAAGCGAGAAAAAAGCTTTTTAAAATTTAGAATATTGAATAATTAGTTGAATTTTGAAATACTTATATTTGATATTTTAAATCCTGCATGAAAAATTTTCTAAGCCTTTTTATTTTATTCTTCACACTTCATTCATTTTCTCAGGTTAAAATTGTATCCTGGAATATAGAAAACTTCGGTAAGTCAAAGACAAATTCTCATTTAAACATTATTGCCAATACTTTACGCAATTATGATATTATCGCAATCCAGGAAGTTGTCGCCGGTTATGGCGGCGCAAACGCAGTTGCTAAATTGACAGAAATTTTAAACGAAAAAGGATCAAAGTGGGATTATAGCATTAGCAATCCTACAAGCGGGGACAGCTATAAAAAAGAAAGATATGCTTATATCTGGAAAACCTCAAAAGCAAAACTTAAAGGCACCTGGCTGGAGAAAAAATACAATGCAGAAATAGATCGCGAACCTTACTTTGCTACTTTCGAAATTGATAAAAAAATAATAACGCTAGTTAACTTTCACGCTATTACCAAAAAGAAACAACCTGAAACAGAAATAAAATATTTTAAGTTTTTACCACAGGAATACCCTACTCTAAAATTGGTTTTTATCGGAGATTTTAACTGCCCTGAATCACATACTGTTTTTAATCCTTTAAAAAAGATGGGCTTCACCCCTGTTCTGGAAAAACAAAAAACCACATTAAAACAAAAATGTAACGGCGATAATTGCCTGGCGTCAGAATTTGACAATATTTTTTATAAAAAAAGCAATTTACGATATATTAATTCTGGTGTAATTTCCTTTTATAAAACATTTTATTCTTTAAAGGAAGCCCGAAAGATATCAGATCATATTCCTATTTGGTTTGAATTTTCCTTAAACTAGTTATGTTTTCAATTTTTTCTTTTTAGCCGCCGGAAACAAAACGTTGTTTAAAATTAATCTATAACCCGGAGAATTGGGGTGTAAATCTAAAACTGTAGGCGGATCACCAACCTGATGCTGAAAATCTTCAGGGTCATGTCCACCAAAAAAAGTAAACATTCCTTTTCCTTTTTCTCCGTGAATGTATCTTGCTTCACCATTTAATTCACAAGTTCCCATTACTAAAACGCTTGATTTTACTAATGCTGAATCAAAAGAAGTGGTTTGTCCCATAAAACCTTTTACAAGCTGGGTATGATTTTGACATAACATACTTGGAATTGGGTCCCATTTTGCAGAGAATTCCATTAAAGAAAAATAATCTTTTTCCATTGGAATTTTACGCTTTAAAGTCATATCGATGTCTGAGAATTCATATTGCTCCGGACGCCTTTCCAAGGTAAAGTTTTTAAAAGCAAATGAATTTCCGTAATTCAATTTTGATTGATAATTTGGTTCGCTCGCATCACCGTCAAACATAGCTTCACAAATATCTACCCCATCAGCGGCAAGTGCTATATCAAAACTATCTGTTGCAGAACACATTGCAAACATAAATCCTCCTCCAATAACAAAATCCCGAATTTTTTTTGCCACTGCTCCTTTTTCCTGTGACACTTTAGAATATCCTAATTTTGCTGCTAAAGCTTCGGCATCTTTCTTTTGATCAATGTACCAGGGCGTGTTTTTATACGCTGCATAAAACTTTCCGTATTGTCCTGTAAAATCTTCGTGATGCAGATGCAGCCAATCATAGAGTAATAATTGATCACTTAAAACTTCTTCATCATAAATTGGCGTAAAGGGAATTTCGGCATAGGTTAAAACTAAAGTCACGGCATCATCCCAAGGTTGTTTTCCTTTTGGAGTATAAACTGCAATTTTTGGTGCTTTTTCAAGAATTACAGATTCCATATTTTGAGCAGGACTCGAAATATCACTTAAGATTGAAGCCTCTTCACTATCTGAAAGTACTTCAAAACTTACTCCGCGAATCTGACATTCTTTTCGAATTTCGGCTACATCAGGAAGCAAAAAAGAACCTCCTCTATAATTGAGTAACCAGCTGGCTTTGTAATCTTTACTTAAACACCAATAGGTTATTCCATATGCTTTCAGGTGGTTTTGCTGTGTTGTTTCATCCATCGGTATTAAGATAAATGAGGCTTTTACAGTTAACGAAAAAAGGAATATAAAGATGTAGACTAAACTTTTACGCATTATAAAATTATTTTAGTAAAGATATAAAGGAAGAATTAAAAAACACAATCGTGTGAGTTAATTAACTATGGTAAGAGAGAGATAAGAAAAAATACAATTAAAATCAAATTTTACAAAAACACGTAAAAACACGTGTTTTGTACAGATACTTTCTTACTAAATTTGTTTACCAAAATAACCAATTAACTAAATTAATGAAAAATTTAACCATGAAATTTGATGAGAGCAAGAATGAAGCTAAAGGCTTGAGCATTTTACAGAAAATAGGCATTTGCTTACTTGTAATGACTATAATTGTATATTACGTATTATCAATTCAGTTTTTAGCAAGTTAATTTAAAGAGTTAAAACTGCAATTTCGTTTTGAATAGCATAAACAACTAATCCTGCAATGTTTCTGGATTCAGTTTTAAGTAATAAATTATTACGATGTCCTTCCACAGTTCTCGGACTTAAAAAAAGGTGATCTGCTATTTCTGTAGTTGTTTTTTGCTGACAAATAAGTTGAAGGATTTCTATTTCACGAGGGGAAAGAAAACCGGTTTCTAAGTTGCCTTTTGAGTTTTTTGACGAAATTATAGTTTCCTGGATGGTTTTTAAAACTATCTGACTATAATAAAAACCTTTTTTGGCTACTTCGTTAACTGTATGAATTAAATCTTTTGGGGTTGTATTTTTTATTAAATAAGCAACAGCCCCTACCTGAATCATATTGGCAACAAATGATTTGGTATCATAACTGGTTAAGGCAATTATTTTGATGTCAGGAAAAGATTTACGAATAATTTTTGTGGCTTCAACACCATTAAGGACCGGCATTTTCAAATCCATGATAATAATATCCGGTTTTGACTCGCTGCTAATTAATTTGGAAATAAGTTCTTCCCCATTTGAAGCTTCAAAAATAATTTCAATATTATCTTCTTTTTGTAATAAAAAAGAAATTCCTTTCCGAAATAAAACTTCGTCATCAACTAAAGCAATTTTAATAGCGCTACTCATTTTATTATGTATTTGGTCTTTGGAATTTCGAAATTACAAAATATGCTTCAAAAAATACGAAAAAACACCTTATTTTATTGATTAAAAATGGGTATAAATCTTAAAAACTATTTTAAAAAGTAAATGTCACGGCAATACCATCGTTAATTTGAGAATTTATTTCGATTGTTCCCTTCAAAAAAGAAATCCTGCTATCAATATTTTTCATACCCAGTCCTTTTTGATTTTCACTATTTTGAGAATCAAAACCTACACCGTTATCTTCATAATTACAAGTATTTATACTATCAATAGACTTAAAAGCAATCCAAATTTCCGTTGCTCTTCCGTGTCGCAATGAATTATTCATTAATTCCTGCAAAATTCTGAAAACGTGCAAATGCCGGTCAATATCTTTTTCGTCAAAATCAATTTCGTTTTTATAGTAGACTTTTACTGATTTACTGCTTTCAAATTCCTCACAAAGTTCTTCGACGCCGGCATTTAGTCCAAATTTTTCAAAAACTGGCGGTAATAAATTATGAGCAATTTTTCTGGAATTCTCCAAAGCCTTTGTAGTTAAGGCAATAATATTCGCTGTAATCTCAATTGTTTCTCCTTCAGTCAAGTTAGGCGAAGTAAGCAAATGGCTGTTTAACGAAACTATATTAAGTTTTGAACTAATATCATCGTGCAAATCCTGAGCGATTCTTTTACGTTCTTCTTCCTGTGTAATAATAATAGCGTGAAGCTGTTCTTTTTGATATTGTAATACAAGGTCTTTTTTTTCTAATTCTTTTTGAATAATTTTTTTTCTGGAGAAATAGAAGAATATTATCAATATAACGGCGACAATTATAAAGAAAAGAGAGATGTATAATATTATTGCAACAAGTTCTTTTTCAGGAATTGAATGGGTATTCATATCATTTCGTTTAATTGGCCGTACTGTTTTTTAGTGAATTTCATTATGGGTTTATGTAATAACTACCTTTTAAATATAGTTTTTTTTTGAAAAACTTTTTATCCACTCATACAAAATAAAAAACTCGTACAATAAAAGAAAAAAGGCATTTAGTTCCCAGGTTAAATATTTCAAATCATTACTAAGTCCTAAAGAAAGATTCCCAATTAAAAATAAAACCGTACTTGCTAACAAGTAAAATATAAGACCAACACTAACATAATAGAATTTTTTACTTTCGGTAAGCATATTATAAAAATGCAGCAGGGCAAAAATTACAATAAGTAAAGACGTCATGGTAATTTCAAATAAATTAAATGTTAGAAACTGGTCTGAATCAAAAGCAAATTGTACTGCCAAAATCAACACAGCAATAAGTAAACTGATCTTAATGAACATTTTTTGGCTTTTGATTTGGCATAATGAATCATAAAATAACCCCAGCAATATCATTTGTCCAATAAAAAATATATTTACAACAAATAAATTATTCATACTAAGATGATACATGACTTCCATGCAAAATTGCATTAAAAATGAAAAAGCCAAATAAGAAACAAAAAAAACATTAGCTTTTTCCTTTCGGAAAAAGCTATATGTGTATAATATAAGATTTAATAATAAAATCGAATAACCTGAATAAATTAAAAAATCATCCACTGTAAAAAATATTTATTCAAATTAATATGGAGGGCTAGGACGTGCTCCGTCGTATACGATTACGTCATCTTCAGCTGCTTTATTCTGTTGAGATGCTGGTGGTCCGTAAACGTCTACATATTCACCTGTTTCTTTATCAAACTTTGCTCCTACAAAAAGTAAGGTTCTTTCCTGTTGATCATTTATACCAATATAAGCACGAACAGCATCGGCATCAAGCTCTAACACTTTTTCTAAACTTTCACGTGGTATTAAAAAAGATTTTACTTTGGTTTTTGGATCTTCAACTGTAGTATCAGCCTCGTATCTTTTTTTCCATTCTTTGGCAAGGGTTAATGAAATTTCAATAGGTCCCGGAAAGCTTCCTTCACTCATAAATTTAATTTTTAGTTAGTTAATAGTATTAAGTTTGTTAAATGGTTAATGGTTGCTAAACTACCGAATTAATTTTTATATAAGAAATATTATTTGGTTAATTGTTAATGAATAATTAGGAAATAATGGACAAAAAAAAATCTTTATAAGCCACTCGCTCATAAAGATTTTTTCTTTTAATTTTTTTTTCCAGGCTAAAATGGCACATCACTATCGTCATCATCATCATTCAGATTACTTCCAAAAGCTTCATTTGCCGAAGGTAGATTTTTAGTAATGAATGGATTATCGTCATGATTCATTTTTGATGGTAAATCGTCATAACTACCAGAGAAATCATCAAGGTTGTCAAATTTCCCGAGGTGTCCAATAAATTTCAAACGAACATTTTCGATACCACCATTACGGTGTTTGGCAATCATAATTTCAGCCTGACCGGCAGTTGGCGAAGCTTCGTCATCATCCCACTCGTCAATTTTGTAATATTCAGGTCGGTATAAAAACGAAACAATATCGGCATCCTGCTCAATTGCTCCGGATTCACGAAGATCCGAAAGCAACGGACGCTTACTTGATCCACGCGTTTCAACGGCACGCGATAACTGCGAAAGTGCAATTACCGGAACATTTAACTCTTTTGCCAAAGCCTTTAAGTTTCGCGAAATGGTAGAAATTTCTTGTTCACGATTTCCTCCTCCTTTACCATTTCCACCGGCAGTCATCAATTGCAAATAATCGACAATGACAATTTTAATATTATGCTGTGAAACCAAACGACGGCATTTTGCTCTTAAATCAAAAATCGAAAGTGACGGCGTATCGTCAATATACAAAGGCGCTTTTTCTAAGTTTTTTACTTTGGTACTTAACATTTCCCATTCATGCGGTTCTAATTTACCGGTACGTAATTTCTCTGATGACAGTCCCGTTTCTGATGAAATCAACCTCGTTATCAACTGAACCGAAGCCATCTCTAAAGAAAACAAGGCTACTCCATGTCCAAATTCAATGGCAATATTTCTGGCCATCGAAAGTACAAATGCCGTTTTTCCCATCGCTGGTCTGGCCGCGATAATAATTAAATCACTTGGCTGCCATCCGGAAGTCAGCTTGTCTAAATTAGTAAAACCGGTTTCAACACCACTCAATCCTTCTTTTCCGGCAATTTCTTCAATACGTTTCTTTGCCTGCAAAACTAAACTTTGAGCCGTTTCAGAACTACGTTTGATATTCCCTTGTGTTACTTCATATAATTTTGATTCAGCCTGATCCAATAAATCAAATACATCTGCTGTTTCGTCGTAAGATGCTTCGATAATTTCAGACGAAATTCGAATCAAACTTCTTTGAATAAATTTCTGAAGTATAATACGAGAGTGAAATTCAATATGCGCCGAAGAGGCAATTTTTTGTGTAAGCTGAATTAAATAAAAATCTCCACCAGCTATGTCTAATTTTCCATTCTTTTTCAGCTGGCTCGAAACCGTTAATAAGTCAATCGGCTGCGTTTCTGTAAAAAGCTGAACGATTGCTTCAAAAATATATTTATGGGCATCTTTATAAAAAGCATCCGGTTGTAAAATATCAATTACGTCATCCACCCCTTTTTTATCAATCATCATTGCCCCAAGTACAGCTTCCTCTAATTCAAGCACTTGCGGCGGCAATTTTCCTTTTTCTAAGTTAATAATGGTGGTTTTGTCTACCTTTACAGGGTTTATGTTCTTGAAATTTTCCATATAGCGAAAGTAACAAAATTTAAAAAAAAATTGCTATCTAGTTATAACTATTAATTGTTTATAAGTAAGTTTTTTTTGTTCATAACCAAAAAAAAATCCGAAACTGTAAGGCTTCGGATTTTAAATAATATTGTAAGAATTTACTCCTTATACTCGCCCATATTACTGTACTTGTCCATTCTCTGAGCAATTAAGTCGGCTGTTGATAAGTCTTTTAATTCGTTATATCCTTTTGTTATGTATTCCGCTACTGTTTTAAAAGTAGTTTCTCTGTCATAATGCGCTCCGCCAAGTGGTTCCGGAATTACATCATCAACTAATTTTTGTTTTTTCATATCAGATGATGTCAGTTTTAGAGCATCAGCTGCACGTTCTTTGTATTCCCAGCTTTTCCATAAAATAGAAGAGCATGATTCTGGTGAAATTACAGAGTACCAGGTATTTTCTAACATATATACTTTATCACCAACACCTATTCCTAAAGCTCCTCCAGAAGCACCTTCACCCACAATAATGGTGATGATTGGCACTTTTAAACGAACCATTTCAAAAATATTTCTGGCAATTGCTTCTCCCTGACCTCTTTCCTCTGCTTCAAGTCCAGGATATGCACCCGGAGTATCTACTAAAGTTAAAACCGGAATTCCGAATTTCTCTGCCATTTTCATCAAACGCAAAGCTTTACGATATCCTTCAGGATTTGCCATACCAAAATTACGATACTGACGTGTTTTTGTATTATAACCTTTTTGCTGACCTACGATCATAAACGATTGTCCGTTTACTTTTCCTAAACCACCAACCATCGCTTTATCATCTTTGAAACCTCTGTCTCCGTGAAGCTCTAAAAAAGTATCACCGCAAATTGCTCTGATATAGTCTAAAGTATAAGGTCTGTTTGGATGTCTTGACAGCTGAACGCGTTGCCAGGCTGTAAGGTTTTTGTATATATCTTTCTTAGTTTGTTCTAATTTCTTGTTGATTTCCTTGCAAGTTGGTGTTACATCAACGTCAGATTCTTTTCCAATTATAACACACTTTTCTAACTGCTCTTCAAGTTCTTTTATTGGAAGCTCAAAATCTAAATATTCCATGGATTTTTGAATTTTGTTTTTAAATCGAACCGCAAATATAAAAATATTATACTATTCGTATGATTATTTCGTGTTTAAAATGTAAAAATGAAATTTATAAATAAGTAAAGTATTACAGATTCTTCTTGTTTTGATAATGTTTAAAAACACCATTTAATATTACCGTGATTACAATTATGATGGCGCCGATATAAAATTCGGTACTCATTTTTTCTTTTCCTCCAAGAATGAAATAAGCAAGCATAATTCCGTAAACCGGCTCTAAATTAGTGGTTAACATTACCGTATAAGGTGTCAGTTTCTGCATTACTTTTACAGAAGCCGTAAACGCATAAGCTGTACAAACCGAAGCTAAGATCAACAACAATATCCAGTTGTTTAAAGACATTGTAAAAAAATCAGCGGTAAATTTTCCTTGTACCAAAAAATAGATTGAAATAAAGAAAACTCCTGCACCAAATTCATAAAAGGTAATAACAGATGGCTCATGATCAGAGATTAATTTCCCGTTCATCAAGGTAAATAATACTCCTAAAATAATCGAAGCCAGAGCATAATACATTCCGCTAAGGTATTTTACTTCAACCTGCATGATTAGTGCTAAGCCTCCGATGATTATCAATCCGAAGAAAACTTCGTACCATAATATTTTCCTTCCGTAAAAAAGCGGCTCCAATAAAGAAGCAAAGAAAGCTCCTAATGAAAATATAGATAAGGTTATCGAAACGTTAGAAACGTGAATCGCCCTAAAAAAGAAAATCCAATGCAGTGCAATCAGTAATCCCACAAAAATTAATTTTGCAAAAGACTGCGCTGATATTACAAAAGACTGCTTTTTATAGACAATGAAACTGGCCAGAAAAATTCCGGCAAGAAACATTCTGAACCACACTAAATTTTCGGCATCAATTGTTATTAAAGCTCCTAAAATTGCCGTAAATCCCCAGATAAAAACAATTAAATGAAGGTTTAAATAACTTTTTAAATTATCGTTTCGCATTACGTAATAAGTAAATTGCCAGAATTCCGAAAACTATATTCGGAAACCAAACAGCTAAAAATGGTGAGAAAGTAGATTTTTCGGCAAGAGTACCAAATATTTTATCAAAAAACACAAATGAAAACGCAATAGCAATTCCAATAGCTAAGTTTGTTCCCATTCCGCCACGGCGTTTCATTGAAGAAACAGCAACTGCGATAATGGTTAAAATAAAGGCAGAAACCGGAACGCTGTATTTTTTATAAAGTACAACTAAATAAGTATTTATATTTCCTGAACCTCTTTTTCTTTCTTTTTCGATAAAGTCGGTTAATTTGCCTAGAGTAAGGGTTTCCGCTATATATATAACAGGTGTTAAATCAGAAAGTTCAAATTTGAACTTTACATTTTTTTCAGGGACTTTTTCGATCACATCATTTAAGTCTCCAACTGTCCTTTTAGTATAGTCGTATAAAATATACGTTTTCTTTTTTGGATCCCATTTAATACGGGTTGCTGTAATTTTATAGATTAGCTTATCTTTTTCAAAATGCTCTAACGTAAAGTTAAATGCTGTTTTAGATTCTTCATTAAAACTGTTTACAAATATAAAATCATTATCATTGATTTGTCTGTAAACGTTAGTGTTTTCACCCCGCATTAACTGTTTTCCATTCCCTTTTAAATAAGTATATCTAAAATTATTATAACCTTCACTGGCCGCGGGAACGATAAAAAATCCCATCAATAAAACAAATATCGAAACAATTGTTGCACCAATAATATAAGGACGCAAAAATCGTGTATAGGAAATACCAGAACTTAAAATAGCAATAATTTCAGTATTGTTAGCCAACTTTGAAGTAAACCAAATTACCGATAAAAATAAAAATATCGGAAATAAAGAGTTTATAAAATAAATAGTGAAATTATAATAATAGAAAGCAATATCCATAAATGGAATTTTGTTTTCGAGCATCTTATTTACCTTTTCAGAAACGTCAATTACGATACCGATTGGCGCAAACAAAAGCAGCATCACAGAAAAAGTTCCCAGATACCTTTTTAAAATATACTTATCTATTATTGTCAGCATAGATTTATTTTAGTTTTTGTTGTTTCAGGTTTCACGTTCCAAGTTTCAGATTACTAACACAACCTGAAACTTGAAACTAAAAAACATGAAACTTTTTATAATCTTTGACTCATATTTTTAATCATCATTTCTTTCCATGGTCTGAAATCGCCTGCTAAGATATGTTTTCTAGCTTCACGAACCAACCACATATAGAAACCAAGATTATGAATTGTTGCAATTTGTTTTCCTAAATATTCGTTTGCAGCAAATAAATGACGTAAATAAGCTTTTGTATATTCTGTATCTACAAAAGTGTGTCCCATTTCATCAATTGGAGAAAAATCAGCTTCCCACTTTTTATTTTTAATATTGATAGTTCCGTTTGCTGTAAACAACATTCCGTTTCTTGCATTACGGGTTGGCATAACGCAATCAAACATATCAATTCCTAACGCGATATTTTCCAAAATATTAATTGGCGTTCCTACACCCATTAAATAACGAGGTTTGTCTTCAGGCAAAATTTCGCACACCACTTCTGTCATGGCATACATTTCTTCTGCTGGCTCACCAACTGATAATCCGCCAATTGCATTTCCCTGCTGACCTGAATTTGCAATATATTCGGCAGACTGCTGACGTAAATCCTTATACGTACTTCCCTGAACAATCGGGAAAAATGTTTGTTCGTAACCGTATTTATAAGGTACTTTTTCTAAATGATTGATACAACGGTCTAACCAACGGTGTGTCATGTGCATCGAACGCTGCGCATATCTGTAATCGCAAGGATAAGGCGTACACTCATCAAAAGCCATGATAATATCTGCCCCAATGGTACGCTGAATTTCCATTACATTTTCTGGTGTAAAAAAGTGATACGAACCATCAATATGCGATTTGAACTTCACTCCTTCTTCCTTAATTTTTCGATTGCTCGAAAGAGAATACACCTGATATCCACCGGAATCCGTCAAAATATTACGATCCCAATTCATGAATTTATGCAATCCTCCTGCTTTTTCAAGAATTTCAGTCTGCGGACGCAGGTATAAATGGTATGTGTTTCCCAGAATAATATCCGGATTAATATCTTGTTTAAGTTCGCGTTGATGCACTCCTTTTACAGAAGCAACCGTTCCAACGGGCATAAAAATAGGCGTTTCAATTACGCCGTGATCTGTAGTAATACTCCCCGCTCTAGCTTTTGACTGCGGATCTTTTTGTAATAAATCAAACTTCATCTGTTTCTTTTTTCAGTCGGCAAAGATAGGTTAATTTGAGGAAAATTTAATTAATTAGAAAATTTGTCCATTACAAATTGAGATAATGGCTTTTCAACCTAAAACCTGATACAAGACAAATTTGGAATTTGGAGTTTTAAAATTGGAATTTAAATGTTTTGGGCTTTTTCCTCCGCGGCGGACCGGGCTATCCGCTACAAGTCCTCGCACTTCCTTCGTCAGGCTGTGGGCTTTTCGCTCCTATCCCTAACGCAAAGAACCGATAGATTTTCAATAACTTTTATAATAAATCGAATGTAAAAGTTACAACAATGACATTAATAAAGTGTAACACCTTAATAGTATTGATTTTCTAACTTTATCATTATACACAAAACGAAATTATTATTAATTAAAATATAGAAATCATGATAAACTCAGATGAAAGAAATCCTGTAGATATAGATCAAATTAAGGATGAACAAATTGAAAGAAATCTGGAAAATTTAGAATATCCGGCTACCGAAGACATTTACAATCAAGAAGATAAACTAGAAGATATTGATCCAGAAGGAATTTCCGGAGAAAGAACAATCATTAGCAATGACAATTATGACAATGAGTGGAAACAAAACAGTGATAAACTCGGAAATGATTTAGACATTCCCGGATCTGAACTTGATGATGAGCTGGAAGATGTTGGTTCGGAAGACGAAGAAAATAATTTTTACAGCGAAAGCGATACAGAATAAGCCTTTTTTGCCCACAATGCAATATTTTTTTGCCACAGATTAAAAGATTAGCACTGATTTTCAAATCAGATTATCTTTTAATCTGTGGCAAACTTTTTATACACTATCTACAAGATTTCAAAGTTTTTTTTCACATCAATAAAAAAAGAAGCAGAATTTAACAATTGTATCAAACTAAAGCAGAAAATCATTTGTCTTCCCGCAAAATAAAATTTACTTTTGCAACAGTTTAACTTTTACACATAAAATGAAGCCTAACACACAACAATTAAGCGATTTAACTATCCAAGTAAGAAGAGATATTCTTCGAATGGTACATGCTGTCAACTCAGGACACCCAGGTGGTTCACTAGGTTGTACTGAATTTTTGGTAACGCTATACCAAAATATAATGGAACGTAAAGAAGGTTTTGATATGGACGGAATTGGAGAAGATATTTTCTTCCTTTCAAACGGGCATATTTCTCCTGTTTTTTATAGCGTTTTAGCTCGCAGCGGTTATTTCCCTGTTTCAGAATTAGCTACGTTTAGATTACTAAACTCACGTTTACAAGGTCACCCAACAACACACGAAGGTTTACCTGGCGTACGTATGGCTTCTGGTTCATTAGGACAAGGTTTATCTGTAGCTCTTGGTGCTGCACAGGCAAAAAAATTAAATGGAGACAATCATTTGATCTATACTTTACATGGTGACGGTGAATTACAAGAAGGTCAAAACTGGGAAGCGATCATGTATGCTTCTGCAAAAAAAGTAGACAACCTTATTGCAACAATCGACGTTAACGGAAAACAAATCGACGGAACAACTGACGAAGTTTTAGCAATGGGAAGCCTACGTGCTAAATTTGAAGCCTTTGACTGGGATGTTTTAGAAATCGCAGAAGGAAACAATATCGATGCCATCATTGCAGGATTAACAGATGCAAAATCAAGAACAGGAAAAGGAAAACCAGTTTGTATTTTATTACATACTGAAATGGGTAATGGTGTAGACTTTATGATGCACACACATGCATGGCATGGTAAAGCACCAAACAACGATCAGTTGGCAAGTGCTTTAGCTCAAAACTATTCTGCAGATCAAATCGATTATTAAAAAAGTGTTCAGTCTCAGTGATCAGTTCTCAGTCTAAAAACTCAGAAACATATTCACTTAGAAACTTGGCATCTCAAAAGAAAATTAAATGAAAAAATACGAAAATACAGGAAGTAAAGATACTCGTTCAGGTTTTGGAGCGGGAATGACTGAATTAGGTCAAAAAAACGAAAAAGTTGTAGCACTTTGTGCAGATTTAATTGGATCATTAAAATTTGATGATTTTAAGAAAAATCACCCGGAGCGTTTTTTCCAAATTGGAATCGCTGAAGCTAACATGATCGGAATTGCTGCAGGTTTAACAATTGGAGGAAAAATTCCATTTACAGGAACTTTCGCCAACTTCTCTACAGGAAGAGTTTACGATCAAATTCGTCAATCAGTTGCTTATTCTGATAAAAATGTAAAAATTTGTGCTTCTCACGCTGGTTTAACACTTGGTGAAGACGGAGCAACACACCAAATCCTTGAAGATATTGGTTTAATGAAAATGTTACCGGGAATGACTGTAATCAATACTTGCGATTACAATCAGACTAAAGCTGCTACTTTAGCTTTGGCAGATCACCACGGTCCTGCTTACTTACGTTTCGGTCGTCCGGTTGTACCTAACTTCACTCCTGCTGATGAGCGTTTCGTAATTGGAAAAGCTATTTTATTAAGCGAAGGAACTGATGTTACAATCGTTGCAACAGGACATTTAGTTTGGGAAGCTCTTATTGCTGCAGAAGCTCTTGAAGCAAAAGGAATCTCTGCTGAAGTAATCAACATTCACACTATTAAACCACTTGACGAAGAAGCGATTCTAAAATCATTGGCTAAAACAAAATGTGTTGTAACTGCAGAAGAGCACAACATTCTTGGAGGTCTTGGAGAAAGTATTTCAAGAGTATTAGCTTTAAATACTCCTGCACCGCAAGAATTTGTAGCTGTAAACGATAGTTTTGGTGAATCAGGAACTCCAGAGCAATTAATGGAAAAATACAAACTAAACAATCAGGCGATTGTTGAAGCTGTAGAAAAAGTAATCAAAAGAAAATAATTTTAGTTTTCTTACTCTATATAAAAAACCTCGAAAGTGATTTCGAGGTTTTTTTATGCTTTTAAAGAAGATACCCCTTAACAAACTCTGCAAGTTATATCTACTATTTGTTTTGATAAATAATTTCCCATACTGGCTCAAATTCTAATTCCTCAAATTTTAACATATGCAGATCTTCTTCATAAATCCCACTACTAAAAGTGTCTTGAATCCCATTTCTAAAGATCCACTTTCCTTCTTTTTCAGCAATTCCCCATCTCCTCTTTTTTATAATTGTTGCTTTTGCATTTATTTTTTTTGAAAGTTCAAATAAAATAGATTTTATGTCAACATTTAAACTTTTAGCAATTGCAATTACAATAAAATAACCAAATTGAATATTCCGCGAATTATCAAAATTCCTTTCATTGGATATTGAAATAAAGATTTCCGGTGGTGTATTACGTTTTTCACAAACTGTCCAAATTGGCGACCATATTTCAAAATTTTGAAAATACTCTTCGTTGGCGTTTTCAATTGTCCACTTATCATGAGATTTATCATCCCATTTTAGTCTTCCGAGCTTTATTTCAGAATGATAGATAAATTCTTTATTGTCCTTTCGGGATATTTTTGTTTCAATTTTGTATTTGTTTACACGAATTCCTATTTTTTTATTGTCATCAACTTGATTAATTATTGCATCAAAATAAGGCTTAAAATTTGAATCCCAATTCCATTTCAACCATGGAGATTTTGACGCGTCTTCATCTCCAAATAGTAAATAAAAATCATATGATCGATTCTTCCAACTTAAATCAGCATTAGTCCACTTGTCATAGTAGTTTACAAATCTATCTATTAAATTCATATATTATTTCTCTTTATTTATAACTCTACTTTTTATGATTCTAAGATAACTATTTTATCAAAAGTTCTTTCAAATCACACAAAAAGATGATTCAAAATTCATTTATGATAAAGATCACTAAAAACTAAAAACCTCCAAAATCAATGACTTTGGAGGTTTAAAAATTTATCTTTAATCTTAATTATTGTTTTTTAAGCGGATATGTTTTATCCAAATGTATTCTCAATCTTGGATTATCCGTATAATCTGCGTCTATATATTTTCTAGGATTTGCTGCAGATTCTGCTTTAGTTTCGTCAGTCAAAGCTCCAGTTGGTCTTCTTGGAATACCTCTTGGTTCTGTTTCGTCTGTATTTGGCGTAAGTGGATTATCTACGATTGGATCCCAAGGGAAATAAGTACTTAATCCGTAATTAACTCCTCCTACAATACCTATTTGTCCTGTTTGCTTACTAACTTCATAGAAAGTTGTAAATCCGTCTCCATCATCATCACTGTCAAGAAAATCCGGAATACCATCTCCATCCGTATCATCCGGATTTACGGGTGCTTTAGGATACAAAGTCGTATTTCTAAAATCTCTTACATAACGGTCTCCGTTAATATCTTCCTGATAATCAAAAACTCCATCAAAGTCATGATCAAGTCTTTTATAGTTATAAAATTTAACGTTAAAAATTAAAGGACAATAAGCCGGAATAGAAGCATTTCCTGCATAATAACCTAATCCTGAAGGAATAAATAAAACGGCAGCTCCAAAATTTTCATATTTAATTGAACCGTCTGCTTGTACAGTCGAAGTTCCGGTTTTAAACTCAGGAAAAGTTTCACCCCATCCTACGATAGCCGTATATAAATCTACACTTGTCTGAGGGAATTTAACTTCTTCAAAAAAAGTAGTCTTTAAGTATGTTGGTGCTTTATCTGTTTTTGCAACACGCGTCATATATTCACCTTTGTAAGCTGCTAAAACGCCATCAGTATTTACAGGAGATGTTCCTGTACCTTCTCTTAAAACTAAATAGTACATTTTATAAGTGATTCCGTCCAAATCTACATTTTTACTTAATAGTTTTGGAAAAGTAGCACTATTAAGGTAAGACATGATAGAAGGCTGAGTTGTTGGATCAGTAATACTGTCAATAACTACATCCTGATCTTCAGTCGCTCCGGGATTTTGAGTTATAGTAATATAATTTGTACTTAAATACTCTTCAATATTCGCATTATCTGTATTAAATTGCTCCTGATAATCTCTTAAAGGCTCAACAGTCACATCATCATCACTTTTATTACAAGAAACTGTTGCAATGCCAGCAAGCAATAAAATAAAATAATATTTAAATTTATTCATTATTGTTAATTTTTTAGGTGCGCAAGATACAATATTGATTTATTTTTGTAAAGAATTTAACGTGGATTTTAGAAAAATTATGAGAATAGATAAATACCTGTGGTGCGTTCGTTATTATAAAACCAGAAACATGGTTACCGAAGCTTGCAAAAAGAACCACATTACTGTAAATGGGCAAGTTGCCAAGCCATCTAAAGAAGTTTTTCCTACGGACAGAATTACCTTTAGAAAAGATCAGATTACGCAAATTATAACCGTTTTGGATATTCCCGAAAGCCGTGTTGGGGCAAAACTTGTTGATATTTATAGAAAAAATGAAACTCCGGCAGAAGCATATGCCCATTTAGAGCTATTAAAATTATCAAAAGAACACTATCGAAAAACCGGAACCGGAAGACCTACTAAAAAAGACAGAAGGGATATTGACGAATACGGGAACGACATTATTGATGAAGAAGATGATAATTAAATTCCAAACTTTTTAAATTCCAAATTCCAACCGTAAAACTCCAAACTGTTTATGTTGCAAAATTGGAATTTGGAATTTTATATATTGGAATTTCCAGACCTAAATTTGTACTTTAGCAAAAAAATCAATCATGAGCAAAAACATCATCTTAACCAATCAGGAAATCGAACATAAAATCAAACGTATTGCGTACCAAATTTACGAGACTTTTGTTGATGAAGAAGAAGTTGTAATTGCAGGAATCGCTTCTAACGGATCCATTTTTGCCGAAAAAATAGCCTTGGCGTTAAGCAATATTTCGACCTTAAAAGTTTCTCTATGCGAAGTTAAGGTCGACAAGCAGAATCCACAATCGCCCATACAAACCTCATTGACCGCAGCAGAATACTCTAATAAAGGTTTAGTTTTGGTTGATGACGTATTAAATTCAGGCACTACACTAATATATGCTGTTCGCCATTTTCTGGACGTTCCGCTTAAAAAATTCAAAACAGCCGTACTTGTTGACAGAAACCACAAGAAATACCCCGTAAAAGCCGATTTTAAAGGGATTTCTCTATCAACATCATTATTAGAACACGTTCAGGTTGTTTTTGATGACAACGGTGACGATTATGCCTTTTTAAGCTAAGATTTCTAATATATCCTTTACCGTTTCATCGACTGTTCTATTATCAACCGTAACTTTATGTTGTGCGTGGTTGTAATAATAGCTTCTGTCGAACAAATGTTTTGCGATAAATTCTTTCATTTCTTCCTCATTCATATTAGCAATTAGCGGACGCTTGCTTTTGTTATGAATTAATCTATTATATAAAGTGTCAATTGAAGCTTTTAAATAAACCGAAGTAACATCCTCTCTTTTTAATAATTCATGATTATTGGCATAACATGGTGTTCCGCCACCTAATCCTATTATGCTATTTTCTGAAGATTGAAGTAATTCGACAAACATTTCGTGCTCTAATTTTCTAAAATAGATCTCCCCATGTTGTTCGAAAATCTCATTTATCGATAAATTTGCTCTTTTTTCGATGCATTTATCCAAATCTAAAAACGGAATATTTATATTTTTTGAAAGATTTTGGGCAATTGTTGACTTTCCGCAGCCCATATATCCTAATAAGACGATTTTTTTCATTCTAATAAAACACTATAAATTAGGGGATTGTAAATTTTGTTTAAAAAAAGACAAATTTATAATAAAATTGCTTGCAAATAATAAAATAAACTCCTTATATTTGCACCCGCATTCAAGGAACATATGACTCGATAGCTCAGTCGGTAGAGCACATCACTTTTAATGATGGGGTCCTGGGTTCGAGCCCCAGTCGGGTCACAAATTTAGTGATCAACACATAAAGTTTCTTGAAAGCAATGACTCGATAGCTCAGTCGGTAGAGCACATCACTTTTAATGATGGGGTCCTGGGTTCGAGCCCCAGTCGGGTCACAAAAGGTCGAGTAATTTTATTACTTGGCCTTTTTTCATTTTAGGCCACGTGGAGAAACGGTAGACTTGCCATCTTGAGGGGGTGGTGCTCGTAAGGGCGTGTGGGTTCAAATCCCACCGTGGTCACAAAAAAAGTCTGTAAAGCAATCTGTTTTACAGACTTTTTTTTGTTTAATAAATTGAGTTACTGAAAAGAAAACATAAAGACAGGGTTAAGAAATCCTTACTTTTCACCGTTCTTTTATTTGCACATTGACCTTTCGCATCTAAAATCAACTATATTTACCCACGATTGTGATAAAGAACATTCAGAAGATTAACTATCTTTCCTTTTCACAACAAAGAATTCTTGTTTCTAGTCATAAAGTTATAACAAACGATAACCATTTTCTAGCGCCAACCTATTAAGCTTTTTATCCGTTTTGCATTCACTCTTAAAAGTTATACCTATGACATTGATATCTAAAGAAAAATTTTCTGAAGCTGCGGGTCTTTCTAAAATTCCAATCCCGGGATTATCCTCTTATTTAATGAAAGTAATGAAAATTAATAATTTAAATACCGTTGTAAAAGAGGCCGGTAACCTTGAGGGTGCAGATTTTGCTAATTATGTCTTAACGCAAATTGGTGTAAAAGTAGATTTTAATACTACTGAATTACTAAATATCCCTAGAGAAGGAGCTTTTATAGTGGTTGCAAATCATCCTTATGGTGGCATCGAGTCATTAGCTTTATTAAGTACAATTGCTAAAATACGCCCTGATACAATGTATATGGGGAATTTTTTATTAAAGGAAATTCCAAATCTTGAAAAATATATTATTGCAGTAAATCCTTTTGAAAATGTACAAAATTCTGCGAGTATCACAGGATTAAAAATGACACTCAAAGCTTTATCAGAAGGCATTCCTGTTGCCATATTTCCTGCAGGAGAAGTTTCTTCTTATGATTTTAAGACGAGTAAAATCACAGATCCGGAGTGGCATCCTGTAGTTGGGAAAATTATCTGCAAAGCAGACGTACCTATTTTACCTATATATTTTCACGGAAATAACGGTTTGTTCTTCAGTATGCTAAAGTCAATTCATCCTATGTTACAAACTTCAAAACTAATCTCTGAACTTTTTAACAAACAAGGGCATTCTTTAAAAATGACGATTGGAGAGCCTATTTTTTTAACCCGGGTTAGAGGTAAAGTTTCAGATCCTCAAATGTTGAAAAACCTTAGAAGCAAACTCTACGCTCTTAAAAATCAATTGCACAATTAAATGGTTATTGGATTATTTATAACAATTTTTTCAATTTCTTACAAGCTTTATTAAATTACCTGATTCCGGAGGATTTGGAATTGCACCTTCAATGTTTTCAATTTCTTATATTTTTTTTCACAGGAAATAACTTTACAAAACAAACTTTTTCCTAAATTCGTTTCATATTTATCAACATTAACCTAATCCCAAATTAGTTTATGAAACACCTACTACTCGTATCATTCCTAATGATTACATGCCTTACATGGGCACAATCTGCCACTGCTTATTTTGACAAAGCCATGAAAAAAGCCGAAGCCGGCAACACAAAAGGCGCAATCGCTGACTACACCAAAGCAATTAGCATGAATTCGCATTTTACAGAAGCGTACCAAAACAGAGGCGTGGCAAAATACAAACTTAATGACCTGCAAGGTGCTCTTGCCGATTTTACAAAAGCAATCGAACTGGACACCATGAATTCAGACGCTTTTGCAGGAAGAGCAAACGTAAGCTACAAACTAATGAATTACGACGCTGCCGTAGAAGATTGTTCTTATTGCCTGATGATGAATCCTAAAGATTATGTAGCCCTTAATTTAAGAGGACTTTGTTACAACAAAATGGGAGAAAAAAAGAAATCGTGCAAAGATTTCTCCACAGCAATCGAATTAGGAAGCCAAAGTGCTATAAAAAACAGAGCTACTTTCTGCAAATAGAATAAACAAATCAATTAAAAAAGCAATCTGCAAAACACTAGTTTAACAGATTGCTTTTTTGCTTTAATTCAGTTCCAATTCAATATAAAAGATATTACTACATTTGCCCAATAAATTAATTTTCAATGGCACTTCTTAAAAAACTAAACCACAAAGCTAAAACAGATGAAAACTCAGGTTTTGGAACCAATGCAAACAGTTACGGAGGAAGATTTATAAATAAAAACGGAACTGCCAATATTGAAAAAAGAGGAATGAATTTCCTTCGCAGAATTAGCTGGTACCACACCATGATCGACATGCCAAACTGGAAATTCATGCTGATCTTGTTTTGCTTTTATGTAATAATCAATTTTATCTTCGCCGTTTTATATTACGCCATTGGCATTGAACATCTTGACGGCATTGCCCAATCACAAAGTGTACTAACTCAATTTGGTCAGGCTTACTTTTTTAGTGCACAAACATTCACAACCGTTGGTTACGGACACATCAGTCCAACCGGATTTTTAACCAGCGCATTATCAGCCGCAGAAGCATTGATTGGATTATTGAGTTTTGCTATTGCAACAGGATTATTTTTTGGAAGATTTAGCAAACCAACCGCCTTTTTAAAATTTTCGCATAATGCACTAATTGCTCCCTATAAGGAGGGAACAGCATTAATGATTCGTCTTGTTCCTTTTAAAAACACCAATTTTACAGACGCAGCCGCAAAAATTACGTTAGGAATGAGCGTTGAAGAAAATGGCACAAAAACGAATAAGTTTTACACCCTCGATCTCGAATTAGACAAAATAAATGCGCTTTCGCTAAGCTGGACCTTAGTTCATGCCATTAAAGAAGAAAGTCCATTATATAATTTTACCGAAGAAGATTTCAAAAAAACACACGGTGAAATTCTGGTATTTATCACCACATTTGATGATATGTTTAGTAATACAGTTGCGGCGCGAACATCTTATACATTTAATGAAATTATTTACGGCGCTAAATTTGAAACAATGTACAACAGAAGCAAGGATGGAACTAAAACGATTTTGTACCTCGATAAATTAAATAAGTATCATACTACAAACTTCTCATAATCCCATCATTTTATTTAAGTTTTAAAGGTAATCTCAGATTTTGTTTTATTTTTGTTTACCCAATTAACAAACAATGATAAACAATATAAAGACCGTTTTCAGCATAAAGGATCTGGAAAACTTATCAGGAATAAAAGCACATACCATTCGTATATGGGAGAAAAGATATAACATTCTTGAACCCATGAGAACGGATACTAATATTCGGCTTTATAATTTACAGAGTTTACAAAAACTGTTAAACATAACCTTACTTCATGAGTACGGTTACAAAATATCTAAAATTTCTACTTTTCCTGAAGAAAAAATTCCGCAGCTGGTTCGCGAAATTATCTCCAAAAAGAACGCTCAAAATTACGCCATAACCTCTTTTAAAATGGCAATGATGAATTTTGACCAGGAAATTTTCTTCAACACCTTTGACTGGCTTATTTCTGAAAAATCATTTAAAGAAGTTTTCAAAGAACACTTTTTACCTTTATTAAAAGAATTAGGATTATTGTGGCAATCTGAAACCATTACTCCTGCAAATGAACATTTTATGAGTCATTTGATCAAACAAAAGATTTTAATTTATACGGAAAGCCTTCAAATTTTAAAGCCCACCAAAACAGACAGGATTTTTGTTCTTTCATTACCTTTAAATGAAATTCACCAAATTGGACTTTTGTATCTGCAATATGAAATCTTATCAAAAGGATACAAAACCATTTATCTGGGCGAAAGTATGCCAATTGAAAACCTGCAGGATCTAACAAGACATTTCGAGAACATTACGTTTGTTTCTTTCATGACTATTCAGCCTGATCGAAATGTGATTAATCAATATGTAAAATCGATGGGACAGAAATTACTTCAAAAGAATAATGAAATCTGGCTTATGGGTAAAATGACAGAACATATCGACACAAAAAACCTTCCTGAAAGAATAAAAATTTACGATTCGATGCAAGAAACAATCGATTCGATCTAATATTTTGTTTAAAGTTTTTGTATATTTGTTAAACAAATGACAAAAACAATCTCCATAATAGGTTCAGGCTTCTCTGCATTAGCCGCTTCATGTTACCTGGCACAACAAGGAAACAAAGTCACTATTTTCGAAAAAAACGATACCATTGGCGGTCGTGCAAGGCAGTTTAAAAAAGAAGGATTTACGTTTGACATGGGACCAAGCTGGTATTGGATGCCCGATGTGTTTGAACGTTTCTTTCAGGACTTCAACAAAAAATCTTCTGACTATTATGAACTTATAAAATTAAATCCCGCTTACAGGGTTTATTTTGGTGTGGATGATTTTATCAGTATCTACGATAATCTGGAAGAAATAAAAGCCACTTTTGAAAGTATCGAAAAAGGAAGCGGTAAAAAACTGGATAACTTTATCAACAAAGCCAAAAGCAATTATGATATCGCGATCAAAGATTTGGTGTATCGCCCCGGAGTTTCTCCATTAGAATTAATAACACTTCAAACGACTTTAAAACTCAATCAGTTTTTTAGTAACGTAAGCAACGATATCAGAAAAGAATTTAAGAATGAAAGATTAGTTCAAATTCTTGAATTTCCGGTTTTATTTCTCGGTGCAAAACCTTCAAAAACGCCTTCTTTTTATAATTTCATGAATTATGCCGATTTCGGTTTAGGCACATGGCATCCAAAAACTGGAATGTTTGATGTTGTTCGCGGAATCGAAAAATTAGCCCTTGAATTAGGTGTTACGATTAAAACCAATGCATCAATCGAAAAAATAATAGTCGAAAACAAAACCGCAACCGGAATTGTAATTAACGGAGAAATCATAAACTCCGATATTATTTTAAGCGGCGCCGATTATCATCATACCGAAACTTTACTGGAAGAAAAAGACCGCGCCTATTCTGAAAAATATTGGGAAAGTCGTGTTTTTGCACCTTCCTCCCTTCTATTCTTTATTGGCTTCGATAAAAAAATAGAAAATATTTCACACCACGCCTTATTTTTTGATGTTGATTTTAATCAGCATGCACAAGATATTTATGATGAACCAAAATGGCCTGACGCTCCGTTATTTTACGCCAATTTTCCATCAAAAACAGACAAAACCGCCGCTCCGGAAGGTATGGAAAGTGGATTCTTTCTCATTCCGCTGGCACCCGGAATAAACGATAGCGAAGAGCTTCGAGAAACCTATTTTGAAAAAATAATCACTCGTTTTGAGCAACTTACGAAACAAGAGATCAAAAATAATATTATATTTAAGAGATCATTCTGCAAAAATGATTTTGTAACAGATTATAATGCCTACAAAGGAAATGCATACGGAATGGCAAATACGTTATTGCAGACTGCTTTTTTAAGGCCAAAACTAAAAAGCAAAAAAGTCCGTAACTTATATTTCACGGGACAATTAACCGTTCCCGGACCTGGAGTTCCGCCTGCTTTAATATCAGGAAAATTGGTTGCTGAGTTAATACAAAAATCTATTAGACCGTAAAAAGATGAAATCACTATTTGACACCGTATCTTTCAAATGTAGCAAATTGGTTACCAAAAACTACAGTACATCTTTTTCGCTTGCGGTAAATATGTTATCGCCAAGTATTAGAGATGGTATTTACAGTATTTACGGCTTTGTTCGTTTTGCTGATGAAATTGTAGATTCATTTCATGATTATGACAAAGAAAATCTTATCAATGATTTTGAAAAAGAATATTATAAAGCTTTAGAAAAAGGAATTAGCTTAAACCCAATTTTAAACTCATTTCAGCACACCGTTAAGCAATATAATATCACAGACGATTTAGTTCAGGCATTTTTAAAAAGCATGAAACTCGATCTCATTAAATCAACATATAATACACAAACAGAATACGAAGACTATATTTATGGTTCTGCTGATGTTGTGGGTTTAATGTGTCTTAAAGTTTTTGTAAAAGGAAACGATCAAAAATACGAACAGCTTAAAAGTGAAGCCATGCGATTAGGATCTGCTTTTCAGAAAGTTAATTTTCTAAGAGATTTAAAAGATGATAATTTAGTTTTAAACCGAAATTATTTTCCGGGCGTTGATTTAAAATCTTTTGATGAAAATGCAAAAACAACCATCATTAAAGAAATCGAAGAAGATTTTAGAGTCGCCTATCAGGGAATTATAAAATTGCCTATTGAAGCAAAATTTGGTGTTTATACAGCTTATATCTATTATAGAAAATTACTTAAAAAATTAAAAAACACTCCGTATTACGAAATTGGAAATTCAAGAATAAGAGTTTCAAATTATACAAAAGCCGGGCTTTTAGCGCAATCTTTTGTAACTTACAAGTTGAAACTGGTTTAGTTTTTTTTCATAGTTTTCCCAGCAGTGTTGTCATTCCGAGGAACGAGGAATCTCCGCAAGAAACTCCGCAAACGAAAGCACCAATCTTTGTCGACATAGCAACGGAGATTCCTCGTTCCTCGGAATGACAAGATTGAGTATAAATTAAATTTTAAATAACAATTCAAAACATAAAAAATGATTTCTTTCTTAATCTTTTTAGGCGTTTTTCTTTTCATGGAGTGCGTTACCTGGCTCACACACAAATACATCATGCATGGACTGATGTGGTATTTTCATGAAGATCATCATCAGCCCAAATACGAAGATACATTTGAGCGCAACGACATATTCTTTGTCATTTTTGCCATTCCAAGTATTACGCTTTTTTATTTTGGCGTTCAGGGCGGTTTCAATTATTTTTTTTTCATTGCCTGTGGCGTTACCTTATATGGAATTTGCTACTTTTTAATTCATGATGTTTTAATTCATCAGCGTTTTAAATGGTTTAAAAATACCAAAAACAAATACCTGATTGGTTTACGAAAAGCACATAAAATTCACCACAAACATTTAGGAAAAGAACACGGAGAATGTTTCGGGATGTTATTTGTTCCTTTCAAATATTATAAAATGTAGTATAGTTTTGGGCGTTCCCCAAGGGTCGGGCTTTCCGTTCCCGCTTTTTTGTGTCAGGCAGAAAAGCCTGACACAAAAAGAGCTCCACTTCAATCCCTAACGCTCACGTATTTTAAGAAATATTCGCAATAATAAACTTCATGAAAGTATATAAATTAGAAACCGTACAACATATAAACGCCACAATCGAAGAATGTTGGGATTTTTTCTCCAGTCCAAAAAATCTTCAAACCATCACGTTGGATGATATGAGTTTTGTAATTCAGGATTTCGACGGCAAACGCATGTATCCCGGACAAGTTATTACGTATACGTTAAAACCACTTTTAGGAATTAAAATAAACTGGACAACGATTATTACGGTTTCAGAAGAAAATAAATATTTTGTAGACGAACAGCGTTTTGGTCCTTATGCTTTATGGCATCACAAACACTTTTTTGAACCTACAGAAAACGGCACAAAAATGACCGATGTTGTTCATTATGCTTTGCCATTTGGTTTCTTAGGCCGAATTGCGAATTCTTTGATGGTGAAAAACAAACTAAAAACCATTTTCGATTATCGCCGCAATAAAATCGAAGAATTGTTTAATACAAAAGCATAATTAAATAAGGAAGCAACCACGAATTTTTTACCATTTATAACATACTAATTCCTGAATTCGTGGCGAAAAAACAAAGTACAGAATCTCCTATAATGACAAAACAAAAAGTTACTTTTTTCTGGTTTCGACGTGATTTACGTTTGGATGATAATATCGGATTATTCAATGCTTTGAAATCTGATTTTCCAGTAATTCCATTATTTATTTTTGATGAAGATATTTTAGAACATCTGCCGAAAAATGATGCGCGGGTAAGTTTTATTTATGATTCACTCCAAAAAATAAACGAAGAACTTCAGGCAATTGATAGTTCTTTTTTAATCAAAAAAGGAAAAACTACCGAAGTCTGGAAATCACTTTTAGAAGAATTCGAAATTCAAAAAGTCTTTTTCAATAAAGATTATGAACCATACGCCATAAAACGTGACCTGGTAATTTCTGATTTATTAAAAGGAAAAAACATAGAAACTTTTTCATTTAAAGATCACGTGATTTTTGAAGAAAAAGAAATCACAAAAGCTGATGGACTTCCCTACACGATTTACACACCATACAAAAACAAATGGCTGGAGAAATACCATCTTTCAGGACAAGCTTTTGAATATGAAACAAAACCTTTGTTTTCTAATTTTGCTAAAAATAAATTCCAGTTTCCTGAATTATCAGATATAGGTTTTGAAAGAAGTTCCATAAAAGTACTTCCTCATAATCTAACTCAAATTGGTGATTATAAAGAAAAAAGGGATTTTCCGGCATTAGACAGCACTTCTTATCTGTCGCCGCATTTGCGTTTTGGAACTGTTAGTATTCGCAAATTAGTAAATTGGGCAAACAAGAAAAACCAAACTTTTCTTAGTGAGTTAATCTGGAGAGAATTTTTTATCCAGATTTTGTTCAGCTTTCCGAATTGTGTGAATCACAATTTCAAATCAGCTTATGATGGGATTCAATGGCGAAATAACGAAGACGATTTCAAACGCTGGTGCAACGGAACTACGGGTTACCCAATGGTCGACGCCGGAATGCGTCAGTTGAATGAAACCGGTTATATGCACAATCGTGTACGAATGGTTGTAGCAAGTTTTTTATGCAAACATTTACTTATCAACTGGCAATGGGGCGAAGCTTATTTTGCCGAAAAATTACTGGATTTTGAATTGGCATCCAACGTAGGAAACTGGCAATGGGCTGCAGGAACAGGTTGTGACGCCGCTCCTTATTTCAGGGTTTTTAATCCGGAAATTCAACAAAAGAAATTTGACGAAAAAGGCATCTACATTCGCAAATGGATTCCTGAATTTGATTTGGGATATAATGAACCAATGGTGGATCACGCTTTTGCGAGAGATCGCGCGATTGCGACTTACAAGGCGGGGATAATTAGGTAAATTTCAAATTTCAAATTCCAATCATTCGCAATCTTGTCATTTCGAGGAACGAGAAATCACACGCGTAATTCGACAAAGATTGGAGATTTTGATTGCGGAGCTTCTAGTGTGATTTCTCGTTCCTCGAAATGACAAACCAAACGATAAAAAAACCTTTGTCAAAGTTTTGAACTTGACAAAGGTCTCAAGTAAAGTCAATTAGAATTTGGCATTTTTATATTGAAATTTTCCAACTCTTAGTATTTCAAATAATTATCTACGACAATCTTCGCTTTTAAATCAAACATTAAATTATACAAACCAAAGAAAGTACGGTTCATGTAAATAAAGTGCTTAGATCCACGATTTCCGTTCATTTTTTTAAGATTGGTATCGTTTGAGAAACGTTCACCTAATTTCGCAATGCTTTCAAAGAAAGTTTCATCTGCAAAATCAAAAGTTTCTTCCTGAAAAGGTTTTGTAAAAAGTGATAACAATTCATGAAACATTTCGGTAAAATATTCAATTTCGGCAGGAGAATCATCCGGACGAAGAATCTCCAATTCGAATAATTTTTCATTGAAACGTGTAGAATCAGTAATCACATTTTTGTTGATTAACTCAAAATACGGCACATAGAAATCTTCGGGAATTTGTTTCATGCATCCAAAATCCAATGCAATCAAATTATTGTGATTGTCAACTAAAAAGTTTCCCGGATGCGGATCTGCGTGAACTTTTCGCAAAACATGAATTTGGTACATATAAAAATCCCAAAGCGCCTGCCCTATTTTGTCTCCAATTTCGCGGCTGGCATTTTTTGCGGTAAATTCAGAAAGGTGAATTCCTGTCATCCAGTCCATCGTGATGATTTTCTCTGATGAAAACTCCGGATAGTAATTCGGAAAAAGGATGTTTTCGATTTTACTGCAAGCCTCGACAACTTCTTTGCTTTGCTCTAATTCCAGTAAATAATTGGTTTCTTCGATCAATTTGTCTTCAACTTCCTTGAAATATTTATCAGAATCTTTTCCCTGCAAATTAAACATTCTGATCGCAATAGGTTTCACCAAAGCCAAATCTGAAGAAATACTATTGGCAACGCCGGGATACTGAATTTTAACTGCCAGTTTTTTGCCGTTTTTAGTAGCCAGATGTACTTGTCCAATACTTGCTGCATTGACAGAATTAGCATTAAACTCATCAAAGATTTCATAAGGCGTTTTTCCGAAATTAGTTTTAAAGGTTTTCAAAACCAAAGGCGCTGATAAAGGCGGAACAGAAAATTGTGACAAAGAAAATTTCTCAACATACGCCTGAGGCAAAAAGTTTTTGTCCATACTTAGCATTTGAGCAACTTTCAATGCGCTTCCTTTCAGGCTTTTTAAACCGTCGTAAATATCTTCTGCATTGTTTTCGTTAAGTTTATCTCTGGTCAAATCAGGATTAACCATTTTTTCAGCATAATGCTTCACATAGTTTACTCCAATTTTTGCACCTGTTTGCACTAGTTTTCCGGCTCTTTCTATTTTTGAGGTGGGGATATAATCAATTGTTTTCATTGTTTGCTGTGTATTTTTTCTTTAAAAAGAAATTTTCCTAGATCTATAAGATGGTTTAGCGGCGCAACATTCATTAATTCGAAAGAGGCATTGACAGATTTCTCGATAAAAATATCTGTTTTTTCAAAAGCCGCCGAAGCATCATCCATCCAGAATTTGATAGTCATCATTAATTGTAACCAAGCTGATTCCTGAATTCCTTTTTCCTGAAATTTTTGAAGTTTTTCCTGTTCAATTCTATATTCATCGGTTAAAATTTCAGAGACATATTCTCTGAAACTTTCTCGAAGAGAGGATAATTGCGAAAGATTTTTTAACGGATTTCTATCTATTTTTAAAGATTGTAAAACGTAACTTCTATTGGCAGTTAACACTTCAAAAAAAGTAAAGTAAAAACTCAACATTTTATTTTTCATATCATATTGCTGATATTCTGCGTTTTTATGAAGCAAGTCAACTGTATTGACAAAAAAGAGCCTGAAAATTTCTTTTTCTAATCCTTCTAATGTTCCAAAAAAAGCATAAAATTCAGCCTCTGTAAAATCATTTTCTTTGGCAAAATGATAAACAGATTTTGGTTTTTGTCCTTTATCCAAAACTTCCTCCATGTATATTGAAACGATATCTTCTTTGCTGATTATCTTGTTTTTAGTGGTCATTTTAATTAATTTAGAATTCGCCTTAAAGGTAAGCATTGTTTAAGTATCTTTACTTATCCTTAAACAAGTTGCACTGTTAAATATATTATAAACTATCATGTCAAAGAATGTTTTACTTACCGGAGGATCAGGGTTTATTGGTCAATACTTAACAGAAGTACTAATTGCCAATGGTTTTTCAGTTTCAATCCTAACGCGTTCTGACCGAAAGAATACGCCATTGATAACCTATTATAAATGGGATCTGAAAAATTTTTTCATTGAGGAAGAAGCGGTTCTGAAAGCTGATTATATCATCCATCTTGCCGGCGAAGGAATTGTTGAAAAACGATGGACAGAAAAACGTAAAAAAGACATTTTAGAAAGCCGCACAAAACCTGTTGAACTGATATATAATGTTTTAAAAAACAATAATAAATCGCTTGATGCTTTTGTTTCAGCTTCAGCAGTCGGAATTTACGGTGCTTTTACAACTAAAGAAATCTGTACCGAAGATAAACCTGCTGCAAATGACTTTCTGGGAAACACATGTGAAAAATGGGAAAACAGCGTTGACACCATTAATTCATTAGGCATTAGAACCGTAAAAATAAGAACCGGAATTGTTTTGGGAAAAAATGAAGGTTTTCTTAAAAAAGTTGCTCCTTCTTTTAAGGCTGGTTTTGGTATAATTCTGGGTTCTGGAAAACAATATTTACCCTGGATTCACATAGAAGATTTGTGTCATATTTATTTAAAAGCTTTGACAGATACAGAAATGCATGGTGCGTATAACGCTGCAATTACAGACAATACTACAAATGCTTCATTCTCCCGAATTCTCGCTAATTTATATGGATACAAAATCTGGCTTCCCAAAGTACCCGCTTTTGTTCTTAAACTGGTTTTGGGCGAAATGAGTGTTGCTGTTTTGGAAGGACAAAGAGTTTCTTCTGAAAAAATACAAAAATCAGGTTTCGAATTTCAATTTAATGATATTGAAACTGCGCTTTCTCAAAGTTTGTCCTAATCTTTTATTTCAAAGTCAACAAAGCCATTTCATCACTTCGAATAACGCCGGTTAATCCGGTATTTGCTGTTTTTGAAATTTTTGAAACTATTCTGCTCGGAATTGAAATATCAAAATCAGAAACTAGAATTGGAAAATCAGAATGAATTTGTATTCCTTCCTTCACTTTTTTCAATAAAGCCTTAACTTCAATTTCTCGTGATTTTCCGTGAACTGTGAGTTTTCCTTTTATCAGATATTCTTTTTCAATTTCATCAATATTTTTCAGATCAAATTCTGCAATTTTACCTTTAAAAACTGCTTTAGGATAGCGCTCGCTTTCTAAATAGTTTTCATTAAAATGTTCTTGCATTAAATCTAACTTGAATCGGAAATCTTTGATGATAACCGTACAAACAAAAGTACTGGTTTTAGGTTCTAAAACTATGACAGCCGATCTGTTTACTGCTTTTATCTCTTCAAAAAGAGGAATCGATGCTTCAAAATTTACTGTGGCTGTGTTTGTTGTAAATTTATCCTGTGCATATATTGAAAATGCAGAAAAAAGTAAAATAAGTAAAGTAGTTCTTTTCATAATCGTCATCATTAAACAATTATGTCACTCCATTTTTTAGGCTAATAAAAATAACTGAATCCTTTCAGTCTTGAAAAATCGAATGGCAATATTCCGTAAAAATCTTATGTATTAATATATACTTAAATTTACGAAATATTACCGCCCTCTATGTTACATATTTATGCTAAATATTTGTGAAATTTTCATTGTTTAAATAAAACTTTTCAGTGAAAAATGAGTGGTGCAAAATGTAAAACAATTATCCTTCAACCTCTGTACAAATCTCAATTAAAAAACCATCCAAATCCCTCACATAAGAAACAACCTGTCCCCAAGGTTTTTGAGTTGGTTCTTTTACCAAAACTGCACCAAAAGAAGTTGCTTTTTGTACCAATCCGGGAACATCATCTGTTATAAAACCTATTTCAATTGCAAAAGGTTTTGCTTCCAGATTACTTTCGATAAAACCGTCTTCTAAATTTTGCGCTGCCAAACTTTTTGACGCAAATGAAAGTGTAGTTTCACCCGTAATTAATTCGCCATAATCATTATCAGGCGAAATAAATTTTCTTGAAAAATCAAATACATTTTCATAAAACACAATTGACTTTTCTACATCTTCAACATATAATATAGTATATCCAAACTTTACCATTTTTTAAATTTTTAAGTATTAATAACGTCCTTTAAATTTACAAAAATTTTGATTGGCAAATTATCCAATTTCCAGCAAAACATTGTATTTATCCAGACTCGCCAAATCTTCTATTGAATTTACATTCGTGATTTTAGCATGTTCTTCGACTTCTTTTTTAGCTTCAATTTGTTTGATGCATTTTCTAAATCTTCTTACTTCATCTAAACTAGACAAAATAAGTCCCGGAACCTGAACACTTTTGCCTTCCTTATCTTTGGCAACCATTGTAAAATAAGAAGACAGGCAATGTTTTATAGCGCCGGTCTGGATATTTTCGGCTTCAACACGAATACCTACAATCATCGAACTGCGTCCTACATAATTTACCGAAGCTTTCATGGTAACCAATTCGCCTACTTCTATAGGTTTCAAAAAATTCACCGTATCAACCGAAGCGGTTACGCAATAATTACCGCAAAATTTTGATGCCGATGCAAAGGCAATCTGATCTAACAATTGAAGAATATATCCTCCGTGAATTTTACCGCTAAAGTTGGTATGCGATGGCAGCATCAATTCTGAAATACTAATTTTTGAGGAAGAAACGGGCTTAAAATCTGTAGTCATGTTTATTGTATTCTGTTTTGGTTAAGTTTAATTTAAAGATTGACTTTCGTCGGTATTGGAGGCTCTTGTAATAATATTTTCCGGAAGCGATTTTTTGGCCTTCGCTCCCATTTTCTTTAATCGTTCTACGCTCGAAATAAGATTTCCTTTTCCATCAACCAGTTTGTTCATCGCGTTTTCATATTCGGTTTTGGTGTCTTTTATTTTGTTTCCAATTTTTACCAAATCGGTAACAAAACCTTCAAATTTATCATATAAAGCGCCCGCTTGTCTCGCAATTTCAAAAGCATTTTCCTGCTGTTTCTGATTGCTCCACATACTATCAATTGTTCGCAAAGTCGCTAATAAAGTCGTTGGCGTAACAATCACGATATTGCGGTCGAATGCTCTGTTATATAAGGTAGAATCTTCGTTTAAAGCAATGGCAAATGCAGGTTCTATAGGAATAAAAAGCAACACAAAATCCGGACTTTCGATTTGATATAAATCGTGGTAATTTTTACTTCCCAATTGTTCAACGTGTCTTTTTATCGAAAGTACATGCTCTTTTAGAAAATCAATTTTAAGAAGATCTGATTCTTCATTCACCCATCTTTCATATGCCACAAGAGAAACTTTCGAATCGACAATCATTTTTTTACCGTCCGGCAAATTAATCACAACATCAGGCAAAACACGCGCTCCGTCTGTATTGGTAAAACTTTGCTGTACTTCGTATTCGCGGCCTTTTTCTAATCCTGATTTTTCCAGAACACGCTCCAGAACCAGTTCGCCCCAATTTCCCTGCATTTTACTTTCACCCTTTAAGGCTTTGGTTAAGTTTAAGGTTTCTTTGCTCATCTGAATATTCAGTTCGCTTAAACCAATAATTTGCTGACGTAATGCGGCATGATAATCAATACTTTCTTTGTGAGTCTGATCTACTTTTTGTTCAAAAACATGAATTTTATCCTGTAATGGCAACAAGATATTTTTCATGTTTTCACTATTTTGTTCTGTAAATTTTGCCGATTTCTCTTCTAGGATTTTATTGGCCAGATTTTCAAATTCTTTGGTAAATTTTTCCTGAAGCTCTGTTATCTCCGCTTTTTGTTCTTTATGACGTTCCCATAAATTTTCAAAATCTACTTCTTTTTTCGAAAGCTGAATCGCAAGACTGTCTTTTTCTGTACGGATGTTTTCTTTGTCTGCATTATTGAGCTGAAGTAATTTTTCAAAGCTTCTTTTTTCATTTTCAAATTGCTCTTTTTGCAATTGAAGCTGATTGATACTGGCATTTAATCTTTCTTCTAAACCTACTTTTTCAGATTGAAATTTAGCCGAAAACAACATTTTTCCAAAGTAAATGCCTGGAAAAAACGCAATTATAAAAACCACTAAAAACGGAAGAAAATCAAACATAACTAAGTTGTTTTTTAAGTAAAAGTACGCAATAATACGTAGTGCCGAATTTTAAAATTTAAATTTCACGAATTATTATCAATTCAAAATTAAACAAACATTCTGAACCATTTTAAAAAAATATAATAGTAAAAAAAATCGTTTTACGCAACCTTTTTTAAATATGATTATCTACTAAATATAACCTATTAAAAAAATATCATGAAAAAATTAATGCTGGGCTTATTTATAGCTTTCGGAATTAGCGCTTGCTCTCTTAACAATGAAGATTTTAATACTGATTGCGGGCCTGATGTAGATGTTCCTTTTACAGGATTTCCTCTTTTATGTAATTATAGTGTAAAAACTTTACCTAATAATCCACTTGCTGTTCTGGTAAGAACACAAAATGAAATGGATGACAATTTTACGAAACATGTCAATACTTGTCCTGTTGCGAGTGATCCTAACATTGATTTTACAAAAAACTATTTAGTTGGAATTTATGCCGGAGTAAAACCTACAAGCGGTTATGAAATAAAAATGACTTCTATAGTGGAAAATATGTGTGAGATCGTGATTAATTTTTATGAAAAAAGTCCACAAGCCGGGGAACAAATTACACAAACTCCTACTTATCCTTCAGACTTTATTTTGATTAATAAAACTTCTAAACCAATCATTTTTAACAGAACGACAGAATCTCCAGATAATATCGTTATTGGAACTTTTGCCAGTCAATGTACAGGTGCAGATTGCCAAAAATTCTTTCAACTGAATGACTTTAATATTCTTAAATTTCAAAATGTTGCTGCAGGAAGTTACACTTTTGAGCAATATAAATATACAAACACAACAAAAAGAGGTGAATATACAGCGTTTGTAAAAAATGTTCCTGCTGAGATTCTTGCTCTTAAAGGTCAGACAAAAACATATGGTTCTCCGGATGCTGCAGATCAGGGCGGGGTTTATTTCCAACTGCGTCAGACTGGAACTATCACTAAAATTTACATCGATAATAACGACACAGCAGATCAAAGCGACGCTATAAAAGCTTTCAAAAAAGCCATTAAGGATAAAGTTACAAGTTTAAAATAAGAAGATTATGAAAAGACTTTTATTGTTTTTTATTGCCTTTGTCCTTTTTTCAAGTTTTATTTCTGCAGAAAAAGCAAATGTAACTTCTGTTTCAATAGTAAATACCTGGATTTGGGAAAAATCTATTGGAGGAACGAATAATCCGTATGTCACAACACCCAAAACCATCGGATACAGCAAAAAAGTAGTTTTTACTTCTGATGGAAGAGTGATTACGTATAAGAACAATGTCGAGATTAGAAACAGCCCGTATGAATTTGAAAAAGGAACGGGTTTCTCTGATAACTTAGAACATGACCTTATTACGTTTGAAGGCAAGACATATATAATAGAAAAGCTTGACAATCAAAACCTAACCATTTTAAGCAATAACTCAGATGCGAGTCGTACTATTTATAAGAGATAGTATAATGAGTTAAAAAAAGCTAATTTTGCCAAAATAAATTCAACCACTTTTTGAAAGACGATTTAGACAAATATATTCGACAGTGTATGCAAAATGACCGAGAGGGACAACTGAAAATATATCAGTTGTTCTCTCCCGTTTTGTATGGTATTTGCCTAAAATACATGAAAAACGAAGATGATGCAAAAGACGTTTTTCAGGAAGCATTTGTTATTGTTTATCAAAAAATAAATCAGTACAAATTTGAAGGAAGTTTTGAAGGCTGGCTCAAACGGATTTTTATAAACAAGCTGATCGAAACTTTAAATAAAAAGAAAAAAGAAAGTTTTTTTCTCGATGTTTTTGATCCTGATACTGATTTTGTCGAAGAGCAAGAACTCGATATCCCTCAAATAGATCAAGAAAAACTGTTAGAATATATTCGGGATTTGCCAGATCAATACAGGACGGTTTTTAACTTGTATGTTTTTGAAAAAATGAAACATAAAGAAATAGCCGAATTACTAAAGATTTCTGAAGGAACATCAAAATCAAATTTAAACAGGGCCAAGCGCATTTTGCAAAAAAGAATTTTGAGCATAAAAAATTTTAAGACAGCATGAAAAAGCAAAATATAGAAGATATTTTTTCATCAATGGAAGACTTTTCAAGTGTTCCGCCTCCTGAATTGTGGGGTCAGATTGAAGAAAAACTAGACAAGCCAAAAAAGAAAAAAAGAGCGATTCTTTGGTGGTCTGCTGTTGCATGCTTATTATTAGGTTTGATGCTCCCAACTGTTTTACATTTTAGTTCTGATGCCGGAATTAAAACTATAGATAATAGCTCTAAAAAAAATAATAACGTTGTTCAGGAGGAAGAAAAAACAGAATCAGATGATTCAAAAACCAGAAGAATACAGGAAAACAATATCCAAAACGAAACAACAAACGAAATAAACAATGGCGAAAATGCTGTTGTAATTGAAAACGGTGATAATTCTACCAAAGACGAATCAGATCAACAAAATCAAAATCAAAAAACAAAAGTTACTTCTTTAAATTCAAAAGGAACAAATCATGAAGGCGTTTTAAATGGAAAATCAAATTTAGAAGTAAATAAACCAAATCAGGCTTTAGCCGAAGAATCATTTGCCCCAAATAATGACAATGGATTTAATACCGCTTCTAAAACTAAAACATTAAATTCGGAGAAAAGAAATTCAAATCAGGCTGTAGCCGGAAAATCTTTCGTTCCGAGTAATGAAAAAACATTTAATTCGCCTTCTCAATATCAAATACCAAATACTGAAAAAGTAAAAGCAAATCAGGCTGTAGCCGAAAAATCATTTGTTCCGAATAAAACGAATTCATTCAATACAGATTCTAAAAATCAATTTTCGAATACGGAAAAAGCAAATAAAAATCAGGCTGTAGCTGAAAAATCATTTGTTCCGAATAAAACGAATTCTTTCAATACAGATTCTAAAAATAAATTTTCGAATACTGAAAAAGGCAATAAAAATCAGGCTGTAGCCGAAAAAGCATTTGTACCGAATAAAACCAATTCATTCAATACAGATTCTAAAAATGAATTTTCGAATACTGAAAAAGGAAATAAAAATCAGGCTGTAGCCGAAAAATCTTTTGTTCCGAATAAAACAAATTCATTCAATACCGATTCTAAAAACCAAAATCCTTCTTCTATTTTCGAAGATAAACTGAAGGCAAATAATATCAATAATGTGGCTTCAAATCCGTTTAACTCAGCTTTAAACAAGGATCAAAAAGCTAATACAGGTATAAACGAACCTAAAAATGAATTTATATTAAACGAAAAAGCAATTGCTAACAATCAAAAAAGCAGTTCGAAATTTGGCGATGCTTTAAGTAAACAAGATTCTGTTCAACTGGCCGAACTTCAAAATTTAGAAAAAGGAATTGTAGCTGTAACGCCTGAAACTAAAAAAGAAAAAGAAGGGAAAAAAAAGAATGCTATTGCCAAAAATGAAAAATGGGCGGTAGAAGTTTTTGCCGGTGTTGCCAATTCTGAAAACTATAAAAAAGACAAAACGTTAGGAAACATAAACGATTCTAAACAAAGTAATAGTTACGGTGTAAAAACAAAATATAAAATCAACCGAAAATGGGCTGTGAGTTCCGGGGTTAAATTTAACGAATTAGGGCAAAGTATTGCTGATGTTTCTTATATGAGAACAACAAATGCTTTTTTAACCCAAAGCGATTATTTTAATCAAAATGTATCGGTTGCTGCTGCTCCAATTTCAGATAATACTAATTATGTTTTTGTTCCAAAAAATACGATAATGGCTTTAAAAAGTGATAACGTAGAACATGGAAAGTTGGATCAGAGTTTAAGATATCTTGAAGTTCCGCTTGAAGTTTCATACTCTGTTTTTAATAAAAACAGAGCCAATATCAGTTTGAATACCGGTGGTTTTGTAGGTAAATTAATTTCCAACAATATGGCACTTAACGGCAGTTCTATTGGAGAAAATGTAAATGCAAATGATTATGTGTACGGTTCATTGTTGAGTACGACATTACAATATCGAATTTATAAAAAAACCAATGTTTTTGTAGAACCTGCAATGAATTATTATATAAATCCTTTAAATGAACAGTCTTTTAATCAGTTTCAATGGGGATTTAATTTTGGATTAAATGTTAACTTTTAATGTCATATTTATTGTAATTTCGGAAGAAATATTACACCAAAATGACTTTTAAAAAGAATTGGGAAGATTCGAAATCGCTTCCAAAGAATTTACTTATTGCCAAAGAACTGGTTTATGATGTTTGCGGTTTTGATTGTTCTGAACCTCAGCCGGAAAAAGAAAGCCAGGAATATGAGGCGTTTGATTTTAAAATCGGCGAAAGCCTGATTAAATTCAGATCAGCTAAAATTACACCTACTAAAACCGGACAGTTTGTAACTTTATGGAAACGCAATCAAAAGGGAATTATCGAACCTTTTGATTATAATGATGCAATTGATTTTGTTATTGTCAGTGTTCAAAAAGAATATCTATTAGGTCAGTTTATTTTCCCGAAAGAGATTTTATTGAAAAAGGGAATTTTTACTACTCCAATAAAAGAAGGAATTAGAGCAACAAGAGTTTATCCGCCCTGGGATGAAACGACAAGCAAACAAGCCCAAAAAACACAGCAATGGCAATTGAATTATTTCTTATCCATTTCTGATAAAACAGATTTAAATCGCGCTAAGTTTTTACTTGGCAAAAAGTGATAAAACAAAAAGGCAGTTCGTATTTGAACTGCCTTTTTAAATTAATTCCAAAGTCTATTTTTTCAGGATTTTATCTTTATAAACTACTTTATTATTTTCTGATAAAGTGTACAGGTAAAATCCGGGAGATAAATTACGAACTGACATTACAGTATCACTAACATCCTGACCGCTTTTAATTTCAATTGGGTTTCCTACTATACGACCGTTGATATCGTAAAGTCTTAATTTAAGATTTTTGTCGTCTTTTGTTTTAACCGAAACATTTAAAACATCATGCGCAGGATTTGGATACGCTCTTACGAAAAATCCATTTTTAGTTCCAAAATCCGGAGTCGATAAAACATCTTCTTTTAACTCAAATCGGGCAATAACAGGTCCGTGATCTGAAGTTGTCGAAGTGTAATTTGGAATATCGCTACGAGGATCGTAAACTGCAATTGAGTTTGCAATATATTGGTCATTCAATTCATTTGAAATTAAAATATGATCTAAAAATCCGCCTGAACTTAAAAAGCTATAAGCTCCCGCCTGGCTGATTCCTAATGTTAAAGCATTATAACCTGTATTGTCTTGTACAAATGTCTCGTAAGATGATGGCGTATTTGCATTTCCAACCCAGGCTTTTACATCGTCATTAAAATCTCCTAAAAGAATAAGGTTCGAATCTGGATAATCTGTATCTAAAGCTGCTTTTAGATAGTCGATATCATATTTACGCTGATTGTATTTCATTATATCAGTACCGCTATTGGCACGCGCGTGAAGGTCAATAAGGTTGATTTCTTTTTTGATTCCGTTAAGATTAGTTTCTATCTGAACCAAATATGGCAGACGTCCCGATGAGAAAAAGCTATCATCGTTTTTTTCCGGTGTTTCTGTGCCAGGATAATTAGGTAAAACTACAGTTCCTGTGCGAACCTGATCGTATAAATCTTTGAATAATACTTTTGTGCTTTTTACAGTAGTCGTTTGTGTATTATAAAGAACCACTAATTTTTGCGGTGGAAAATTAGGATCCGCATCTTGAAACGAATATGACCAGGAAGTCGAGATTGTTTTATCGAATGTTTTTCCGTTGATATTTATTTTAGAAATTAAAATATCAATTGACGGATCATCAGACACTTCCTGAACTACATAAACATCCGCATTTAATTTGTTCATTACTTTAGCAACGTTTTCTATTTGTAACTCATCATTTGTAGGTCCAAATTCAACATTGCTTTTATCTCGAACATCTGTCCCGAAAAATTCCAAATTGTAAGTTACAACATCAAAAGTATCTGCTTTTAGTATAGAAGATCCTGTAAATGAGCCAATTTGTTTATTTAAACCTGTACCAGTAACACTTAATACTCCTGAAATTGTAGGTTCTTTTGTTGTTGGCGCAAACCTTGCATAAATTGTTTTTCCTGCTGCTGCATCTGCAGAAGAAACGATAATACTTGATGCAAATGAAATATTATCTGATGATAATTGAAACGATGCCGGAGCATTAATAGTTATATCACCATATCCTGCAGCGGTAAAAATAAATGACTGACTAACAGAAACCGAATTTGGACTTACATCTGCAAAATCTAATATAGGATTCGAATCAATATATTGCGATTCGTTTGTAATGGCAAAATCGTCTAAAGACCATTCTGCAGCGTTACCGTTTCCACCGGAAGTTGTTTCATAAACCCAGGCGATATAGGTATGATCCGTTTTAAATACCCCTAAATCTATATATTGAGATCGCGCGTAAGTTCCTGTAGTGGATGGAAATTTACCATTAATTTCTGTCCATGTTGCATTTTCAGGATTACTTACTCCATCATAATTTGTAGAGACTAATAATTTTAAAGATGGTCCTTCGTAGAATTTACGGGAATAAAAAGATAATAATGGAATTTGGCTAAAACTATCTAAACGTAATCGCGGAGAAATCAACCAGTCTTTACTTGCTCCGTTATCCGAAAACCCGTTTATTAAAACGGCTCCGGTTCCGGAATTTATATTTCTGGCTGTGGTTGTATGAGCCCATTTATTTATAGGTCCGGCCTCATTATATTGTAACCATTTACTATTTGAAAAAATATTTACATCGTCAAAATTTTGTACAAACGGATTTACTCCAAGAGCTGTTAAATTAACTGTCTTCGTTGTACCTCCTGTTGTTTGATGGGTTATTGAACCTGTAAAATTACCAACTGCTGTTGGTGTAAATTTCACATATACTGTTGGCGTTGCATTAGAATCAAAATCGGCAGGAACAAAGGTTAAAGATGATGAGAATGTTGTATTATCTTTTGAAATCACAAAACTTCCTGAAGCAGTAAGAATTACGTTGGCAGTTAGATCAGAAGCTCCAATCTGATAACTTTTAACTAAAGGATCAAAATTTGGTTCAGTACCACCTAAATTTAATACACTAACTGATGTAGATATAGCAGGAGGTATTACATTTAGCGTTGTTACATCTACTTTATTAACTGATGCCTGAACATTTCCTACTATGTCTTCTGAGATAGAAAAAACAGAATATGCTGTGCTTAAAGGTAAGCCCGTAAAACTCTTTACATATTCCTGAGTAGGATTTGTTACATCAAAAATTCCTGCTTGTAAAGCTGCAGTTCCATTTGAATCCTGACCTGCTTTTATTTGTGCAACGGTTGGCTCAGCGCTTCCTCCTGGCAGTAGAACATAATATGTTTTTCCATCCTCATCAATTTTATTAATAAAATCGAAACTTTCTCCTAATACATTAGCTGTTTTTGGATAGCCTAAAACATTGGCTGGAGCAAAAGTATCTTTTCTAATATCTAAATTATCAATTGCAAAGGATGGGCGTCCTCCACTTCCTGAAACTTGCCTTGAAGCCCAGCGTATTTGCACAACAGGCTGATTGTCGCACTCTGCAGGCAGCGTAACTTTTCTTAACTGAGGATTTTGTGGCAGGTAAACATTTCCAGTTTGTGTCGCAGAATTATTTTGATATGCAGTTCCTAAAAGTGAAGTAAAATTTCCTGTGGTTCCAACTCTATATTGCAAAATTACTTCATTAACTCTCGTGTTTGTGGCATCAGAGGGATTTCTAATAGTCATAACATCATACTGAACCTGTACATCTGTTGTTCCAACACTTGAAAAAGCAAAACCAATTGTAAGATTAACGGTTCCTGTATTTAAAAATCCTAATTTACCAACATAATTATAAAAACCTCCTGAATTAGTATTTGCACCTTTACCTGTTAGTATAGTATTATAATCTGTAAAAGTTGAAGAAGTTAAATATTGAGTTACTCCGGGATCATTACCTCCAAGAGTCCAACCTTGAAATCCATCAGGAAACTTTACATCAGCAGCTAGCCATGAATCAAATTTTTGATCGACTGGCAAAGGTTGCACTGCAGGCATCGTTTGCGCGTTTAACGCAAAGCAATAGAAAAAACCTAACAAAGTCATTAAATGACTTAAAGAGTAATTGTTTTTCATACGTTTTAAAAATAGAGTTTTTAGAAATCAAATTTAAAGCCTTTAAAGTTAACTGAATATTGTCAAAACTTAAACTTATTGTAAGTAAATTTATAAATATATGTCAGAAAAAATCATCTTAGTATGACATTGTCTTTATTATTCTCAGCTATATTGCGTTTTTATCTTATTTTATTACAATTAACTTTTAGAATAAAGCTTTTTAAATTAGTAAGAAATTACATTTTTTTTATTTTAGCTATGAACAAAAAAAAGCCGTCTAAACAGACGGCTTTTCTAAATTCAATATTTATAAAAATTAAACTGCTGTATAACCACCGTCAGCAATAAAATAACTTCCTGTGGTGAATGATGATTTTTCAGAACTTAAAAACAAAACAAGTTCTGCAATTTCTTCTGCAGTTCCTAAACGATTCATTGGCGCTTTTGCAGCAACAGCGTTCATCATATCTTTATTCAAATTATCTTTTAATAATGCTGTTTCAATATAACCTGGTCCGACAGCATTACAACGAATATTTTTTTGAGCATATTCTACTGCAATATTTTTTGACAAACCTACAACTCCATGTTTAGAAGCGGTATAAGCCGGGCTTAATGGCGCAGCAACCTGTCCGTGAATAGATGCGATATTGACGATGCTCCCACCACCATTTTTCTCCATTTGTTCAAGCTGATATCGGCACGCATAAAAAACACCACTTAAGTTTAAGGCAATAACCTTATCCCAGGCTTCAGGCTCGTACTCTCCGGTTGGTTTTGCCGGACCGCCCATTCCTGCGTTGTTACACGCAATATCAAGTCGGCCGTATTTTGAAACCGTAACTTCAACCATATGTTTATTATCGCTTGCACTCGACGAATCACCTTTTACAAAAAAGGCTTCTCCACCATTCTCTTTTATAACTTTTACAGTTTCTTCACCGTGATCAACATTAATATCCGAAACTACAACCTTTGCTCCTTCTCGAGCATAAGCTTCTGCAACAGCGCGTCCAATTCCTGAACCTCCGCCGGAAACAAAAGCTACTTTATTTTCTAAAAGTGACATAATCTTATTATTTAAATTTGTAGATACAATTTACGAAGATATCGCCCGCTGACCATGAGAAAAGCCGGGTTTACAATAAGATTAAGACTTTATCACAATCAAATGTTATTTCACATTTAAATTACTTTGATGTGCTAATTTTTTCTTATTATTTTTCTTCGTCCAATTTCATATTCCCTCTGTCTTCATGACTTTCCGGATTTGAATTTGAATATCGATTTGGCGTCACGTCAGAATTTCTGTCTTTATTTTCTACCGTTTTTTCTGCGTCTTCTTCTGTTGCAACCCCGCGATTGGCATTCGCATTACCAGGATTTACATCGCCTTTGACTTTTTTAATGTCTTCGTTTTCATTTCGTGCCCGTTCCACAACTTCTTTATTTCCATCCTTGTCTGTTACGACTTCTTTTTTCAGGTTAGCATCATCTGCTTTTCCATCGTGCGGAATATTTTTCCCTTTAGATTCGTCTATGTCTTTTTGTACTCCGTTTATTTTTTTAGAGCCTAAATTATTCGTGTCCATATCTTTATTATTTGAGTTTCTTTACTAATATTACGAATTCTAAATTTTAAAACGAAAGGGTTTAACATAGCTTTTAGTTTATTCTGCGATTATTCTTTTAATAAGATGAAACAAAACTATCTTTGCAAAAAAATAAAACTATGCATCGTCATTTCATTCTTTTTAAACCTTACGGCTATTTAAGCCAGTTTATTTATGAACTAAAAAGAAAGAAAAAGCTTCTGGGCGAATTACATGATTTTCCCGAAGGAACAATGGCAATTGGAAGACTTGACGAAGATTCTGAAGGATTGCTTTTATTGACTACCGATGGAAAAGTAAGCGAGCAAATAAGAAGTAAAAAAGTCGACAAGGAATATTACGTTCAGGTTGACGGCATCATTACTCCCGAAGCAATTGAAGAATTACAAAAAGGTGTTGAAATAGGTTTTGAAGGCGGCAAATACAAGACAAAACCCTGCTCTGCATTTATCGTTACCGAAATTCCTGATTTTGGTCCCAGAGCAAAAAAGATTCGGGATGAACGTCACGGACCAACTTCCTGGGCTTCGATTACGGTAAATGAAGGCAAATTTCGTCAGGTTCGTAAAATGACTGCGGCGGTTGGTTTTCCCACTTTAAGATTGGTTCGTGTTCGAATAGGAAATGTATATTTGCAAAACTTAAAAGTGGGAGAAGTTTTAGAAGTTTCCGATTTTAAAGTAGAGAATTAATTAATGTGCCAATTTGAAAATCAGATAATTTTTGAAAACATAAGCCATAACTCTTAACTCATAACTCAAAAAAATGCTAAACGTTGTTCTTGTAGAACCGGAAATACCAAATAATACCGGAAACATTGGGAGATTATGTGTGGGAACTGAAAGTCGCCTGCATTTAATTCATCCTTTTGGTTTTGTAATTAACGATAAAAACCTAAAACGTTCCGGTTTGGATTATTGGGTGCATCTTGATGTTACCGAATATCAAAATGTAGACGAATGGGTAAAACAAATTCCGGATCATTCTCGTGTATTTTTGATGAGTTCGCATGCCGAAAAATCATATTTAGAAACCGATTTTCAGGATGGCGACTGGCTAGTTTTCGGAAAAGAAAGCGTTGGTTTAAGCAAAGAAGTTTTGGCTCGTTTCGAAAATCATTTAACAATTCCGATGTCTAAATTAATTCGCAGTTTTAATATTGCTAATTCTGTGGCTTTTGTGGTTGGAGAAGCTAGGCGTCAGATTGGGTTAAAAAGTTAATCGTTATTTGTTTTGGCGTTTAATCTTATGAAACCGATTTCCTGCAAGGTTTTTTCAACCTTGTAGGTATAAACTAGATTTTGATTGGTAGCACTTTCTAAGATCATACCTACAAGGTTGAAAAAAACCTTGCAGGAAGACTCAAAGTTCTTCTGGAAACTGATGCCCTAGCCCTGATGGAAGCGGCATCCTTTTGTGGCGGGGTTCGCCACAAAAGATATAGCGGACAGCAGGATTAGCTCCTGAAAAACTAAATCACTATAAACTTCCCTTTCTCAGCATCAAAAACAATATGTTTGTCTTTGAATAAGGTTGCAAAACTTCCGTTTGAAATTAAATGACAAGGTTCGTCCTGAACAACTGTTTCCGGAGTCATTATAATCATTTCGTCGCTTAACTGAATCGCCAAATCAATATCGTGAGTTGAAAACAAGATACACTTTTGAGTTTCCTGTGTTAGCTTTTTTAATAATTTGAAAAGCGAAACTTTGTGTAGTAAATCCAAATGTGTTGTGGGTTCGTCTAAAATAATTAGCGGAGTATCTTGTGCCAAAGCCCTGGCAATTAAAACCTTTTGTAATTGTCCGTCGCTAATTTCGTAATGCTTTTTTGTAGCTAAATGTTCGATTTGAGTTAATTGCATGGCTTCCTGAACTTTCTCTATATCTGTTTCTGTCAGAGTTCCAATCCAGTTAGTATACGGCTGACGACCTAAAGCGACTAATTCAAAAACAGTCAGGTTACTTGGCGGTAATTTCTCGGTTAATACCAAACTCAGATTCTGTGCTAAATCTAAAGGTTTGTACGTATCTATGTTTTTATCATTTAGGAAAACAGATCCTGATAACGGCTGCTGAATTCCTGTAATGGTTCTCAATAAAGTCGATTTACCTATTCCGTTTGCACCAATTAAAGCAATGAGTTTTCCTGATCCAAAATTCAAATTTAGATTTTGAGCAATGGTCACACTTTCTTTTTTGGACTTGTAGCCAATATTTAGATTTGAAGTTTTTAGAATAGTTTTCATTTTTTAAAGATGCTAAGTTGCTGAGATACTAAGTTTCTAAGTTTTCTGCCACAGATTATAGGATTAAATTGATTTTAATAATCGGTGAGAATCTGTGTAATCTGTGGCAAAAAAATTACTGAAAATTTCTTTTTCGCATTAATAACCAAACAACAACCGGCGCACCAATTATAGACGTGATTGCATTAATTGGTAACGTAGTTTCAAGTCCGGGCAATTGAGATGCAATATCGCAAAACAACATAATTATTCCGCCATAAAAAAGCGTGCTCCAATATAATACTGCATGATTACTCGTTTGAAAAGTGAGTTTGGCAATATGTGGCACCGCCAAACCTATAAAAGCAATTGGACCAGCAAAAGCGGTTATGCTTCCTGCCAGAATACTCGTCGCAAATATGATAATTAGTCGTGCTTTTTTATAATTCAAACCCATGCTTTTAGCATAGTTTTCACCCAAAAGCAATGCATTTAAAGGTTTAATACTTCCGGCACTTAAAAGCAAACCAAAGCCCACACAGACTGCCAAAACAGAAATCGATGTCCACGAAAGATTACCAAGACTTCCTAACGACCAAAAGGTGAATTTCTGCAATTGTTCTGCCGAACTAAAATAAGTTAAAACGCCTACAATTGCACTTGTAAAACTTCCAAACATAAGTCCGACAATTAAAATAGCCATTGTATTTCGTAATCGCTGTGCCACTAATAAAACCAATAACAAAACTGAAACGCTTCCTAATGTTGAAGCCAACACAAGTCCGTATGGTGATAATAAAATCGAATTTAAAAAAGGAGGCAAAAATCCTGCGCCTAGAATAACAATGGCAACGGCCAAAATCGCTCCCGAGGACAATCCTAAAACATCAGGCCCGGCTAACGGATTTCTAAATAATGTCTGCATGAGTAAACCGCTTATCGACAATCCTACTCCCACTAAAAAAGCGGTTATTGCTTTTGGCAAACGATAGTTGATTATGATATATTCCCAAGTTGATTTACTGGCCTGCCCACCCGTTAAACTGGTATAAACTTCCTTAAACGGAATCGTGATCGATCCTAAACTTATGTCCAGAAAAAACATAAATAAAAGTGCCAAACCAAGTACAAAAAATAGGATTATATTTCGCTTTGAATTTATCAATTAATTTAATTTAGAGGCAAAAGTAAATTCATAACTTGTCAATAAATCAGGATGGAAAATCTTGATGTAATCTTTTAAAACTAAATCAGGACGGCTTGGTGCCAATTCATAATAAATAGTTCCTCCTGTTGCTCCAAATTTACCCTCAAAAGTATATACGTTCTTCGAAGTATAAGCATCAAATTGAGTGTAATGCGGATTACTTTTTCCAAATTCTTCCAGAGTTTTAAAGGATCCTGAGGCAATCCAGAAATTTGCTTTTTTGGCCTTAACCAGTACTTTTTCAAAAGATAAACCTTCGCTTCCGGTTCCTTTTAAATCAGCCCATAAATAATTGGCCTGAGCATCGCTCATAAATTGCGCCACCCAGCTGTTTCCTTTCGCCACATACCAAAGATCTTCATACATTGAACCATACAAAACGGTTGAAGTTGCAGGCTGATCTGCCACTAATTTTTTCGCCTGATTGTAGCTTTCTACAATTTTATCAAACAATTCTTTTGCTTTATCTTCTTTTCCAAATAAGGCACCGTAAAGTTTAATCCATTCTGCTTTTCCAAGCGGAGATTGTTCCATCCAATCGGCTTGGATAAAAACATTCAGACCGCTTTTTTTCAAATTATCCAGCATCGGATTGTTGTTGTCAACTCCAAAAGTAACAATCAAGTCCGGCGATAATTCTATTAATTGCTCGATATTTAATTTTTCGTTTTGGCCCACATTTTTAACGGAACCCTTATCGATTAAAGCTCTTGTTTTTTCGGAAGAAATATAATCGGTATGAGGAAAACCAACTAATTTATCTTCAACATCCAGCATTTCCAAAAACGGAATATTTGTTGTTGAGGTTACCACAATAGATTCCAGTGGAACTTTTATGGTTGTATATTTTTGTAAGCTATCCGGAACTTTAGCTTCTTTTTCTTTTAAGATATAAGTGAATTCTGCATTTGCATTTGGCCACGGTTCTGTTACCGTTACAACAGAATATCCATCGTGTTTTACAATCGATAGTCCTGAAGCGAACTCAATACTATTTTGGGGAATTTCTGTTTTTGCTATCTCTGCCGTTTCTGTTTTTTTACATCCAATGAGAACAAAAAAGGATAAAACAAAAATTAATTTAGGGGATAAATGTTTCATATGTGGGTTATATTGCTTTATACAGTCTGTATCGCTATTTTACTATTTTCTTTATTTTAAAACCAAAGTGATTGCTAATTTAGTTTTTCAATAATAACAAAGGTAACGCAAATTATATTTTTTTTATTTACCTTTATTCTTACAAAAACCAAATTTATCTTTACTAATATATGAATACCACAAAAACCAAAATTTGCTCGAGTTGCGACTCTGCATTTAGTTGCGGAGATATTTCTATAGAAAACAAATGTTGGTGTAACGACTACCCTCCTATTTTTAATCTTTCTGAAGGAGGAGATTGTCTGTGTCCAAACTGCTTTAAAGAAGCCTGTATAGACAAAATTGATGCTTATGTCGAAACGATGACTCCCACAAAAGCACTCCAAAATAAAGCTTTATCTTTGCCAAAGACTGAAAAATTAATGGAAGATCTTGATTATTATATTGAAGATGGCAACTACGTTTTTACTACCTGGTTTCATTTAAAAAGAGGAACTTGTTGTGGAAACAATTGTCGGCATTGCCCTTATTAATTGTTAATTATAAATTATTAGTTGTTAATTGCATCTCATTTCTTAAAAACAAGATTGGTCTTTTGCGTTAGGGATAGAAGCGATATCCTTTTATTTTTTTCTTTAAAAAATAAAAGATAAAGCGGATAGCCCAACCCTTGGGAAACGCCATAAAATTCATAATTCATAACCCATAACTCACAATTAAATAATGATTTACCTAATTACCGGAGGCGAACGTTCAGGAAAAAGCAGTTATGCTCAAAATCTGGCTTTGCAGCTTTCAGATGCACCAATATATGTAGCAACAGCGAGAAAGTGGGATGATGATTTTCAAGACAGAATCGACAGGCATCAGCAGGAACGAGATGAACGCTGGACTAATATTGAAAAGGAAAAATATTTAAGTGAAATTAATTTTTCCAGCAAAGTGGCTCTGATTGATTGTGTAACGCTTTGGCTGACGAACTTTTTTGTTGATACTAATAATGATGTAGAATTAAGTCTGGAAGAAGCAAAAAAAGAATTTATTTTAATTGCCAATCAGGATAATGCAACCATAATTATTGTAACCAACGAAATTGGAATGGGTGTTCATGCGGCAACTGAAATTGGCAGAAAATTTACGGAATTGCAAGGCTGGATGAATCAGTTTTTGGCGTCAAAAGCAGATGAAGTGGTTTTGATGGTTTCTGGAATTCCGGTGAAAATTAAGGGTTAAAAATGAAATTCCAATTTTTAAAATCCCAAATTCCAACGCTATACTTTACCTTTACTTAAATATTAAATTTTCAAATTGAAATTGATTTTTGCAATTGCAATTGTCATTGATATTGAGTTGGAATTTAAAAAAATTGGAATTTAAAAATGAGCCATTTAGACGATATATTAAAATCACGCCGCGATACCCGACATTTTACAACTGATGAAGTTCCTGATGAAGTAATTGAAAAAGCTTTGCAGGCCGGACATTGGGCGCCTTCTGTTGGGTTGACGGATGCAACGCGCTATTTTATCATCAAATCGTCTGAAGTAAAAAGTGCGATTAAAGAATTATTTTTAGATTATAATAAAAAAGCAGAAGAACTTACCGATAATCCACAACAAAAAGAGCATTACAAATCGCTGAAACTGGAGGCGATTGAAGAAGCGCCAATCGGACTTATTATTGCTTATGACAGATCTGTTCTGAATCAGTTTACGATTGGAACCGTTGGCAGTAATGAGGCGGTGAAATTTAGTTCGGTTTGTGCGGCTCAAAATATTTGGCTTTCGCTTACAGATCAGGGTTATGGAATGGGCTGGGTTTCGATTTTGAATTATTATCAGTTTAAAAAAATTCTTGATTTACCTGAAAATATCGAGCCTTTGGGATATTTCTGCATCGGAAAACCCGCTACGAATTACAACAATCAACCGATGTTGCAGCAATTGCACTGGAAGCAAAAATCAGAATTTCCGGATTGTAAGGAAATAAAAAATGTTGTTGAAAATTGTGTTTTAGATTTTCAATTAAAAACTACAGGTTCAGATAATAAAAATGACTTTGCTCAACTTTTGCAGGAAAAAATAGATTCTAAAACAAAACCTGTTGGCTCTTTAGGGACTTTAGAAGTTTTGGCTTTTCAACTCGGAACTGTTTTTGAAACTTTAAACCCTAAAATTACAAATCCAAATATTGTGGTTTTCGCCGCAGATCACGGAATTGCAAATCATGGCGTGAGTGCTTATCCGCAAGATGTGACACGCCAAATGGTCGGGAATTTTCTCGAAGGCGGCGCAGCAATTAACGTGTTTTGCAATCAAAATAATATTGAGTTATCTATTGTAGACGCCGGCGTAAATTATGATTTTCCAACAAATGCCCATTTAATTCATGCCAAAATCGCTAAAGAAACTCAGTCTTTCCTACACATTCCTGCAATGAGCGAAATGGAATTACAATTGTGTTTTGAAAAAGGAAAATCTATTGTTGAAGACATTGCAAAAACAGGTTCGAATTGCATTGGCTTTGGCGAAATGGGAATTGGAAATACCTCAACGGCTTCTGTTTTAATGAGTATTCTAACCGGATTTTCAATTGAAGAATGTGTTGGAAAAGGAACCGGAGTTGAAGACGAAAAGCTCCTTCAAAAGCAGGAAATCCTTAAAAAAGCAATTGCTAATTATTCCGGTCAAGCCGAATTAATGCAGCAATTGGCTTATTTTGGCGGTTTCGAAATTATCCAGATTGCAAGCGGAATGCTGACTGCTTTTGAAAATAAAATGATTATTCTGGTGGATGGTTTTATTTGCAGCGTCGCTTTTTTAATTGCATCAAAAATAAATCCTGATATTCATAAAAATGCTGTTTTCTGTCATTGTTCTGCAGAAAAAGCACATCAAAAACTACTCGATTACTTAAATGCAAAACCTATTCTGAATCTTGATTTGCGCTTGGGCGAAGGAACCGGATGTGCGATTGCTTTTCCTATTTTAAAATCGGCAGAAGTTTTTTTAAATGAAATGGCTAGTTTTGAAAGTGCGGGGGTTAGTAGGAAGTGATGAAGTCGCAGTTTTCAGTTTTCAGAAAAAAAATAATAATTTGTCACAATCTCTGTCATTAAATCACACACGTTGCTCGATGAAGATTTAATGATTTTCTTTGCGGAATTTCTAGTGTGATTTCTCCTTCGTCGAAATGACAAAACAATTAAAAATAATCTCTTTAAATGAAAAAAGAACTCCATATTTTCTTCACCTGTTTAATGTTTTACACCCGTATTTCTTGTCCAAAAAACATCGATCATAATCCTGAATATTTAAATAAGGCAACGAGATATTTCCCATTTATTGGCTGGATTGTAGGAAGCATTTCATTTATTGCTTTTTATGTTTTCTCTTTGTTTCTATCAACAGAAACCGCGGTTATTTTAGCCATAATTGCTTCTGTCTTAACAACCGGCGCCTTTCACGAAGATGGGTTTGCAGATGTTTGTGATGGTTTTGGCGGAGGCTGGACCAAAGAAAAAATACTGATCATTATGAAAGACAGCGCAATTGGCGCTTATGGAGCAATTGGTTTGGTTTTGCTATTTCTGGTAAAATTCAAATTGCTTTCTGAGGCTATTTTGCTTTTATCCATTCAAAACGATTATTTTTTAGTTTATCTGTTATTTATTTCTGCACATTCTATAAGTAGGTTAGCGGCAATTTCAATCATATTTACACATGAATATTCGCGTGATGATGCTACGAGCAAAAGCAAACCAATTGCAAAAAATCATAGTTGGAAAGAAGTTTTTGGTGCTTTTTTATTCGGGTTAATTCCAATGTTGGTACTCTCCTATTTCAATTATAAAATTCTCTTAGCTATAATTCCGGTTTTTATTACACGTTATTTTCTTGCACGCTATTTCCAAAAATGGATTGACGGTTACACCGGAGATTGTCTCGGCGCAACACAACAGGTTTGTGAAGTGATATATTATTTAAGTATTCTTTTTCTATGGAAATTTATCTAGTTCGCCATACCGAAACAATTTGCAAAAAAGGCATTTGTTACGGACAATCGGATGTTGCGATTGCGGCACCTTTTGATTTAGTTTTCGAAGCCATTATTTCTCAACTTCCGCCTGAAGCTATAATATTTTCGAGTCCTTTACAGCGTTGCACACTTTTAGCAAAACACATTCAAGAGAAAATAAAAACTATTTCTTATCAGGAAGATGAGCGACTTAAAGAAATGAATTTTGGTGATTGGGAAATGCAAAACTGGAATGATATATTGCCTGAACAATTAAATCCGTGGATGGAAGATTTTGTGAATATTCCGGCTTCCAATGGAGAATCTTTTGTCGAATTACATAAAAGAGTTGCTGAATTTTTATCAGATCAAATTTCAAAAGAAATAAACAAACCTGTTATCATAGTTTCTCACGCCGGAGTCATTAGAAGTATTTTATGTCATTATTCAGAATTACCCTTAAAAGATGCTTTTAATAACAAAGTTGATTTTGGACAAGTAATAAAAATAGTACTTTAAACGCCATTTTGTTTAGAATTTGACATAAAAAGTGAAACAAATTTGAAAATTTGGTGGTTTTAACTTTATCTTTGCACCAAATTAAGGTTGTGTTAGTTTTTTAAACACATTAAAAGGGAATCAAGTCAAAATCTTGAGCTGTACCCGCAACTGTAAGCTTAGTTCTGAAAAGAATGTTTGTTGTTAGCTACAAACCACTGCTCGCCCCCGCGAGTGGGAAGGTAAACAACAAAACGCAAGCCAGGAGACCTGCCTTTATAACAAATATCGAGCTCTCGGGAAAAAGAGTGTAGAATTATGACTTTAAAAAAACGTTTTACTTTTTGTCTTTTATTATTGTGCCAATTTATTGTGGCGCAGAATGACTCTATTAATAAACTGAAAGAAGTTGTAGTTTCTGATGCTAATCTTAAAAAATATTCAGCTTCTCAATCTGTTCAGGTTTTGAATGATTCTGTTATTGATAAAAATGAAGCTTTACTGACTGATTTATTAAACTATAATTCTACAATTTATTTTAAGGAATACGGCCGCGGTATGCTTTCTTCGGTTGCCTATAGAGGAACAACTGCATCCCAGACTGCTGTAATCTGGAATGGAATCAACATTAATTCGCAAATGAATGGAAGCACGGACTTTAATACAATTTCCAGTGCCGATTATAATTCAGTCAGCGTAAAAGCCGGTGGAGGAAGTGTTATTTATGGAACCGGTGCAATTGGCGGAACGGTGCATTTAAATAATGATTTGGCTTTTTATAATCGCTTTGAGAATAGTTTAAAACTAGATTACGGAAGCTTTAATACTATTGGCATAAATTATAAAAGTAATATTTCTAACGAAAAATGGAGCGCTCAGATTGGTTTTTCTAAAAATAGTTCAACAAACGATTATAAATATTTAAATCGCTACACCTGGCGCGGTGAACAGCGCTGGAATCAAAATGGGCAATATGATATTGTTACGATGAGTGCCAATGTGGGTTATAAAATTGATTCAAAAAACACACTTAAACTTTACAGTCAAACATCAAACACAGACAGAAATACTTCACTAATAACAGAAAGCGAAACCAAAAGCAAGTATATAAATGGTTTCAATAGAAATTTATTAGAATATGATGGTGATTTTGGAAAATTCAAAACCAATTTTAAAACGGCTTACATCTTTGAAAATTACCAATATTTTGCAGATAACACAAAAGATTACTACAGCTACGGTAAAACCGAAAGTTTAATTACAAAACTAGATTTAGGCTACACGATTTTTAAATCAACACAGATAAACGGAATTGTAGATTACAACAGAACTAAAGGCTACGGAACTGATTTTGGAGATCATATTCGCGAGATAAGTTCTGCCTCTTTACTTGTAAAACAAGACATTTCGATTAATTGGAAAAATGAATTCGGAATCAGAAAAGAATTCACAGATAATTATGAATCGCCGCTTTTATTCTCTTTGGGATCTGCTTATCAATTCAGTAAGTTATATAATTTAAAACTAAATGTATCGCGAAATTTCAGGATCCCAACATACAATGATCTCTACTGGAGTCCGGGTGGTAATTTGAATTTAAAACCTGAAAGCTCTTATCAGGCTGAAATTGGAAATGTCTTTACCTTCAAAAATTTTTCGATTACACAGAATTTTTATTACATCAAAATAAAAGATCTATTGCAATGGGTTCCGGGTAAAAACGGTATCTGGTCTCCTCAAAATACTGACAAGGTAAACAGTTATGGAGCGGAAACCTTACTAAGCTGGAAACAACAATTTGGCAAAAACTATTTTGGAGCAAACGCATCTTACGCTTATACAGCTTCAAAGAATGAAGAAACTAAAAACCAGTTATTCTTTGTTCCTTATAATAAAGTTACGGCAGCTGTTTCTTATTCCCGAAATAGAATTACTGCCTACTATCAATTTTTATATAATGGCTTTGTGTATACCAGAGCAGATAATAATCCAGACGAAATCATAAACGATTATATGGTTTCAAATCTGGGTGTAGACTATGATTTTAAATTCCTGGATTCATTTAAACTGGGTTTTAAAGTTTTAAATCTTTTCAATAAAGATTATGAAGGCTACGAAGACAGACCAATGCCCGGTCGAAATTTCAACATGTATTTAACTCTAAAATTTTAATATTTATGAAACTTAGTAAATTACTTTTAATAGCGCTTAGCATTTCTTTATTTGCTTCTTGTTCAAGTGACGACGACAATGATAATACTGACGAACCAAAAGGACAATATGACAATGGTTTTTTCATTTTAAATGAAGGAAGTACAGGAGTTGGAACAGTTTCTTTTTCAAGTAATGACTTCAGTACTTTCACAAAAGATGCTTATAAGGCTGCTAACCCAAGTGATGTGATTGGAAAATTTGTTCAAAATATCTTTTTTGATGGTGACAAAGCTTATATCATTGCCGGTGGATCTAACGTAATCAATGTTGTAAACAGATATACATTCAAATTAATTTCTAAAATCGAAACCGGACTTGCTAATCCAAGATACGGAGTTGTAAAAGATGGAAAAGCGTATGTTACAAATGCGAACACTTACTACAACTGGGAAAAACCAGAAGAAAACCCAAATGGAAATATCGATGATTATGTAGCTGTAATTAATTTAGCAACTAATACTTTCGAATCTAAAATTGAATTAAATGCTACGGCTAACAAATTAGTTTTAAAAGATGGTAAATTATATATAACAGAACCATTTAACAGCAGCAAATTACTGGTTGTAAATATTGCAACAAAAACACTGGAAACTCCTGTAGAAATTGGTGATAGTGCTGATTGTATTGAAGAAGAAAACGGAACTTTATACATTTTAAGAGGCCCTTATGGAAACAGAAGTGAAATCGTGAAAGTGAAATTATCAGATAAATCAGTTTCAAAAATTACATTCCCGGAAAGTTTAGACGGAGCTTCTTTTATGGATATTGAAGACAGCAAAATTTATTACACTGTTCAAAGTGCTGCTTATTCTATGGACCTAACTGCAACTACACCTTCTACAACCGCTATTGCTTCTTCACCTGTAGGTTATTTGTATGGATTTGCTGTTAATGACAGTCGTCTTTATTTTGCTGATGGAAAATTTACAGAAGATGGTAATGCTTACATCTATAATTTAAAAGGAGAATTGCTAAAAACATTAACCACAGGAGTTGGTTCAAACGGTTTTTACTTTAACGATTAATAAAAACAGCTAATAGAATATTCCGGATTTTCCGGACAATCATTTTACACTTTATTTTTTTTATTTTTTTTGGAAAAAAAAGGCTTTCAGAGATGAAAGCCTTTTTTCTTTTTGATTGTATTCTATTTTATTTTAATGCTCTTAAAAGTTCTTTTGGAGCAGTCTCTAAATACATTTCGTTTCTTATTCCGTTTATTTTTTTAGAATCACTAAAATAAGGTAAAACTAATTTTTCATTATCCTGAATTCTTTTTGCTGTCGCACCGGTAATTTTAGATATCGCAGCAGCTAATAGTGGCTCATTCACTTCCCCTAAAACGCCGTAACTTGTTACATATTCCGGCTCTAAGTATGTTGGTGTCAAACCGCTGGTATAATCTCCAAAACCATCTGAATTAGAAATTTTTAAAACCAAAGGCTGCATTGCATATTTATGATTTGGATTTACTTTAGATTTCGTAAAAGTTGGCGAATCATAAACCGTAAATGAACCTACATTTTTACCAATTGTGGTTTCCCCAATCTGAACAACCGTGATGTAAGGTTTTAATCCATTTATAACCAATTCACTTGCCGATGCAGTGTTGTCAGTTGTCAAAATATATACTTTCGAAAGGTTTAAGCTATTTAAAGCAGCTCCATCTATATCTTTTACAAATCTGTCGTTTAAGGTCTCTAACTCCTCTGAAGTCATTCCGGCCATTTGTTTCAGGTTATATTGTCTTTTTGAGAAAACTTTACCTTCAAACTGTCCTGTAATCAAACTCGCTAAACGTGTTGCGGTACGAACAGAACCTCCTCCATTATATCTTAAATCTAAAACTAAATCGGTGACACCTTGTGTTTTTAACTCTCCAAAAGCCTGATTTAGTCTCGCATCATAATCTGCATAAAAACCGTTATACATTAAATACCCAATTTTACGTCCGTTTGTATTGATGACTTTGTTAATTAAAATTGGATTTTCTTCTAATGTTGTTTTGGTTAAATTAACAGATTTACCGTTTAACACAAAAGCAGATTGGTTGTAATCAGCTAAATTTAAAGTATAGCTCTCACTATCCAATAATAATGCTTCGTAATTTGAAACTGTCAGCTTTGTTCCGTTTACATGAGTAAAGAAATCACCTCTTTTGATAGCTTTCGTCGATGCATCAGAATTAGCAATAATATAACGAACATAACCCACTAAGTCATTTGATCCTTCAGAAACTCTGGTAAGCCTGAAATCAACGCCATTGTTTTTACTAATTCCGTTAAGTTCCTGTTCTAAAACAGTATAATCATCTACAATCCAGCTAAAACGGTCGATTGCATTAATTGGATATTTGCTGACTGGTTTATTTAGTAAATCTTCAAACAAATCTTCCGGTTTTGAATATCCGGCTAAAAATGAATTACGGGCATCTGTATTTGCAAAACGATCATCGGCTAAATTAGGTACATCGGCCTGCCACAAATAAACTTCATTTAATCCTCTCCAGATAAAGTCATTTACTTGTAAATCAGCGGGCGCGGCAACGTCATCCTCATCTTCGCAGGACTGCAAAGAAAAAGCCAATAAAAATATTAGCAGGACACTTCTTAATATTGTTTTCATAAAAATATGTTTCGATATTGTATTAACGTAAAAATACTACCTTTAGTTTTAACATTTATAAGTTTATTGTATTTTTTTTAAGAAAAAAAAATCAATACTGTTGTAACAAAAATTATTGTGCCTCGTCTTGACTATATAAACGATCTGATAAAGGTTGTTTGTAAAATGAAAATGACTCTGAATTTATCAAAACAAAGTCGTTGACATTAACCAGCCAAAAACCAAAAATTGACCAAAAGATGAACCAAATTGTATTTATAGAATTAATTAATCCTTTTAAAGACAAGGTTTTTCGTCTGGCAAAAAGATTACTTACAAGCACCGAAGAAGCTGAAGATGCGACTCAGGAAGTGATGGTGAAGTTATGGAATAAGAAAGACAATCTTGATGCTTACAATAATATTGAAGCCGTAGCCATGACAATGACAAAAAATTATTGTCTGGACCAGTTAAAATCAAAGAGAGCCGGAAATCTTAAAATTGTACATAATAATTTTACAGACAGAGAGCCTCAATTAGATAAAAAAATAGAAGATATTGATAGTTTAGAATGGGTAGAAAAAATTATAAGCCAGTTGCCGGAACAATTACAAATATTAATACAGTTACGCGATGTTGAACAATATGAATTTGATGAAATTGCGAAAATTGTCGACATGAATGAAACGGCTATTCGGGTAGCACTTTCGAGAGCGAGAAAAAAAATTAGAGAATCAATGCTTAATACACACCGTTATGGAATTCAATAAAATAGAAGATATATTAGAAAAATACTTTCAGGGAGAAACTAGTATTGCCGAAGAAAATCAATTAAAAGAATATTTTTCTTCATCAAATGTTGCGCAGCATTTAGAGCAATACAAACCAATGTTTGGTTATTTCTCTCAGGAAAAACAACAAAAATCGACGCAAACAATACCACTAAAAACTAAGAAACGAAATGTGGCGTGGTTATCAATTGCAGCTTCTGCTGTTGTTTTACTGGGAATTGGAACCTATTTTTATGTTGGCGAAAAAGATACAGCTCCGGTTGTAGCGCAATCAGAATTAGGAACCTATGATGATCCGGAAGAAGCACTTGCCGCAACGCAAAAAGCTTTGGCCTTATTATCAAACAATGTCAATGTAGGTATCGAAAGTGTACAATACATTAAAGAATACGAACAATCAAAAAACAAAATTTTTAAACAATAAAAAAATCAATCAAAAATGAAATCAACGATTCACGAATACAGAAAAAACAATAAAAAAAGCATGAGTAAAAATTTAATTTTAACCCTGGTTTTTGCATTTTTCACTACTGCTTTTTATGCTCAAAGTGCATTTGACAAGTATGATGGTCAGGACGATGTAACCTCAGTAATTGTAAACAAAAAAATGTTTGATTTAATGAGCAAAGTAAAAGTCGATGCTTCTGATAAAGAAACTGCACAGTACATCAGCCTTATTAAAAAATTAGATTACCTGAAAGTATTTACAACGAAAAATCCTAAAATTGAAGCGGACATGAAAGCTTCTGCAGAGAGATACATGAAATCTGCCGGTTTAGAAGAATTAATGCGTGTGAATGATAGCGGTAAAAACGTTAGAATAATGGTAAAATCCGGTGCGACTGATTCTCAGATTAAAGAATTATTAATGTTTGTAGACGGCGCCAAAAATGACGAGACTGTTTTATTATCTCTTACAGGTAATTTTGATATCAACGAAATTTCTGTTCTTACAGACAAGATGCAGCTTCCTGGTGGTTCTGACTTAAAAAAAGCCTCTAAAGGCAAAAAATAATTATGAAAATCACTGTTTTTACCTCAGCCGTTTTATCATTACTAACTTTGATAAGTTGTAGTTCTGAACCTTCATTACAGAAGTATTTTGTAGAAAATACAGATAAAAAAGATTTTATTGCAGTTGACCTTTCGCCAACTATTTTAAATCTGGAAAAAGCAAAATTATCAGCAGCACAAACAGAAGCTATAGAGTCTTTCGACAAAATGAATATTCTGGCATTCAAAGCAAATGATAAAAATCAGGCGCAATTTGAAGCAGAAAGAACAAAAGTCACTGCGATTTTGAAGAATCCAAAATACCAGCAATTGATGAAATTTGGTTCTGGTAAAGACGGTGCCTCAATAAGTTATGTGGGTACAGATGACAACATAGAAGAGTTTATCGTTTTTGCCAACAAAAAAGAAAGTGGTTTTGCAGTGGTTCGCGTTTTAGGAAAAGACATGAACCCGAATAACATCATAACCTTAATGTCTGTTTTGAAACAATCAAACATCGATATGGAACAATTAAAGCCTTTGCAGCAATTGATCAAACAATAAATACATCTTTTACTTACTTTATAAACTAAAAAAGCTCCAATCATGGAGCTTTTTTCTTATAATATTTGAAAGATAAACCCTAATAATATTTGTCGCCATTTATTTTAATCGATAGTGATTTTAACTATATTTGTATATAACCAAAAATAAAAAATATGGTACAAAAAACATCGAATGCCTTTATTGCAGCGTCTTGGGTCGCGCTTGGAGCAGGAATGATAGGATACATTGTGGGTTTGGCGAGAGCCGAAATGCTTTTAAACGAAAAAGGATATTATTTTACAGTTTTAATGTTTGGTCTTTTTGCTGTAGTTTCATTACAAAAAAGCGTAAGAGACAGACTTGAAAAACTTCCGGTAACAGATATGTATTATGGTATTTGCTGGTTTGGAACACTTTTATCAATTGTATTATTAACGGTTGGCCTTTGGAATGCAACTATTTTACCAAGCGAAAAAGGTTTCTATGCATTTGCTTTTTTATTAGCGTTATTTGGCGCTATTTCAGTACAAAAAAATACAAGGGATAATATGTCATTTTCGAATGAATAATCTCTTGAAATTATAATTCAAATAAAAACCAACTTCCAAGTTAACAAAACGAAAAAAGCTCCAATTATGGAGCTTTTTTTATACAACATTTGAGCTATTATTTACTCAAATACATTTTTCTTCTAGAGTACAATTCGTAGAATTGATCGTCTTTTAAGTCATCAATAAATAAGATACTTTCTCCTGTTGATTTCATTTCCGGTCCTAATGCCTTGTTTACATTATGGAATTTACTGAAAGAGAAAACCGGTTGTTTGATCGCATAACCTTTTAATTGCGGATTAAAATCAAAGTCGGTTACTTTATTGTGACCTAACATTACTTTTGTAGCATAGTTTACATAAGGTTCTCCGTAAGCTTTTGCAATAAACGGTACCGTTCTCGAAGCTCTTGGATTTGCCTCGATGATATAAACCGTATCATCTTTTATTGCAAACTGAATGTTGATTAAACCAACCGTTTTTAAAGCTCTTGCAATTTTATGTGTATGATCTTTAATTTGCTGCATTACAAATTCTCCTAAGTTAAAAGGAGGCAAAGTAGCATTACTATCTCCAGAGTGAACTCCGCAAGGTTCGATATGCTCCATAATTCCAATGATGTAAACATTTCCATCAGCATCACAAATGGCATCTGCTTCGGCTTCGATTGCTCCGGCTAAATAATGATCCAAAAGCAATTTATTTCCCGGAATCGTTTTCAATAGGTTGATAACGTGTTCTTCCAATTCTTTTTTGTTGATTACAATTTTCATTCCCTGACCTCCTAATACATAAGAAGGACGAATCAATAATGGGAAGTCTAAAGTGTCTGCAAGAGCAGAAGCTTCGTCAGCTGTTTCAGCGATTCCAAATTGTGGGAAAGGAATATGTAATTCTCTTAATAAGTCAGAGAAACGTCCTCTGTCTTCGGCTAAATCAAGTGCATCAAAACTGGTTCCGATGATTTTTACGCCGTATTTAGATAATTTTTCAGCCAGTTTCAAAGCTGTTTGTCCACCTAACTGAACAATTACCCCTTCTGGTTTTTCATGCTGAATAATATCGTAAATATGTTCCCAGAAAACCGGCTCGAAATATAATTTATCAGCTGTATCAAAATCAGTAGAAACTGTTTCAGGATTACAGTTGATCATGATTGTTTCGTAGCCACATTCTTTTGCAGCCAAAACTCCGTGCACACAAGAATAATCAAACTCAATTCCCTGACCAATTCTGTTTGGTCCTGAACCTAAGACAATGATTTTCTTTTTATCTGTTACAATGCTTTCGTTATCTACGTAACGCTCACCGTTTGCTTTTTCAATTTCAGCCTCAAAAGTGGAGTAGTAATAAGGTGTAAGCGCCTTAAATTCTGCCGCACAAGTATCAACCAGTTTAAACACACGGTTAATATTCTGATCCATACGCAAAGTATGTACTTCACTTTCCAGACAATTCATCATGTGCGCGATTTGTCTGTCAGCAAAACCTTTTTGTTTGGCTTCAAGCAATAATTCTTTTGGAAGATTAGATACTTTATAGTTCGAAATTTCTTTTTCTAAAGTATAAAGTTCTTCGTATTGTTTTAAGAACCACATATCGATTTTTGTGATTTCATGAATACGGCTCAACGGAATTCCCATTGCGATGGCATCATAAATTACAAAAACACGATCCCAACTCGCAAAAGTTAGTTTCTCGATAATTTGTTCGTAGTTTTTATATCCTTTTCCGTCAGCTCCTAACCCATTTCTTTTGATTTCTAAAGATTGAGTTGCTTTGTGTAAAGCTTCCTGGAACGAACGTCCAATTCCCATTACCTCTCCAACAGATTTCATCTGAAGACCTAAAGTTCTGTCAGCTCCTTCAAATTTATCAAAGTTCCAACGTGGTATTTTCACAATTACATAATCCAAAGTTGGTTCAAAAAGAGCCGAAGTTGATTTTGTAATTTGGTTTTGTAATTCATCTAAGTTGTATCCTAAAGCCAGTTTAGATGCAATTTTAGCAATTGGATAACCCGTTGCTTTTGATGCTAAAGCAGAAGAACGAGACACACGAGGATTAATCTCGATCGCTACGATATCTTCTTTTTCGTCTGGCGAAACTGCGAATTGTACGTTACATCCTCCCGCAAAGTTTCCGATACTACGCATCATTAAGATTGCGTAATCTCTTAGTTTTTGGAATGTTGTGTCAGATAATGTCATCGCTGGTGCAACCGTAATCGAATCTCCGGTATGAATTCCCATTGGATCCATATTTTCGATTGAACAAATGATGACAACATTATCGTTTTTATCTCTTAAAAGTTCTAACTCATATTCTTTCCAGCCCATTAAAGCTTTGTCAATCAAAACTTCGTGAATTGGAGAAGCTTCAAGTCCGCGAGTTAAAAGCTCATCAAAATCTTCTTTTTTGTAAACCACTGCTGCTCCAGTTCCTCCAAGTGTAAAAGAAGGACGAATTACAAGCGGGAAACCAAATTCCTGAGCGATTTCTTTTCCTTCTAAGTATGAAGTAGCTGTTTTTGCCGGTGCAGTTGGTACATTAATTCTTTCTAAAAGCTGCTTAAACTGCTCTCTGTCTTCTGTAATATTGATTGCGTTTACGTCAACTCCAATTAATCTTACTCCGAAATCCTGCCAGATTCCTTTTTCCTCAGCTTCCAAACATAAATTTAATGCTGTCTGTCCTCCCATTGTAGGCAAAACTGCATCAATTTGTGGATGTTCCTTCAGAATTTCAATAATCGATTTTGTAGTTAGTGGTTTAAGATAAACATGATCGGCCATGGTTGGGTCGGTCATAATTGTCGCTGGATTTGAGTTTATCAAGATAACTTCAATCCCTTCTTCGCGAATAGAACGTGCAGATTGAGATCCTGCATAATCAAATTCGCAAGCTTGACCAATAACAATAGGTCCTGAACCTATTATTAAAACTGATTTTATTGATGTGTCTTTAGGCATTTTATTTGTATTGTGTAGTTATATATGGTATTCAAAAATAATCTGTAGTACTTTAAAAACTAGAATGTTGCGAGTTTTTTTACTGACAAGGTATAAAAAAAGGCGATACTAAAAAAGTAACGCCTTATTTATGTTTATAGAAACATTATTTTTTGTGTCTAGGCTCGCTAGAAACAGTTAATTTATGTCTTCCTTTTGCTCTTCTACGCGCTAGAACTTTTCTTCCATTCGCAGAAGCCATTCTGTCCATAAATCCGTGCTTATTTCTTCTTTTTCTTTTCGATGGTTGAAACGTTCTTTTGCTCATTGCTTTGTATCTTTAAAATGGTATCTAATATCTCTTTTCTGTTTTTGAATATCGTTATTCTAAAACCGAGTGCAAATATACAAAGACTTTTTTTTCCCGCAAGTACTTTAATAAAAATATTTTTAATTCATTTTACTATATTTGCAATCACAAATATACATCTATTATGTTTCACAAAAATATTAAACTTATTTTAGCCGGACTTCTTGTAGTTGCTGGCATTTGGCAATTTACCGAAAGTAATATCGGGAACGGAATCTTCCTTATTTTATTAACGGCAATTCCGATTTTCCTTTACTTCAAAAACGAATTTATCCTTTTAGCTTTCCTTAAATTAAGAAAACAAGACTTCGAAGGCGCTAAAAAATGGTTGGCATACATTAAAAATCCGGAAGCTGCACTGGTAAGAAAGCAACAAGGATACTTTAATTACTTACACGGAATCATGTTATCTCAAACGAATATCAATCAGGCGGAGAAACATTTCAAAAAAGCAATCGAACTGGGACTATCAATGGATATGGATTTAGCTGTAGCTAAATTAAACCTTGCCGGAGTTGCCATGTCACGCAGAAGAAAATTGGAAGCTACCAATTTATTGAACGAAGCTAAAAAACTTGACAAACAAGGCATGTTGAAAGAACAAATCACCATGATGAAAGAACAAATGAAGAAAATCTAACGATTTTTTAAATTACAATATTGAAATCCCAAATTCCAAAAGAGTTTGGGATTTTTTTTATTTTAGATCGCTGAGTTTAGATTTTAGATTTTTTGTCTGATGGAAAAAGTAACGTTTAGTTTGTCATTTCGACCGGAGGGAGAAATCATACGCGTAACCCGACAAAGATTGGCGATTTTGATTGCAGAGTTACTTGCGGAGATCCTCGTTCCTCGGGATGAGAAGTTTACGAAAAATAACTTTACGCAAAAAACCTTTGTCAAAGTTTAAAACTTTGACAAAGGTTCTTAACCACAAGAGTTTGGAATTTAAAAATTGGAATTTCTCACACTTTATTCTTCCAATATAATAGAAGGCAAATTCTCATTAAGCCATTTATATTTATTGAGAATCATAATATGCGTCCCTCCTTTTACAATAATGCAGCTTTTGATATATTTTATAGGAAAAACTTCGTCCTGATCGCCGTGGATATGAATCACGTTTTGATCGATCTCATTTCTGTCCCATAAAATTACATTTTCAACCGCCCATTGTAAATAACGAATATCGCGCATGGCCAGAAATTTTTCGTATAACTTGATGCGTTTATTGACTTTTTCTCCAAAAGAATATTTTGCCAAATTCTCGATATTCAAAATTAATTTCATCGGAATCAATTTATAGGCTTTTGTAGTTTTGCCTATTTTCATTCTTCGCGGAAATTCTAAATTGCTTCGAACGCTCGAAATAATAATGATTTTTCGGCTTTCAATATGTTTAGCGATTTCCTGCACCAGAATTCCTCCAAAAGAAACTCCAATTAAAACCGGATTTTCATGTTTGATGTTTTTTGCAATTCGAAGTGCATAATCTGATAAAGATTCTTTTGGATTTGGAATTTCCCATTCCAGTAAACACATTTCAAAAACAGATTCGTCTAAATTTATCCTTTCAAAAATAGTTGAACTTGCAGCCAAACCGGGCATAAAATAAACAGGAATTTTACTCATTCGATTAGAAATAATTTATGATTGGAAACTTTTAATTTGATTCTAAAAATACTTTTTTTAACTATATGCACAACAAATCTTACGCCATAATTGTATATTAAACTTATTTAAATTACAAAACGTAAGTAAAGCCTGTAAAAACAACATCTTCAAAAAAATAATTTAATATTGAGAATCAAATGATTACCTTTGTATTCTAAATAACTCATATTAAATGTCTTTTAAGGAGTTTTTTATATGAGTCATTTAACCCTCCATTTCTATTATTTTTTTTAACCTATCAAAAACAACTAATTATGGAAACACTTGACATTATGGAAATCAAAGACAACACTTTTGCAAGACAATTTGAGGCCATAACCCCCGAAGGACTACTTTCTGTTGAATATTCGTTTCAGGAAAAGAAAATTTTTTTAACCAAAATCAATGCACCGGAAGGATTTGACAATCAACAATTGATCGATACAGTACTTAAAAGCATCATGGAAATTGTCATCGAAAAGAAATTCAAACTGATGCCTATTCATCCGAAAATTGTTTTGTTCATCAAAAAAAATCCAAAATACAAAGAATTACTTCCTCCGGGAATTAGAATATAATTGCAAAACGGCAAAAAAAGAAAGGGCACAAGAATTAACTTATGCCCTTTCTCTTTTTTATAGAAAAGATTATTTTTCGATCTCTCTCATAGAATCCATTTTCTTATGAGCAAGGAAACCTGCAACATCTTCAAAATGTTCTTTAACTCGTTTGTTTCCAAATTCAAAAACCTTTGTCGCTAATCCGTCAAGGAAATCACGATCGTGAGAAACCAGGATTAAAGTTCCGTCAAAATCACGCAAAGCATCTTTAATTATATCTTTGGTTTTCATATCCAGGTGATTCGAAGGCTCATCCAGAATTAATAAGTTAACTGGTTCCAGCAATAATTTGATCATTGCCAAACGTGTTTTTTCTCCTCCTGAAAGCACTTTTACTTTCTTGGTAATATCATCACCCTGAAACATAAATGCTCCAAGAATATTTTTTATTTGCGTGCGAATATCTCCAACAGCAATTGCATCGATAGTTTCAAAAATAGTAGCATTTTCATCTAATAAAGAAGCCTGGTTTTGAGCAAAATATCCAATTTGAGAATTATGTCCAATTTCAACGCTTCCTTCATCAATACCAATTTCTTTCATGATCGCTTTGATCATGGTCGATTTTCCTTCCCCATTTTTACCTACAAAGGCAACTTTCTCTCCTCTTTCAATTACAATATTAGCATCTTTAAAAACTACGTGATCGCCGTATTTTTTAGATAAATCTTTTACCACAACCGGATATTGTCCTGAACGTGCAGCTGGTGGGAATTTTAATTTTAATGCAGAGTTATCTACTTCATCAACTTGTACAATTACCAGTTTTTCAAGCATTTTTACACGAGACTGAACCGCATCTGTTTTAGAAAATGTTCCTTTAAAACGGTCAATGAAAGCTCTGTTATCAGCAATCATTTTTTGCTGCTCATCGTATGCTTTTTGCTGATGAACACGACGGTCTTTTCTTAATTCTAAATAATGAGAGTATTTCGCTTTATAATCGTAAATTCTTCCCATTGTCACTTCAATCGTACGGTTTGTAATATTATCGACAAACGCTCTGTCGTGCGAAATTACAACAACAGCTTTTGCTGAATTTATTAAAAACTCTTCAAGCCATTGGATACTTTCAATATCCATGTGGTTGGTTGGCTCATCCAGTAAAATTAAGTCCGGTTTTTGCAAAAGGATTTTAGCCAATTCAATTCGCATTCTCCATCCTCCTGAAAATTCAGAAGTCTGACGTGTAAAATCTTCACGTTCAAAACCTAAACCAATTAAGATTTTCTCTACTTCTGCTTCGTAATTAACTTCTTCAATAGCATAATATTTCTCGCTTAAGTCAGAAACTCTTTCGATCAATTTCATGTATTCGTCACTTTCATAGTCAGTTCGAACCGTTAATTGCTCGTTGATTTCGTCAATTTCGGCTTTCATTTTAAAAATTTCACCAAAAGCTTTAGACGCTTCTTCCATTACAGTCGATCCGTCTTTGGTCAATAAATGCTGAGGCAAATACGCCACAACAGCATCTTTTGGAGTCGAAATACTTCCGGTTGAAGGTTTGCTCTGACCTGCAATTATTTTTAAAAGTGTCGATTTTCCCGCACCATTTTTACCCATAAGGGCAATTTTATCATTTTCATTTATAGCAAAAGAAACATCGCTAAATAATGTAGTTCCACCAAACTGAACCGAAATATCGTTAACTGTAATCATTACTTTCTGTGAATTTGTTTTATCGGTTAATCGTTTATGTGATCACCCATTTTTTTCGTGGTGCAAAGATAGATTTAATTAGATAATGTGCCAATTTGTTAATTAGATAATTTGAAAATGTGTCAATTAGATAATTTGCTTTCAAAAATAAAGCTGCACACACTGTATTTCATTATCTAATTATCTCATTTTCTAATTGGCCAATTATCAAAATTCCCAAATGTTTCCAGAAACTTGGTTTTATTTTGAACTTGTATTCTTAAATTTGAGTTACAGAAAACAGGCAATTATGAAAGTGTTAATAATAGAAGATGAAGCTGGTTTACGTGAAGTGGTGCAGCAATCACTTGAAAAAGAAAAATATATTGTAGAAACTGCTCACGATTATATTTCAGGATTTGAAAAATTGGGATCCTATGATTATGATTGTATCCTGATTGACATCATGTTGCCTAACGGAAGCGGATTGGATTTACTGAAAGAAGTTAAAAAACAAAAAAAGCAAAGCGCTGTCATTATTATCTCTGCAAAAGACGCCGTCGATGATAAAGTAAAAGGTCTTGATCTGGGGGCTGATGATTATTTAAGTAAACCTTTTCACTTGTCTGAATTGCATGCCAGGATAAAATCGGCGATGAGACGCAATAATCATAACGGAGATAATTTGATTGTCTGGAAAAACGTCACACTTTCTCCAGAACAACGAACGGTTTCTATCGATAATAATCCTTTGGTTTTAAACCGAAAAGAATTTGACTTGCTTTATTATTTCATCATCAATCAAAACAGGCTGATTAATAAAACTGCTATTGCCGAATATGTCTGGGGCGACCACACGGATCAGGCTGACAATTTAGATTTCGTATATTCACAAATTAAAAATCTGCGCAAAAAGCTGAAAGATAGTAACGCCGAAATTGATATTCAGGCGGTTTATGGCATTGGATACAAAATGACTTAATGAAATTACAAAATTACACACTTCGTTATCTGGCAATTACTTTGCTTCTCGTGATCCCAATTTGGGCAGGAATTTTCTATGTGCTAATTTTAGATGAAGTATACGACAATATCGATGATGATTTAAAAAATTCAAAAATAATCATCATCCGTCACGCTTTCGCAGATAAAAAACTATTGAATTCTCCTGAATTCGGAATCAACAAATTCACCATAAAACCGCTTCCAAAAGGCCATTATCCCACAAAAGATACCTTTTTTTCTACAAAGGAATTCATGGAATATGATAATGATGATGAACCTATCCGAATTTTAAAATCATTCTTTAAAGACGAAGAAGGAAATCAATATGAATTAATTATAAAAGCTTCTATTGTTGAAGAAGATGAATTGCTGCAGGATTTATTTCTGGCTTTAATCGGTTTATATGTCATGTTGGTTATTAGTATACTAGTCGTGAATCATTTATTGTTGAAAAAAATCTGGAAAGCATTTTATGTTGTTTTAAACAATCTTAAAGAAATTAAACTGGGAACCGGCAGCAGATTAAAAACGATAAATTCTCCTATTGATGAATTTAACACGCTGGCAAAAGAAGTCGAAAAAATGCTGGATCGTAACGAAAGTATTTATTCAAGTCAGAAACAATTTATTGAAAATGCTTCGCATGAATTGCAGACACCTCTTGCAATCAGTATAAATAAACTCGAATTGTTTGCAGAAAACAGCACGCTTCCTGATGAACAAATGATGGAGATTGGAAAAATAACAGACACTTTAAACCGATTGACAAGATTGAACAAGTCTTTATTAATGCTGTCTAAAATCGAAAACCAGCAATTTTCAGAAGAAGAAAACATCAATTTCAATGAACTTATTTCAATCATCACAGAAGATTATTCTGATTTGGCCGACTTTAAAAAAGTAAAAATAACGGTTACAGAAAATGATTCTTTACACTTTAAAATGAACAAAGGTTTGGCAATTGCTTTAATTAGTAATTTATTGAAAAATGCTTTAATCCATAATTATCCGGAAGGTTTTGTAAAATTCATTATCAACAAAAATGAAATTATAATTACAAATTCAGGAAATAATGCACCTTTAAATTCGGCAGTCATTTTTAACCGTTTTTATCGTCACACTACCACAAACGAATCTACGGGTTTAGGCTTGTCTATCGTAAAATCCATCATTAATAATTATTCAATTGTTATTGAATATTCATTTACCGGAGATCACCAATTCAAAATTAATTTTCCAAAAAAGTAGTATTTTTCCTTTTTTCCTAATTGTTTCCTAATTCAGGTTATACACTTGTATCAGAATTTAAAAACATACAATTATGAAAACGAAATTAAATTTAGCTACATGCCTTTTTGCGGGATTAGCATTTGGATTTTCTGCAAATGCTCAAAAAACAACAATTACAAAAGCTGCTTTGCCGGCAAATGCACAAACATTTTTAAAAACTCATTTTTCCGGACAAGAACCTACTCATATCATTGAGGATAAAGAAACTTTTTCTACCGATTATAAAGTTCAATTTGCCAACAATATTGAAGTAGAATTTGACGGAAAAGGAAATTGGGAAGAAGTAGACGGAAATCATAATTCAATACCGCAAGCAATAGTTCCTAAAACAATTGCATCTTATATTAAAGCAAATTATCCGACTATTCCGGTAATCAAAATCGATAAAAGCAAATGGGGTTATGAAGTTGAACTGGGCAACGGTTTAGAATTAGAATTTAACTCTAAAGGCAACTTTATCAGAATCGACAATTAAATAATTTATTAATAATACAATCATGAAAAAAATAATCTTAACGGGTTTTATTGCTTTAGCACTTTTATTCTCTACAACATCTTGCGATAACGACGACGACAATAACGAATCTGTAATTAATGCTACTGATTTACCAAAACTGGCAGATACTTTTGTTACCACTTATTTTCCTAACACTACTTATGTTCATATTACAAAACAGCATGTTGCTGATAGCGACGGATCTATTTATGATGTTAAACTAAGCAATAACTTCGAAATTGATTTTGATGCTAATGGCAACTGGATTGATATAGAAGGAAATCATCAGGCTGTTCCGGTTGAATTGGTTCCTGGAACGATACAAACATATGTAACAACAAATTATCCTAACCAGTTTGTGACTTCTATTGATAAAGAAACCACAACTGTTGAAGTAGAACTTTCGAACAATATAGATTTGGTTTTTGATCTTCAGGGAAATTTTCTTAGAATAGATAACTAAACGTTATAGCGTAAAACTCAAAAGCTCCGGATTTAATTACGGGGCTTTTTTTGGCATTTTCAATTTTTAATTCACATCAATATTCCTACATTTTTAAAATTTTAGCCTTATCTTGTATAACAATTAAAACCAGCAAAATATGAGAACGAAATTAAATTTGGCAGCTAGTCTTATTGCAGGATTAATATTTGGACTTTCTGCAAATGCACAAAAAACTGTAATTAAAAAAGAAGCGCTACCGGCAAATGCACAAGCTTTCCTAAAGGCCCACTTTGGATCGAAAAAACCGAGCTATATACTTGAGGACAAAGAAATTCTCTCTACAGAATACAAAGTTCAGTATGATAATAAAATAGAAATCGAATTTGATAAAAAAGGAAACTGGAAAGAAGTTGATGGAAAAAGCGCTAAAATTCCTTCTTCTATTATTCCGAAAAAAATTGCTTCTTATGTGAAAGATAACTTCCGTAAAGAAAAAATAACCAAGATAGAAATAGGAACTTCTGGTTACGAAACAAAACTAACCAACGGTTTAGAATTAAAATTCAGCTTAAAAGGAGATTTTACTAAAATCGATAAATAATATTTAATAAAACAAAAACCCGACAAGTTTAGACTGTCGGGTTATCGTTTTGAATTATCAAATTGACTAATTATTAAATTGACTAATTATCTAATTCTAATTATTCTTTTCTCCATTTCTTAGTTTCCTCAAAAATGTGTTCTAAGATTGCAGCTTCTGTTTCGTCGAAATCTATGTTTCGTCTTCCCATCACTAATTTTGCAGTTTCAAAAGCTTTTTTGGTCACATAAGTTGTAAATCCTGCAGCACCGCCCCACGAAAAACTCGGCACAAAATTGCGAGGAAATCCGCTTCCAAAAATATTAGCACTTACGCCAACTACAGTTCCGGTATTGAACATCGTATTGATTCCGCATTTACTGTGATCTCCCATCATCAAACCACAAAACTGAAGTCCGGTTTTAGCAAAACCTTCTGTTTCGTAGCTCCATAATTTTACTTCTTCGTAGTTATTTTTCAGGTTCGAATTGTTACTGTCAGCGCCAATATTACACCATTCACCCAAAACAGAATCACCTAAAAATCCATCATGCCCTTTATTAGAATTAGCAAAAAGAACAGAATTTTTAACCTCTCCTCCTATTCTGGATCCTGGACCAACAGTTGTCGCGCCATAAACTTTTGCATTCAATTTTACCTGAGCATTTTCGCATAAAGCAAAAGGCCCGCGAATTACGGTTCCTTCCATAATTTCGGTATTCTTACCTATATAAATCGGACCGTTTGAAGCGTTTAAAGTAACAAACTCTAATTTTGCGCCTTCTTCAATAAATATATTTTCCGGGGAAATTGTATTAACACTTTTAGGAATTGGCTGTGATTTTCTGTCTTCTGTCAAATATTGAAAGTCGGCGCGAATTGCAGCATCATTTTTAGAAAAAATATCCCAGGTATGTTCAACTGTTAAACATTCGTCATTATATTGAATGATTTCATACGAATCAAAATCAACTTCTTCCTGATTTTCAGTAGTAAAAAAAGCAATTACATCTTCGCCTTTAAAAATCGCCTGATTTTCTTTTAAGTCCGAAACAAGTTCTGCAAGTGTATCATTTGGCAAATACGCTGCATTTATCATTACGTTTTCTTCCATTTCAACCATTGGGAATTTGGCAGAAAGGTAATCTTCAGTAATTGTTGTTATAGTTGAACCTAAACGAGTTTCCCATTTTTGACGAATTGTCATAATTCCGATTAAAATATCAGCCACGGGCCTGGTAAATGTAAAAGGCAATAAAGCATTCCGGACGGGACCGTCAAAAAGAATGTAGTTCATAAATTAAATTTAATTGTTAAAATTGATTTGGTTACCTGATTCAAAGTTACAAATATTTATGGGTTTGATTAAACGTATTAGAATCGTATGTAGAAAAAATTTACCGCTAAGTCCGCTAAGTTTTTTTTTACTTTTAGCTTATAATAAAGAGAAAGTTCGCAAAGCTATTTGTACGCATAGCTTTGCGAACTTTCTCTTTTCTCAACATGCAGCCGCATAAAATCTTTGCGCCATTAACGTTTAAAGTTTACAACAAGTTATTAAAATGCGTCCCCATGGTTGAAACCACGGGCTATACCGAAATTGTGACCGCTAATTGTGAAATTTTTACGCCCAAATTAATTTCATGTTTTTTATCAAATCAGGTAAAAAGGGTACTACGAAATCTAAATAAAAACATTGCCAACGGTTTCAACCATTGGGGCGAAATATAATATTAGGATTGAACCATTTATGATTAAAACATAATCTAAATAAATTCCATAAAAAAAGCCTTCCGATTGGAAGGCTTTTGTATAAATAAAAACAGTTATTAGTTTTTAACGTGTTTTGCATATTTAGTTTTGAATTTATCAATACGTCCTGCAGTATCGATAAGTTTAGATTTACCAGTATAAAAAGGGTGAGATGTTCTAGAAATCTCCATTTTTACAACTGGATACTCAACTCCGTCAACTTCAATTGTTTCTTTTGTATCTGCAGTAGATTTAGTGATAAAAACTTCGTCGTTTGACATGTCTTTAAATGCAACTAATCTGTAATTTTCTGGGTGAATTCCTTTTTTCATCTTTTCTTTTTATTTATTGTTTAAAGTATTTTTATTTTGAAGCTTTTTCATGGTTAGAAAAAGGTGTAAACAAATAATACTCTTTTTTGTTTAAAACTTTTAATTATTTTGAGTTTGCAAATTTACAATTCTTTTTTAATATACAAATCTTTACCGCACTTTTTTTTAGTTAAATTCAAAAAGCTTTTTTCTCTTCGAATATATCGGGAATTGCTATATTTGTGGATTAATTTTAAAACATATAGAAATATGATTAATGAAGTTATAAAAAAGAATGGAATTACTTACGGTGTAATGATTGGTATTGCATCTGCTTTAGTAACTGCTACTATATATGCGGTTGATTTAAATCTGTTCACAGCCTGGTGGATGGGATTAATAGGTATCGCGATCAGCTTGACTATCAGTATCATTTTACTTTCTAAAACAAAAAAAGATTTAAACGGTGTTTTTCCTTTTAAAGAAGCTTTCACTACTTATTTTATTGCAGCAGTAATTGGAATTTTGATTTCTACCTTTTTTAACATCCTTCTATTTAATGTTATCGATCCGGGTGCAAAAGATACCCTGAGCGAATTAATGATTAAATACACTGTTGGCATGTTGCAAAAATTTGGAACTCCGGCATCTGCTATCAATGAAACTATTGCTAAAATGAAAGCAAGCAATCCATATTCGACTTTAGAATTATTAAAAGGATCTGTTTTTGCCATCGTAGTCAGTGCCATTTTCGGTTTAATTTTCGCAGCATTTTTTAAAAGCAAATCTACACAAGAATAAAAAAATAAATGAATTTATCTATACTTATACCGCTTCTAAACGAGGAGGAATCACTGCAAGAACTCTATTCGTGGATCATTAAAGTGATGCAATCTAATAATTACTCTTATGAAATCATTTTTGTAGATGATGGAAGTACAGATAATTCCTGGGAAATTATTGAAGGTTTTTCTAACGAAAATCCTAATGTAAAAGGCATTCGTTTCATGAAGAATTTTGGAAAATCACAGGCGTTACATGCTGGTTTTGCAAAAGCAAAAGGCGATGTCATTATTACTATGGATGCGGATTTGCAAGACAGTCCGGACGAAATTCCGGGATTGTACGAAATGATTACAGCTCAGAAATTCGACTTGGTTTCAGGCTGGAAAAAGAAACGTTACGATTCTGTAGTAGCCAAAAATTTACCTTCTAAATTATTCAACTGGGCGGCCAGAAAAACTTCCGGTGTTGAATTGAATGATTTTAACTGTGGATTAAAAGCTTACAAAAATACGGTTGTAAAAAACATCGAGGTTTCGGGCGAAATGCACCGTTACATTCCGGTTTTGGCAAAAAATGCCGGTTTTAATAAAATTGGAGAAAAAGTAGTAATTCACCAGGCCAGAAAATACGGGGAAACCAAATTTGGTATGGATCGTTTTATCAACGGTTTTCTGGATTTGATTACCATCTGGTTTTTGTCACGATTTGGAAAAAGACCAATGCACTTATTTGGCTTATTAGGATCCATTATGTTTTTGATTGGATTTTTACTGGCCTTATATTTAGGAATCGACAAATTATTTATTCACAAAACAAGCCGACTGATTACAGAAAGACCGCATTTTTATTTATCAATTACTTCTATGATAATAGGAACGCAGTTGTTTTTGGCCGGATTTTTAGGAGAAATAATTTTAAGAACAAAAAATAACGAAGCACGTTACAAAGTTTCCCGAGAGGTTAATTTTTAAAACAAAAACACTAAATATGATGTTCCTGAGTAATCAGGAACATCTTTTGCGTTTTTACCTGAACGTAAAAATATTTTTTTGATAATCACTTTATCGCAGGATTATTCCTCAAAAAATATTATCTTTAATTAGAACATTAAAAAAAGACATTAACAATGAATATAGCACCTAATATTTTAAATGCTGTAAACGAATGGCTCACGCCAACATTTGACAACGAAACACAAGCTGCCGTTAAGGAATTAATGACAACATCGCCAAAAGAACTTGAAGAAAGCTTCTATAAAAACCTGGAATTTGGAACAGGTGGAATGCGCGGTGTAATGGGAATTGGAAACAACAGAATCAACAAATATACGCTTGGAAAAAATACGCAGGGTCTTTCTGATTATCTGCATGAAGTTTTCCCAAATCAGCCTTTAAAAGTGGTTATTGCTTATGATTGTCGTCATAACAGTAATACTTTGGCAAAAGTTGTAGCAGATGTTTTCTCTGCAAACGGAATTCAGGTTTATTTGTTTTCTGATTTACGACCAACTCCGGAATTGTCTTTTGCGCTTAAATATTTATGCTGTCAATGCGGAATTGTATTAACAGCTTCTCACAATCCTCCTGAATATAACGGATATAAAGTGTATTGGCAAGATGGTGGACAGATTGTTCCGCCGGAAGATGCAGCGATTATCAAAGTAATCGAGAATTTAGATTACGATAAAATTAAATTTAACGCAAACGAAAGCCTGATTCAATATATTGATACAGAAATCGATAAGGCTTTTATCAAATCATCTATAGAAAACGCAAGTTTTAATACTCCGGCTGAAGCCAAAGATAATCTTCAGATTGTTTTTACTTCATTGCACGGAACTTCTATAAAATCTATTCCGGATACTTTATCTCAGGCGGGTTACAAAAACGTACATATTGTTCCTGAACAAGCGATTCCTGATGGGGATTTCCCAACTGTAAAATCTCCAAATCCTGAAGAGCCTGAGGCTTTAACTATGGCTTTGGCTCTTGCCGATAAAACAAATTCGGATATCGTGGTAGGAACTGATCCTGATTGTGATCGTTTGGGTGTTGCCGTTAGAAATAATGATGGTAAAATGATTTTGCTTAACGGAAATCAAACCATGATTTTAATGACTTCTTTCTTATTGAAACAATGGAAAAAAGCCGGAAAAATTAACGGAAAACAATTCGTAGGTTCTACCATTGTTTCCACTCCAATGATGATGGAACTGGCTACAAGTTACGGCGTTGAATGCAAAGTGGGTCTGACCGGTTTTAAATGGATTGCCAAAATGATCAAAGATTTCCCTGAGCTTGAATTTATTGGCGGTGGAGAAGAAAGTTTTGGTTTTATGGTTGGCGATGCAGTGCGCGATAAAGATGCCGTTGCTGCTACCTTATTAATATGCGAAGTTGCTGCTCAGGCAAAAGCTGCCGGAAGCACGGTTTATAAAGAACTTTTACAGCTGTATGTTGAAAATGGTTTTTATAAAGAATTTTTGGTTTCGTTAACCAAAAAAGGGATGGAAGGTTTACAGGAAATTAATCAGATGATGATTGATTTACGTGAAAATCCTTTGAAAGAAATCAACGGACAACGTGTAATTATGGTGGAAGATTACCAATCATCAATTGCGTTGAATTTATTGACCGGAGAAGAATCTACAATGGATATTCCGAAATCGAACGTATTGATTTATTATACAGAAGACGGTTCTAAAATTTGTGCAAGACCAAGCGGAACGGAGCCAAAAATCAAATTCTACATCAGTGTAAATGCTGAATTAGAATCTGTTGAAGACTTTGATGCTGCAGAAAGTTTCTTAGATCAAAAAATACAAAATATCATTGCAGGCATGCAATTGAAATAAACTGAATGAGTGATAAACTCATTTTAATAACATTTGAATTATGCTGATGCTGTCTGCACAATTCAAATAATACAATACCTAAACTCTGATTTATATTAAAAGCGATATAAATTAGAGTTTTTTTTATAAAAAAAAATAAAAACAGAAGGAAAATAAACCAATTGGATTAATTTTGTCCAGTGAAAATTTCCAGAACAAATTAAAGGATCAGCATCTTTAACCCAATTATCGGAAAAAAATATTGCTGAAAAAACTGGAAAAGCAATTACAATAGCAGAAAATAACATCTATAAATAAATGAGTAATTTCAAAAAAATATTTCCTTTTATATTACCATATAAAAAATACGCCTTATTAAACATCTTCTTTAATATTTTGTATGCACTTTTTAGTACACTTTCGTTTGTTGCATTAATACCAATGCTTCAGGTATTATTTGATAAAGGCAAGCAAATTACAGCAAAACCGGTATTCAACGGGATTTTTGAAATTCGACAATATGGTCAGGACTATTTGAGCTACTATATTACAACCACAAAAGGCACGCACGAATCAGGTTATGTTTTATCAATAATGGTTGCCATTATCATTTCAATCTTTTTATTAAAAAATTTAGCTGATTATGCTGCTATGTTTTTCATCACCTTTTTGCGAAATGGTGTTTTAAGGGATATGCGAAATGCGATGTATAAAAAAACACTGGAACTGCCATTGGCTTTTTATTCTGAAAAAAGAAAAGGAGATGTAATTTCCAGAATTGCCGGTGACGTCAATGAGGTTCAGACTTCGTTTTTGGCAATTCTTGAACTTATTGTAAAAGAACCATTAACTATTATTTTCACAATAGTTACCATGTTAATTATCAGTCCTAAATTAACTTTATTTGTCTTCATTTTTATTCCGGTTTCAGGGTATATCATTTCATTAATTGGAAAACAGCTTAAAAAACAATCGACAAAAGCGCAACAGGAACAAGGTACTTTTTTATCGACTATTGAAGAAACTGTTGGCGGATTAAAAGTGGTAAAGGGATATAACTCTGAAAACTACTTTAATAGTGTTTTTCAAGGTTCGACCGAACGTTTTTTCAATTTATCCAATTCTATTGGTAATCGCCAGAACTTAGCTTCGCCTGCAAGTGAATTCATGGGTATTACAGTTATCGCAATATTGCTTTGGTACGGAGGTCAAATGGTTTTGATTGAAAAAAGTTTAGACGGCGCAGCATTTATTGCTTATATGGGATTAGCTTATAATATTCTGACTCCTGCAAAAGCTATTTCTAAAGCTTCTTATGGCGTAAAAAGAGGAAATGCCGCAGCAGAACGTGTTCTTGAAATTTTAGACCAGCATAATCCAATTACAAGCAAACCGGATGCTATCGAAAAAACAACTTTTGAAGACAACATTACCGTTCAGAATATCAACTTTAAATATGAGGAGGAAACGGTTTTAAAAGATTTCTCTCTTCAAATTAAAAAAGGACAAACTGTTGCACTTGTAGGACAATCCGGAAGTGGAAAAAGTACGATTGCCAACTTGTTAACCCGCTTTTATGATGTAACTGATGGTACTATTTCTATTGACGGAATCAACATCAAAGACATGAATCTGCAATCGCTTCGAGGCTTAATGGGATTGGTTACTCAGGATAGTATTTTGTTTAATGATACTATAAAAGCAAATATTGCACTAGGAAAACTGGATGCTACAGATGATGAAATTATAGAAGCATTGAAAATTGCCAACGCTTTTGAATTTGTTAAAGATTTACCTTTAGGAATCTATACGAATATCGGCGACAGCGGAAACAAACTTTCCGGAGGTCAAAAACAACGTTTGTCGATTGCCCGTGCTGTGTTGAAAAATCCTCCAATTATGATTTTGGATGAAGCAACATCAGCATTGGATACAGAAAGTGAAAAATTTGTTCAGGTTGCGCTTGAAAATATGATGCAAAACAGAACATCGATTGTAATTGCTCACCGTCTTTCGACCATTCAAAAAGCAGATTTGATCGTTGTGATGCAAAAAGGAAAAATCGTAGAACAAGGAACTCACGATGAATTAATTGCTCACGCCGGAACGTATAATAAATTGGTTACCATGCAGTCTTTCGAATCTTAAGACTTAGACATAAACAATAAATCTACACAGATTAAGGAAATATTAAAGCTCAGTTTAATTTCTTTAATCTGTGTTTATTTTTATAACTTAGAGTAGTTAAAGATTGAATCATTAATTCTATTAGAAAATGTATCTTAACAATCCCAATATAAAACTGCCAGACGATCCTGATACTATTGTCTGGAAATATCTTGACTTATCTAAATTCCTGGATTTATTACTTTCGAAGAAACTCTTCATGTCACGTTCTGATAAATTTGAAGATCAGTACGAAGGCACCTTTAGCGAACCTACATTTGAAGAGATTAAAAAACTGGCGATTGATAACCCGGACTTTTTAAATTACTACAAAACGCATCGTGAAAAAGTAGCCGTGAGCAGCTGGCACATCAACGAATATGAATCGTTTGCCATGTGGCAGATATTTACGCAAAACAGTGAAGGATTAGCCATTCAGTCGACTATTGGCAGATTGCAAAAAGCGGTAAAACCGGAAAATAATTATGATCAGTATATTGGCGAGGTAAATTATATCGATTACAGAAAAGAATATATTCCGTTTGATGATTTGTTCTTTCCGTTTTTATTCAAACGGAAAAGTTTTCAATATGAGCGTGAAGTCCGCATTTTGACTGATACTTCAAAAAGTACTATAAAACTAAATGACGGATTAAAAATCAATGTCGATATTAATCAATTAATCGAAAAAATCTACATTCATCCAAAATCTGAAAACTGGTATAAAAAACTGGTAATCGAATTGGTCGAGCGACTTGGTTTTGATTTCGAAATTGAAAAATCAGACTTGGAAAGCGATATTTTGATTTAAGTTTTTTTGTTGAGGAACTAAGTAATCTTACTTTGCTGGAAGGCTATTACTTGCGTGGATTTGAACGCGGATGACGCGAATTTGCTTTGCAAAAACGCGGATTAAAGCGGATTTTTCTTTAGTTGGTACTGATTTTAGGAACGGAATTACTTTATGTGATTTCTCGTTCCTCGAAATGACAAAAACGTTCAATTATAAAATCTGCAATCTAAATCTAAAATCCTAAATTTATGAATCAAACTGGACTAAAGTCCAGCTCTACAAAATTGATCGAGCCTAACGGCTCTTTTTTAGATTTAAAACTTAGCATCTCAGAACCTTAGCTCCTTAGAAACTTTAAAAAAAACTATATCGGTTTATAATTTTTCACTTCCCATTTTTTAGAAGCTAAATCAATGTAATTATAGTGTAAAACATCGTTTTTATCGAATTGTCCGTTTTGGTTCGTATCTTCAATTGTTCTGAAGTATAAACGATTTTTGGATTCTATTAAACTCCAATCAACCAATTCCTGAAAATCCTGAGAAACTTTTGTGAAATTTTCTCCGCTTATATTACTCAGATATAAAGTTTTAATATCGCTTGAATCAATTTTACCGTCTTTATTGGTATCAGCATCTGCAAGAGTGTAAACCATAATTTGGTTCTGCGTTTTGTCTGCCACTGGTTTCAAATAAGTAGCCGTTAAAATCAAAGCGGGTTTGTCTGTTAAAGGACGAATTGAATCTGAATCTACTTTTTGAAATTTTAGGTTTTGTAAATATCCTGTAATTTCATATTCGCCTAAATTTGAAATTGTAAAACTCAAATCACTTACACTCGAAGAGCCGTAACGCGATTTGGTTCCTCTTTCATATACTCGCAAATCTCCAACAGGATGAATTAAATAATTCGTTCCTTCCATCTGAATTGGCAAATCGGCGACTTCAATTTGTGTCGAATCTGTTTTAGATATTATTTTTGCTTTATTGGAAGCATCATAAATTACTTTTGGCTGTTTCTCGACGTCATCTTTACAACTCACTACTGTTCCGATGATTGCTAAGGCGATATATTTTAAATAGTTTTTCATGTATGCTAATTATATTGGAATATCAAATATAGTATTTTTGATTGTATTATTTAATTTTATTGAGGTTTACTAGAGTAAAGATATTGAGAAATACAAGGCCTAAGTAACCTAAAAATATTATCCATTGTTCTTTCAAAAAAGAAACCTGAAAAATTTGAAGTTCTTTTCTTCGATTTTCTTCTTGCATTCGAATAGTATTTTCTTTCGAATATGTACTAGTTCCGCAAACAAAACTTTGCTTTCTATTCAGCTTTGGTTTAGCATTTCCCAATGCATAAATTTCATGATCATTAAACAAACCCCAAGTAGGCATATTCTCTTCAATCATAATATTAATTACACTAACAAAAGTATCATAATCTGTTTTTGAACCAAATTGAATTTTAGCGCCATTTATTGTGTCATATTTTTTCACAATATCGCGTGCAAAAAACCTCAATTCACTTAACTGTTCTTCCTGTTTTGATTTCTTATCATTAAAATTAAAAACCCTATATTCTCTTAAATCTCCAACTCTATATTTTTCAAAATATTGTTTAGCCGGAACAGAAAATTCCAGAGAACTATAAACTTTAAAAGCATCAACTTTATAAAAATAACTCAAACACAACAAAGGAATTAAAACCAATGAAATCATCCCGGGAACGTAAAAAATCTTCTTTCTCTTTTCACGTTTTTGTCTCACAACCTCGCATTCAGCTTTACATTAAAAACTCTCGAAGTCATATAATTTGGAATCGCATATTGATTTTTAGAATACACATCGCGAACCCAGGTATTGGTTATGGCGTTTTGATTGTTGAAAAGATTGAAAATTTCTAAACCAAGAGACAATTCCTTAAAGTTTTTTATCCAGCCTGTTTTAGCACTTCGCGTATTGCTATCCACAAAAACCTTTGCAAAACCTACATCGGCTCTTCGGTAATCATTTAAACGGTTTTGATATAAATACGGATCTGAATAAGATGGTGAACCACCTGGTAATCCTGTATTGTACACTAGATTCAGATACAATTTCACACTTGGAATATTTGGCATATAATCCTGAAACAACATGGCAAATTTCAAACGCTGATCTGTTGGTCGGGCGATATAACCTTTGTTTTCGTAGTTTTCTTCGGTTTTTAAATAGCCAAAACTAATCCAAGATTCTGTTCCGGGAACAAATTCTCCGTTTAGCCTGAAATCCAAACCTTGCGCATACGCTTTTGCATTGTTGTTGGCAATATATCGAATTCGAACATTGTCGATTGAATATACATTTACATCTGAAAGTGATTTATAATAAATCTCGGTCACCCATTTAAACGGACGATCCCACATTTTAAAATTATAATCATTGCTCAAAACGACATGTACAGATTCCTGCGCTTTTACATTTGGGTTTACAACTCCGTCTAAATCGCGAAGTTCCCTATAAAAAGGCGGCTGATGGTATAATCCTCCCGAAAGCCTGAAAACCATATCCATATCCCAATCCGGTTTTATCGCAAATTGCGCACGCGGACTAAAAACAATCTGATCTTTTCCTTCCACTGCGGCACCGGAAACATTCCAGCTTTGAAAACGTGCTCCAATTGTATACCAAATCTGGCTCGAACCAATTTCTGACTGATTACTGTATTGGGTATAACCTGAAAATCTGTTTATTGTATTAAAATTAGTCGCACGAACATCCTGATAAGGCAACAAAGGTCCGGTATAAGGTTCGTAAGGCTGATTGTTTTTCGGCAAAATAACAATGGGCGGATTTATAGAAAATCCTGCAGAGTCAATCATTTCCCATTCTACTACCCTATCGCGAATGGATTCTCTGGTATATTTTAAACCAAATTCTAACTGGCTATTACTCCATTCCTTAAAACCTTTAATTTCGGCATTTGCGATTAAAGCATCCAGATCATTTCGTGCATGATTGAGCTGAGAACCAATTCCGCGTGTAAAATCAACATTATTAAGATCAGTTTCACCATCGGCATTTACATTTCCTAAACGATATTGCGCCAAAATATCAAAGTGCTCTTCTTCTGTTGTATGAAATAAAGATCCAATAAGCTTTAAAGTTAAACTTGGGGAAACTTTGTAAGTTGTTTTCAAAGCCCCAAAATAAGTATCATATTGATCTTTTTCCTGACCTTCGTAATAAACCGCCAAAGCCATGGGCTGATCTATAGTTCCAAATTTTGTTTCGCGTGTTAAAGGCTGGTATAAATATTTGTTTCTGGAAATATTTCCCAGAAAACTCATTTGCCATTTTTCAGAAATATCATAATTAATATTGGTCTGAACGTCTACAAAAGTTGGTGTATAATTGGTTTGTGTATCCTCACTATTGACAAGCAAACTATTATTTCGGTAACGAACTCCCGTAACGGCCGACCATTTTTTATTTTTAGAAACGGCATCAACAGCAATACTTCCTCCCAGGAAACTGGCTTCTAAAGCGGCCCCAAATTCAGTTGGTTTTCTATAGGTAATATCCAAAACCGAAGAGAGTTTATCACCAAATTTTGCCTGAAATCCTCCGGCAGAAAAATCAACATTCTGAACCAAATCGGTATTGGTAAAACTCAAACCTTCTTGTTGACCTGAACGTATTAAAAACGGACGATAAACTTCTATTTCGTTGACGTAAACTAAATTTTCATCATAATTTCCGCCACGAACTGCATATTGCGTACTCAATTCATTGTTTGAATTTACACCCGGTAAAGTCTTTAAAACATTCTCGATTCCGGCATTGGCTCCGGGGATTTTTTTTATGGTTGCGGCATCGATAACTGCAATTCCCTGAACGCGTTTTTTATTATTCGAAGAAACAAAAACTTCTCCCATTTGTTCTGCCGAATTACTCATAACCGGATTAAAAACAAAAATCTCACTCGGTTTTAAGTTCACCGTAAGACTCATCATTTTTAATGAAATGTGAGTAAAAATCAAAGAGATTTTTTTGTTTGAGGGAATTTCTACATCAAAAAAACCATTAGAATCGGTTTTTGAAGAACTTCCTGAAGCAACAATATTTACATCAGAAACCGGACGTTTTTCACTATCTAAAATAATTCCTTTAACATGAGCATTTTGAGCAAATGAAACATAACCAATGCACAAAAAAAGGAAAACGAATATTAATTTACTCTGATTCAAACGTTTTGGTATTTATTTTTGTTGACTTCTAAAAAAGTGAGTTTCAAAGATAGCAGAATTACCTACATTATCAACTACTTCAATTTTTAAATCATTTGAACCTTCATTCACCAGACTATCAGCATCAAATGTGTGCGTAATTTTTCTGGTTTTATTATCATATTCAAATAAAACCCAATTTCCGTTTAAATAACCGTTGTATGATTTAATTCCGGACAAACTATCACCAATCGTAAACTGAATCGACTTCATATCGCTAATCCATTTATCCTGAATTGGTTTTGCAATTTTAATAACCGGAGGAATTGTATCGAGCACCAAACCATATTGTCCTAAGGTTTTTGCTTTGGCTGTAAAAACATCGCCTTTTCGAATTGTTCCGTTAAAATTGGTATTTCTTCCTATATAAAGTTTATCGCGTAAAGATTCAGCATAAGTACTGTCTTTTATCGTGATTGTAAAATTCGAATGCACCGGAATTACATCTTCGTGAATATAAATCTTGTTGTTTTTGACATCAAAATTCATATTAAAATCATCATAGAAAGTGCCGGCCGGAAAAAAGACAGACATATTATCTTTTTCGAAATTCGAATCTTTATTGTATTTCACAAAATATTTTGAAGTTAAAGGTTCTGCATTTACAATTGGCGTAGCCGAATCATATTCAATGGGAACGGTAACCGAGTTTAAATTTCCAAAATAATCAGAAACTTCTATACGGTAACTCGAAGCTAAATTCGGTTCAACCGGTAAAATTCCGCGAAGTGAATCTGTTTTTATAATGCTTAAAGCAAAAGGCGTTTTCATAAACAGTTTTTGAACTCTTTGTCCCGATTTTTTATATCGTGGATAATCGATCAAAGCGTTGATATAGCGCATTTCATCAAACGAATAGGTATTGAATTGATAATTATAGTTTTGATTTCCGTTGAAAAAAGTCGACACATTATAAACGCCATTTCTATTTGCCGAAACATCGTCAAAATCCACAGCTGTGATTCCGAAACCAATTTTACCGTTTGCTTTTACCTTACTTGCAAGATAAGTTCCGTCTTTTTGAAGGGAAACATTTAACATCAAAGGCAATTTTGACTGATTGGCAGTTGTTCCGTCAAGCGGATAAACCAAGACGTTCGAAATCGTGGGTTTTTTAGTATCTTTTATGTTTTTATCGAAACCAAAAAACATTGGATTGATCACAAATTCGGTTTTAGAATCGCGGAATTCAAAGTGCAAATGTGGTCCTTCTGATGATCCTGTATTTCCTGAAAGCGCAATTAATTGTCCTTTTGTAACCAGTAATTCATCCGGTTTTAAAAACATTTCGATTTCGAATGCTTTCTCTTTATAATGCGTTTTTAAAACATAATCCTGAATGGCACCAACTGGAGTTTGCAAATGTCCGTAAACAGAAGTATACCCGTTGGGATGCGTTATATAAATGCATTTCCCGTTTCCAAAGGTCGAAATTTTGATTCTCGAAACGTATCCATCGGCAACAGCATACACATTTAAACCCTCTCTTTGATTTGTTTTTAAATCAAAACCAGCATGAAAATGATTGGGTCTCAACTCACCAAAATTGCCCGAAAGCTGCATCGGAATATCTAATGGAGGTCTGAAATAATCTTTTGGATATTGGTTTTGGGCAAAAATTAAATTACAAAAAAACAGGGTAAGTAGTGAAAATCTCATAAGCAACATTTTTGCTAAGATAAAAAATTAACCAGCAAAAACCGAGGATTTAGCTACAAAAATACAATTCACTGAAATTCATTTATTTGTCTATTTTTAATGCAAAAAAATCGATAAAAAATTGCATTAATAAAAAGGAATACTAACTTTGTATGATTAAGTAATGAATAGGATTTATAATGAGTGTAATTGCCGAAATAATTGATACTCTTGAATATAAGGTCGAAAAGCTTTTTGAAAAGTCAAAAGGCCTGGAGAAAAACAATCAGGAATTACGATTACAACTAGCCAAAGCTGCGCAAATCATCCAGAAACAATCTGAAGAAATGGAAGCTTTGAAGAAGCAGTATGATACACTTAAGATAGCCAATTCGTTGCTCGGCAGCGACAATAACAAGAGAGAGACAAAGCTTAAAATAAATTCATTAATTCGCGAAATAGATCACTGTATAGCACAATTATCTGACTAGAAAACATGGACGGAAAGCTTAGAATAAAAATATCAATTGCAGACAGAGTCTACCCTTTAACTGTAGATCCTACTCAGGAAGAGGGACTTAGAAGTGCTTCTAAAAAAATTGATGCTATGATCAAGCAATTCGAAGAAAGTTACGCAGTTCGCGACAAGCAAGATGTACTGGCCATGTGCGCACTACAATTTGCATCACAAGTAGAGCAAAAACAAATCGATAACGCAATCGATGGAGAAGATACCATTGAAAGAATAAAAAGATTAAATTTGCTTTTAGATCAATATCTCGAAAATTAAACGTTCTTTACAGAAACTAAGATACTGCCTACATTAGTTCACAATTGGTAAACTCAACACTAACAATTTAGAATGAGCAAATCGTCGCTACTATAGTATGCCCAGCTTTGACCGGGAAACTTGAACAGTGAGTTAGCTCAAAACTTGTCTTTACGAGTTTATTCAAGCAATTAATGTAGGCTTTTTTTATATATAAATTTTAACAAACATGGACATCATAACGATCATTATTTCAGGTATTGTGGGGATTGCAGCAGGTTTTGCAATCGCTAAAATTATCGAAAAAAGCAATATTTCTAACTTAATCAAAAACGCTAAAAAAGAAGCAGCTTCCATATTAAAAGACGCAAATTTAGAGGCAGAAAATATTAAAAAAGATAAAATTCTTCAGGCAAAAGAAAAATTCATCGAATTAAAATCTGAGCATGAACAAGTTATTTTATCAAGAGACAAAAAAGTAGCCGAAGTTGAAAAAAGAGTTCGCGATAAAGAATCTCAGGTTTCAAATGAACTTTCGAAAGCTAAAAAAGTAAACGACGATTTTGAAGCTAAAACATTAGAATACAACAATAAAATTGAAGTTTTAGACAAGAAACAAGCTGAAGTTGATAAATTACACAAAAGTCAATTACAACAACTTGAAGTAATTTCAGGACTTTCTGCCGAAGAAGCAAAAGAACAATTAGTAGAAGGCTTAAAAGCCGAAGCTAAGAGCAAAGCTATGTCTCATATTCAGGATACTATTGAAGAGGCAAAACTTACTGCACAGCAGGAAGCGAAGAAAATCATTATCAACACGATTCAAAGAGTTGGAACTGAAGAAGCAGTTGAAAATTGCGTTTCTGTTTTCAACATTGAATCTGACGATGTAAAAGGTAGAATCATTGGACGTGAAGGACGTAACATTAGAGCGCTTGAAGCTGCAACGGGAGTAGAAATCATTGTTGATGATACACCGGAAGCGATTATTCTTTCTTGTTTTGATCCTGTACGTAGAGAAATTGCCCGTTTGTCATTGCACAAATTAGTAACTGACGGACGTATTCACCCGGCACGTATTGAAGAAGTTGTTGCTAAAACAGCCAAACAAATCGACGACGAAATTATCGAAGTTGGTAAACGTACCGTTATCGATTTAGGAATTCACGGTTTACACCCTGAATTAATCAAAGTTGTAGGTAGAATGAAATACCGTTCATCTTACGGACAAAACTTATTGCAGCACTCCAGAGAAGTTTCTAAACTTTGTGGTATCATGGCAGCTGAATTAGGCTTAAATGTAAAACTGGCAAAAAGAGCCGGTTTACTACATGATATTGGTAAAGTTCCGGATACTGAAAGTGATTTACCTCACGCATTATTAGGTATGCAATGGGCTGAGAAATACGGTGAAAAAGAAGAAGTTTGCAACGCTATTGGAGCTCACCACGACGAGATTGAAATGAAATCATTACTTTCTCCAATCGTTCAGGTTTGTGATGCTATTTCAGGTGCAAGACCAGGTGCAAGACGTCAGGTTTTGGATTCATACATTCAACGTTTGAAAGATCTTGAAGAAGTAGCTTACGGATTTAGCGGTGTGAAAAATGCTTACGCTATTCAGGCGGGTAGAGAACTTCGTGTAATTGTAGAAAGCGAAAAAGTTTCTGATGATAATGCAGCGAATTTATCTTTCGAAATTTCACAAAAAATCCAAACAGAAATGACTTATCCGGGTCAGGTTAAAGTAACTGTAATTAGAGAAACAAGAGCAGTTAATATTGCTAAGTAATCTCAATACTTATATAAAAAAACAAAGGCTATCTTAACGGATAGCCTTTGTTTTTTTTATATGATACATCTAACTTTGCATATACTATAAATTCAGATGATAAGAAAAGCTGTGGGAAAAAAATTACCACGGAGAACGCAAAGTTTTTTTTATATATACTATATTTAGTAAAACCACAAAGTCCACAAAGCTTTGCGAACTTAGATTGTGTAACACAACTTAAACCTTAGTGAACTCTGCGAAAAATCTTTGTGTTCTCTGTGTTAAACCCATATTAGTATGTGTTTAAATAAAACATGTAATTACATATCATTAAATACAATTTTAAAGCTAGTTCCCACTCCTACTTCACTTTCTACGGAAATTGTTCCTTTCATCGCCTCAATTTGATTTCTGGTGATGTACAAGCCAATTCCTCGCGCTTCCTGATGTTTGTGAAATGTTTTATACATTCCGAATAACAAGTCCCCATACACTGCTAAATCTATTCCTAAGCCATTATCCGTAATCTTCAGCGATTTATGACCATCTGGTTCTATTGCGAAATCAAAAATAATAACAGGATCACGATCAGGATGGCGGTATTTTATGGCATTAGTTGCAAAATTGAGTAATACACTTTCCAGGTAGGCAGGATTAAAATTGATCTTCAAATATTCCGGTACATTATTTACAATCGTAACGTTAGTCTGTTTATCATAACCCTTAATTGTAGTAATTGTTTTTTCGATGTATTCATTTAATCGCAATGGTACAACAGCAATATTAATATTGCTTTGTGTTTTTACAATCTGAGTCAAATTAGCAATAGTTTCATTCAAATCATTCGAAACCGTTCTTAAATGAACAAGCATTTCATTAATTGTAACTTTATCGACATCTGCATCAATAAAATCAAGAATCGACTTTATATTGCCTGCCTGCGTATTTAAATTATGCGAAACGATATGCGAAAAATTCAATAATCGACTGTTTTGGTCGCTGTAGAGTTTCATGGTTCTTAAAAGCTCCAGCTCTTTTTCTTTTTGCTGAGAAACATCAGTATGAGTTCCAATAACGCGTAATGGCCGACCGTTTTCATCACGATCGATTACTTTTCCACGATCTAAAATCCATTTGTAATTTCCGCTCGAAGTCATAACACGATGGTAATTTTCGTAATACGGAATCTTATTATCAAAATGTTCCTGAATGTCTGAATAATATTTTGGAAGATCGTCCGGATGCACAATTTTATCCCAACGTTCCGGATCGTCAAATATATCTGCGGATTCTAATTCTAAAATTTTAAGGGAAAGCGACGAATAAAAAACCCTGTTTGTAACCATATTCCAATCCCAGATTCCTGTGGTTGAAGCTTCAAGGGCAAATTGAAAACGCTCTTCGGAAATACGTAATTTTGCTTCTTTATCTTTTAAATCCGTGATATCAGATACATGTCCATAAAAACTCACACACCCATCTGAAGCCAATTCCGTTTTTGAAGAAACCTTAAACCAACGCAAGCCTTTTTTCGGCAAAATTGCTCTGAATTCAACGACCCAGGGCTTAACTTCTCTGCGGGATTTTACCAGAGACTGAAAAAATAACTCTCTGTCGTTAGGATAAATTCTATTGTAAATAACCAAAACACTTTCATTTGAAAAAGTAGATGACGGCAATTCAAAAATATCATCGGCCGATTTACTTACTAGCGGAAAAGTATAATTATTATCTCTATCAATAATAAACTGAAAAAGCAAATCAGGCATTTCTGCAAATAACTTTTTATAAAAATTATTCACTTCCAAGCAATCCTCATTTTCATATAAATCAAAAACCATATATTTTCTTTTAATGCAAATTCAATTATTGAAATAATCTCCAAACCAAAACAGAAAAAGACCTGAGTTATTGTTTTTCTACCTCTATAAATGCAAAAATTTAAGACAAGGTATTAATTTTTATTACATAAAATTATAAATTTGAAGGAATTATACTTAAAATTATTTTCTGGGATGAAAAGAATGCATTACTTCTTTTAGAAAACTCCTGTCAAGATGAACATAAATTTCTGTTGTCGTAATCGACTCATGTCCAAGCATTAACTGAATAGATCTTAAATCTGCACCGTTTTCAAGTAAGTGTGTCGCAAAGGAATGACGCAATGTATGCGGGCTAATACTTTTATGAAGATTGATTTGTATGGCCAGGTTTTTTATGATAGCAAAAATCATCGACCGGGTAAGCTGATTGCCTCTTCTGTTTAAAAAGAGCGTATCTTCATGCCCTTTTTTGATATTTAAGGTAGTCCGGATTGAATTTTGATAAATCTGAATGTATTTTTGAGTCAATTTTCCAATAGGAACAAAGCGTTCTTTATTTCCTTTTCCGGTGACTTTAATAAAACCTTCTTCAAAAAATAAATCTGAAACTTTAAGCTCAACGAGTTCAGAAACCCGAAGTCCGCAACCGTATAGAGTTTCTAACATGGCACGGTTTCTCTCGCCTTCATTCGAACTTAAATCTATCGCAGCAATAAGCGCATCAATTTCTTCTACAGATAAGGTATCCGGCAATTTTCGTCCGGTTTTGGGCGATTCAATTAATTCTAACGGACTGTCTTTTCTGTAATCTTCAAAAATCAGATAATTAAAAAAACTTTTTAGTCCGGAAATTATTCTCGCCTGCGAACGTGGATTTACTTCTTTTGAAACAGCATAAATAAATTGCTGCACTGTTTCATCTGTAATATTTATGGGAGAAACTTCAATTTGATTGGTTTCTAAAAAAAGACACAATCGCTCAATATCAAAACCATAATTTTCGATGGTGTTTTTAGACAATCCCCTTTCGATACGCAAATACGATTGATAATCTTTGATATAAGTATTCCATTTCATACTTACAAAGTAAAACATTTTTGGGCATAAAAAAACCTTCCGGATTAGGGAAGGTTTTTAAATATTATAAACTAATATTAGAATTTGTATGCTGCAGTTAATGCTAAAACATTGTTAGTATATCTATCATCATAATAGTAACCATCATAATAATCGTTGTAATCGTAAACACTTGACAAACCAATAGTATAACGAATACCTACAGAGAAATTATCTGTAAAATTATAACCTGCTCCTAAATTGAAACCAACATCAACAGATTTTTCATCCTCGATATTTTTGCTACCAACTAATAAACCAAGTTGTGGTCCGGCTTCAACAGTAAATTCTTTTGTAATGTAATATTTAGCCAATACTGGAATATTAATATAATTTAAATTTACAGTATAATCACGTTCACCATAATAGCCATCAAATTTAGCTCCCTGAGCAGAATATAAAAGCTCTGGTTGAATGAACAATTTCTTCCAAACATTGATTTCAGCAAATCCACCTAATTGAAAACCTACTAATGAATTAGCATCATTAGCACCGCCAATAGTAGCAATGTTAAGACCTCCTTTTACTCCAAATCTAGTTTTTTGGGCATTTGCAAACCCAAATGCCATTATTGCAATAGCACATAAAATAATTTTCTTCATTTTATTTGTTTATGGTTAAAATAATGGGTCAAATATAAAACTATACTAAGTAAAAAAGCATTTGTTTTTTAACAAATAATTTGGTAATTGTGCCGAATTGTGTTAAAATAGATTAATTGTTAAGCAAAAAAAACCTCCCATAAATGGAAGGTTTCTCTATTCTTTAAAATAATTCTCTTAGAATTTATAAGCTAAAGATAATGCAAGGTTGCTGTTTTTTGCACTGTCATAGTACTCCTCTTCATTGTCAACATCTGAATCTTCAGCAATTGGTGATATACCAATCGTGTAACGAAGATTAATAGAAAGACTTTCAGTAAAGTGGAATCCAGCTCCTACATTAAATCCGAAATCTACAGATTTAAAACTATCTTTAACATCTTCACCTTCAGATTTTGCAGATAACAAAACACCAAGTTGTGGACCTGCTTCAACACTAAATTTTGGTACAATATAGTATTTAGCTAAAACAGGGATATTCAAATAATTTAATTTGACATCAATATCGCCAAAAAATGGTCCAGCTTCAAGTGTACTCCCTTGTGCAGAATACAAAAGTTCCGGTTGAATAGCAAACTTATCAGCTACCTTGATTTCAGCAAAACCACCAACATGAAAACCTACTAGTGATTTAGTGCCGTCAACATCCCCACCTACGATATTAGAAAGGTTCAACCCTCCTTTTACTCCAAATCTTGTTTCTTGTGCATTTGTAAATCCAAATGCCATTACTGCAATTGCAGATAAAATAACTTTTCTCATTATTTGTTTGGTTAAAATTAATTAATCAAATATAAAACTATACTTCATAAAAATTAATTTGTTTTTTAACTAATAATGTCATTTATTATAGATAAAATCATGTTAAATAAAGGTTTATAAACTGGCAGGTTGTGACACATCTAACAAATATCGTAAAATCGTAATCTTTTGTAAATGTCAATTTTCATTGAAATGTGAATTCTATTAATTATTGAATTCAAAATATAAAAGCAATAATTTTCAAAATCTGTAGTTTTATTATTATAAAACAATGTTAATCTTAAAAAAGACAATTCTATGAAAAAGATATTATTAGCAGCTGTATTGTTCATTGCAACATCGGCTACAATTCAGGCACAATTATTACAAATTGGGGTAAAAGCCGGGGTGAATTTTGCAAGCCAGACCGGAGATGCATTTCCAGATCAAAATTTTGACAAAGAAGGTATCACAAGTTTTCACGCAGGTTTAGTTGCCGAGCTTAAACTTTTAGATAAGTTTGCTATTCAGCCAGAGCTTTTATATTCTACACAAGGAGCAACTTATAAAAATGCCATTGACGAATATAAAAACGAATTAGGTTATATTTCAATACCTGTTATGGCAAAATTTTATTTAACAGATTCATTTAGTCTTGAAGTTGGTCCACAAGCTTCCTTCTTAGTAAGCGAAAAAAATGATTTTGATGTGGAAGATGCAGAAACATTTGAATTTGGTCTTAATGCCGGATTAGGATTTAAGATTACCAAAAACTTCTTCGTTCAGGGTCGTTATGGTTTAGGTTTAACAGAAGCTTCAAAAAATGCTGATGTTAAAAACTCCACAGTACAATTGTCTGCCGGATTTTTGTTCTAAAAATAATATCACATACTTTTATAAAAACCGTTCTATTAATTAGAACGGTTTTTTTATTTTTACATTCTTGTGAAATGTTTTCTGTAACATATAAAAGGAATTCAAATCACTTTAATGAAACTAAATTACTTATGAAAATCGCTATAATCAACGGACCAAATTTGAATCTTTTAGGAAAACGTGAACCTGAAGTTTACGGAAGCCAAACTTTTGAAGATTATTTTGAAACACTGGAACACAAATTTCCTAACGTTGAACTTTCTTATTATCAAAGTAATATTGAAGGCGAATTGATTGGAAAAATTCAGGAAGTTGGTTTTACATTTGACGGAATCATTTTGAATGCCGGCGCTTACACACATACTTCAATCGGTTTGGGCGACGCCATAAAAGCGATTACAACTCCCGTTATCGAAGTGCACATTTCGAATACTTATGCGCGTGAAAGTTTCAGACATCAATCGTATTTATCCGGAAATGCAAAAGGTGTTATTTTAGGTTTTGGACTAAAAAGTTACGAATTGGCAATTCAGTCTTTTTTGTAAAAAAGGCTTTTCAGGAAATTTTGGAACGTTCAGCCTGACATGGTTCTAACGACTTAATATTTAACAAATTTTTAATAAGCGCACTCTCAACATACCTTATTTTTGTTTAGAGAAAAAGCTTCTATGAGAAATTACATTTTATTTGCCTTTATATTTTTTTCGATTTCAAACTTTGCCCAGATCAAAGGAACTATTACCGATGAAAAAGGGAATCCGTTGCCTTTTGTTTCTGTTTTTGAGGAAAACACTTATGCGGGAACAACTTCAAACGAACAGGGAAAATACCAGATTAACGTAAAGGAAATTGGTAAAAACAGAATCATATTTCAATATTTAGGCTTTAAAACTCAAAAACTTTCCGTTTCTGCAGATTCCAAAACTTTGATTCTGGATGTAAAAATGCAAGAAGAAAGTTTCTCTTTGAATGAAGTTGTTATTGATCCCAAGAACAATCCTGCAAATGCCATTATAAAAAGTGCCATTGCCAACAAAAAGGAAAACTCTGAAAAAACTTCGCGTTATACAGCTGATTTCTATTCCAAAGGAATGTTTAAAGTAAAAGATTTACCTAAAAAAATTCTGGGTCAAAAAGTAGATCTTGGCGATGATATGTCTTCCAATCTTGATTCGACCGGAACCGGGATTTTGTATTTGTCTGAAACTGTTTCGAAAGTTTATTTTGAAAAACCCAACAAACTAAAAGAAAAAATTATTGCTTCAAGAATTTCAGGAAACAATAAAGGATACAGTTACAATACCGCAACTTTATCTTATTATGACTTTTACGATAATACTTTAGATTTTGATATCAGACTCATTTCACCAATTGCTGATAATGCTTTTAACTATTACAAATACAAACTCGAAGGAACTTTTTTTGATGCCAATAATCACGAAATCAACAAAATTAAAGTAATTCCAAAGCGTGATAAAGAGCCTGTTTTTGAAGGATACATTTATATTGTGGATGACAGTTTTGCTATTTATGCTATAGATCTTGACATAAAAGGCTACCGAATGAAAAACGAATTTACAGAAGTAATGACGTTAAAACAGAGCTTTAATTATAATTCAGACAGTAAAATATGGATTAAAAATGCCCAAACACTTTCTTTTAAAGCCGGAATTTTTGGTACTAAGTTTTCGGGGCAATTCAATTATGTTTATTCTAATTATGAATTTCCGGATGCTTTTGAAAAGAAAACTTTTGGGAATGAAATTGTTGCTTTTGAAGCCAATGCTAATAAAAAAGACAATGCTTTCTGGAATGAAATTCGTCCGATTCCATTAACGATTGAAGAAAGTGCAGATTATACTAAAAAAGACAGTTTATTAACTATCAGAAAAACACAGAAATACACGGATTCAGTAGACGCAAAAAACAATAAGTTTAAAGTTTGGGATATTTTGGCGGGTTATGATTATAAAAATACTTTCAAAAAATATTCTTTCAGCTATGATGGTGTATTGAATATCACTTCTTTGAGTTTCAATACGGTTCAGGGTTTTAATTTAGATTCCGGTTTCTCTTTCAAAACCTGGAATGAAGAGCAAGGAAAAACGACTTCGGTAAAAACTACCTTTAATTATGGTTTTTCTGACGAGCGTTTTAGGTTTATTGGAGAGTTCAATCATAAATTCAATAATATTAATTACGCCACAATTGACATTTCCGGCGGAACAAAAGTGGCGCAATTTAATAGCGCTGAGCCAATAAGTAAGTTTGTCAATTCTATAAGTTCTTTATTTTTTAAAGACAATTATATGAAGTTGTATAATCTGGAATTTGCTCAGATTAATTACGCACAGGATGTTGCAAACGGAATAAATTTGAATGGGAAAGTGGACTACGAACAACGAAAACCGCTGTTTAATACTACTGACTATTCTTTCTTTAAAAGAGATGATCTTTATTCGTCTAATAATCCGCTTGCGCCAAATGATTTTACAACTCCTGCATTTGATCCGCATCATTTGTTTAAAGCTGCTTTGACTGCCCGAATTAACTTTGGAAACAAATATATTTCAAGACCCGACGGAAGATATAATTTTAAAGACGATAAATACCCAACAATATTTTTAGCCTTCGAAAAAGCCTTTGCCGCAAGCGAAAAAAAATATGAATTTGAAAGAATTGGCGCATCCGTACAATATGATTTATCGCTTCAGAATAAAGGGATTTTAGGAATGAATTTCAGAGCCGGAAAATTCTTTAATGCCGAAAATATATCGTTTATCGATTACAGACATTTTAACGGAAACCAAACGCACATTGGAACAAGCGGTCGATATTTGAACGTTTTTAATTTAATGCCTTATTACGTGAACAGTACAAACGACAGCTATTTTGAAAATCATTTAGAATACAATGACACGGGATTTATTATGAATAAAATTCCGTTATTGAATTTATTAAAATCAACGATGAATCTTGGTTTTCATTCATTGGCAATTCCGGATAGAAAACCGTATTCTGAGTTTACGATTGGTTTGGATAATCTTGGTTTTGGGAAATTTAAATTATTCAGAATTGATTATGTGCATTCTTATCAACGTGGAATCGAGCAAAATGGCGTTGTGTTTGGGTTGAAGATTTTGAATGTATTGGATTAGGGGAAAAGTTGCTAAGTGGCTAAGGTTCTAAGTTTGCGCAATCTTGTCATCTCGACGGAGGAGAGATCACATAAAGAATTTACAGTTCGTTGCTCTCTGGATGTGACTTCTCCTCCGTCGAAGTGACAAACTCATCGATGATAAAACTTTAAACCCTTAAAACTTCTATTCACCTTAAATTGCGTTAGGGATAGAAGCGGAAATCCTTTTTTTGAGCTTTTTCTGCTCAAAAAAAGATTGGGAGCGGATAGCCCGTTCGCCGCGGCGAATACGCCCATAAAAAAATCCGCCTACTCCCAAGAATAAGCGGATTTTTTTTCGTTGCAAAGAAAAAGCTTAGCAACTTAGAATCTTAGCATCTTAGAAACTTCCTCAATGATAATCATCCGGTTCGATGTGAATCAGGACATTCCCTAATTGCGGTATTTTTTCTTTTAAAGTATCTTGTAATTTATGCGACAAATCATGTCCTTCTTTTACTGAAATTTTAGCCGAAACTATGGCATGAAGATCAACGTGGTATTTCATTCCAGCTTTACGTATAAAACATTTTTCAGTTCCTAAAATGCCCGGAACAATTAGTGATTTAACACGGATTTCTTCGACTAGATCATCGTTTAAATGCTCGTCCATGATTTCTCCAAGAGCAGGCCTGAAAATTTTATAGCTATTATACAAGATAAAAAAAGCAGCAAAAAGTGCCGCCCAATCATCTGCTGATTCGTATCCTTTGCCCATAAATAGTGCAATTGAAATTCCGATAAACGCAGCAATTGAAGTTATCGCATCACTACGATGGTGCCACGCATCTGCCTCCAAAGACGAACTATTGGTCTCTTTACTTCGTTTCATTACTAATCTAAAAGAGTATTCTTTCCAGATAATAATGGCTCCTAAAATATACAGCGTCCATGATTTTGGCAAATCGTGTGAAGATTGAATATTTATAATACTTTCATAGCCAATTATTGTTGCCGAAGTAATTAAAAAACCAACAACCAGAAAAGTAATTAAAGGTTCGGCACGACCATGTCCGTAGGGATGATTTTCATCGGCAGGTTTATTAGAATATTTGATTCCGAATAAAACCAGACAAGACGAAAATATGTCCGCAGTCGATTCGATCGCATCTGCAATTAAGGCATAAGAATTGCCAAAAAAACCTGCGAGACCTTTTACAAGGGCCAGGCAGGTATTTCCAGCTATACTAAAGTATGTAGCTTTTATAGCTTTTTGTTCATCTGTCATGTAGACTATTTTTTTTCGACACTCCCGATAGTTATCTGGAGTGTCAAATATTTTTTACGCTCTCACGATTTTTGCTCCAATAGCTCTTAAACGCTCGTCGATACGCTCGTATCCACGGTCAATTTGTTCGATATTTTGAATGGTGCTTGTTCCTTTTGCTGAAAGCGCTGCAATCAATAATGAAATTCCTGCACGAATATCAGGAGATGACATTGTTGTTGCTTTCAATTGAGATTCGAAATTATGTCCCATAACCACAGCTCTGTGCGGATCACATAACATGATTTTTGCTCCCATATCAATTAATTTATCCACGAAGAATAAACGGCTTTCGAACATTTTCTGGTGAATTAAAACATCGCCTTTTGCTTGTGTTGCCACAACCAAAACAATACTCAATAAGTCAGGCGTAAATCCTGGCCAAGGTGCATCTGCAATGGTTAAAATAGAACCGTCGATATCTGTTTTTACTTCGTAACCGTCAACGTGAGCAGGAATATAAATATCATCTCCGCGTTTTTCGATAGTAATTCCAAGTTTTCTGAATGTATTAGGAATCAAACCTAAGTTTTCCCAGCTTACATTTTTGATCGTGATTTCGCTTTTTGTCATAGCCGCAAGACCAATCCATGAACCAATTTCGATCATATCCGGAAGAATGGTATGCTCGCAACCACCAAGGCTTTCAACACCTTCGATAGTTAATAAGTTCGATCCAACTCCGGTGATTTTAGCTCCCATTGAGTTCAACATTTTACATAATTGTTGTAAATATGGTTCGCAGGCAGCGTTGTAAACTGTAGTTTGTCCTTTCGCTAAAACTGCCGCCATAACAATGTTTGCAGTTCCGGTTACAGATGCTTCATCAAGCAACATATCTGTTCCCTGAAGTCCTTCTGCAGGAGTTTCTACTCCGTAAAAGTGATCTTCTCTGTTGTATCTGAATTTTGCTCCAAGGTTAATAAAACCTTCAAAGTGAGTATCTAATCTGCGACGGCCAATTTTATCTCCTCCCGGTTTTGGAATATATCCTTTTCCGAAACGAGCCAAAAGCGGTCCAACAATCATAATAGAACCACGAAGCGCTCCGCCTTCTTTTTTGAAAGCTTCAGTTTCTAAATATCCAACATTCACTTCATCGGCCTGAAAAGTAATCGAACCCGGTTCGTTGCGTTGAATTTTTACGCCTAAATTACCCAACAAAGTGATTAATTTATTGATGTCAATAATATCGGGAATATTATTAATTTTTACTTTATCCCCCGTTAGAAGCACGGCACATAAAATTTGTAATGCCTCATTTTTTGCTCCTTGCGGAGTGATTTCTCCTTTTAAAGGAATTCCTCCTTCGATTTTAAATATTCCCATATTTCTTTTTTAAGGTTCTGAGTTACTAAGTTTCTGAGGCTCTAAGTTTTTCTCTTTGTAAAAAAGCTTAGGACTTAACTGCTTAGCAACTTTTATTTTTGTTTTTGTTTTTAGGGCTTTGAGTATTGATATTCTAAGATCATTTGTTAAAAAAACTTAGCATCTTAGCAACTTAGTCACTTAGCAACTTTTTTTACTTCTGATTATTATTTTTCTGAAAAGGTTTTGGTTTCCCCGGACCTTTATTGTTTTTGTTGCTTTGAATTTTTGGTTGTCCCGGAGGCGTGATTTTGTTTGACATACGTTTGTTGGTACGCAATAAATCGGTTGTGTTTAAAAGTTCTTCTGTACTTTGTAACAAGTTGAGTTTTCCTCCTGACAATTCAAATAAATGTTCGAAAATAACATCGTCTTTTACGGTGTCTTTGTTCCAGCTCAAATATGATTTTTTCATATGGTTGGCAATCACCAAAACCAATGCATTTTTCATTTCGCCTTCCTCCCATTTATTGGCAACATCAATCATATATTTGATGTTGTTACCATAAAATCTGTATTTCGGGAAGTTTTGCGGATATTGTAAAACGTCTGGTTTTAACTGCAATACATCGCGGGACGGAATAGGATATGGTGATTCTACATTTAATTTAAAATCAGACATGATAAAAAGCTGATCCCATAATTTATGCTGAAAATCTGGCACGTCACGCAAATGCGGATTCAAACTTCCCATTACCTGAATGATGTATTTCGCCGCTTTGTTGCGCGTTTCATCATCTTCAATAATAGTAGCCTGATCGATCAGTTTCTGCAAATGACGACCATATTCCGGAATAAGTAAACGTTGTCTTTCAGAATTGTATTCTAAATTAAAAACAACATCATTTGCGACTTCTTTTTTATATTTTTCGATCATAAGTTATAATGAAACTATACCTTCTATTGTAGAAACTTCTTTGTATTTACTAATGACATCGTCAGAGCTGTTCATTGTAACATCTACAGAAACGCTGGTAAATTTACCTGTTTTAGATTTTGTTGTTTTGATAACGGCGCCCATGCTGTCAAAAGCTTTTTCAACGCGCTCCACATTATCCGCAACAGATGGCACAATAAATTTATATAAATATTCTGCAGGCCAAGTGTTTGCGTTATCCAACTCCACTTTTAATCTTTCGTAAAATTCGGCTGTGTTTTTTTCTTTATCGTTCTCCATTCGTAATTAAAAATAAAGGCAAATATACGGTTTTGAGTTTAGATTTTTGAGTTTAGAATTTAGATTTTTTACTATGGGAGTGTACAAGTTTTTTTGCCACGAATTTCACGAATTTTCACCAATTATTTTAACTCGAAAAAACATGATTTTTGTTTGTCTTGCGTTGTCTCTTAAAATTAAAAATCAGCAAAAAATCGTGTAATTCGTGGCGAACTTTTATATTTGAAGAACATTGCCTGGAAATTTACCAATTTGCGCGATTCAAAACACATCATCATGAAAAATTACATTCTTATTCTTTTCATAACGCTTACATTCAATTCTATAAAAGCGCAGGAAATCAAAACGTTGACTTATTTCCAGAATGACACCATCAAACTGGATCTGGATTTGTATTTGCCTCAGAAGAAAACTAACGAAAAAATTCCGTTGATTATTTTCGCTTTTGGCGGCGGATTTTCAGGCGGAGAACGTACAAGTGAGAAAGACTTTGGACTGTTTATGGCAAAAAACGGTTATGCGGTTGCCAGTATTTCGTATAGTTTATATATGAAAGGAAAAGATTTTGGCTGCAAAGGAACTTTAACCGAAAAAATAAAAGCAATCCAGATTGGTGTAAGCGATATGTGGCAGGCGACTTCGTTTTTAATTGAAAATGCAGATAAATATAATCTTGATACTTCAAAAATCTTTATTTCGGGAATTAGTGCCGGTGCAGAAATTGGTTTCCACGCCTCGTTTTGGGATTATAAACTGATGAATTTATACAAAAACAATCTTCCGGAAAATTTCAAATACAAGGGTTTCATTGGAGGTTCGGGCGCCATTCAGGACATCAATTTGATTACGAAAGAAAAAGCGATTCCGATGTTATTGGCACATGGAAATAATGACGATACAGTCCCATACGCCGCTGGTTCGCATCGCTCCTGCCCTACAAACGCTTCGGGATGGTTGATTTTGTTTGGGTCTTATGCGGTTTATAACCATATGAATGATTTACATAAAGATATCGAACTGATTACGTTTTGTGGCGGCGGACATGAATTTTCGGGTTACCTTTTTCACGACGGAAAACAATATGTTTTGGATTTTGTTAATGATGTTTTGGCAGGGAAAAAGTTTGAATCGCATTTGATTGTTCCTTCTAAGAAGAAAATTGCGGGTTCTGGGAAATATTTGTTTTGTGAGTAATAATATTTGCTAAAGCCGAAATTTAAAATTGATTTTGACGTGCTAGAACCAACATTCTAACATTATAATCTTTTTACATAAACTGGACTAAAGTCCAGCTCTACAAAATAGATCGTTCCTCCGGAACTGAATGAAAAAGAGCCATAGGCTCGACAAATATTGTAGAGCTGGACTTTAGTCCAGTTAGGTCAATATTTACAGGAGCTTCCTTTTTTTATTTGAAATTTTGACAATTTATATTCAACAAACCTACAAGGTTGTGGAAACCTTTCAGGAAATTGTGCTTTTTGAAATATTTCCAAAAACAAAACCATGCTTCCTAATTAGCCCTGATAGAAACGGAAATCCTTTTGCTTTTTTCTTTAAAAAGCAAAAGATTGAAGTGGATAGCAGGAACCCATATTCACAAATATTGCGAAATCATTCGCTCAAAGCAAAATAATCTTTTTAAATACAATAACTTTAGGTAAATTTGCGCTTTATTTTACGAAAGTGCAAAAACAAATCATAGTTCTCATTGGTGGCCCAGGAACGGGAAAATCTACTCTTATCAACGAATTAGTAGCTCGTGGCTACTGCTGTTATCCTGAAATTTCAAGACAAGTTACTCTCGAAGCGCAACAACGCGGTATCGAACAATTGTTTCTAGAACAACCTTTATTATTTAGCGAAATGTTACTTGAAGGCAGAATTAAACAATTTAAAAACGCACTTGAAGAACCTGATAATGTAGTTTTTATAGATCGCGGAATTCCTGATGTTGTGGCTTATATGGATTATATTGGCGATGAATATCCGGAGCATTTTACAAAGGCTTGTGAGGATTTTAAATACACAAAAACGTTTATTTTACCGCCTTGGGAAGAAATTTATGAAAGCGACACAGAGCGTTACGAAAATTTTGAACAGGCATTAACGATTCAGAAGCACCTTGTTGAAACGTACAAAAAATACGGTTACGACTTAATTGAAGTACCTAAAGATACGGTAGAGAACAGAATTCTTTATATCTTAGATAAAATTTAGGCAGCCGGTTTAAAGTTGTAAAACTAGAACTGATTTCTAAATTTTTAACTTTAAAACCAGAGCTATGCCAGAAGCACAGGAAATTCTTTTAAAATACTGGAAACATGATAGTTTCCGACCGCTGCAAAAGGAAATTATTGACTCGGTTTTAGACGGCCAGGATACCTTTGCTTTGCTCCCAACCGGCGGCGGAAAATCGATTTGCTTTCAGGTTCCGGCAATGATGCAGGAAGGTATCTGCCTGGTTATTTCGCCTTTGATCGCCCTTATGAAAGATCAGGTTGCAAATTTGCAAAAGCGGGAAATCAAAGCGATTGCACTAACGGGCGGAATTCATACCGAAGAAATCATTGATCTTCTGGACAATTGCCAATTCGGAAATTATAAGTTTTTATATCTTTCGCCGGAGCGTTTGCAGTCAGACTGGATTTTGGAACGCATTAAAAATCTTCCCATCAATTTAATTGCTATCGACGAAGCACATTGTGTTTCGCAGTGGGGTCATGATTTTCGTCCTGCGTATTTGAAAATTTCTGAACTTAAAAAATACTTTCCTAAAATTCCGTTTTTGGCCTTGACCGCAACGGCAACTCCAAGGGTTATTGAAGACATTAAAATTGAACTGGGGTTGAAAGATCCGACACTTTTTCAACAGTCTTTTGAGAGAAAGAATATTGCTTATATGGTTTTTGAAGTCGAAGATAAACTCTATCGTACAGAACAAATTTTAAAGAAAAACCCGCAGCCTTCTATTATATATGTACGAAATCGGAAATCGTGTTTGAATATGTCGACTCAACTACAATCTTTAGGATTTAGAGCAACCTATTATCATGGTGGTCTTTCGGCAAAAGAAAAAGATAAAAACATGCAATTGTGGATGTCTGAACAAGCGCAGGTTATTGTGGCCACAAATGCGTTTGGAATGGGGATTGACAAAGACAATGTAAAAACGGTTATTCACACGCAGCTTCCTGAGAACCTTGAAAATTATTATCAGGAATCAGGAAGAGCGGGACGAAATGGCGAAAAAGCTTTTTCGGTTTTGTTGTTTAATAATTCAGATCATAGTCAGACCGAACAACAGTTTTTAAGCGTTCTGCCGGATAAAAAGTTTTTAAAAACGATGTATGTCAAACTTTGCAATTATTTTCAGATTGCTTATGGCGAAGGTCTAGATGATTCTTTTTCGTTTAAACTGAATCATTTTTGTCACAAATATGATTTTCCTACCTTAAAAACTTATAATGCTCTGCAATTTTTGAATCAACAGGGAATTATAACGATGTCTCAGGAATTTTCAGAGAAGATTACGATGCAGTTTTTGATTGAATCGAAAGAAGTGATTCGATATATGAGTCTGAATCCGAATGAAGAAGAAATTATTTTGGCGATTTTAAGAACTTATCCGGGAATTTATGAGATGAAGACGCCTTTTAATCTTTCTTTAATTGCTAAAAAATCAAATCGTACCGAAGAACAGGTTACGGCAGTTTTAGAAAAATTACAAGAAAAAGAAATTATCGAATATAAATCGAAAAATAACGACGCGACTATATTATTTAATGAAGTTCGCGAAGACGATTTAACGATAAACAGAGTTGCGAAATACCTTGAAAAACAAAATCAATTAAAAAAAGAACAGCTTTTATCTGTCCTACATTATATAAAGGAAAACAAAACCTGCAAAAACCGATTAGTTCTGGATTATTTTGGCGAAGAAACAACAGTCAATTGTGGCGTTTGCTCTTATTGCATTACCCAAAAAGGAAAAATCACAGAAGCTGATTCTATTGCCGATAAAATTCTGCACTTATTAAAATCAGCAGCTTTGACTTCGCGAGAAATTCAGACCCAAATAAAACTGGATGCCAATGATATCATTTTGGTGCTTCAGGAATTATTAGAAAACAATCACATTACCATTCAACCAAACAATAAATACACTTTAAAATTATAATGGAAAAATTGAGAATTATATTTATGGGAACTCCGGAATTTGCCGTTGGTATTCTGGACACCATTATTAAAAACAATTACGATGTTGTTGGCGTTATTACGGCTGCAGATAAACCGGCAGGACGCGGACAAAAAATAAAATATTCGGCAGTAAAAGAATATGCACTGGCGAACAACTTACCTTTATTACAGCCGACAAATTTAAAAGATGAAAGTTTTTTGGCAGAATTAAAAGCTTTAAGTGCCAATTTGCAAATCGTGGTTGCCTTTAGAATGTTACCAAAAGTAGTTTGGGAAATGCCAAGCTTGGGAACTTTTAATCTTCATGCTTCATTATTACCAAATTATCGTGGTGCTGCGCCAATTAACTGGGCTATTATTAATGGAGAAACCAAAACCGGTGTTACAACTTTCTTTATCGATGATAAAATCGACACTGGAGCTATGATTTTAAATTCTGAAATTGCAATTGAACCAACAGAAAGTGCTGGTGAATTACACGACCGATTAATGAATCTGGGAAGTACAACCGTTATTGACACTTTGAAAGTAATCGAAAACGGAAATGTAACGACTACAATTCAGGAAGATAACGAAGAAATTAAAACTGCGTATAAATTAAATAAAGAAAATTGTAAGATTGACTGGAGTAAATCCGGCGATGAAATCAATAATTTAATTCGTGGTTTGAGTCCTTATCCTGCTGCGTGGTGTTTTTTGAAAGATAAAAATGAAGAATTAAGCATTAAAATATACGAAGCAAAATTGGTTTTAGAATCACATTCTTTAGAGATTGGAAGCTTAATTTCCAGCAAAAAAGAAATTAAAATCGCTATTAAGAATGGTTATATTTTACTTTTAAGTTTACAATTACCAGGAAAAAAGAGAATGCAAGTCGCTGAATTACTAAATGGTATCAGTTTTTCAGAAGACGCAAAAGTCTATTAAGGTCAGTAAAACGGGGGTTTTTACCTATAATTTATCGACAAATAACCTGCTTTATGAACAAAAAAAACAAGTTATTAACAATTTTTGCTAAATTTAAAGAAAACACTTGCAAGGAACGGATTTCCTATTAAATTTGTGTATTAACAATTTTTTTTTTAACCAACAATTAATAACTAATTATTATGAACAAATCAGAATTAATCGATGCTATCGCTGCTGATGCAGGAATTACAAAAGCTGCGGCAAAATTAGCTTTAGAATCATTTTTAGGAAATGTAGGATCTACTTTGAAAAAAGGTGGAAGAATTTCATTAGTAGGTTTTGGATCATGGTCAGTATCAGCTAGAGCTGCTAGAGACGGTAGAAATCCTCAAACAGGAAAAACTATCAAAATCGCTGCTAAAAATGTAGTGAAATTTAAAGCTGGAGCTGAATTAGAAGGTGCAGTGAACTAAGTAAGAAAGTTCTCTTAACTTATAATATAATTAAAACCCTTCCTCGTGGAGGGTTTTTTTGTGCGGTTTAACGATTTTATTTGGGTTTTTAAAAAAATTATGATTAAATTTAATAAAAATTGTAGCCGTATGATTTCAGAAAAATTAAAAAAAGGACACCTGCTTATTGCCGAGCCTTCAATAATTGGAGATTTATCTTTTAATAGATCGGTAATATTATTAGCAGACCATAACAAAGAAGGATCAATAGGTTTTATCATTAATAAACCATTAAAGTATACTATTAATGATCTGATACCGGAGATTGACGCCTCTTTTAAGATCTATAATGGCGGTCCTGTAGAACAGGACAACCTTTATTTTATTCACAATATTCCAGAATTAATACCAAATAGTGTTGAGATTTCTAATGGAATTTATTGGGGCGGTGATTTTGAATCGACTAAAGACTTAATAAACGACGGATCTATTAGCAAAAATAATATTCGTTTTTTCTTGGGATATACTGGTTGGGACGAAAATCAGCTTGAAAGTGAAATGCAGGGTAACTCCTGGATCATTGCCGATAATAATTACAAAAATAAAATTATTGGAAAATCCACTACTCATTTTTGGAAAGAACAAATTATTGAGCTTGGCGGAGACTACGTTATTTGGTCAAATGCACCTGAAAATCCATATCTGAATTAATTTTCAGAAATGGATTCATTTAGCTTTTGCAACAATAAATTAGCCACGTCATTCTTAAACTCCTTTTTTCGGTACTTCGTTATCGGTTGTATCCCCATGATTACATTTGTCAGAAATAATTCATCCGCTTTTTGAAGATCAAATGGTGAAATTATTTCTTCAACTACTTCTATGTCTGCAACTTTCTTTGCCAAAGCCAAAATTTGTTTGCGCATAATTCCATTCAAACAACCTTCAGAAACTGGCGGCGTAATTAGTTTTTTGCCCGTTACCATAAATAAATTTCCCTGCAATACCTCAACTACATTTTTTGTATCGTTGAGCAAAATACAGTTTTCCAAACCATTTTCGTGAGCAAAAATACTTCCGGTCACATTAATCATTTTATTCGTCGTTTTAATTGACGATAATAACTGTTTGGTTACATAGAAATCTTTATATAAATCTACCTCATAAGAAGCGGTATTTAAAGCATAAAACGTATTATCAAGTGCCGTTGCATGAATAAGATAGGATACTTCATTGGTTTTTGGCAAATATAATCCGCCATCATTTCTAAAAACCGTAATTCTGGCTCTTGCCGATGCCGAAAGTCTTTTTTCCTGAACAAGCTTTAAAACCTGTTCTTCAAAAAATTCCATCGTAAAGTTCATCGGAATTTCCATTCTCACAACACGCATTGAGGCCATTAACCTAAAATAGTGATCTTCAAGAAACAAGATTTTATTATTAATTATTTTAAGCGTTTCAAAAACTCCGTCTCCGTACAAAAACGCACGATTTTGAGTTAATACATTATCGTCCTGCGCTGCTATGTTTCCGTTAAAATTAATCATAAAAAAACCCTGAATTTTGTTCAGGGCAAATATAAGGTATAAAATAGACTTTTACTAAACAGATCCTATAAGATGTTTCAGGTCTGAGATCTGATTCTCCCACAATTGTTTAGCTTCACCTACTTCTTCTTTTTCTGCAAAATCAACTACCATTAATGACACATCTTTAGTTAATTCATCAACTAAAATATGCAATTCAAAAAAGTATTCAGTATCCTTACTGCTTTCATCGACCCATTTAAACTTTACTTTTTCACCGGTTTTTTTAGAAGCTAATCTTGCTTTTTCCTGTGAATCATTCCAAATGAAAGTGAAAAACTCACCTCTTGAATTTACATTGTCAGCAAACCATTCTGATAAACCTGACGGAGTTGATATATATTGATATAATAATTGCGGCGAAGAATTTATTGGAAACTCGATTTCGTAACGTATTTTTTGATCCATGTGCTACTTTTAATTTTTTCGAAATATAAGAATATATGTCCAAAAACAATACATTTTTAAAAATATTTTTTTTTCTTCATTTTATGCTTGTAAGCTCTAATATTATTTTTATATTTGCACCCGCAATGAGGAACACGGTTCACTTGCAATCTTGGCGAGGTAGCTCAGTTGGTTAGAGCGCAGGATTCATAACCCTGAGGTCACGGGTTCAACTCCCGTCCTCGCTACAAAATAAAAAAACACCACTGAAAAGTTGGTGTTTTTTTCATTTATACCAATACAAAATGGAGGAATTTGTTGTCTATATTCTTTATTCTGAAAGATTTAAAAAAAATTATACTGGATTTACATCTAGTTTAATTGAAAGATTCAAATCTCATAATCAGCTTGCAACAAAAGGATATACTTTAAAATTTAGACCTTGGGTAGTAATCCATGTAGAATTTTTCTATTCCAAATCAGAAGCAATGCAAAGAGAAAAGTATCTAAAAACAGGAATTGGACGAGAATTTATCCAAAATCTTATTCACAACTTATAGCTGGCAGGATTTATATCCGCCGCGGCGGATACGGGTTCAACTCCCGTCCTCGCTACAAAAAACAAACCCCTAATCATCAATTGATTAGGGGTTTTTTCTTGAAAAAAAAATCCTAACTTGAGCTATCCCAAGTGAGGATTTCTACAAAAAGACAAAGTTAAAACTCTAATAATATAAATAATAAGGAATAAGACCTCAGTTTAATTACACCATTTCTTTCTTTCAATTTATTTCCAGCGATTTGATATATTTCCCATAAAACTTAAAATTATAGGTAAGAGTAAAAAGACTGCCCGGAAAAGTTCCGGAAACTTCTGCTTTCAATCTACCCTTTTAGCATCACCTTCAAAATCCAGAGGTTTCATTACTATGTTGTATTCCTTTGAGCTTTTTTCGATCCAATATCATACCTGAATATCTTACCGTTCCTTATCACTTTTCATTTTTCTCTTTCTTATTTTATAATGTATTTGCTTTTAAAGAGACTAAATTCTTATTGAATAAATTGTAAAAGGGAAAAATCTACTATAATAACCGCACAATATCCATTTTTTGAGGATTGGTGTTATCTGAATTTTGTACCGAGGAATGAAACCTGTCAGATTGAATGATATTCATGACGGCAGGTATTGAATCATTCCATAAAATCAGTACAAATTAAATATTATTAAAAATGACAAAACATCAAAACCGCACATTGGGTGCATTTGAAAAAACGTTCTGGCTATTGGATCAGATTGATTCTAAAGACTTTGCTCTTGCAGCAGAAGTAGAAGGCAGAGAATCGGCAGCAGCATGGAGATCGGCTATTAATGAGGTTCAGAAAAGACATCCCAACCTATCGGCCAGAATTTCAGTGGACGAGTTTACAAGACCTTTTATCGAACATGTTGATTCCTTGATTATTCCATTAAAAGTGATCGAAGCCGATCATGACTTTAAATGGGAAAAAGAGGCAGAAAAGGAATTGGCAATACGATTTGATACAGAGAAAGGACCGCTTTTTAGAGTAGTTGTAGTTGAAAAACCTGAAGATACCGTATTGATTCTGGTAGCCAACCATACATTAGCGGATGGATCTTCCCTTATGTATTTATTTAGGGATCTTCTGGATGCCGTTACAGGGCAGACAATAAAAGTACTGGCACCGCAAAAGTCTAACGATGAAACTCTGGGTCTTCCGGATGATAATGTTATAACAGATACTAAAACTTCAGAATATGTATTTAAAAAACCTTCAACTGTTTTTCCAAAAGTGGAGAGTATCAGATTTTCAAGTGAGAGTACATTGCAAATTTTAGAAAGATCAAGATTAGAGCAAACAACGGTACATGGTGCACTTTGCGCTGCCGTAGTTATTGCTTCCAGAAAACTTCGTAAAGAGTGGAACGATAAAAAGATCGAATTAATCTCGCCTATCTGCACAAGAAAAGCGCTTCAACTGGATGATAACTGCGGATTGAATATCACGACTCATCCTGTCTATTTTGAGAATGAACAGCAACTTTCTTTCTGGGACATAGCAAGATTGGCAAAAACAGGTCTTCAGGGAACCGAAACGGTAGAACATGTACAAAATTATATTGGCTTTTTTCGACAATTGACTTTTAACAGTACCGATACTCAGCAAATGGTTGATACATTAAAAGAAGCTTTCAATCATCAAATAATGGTTACCAATTTGGTCAGGGTGAAATACAAAACTGATTTTGGAAAATTAAAACTAAAATCAGTATATGGTCCGATGGTTCGTTCCGGAAAAGGAATGGAGCAGACGATTGGCGCGGTTAGTACCAACGGCCAGCTATGCCTGACCAATACCAGTGATAATCCTATTCCAGGAATACTAGAAGAAATCCAGCGTCTTTTAGCGCAAGCTTCGAACTAGCGCATAGCAGTAAGTATTTAATTTTAAACACCATATGAACATAGAAAACCTATTTCATATGGTGTTGTTTTTTTAACTGATTTCACAATTACATTTATACTTGTTATCCTTTATACTTATTAAGGATAAAATTCAGCAACTGTAGATGGTGTCTTATTATTTCAAAAGTACATTTTCGAACATACTCACTCTGATGTCCGTATATGATTCGTAATTCCGTACTTGCTTATTACTATTATATATTAGAATTTTGCTTCGCTGATTTTCATAAAGGGAAAAATGTACAATGCACTCTTCCAAATGTCCATTTCTCAGCCTCAGTGTTTTACGCATCTTTGTACTGTCAATAATCAAAATAATTAATTAAAAACACAAACAAAATGAAAACACTTATTTCAACATTAAGCCTTTTATGTATCTTTACTTTAAGCCAGCCAATATTTGCTCAGTCAAAAAGAACCGCAGCATCTCTTGGAAGATTAGAATTTATTGAAGTTGAACCAAATGTAAAACTTCATGTAACAGACCTTGGAGAAGGACAACCATTAGTATTAATACATGGATGGCCATTAAATGATGCAATGTATGAATATCAATATCAATACTTTGTTGAGAAGGGTTTTAGAGTGATCGGAATATCGATGAGGGGATTTGGAAAATCTGACAGACCTTACGGAAAATATGATTTTGATGTTTTCTCCGATGATATAAAAGTAGTATTGGATAAACTTAAAATAGACAATGCAGTATTGGGCGGTTTTTCTATGGGTGGTGCAGTTGTATTGCATTATATGGCCAAATATAATGGTGCACATGTGAGCAAACTGGCACTATTTGCCGCTGCCGCACCTTCCTGGAAACAGCGTGATGGATTTCCTTACGGCGCAACTGATGAGGCGGCTGCAGGTTTGATACATACAACAAGAACAAATAGACAGCAGTTGATTGAAGATTTTGGTAAAGCCTTTCCGGCATCAGAAAATGCAATCTCCGCAAATATGTCACAATGGCTGGCGAGTATTGGCTCTGATGCTTCTCCTTATGCAACAACACAGTCTATAATTGCATTAAGAGATCTTGATCTTCGTCCGGCATTATCAAAAATCAATGTACCTGTAGCAATATTTCATGGAACAAAAGATAAATTATGTGATTTTGTATTCGCAGAACAATTACACAAAGGGCTTAAAAACTCCTACATTGTGAGATTTGAGAAAAGTGGACATGCCCTATTTATTGAGGAAATGGACAAATTCAACACAGAACTTGAAAAGTTTGCAAAAAAATAATAAGTCCTGAATTCATTCGATTCGGACATATAAAATAAGCGTTAAGAGTTAATATTTTAAGTAACAACCGGTCTTCATATAGATCGGCTTTTAATACAGAAGCAGCGAATGAAACAACATGTTTTTGATGTAAGCCTAAAAAAAATAGGCATGCTAAAAGTAGATAATGACAGCCTCAAGACTATTAATTCTGAAGCTTATAAAGAATACATAAAAGTGCTGTACCTTCCGGCAGGCTGCAAGATCAAGGTAGATTTTGGAGTGTACAGTACTTCTTGCTACTCGCTTTTTTTTATAAGTCCCAATCAGGTACTCACTATCGAAGAAATGGGCGAACAGGCAGGTTTTTTTATCTTTTATAACAGTGATTTCTATTGCATCCAGATTCATGATGAAGAGGTTGCCTGCGACGGATTATTGTTCAATAATATTCACAATATGCCAATGACAACTGTACCCCAGAACGAGTCTGCATTTATTGATTATTTATTTGTTCGAATGGAGGACGAGTTTGTTCTGAAAGATTCCTCTCAGGAAGAAATGATACGAACTTATCTGAAACAAATTTTCATTAAGTCAACAAGATTGTGGAAACTGGAGCATCTTAACGGTCAGATAGCGCAGCAGAATAATGATCTTGAATTTTTCAGACGTTTTACCCAGTTGGTTGAGGCAAACTACAAACAAAAACATAGTGTTGCAGACTATGCCGATATATTGGCTATAGCGCCAAAAACTCTTACGCATAAATTTAAGAAATTGAAACTTCCCCAACCCAATGAAATTATCAAAAACAGAATTATTTTGGAAGCTAAAAGACTTTTGATACATACTTCTAAAAGTTCTAAGGAGATTGCATACGATCTTGGGTATGAAGATCCAGCTTATTTTAGCCGGCTTTTCTTTATAAAAACCAATGAAACTCCTTTTGGTTTTAAAAATAAATATTTCAGCCACCACGCAGACTCCGGCCAAAGCGTTTAATCTTCGGAAACAGAAACAGAATTAGACTGTAAAGTTTCCAATATCCATTCAAAATATAATTAAAATGATAAGTAAACATTTCATATACACATCTCTATGTTTCTTCTTCGCTGTAATGACTATTCATGCGCAGCAAATACAGGATTCGAAGCTTATCTCATTAACAGAACGCACTCAAACTTCACCGGAATTTATTTTCAAAAAATTCCGCGAAGCAGGCATGAATCCTACTGATCATAAATTAACCGATGTTGAAAGGCAAAAAGTAAATAATGCGCTTTCTGTTCTGCCTCCATTACATCAAAAAATTCTAAAAGAGCATCTGCAAAGCATTAGTTTTATGGATAATATGCCCAATACGGCTCTTACATCCCGTATTGAACCATCTGATTCATTAAAAATGTATAATATAACTTTTCGTGCCGAAATTCTTAACCAGACTATTAGCGAATGGACAACCTGGAAAGAAAATACCTATTATGTAAAATCACCAGAAGACGGCTACCAAATTGCCATTGATGCCGGTAATCTGGATGCTTTTATATATGTTTTACTTCATGAAGCTACGCATGTTGTCGATGCCGTTTTGGATTTCACGCCTCATTTGAAAGAACAAGATGTTTATGTTGGATCAACAGCCTACACACAAAATATCTGGGAAAAATACAATAAGACATCCCCGGATGTTATTAGTCCATTATTAGAAACTACCCTTTTTAAAACCGGTAAGCCTATGCCTGTTTCAAATGCGGCAAATGTTTATAAAGCTCTGCGGGAAACCCCTTTTGTTTCGCTATACAGTACTGCTTCATGGTATGAAGATCTGGCAGAAATGTTAACTATTTATCACTTGACAGAGAAAATGAAACAGCCTTATAAACTAGTGGTTAAGAAAAATGGAATTGAGATCATCACCTATGAACCGAACAAGAATAAGCAGGTAAAAAAAAGGCAAAATCAATTGCAGCTGTTTTATAAAAAGTAGCGCAAAACATGTAAGTTTACTACATAAATTCAAACTTTAATCAAGACTATGGAATATTCAAAAAATTACACCGTTTCAGACGGACATATAGATGTACAAGGTATTATGGACGGTTTGTATTACCCTTTTTACATGGAGGAATGCCGCCATGATTATATTCGAGAAATTTTAGGATTTGACTTCGTTGAGCAGGCCAATAATGGTGTATTTATGGTTTTATCGGAGTATAATATTAAGTTTATACGCTCGCTTAAAAAAGATGACAATTTTGATGTTACTTGCTCGGTGTATAAAGATGCTAAGGGATTGCCAAGGCTACATTTTAAACAATCAATAATAAAAAATGGAAAAATAATGGCCTCTGCAGTATTTACCGGAACTTGTATTCCGGCAACAGGAGGAAGACCTTATTTACCTGAAGAATTGAAAACGAATTTTGCTGATGCGCCAGAGTTAGACGTAAAGTAATTTATATTGAAATAGATATGGATCTATTTCTAAACAAAAATATTGGATATCAGTTCGTTAAAAAAACATAAAACAGAAAAGATCAAATTTCATAACCTGAAGTCACCTTTTCCTCGGTACTAAACAAACCCTTAAACTTCAATTGTTTAAGGGTTTGTTTTTAAAATATTTCATCAAAAGACAAAAAATCAGCTGAGAAAGTTTAAAAATACGAGGCTATTCATCTAAATATTAAATATTTTTGACAACGTTTTTATTATCCTATAAAAAATCTTAACTTGTTAAAATTACCAGGTTAGAAAAAGTCAAAAAGTTAAAGCATTATGGACATCGTCAAATTTAAAATCACATCAAAAACAATTAAAGTAGAAGTACGTAACTCAAATAATTACGTGTTTAATTTTAATACTGCTTTAGAGATTGCAAAAGAAGACAAAGATGTTTTATTAAAACTATATAATGCTTTAGATATTCTTTTTAAGAAAGAAACTCCGGCTGAAATAAAAAACTACATTTCGCCTAACCAAACCAATATCCTTGACCAGATTTCTGCCGTTGACGGTTTAGAAGAGGAGAAATAATTTTACCGAATATACTTTACACAAAAATATCTGATTGTTATAAAGAATCAGATATCATGCTGCTTCAGTGCTGAAAAACAAATACTCTCGTATTTTTCAGTCTTTTTTATAGCTTGTTAATTCCTTTTATCATTTGCATTAGTAATTCTTTCCTATTTGTAAAAGAAATTTCAAATTTTTCATCTTAAAAAAAATATTTTCAGCCGATTCAACAACTGTTTTAGAATATTCAGCATCAACAACATACTTCAATTTTACTGTCAGAAGTATTACATCTAAAATATTTAGCCTTAAAATAAAGTAAGAATATATTTACAATTGTAGATTATTTTGCTTTAATTTGCGATAAATATTATCGTAATTATCTATAAAAAATGAAGAAGCAATTATTAATTATTGGAGGTGGTTTTGCAGGTTTTTGGAGTGCTTTGAGTGCTATACGTCAAAGTCGTGAATTAAAAAAAGAAAATGAGCTGGAGGTAACTTTAGTAAATAGGGATGAATATTTAACGATTCGTCCGAGATTGTATGAAGTTTCTCTGGAAGGCTTAAGAGTTGAATTGAATAAATATTTCGATAAGCTTGATATTAAACTGATTATTGGTAAAGCAGAAATTATTGATCCGGAACAAAAGTTTGTAACAGTTTCTACAGAAGCGGGATCTAGAATTTTAAATTATGATTATTTGATTTTATCCTCCGGAAGTGTTTTAAAGGCTATAAATATTCCCGGAATCGAAAAAACTTTTAATGTCGACACTTTTAACGGCGCTCAAAAACTGGAAAATCACATAAAACAATTGGCACATAAAAACTTTGAAAGCGAAGGCGCCAGAACTTTTGTAGTAGCAGGAAGCGGACTTACAGGACTTGAAGTGGTGACCGTAATCAAAGAAAAAGCAAATAAAATAATAGCTGATCTGGGTAAAAGTCCAATTGAATTTAATGTTATACTGATAGAAAAAGGGCAGCAAATAGGAAATTATTATGCACCGGATGCACAAAGTTATGTGGCCGAAACCTTAAAAGCCAAAAATATTGATATCGCAACGGGAGTATATCTGGCGGCTGTAGACAACAACGGAGCAAAATTAAGCGATGGTCGTTTTATAGCTTCACAAACCGTTATCTCAACTGTTGGTTTAGTGGCAAGTTCACTTTGTAATTTCTTTAAAGGCGAGAAAGACAAACTGGGGCGCCTGCACGTAAATGAATACCTAAAACTTGAAGCATACGAAAATGTAATCGCAGCGGGTGATGTTGCCAATATTCCGGTTGATGATGAAGGCAATAGTTCTTTGATGGCTTGTCAGTTTTCGATGTTTTTAGGCAAATGGGCGGGTCATAATGCGGTTAATGATTTATTTTCTCAACTTCTAAAACCTTACAGTTACAAAGATTATGTTACCTGCGTAGATTTAGGTCAGCAAGACGGAATGTTAACCACGGGTTGGGAACGTAAACTGGTTGCCAGCGGTCTTGAAGGAAAAAACATAAAGATGGAAGTGACTACAAAACTAATTTATCCGGCAGAAGACGTTGAAACCGCATTGGAAGATTCTTATCCTGAAGTTCCAAATGTTGCTCAAAACGCTGTTTAATTCCATATTTATGAAACTCAAATTATTTGTATGCCAACTTTAGGAAAGAATGTCGAATATGCCATACATTCTCTAGTGTATTTGATCGACAATCCTGCAGGAAGTACGATTACAGTACGCGATCTGGCAAAATTTCAAAATATCTCTGAAACGTATCTTGCCAAGGCTTTTACCAAATTGAAAAAAGCAGGAATTGTACGCTCGAATATAGGTGTAAAAGGCGGTTTTAAGCTCGCCAGATCAGCTGCTGAAATCTCATTTCTGGACATTGTTCTTGCCGTTGAGGGTGAAATTTCCTTTTTTGAATGCAACGAAATCAGAAGCAATTGTGTTTTGCTGGATAAGGAAAACCTTCCGTGGAAAAAGGGCAATTACTGCGCAATACATCTGGCGATGATCGAAACAGAAAATAAAATAAAGGAGTCGCTGCAGGAAAAAACCCTGCAATGGGTTTATGATACAATTCGCAGGCAATACGGACAGGAAATGATCGATAATACACAAAATTGGTTTCAGTTAAATGTTTTTAATTCGAAATAAACATGATAAATAAATAAGAAATCTCAAACACGGTAATTTGTTATTTTTCATTTCTAAACCATAACATTGTCTGAAAACTTGTACTTTTGTTTTAAACACAATAAGTACAATATTTTACATTTCAATTGTAAAAATGTATCATACAAATAAACAAATGTGTTTTACCAAACCAGAAAAATTTTAAAGAATTTTAAATATCTTTGAACTATGAGTACAGTAACAAAACCATATCATATAGGGCGAAAAATTAGCCGTATTCGTGAACTGAAAGACATGAAACAAGAAGCCTTGGCGCAAGCTTTAGGAATGAGCCAACAAACGGTTTCTGCCATTGAAAACAGCGAAACTATTGATGAAGAAAAACTTATCGATGTCGCAAAAGCACTTGGTGTGAGTGTTGAAGCAATTAAAAATTTCTCTGAAGAAGGTATGGTGAATTATTTCAACACGTTTAATGACAGTACTTTAAATGGTCCCGTAAATTCAAATTACTGTACGTTCAATCCATTGGATAAACTAATGGAATCAGTAGAAGAAAACAAAAAGCTTTACGAGCGTTTGCTGCAAGCTGAAAAAGATAAAATTGATTATTTAGAAAAATTATTAAACGGAAAATAATTCTTTATTCTTCCTAAACATTATAAAAGCTACGCAAACGTCATTGACTTTGCGTATTTTTTTTGCTTAAATTTTATTTTTTCAAATTACCTGAAATAATATCAATTATCTTTACTGATCTTATTTCATCAATATAATGGAATCATTACAAGCTATTTTCACGGAAACTTTAGGATTAAATGTTAGTCTTTTTGAAGAATTTCACAAAGAGTTACGCATCAAAAATCTCAAGAAAAAGGAATTCTTAATTCAGGAAGGTTCTGTTTGCGATTTTATTGCGATCGTTATTTCGGGAACAATGCGATCGTTTGTTCAAAATAATGATGGCGAATTTAATAATGATTTTTATCTTGAAAACAGTTTTGTCAGCGCCTACACGAGCTTTCTAACTCAAATGCCTACGAATTGTAATATTGAAGCTTTAACAGATGTAAAACTGTATTATATTACACATCAACAATTTAATGCTTTGATCGAAAAGGACAATAGCTTTATGAAATTGGCAAAATATATTTCTGATACTTATTTCATCAGAAAGTGCAAAAGAGAAACATCTTTCCTGAAAAATTCTGCTGGCCAAAGATTAGAAATGATTCGGATCCTTTATCCCGGAATTGAGCAAAAAGTGCCTCAATATCATATCGCTTCTTATCTCGGCATTAAACCCGAATCTTTGAGCCGAATCAAACTCTTAACCTACATCAATAAATAATTTTATTCTTATCCTGAGCTTTGTACTTCAATAATTTAAACATTTGAAGTATGCCTGTAATCCATTTAAAATTAAGCGGCGAGCAAGATTCGGCTTTAGCCAAAGAATTATCGCTCACTATTAGCAATCTTACCAAAGAAGTATTAAACAAAAAACCTGAAGTTACTGTCGTAACGGTTTCATTTGTTCCAAAGGATCTTTGGTTTATAAATTCAGAATCCCTCACTGAATTAGATACAAACAGTTTTCATTTGACCATTAAAATTTCTGATTCTACGAATTTAAAGGATGATAAAGCAAAATATATCGACGCTGTTCATCAAGCCTTATTATCTCGTTTAGGCAAAATGCATCACGTAAGTTATACCGCAATTGAAGAAATGAAAGCTGATGCGTATGGTTATGACGGATTAACGATTGAGTATAAATGGATTAATAATCGTAAAAAATAAAAATGATGTCTAAAAAAATTCTCCTTATAGTTTTAATGATTGTTGTTCAGTATTCAAACGCACAACAAAAAAATGACAATAAAAAAGAAATTAATGCGATTATAAAAGAATATAGCGACAGTGTTATCAAAAAAGATTCTATCGCATTTTATGCTTTATTTAATGACGGAAATGTCACCTGGTGCGCCGCTCTTATGGATAAATCTCAAAATAAAGAAATAGAAACAAAAGGCGTTGAAAAAGCCAGAAGCAACTATTTTTCTGGAAGCTACAAAGATTTTATGAGAGGTTTATTTCGATATGAATCGACGGAAGATAAATTTGACAACATTCATATTATCGAAGACGGAACTGTTGCGGCAATAACTATGGATTATAGTTTTTGGGCGAATAACAAAATGACAAATTGGGGCGGAAAATATTTAACGCTAATCAAAAGAGACGGGAAATGGAAAATCACAAGCGTCATTTATTCCTTAGAACTCACCTCCTATTTTGAGCAGCCTTCACTTGCAAAAAGGCAAAAAGACAAAAAATCACAATTGTAAATTTTAATTCATTTCTCTATTTCAATGTCGGAATCTTTTCTGTCAAATGTTTCCAATATCTTTTTGGCATGTGCTGAATATGAAGTTTCATGTTTTTTCTTGATTCAATATTTACGCTTTTGAAAAAACAACGCCAAAGATTCTGGAAAAATTCTTCCTGTTCATCGCATATTTCAGCTAAGAATTTTGATGAATTAGATTCCGCATTAAATTGCAATTCGATTGTTGAAACACTTTCAAGATCGTAATAAATGCCACATTTACGTTTTGCATCGTATATCAACCAGCGTTGATCTGCGTAGCGTTTTTTAAAATGGCTTTCGATAACGGGCAAAACATTACAATCCGGCTCTACGATAGCATAATATAATTTGTCTTTTGTGAGTTTAAAACGCACAAATGCTTCCATCCGGTGCGCTTCTCTTCTCGTTAATCTTGTTGCTTTTCTGAGATCCCAAACAGCACTATTGCTAAAATCTCCTTCAATATTTTTTGTGCTTGCTAATGCATATTTAGCAAATTGAAACATAATTTGCTCTATCTCATCCATATCAGAAAAAAATGCTTTATAAAAATCGGAATATCCTCCTGGAGAAAGACGCTTTTTAAGTCCGCTTAAAACCCGATTTGCTTTTTCCTCATCTGTATTTACATAATGATGCGTTGAAAAAAGCAAAGCGGCAGAAGCTTCGTTTTTAGCAAAAACAACATCTTGAAATTTATATTCATAAATTTCAAATACGGCGGTTAGCCAGCCTTCGTAAGTTCCGTCATAAATTAACTGTATCATTTCTATTAAAATAAAGCAAGTTGATTCGAAAAATCATTTTTGTATTTACTCCTTTGGATATTTAAAATCTGATCCTTGATTTGAATAGAAGTCAAATCTTTCTGCATTTGAAATGGTGTTGCAAAGGCCAGAAAATATTTGGCGCGCGTATAAGCAATGCCTAATTTCTTTAAATCATCCGGAAATAATTTTTTGTATTGTCTCGCCGCTACAATCTTTTTGGCACTTAAATAGCCAATTCCCGGAATACGTTTTATAAGTTCTAAATCGGCGGTATTAACATCAACCGGAAATTGATTCAGGTTACGCAGCGCCCAACCCAGTTTTGGATCGATGTCCAAATCCAGATTAGGCTGATTGAATCCGACAATTTCGTTTACATTAAATCCATAAAAGCGAACCAGCCAATCTGCCTGATACAAACGGTTTTCACGTATAATAGGAACAGGAGTTCCTATTGAAGGAAGTCGGCTGTCATAACTAATAGGCACATATCCGGAATAGTACACACGTTTCATATTCATCTTCTGATAAAAATAATCTGCCATGCCCAGAATTTCAAGATCGCTTTCTTTTGTCGCGCCAATAACCATTTGTGTACTTTGACCTGCGGGAGCAAAAATGGGTGCTTTATAGTTTAGTTTCTTTTCTTCTTTATGACCAACAATCTCATTTTTGAGATATTCCATTGGTTTAATTACATCAATATGATTTTTATCCGGCGCCAGCAATTTCAAACTTTGTTCTGTTGGCATTTCGACATTTACGCTCAAACGGTCCGCATACATTCCGGCTTGTTTCATCAATTCATCACTTGCTCCGGGAATTGCTTTTAGGTGTATGTATCCATTAAAGTTTTCCTCCAAACGCAGTTTCTTGGCAATTCTAACCAAACGTTCCATGGTATAATCCGGATTATCAAAAATGCCCGAACTCAAAAATAATCCTTCAATATAATTTCTTCGGTAAAAACCAATTGTAAGATCCACAACTTCCTGAACCGTAAAAGCGGCTCTTTTAATATCATTGCTTTTTCGGCTTACGCAATAAGCGCAATCAAAAATACAATGGTTCGTCAATAAAATTTTCAATAATGATACACAGCGTCCGTCTTCTGTATACGCATGGCAAATGCCGTAACCTTTGGCATCTCCAATTCCTTTGTCTTTATTCTCACGCTTGCTTCCGCTTGACGAACACGAAACATCATATTTTGCAGCATCTGCTAAAATTGCCAGCTTTTCCATCACTCTCTCGTTTACCATTTTGACTTTTTTATTTGGATATGAAATTTGTTTAAGGTCAAAATTAGTGATTGAAATGCAAAGAAAGTTGAAAACCACTGTTCCAAATTGTATCAAATTTCGAAGTCAAAATTAATAATAACAAAGCTTTTCTTAATAAACAAACCCTTGTAAACAAAGGCTTTACAAAACAAAAACAGGTATAAATACGTAATGCAGAATAATTGAATCTTTATACATTGCACCAGCAGTTAAAGAACAAAAATTAAGCCCCCATAATATTTTTTCAATTCTCTTTTTTGCAAAAATGAGACTAACTGGTTACTATAAAATATTTAAAAAAAAAGCAGGAATGAAGAATTTTATAAAAGGACAAGATGTATCGTACACGGCAGTAAGCGGGAGATCTTACAGGGCTATTATAGTGGAAAGAAAGATAGATTTCAAAAAAGGGCTTATCAAGAAACCAGCCATGAAAGAAATGACTTATCATTATTTGATTGAAGTTCAAAAAAATGATTTGAAAGAAAAAATTCTTTGTACAGAAAATCAGCTTAAAAATGACTTTCTATAAAAGTAATGAAATGATTTTTTAAATAGATTTGTTTAAACCAGACACATTATGAAGATCAATTATAAAATTCAATTTGACTTATTTGCCTTTTCTATATTGGCTTGGGAATCTACGAAACTTCAAATGAAGGACTTAAAACAGGAACAGCTCTTTTCTGGCAGGTTTCGCATTTTGTTCCTTTTGTAACGGGAGTTATTATTTTTGGAATTAATCTATACTCAAAACGAGTAGAAAATTTTAAAAATTAAACAGCTAAAAAATTGCATTTGAAAGGTATTTTTGGGATAACTAAAAATGCCTTTTTTTTTGATTTGGAAAATTTCAATACTGATCCAATCAAAAAAATACGTTAAAACACTTTTCATGTAACAGTTTTTACGCATAAAAAAATACATTTGTCAAAGTGAAAACAAAGTGATCCTTCATAGCTTATTACCAATCAGAAAACATTGTTGCATGGATACTGAAAAATTTATTTTTTGCCTCGAAGGCGTTCCTGACGTCGATAATGACATCGTAACGCAAGTAGTTAAAAACCTGGAAGAAATTGCCATTGATCAGGGCATTACAAGTATCTATAAAACCTGCGACACAATTGAAGGTCTGGAAGAAAGTTTGAATACATTGCTTTATGACGATCATAATTTTAAGGATTATGAAATTATTTATCTGGTAATGCCCGGCGAACCTAACAACATTTGCCTTCATGATTATTATTACAGTCTTGAAGAAATAGCGGAACTTTTTGAGGGAAAAATGAAAGGAAAAGTGATTCATTTTGCCAATAAAAAAATTCTGGATTTAAGCGAAGAAGAAGCACAATATTTTCTGGATGTAACCGGCGCAAGAGCTATATCAGGTTACGGATCGACTTATAATAAAATTGCAAGCAGCAGCACGATTGACAAAGCTTTTTTTAGTTTATATCAGGACAATGACGATCTTATTGAAGTTGTGGAGGAATTATACCAAAAGCATCATACGCTTTGCCAATTGCTCGATTTTAGATTGTACTATTTTAAACAATGAAAACAAAACCCGATGAAAAAGTAAAAACATACGGCGCCAAAGGATTTCGTGAGCGGTTTCTTGGTGAAGGTAATCCGATGCATTTACTTTTTAAATCAAATTCTGATCATTTTTTCTGTTTAAAAATGCAGGAAATTATGCGGTTGCAATATCCGGTTCCGCCTTCTAAACACAGCTGTCATACTTTAATTTTTCTTACTTCGGGAATTCATGAAATGAAAGTTGGTTATGAAGAATACCAAACGGTTTCTAATGAAATTATTATGGTTCCGGCGGGTCAGATTTTTTCAATAAAAGACGTTAACACGAAACATACCGGCTACATTTGTCAATTTCATCCTGATATTCTAATTGGCAAATATGGCAACCGTGAAATGCTTAATGATTTTGATTTTTTAAAAATATCTGGCCATCCTAAAGTTACTTTAACAAAAAATGAGGTTCAGGCTGTCACTTCGATTTTAAGTCGGTTAGAGCAGGAATACACACAAAATGATGTTGCAAACCTGAATATTGTTCAGGCGTATTTGATTGCCTTGTTCTACGAAATGAATAAGAATCCGGTTAAAACTTCTAAGAGTATTTCGGCCGCTGAGGTGATTACAGGAAAGTTTAAAGAGCTCATTCATCAGAATATTAAAACCCACCATGAGGTCAATTATTATGCTTCGCAGCTTAATGTTTCACCCAATCATTTAAACAAATCTGTAAAAACGGTAACAGGCAAATCTGCTGCTAAATGGATTGATGATACCATTTTGCTAGAAGCCAAATATTTACTTTTTCAAACTACACTTTCTGTAAGTGAAATCGCCGTACAGGTTGGTCATGACGATCATTCTTACTTTAGCAGATTCTTTAAAAAACAAGAAGGAATTACGCCTGTTCAATATCGAAAATTGATTGATAAGTCCTAATTATTGATTATGAAATCCTAACAAAATCACGCTGAATTTATTGAAATTTGCCCAGTAAAAAGAGTAAGTTATGATTTATGTTTTTAAAACAACTGTTGATTCAAAAGCAAAATTAGAATCAGCAACTACAGTACTTCACGAATTATTACCTCATGCATTATGGAATTTTGATCTTGAGGATTGTGATAATATTTTAAGAATTGACAGCGCAACAGAAATATCAGAATCGCTTCTTCAAAATGATATTTTTGATTGTATCGAATTAGAATAAAATCACCGCTTCAATCTTTTCCCCCACCTCAACTTAATTATTATGGAAACTGCCCTGCATCAAAACAAAACCTTTGATACTATCGATTATTCGGATCAAAAATTATCCGACAATGAATTTGTGAACTGCCAATTCATTAATTGTAATTTCTCTAAAAGCGATTTTAGTTCTATTGATTTTTTAGATTGTACTTTTAAAAACTGTAATCTTTCCTTGGCTATTCTTAAAAATACAGGCTTAAAAAATATCAACTTTATTGGCTGTAAATTAATGGGGTTGGATTTTAGCGCCAGTAACAGTTTTTTGTTTTCGATGCATTTTCAGGATTGTATGCTGGACTATTCGACTTTCATTTACAAGAAATTAAAGAAAACAAACTTTATAGATTGCTCTCTCAAAGATGTCGACTTCTCGAATACTGACTTGTCTTTGTCTGTTTTCAAAAACTGTGATTTATCGAATGCCACTTTCGTGGAATGTATTCTGGAAAAAACAGATTTTCGTTCCTCGAGAAATTATGCCTTCGATCCTTCTGAAAATAAAATCAAAAGAACGAGAGTATCTCATGCTGCGCTTGCCGGTTTGTTAGAGAAATTTGATTTGGATATTGAGTAGTTTTGGGAGTTTTCAGTTTTCAGTCTCAGTTTTCAGTCTCAGTTTTTAGTTTTTATTACACTTAAAGAAGCTTTGTCGAATTTTAAAACTTTGGCAAAACTAAAAATACAAAAGGGATGCAGTTTTTTAAACTGCATCCCTTTTAAACTAACTCTATAAATATTCTTATTTATTCCATCGCGGGTCTCCAACTAAATTGTCTTTTAAAGTTTGATTACCAATTGTAAAATCGCCCGCTGCAGCATTTGTAAATTGTGGGTTTAATGTTGTTGCAGCAGTATCAGGTCTGTTATTATTTCCTGTAAGCTGTAAATTAGCGGAATTAAAATTATTATTATTTGAAAAACCAGGAGCATTCGTTACAGCTGAGTTTGTATAAACCGCAGATCCAACTGAAAACAAGGTATTAGTCACTGTTAATGTATTTGATGCAAAGCGTACATATAAAATTCTACTCGCAAGTGGTAATGTAGGAGCATAGATAGTACATGCATTGATTAACACAGTACTTGTTAAACCTGTTCCTGAGAAAGTAGCAGCGGCATCTAAACGGATAAAGTCACGTGACGAACAATTGTCAAATGTGCTTTTTGTTAAAGCAACGCTTGCAACATAAGTAGTTCTAAAATCAATAAAATCAGCTCCTGAAGCAGTATTTACATTTTTAATGATACTATTGTCTACGGTGAATGATTTCAATCTGGCTGCTGCATTTCCGTACATAAGCTGAGAAGGGAAATCATGAACATAACAAGCGCTTATTAACACATCTCCTAATGGCACTGATTGTGCTGAGCTAATGGCTATTGCGGCTCCAGTTAAAGTTTTTCCATTCAAATCCAGATCAATTAGAGACAAACTAACTGTTTCACCAGTATTAGCAGGATTATTAGCCAAAGTGAATTTCACCGTCAGTTTTGGTTTATTCTCTGGTCTTACACCTCTAAAAATAAGTGTTTTATTTACAATCAACTCACCTGTTGTCTGATAAACACCTGGCATGAACAATAATCTCGATCCTGCTGGTGCCTGAGCTACCTTGGCAATTAAATCATCTTGCGGATTTATTATAATGCCTTTTGTAAGATCAACACCGCTGGTAAATGTTAGTGTTCCTCTGGTTTTAGTTCCATTCTTTAAAGTAGCAGTATAATTTGTTTCCGGAGTTAAACCAGTAACAATTGCCACTCCCGCTGTTTTTTCTTCCGCTGTTATAGTGTGAGCTACATCACCCGGCTGTAATAAAATTTGAGTTACATTACTGTTAGGTGCCCATCGTAAAGTAACAGAACCAGCTTCGATTTCTTCTGCTTTAACTGGCAGGAAAATTTGTTCAGATAATGTTGTAGCTGTGGTAACCGACCAATTAGAATCTGCAATACCGGCAGCACTTACAGCTTTTACTCGTATAGAATAAGTAGTTTCTCCTTCTAAGGCAACCAGTACAGGTAATTGTTTTGAAGTAACATTTACTGTTTTATAAATAGTCTTAAAATCAGGATCATCTGCACTAAATTCTACTACATAATGATCTGCGTTTTCATCCTCTTTAGCAGTCCAGTTCAATTCAACTGAAGTACTATTTCTAATTATGGCTTTAAGCCCAATTGGAGAAAATTCTCTTGTATTTCCTATACCGTCTAATAACTCTTCATTATAACTTTCACAACCTGAAACTCCAATTGCAAGAAATATTGCGGCTATTAATCCTCTAAATATATATTTTGTTTTCATCATAATAACTTATAATTTATTATTAATCTCTAAAGATTTTAATAACCGTAATCATTTTTTAACTGTCCATTACTTCCATCAATAAACACTTGCCATATTGGCCAGAATTGTCTGTTATCAGGGTTAACTCCTGGCTTATACAGTGAGGCAATTTTAGCATCTGCAGCTGTTCCTGTCCATGTCCAGGCAAGAGATGTATATGTTACGCCCGGGTTTGTTGTTTCTCCTCTGTTTAATCCGTAGATATCTAAACTTACATTATCTGCTTTATACTTATAGTACAAGGTTGATGGTACATCAGCATATGCGCCTGAACGGGCTGACAGATCTGCCATTTTTTGTTTTGCTTCATCAAGTTTTGTTTTAAGCAAATTCCAGCGAATAAGTGCTTGTTTACGTTCCATTTCTCCGGTAAACTCAAATTTATTCTCTTCAACAATAGCATTAAACATCGTTTCTTTACTACTTAGAGCGTTTACATAGTTCTCTACTTTTTCAGTCTGAACTGCTACAGGAAATGATCTTCTTCTAATTTCTTTTAGATAAGGCATTGCTGCACCGGGGCCTTCTAGTTCGTTTGCAGTTTCTGCAGCAATTAAAAGCACCTCAGCATAACGCATGTACATTTTATTTACTCCATCATCATTATCTGAAGTAACTCTGCGTGTCATCCATTCGTAGCGGTATTTACCAAAATACCATGTATCTAAAGTTCCCAGCTCCTGTTTAGCAATAGGAAATGGAGATGCCGCTACAGCAGTACCCCATTTATAAGGTACACAAGTAACATCTCTACGTTGATCTGTCTGATCATAATCGTAAAAAACAAATGGTAACGGACCTGCTACACCTCCACGATTGGCTCCATTATTCTGAAATTGATCACTAATAGAAGTATGCTTTACTGCAAACGTAAATAACATACGGCCACGACCATCAGCAAAAGGAAGTTCCCAAAGAGATTCTCCACCAGCAGTGGTAATTTCCTGGTTGTATTTTCTCCAAAGTCCTTCAAAAGTAGATTCCAAATGAGCAGAACCACTTAGAATCACTTCACGGGATTCTTTTAATGCCAATGCATACATATTAGCCACTGAAAGTTCCGGATCTTTACTTCTTCTTACTCCATCAGGGTATTGTTGGTAACCACTTGCTGCCAAAGCCAAACGTGCTCTAAAGCCTTTTACAAATGCTTTATTTATGTGCTCTACAGTACTTGTAAAAGCAGTTTCGTTAGGCCATGCCACCAATGTTGATGCTTCTCCTAAATCTGCAATTAATTGTTTGTAAATAACATCTCTGCTTGATTTAGGCAAATATAAAGTTGCTGTAGTAATAGGTTCAAAACGAGCCGGAACATCTCCCCATGCTTTAACTAAATCAGCATAGTAAATAGCTCTTAACGTTAAGGCTTCCCCTAATAATTGTCCCATTTCTGTTCCCGGCAACGGATTTCCATACTCACGTATCCCTTCAATACAAACATTGGCACGTTCAATACCAGCATACATCATTGCGTACGCATTAGTGGTATTGTTCATCTCCGTATTACCTGGCCTTGCATCATAAACACACAAATCTGCTTTATCTCCTGCAGTTTGAGAAGCATTATACCACTCAGAATCTGTATTTAATCCATAATAGGGTAAAAATCTACCTCTGTAAGAGTTCGTCTCGGCAAATGGTACTTTAATTCCATCAACAGCTCCTTTTGCAAGATCGGGTGCAGAAAAAATCAAAGACGGTTGTAATGTTGATGGCGCTTCTGTTTCTAAATAGTCGTCTTCAAACTGCTGGCAAGAATTAAATAAACTTGAAATTATCAATCCTGCTATTATTATTTTATGTTTCATTTTGTGATAATTTAAAATTAGAAATTAAGATTCATCCCAAAAACCATTTGTCGGCTTCTTGGATAAGGACTAGAATCAACTCCTGGTGTCAGTGGATTTTTTCTTCTCGTTGAAACTTCCGGATCAGAACCCGAATAGTTAGTCCAAACAAAAACATTGCTTGCTGTCAGATAGAATCTCAATTTAGAAACTCCAAGTTTAGATGTAAACATCTCAGGCGCTGTATAACCTAATGTTAAAGTATTTAATCTTAAAAACGATGCGTCTTCAACTGCCCAATCTGTAAATATTGCAGTTCTCATATAAGGAGACCACATCGTAGTATTAGCATTAAGGGCTGCCAATGCAGTAGGTTCTGTAACTAACTGACCTGTAGCTGGATCTAAATTTGTCCATCTTTTTCCATCAGCCATAGTAGAATTTAAGTTTTTATACTGTCCTGAAGCAGTAGCAGTTGAAAATTCAATTTTATCAGCATTATATACTTCATTACCAATACTCCAGTTAAAAGCTGCCATTAAATCAAATCCATAAGCATTTCCATTAATAACAAAACCACCAGAACTTTTAGGATTAACATTTCCAATAACTGTTTTGTCCTTTAGATCTACAACACCATCTCCATTAACATCTTTCAATTTCATATCTCCGGGTTTAAGAGAACTTCCATCTCCAACTAAAGTAGTTGCAGTAGGAGTTACACCGGTTTTTAAAACATACTTTCCTCCAACATAATCAAAGTCTGAAACCTCGTATCTTCCATCATTTTTATAACCATACATAGTTCCTAATGAAGAACCAACCTCTATTAGATAATCATCTCCAATTTGTGAAGAAGCCCAACCAGTAGCCTGGCCAAAATTATTCATAACACCTAATGAGTTAATACGGTTTTTGTTTATTCCCATATTGAATGAAAAATTCAATCCGTATTTGGCTTTTTCAATAGCCACAACGTTTATAGTAGCCTCAAAACCTGTGTTTTGTGTTTCACCCATGTTACGGTATTGATAATCATATCCTGAACCGGGAACTGGAAAATTGATTAACAAGTCACTAGTAATATTTTTATAGACATCAAAATTACCACTTAATCGATTTTTGAAAAATCCAAAATCCAAACCAACGTTTTGAGTGATAGTTGTTTCCCATTTCAAATCAGGATTAGGCATTGTTTTAGAAGGTGCCCAAACACTAGTCACGCCATTAATCCATGTTGTTGGTGTAGATTGAAAAATTTGAATTTGCTGTCCAACAGGTATATTATTATTTCCTGCTTCACCATAACTAGCTCTTACTTTTAGAAGATCTATCCATGATTTACCTTTTAGGAAACTCTCTTCAGAAATTTTCCATCCTGCTGCAAAAGCCGGGAAATATCCCCAACGATTGTCTTCTGAAAATTTACTCGAACCATCTGCACGAAATGTCGCTGATAATATGTAACGATTTTTGAAGTCATAATTGGCACGTCCAAAAAACGACAATAATTTATCATCAGGGCTGTAATAGTTATCTACTGATTGTGGAGTTCCCTGTGTTGTTAATGTTTTTGCTTGATTAAAATCAAAAAAGTTAGGGTATCCATGAATAGTAGTCGTTGCTGTATTTGAAGTATAAGTAATGCTTTCTTGTCCAAGAAGTGCCGTCAAATGATGGTTTTCACCCATTATTTTTTTGAAATCATAATTTAAGGTATTAGCATTTCTAAAACGTTTTTCTTTTCCATCTGACATAATCATGGCTGGCTTACCCTGTAAGGTACCAATTGGAGCATTCGCTACATAGTAAGTACTACGTCCATAATAACGATAATCTAAGTTGTTAAAATTATCCAGACCTACGTCTACTTTTAATTTTAAATTATCTACAATCTCCCATCCAAAACTTCCTAACATATTAAAGTTCTTGCGAAATTGCTGGCGATCATTATCGTAAATAGATGTAAGAGGATTAATCAATACTTCTGAGCCATCTCCAGAAACATCGTCAGAAGTCAAACCAGATACCGGAATCGGTGCGTAACCAACAATAGTACGCATACGTGAATCTGAGGAAGATTTTTCATTTTGTTCATTTACACCTCCTCCATCAATCTCAGTATCAGAATAACGAACTGTAAATCCAACATCAACTTTATCACTTATTTTACTATTTAATGCAAGAGAAAGGTTATTTCTTTTATAATTAGAACCTATCATAATAGCTTTTTCATCATAATGAGCGTAATTAAAATTATAATTAACCTTATCACTTCCACCTCTGATTCCTAAATCACGGCTTTGTACCTCACCTGTACGTCCGAAAATTTGTTTTTGCCAATCATCTCCTTTTAAACCTTTGTACATATCCTGATCCTGCCAATTTCCAAAATACTTAGTATAAGAAGTTGGATTAGAAGCAACTTTCGTTCCTGTCTGAGAAAGTAAAGCATATTCGTATTGCCATTTAGTGTAATCTTCAGGAGACAAAACATCAATTTGATTTGCCATTGCTTTCATACCGTAAAACATATTGAAGTTTACCGCTACTTTACCATCTTTTCCGCGTTTTGTTGTAATAAGTATTACCCCATTTGCACCACGTGATCCGTATATTGCCGTTGAAGCGGCATCTTTTAAAACAGTCATGGAATCAATATCAGAAGAAGAAATATCATTCATACTGTTTATTGGAAATCCATCCACAATAATTAAAGGTGAAGCGTCCTGAGTAAGAGAACCTCCTCCACGAACTCTAATTCTTATGTCCGCATCCGGAGAACCCTCTGATGAAGTTACCTGCACCCCGGCAATTCGACCTGTCAAAGCTTCAGCGACATTTGACACCGGTACTTTTTTCAAATCGTTACCAGAAATAGTAGAAACTGCACCGGTCAAATCAGATTTCTTTGATGTTCCGTACCCAATTACTACAACTTCATTTAAACTATTTGAATCCTCAGACATTGAAACATCCAGCTTTGTTTTTCCATCAACGGATACTTCTTTGGTTTTGAAACCTATAAAGGAGAAACTTAATACTGCTTTTGGATTGCTAAGTTTGATTTTGTAGCGCCCGTCAAAATCAGAAGAGGCAGCGTTCTTCGTGCCTTTTTCTAATATATTAACGCCGGGAAGTCCCAAACCCGAAGCATCTTTAACAGTACCTTCAAGCGTAACATTCTGCGCACTTATTTGATTACTCGTAAATAAGCCTAATAAGAAAACAAATGCAAATAAGCATTTTGTTCTTTTATTAAATAAATCTTTAAAATTCATGGTGGAGTGTTTAAGTTATTAATTAGTATTTGTTTTAGTGGTTTTTTGTGTTTTTATATTTTTCTATAATTTTTTGGAAGTTTTTTTAATCATAACTACAACGATTTCTCTGTTCTTGAAAAAGAATCCATTTTAGGATAGAAACAATCATGTAATCGATTACACAAACATAGATATTTTTTTTATATAAAAAATTAAAATTCATAAAAATTTCCTAAATAAAATTATATATCAAAAAATAAAGCTATTTTTTATGTGACATATGTAATTTATATCTACAATAAATATTATATATATTTTTATTAATACGACATTTGAGCTGTTTTTAATAAAAAAACAATCGATTACAAGGAGAAAAATTATAAAATTATCAGGTGTAAAAAACACACTTAAAACATTGAATAAAAAAAGAAAATTCGTGAATTAATAAATGTGACAAACGCTTAGTGCAAGTATTTACTTATTTTTAAGAGGAATCAAAGAATCAACAAATGTTAAAAAATAAAACTAAAACGCATAAAAAAGCCCTTAAACAATAATTATCGTTTAAGGGCTAGATTTATATAGTATTTTTTTTAAGCGCTTTGAAGCTGGACTGAAGTTCTGCGTCTTCGTATTAAAAGAACAGTAATAATCATTCCGATAACTGACATGGCTACACCTATAAGATTGGGAGAAGCATAGCTAAATCCTGCCGTAAGAGGCAATCCGCCTAGAAAAGCTCCTAACGCGTTTCCAATATTGAAACTTCCCTGAAGTGAAGCCGAAGCAATCATTTCAGCATCTTTGGCCGTTCTGATCATCAACATCTGAATTGGTGCAATAACCGAGAAAGAAATAGCCCCAGTCAAAAAGGTTAGAAATAGCGAAGCATATTGATTGAAAGAGAAAAAATAAACCAGAATCAAATCAACAGCCATTACAAATAATAAAGCTAATGTAGTTGGTGCCGGAGAAAATCTATCGGCTAGTTTACCGCCTGCAAAATTACCTACAACCATTCCAAAACCTGCTAAAATCAGAATATAAGAAACATCTTCAGGTGAAAACTTAGAAACATTAATTAATAAAGGAGCGATATAACTAATCCACGCAAACAATCCTCCAAAACCAATTGCCGTGATTCCGATAATTAACCAGGCATCGATTTGCTTGAAAAACTGCAATTGGGTTTTCATATTTACATTATTATTTTTCTCCAGATTTGGCATCCATAAAGAGATAAATAAGAACGTAAGTAAACCCACAATAGCAATTAATATAAAAGTATAACGCCAGATAAAATGATGTCCTATATAAGTACCAATTGGCACACCAATTAAATTCGCCAGTGTTAATCCGGAAAACATAATGGCAATTGCCTGAGCTTCTTTTCCTTTATCGGCCAAACGGCTTGCCACTACCGCTCCTACTCCAAAAAAGGCGCCATGCGGTAATCCGGAAAGGAATCTGGATGCGAATAAAAAATTATAAGTGGGTGCAATGATTGAAAGGGCATTAAAAACAGTTAACATCAAAGCTAATATTAAGAGCATTTTCTTTGGAGCAAAATTTCTTCCAAGTATCACCAATAATGGAGCTCCAATGACAACTCCTAAAGCGTAAGACGAAATTAAATATCCTGCAACCGGAATCGAAACTTTCATATCAGAAGCGATATCCGGTAACAAACCCATCATTACAAATTCGGTTATCCCAATAGTTAAGCCTCCTAATGAGAGTGCAATAAGACTTTTTTTCATTTGTTTTTACAAGAAAGGAATAGACTTTCTATGATGCAAATTTAACACTGTTCTGCTTAAAATAAATTGTACATTTGCGATATAAACTTGTAAATTTAGGTTATGCCGAAGTTGAATCAATTTGAAACGCTTGCTATTGATGAATTTGAAGATGAGAAATTTCACCTTCCGCCACACACTCATACTTACTATGAAATTATTTATATTAAAAAAGGAAGCGGAATCCATCATTTGAACAACAACCTTCTTCCTTATAAAACGGGCGATTTGTTTGTGATTTCTCCGGAAGACGAGCATTATTTTGACATCAAAAAGAGCACTCGTTTCTTTTATATTAAATTCACGGACAGCTATTTTAATTCAAAACAAAACCTTACCTGCGACGAATTTTTAATTCATACTCCGGAAAGTTTCATGCGTGACAAAACACTAAAAGAAACCGTCCTTAAATTAGACGATCCCTGCAAAACAATATTAAAAAATACAATCGAAAACATTGCTGCTTACAATTGCAAAACCGATATTTCGAATTCACCAATTGTATTTTACCAGATTCTTTCAATTTTTGGATTAATCAAAGAAACGATGCGCGGTCAAAATCTAGTTGTAAAAGGAAATTCTATTGATAACGAGCAAATCACATCTTACATCCATCAGAATATCTACAATCCAAAATTAGTTCAGATTAAAGTAATTGCAAGTCATTTTAATATTGCCGAAACTTATTTTAGTGCTTATTTCAAAAGAACATTCTCAATAAGTTATCGGGATTATATTCATAATTTGAGAACCACTTTGATTGAAAAACGAATTCACAACAATCAATTGCCTATCAAACAAATTGCGTATGAGTTTGGTTTTACTGACGAAAGTCACCTTTCAAATTATTTCAAAAAACGAAAAAACATGAAACCAACTGATTTTAAGAAAACATAAATTGGAAATCTTAAATAAATAGCAGCTGTTAAAAAAAATATCTAAATTTGTATTCGAAAACAAATTGCATTGACAAAAAAATTCCACATAGTATTTCTCTTTATAACGCTTGGCTTCTTTTTGATGTCAACCATGAGTTATGCATGTGCAATGCCTGAAGAAAAAATGACTTGCGAAAAGACAAGCAATTCAAAAGAAAAAACTTCTGATTCCTGTGAAAAGGATTGCTGCAAAAAAAATCAAAATTCTAAGAAAGAGCAACACGGCTGTGAGGGAAAATGCAATCATTCCGGCTGTACAACTTCTGGCCTGCAATATAGTCTGATCGCAATTAATGAATTTAATTTCAACACTAATCTATTCAATTTCTCTTTAGAGAAAACAACTCCATACTATAGAAACATCAGCATTTCTGATGGCTTTACCTCTATTTGGCTGCCGCCAAAAATAAAATAATTGTATTTCTGACAGCCATAATTGGGTTTTGCCACGAAGGCACAAAAACTCAAAAGAAAAATTAATTATTTAATTTAGAGAAAATTCACATTCTCTACTAAAATCATATAAAATGAAAAATTCAATTTCAACTATAGCAGTAATAATCATCTTATTATTCTCTGCAAACACTATTCAGGCAAATTCAATTAAAACGGAAACGACTACAATTGAAGATACTTCAAGCCAATTGCAAACTGTTTATGATGCTTACTTTACAGTAAAAGATGCCTTAATTAAAAGTGATGCTAAATTAACTTCGGCGAAAGCCAAAGATTTACTGACTGCCATTACTGCGGTAAAAATGGATAAACTTAAAAGTGACGAACATACTGCCTGGATGAAAGTGGTAAAAAAACTAACAGCTGATGCCAAAAGTATCTCAACAACTGCAGATCTTAAAAAACAACGCGAGACTTTTAAGTCGCTTTCAAAAAATACTTACGACCTGATCAAAGTTTCAAAATCAGGCGAAGTTGTCTACAAACAATATTGCCCAATGGCAGATGCAGATTGGTTAAGCAAGGAAAAAGCGGTTAAGAATCCATATTACGGTTCTTCGATGCTTACTTGCGGAAATGTGGTAGAAACGATCAAATAATGATGACGCTCTACATCAAAAACATGGTGTGTGGTCGATGTAAAATGGTGGTGAAGTCTGAGTTTGAAAAACTTGGACTTCATACTATTTCTGTTGAATTAGGCGAAGTTGAACTGCAGGATTACATTACTAAAGATCAAAAAGAGGTTTTACTTAAAAACCTGCAGGCTTTAGGTTTTGATTTTATTGATGACAAAAAAAGTAAAACAATAGAGAAAATTAAAACTCTGATTGTAGACTTAGTTCATCATAAAAATAACGAACTCAAAATCAATTTGTCTGATTATTTAGTTGAAAACCTCAACCAGGATTATAGTACATTAAGTAATTTGTTCTCAGAAGTTGAAAACACCACCATCGAAAAGTATTTTATCAGTCAGAAAATAGAAAAGGTAAAAGAACTGTTGCTTTACAACGAACTTTCGTTAAGCGAAATTGCTGATATTTTAAACTACAGTAATGTCGCCCATTTGAGCAATCAGTTCAAGAAAATCACCGGTTATACCCCTACTTATTTTAAACAGTTGAAGGATAAAAAACGAATTCAGATCGAGAATTTGTAAATCTTATTTCTACAATAAAAAAAACGTGCTAAATATTAGCACGTTTTTTATTTATCTGTATAATGTCCCATCGCAGAAATCACAACAACTGTTACAATTTCTTCCTCAACACTATATATCAATCTGTCTTTTTTATTTATTTCTCTTGACCAAAATCCTGAAAATTGATATTTTAATGCTTCAGGTTTTCCAACTCCTTCAAATGGGTTTTCGGTTAATTCTTCTAAAATTTTGGCAATTTTTTTTATGCTCGCCTGATTCCCTGACTTTAAATGTTTTGCAATTTCGATCTGGGCTTCTGAAATTATTTCAACCCTAAACTTCCCCATATGTCATTCGGATCAACCGTTATTGCTTTTGATTTTCCACTTTTATAATCAGCATATCTTTTCTGTACTGTAGCAACAAACTCAGGATCATAAGGACTTTCTACTTCCTCTATTTTTACACCTTTATTACTTACAGCTAACAACTTTGCAAGTTCAAGCAATGTTTTGCCTGCCTTAGTACGCTCGTTTATAGTTATAGTTGTCATATTTTTATTTTTAGTATTACAAAGATACAAAAATCATGCTATTTTCTTACGATACAATTCTGCAACTAAAAAGATCCTTATTTTTGTATCACACTGAGAATTAATACATTCTTCGCGGTTAAAATAATCTTGCAAATCATTCTCAAAATTTTACAAACCGAAGTAAACATTACGTCGGAAATTTGCATTGTAATACTTAAAAACAAAACAATGACACATACATATCAACTTACCGGAATGACTTGTTCAAGTTGTGAAGAGAAAGTAAAAAAAGCTCTTTTGCATGTTGACAACATAACAAATGTTGCCGTTTCGAAAGATGAAAATACCGCAACGATAACGATGGACAAACATGTTGCATTAGCAGATTTGCAAAGCGCATTAGAGGATAAATATCAAATCTCAGCAATTAAACATAATGAAACCGTGGAGCAAACCAGATCCTGGTTTGAAACTTATAAACCTATTGTATTGATCTTTTTTTATATCAGTTTAATAACGGTTTTAATTCAGTTCACCAATCATCATTTTGATTATATGCAGGCTATGCAGCATTTTATGGCAGGCTTCTTTTTGGTTTTTTCGTTTTTTAAAATGCTCAATTTAAAAGGGTTTGCCGAAAGCTATATGATGTATGATGTTTTAGCCAGAAAAATTCCGATTTGGGGTTACGTGTATGCTTTTCTCGAACTTGGTTTAGGAATTTCCTATTTGTTGAATTTTAATCCTCTGTTAACAAATGCGGTTACTTTTATCGTCATGAGTATTAGTATTGTTGGAGTTCTACAATCTGTTTTGAATAAAAAGAAAATTCAGTGCGCTTGTTTGGGTGCCGTTTTCAATTTACCAATGAGCACTGTTACGATTATTGAAGATGGTCTAATGATCGTCATGAGTTTAATTATGCTTCTAACATTAGTCTAAATGAATTATAAAAAAATATTTTTAACGACAATAATGCTTTTGTTTTTTACACAATTTATGCTTTCGCAAAAGGTTGTTCGTTATGATTTACATGTTCGCGACACAATTGTCAATTTTTCCGGAAAAGAAAAACGCGCGCTTACCGTAAACGGACAAATTCCGATGCCTACATTAACTTTTACCGAAGGTGATATAGCAGAAATTTATGTACATAACGATTTAAAAAATGAAGATACGGCGCTGCATTGGCACGGATTGTTTCTTCCAAATAAAGAAGACGGCGTTCCATATTTGACACAAATGCCTATTAAGCCTGGAACAATTCACAAATATAGTTTCCCGATTATTCAGAATGGAACGTATTGGTATCATAGCCATTCGGGATTGCAGGAACAAATTGGTTTGTACGGACTTTTTATCATCAACAAAAAGAAAGACGATTCGACTTTTAGAAAAGGAATCGATGATTTACCAACTGTTCCGGTTATTTTAAGTGAATGGACGGATCTGAAGCCAGAGAATATTCAACGAATGCTTCACAATGCAAATGATTGGTTTGCTATAAAAAAAGGAACGACTCAAAGTTATTCCGAAGCCATAAAAAAGGGACAATTTTCTACAAAAGTCACTAACGAATGGAAACGCATGAACGCCATGGATGTGAGTGATGTTTATTATGAGAAGTTTTTAATTAACGGAAAAAACGAAGATCAGCTTTCTCAATTTAAAGCCGGCGATAAAGTTAGGTTACGAATTGCAAACGGTGGTGCTTCAAGTTATTTCTGGCTGACTTATGGCGGAGGAAAAATAACGGTTGTGGCCAGCGACGGAAACGATGTTGAACCCGTTGAGGTTGACCGTTTGATTATTGCCGTTTCTGAAACCTATGATATTGTAGTTACGATTCCGGAAGATAAAAAATCCTTTGCTTTTTTGGCTACAGCCGAAGATCGAACAGGATCTGCTTCTTTGTTTTTAGGGGAAGGAACAAAACAGCCTGTTTCACATCTTCCAAAATTGAAATATTTTGAAGGGATGAAAATGATGAACGACATGATGAAGATGAACGGCGAATTGAACGATATGGGCATGAAAATGTCGCTCAATAAAATGGACATGAACACGGTAATGTATCCTGAAATTTCCGGAGAAGACGAATCGGAAAAGCCAGAAGATCATTCGAACCATACTATGGAAGGAATGGAAATGTCCAGCGATACTACAGAAGTTGCAGAAATTACGACTCTGAATTACGGAATGCTAAAATCTCCCAACAAAACAACGCTGCCAAAAGATGCGCCGGTAAAAGAATTACGCTTTACACTATCCGGAAACATGAATCGTTATGTCTGGAGTTTGGATAATAAAGTAGTTTCTGAAACCGATAAAATATTAATTAAAAAAGGAGAAAACATTCGTATTGTATTGTATAACGGATCTATGATGCGCCATCCAATGCATTTACACGGACATGACTTTAGAATTATCAATGAACACGGCGATTATTCACCATTAAAAAATGTTATTGATATTATGCCAATGGAAACCGATACAATCGAATTTCAGGCAAATGCTGATGGCGACTGGTTTTTTCATTGTCATATTTTATATCACATGATGGCTGGAATGGGACGTATTTTTAGTTACGAAAATTCAGCTCCAAATCCGTTGATTCATCATCCTGAAATGGCATACAAAATGCTAAAAATGGACGATCGAATGTTTCATTTTATGGGCGAAAATGATTTTGCCTCAAACGGAAATGACGGAGAAGCCATGTACAGCAACACACGCTGGAGCATTGGAACCGAATGGAGATTGGGTTATAATGACAAACATGGTTATGAAACCGAAACACATATTGGAAGATACATCGGAAAAAATCAATGGTTAATGCCTTTTATTGGTTTTGACTGGCGATACCGAAAAATGGGAATGGACGAACAGGAACAAAATCTTTTTGGTCAAAGTAATACCAAAGACAACCGTTCTGTTTTTAGTGCGGGTGTTGAATATACTTTACCAATGCTGGTAAAAGCACAGCTCGAAGTTTATACCGATGGAAATGTGAGAGTTCAGTTTGAACGAAAAGATATTCCGCTTTCCCGACGTTTAAGAATGAATTTAATGTGGAATACAGATAAGGAATATATGGCCGGTTTGAAATATATAGTTGCGAGAAACTTTGGAATTACAACCCATTATGACAGCGATATGGGAATTGGTTTTGGAGTGAATTTGAATTATTAATTTTTTTATATTAGCCACAGATTAAAAGATTAACTCAGATTTCCTTAATCTTTTAAATTCTTTAATCTGTGGCTAAAAAAACTAACAACTATGACATTAGAAGATTTCAAAAAGAATTTTAACAATCAAATTACAAACGAACTTGCTTTATTTTTTGAAATAAACGAAGAACTAGGATTCGAAAATTATTCTCAGGGTTTTGGATTATATGAAGATGACAAATCCGGAATTTCAAGCTGGTCTGAAGACGAAGCTTTTCTTGATAAATTAATGCCTTTTGCCCAGGCAAACGGTTCAGGTTCGATGTATGTTTTATGGAATAACGATTCAAATAAATCTTTGAACGAATTGCCGGTTATTGTTTTTGGCGATGAAGGCGGTTATCATATTGTAGCAAAAAACATCTTCGAATTTATGCAATTGCTGACTTTCGATACTGAGATTTCTGTTGATCACGAAGAAGCGTATTTCTATAAAGATGAAGAGGATTATGAAGAAAGTGAAAATTTGCCGGAATATAAGGTATGGCTTAAAGAAAACTTCAACCTGGATCCGGTAGAAGTAACAGAATCAATTTTGGAAAATGCACAAGAAGCATACAAAACTGAATTTGATAAATGGGTTTCTCAATATTACTCAGAAGACTAACAAACAACTTTAAAACATTATAAAAATGAAAAAATTATTTACCGTTTTAGCAATCGCTTTATTTACAATTGGCTTACAGGCACAAGACACTAAACCAACCGTAAAAAAGGAAAAAGCAAAAAAAGAATGCTGTAAAAAATCAGCAAAAGATAAAAAAGCTTGTTGCGCTAAGAAATAAGTGCAACTAGTAAGCAAAAAGGCCTCGAATATTTCGAGGCCTTTTTTTATGTTTCTTTTTCGCCACGAATTTCACGAATTAGCACAAATTTTTTTCCAATTTGCAATTAGTGAAAATTCGTGAAATTCGTGGCAAAAAAATTATTTCACTCTTATACTCCATTCAAAATCCATTTCAGAAACCTGGACTCCTTTTTCATCTGTTCCAATGGATTTCATCCAGAAGGTTTGCCCCTCGCCTGTTTCGATTGTTCTCTGGATTGCATCGGCAATTAAATGTCCATCGTTACAAACAAATGTTATTCTACCTGTTGCTTTTTTGGTAAAGTTACCTTTATTATTGGCCACAAGCATTGAGATCTTTCTTCCGCTTTTTTGAATCTGCGCTATTACCAAAGCTCCGGTTGTTAATTCTGCCGCCATTGCCTGTACTGCAAAATACATCGAGTTAAACGGATTTTGATTAATCCAACGGTGTTTTACGCTTACGATACAAGTTTTATCATCGATAGCTTTTACGCGTACACCACAAATATATGCCGACGGTAATTTGAATAACACAAATTTATTAAGCTTAGAAACTGAAATTGCCATGTGATTTATTTTTTTATGTAAAAATACAAAAAAACTATGCACGCACAATATATCGCCGGTACTTTCCTATTTGCTCAATAAAATCAAGGGTTCACATTGATTTCAGCATTATTTTATCCAGAATAAAATTTTAACTTTGTTAAAATTATGTTAATATTTGGTACTATGCAAAACAAGATACTGTCTTTTAACCATATATTTGTATAAGAAATTACTATATGCTTTTAATCATGGAAACAACAACACCACTCATCATGGAAACAACATCAGAAAAGAACACTGCAACGTTCACACATTTAAGTACATTAAGCCAGTATATTATTCCGTTTGGGAATTATATTTTTCCAATTTTAATATGGACGAGTTACAAAGACAAATCAGAATTTGTAAATCACCACGGAAAACAGACTTTGAACTTTCAATTGAGTTTATTGCTTTATACTTTGATCTTAGCTTTAATAGCTATTCCGATTTTTATCATTGTATTTTTTCAAAACCTTCCAATGGAAGCTGTTTTTAACGATGAAGATTTCGTTATCAGAAATTTCAATTTTCAGGGCAATATTGGTTTATTAACAATTGGTGCAACAGCGGTAGTACTTTTTGGATTGCTAAAAGTTGTTGAATTCTTTTTAGTGATTTATGCTTCGATAAAAACTTCAAACGGAGAATATTTTAAATATCCGTTAACGATTCCTTTTATAAAGTAAGGCTCCTCCTGAAGTTTCGGGATTGCTCAGCGAGACAAGAGAATCTGAGAAGTTTATAAAGATTAAAAGTTATTATGAATACGGGATTAGCCCTGATAGAAGTGGAAATCCTTTTGTGCCGGGGTTCGGCACAAAAGATTGAAACGGATAGCAGGAAACAGCTCCAAAAAATCAATCATCAATCAATCATCAATCAATCATCAATCAATCATCAATCAATCATCATCAATCAAAAAACGAATTGTTCAATCTAAAAAAAACAAAATGAAATTATGAACATTGAAAACACAAAAGCACAGATGCGCAAAGGTGTTCTTGAATTTTGCATCTTATCTGTTTTAAAAGAAAAAGACGCATACACATCAGAGATATTAGACACTTTAAAAAACGCAAAATTACTAGTGGTTGAAGGTACGGTTTACCCTCTTTTGACCAGGCTCAAAAACGACGGTTTACTGAATTATCGCTGGGAAGAATCGACTTCAGGACCACCACGAAAATATTATGGATTAACCGAAATAGGACAAACTTTTTTAAACGAACTTAGCGGCACCTGGACAGAATTGTCTGACGCTGTAAAACTAATCACCAATCAAAATCAATAGTCATGAACAAAACAGTAAATATTAACTTAGGAGGCATGTTTTTTCACATCGATGAAGATGCATACTTAAAATTAACGCGCTATTTTGACGCCATAAAACGATCATTAAACAACTCATCTGGTCAGGATGAAATTATTAAAGATATCGAAATGCGTGTTTCTGAATTATTAACAGAAAAACAAAAAAGCGAGAAACATGTTGTGGGATTGAAGGATGTTGATGAGGTGATTGTAGTGATGGGACAACCGGAAGATTACATTATTGAGGATGACGAAAAAACAAATCAGTCTTTTAATGATTACAACAACAGAAAAACCAAAAAATTATACCGCGATAAAGAAAAAGGTATGATTGGCGGTGTTGCAACGGGTCTTGGACATTATTTTGGAATTGACGCCGTTTGGATCAAAATCATATTCTTAATCTTTGTTTTTGCAGGTTTTGGAACCGGAATTTTAGCTTATTTCGTTCTTTGGGTTGTAACTCCGGAAGCGGTTACAACCTCTGAAAAACTGGAAATGACAGGCGAACCGGTTACAATTTCGAACATCGAAAAAAAGGTACGTGAAGAAATCGAATCTTTATCAGACAGATTTAAAGGTGCAGATTATGACAAAATGGGAAACCAGGTAAAGTCGGGAGCTGAGAGAATAAGTAGTTCATTTGGAGATTTTATCATCACGGTTTTTAAAATATTCGCTAAGTTTTTAGGAGTAGTTTTAATCATGTCAGGAATTAGTGTTTTAATCATGTTATTGATTGGTGTTTTCACTTTAGGCACAAATGTTTTTGTTGATTTCCCTTGGCAGAATTTTGTTGATGCAGGAAACTTTACAGAATATCCTATTTGGTCATTTGGCTTATTGATGTTCTTCGCAGTTGGAATTCCGTTTTTCTTTTTGACACTTTTAGGTTTCAAATTATTATCTCCGGAATTAAAATCAATTGGAAATATCACGAAATATACTTTGTTGGCCATTTGGATTATTGCGATTGCCATTACAATTAGCATCGGAATTAAACAAGCTACAGAGATTTCATACGACAACAAAACCATTGAGAAAAGAGAAATTGGCATTAGTCCAAATGATACACTTTATGTAAAGTTCAGATACAATGATTATTATGCAAAAGATCTGGATCACCACAGAGAATTTGAATTTGTACAGGATTCTGCAAATAATCAATTGATTTATTCTAATGATGTTCGTTTACATGTTTTGCGCACTGATGAATCAAATGCTTATTTACAAATTGAAAAAAGCGCCAGAGGAAATTCATTTACAAACGCTAAAAAAAGAGCAGAAAAAATTAATTATAAGATTAAAATTGACGGAAATCGTTTAATTTTGGATAACTATTTTCTTACGGATGTAAAAAATAAATTTAGAGGTCAGGAAGTGGATATTTATTTATACCTACCAGAAGGACAACTATTTAAACCAGATACATCTGTACAGGATTATGATGATTCTGATGATGATTTTTTCAACCTGCACTTTAGTGGCAATTACAATTATAAAGTAGAAGGTTCTAAAATCAAATGTTTTGATTGTCCGGCAGATGAAAACGATCATGATGATGTAGACTATGACAGTGAAGACAACACAATTGACAATGATACTGTTAAAGAAGTTTCGATTAAAATAAATGGAAAAGAAGTTTTAAACGGAAAAAAAACCAAAGGAAAGCTAACCACTGATAAAAACGGAGTTATAATCAAAATTAACTAAAGCCATGATAAAAATAATCATTCATATTACAAAATTCCTTATTGCAACGATCACCGCATTATTATTTGCTTCTTGTAATCTAAACATGAATACTGTTGAAGGCAGCGGAAATGTTACTAAAGAAAAAAGAATCGTTCAGGGAGATTTTAAAAACATATCAGTAAGCAATGCTATTGATGTTGTAATCGAACAATCTGAAACAACAGAAATTGTTGTGGAAGCCGATGATAATTTGCAGAAAGAAATTACAACTAAGGTAGAAAACGGAACACTTGTAATTAAATGTAAATTCAGCTCTTTCCGTAACGTTACAATGAAAAAAGTGACGGTAAAAATGCCTGCTCTTGAGAAAATAGAAGCTTCGAGCGCATCATCTGTACAAACTGCAAATGTTTTTCAGGGAGAAAATATAGATCTTGAATCGTCAAGTGCTGCAACAATGAATGTGAACATTGAATCTGATAATATCTCAGCTACATCAAGCAGCGGAAGTTCTATCAATGTTCAGGGAAAAGCGCTAAAAGTTCAAACAAGAGCTTCGAGCGGTGCAAGTGTTGATGCTGTAAAATTATTAGCAAACGAAGTTGATGCTAATGTATCAAGCGGAGGAAGTATTAGTGTACATCCAATCGTGAGCCTGAAAGCAGATGCCAGCAGCGGAGGCCATATCGAATATGATACAACTCCTAAAACAATTGAAAAACAATCCAGTTCAGGAGGAAGTATTAGTCAGGGATAATATTTATCTGTTAAATATAAAAGAAATCATTCATCAAAAGTGGATGATTTTTTTATATTTGTCGAAATCAAATCTAAAATTAATGAAAAAAAGTACTGCCTTACTCCTATTATTATTAGTTACGACATTAACTTTTGCCCAAAAGAAAGAGAAACTAAAAGGATCTAAAATCGTGACCACTTCTATAAAAGAAGTAGGAGAATTTGATGGAATCGAAGCCGATGACAATCTGGAAGTTTATCTGGAACGTGGAGAAAAAAACGAAATTAAAATTGAAGCCGATGACAATTTACACGAAATCATCGGGATGGATTTAAGAGATAAAATGCTTCGTTTGTACACAACAAAAGAAAGCACAATTTTTAAAAAGCTAATTGTACGTGTTACTTATACAAGTTCGCTTAAAAAAGTAATTGCAAAAAATGAATCGGCTATTTATGCTATTCAGGAACTTCAGTTAGACGATATCACTTTTAACAGCTACGATTATTCAAAGTTATTTTTGAATGCCAATGCTAAAAAATTCACTTTAATCGCAGATGACAAAACTAAAACAGAATTGAATTTAAAGTCTGATGACGGAAGTTTGCAATTGAGTAAAAGTGCTTCGATTAAAACATTGGTACAAGCCATAAAATTCAAATGTGATTTGTACCAAAAAGCAAACGCTACTATTGAAGGAATTGCCGAAAAAGGAACCATTCGTTTGGATAACAATTCTACTTTTACAGGAACTAAATTCACTTTAAAAGAAGCAAATGTTACTACCGAAGGATATTCAACAGGCATTATTCTTGCCGAAACTGCTATTTCGATTGCTGCAGGAGACAAATCTGAACTTACTTTATTTGGAAATCCAAAAATCGAACTTACCCGTTTTTCTGAAGAAGCTAAATTGATTAAGAAGATAAAATAGTTTTCAGTCGCAGTTTTCAGTCGCAGTTTTCAGTCGCAGTTTTCAGTCGCAGTTTTCAGTCGCAGTTTTCAGTCGCAGTTTTCAGTCGCAGTTTTCAGCCTTGCTGATATAAATAAAAAAAGTCCCAATCATTTCGATTGGGACTTTTTTTATAACTATTGTTGTAGTTTGTCCAGACTGAAAACTGAGACTGAAACTGAAAACTGCTTACTCTTTCGACGCTAAATATCTCTCAGCATCCAGCGCTGCCATACAACCAGTTCCTGCAGCAGTAATTGCCTGACGGTATACATGATCTGCAGCATCTCCGGCTACAAAAACACCGTCAACATTTGTTCTTGATGTTCCAGGAGTATTGATGATATAACCCGTTTCGTCAAGAGAAATATAATCTGCAAAGATATCTGTATTTGGTTTGTGACCAATTGCTACGAAAAATCCTGTTGCAGGAATTTCAATAACATCACCTGTAGTTTTATTTAGTGCTTTAATAGCGTGAACTACATTATTATCTCCTAAAACTTCAACTGTATCGTGGTTCATTAAAATCTCGATGTTCTCTGTTTTACGAACACGTTCTTCCATAATTTTCGAAGCTCTGAATTTTTCGCTTCTTACCAGCATCGTTACTTTTTTACAAAGTTTAGATAAGTAATGCGCTTCTTCACAAGCAGAATCTCCTGCTCCAACAATTACAACTTCCTGATTACGGTAGAAAAATCCGTCGCAAACAGCACAGGCAGAAACTCCTCCACCCATGTTTAAATAATGTTGTTCTGATGGTAATCCTAAATATTTAGCCGAAGCTCCTGTAGAAATAATAACTGTTTCACAGTGCAGTTCGATAGCATCATTAATCCAAACTTTATGAATATCTCCTGAAAAATCTACTTTTGTAGCCCAGCCATCACGAATATCAGCTCCAAAGCGTTTTGCTTGGTCTTGCAGCTGAACCATCATTTCAGGACCTGTAACTCCATCAACATAACCAGGAAAATTCTCCACCTCATTTGTTGTAGTCAATTGACCACCAGGCTGCATTCCTTGATATAAAACTGGATTCATATTTGCTCTGGCAGCATAAATTGCAGCAGTATAACCTGCAGGACCAGAACCAATGATTAGGCATTTAATTTTTTCGATAGTATCTGACATAATATGATTTCATTAATAATTGATGGTGCAAAAGTAAGTTTTTATTGTTGGAAAAAAGAACTCCGCTAATCAGTTTTTGTTATTCTAAAATAAGCAATAATGAATAAGGTAAACTTTTATATCCGCACTTTTTCTTTTGTGAAATAAAATTCAAAATAATTAGATTCATTATGAACTAAAATCAGTCAGCTACATGATAATAATCAGCTTCTTAAAATAAGTTTTATCCTACATTAGTTTAATTAAACTTAATATAAAAACTAATGAAAAAAGTTATTTTATTCTTTGTAGGATTGGCATTAACAGCCTGCAAAAAAGAATCAACGGAACACGATTTCTCAACAGTTCCGGCAGCTGCAAAATCTGAATTATTAACTAAAGCCTCTAATTATTTCAAGTCTGTTTCAACATTACCTGAAGAAAACATCACGCAGGAAAAAATCGATCTTGGAAAAAAGTTATTCTACGACAAAGCATTATCAAAAAACGGAACGATCAGTTGTAATTCCTGCCATAATCTTGCTACTTATGGTGTTGATAATAAATCTTTGTCCGTAGGCGATACAAAAGAACTGGGCGTACGAAACTCACCTACTGTCACTTATTCTTCGCTACATTCGATGCAGTTTTGGGATGGTCGTGCCAAAGATGTAGAAGAACAAGCCAAAGGACCATTGCTGAATCCTGTCGAACACGGAATTCCAAATGTCAGGTTTTTAGAAACCAAATTAAGAGCAATTCCAGAATATCAAACGATGTTTAAAAAGGTATTTCCAAAAGAAAAAGAACCCATTACTTTTGACAATCTAGCTAATGCAATAGGTGCTTTTGAACGCAAGCTGATTCCTAAAAGTAAATTTGATGATTATTTAGATGGAAATGAATCTGCATTAAATGATGATGAAAAAAAAGGATTGAATTTATTCATAGATAATGGCTGTATTTCCTGTCACGCAGGTGTTGCGCTTGGAGGTCAGATGTTTCAGAAATTTGGCGTTTACGGAGATTACGCTAAAGTTACCCGCAGTAAGAAAATTGACAAAGGTCTCTTTGATCTGACTAAAAAAGAAGCAGATCAATATATGTTTAAAGTTCCAGGTTTAAGAAATGTAGCTAAAACAGCTCCGTATTTTCATGACGGTTCAGTTTCGTCATTGAATGAAGCGGTAAAAATGATGGGAAAATTACAGTTGAACAAGGATATTTCTGATGAAGATGCCAATAATATGGTGGCATTTCTAAAAACATTAACTGCAGATGTTGATACAAAATACAAGGAATAATTTTTTAATCTAACATTTTAGAATCAATCCTTATCATTGAAATTAAAACAAATGCTATATAACAAAAAAGCCGAACAGAAATGTTCGGCTTTTGTCGGGGTGGCAGGATTCGAACCTGCGGCCTCCTGCTCCCAAAGCAGGCGCGATAACCGGGCTACGCTACACCCCGTAAGCGGATGCAAATATAGTAATAAATTCTGTTTTCAAAAGGAAAATGAAAAAATAAATAAAACTTATTTTAAATTGATTTCCTCTAAATATTTCCTGATAGATATTTTTTCATCTAAAACTATATATATCAATCACATATTCTTAAAAGCAACAAAAATTGTGCTTTTAAACTTTCTGCAAATAAAAATTATGTCTTTTTATGCAATTAATATGACTTTCTAAATCCATAAGAATTTTTGCAATTGATTCTCTTTGCAAAAAATTTTAGCGATGAAAAAACTACTTATATATATTGTTTTCACATTTTCTCTTACTGCTGTGGCACAAGAAAATTGCGATTCAATAGCAGAAAAAACAGTAATTGAGAATCTTAAACCTTACAAAGAAAACGCTCATGCCTCCTATTATCATGATAAATTTGACGGAAGAAAAACAGCAAGCGGTAAAAAATTTGACAATAGTAAATTGACTGCTGCCCACAAAAAGCTTCCTTTTGGTACAAAACTAAAAATCACAAACGAAAAAAATAATAAATCAGTTATTGTAGAAGTTACGGATAGAGGCCCATTTATTAATGGAAGAGAAATTGATCTCACAAAAAGGGCTTTTATGGATATTGCCTCCAATAAAAGAAGCGGCGGTATTATCGTGAAAATCGAGATCATCGAAAATTAAAGGTATTTTCTATTTACAGGAAAATGTCTAGCCAATATTTAGAAAGAAAAATTAATTAAATTTCTAAGTCAGAAAAAACAGAATTCAGTTCTCTTTTGAGATTAAATAACAGAATTTTCGGAGTTATTTTTTGTTTATTCCAAAAATTAAAATCTGACAAACACGCACCAAACAACGGCAAATCAAAGTTTATCAAATGTTAACAAAATAGATTTTCAAAAACCATAAATAATTGTATTTTTACGGTTCAAAATTCAGAAAATAAATGGGCAAAATCATTGCGATTGCTAATCAAAAAGGAGGCGTTGGAAAGACTACTACATCTGTAAATCTTGCAGCCTCATTAGGTGTTTTAGAAAAGAAAGTATTATTGATAGACGCTGATCCTCAGGCTAATGCGACGTCAGGTTTAGGAATTGACGTAGAATCTGTTGAAATTGGAACGTATCAAATACTTGAACACAGCCACACCCCAAAAGAAACTGTTGTTAAATGTTCAGCTCCAAATGTTGATGTGATCCCTGCTCATATTGACCTTGTTGCCATCGAAATCGAATTGGTTGATAAAGAAAACAGAGAGTACATGCTTAAAAAAGCATTGGAAAGTGTTAAAGATGAATATGATTATATCATTATCGACTGCGCACCTTCATTAGGTTTATTAACCCTGAATGCATTAACGGCTGCTGATTCTGTAGTTATTCCAATTCAGTGCGAATATTTTGCACTTGAAGGATTAGGAAAATTATTGAACACTATAAAAAGTATTCAAAAAATACACAACCCGGATCTTGACATCGAAGGATTGTTGTTAACAATGTACGATTCAAGATTACGTTTATCAAATCAGGTTGTAGAAGAGGTTCAAAAACACTTTAACGATATGGTTTTTGATACCGTTATTCAACGAAATGTAAAATTGAGCGAGGCTCCAAGTTTTGGAGAAAGCATCATTAATTATGATGCAACAAGCAAAGGAGCAGTTAATTACATTAATCTGGCTCAGGAAATTATAAAGAAAAACAGTAAATAGTTTTTATGACAAAAGCAATTAAAAAACAAGCCTTAGGAAGAGGATTATCAGCATTATTAAAAGATCCGGAAAACGACATTACATCAGTAGAAGACAAAAATGCTGACAAAGTTGTTGGAAACATCATAGAGCTTGAAATAAGTGCTATCGAAATAAATCCGTTTCAGCCTAGAAGCAATTTTAATGAAGAATCATTGCGTGAACTAGCCACTTCTATTAAAGAACTTGGTGTGATTCAGCCTATTACTGTTCGAAAATTAGACTTCAATAAATACCAGTTAATTTCGGGAGAGCGTCGTTTGCGTGCTTCCACATTAGTTGGCTTAACTCATGTTCCTGCATACATTCGTATTGCAAATGACAATGAGTCGCTTGTCATGGCTTTGGTTGAAAACATTCAGCGTCATGACTTAGACCCAATTGAGATTGCACTTTCTTACCAGCGTTTAATTGATGAAATTCAGTTAACTCAGGAACAAATGAGCGAAAGAGTGGGTAAAAAACGTTCTACAATTGCCAATTATTTACGTCTTTTAAAACTGGATCCGATTATTCAAACGGGTATTCGTGATGGTTTTATCAGTATGGGTCACGGTAGAGCCATTATCAATATTGAAGATCTTGATATTCAAACTGATATTTATCAAAAAATAGTAAGTCAAAATTTATCTGTTCGTGAAACAGAAACTTTGGTAAAAAATTATCACGAAAGTTTACAGCCAAAAGCAGAAGGAAAACCAAAAGCGGATTCTTCATTTGTGGTTAAGGAAACTCAAAAAAATACTTTCAACGATTATTTTGGTGCGAAAGTTGATGTAAAAGTGGCTGGAAACGGAAAAGGGAAAATCACAATTCCATTTAATTCTGAAGCCGACTTTAACCGAATTATAAAATTAATAAACGGATAGTGAATAAGATTGTCCCCATAAGTCTATTGTTCTTTCTTTTAGGAACCGTCTCTCTTTTTGCCCAGGCAAAAGAAGAAACGGTTTTAGTCGCTAAAGACACTACCAAGTTAGAAGAAATAGACCCGCTAACACCAGCAAAAGCTGCCTTTTATTCGGCAATTTTACCAGGATTAGGTCAGGCATACAATAAAAAATACTGGAAAATTCCGTTAGTTTACGGAGCCATTGGAACCAGTATGTATTTTTATATTGACAACAATAGAAAATACAAAGATTATCGTAATGCGTATAAACGTAGACTTGAAGGTTATAACGACGATAATTATCAATTTTTAGATGAAAGCAGACTTATTGCAGGTCAAAAATTCTATCAGCGAAACAGAGATTTATCAGCCTTATTTGTAGTAGGTTTTTATGTTTTAAACATTATTGATGCCAATGTTGATGCGGCTTTGATTCAGTTTAACGTAAATGAAAGATTATCAATGAAACCTGAAATTTATCCCAACGATGTAACATTTAAACCAAATGTTGGACTAACTTTTAATTACAAATTTTAAATAGCTTTTGTGCCGTTTAAAAATCAAAAATATATACAAAAATGAAAATTGCTCTTTTAGGATACGGAAAAATGGGTAAAGTAATCGAAAGAATTGCTTTAGAAAGAGGTCATGAAATTGTACTAAAGAAAGATGAATCTAATACTTTTGACGGACTTTCTACAGCTGATGTCGCAATCGATTTTAGCGTTCCTACTGCCGCTGTCACCAATATATCAAACTGTTTTCATGCAAATGTTCCTGTAGTTTCAGGTACGACAGGCTGGTTAGAGCATTTTGATGAAATGGTGGCACTTTGTAATGAGAAGCAAGGTGGTTTTATCTCAAGTTCAAATTTTAGTTTAGGAGTTAATATTTTCTTCGAATTAAATGAATATCTGGCTAAAATTATGTCGCAATTTGATTCGTATAAAGTTACGATGGAAGAAATTCATCATACACAGAAATTAGATGCTCCAAGCGGAACTGCAATTTCTTTAGCAAAAGGTGTTATTGAAAACAGTAAATACGCTAACTGGACTTTAGACGAAGCAAAAAACAACGAAATTCATATTGAAGCAAAAAGAATTGGTGATGTTCCGGGAACTCATACCGTAACCTATGATTCAATTGTAGACAGCATCGAATTAAAACATACTGCACACAATCGTGAAGGTTTTGCTCTTGGAGCTGTAATTGCTGCCGAATGGTTAGCAGGCAAAAAGGGAATCTACAGCATGAAAGATGTTTTAAACCTAAAATAAATCAATTTAAAGTCTAAGGTTAGCAACTAAAAACCCGAAACTTGAAACATAAAATATAAAATTATGACTCTATATCTTTGGTTCGTATTTTTCTTAGCGGTACAAGTAATTCATTTTCTTGGAACATGGAAATTGTATCAGGCTGCCGGCAGAAAAAGCTGGGAAGCAGCAATTCCTGTTTACAATTCGATCGTTTTAATGAAAATTATTGGCCGACCAACCTGGTGGACAATATTGCTTTTCATCCCGATTATTAACCTGATTATGTTTCCGGTTGTTTGGGTTGAAACTTTGAGAACGTTTGGTAAAAAAACGACTTTAGATACTATTTTGGGAATTTTTACTTTTGGATTTTACATCTATTATGTAAATTATACTCAGAAGTTAGAATATAATGCCAACAGAAAATTAACTCCGGAAAACAAAACTGCCGATACAATTAGCTCATTACTTTTTGCGATTATCGTAGCAACATTGGTACATACTTATGTAGTGCAGCCGTATACAATTCCAACTTCTTCATTAGAAAAATCTTTATTAATTGGAGACTTTTTATTTGTTAGTAAAGTAAATTACGGACCAAGAGTTCCGATGACAACTGTTGCAATGCCAATGGTTCACGATACGATACCTTTCTTAAAAAGAAAATCTTATTTAAGCTGGCCGCAATTACCTTATTTCAGATTGCCTGCTTTTGAAAAAATAAAACGAACTGATATTGTTGTTTTTAACTGGCCTGTAGATACGGTTCACTATTTTTATGAGCCGAAAGGAAGACCTGGCGTTATTAAACCTATCGACAAAAAATCGAATTATGTAAAAAGATGTGTTGGTATTCCTGGTGACAGCTTGTCTATTAAAGACGGATTTGTTTTCATTAACGGCAAAAAATTAGTTTTACCGGAAAGAGCAAAACCACAATATTCTTACTCTGTAGCTTTAGACGGGAAAACACCTATCGATTTCGAAACTTTAATGAGAGAAATGGATATTACGGATGGTGCCGGTTTTAAAAACGAAAAAAGAGACACTTTATATTTCAGAGCTTTAACAGAAGCAAGTGCTGAACGCTTGAAAAACACTCCCGGAATTACTGCTGTAACCCGAGAGATTGACAGAGGAAATGACAATGCAATTTTCCCTCATATCAACAAATGGAGTCAGGATAATTTTGGACCAATTTATATTCCGGAAGCAGGAAAAACTGTTGCGTTAACAAATGAGTCATTGCCATTTTATAAAGAAATTATAACAAAATACGAAGGAAACACACTTGAATTAGATGGTTCTCATTTTATAATTAACGGAAAACAAACCAATAGTTATACTTTCAAACAAAACTATTACTGGATGATGGGAGATAACCGTCATAACTCTGAAGACAGCCGTTACTGGGGTTACGTTCCTGAGGATCACATCGTGGGAAAACCGGTTTTTATCTGGTTAAGCTGGGATACAAATGGTAAAGGAATCAACAAAATTCGCTGGAGCAGAGTTTTCACGACTGTTGATGGTGAAGGACAACCACAATCTTACTTTAAATATTTCCTTATTCTTCTTGCTGTTTATTTTGTTGGAGAATATTTCTGGAGAAAAAGAAAAGAGAATAAAGCATAAAATAAAATAGTTATTTTTGTTTCAGGTTTCAAGTTTCAAGTTCTTTACGAGCCTGAAATTTGAAACCTGAAACTTTTAAAACAAAATCATAATGAACTCGTTATTACTTCCTACCTATTTTCCGTCGATTAGCCACTTTGCAGTTATGACTCAATCTGAAAGTATCACTTTTGAAATGGAAGATAATTTTCAGAAGCAAACCAACAGAAACCGTACTTATATTTATAGTCCAAACGGAATTCAGTTATTAAACATTCCTGTTAAGCATTCTAAAGAAGCACATCAAAAAACAAAAGATGTATTGATTGAAAATGAATTTGACTGGCAAAAACAGCACTTTAAATCTCTGGAAGCTGCTTATAGAAGTTCTCCTTTTTTCGAATTTTTTGAAGATGATATCCGTCCAATATTCGAAAAAGAGCACATCTATTTAATGGATTTAAATCTGGAAGTTCTAGATATTGTAACAAAATGTTTGCGCATGAAACTGGAATTTAGCAAGACAACGGAATATTTTCATGAAGCTCAAAATGTATCTGATTTCAGATACCTGGCAAACGGCAAAAAAGACCCTAATTCATTCGAAAAATATCCTCAGGTATTTGATGACAAACATGGCTTTATAAACAATTTAAGCGTACTGGATTTGCTTTTTAACGAAGGTAAATTTGCAATGGATTATCTGAAGAATCAAAAATTGGAAATTAAATAAGATTTTTTATTTCCAATTCGAGTTGGAGTTTTAAAATTTTGAATTCTTTTTAAATTTATTCCATAGAAAGTCTCGTCATAATCGGATAATGATCTGAATTTTCAAAATCTGAAAAACTTTCGAATTGCTTTACTTTCATCTTACTGTCAGAGAAAATATAATCAATTCTGGCAGGATAATATTTGAATTTATAAGTAGCTCCAAAACCTTCTCCGGCTTCTTCAAAAGTATCTTTTAGTTTTCCTTTAATACTTCTGTATACATAAGAAAAAGGGCTATTATTCATGTCTCCACAAATAATAATAGGGCTTTTGCACTGCTTGATATTTTCTTTAAAAATCTCAGCTTGTTCTTGTTGCTGGCGAAATCCTTTACTGATTCTGCCATAAATCTGCTGTGATTTTCTTTGGTTGACATTATCAATATCATTTGAAATTTTATCAACGTCAGGCGAAATCTTAATCGATTGCAAGTGCATATTATAAACACGGATAACATCTTTACCACGCTTTATATCAGCATAAATTACATTATTATCTGATTTAGGAAAAATAATATTCCCTTCATTTATAATAGGAAATTTAGAGAAAATTGCCTGTCCGGTTTTTATCTGATTTCCTTCTATAAAAATATAACGATGCGGATATACTTTTAAATCCAAATGCGCAGAATTTGAGTATTCCTGAATACAAAGAATGTCTGGATCTTTTTCATCGATAAACGTCTTTATATTAGACGGAATGTCATCACGATCCAGCCATTTGAAAACATTAAACAAACGAACGTTATAGCTCATTACGGAGAAATCTTTTTCGTCTTCAACATATTCTTTGGGAGAGAATTTATAAAATTTACTAATGAATGTAATTCCGGTTAACAAAACCAGGCCAGACAAAATAAGACGCTTTTTAAACTGAATTGCCCAATACACAAAGAACAAACCATTTAGAACAAAAAAAGCCGGCATAAAAAGCGTTAGCACCGCTAAAAGAGGAAAACTTTTGGGCGCAAGAAAAGGAAGAATATAGATACTAAACGTCACTACAGTTAGTACTATATTCAAAAAGAACATTATTTTATTAAACCACGAAAGGTTTTGCATGTTTTCTTTATTCGAAGGATTATTTTCCTGCTTTAAACAAAAATTCTTTTTCTTCTTTGGTCAAACAATCATAGCCAGACTGGCTGATTTTATCCAAAATTTCATCAATTTGCTGTTGCGTTTTATCTTTCGTAACAATTTTTGATGTTGGTTTTTGTGTAGGTTTATTATAATTTTTATGCACTTTTTTGAAGGGGGTCGATGGTGATTTTCTGAATAGATTCGTAAAAAAATCTAATATTCTGGAAACCACTATACTCAAATCAGTTCCATTTTGAAGCAATTTAATAAAAATAAATCCAAAAACAGCGCCGGCAAGATGCGAAATATGCCCGCCCATATTGCCAAGACGAAATTGCATTAAATCTAAAATCAGAATTACAGCTGTAAGATGCCATAGTTTTACATTCCCTATCAGGAACAAACGAATATTCATTAAAGGCTGATACGTTGTTGTAGCAACCAAAATGGCCATAATCGCAGCCGAAGCTCCTACAATTGAAGCAGAATAATGTAAAAAATAATAACTCAAAGCAAACACAACTCCTGCAAAAATCGCACTTAGAATATATACTCCTAAATATTGTTTTTGGGTAAAATAAGTTAAGAATAATGTACTTGAAAAATTTAATACCATCATATTAAATAACAAATGCCAGAATCCGTCGTGAAAAAAAGCATACGTCAAAAATGTCCATGGTCTATACAAAAATACATCCGGATTTGATGATAAAGCCAACCAGTCAGGAAAAGCAAATTGTCCAACTGAAAACTGAAAAAAGAATATCAACGAAACAATGAAACACGCAACATTCCAATAGATAACGCGTAACGCTATGCCTCCTAATTTGTATTGTAATTTTAAATCATCAAGAATATTCATAAAGACTTTTTTTGGTCCCGAAGCCTCGGGATAATTGACTATCTAAAGTTAGAAATTAATTCCAACGATTTTTATTAAACTGATTTTTTTTCCAATACCACATAATCATAAAACCGAAAAATGCTCCGCCAATATGGGCGTAATGTGCAATTCCGGATTCAATTCCCATAAGTGAGCTTCCGAAAATCCCAAAAAAACCATCAAACAAAAGCATGTAAATTGGAACAAAATATTTCGCTTTTATCGGAATTGGAATAAACATAATTCCAAGTTCAGCATTAGGAAACATAAAAGTAAAGGCAACTAAAAGTCCATAAATTGCGCCAGAAGCACCAACTACAGTTCCTAAATAAGCTTCTGTAAAATGTTTAAATTCTGAAACAGTTAAAATTTGCTGCCATCTTGTATCGATTTTACCTTCGTTTAATAAACTTAAAATTTCGGCTTTAGGAAAACCGTTTGCAATTAAAACATTTAAACTATCCTGATAAAAATAATAGTTAACAGCAAAGTTTACCAAAGCAGCACCTAGACCACAGGAAATGTAGAAAAACAAAAATTTCTTTCCTCCCCAAAAATGTTCTAACGTAGATCCGAAGGAATATAATGCAAACATATTAAATGCAATATGCGCAAACCCTCCATGCATAAACATGTGTGTTATAGGCTGCCAGGCTTTGAAACCTGGGTTTTCAGGAAAAAAAAGTGCTAAATATTCATAAGAAACCGGCACTAATTGAGCACCAATAAAAAATATAATATTAATTATCAATAATTGTTTTACTACGGGAGTTATGTTCATCATAAGGCAAACTTTTTATCTATATCTTCCACACGCATTGTGATGAAAGTTGGTTTTTGAAAAGGTGAAATATTGGGATCTTTACAGGCAAACAATCCGTTTACCAAATTATCCTGTTCTTTTTCGGTTAAATAAGATCCGGTTTTAACCGCTAAACTTTTTGCCATCGATTTGGCAATTGTATCGTTCTGACTATAACTGTTTGCCGGAATTCCATCTTGCAAATCGCTTAATAATTGCTCTATGACCATTGAAACTTCACTTTCGGTAATATTAACCGGAATTCCGGAAATTACGATATGATCTGTTTCTGCTTGTTCAAAAACAAAACCTGTTGTTTCCAGTGAAGGTTTTAATTCTTCAATCAAGGTCATTTCATCCGAAGAATAAAACAAATTCAAAGGAAATAATAACTGCTGGCTTGAAGCCTGATTTACGGTCATATTCAGCAAAAACTGTTCGTACAAAATACGCTGGTGTGCGCGTTGCTGATCGACAATTACCATTCCTGATTTTATAGGCGAAACGATATATTTTTTATGTATTTGATAGGTTTTCTGAGGCGCTTGTTCTACCTCATCATCATTAAATAAAGAGGATGTTACTTCTTCATTTTCAAATGTAAAAGGTGAGCTTTCAATACTTTCGATACTTTCCGTATCTAATCCCACATACAAACTTTCCCAGCTTGCAGTTGGCTCCACTCTTTTAGAAGAATATCCAGAATAGGAATTAGATCCTGAACTGTAACCTGAAGAACCTGATCCCGAACCTGAACCTGCTTTAGAATAATGCTGATTGGTTTTATCATCGGTAAACGGATTAAAATTTCCATCGACCTGAATCGTTGGCGTTTCTGCTTCTAAATCTTTATAATGATATGGTGTATCTAAATTAGCATCGCGATCAAAATCTAAAACCGGCGCTACGTTAAACTGTCCTAAACTATGTTTGATGGAAGCTCTTAAAATAGCGTATAAGGCCTGCTCATCATCAAACTTAATTTCTGTTTTGGTTGGATGAATATTGATATCAATCGTGTTTGGCGGAACTTGCAAATACAAGAAATAACTCGGTTGCGAACCATCTTTCAAAAGTCCATCGTAAGCTGCCATAACTGCGTGATGCAAATAACCGCTTTTAATGAAACGATCGTTTACAAAAAAGAACTGTTCTCCCCTGTTTTTCTTGGCAAATTCAGGCTTACAAACAAATCCCTGAACATTTATGATTTCAGTATCTTCATTTACGGGAACCAGTTTTTCATTGGTTTTACCCGACATGATCCCCACAATTCGCTGGCGATAACCTGCAGCGGGTAAGTTGTACATTTCACTTCCGTTATGATAAAAAGTAAAATGGATATTGGGGTGCGCCAAAGCTACACGCTGAAATTCATCCATAACATGGCGAAATTCAACCGTATCTGACTTTAAGAAGTTACGACGTGCGGGAATATTAAAAAACAGATTTTTTACGGCAAAAGAAGTTCCTTTTGGTAAAACCGCAACTTCCTGTGAGACAAATTTACTTCCTTCGATAACAATATGGGTTCCGAGTTCGTCCTGATCTTGTTTTGTTTTCATTTCCATGTGGGCAATTGCGGCAATAGAAGCCAAAGCTTCTCCACGAAAACCTTTGGTACATAATGAAAACAAATCTTCGGCCTGACGGATTTTTGAGGTTGCATGACGCTCAAAACACAAACGTGCATCGGTAACACTCATTCCTTTTCCATTATCAATAACCTGAACCAAAGATTTACCGGCATCTTTAATAATTAATTTAATGTCGGTTGCACCTGCATCAACAGCATTTTCGAGCAATTCTTTGACTACCGAAGCGGGTCTTTGAACCACTTCTCCAGCGGCAATTTGATTAGCAACGTGATCAGGAAGTAATTGAATAATACTCGACATTAAGAAATTTGGGTTTAAGGTTATGCGTTGATTTTAGTTTGTTGTGTTGTAAAAATCTCAGATTGATACTATTAATTTAGATCTGGTTTTAAAATCCAAGGTCTACAAATTTAATGAATTTCTATTGGGTTTTAGAACTTCATCAGTCATAAAAAAAACAAAAAACCTATACTATTTTTACACAGTACAGGTTTTAATATTTTTAAAACAATTGTGTTTTATTCTTTCTCTATTTTTCTTGGAGTTTCCTCTATTTGAATCGCGCCAGAAGCTAACAATGGCTGATTAAAAGGATGCGACATGGAAGCTTGCTGACGAATATAGGCCATTTTTATTGCTGCAATTGCAGCTTCGGTTCCTTTATTGCCGTGAATCCCTCCACTTCTGTCAATAGATTGCTGGATATTATTATCTGTTAATACACAAAAAATAACCGGAATATCAGTTTGAACATTCAAATCTTTTATTCCTTGCGTAACTCCTTCACAAACAAAATCAAAGTGTTTTGTCTGTCCCTGGATTACACATCCAATAACAATTACTGCATCAACATTTTGTGTTTGCAGCATTTTTTTTGCGCCGTAAATCAGCTCAAAACTTCCCGGAACATTCCAGCGAATAATTTGTTGTGCAGGAACTTCACAATCAATTAAGGCGTCAAAAGCGCCATTATAAAGTCCTTCTGTTATAGTTTCATTCCACTCAGAAACAACAATCCCAAATCGAAAGTCTTTCGCATTTGGGATTGTGTTTTTATCGTATTCTGATAGATTTTTATTTTCAGTAGCCATCTGTAATATTTTAGATTTTTGTTCCGAAGTCTCGGGATAGATTTAATTTCTTAAATACAAATCTACAATCTTAAATCTAAAGTCTAAAATTTTTATTGTGCTAATCCAATCAAAGCATCAACAGAAGCAGCCTCAGGAGTTGCATCGTAGTTCTCTTTAATATCTGTTAAATATTTTAAAGCATCTTCTTTTTGACCTAAAGCAATAGCCGTTTTTCCTGCTTTTAATAAGAAACGAGGTGTTGTAAAATCGTTTTTATTAGACTCAGCTGCCTTTACATAATAGTCAAGAGCTTCTTTTTGTTGGTTTTTTTGAGAATAAGCATCTCCAATTGCACCTTTTGCCAAAGCACTTAAAATTAAATCTTCAGATTTAAAATCTCCTAAATATTTAATTGCTTCGTCAAATTTACCAGTATTTAAATAAGCCATACCAGCATAATAGTTCGCTAAGTTACCAGCATCTGTTCCTGAATATTCGTCAGCAATTTTAATGAAACCGAATTTACCTTCAGAACCATTTAAAGCCAATTTGTATAATGAATCGCTCGCTACACCGTCAGTTGCTTTTTGAAAGTTTTGTTGAGCAACAAACATTTCGTTTGCAGCTTCGTCTTGTTTAGGAGCTTCGATAAATTTTTGGTAAGCCAAATATCCAATAGTAGCAACTGCAATACCAGCAACTAAACCAATAATGATTTTTTGATTTTTAGCAACCCAATCCTCAGTTCTTGAAGCAGTTTCGTCTAATTTTGAAAAAACACCAGCTGTTGTGCTGTCTTTTTCGTCAATGATTACCTGTGTTTCTTCATTTACTTCTTTAACTTCCTTTTCTTTTGGTGCTTTATATCCTCTTTTATTGTAAGTAGCCATTTAAAATTAATTTAGTGAACGGCAAAAATAAAATTTTTATTGAAACTGAAGTAAAAAAAATCAATTTTATATCTATTTTAGAAGAAATATTATTAACAATCGTAATTTCTTTAGCTTTTAGAATAAAATAATTCAACTTGAAGTGCCCGAAAAGCCTTTTATATCAATAATTTTCGATAATTTGCACCCTCAAATTTTTGCTATTCAATAAGTGATTTTTCTGAGCTAATACTGATATTTTAGCCACAGATTTCTCAGATTCTCACAGATTAAATAGGTTTTCAGCCAAATTGAATAAAAAAATCATTTAAAATCTTTTAATCTGTGGCAAAAAACAAAAATCAAATTGATAAATACATCTAATTTATCTTTAGAGTTCCTTAAAAAATGCATTTAAACAAAATTTCTTTATTCAATTATAAAAATTTCTCCGAAGCCGGTTTTGAGTTCGACAACAAGATCAATTGTTTTGTTGGCAAAAACGGAATCGGAAAAACAAACGTGCTTGATGCTATATATCATTTGGCTTACGGAAAAAGTTATTTTAATCCGCTGGCCGTACAAAACATCAAACACGGTGAAGAGTTTTTTGTTATTGATGCCGAATTAGAAAAAAACGGCAGAACAGAACAAATTGTCTGCAGTTTAAAAAAGGGACAAAAGAAAATCCTGAAAAGAAACGGAAAAGCTTATGACAAATTCTCCGATCATATTGGCTTTATTCCCCTGGTAATTATTTCTCCGGCTGATCGTGATTTAATCGTAGAAGGAAGTGAAACACGCCGTAAATTTATGGACAGCGTGATTTCGCAATTAGATTCCACTTACCTGCATCAGCTTATTCAATATCAAAAAATAATTGCGCAGCGAAATGCTTTGCTGAAATATTTTGCGCTCAATCATGTTTTTGACAATGATACCTTATCTATATATAATGAGCAATTGGATGGTTATGGAAAATCTATTTTTGAAAAGAGAAAAGAGTTCATCGAACAATTTATACCTATATTTAATACGCACCATCAAGCCATAACCGGATCTGAAGAAACAGTGCAATTAGTTTATGAAAGTCATTTATTCGAAAAAGATTTACTGACTATTTTGCGGGAAAATATTAATAAGGACCGTGCTTTGCAATATACAAGTAACGGAATTCATAAAGACGATTTATCGTTTGAAATTGATTCGCACCCCATAAAGAAATTTGGATCGCAAGGTCAGCAAAAATCTTTTTTGATTGCTTTAAAACTGGCTCAATTCGAATTCCTGAAAAAACAAAGCGGCGTAAAACCATTATTGCTTTTTGATGATATTTTTGATAAACTCGATGAAACGCGCGTTTCCAAAATTATCGAAATGGTCAACAGCGAAACTTTCGGACAGCTTTTTATTTCTGACACGCATCCGGAGCGCACCGAAGCGATTGTAAAATCAACACATCAGAGTTATAAAATATTTAATTTATAGATTTTTGTTTGCCACGAATTTCACTAATTAGCACTAATTAAAGCTTTGACAAAGTTTGAAACTTTGTCAAAGCTAAACGACAAGGATTTAAAAATTAGCGTAAATTCGTGAAATTGGTGGCGAAAAAAAATATTAATTTAGCCAGGATATTACTTAAAAATTAACTGCAATAAATACCGAATATGTTAACGAAAGAATCATTGCAATTTTTAGACGATTTAAAGAAAAACAACAATAGAGATTGGTTTCAGGATAATAAAAAACGATACGAGATTTTCAAAAAAGATTATCATCAATTGGTGAGCGATTTTCTGGATGTCATGAAACCGCTTGATCCTTCGTTAGAATTACTGGAAGTGAAAAATTGTACGTTTAGAATTAATCGTGATATTCGATTTTCTAAAGACAAATCACCTTATAAAGCACATTTAGGAGTCTGGATGTCGCCTGGCGCAAAAGGCGCTAACCGTGCGGGATATTATGTCCATATCGAAAAAGGAGCAAGTTTTATTGCGGGCGGATTCTATTCGCCGGAAGCAGAAGATTTGAAAAAAGTGCGTAAAGAAATTGCTTTTTTTCATGAAGATCTGGAAGCTATTTTAGCAGATAAAAACTTCAAAAAGGAATTTGGAAATTTAGATATAAATGAAAATAATTCGCTTAAAAGCATGCCTCGTGGTTATGAAAAAGACCATCCTGCAATTGAGTTTTTAAAATTAAAAAGCTTTACGGCAACTCAAAAATATGATTTTAGCGAAGTGACCAAAAAAGATTTCGTTCCTAAAATGAGTCAAAAACTAATCGCTTTAAAACCTTTGATCGATTTTATCAATCGCGCTTTAGAAACGGATGAATTTTAATTTTATCTGCCACAGATTTCACAGATTAAAATGATTCATGATTGAATTTATATCTAAATGATTTTAATTTCAACTAATTAAATTTGTGCTAATTTGTGTAATTTGTGGTTAGAAAAAATCATTTTAATCTGTGAAATCTGTGGCAAAACAATAATTTGAATGAAAAGAAAAATACTTTTTCTGGGAGAATCTTATCGTGCCGATGCTATAACCTGGATGAAAGGTTTAAAGGAATTTGGCGATTTTGAAATTATCACCTGGGAACTTCAAACACCAAACAATTCAAAACTGAACCGTTTTAAACGTATTGCAGAATACTTCTTCTCTCCTATTTCGATTCGGAAAATAATTCGACAAGAAAAACCGGATATGGTAATTGCAGAAAGAACAACAAGTTATGGTTTTCTTGCCGCATTATCAGGCTCCAAAACCATTGCCGTTGCACAACAAGGCCGAACTGATTTATGGCCGGAAGGTTCTGTTTTGCTGCCTTTTAAAAAATTCATTCAAAAATATGCCTTCAAAAAAGCGCATTTAATTCATGCCTGGGGTCCGGTTATGACGATTTCGATGAAAGAAGTTGGTGTTGATATGAATAAGGTTTTGGTTATCCCGAAAGGAATTGATTTGACGCTTTTTTCTCCTTCAATCAATAATTCGAATAAAATTGAAGCTATTGTTACGCGTTCCTTGCAGCCAGAATATCGTCATGATTCTATTTTGAAAGCTTTTGCGATTTTAAACCAAAAAGGAATCGATTTTTCGTTAACCATTGTGGGTGACGGAACACGTTTGCAATTTTTGAAAGATTTATCCAAAGAATTACAAATTGAAAACAAAGTAATTTTTACAGGAAGAATTCCGAATACAGAACTTCCTAAATTATTGCAGCAATCGAATATATATATAAGTATGCCCATTACCGAAGGCGTTTCGGCTTCTTTATTTGAAGCAATGGCCTCCAATTGTTATCCTGTTGTTTCTGATATCGCGGGAAATCAAAGCTGGATAAAGCATCGTCAAAACGGACAATTGATCGAAATTGATAATATCAAAATGCTGGCAGAAGAATTGATTTGGTCTTTTGAAAATGCGGAATCCCGAAATAATGCCATTTTAGAAAACAGAAAATTTGTGGAAGAAAATGCGAATTATAATACTAACATGAAGGTTATTGCAGATAAATATCATGAGTTGTTGAACATAAACTAACTTATTCGAAAACAAAAAATAAATAAATTATTTTAACAAGATATTACATTGTTTATTTAGATTTGCCACCATCTAAAAACTAGAAATGGAAGATTTAATAAATGAATCCTACGAATTTGAGCAAGTCGACAGCAATCCATTGCATACTAAATATGATTTTGTGAGTATTGGCGAAAAAGAAATTCCCAAAAGGATTGCCATGATAAAATATCCACAGCCTGGTTTAGAGCGATTTTATAATTTAGGATTTGGGAATATTTTTATTGATGAAAACGGATTGGAATCCATTTCTGACATGTCCAGAGAAAACAATAAAAATGACAAAAACAAAGTCTTAAAAACAGTTTTTACCTGCGCTTTAGATTTTTTATCAAATTCTCCAAATTCAATTTTAACCATTTTCGGAAATACCACTGCAAAACACAGAATGTATAAAATGGACTTAAATAATAATTTAGCTTCTATCGAAAGTTGTTTTATTATAAAAGGCGGTATTATTGATGATTTGAAAATTACCGAAAACAATGAAAACGGGAAGCTTCCTGATTCGATTATTAATATTGATAAAATTGATTATCAGACCTATAACCCGGAAAAAAGTAAATCCTATAATTTTATAACTTTTGAAATTAAAGCTGATTTCAAATAATTTAGCTACCTTTGTACTATTAAAATGTATTGTTATGAAAAATACAATTAAAAATATTTTAGAAAAATCCGGAAAAAAGACTACTGTATCCTATAAAGACAAGGAAAGCAGAACATCTTTCGATGAAACTTTTGGAAAACAGAAAATAGAAATAGCATCTAAGTTAATTGGCAATAATTCTGTTTCTCTTTCACAAAAATTAGCCACAAAATAAATTTAATAGAATTTTTAAATATAGAGCCTTCAAATTTGAAGGCTTTTTTATTTCTGAAAATCTGGCGTGATTTTGAAACAATCTGATATTTCGTCAAAACTCAACTTCAAATAAATTTTAATCCTTACTTTTGAATTCAGAATTATTTCGAAGTTTCGAGACTAAAAAAGCCTTTTATTTATGGAAATCCAATCCAATTTTTCTTTAAAAAACTACAATACTTTTGGCATTGAGGCCAAAGCAAAACAATTCGTTGCCGTACATTCCGTTGCTGAATTAAAAACTATTTTAGAAGAAAACAAAAACGAGAAAAAATTTATTCTTGGCGGCGGAAGCAATATGCTTTTAACCCAAGATATTGATGCTTTGGTGATTCATATTGATTTAAAAGGCAAAAAAATCATTAAAGAAGATGATGATTTTGTTTGGGTCGAAAGTCAGGCTGGCGAGACATGGCATGATTTTGTACTTTATACCATCGAAAATAATTTTGGCGGTTTAGAAAACATGTCTTTGATTCCGGGGAATGTAGGAACAACTCCGGTTCAGAATATTGGCGCTTACGGAACGGAGATAAAAGACACTTTTGTTTCGTGCGAAGCAATGAATATTGAAACTCAGGAAATGAAAACCTTCACAAATACAGAATGTAATTTTGGTTACAGAGAAAGCATTTTCAAAAATGAAGTGAAGGATCAATATATCATTACATCTGTAATTTATAAATTGACGAAACGCAATCATAAAATCAATACTTCTTACGGAGATATTACGGCTGAACTAGCCAAAAACAACGTTGCAACTCCCACTTTAAAAGATGTGAGCAACGCTGTAATCGCTATCAGACAAAGTAAATTACCGGATCCTAAAGAATTGGGAAACAGCGGAAGTTTCTTTAAAAACCCAATTTTATTGAAATCTGATTTCGAAAAAATCCATCAGAAGTTTCCTGAAATGAAATATTACGAAGTTTCAGAAACCGAAGTAAAAGTTCCTGCTGGCTGGCTAATTGAACAGGCTGGTTTTAAGGGAAAACGTTTTGGCGATGCCGGAGTGCATAAAAATCAGGCTTTGGTTTTAGTAAATTACGGAAATGCAACCGGACAGGAAATTTTAGCGGTTTCGAGAGACGTTCAAAAAACCGTTTTTGACACTTTTGGAATTCATATTGAGGCAGAAGTGAATGTGATTTAAAACACGAATTTCACTAATTTTCACTAATTAAATAGATTAATTGTTGTTGTCACATCGAGCGAAGTCGAGATGCTTGTGCGTTGTAAAGGACTTCGACTACGCTCAGTCTGACAATAATATTAATTCGTGAAAATTCGTGTAATTGCTTCGCCTGTTCGCTATCGCTCGGGTTGTGGCAAAACACGGTCAAATTTTTCTTTTATGACAATAGAAAACATTTCCATAATAATAACAAATCCGGATGAAAAAGTTGCAGCAATTATAGAGGAATTGTCTGCAAATCTTTATCTTCGTTTTGGAAGCGATGAAAAAAATTCTTTCACAGACTGGCAGGTAAATAATTCGAAATATGTTTTTGTTATAGCCGAAATAGGAAATGAAATTGTGGGTTGCGGAGCGATAAGGCCTATTTCTGAAACTGTTGGTGAAGTAAAAAGAATGTATGCTAAATATCCGCGAAAGCAAATTGGAAAAACCATTTTAGCTTTTTTAGAAGATATAGCTTTAAAAAGAGGTTATCAGGAATTAATTCTGGAAACACGAGTAAAAAATACAGAAGCGACACAGTTTTACGAAAAACAAGGATATAAAGTTATTCCGAATTACGGAAAATATACAGATCGACCAGAGGCAATTTGTTTTGGAAAATCTTTAAAATAAAATTCATAAAAATGTATACTCCTACTATATACAAAGACGAAGATCCGGAATCGATCAGAACTTTTTTGAAAGAAAACAGTTTTGGAATTTTGATCAATCAAACTCACGCGAAATTGTGTGCAACACATATTCCGATCGAACTTGAATTGAATGCTGACGGAAAAGAAATTTTGCAGGGACATATTTCAAAACTGAATCCGCAAGCAGAAGGTTTTGCCGAAAACGATCAGGTTTTGGCAGTATTTACGGGTGCGCACGGTTACATTTCTTCTTCCTGGTACGATCACGAAAATGTACCAACCTGGAATTATATAGCCGTGCATGTTTACGGCCGCATTAAAATTGTTGACTACCAAACAGGAGTTGAACAACTCAAAAAACTAGTAGATAAATACGAAGCAAATTCTGCGAATCCGGTTAGGGTTGAAGATTTATCAGAAAAGACAATGCGCGAAGCGAGGGGGATTTTTGCTTTTGAAATTGAAATCGACGAAATTCAGGCGACTAAAAAACTATCCCAAAACCGTGACGATCATAATTATAAGAATATAATTTCGGAGTTGGAAAAAACCGAAAACCCTCAATCTATAGCTCTTGCAAAAGAAATGTCAAAATGCCGAAAGTAAATTGGTTTTAACCATTGAAAATTAGGAATTCATAAGTACATTTGCACTCGCAAGAGTCAGAAATTAACCGACATTAAAATCAGATGCTTATATATATATTTTACTTTTTTATTGCTATCGTTGTTGTGCAACTTTTTTATTATCTTGGAATTTTTGGCAAATTTGCTTTTGCCAAACCACAAACTATTACACCGAAAAATGTTCCGGTTTCTGTAATTGTATGTGCTAAAAACGAAGAAAATAATGTTAAAAATTATATTCCGCTATTAGCAGAACAAGACTATCCTGATTTTGAAATTGTTTTAATTGACGATGCTTCAAGCGATGAAACGCTGGAAGTTTTTGAAGAATATGAAAAAAAATATTCGAATATCCGTTTGGTTAAAGTACAAAACAATGAAGCTTTTTGGGGCAATAAAAAATATGCTCTGACATTAGGAATAAAAGCATCCAAAAAAGAATACCTACTTTTTACAGACGCTGATTGTTATCCAACTTCAAAGGACTGGATTACGGCAATGACTTCGCAATTTACCACTGAAAAAACGATTGTTTTAGGATATGGCGGTTATGAAAAAAAGGAAAATTCTTTATTAAACAAAGTAATCCGATTTGAAACTATCCTTACTGCTGTTCAGTATTTTTCATGGGCAAAATCCGGCTTACCTTATATGGGAGTGGGTAGAAATTTAGCCTATAAAAAAGAAGAGTTTTTTAATGTAAACGGTTTTATCGACCATATTCAGGTTCGTTCTGGTGATGATGATTTGTTTATCAATCAGGCTGCAACCAAAGACAATACAGCTATTGCATACAATCCTGTTGGTTTCACGTATTCCAAACCAAAAGAATCATACAAAGCCTGGTTTATTCAGAAAAGAAGACATGTTTCTACGGCAAACCATTACAAGTTTTTTGATAAAATGCAATTGGGTCTTTTTTATAGTTCACAATTATTTTTCTTTTTATTAGTTATATTATTATTGTCTTTCCAGTTTCAATGGATTGCTGTATTGGCATTATTAGCAACCCGTTATACAATTGCGTGGATTGTAATGGGGTTTTCTGCCGGAAAATTTAAAGAAAAAGATCTTAAAATTTGGTTTCCTGTGGTTGAAATCATGCTTATATTCACACAAATTAATATCTTTATAACTAATATCTTTTCAAAACCTGTACATTGGAAATAAATTCTAAAATAGAAAAAGCAAAAAAAGGCGACCAGATTGCCTTTACTTTTTTATTAGATTTTTATTGGAATGAAGTGTACAGCTTTATGCTGAAACGTACCGAAAACGAAACTACAGCAGAAGATATTACGATCGAAACTTTCTCAAAAGCTTTCGATAAAATTGGATCTTACAATTCTGAATTTCAATTCAATACCTGGTTAATTGCCATCGCAAAAAATGTTTATATTGATTTATTGCGAAAGAAAAAAACCAGTCTTTTTGTAGAAATTACAGATGCCGAAGACCAGCAAGCCTACAACATTGCCGATACTACTCCATCGGCAGAAGATGCTCTGATTAAAGAGCAAAATCTATCGCGTTTACTACAATGTATTAAAGAACTGAAACCTCATTATCAGGAAGTGATTCAACTGCGTTACTTTCAGGAAATGACGTATCAGGAAATTGCGCTCAAAATTGATGAGCCTCTAAGCAATGTAAAAGTAAAATTACTTCGAGCTAAAAAATTATTAGCAGAAATCATCGAACGTAATAGATAATTTATTATCTTTAGATAAAGAATAAACAATCTTCTTATTTATTCTTAAAATAGTATTAATTTAACAAACCAGTTCTTAATTTTCCGTCCTTAGTTACACACTAATCCATTTGGCTTATGATTTGATTTTTACTTAACCTTAAAACCCAATTAACTATGTCTAATTCTAGTATCTACGAATCCAAGTGGACCAATCTTGTTTTCGAAAACAAAAACAAAGAGTACGGAGCGTATCAATTACGCCAGGAGAATTCCAAAACAACTGTTACAGCCCTATTTGTAGCGTTGCTATTAATTGCAACTTTAGGAAGTATATCGATGCTGATTAGTAAACTTAGTCCCCCTGTAATTATAGATGGACCCACGATTATCGATGAACCAATAATTCCTGTATCAATGGACCCAACTATTGTACAGCCAAAAATCGAAGAAGCAGTGGCACCACCTATACAAGAAAGTGCTCCGGCATCAACCGAAGTACAATTAGTAAATCCGGTTGTAGTCCCTACAGATCAGGCAACAACGTCGACTATTGCAGCTGCGACAGACAATCATCCCGTTGTAGACAATGCCTCGACAGGAACAGGAACTACAACTAATGCGTTACCATCAACCGGTAGTGTAGGCGGAGATGCCGTTGAACCTGCAGATACAGGAAATTCAATTCTAAACACAGCCGTTTTAGACAAAATGCCTGAATTTCCGGGAGGAATGGCGAAGTTCTATACTTATGTTGGAAATAATTTTACAAGACCAGAATTAGATGCTGAAAGGACTTTAAAAGTGTATGTTTCGTTTGTAATCGAAAAAGATGGCTCTATAACTGACATCATGGTTAAAAATGATCCGGGTTATGGTGTTGGCAAAGAAGCTATTCGAGTTCTGAAATCATTAAAAACAAAATGGAGTCCGGGAATCTTAAACGGAAAAGCAGTCAGAACTGCTTACAATCTCCCAATAACAATAAAAACAGAAATGGAATAAATAATAAAAAGCAGAACTTCGGTTCTGCTTTTTTTATGGCTTTTTTTTTTTATTGAACCTTAGGAGATTAAGAAAGATTAATCTTTCGGTTTCTAATAAAAAATTTCGCAAATATAACCTCCAACTAAGACAAACTTGTATGTAATATTTTAATGGCAGAAAATAACTTCATTTTTTTTATTTTTAATTACTTTTATAACACAGAAAAAGAAATTCATTAAAACTAAAAATCAATAAAATGGGAATATTTTCAGCACTTCTTGGTAATGCAGGCGCAGTGAGTCAGGAAGATTTAATTAATAAATACGGACAGCTTTTAACCGATAATGAACAAGTTGAAATGGGTTTTAAACTAATCCGTGACACTTTTATCTTTACTAACAAAAGATTAATTCTGGTTGATGTGCAAGGAATCACAGGCAGTAAAACAGAATACAAATCAATTGCTTACAAAAGTATTACTCGTTTTAGCATCGAAACTGCAGGAACTTTTGATCTTGATGCCGAATTAAAAATTTGGGTTTCGAGCGAATTACAGCCAAGCATCGTAAAACAATTTACTAAATCAGTAAATGTGTATGAAGTGCAAAAAGTATTGGCCCACCACGTTTTAGGTTAATCAAAACAAATTAAAAAGCCCGGCAATTTTTGGAAATTGTCGGGCTTTTTTTTGACCAAATTCGAAATTATTATTTCTTTTTTGTTGTTGTCGTTTTTTTAACGGTCGTCGTTTTTTTCGTTGTTGTTTTTACAACCGGAGCAGTATTTACAATTTTTTGTTGTACATAAGCTTTATAAACACCATCTTTCTCGGCTCTTTTCTTAGCATCTTCAGCTCTTTGTTTAGAATCAGGATGTGAACTCATCATTTGATCAATAAAAGAGGCTTCGCTTCCTTCACTCATTTTAGCCAGAATTCTAAAAGCAGATTCTTCTGCATTTACGTTATAGCCGTTCTTTTTTAAGAAGTTATAAGAAAACAAATCTGCATCTGCTTCTTGCTTGCGGCTAAATTTACTATCGATAATGGCACTTCCTATTTTTCCTAACTGACTATCTGTAACACTTGCAATTGTTGTAGATTGAGAAGCTGCAGCATCCATTAAAGCTTCTTTTTTATAAGCTGCCTTAATCGCATCTCTTGAATCATTATTTGCAACGTGACCGATTTCGTGACCAATTACAGCCAGCAATTCATTGTCATCCATAATATCCATTAATCCTGAATAGACACGAACGCTTCCGTCTGCAGTTGCAAAAGCATTCACTTCTTTTAATTTGTATACTTTGTAGTTTAAAGTATAACCTTCACCGGTTGTATGTTTTCCAAAAACTTTGTTTAATCTTATTGCGTAACCATCTGTAGCGGCAGCGACCTCATTTTCAGTATCCATTTTATCCACTGCAGCTTTAGACAAAGCAGCGGCATCAGCATTACTAAAAGTAAAACCTGTAACTCCTTTTTGAACAGCTCCTATAGCTTTTTCTCCAAAATTAATTTGCGCATTCATTTTAGTAACTCCTAATGCAGCAAATAAAACGCCTATTACAATTAAATTCTTTTTCATGTTTTTTATAATTACAATTTAACAACAAATGTACTATTAAGAAAATATCATTTTATCTCCCGAAGAGTTATTTTTTAACAAATAAAGGTATAAATTTTAAATGAGTATAAATGAATCCGATATCACAATTATTGGTTATTTCAGAATAAAAGAATTAAAAAAGAACACTTTAGAAGATTGCACTATTTTTAAACACAAGATTTTAACATCTTATTCAAACAATTATTAAAACAAATCTCCACGAATCTGGTTTTAAATTAAATTATAAACGAATCTCCAAATAAACTACATTGCTTATCTTTGTACTTTGAATTTTGATATATGGAAACAGTCATTGAGAATATACCAACTGCAAAACCGAAATGGTTGAAGGTAAAACTTCCAATTGGACAAAAATATACTGAACTACGCGGCTTAGTTGATAAATACAGCCTAAATACAATTTGTACCTCCGGAAGCTGCCCAAATATGGGAGAATGCTGGGGCGAAGGAACTGCAACTTTTATGATTTTAGGAAACGTTTGTACGCGTTCTTGTGGTTTTTGCGGCGTAAAAACCGGAAGACCTGAAACGGTAGATTGGGACGAACCTGAAAAAGTAGCGCGTTCTATAAAAATCATGAACATTAAACATGCTGTTATCACAAGTGTTGACAGAGATGATTTGAAAGACGGCGGTTCTATTATCTGGATTGAAACCGTAAAAGCTATTCGCAGAATGAATCCGAATACGACTCTTGAAACTTTAATTCCGGATTTTCAGGGAATTGAAAGAAACCTTGACAGAATCGTAGAAGCAAATCCTGAAGTAGTTTCACACAATGTTGAAACTGTTCGTCGTTTAACACGCGAAGTACGTATTCAGGCAAAATACGATCGTAGTCTTGAAGTTTTGCGTTACCTGAAAGAAAAAGGAATCAACAGAACAAAATCCGGAATTATGCTGGGTCTTGGTGAAACTGAAGAAGAAGTTTTCCAGACAATGACCGATTTACGCAATGCAAATGTAGATGTTGTAACAATTGGCCAATACCTTCAGCCAAGTAAAAAACACTTACCTGTAAAAGAATTTATTACGCCGGAGCAATTTGCCAAATATGAAAAATTTGGTTTAGAATTAGGTTTCCGTCACGTAGAAAGCGGACCATTAGTTCGTTCTTCTTACAAAGCACAAAAACACATTTTATAAAAAAGGTTTATCCGTTTAATTGTTTAATCGTTTTGTCGTAATTGACGATAAACGATTAAACGGATCTACGATTAAACAAATAAACAAAAGTTGAAAACTAGAATTGCTATTAATGGTTTTGGAAGAATTGGCAGAAATTTATTTCGTCTTCTTTTAAACCATCCTGAAATTGAAGTTGTTGCGATCAATGACATTGCTGATAATATAACCATGTCGCACTTAATTAAGTACGACAGTATTCACGGTGTTTTGCCTTTTAAGGTAAGCCATGATGAAGAAAGCATTATTGTTGATGGAAAACATTTTTTATTTTTTCATGAAAAAAGCATTTCAAATTTAGACTGGAAAACTCACAACATTGATTTCGTCGTAGAATCAACCGGAAAATATAAAACTCACGAAGAATTAAATGCCCATATTATTTCAGGAGCAAAAAGAGTAATTCTTTCGGCTCCATCAGAAGTGGACACCATAAAAACGGTTGTTTTAGGCGTAAATGAGCATATTTTAGACGGGACTGAAACGATTGTTTCGAATGCGAGCTGTACGACAAACAATGCTGCTCCGATGATCAAAATCATTGATGAATTATGCGGAATCGAGCAGGCATACATTACAACGATACATTCTTACACCACAGACCAAAGTCTTCATGACCAGCCACATAAGGATTTACGCAGAGCAAGAGGCGCAAGTCAGTCGATTGTTCCTACAACTACAGGCGCAGCTAAGGCATTAACAAAAATTTTCCCTAAATTGCATGAAAAAATAGGTGGTTGCGGAATTCGTGTACCAGTTCCGGACGGTTCATTGACTGATATTACATTTAATGTAAAACGCGCCGTAACTATTGAAGAGATTAACCAGGCATTCGAAAAAGCCTCAACCACAAGTCTAAAAGGAATACTAGATTATACAGAAGATCCAATCGTTTCGGTTGATATCATTGGCAATACAAATTCGTGTTTATTCGACGCACAACTTACATCTGTTATCGACAAAATGGTAAAAGTGGTAGGCTGGTACGATAACGAAATTGGCTATTCATCACGATTAATAGATTTGATTTTACTGATGAGAAAAACATAAATTCATTGTAAAAGCATTGCAATACATGAAATACCACCTTTTAATTCTTATTAGTTTTTTTAATTCATTTTTGTATTCTCAAACTAAACAGAATATAGATAGTATTTCCTATTACAACAAATTGGCCAACACCAATCTGGAAATTAAAAAATACGATCAGGCTATTTTTTTCACACAAAAATCAATAGACTTTTGCAACACCAATCATGAATTTGAAGGTTTAGCAAATCAAACTTTTAAGCTGGGTAAAATTTATTACAACCAACAGAAATACGACGAAGCCTTAAAAAACTTTCACAAAAGTGTTTCTTTGTTTAAAAATGTAAAACCTACTTGTACCAAAGTTTTGGCATTACATTATATAGGTGCTTCCAACACTGCAAAAGGCAATCATCAAACAGCCGAAATTTATTATAGCAAAGCCCAGACTTTACTTAAAAAATTAAACATTGTTGACAGTGCCGAAGTTTTAAATTATCAAAAAGGTATTGCGTTTAAAAGCAGCAAAGATTTAAAATCAGCCCAAAAGACTTTTCAGCTAATTACTAAAAAACCGGACAATCCAGTTCTCTTAAAAACTAAAATTGATTCTTATTATCAGCTTGGTTTAATCGAAGATCAACTTAAGCAAAACGATTCGGCAATTATTTATTTTGAAAAAGCTCTGGAACTCAATTCAAAAACTACTGATTTAGTTCAAAAATCAAAGATTGTTCTGGCAATAAGCCAATATTATAAAGGAAAAAGAAACTTTGATCTCGCCTACTCTTATCTAAACGAACATTATCAAATTGAGAATTATATTTTAAAGCTCAAAAATGCTAAAATTGATTTTAATGAATTCGAAAAATTCAAGAAAAATCAATCTTTAAACAATACTTTAAAAAAGGAAAGTGAACAAAAAATTCAATTAAAAACCTATCGATATTCTAAACTTGTGAGCATTTTGGCTATTGCCTTAATTTCTATTTTATCGCTTTTGAGTTTGGCCTTATATAAAAATAATATTATTCGAAATCAGAATAACTTACTTTTGAGAGAAAAAAACAAAGAACTTATTCTTGCCAAAAACAAAGCAGAAAAAGCATCACAGGCCAGATCTGAATTTTTATCAACTGTAAGTCACGAACTTCGGACTCCGCTAAATGCCATTAACGGAATCACGCATTTATTACTGGAAGATAATCCCAAAAAAAATCAATTGAAATATCTGGAATCTCTAAAATTCTCCGGAAATTATCTTACTACTTTTATTAATGAGATTCTTGAGATTAACAAAATAGATTCTGCAAAAGTCGAAATCGGGAAAATTAGCTTCAACTTAAAAGAATTACTTTATAATATTCAGGGCTCTTTAAAAGAATTGGCGACGGCTAATAAAAACTATTTCAACCTTCAAATAGACAAAGAAATTCCCGATCATTTAATTGGCGATCCGACTAAAGTATCGCAAATTGTGATGAATTTAATCAACAATGCTTTAAAATTCACGCAAAACGGACATGTAAATGTAATTGCAAAATTATTTTCTAAAACCGATGAAAATGCAACGGTTTTCTTTGAAATTATCGATACCGGAATTGGTATTCCTGAAGACAAACTGCAAAGTGTTTTTGAAAGTTTTTCACAAGGTTCTATCGAAGTGAACAGAAAATATGGCGGAACGGGTTTAGGCTTGACAATTGTAAAAAAATTAATTGAGCTTTTAGGCGGCGAAATCAAAGTAAAAAGTGAAGTTGGAAAAGGTTCTGCTTTTACTTTCAAATTGGATTTCAGCATCAATAATGAGCCAATGGAAAAAATTGAAGACGCAAAATCATATAGTGACGCACAACTCAAACACAAATCGATTTTGCTGATTGAAGACAATAAAATCAATCAGATGATTACCAGAAAAATGCTGGAAAACAAAGCGATTTCATGCGAAATAATTGATAATGGCGAAGAAGCCGTTGAACTTTTAAAAGTAAAACATTTTGATATGATTTTGATGGATGTTCATTTACCGGGAATCAACGGAACTACGGCTACGAAACAAATCAGAGAATTTGACAAAACTACTCCTATTATTGCATTAACAGCCATTTCGCTTGACGAAAACAGAGATATGCTTTTAGCGTTTGGGATGAACGACGTTATTACAAAGCCCTTTGTACCGGACGAACTTTATTATACAATTGCTAAATTCTTAGATTAGTTATTTTTTATGTACTCAAGAATCGTTGTATCAAAATTTTGCTGATTATTGATAAAAGTACTTTTGATAGGAAGATAATACAATTGAGAAATCAGTTTTGAATCTTTTAAGCGAACATAATCTTTTTCTGTTGTAATGATTTTTTTGTTTTGCGCTTTATTTTGGATCATTTCTAAATCTTTTTCAGAAAAATGATGATGATCCGGAAAAGTCAGGCATTCGTCATTTTCATTTTTTAGATAATCAAAAAAAGGTGTTGGTTTTGCAATTCCGGCCAAAAGTAATTTCGATTCTGATTTAATTTCGCTTACGGCAATTTTGCCCTCTTTTCCATAAATCGCGTCATCATAATCTATAAAGGTAAAATACAATTGTTGCGAACAGCTTAGTTTTAATTTCTTCCAGATTTCACTTTGTTTTTCATCAGATAAATTTCTCGGGCATTTTGTGACAATTACAATTTTGGCGCGATTGGCTCCGCTTCTGCTCTCACGCAAATTTCCGGTTGGCAGCATAAAATCATCGGCATACAAATCATCATAAGATGTCAGTAAAATATAAAAACCGGCTTTTACTTTTCGGTGTTGATAAGCGTCGTCTAATAAAATTATCTGAGGTTTTTCTTTTTGAGAAAGTAATTGCGTAATTCCGTTTGTTCGGTTGGCATCAACTGCAACCTGAATATTGGGGAATTTTTGGTAAAACTGAAAAGGTTCATCACCCAGAATTTCAGCATTTGAAGCTGCAACAGCCAAAACAAAACCTTCAGATTTACGTTTGTAACCACGGCTTAAAGTAGCAACTTTATATTTATCAGATAATAATCGAATTAAATATTCAATTTGAGGTGTTTTTCCGGTTCCGCCAACGCTTAAATTTCCAACCGCAATAACCGGAATATCAAATGAAGCTGACTTTAGAATTCCTTTATCAAAAAGAAAATTTCGGACTGAAGTAATGAATCCGTATAATATCGCGAATGGGAAAAGTAATTTTCGAAGTATGTTCATTTTACGAAAGTATGATATTTAAATTTTTATCACAAAATTATTAGTTACTTCAATTTTTCAAATGCCTTAGTATTGATAAGTGATTTCATCTGAATAATTGCAATTTCATTCAATTTCAACAATCTCTCTGCTTGATCTATTTCTTGTTGTATTAGCATAGCATTAATACTCTCAAGATTTGATAGTACAACTAATTGCTCTATTGAGGCAATATCTCTAATATTACCTTTTTGATCAGGATTTTCAATGCGCCATTGTTTTGCAGTTCTTCCAAATAGCGCAAGATTTAACGTATCAGCTTCATCGGCATACACAAAATTTTTTTGACTTCCTGATAAGGCTATCGGAATTAAATTTTCCTTTATTGCATCAGTATGTATTTTGTAATTAATTTTAGAAATTGTCCTTTGCAAATTCCAATCTAAATTTTTGGTTTTATTCTCATCTTCTTTTAAACGCTGAAACTCTTTAATAATATAAAGCTTAAACTCAATAGAAATCCAGGAAGCGAATTCGAATGCAATGTCTTTATGTGCATAAGTTCCTCCATATCTTCCTGCTTTTGATATTATCCCTATGGCATTTGTAGCTTCAATCCATTTTTTAGCAGTCATTGTAAAACTATTCAACCCAGCCTGCTTTTTAAACCCGTCGAATTCGACGGGGTTAAAATCAGGATTATTTAAAACTTCCCAAAAGCCTAAAAGTTCTATTGTATTTCTGTTTCTCAACCAATTTTTGATAATATCATCAATATGATCGGGATCTTTGTAGCGTGCAATATCAGTTATACAAATATAATCTTGTTCTAAGTTCGAGAGCAATGAAATTGAGTTACCATTCACCTCCATTTTATTCAATTTTGCCATACATCATTTTTATAATGTTAATCTGTTTTTTTAAAAGAGCAATAACACCTGTCATTATTTCTGTAATAAAAACAAGAAAAAACTTACGAAGTGTATTCGTTTCACGAAAGTATAATTTTTTTCGTTAATTTGTTTCAACTTAAAGTTTCAATTTACAATGTAAACCTGAAACGTTGAAACCTGAAACAAAATTTTAAAAATGAAAATCAAAGATATATTAGCAGTTCTCGAAGAAATGGCACCTTTGGCTTACGCCGAGGATTTTGACAATGTTGGACTTTTAGTTGGAAATTCTGAAACTGAAAGTACGGGCGTTTTAGTTTGTCACGATGCTTTAGAGACCGTAATTGACGAAGCTATTGCTAAAAACTGCAATTTAGTTGTTTGTTTTCATCCGATTTTATTCTCCGGAATTAAAAAAATAACCGGCAAAAACTATGTGGAACGCGCAATTTTAAAAGCCATTAAAAATGATATTGCGATTTATGCCGTTCACACTGCTTTGGACAATCATTCGGCAGGAGTTAATAAAATTTTCTGTGATGCTTTGGGTTTGATAAATACCAAAGTTTTAATTCCGAAACAGAATTTCATTCAAAAATTAGTCACTTATACCGTTCCTGATAATGCACAAAAAGTACGTCAGGCATTGTTTGATGCTGGAGCGGGAACGATTGGAAATTACGATAATTGCAGTTTTAACTCTAACGGAATCGGAACTTACAAAGGAAATTCTGAAAGCAATCCTGTTATTGGAGAACGCCACGAATTGACAGAAACGGAAGAAATAAAAATCGAAGTTACTTTTGAAAAACATTTGCAATCCAGAATTTTAAAAGCACTTTTTGCTAATCATATTTATGAAGAAGTGGCTTATGAAATCTATGATTTACAAAACTCGCATCAAAATATCGGCTTGGGAATGATTGGTGAATTTGAAACTGAAATGGATGAAAAAGAGTTTTTATTATTTGTAAAAGATAAAATGATTGCTGACGGAATTCGACATTCTGACTTTACAGGAAAAAAAATAAAGAAAGTTGCTGTTTTGGGAGGCTCTGGAAGTTTTGCTATCAAAAATGCAATTATGGCGGGAGCAGATGCTTTTTTGACCGCTGATTTAAAATACCATCAGTTTTATGAAGCCGAAAACAAGTTACTTTTGGCAGATATTGGTCATTTTGAGAGCGAACGCTATACAAAAAACTATATTGTTGATTATCTTCGAAAAAAAATCCTTAATTTTGCCATCATTTTATCAGAAGAAAATACAAATCCAGTTAAGTACTTATAGAATATGGCGAATACGAAAGAATTAAGTGTTGAGGACAAGTTAAGAGCAATATACGATTTACAGCTTATTGACTCTAGAATTGACGAGATCAGAAACGTAAGAGGAGAACTTCCTTTAGAAGTGGATGATTTAGAAGATGAAGTTGCAGGTTTGAGCACTCGTTCAGAGAAACTGAAAGGTGAACTTGAAGTGATTGAAGATCTTATCAAAGCAAAGAAAAATGCTATTGATGAGCACAAAGAGGTTATCAAAAAATACACAAAACAACAAGAATCAGTTCGTAATAACAGAGAATTTAATTCTTTGACTAAAGAGGTTGAGTTTCAGGAATTAGAAATTCAATTGGCTGAAAAGCAAATCAAAGAAATGAAAGCTTCTATCGAACATAAAAAAGAAGTTATTTCTAACTTAAAAGAAAAACTTGACGCAAAAAGTTCACATTTAAAACATAAAAAATCTGAATTGGATGCTATCATGGCTGAAACTCAAAAAGAAGAAATTTTCTTATCTGAGAAATCGGCTGAGTTTTCTGGTCAGATTGAAGAAAGATTATTGGCTGCTTACAACAGAATCAGAAGCAGTGTTCGTAATGGTTTAGCTGTTGTTTCTATCGAAAGAGGAGCTTCTGCAGGATCATTCTTCACTATTCCGCCACAAACTCAGGTTGAGATCGCTTCAAGAAAGAAAATCATTACTGATGAGCACTCTGGAAGAATTTTGGTTGACAGCGCATTAGCTGAAGAAGAAAAAGAAAAAATGGAACAATTGTTCTCTAAATTCTAAATATAAAATCCCGATTTAATCGGGATTTTTTTTTGCTTAAAATTTTCCGTCAATATTTCACTAATTTTTAAATACTAAGAATAAAAATTCGTGCTAAATTTGTGAAATTCGTGGCGATACTTTTTAGATCCCATTTCGAATAATTATAATATTAATTAAACCATTTGTTTTGGGAATAAAAAAAGGAATTCGTTTTATTACATTAAAATCAGTCGGGCAATATATCAACTTCCTGAGTTACGTTCGCCCGCAAAAAGCTGTTGCACTTTCTTACGCACTTTTTAGTCAGCCCAGAATTGGAAGATTACAAAAAGACACTTTACCTAAAGTTTTAAGAAATACTCAAACAGAAACGTTTCATCATAACGATCATCATTTTCAGACGTATATCTGGAAAGGAAATGAAACCAAAATTCTTTTAGTTCACGGTTGGGAAAGTAATGCTTCGCGCTGGAAAAAAACTTTACCGCATCTTCAAAAATCTGGGAGTACTATAATTGCGATCGATGCTCCGGCACACGGACAAAGCAGTGGAAAGGAATTTAATATTCCGCTTTACGCCGAATTCATCAATAAAGCCGTAGAAAAATATCAGCCGACTATCATTATTGGACACTCAATTGGCGGAGCGGCCTGCGTTTATCATCAATATTTGTTTCCCAATACAAGCATTAATAAAATGGTGATTCTTGGTGCGCCTTCGGATTTGAAAACTTTGATTGACAATTACATTTCGATGTTGAGTTTAAATACCAAAATGTTTTCACTTTTAGAAAGTCGGTTTTTAACCCATTTCAATTTTAAAATTGAAGATTTCTCAGCACAAAAATTCGCTTCTCAATTTAATGTTGCAGGATTTATTGCGCATGATACTTCAGATAATGTTGTTGCATTTGCAGAAGGTAAAAAAATTGCCAGTAACTGGAAAAACAGTCAGTTTATTGAAACCAAAGGTTTAGGCCACGGAATGCATGATGATGAATTGTATACAAAAGTAATGGCCTTTTTGTTTGCTGAAGTTTCTGAGCCAGTAAGTCGTTAAGGCACTAAGCTTTGCTTATTCTTGTCATCCTGAGCGTAGTCGAAGGAACATAAGCAGCTCGACAAAAGATTGACGATTTTCTTCACGGAGTTTCTTGTGTTTCCTTCGACTTCGCTCAGGATGACAAAACATTGTCTACACAACTATCTTAAAGTATTTCAATAGCTCTTTCTCTCCTTTTCCGGTAACAATTATTGCTCTGGAATTTTTTGTTTTTCTGATCCAGTCTTCGGTTATCATTTTGTTTAAAATCATTGCTCCTACTGAACCTGCGAGATGATTCCTTCTTTCGCTCCAATCCAGACAGGGTTTTAAGAATATTCGTTTTTGTTTTTGGGCTTCTTCTAGATTAATTCCAAAATCACTAAACCATTTTTTGCCTTCGGAACTGATTTCAAAAGCATCATTTTTATTTAAAATTATTTTTTGCTCTAATAAACTATCCGTTAAAGCGACGCCAATTTTTCCAGCCAAATGATCGTAGCAACTTCTGCAATATTTTATTGGAGGATAATTTTCAGTTTCTTTTTTGGATGTAATTTCCGGTTTCGGAATCAGGTTTGCCATTGCTTCTACGGCGTATGCAACTTCTTTACTTGAAAATCTGTAATATTTGTGACGTCCTTGTTTTTCAACAGAAAGTAAATTCCCTTCGAGAAGTTTGGTCAGGTGCATACTTATATTTTGCGGAGATGTATTGGCAATAATTGCCAGTTCTGTTGCGGTAAAAGCTCTTCCGTCAAGCAATGTCCACATGATTGCCGCGCGCGTCGTATCTCCTATTAATGCTGCTGTTTTTATAAATTGATTTTCCATAGTTCAATACAGAATGAAGTATTACTTTGTAAAGTTAAATAACTTTGATAAAAAATAATTTATGCCGTCAACTTTATTCCTTCAATCTGATATTCCAGATCCTTATTCAGTTTATAAATTGGCTTTGGATAAAAATCCTGTTTATTGGGATGAAACCAATCAAATCTGGGCTATTTATTCTTATAAATTTTGTGTTGAAATTTTAAAAAATACGTTAGCTGAGATTCCGATTATAAATCCAAATAATCAACAAAACCTGAATGAACATGCTTTAAAAGTCCTGACGCATTTAACTCGTTTATCAAATGGAATTCAGCATGAAATTACTCGTGAAGTCGCCATTTCCTTATTTTCTAACATGAAATCTATTGCTATAAATCAACTTATTTCTCAATTGATTCAAAATGATCTAAATGGAAATGAAATGGATTGGGTCAATTCGGTTTGCAAAAAACTACCCGTTCTTAGTCTTTTAAAAAGTTTTGGTTTTGACGAAAATGACTCAAATTTTATTATTGAAAAAATAGAATCTTTCAGTAAAATAATGCTTCCAAAAAAGACGAAAGAACAAGTCCAATTAATAAATGAAAATGCTGAAAAATTATATTTAATTATCGAAAAACATCTTTCTTCTCTACCATTTTACAAACCTTTATTAATCAAAATATCAGATCAATACAATTTTTCAACAGAAAAAATCATTTCAATAATTGTAAGCAATTTTATTGGTTTACTAATTCAGAGTTTTGATGCCGGCCGCGGAATTTTGAGCAATTCGTTATTGCAGCTTATTCAGCAAAAAAGTCTTTCCGAAAAAATTCAGATTGAAAAATTGGTTGTAGAAACATTTCGCTTTGATCCTCCAATTCATAATACACGACGAGTTGCGGCGGCAGATTTTCACATCGGCGAAAGCCAAATTAAAAAAGACGATTCGATATTAATTGTCCTGGCTTCGGCAAATCGTGATTCTCATAAATTTGAAAATGCAATGGATTTTGATATGGAAAGAATCACTAACAACGAAAACCTGACTTTTGGAATTGGCGGCCATATGTGCCTGGCAAAATATTTCGCTATTAATTTAGCAACAGAAACTTTGTATTATTTAGTAAGTGAATATAAAGCGATTACTTTATTAGAAAACAACATTGAATACGAACCTTTAATTAATGCCAGATTACCTAAAAATATCTGGATTTCAATTCAAAATTAAAATATAAAATTTATGATAGCAGTAATTTTTGAAGTCGTTCCAAATGAAGGAAAAAAAGAAGAATATCTGGATATTGCCGCCAGATTGAGACCTGAATTAGATCATATCGATGGATTTCTTTCGATAGAACGTTTTCAGAGTTTTAGCAATCCTCAAAAAGTTTTGTCTTTGTCTTTTTGGAGAGACGAAGAAAGCATTCAACAATGGCGAAATCTCGAAATTCATCGTTATGCGCAGGCAAAAGGCCGAAATGAAATTTTTAAGGATTATCATTTAAGAATCGCGCATGTTGTTCGTGATTATGGAATGTTTGACAGGGAAGAGACTCCTGAAGATAGTTCTGAGTTTCATTCTTAAGAAAGGTTAAAGAGGCAGAGGTTCAAAGGGACAGAGATTTTCTTTGAGGTTCTAAGATTTCAAGTTTTTTTCTTTAGGAAAAATCTAAAATTCTTAGAATGCAACAATCTAAACTCTAAAATCTAAACTCTAAAATTGAATTTTTCCTTACTTTTGCAAGATGGAAGAGAATTTAAAACGTCTGAATAAATTTATTGGAGAAACCGGCTATTGTTCTCGTCGTGAAGCCGATAAATTGATTGAGGAAGGACGTGTGACAATAAATGGCGTTGTGCCTGAAATGGGAACAAAAGTTTCGCCACATGATGAAGTGCGTATCGATGGTAAATTGATTGTTGAGAAACATGAAAAATTGGTTTATCTGGCATTTAATAAACCGGTGGGAATTGAATGCACAACAAATTTAGAAGTTAGAAACAATATTGTGGATTATATCAATTATCCTAAACGTATTTTCCCGATTGGAAGATTAGACAAAGCCAGTGAAGGACTGATTTTTATGACGAATGACGGTGATATTGTCAACAAGATTTTGCGCGCCAGAAACAATCACGAAAAAGAATATACGGTTACAGTAAACAGGCCAATTACAGATCGTTTTATTGAACGAATGGGAAATGGTGTTCCGATTTTGGATACCGTTACGAGAAAATGTAAAGTGGAACAAATTAGCAAATATACGTTCAAGATTATTCTGACTCAGGGTTTAAACCGTCAGATTCGTAGAATGTGTGAGTATTTGGGTTATGATGTAACGGCTTTAAAACGTATCAGAATCATTAATATTTCATTGGATATTCCGGTTGGCCGATATCGCGATTTGACTGATGCTGAGATTAAGGAATTAAATACTTTAATTGAGCCATCGAGCAAAACTGAAGAAGCCAGTTTGCCAAAAGAAGAAGCACCAAGACGAAGAACTGAATTCATTTCAAAACACGATCCCCGATTTAAGAAAAAAGGAGATTATTGATTTCTATAAAACCAAAAATCCTTCAGATAAATGAAGGATTTTTTAGTTTTATATTATTTCTGCTAACAAAGCAATTATCTTAAGATTCGAAAGTTTTTGACAAAATCTTTGTATTTATCGCTCAGGGTAACTTTATGGTTTCCTTTTAAAATAACGAGATTGTCATTTACAATTATTTCTTCGATTTTGCTTAGGTTTACAATATAATTGCGGTGTGTCTGGCAAAATTTATTTGGATCTAAAAGCTGAATAATTTTAGTGAGCGAAATTAGAATTACAAATTTTTCGACATCGGTAATGATGTTACAATATCGGTCTTCTACTTCGATGTACACAATATCCTCGATTCGGACTTTCTTTAGCGATTTATTTTTTTTGATAAAAAGCGTATCGTTGCTTATTACCGTATTCTGATCTTCACTATGAAAAACATTGGTTTGCTCGTAGAATTTTTCAACAGCCATTTCCAATGCATACAAAATTTCAAGCTCATTGAAAGGCTTCATTAAAAAACTGAAAGGCTTTGTTAGTTTTGCCCTCTCAAAAATTTGTCGGTCTTTTGAACTCGTTAAAAAAACAAACGGTTTTACACCATTTGGAACGATGTTTATGGTTTCTGCAAAAGTAATTCCGTCTGGTTTTCCATCCAAAAAAACATCAATCACAACGATGTCAATTGCATTTTGGTAAAACATTGTGAGCGCGTCCTGATAGGTACGTGCGATTCCAACAATATTATAATTATTTTCGTTAAGTACTTTTACAAGTGCATCACTTTCTGAAGGAGTATCTTCAATAATAAGTACGTTAATATTATCCATGATTTTTAAACTTTGGCAATATTATAATCATTTTAGTTCCCACATTTTCTTCGCTTTCTATTTCGAGTTTTCCGCCATTTTTGCGAATCAAGCTTTTGCACAATTGCATTCCCAAACCGGTTCCTATTATGTCGTCATTTTTCTTTTTCGAAAGCAAAACTGTTTCTTTTAATAATTCCTGTCTTGTTGAATCATTCATTCCCAATCCGGTATCTTCGATCACTAAATAACAAAGCTCTTCTGATGAAGGTCTTGAATAAATGGAAATCGAGCCATTTTCTTTTGAGAATTTAATTGCGTTATCCAACATATTCCGAATAATGATTTTAAGCGAATCCATATCTGCAAAAACATAATCTGTTTTAGAAACATCACTTTTAAAATCGATATTGGCGTTTAACATCAATGGTTTATAATTGTATTCTACATGTTGTACAATTGTCGCCAAGTGCAATGATTCCTGATAAAAATAAGCTTGTTTGGTTTGCAGTAAAGCCCAATTAAGCAGGTTATCCAGCAAATTATAAGCGCCATTTGCAATTGTGCTGTTATTGTGCAGCAAAACATCGAGTTCTGTAAAATTTTTGCTTTCCAGATTCTCCATCAATTTACCATTACTTGTTTTTAGTGCATTTACGGATGATCTTAAATCGTGGCTTACAATAGAAAATAGTTTATCTTTTGTAGCGTTTAATTCGTCCAACTCGTTTTTCTGAGCGAGAATGATTTTATTGTTTTTGATTTTTTGTCTGTAAAAATAAACTCCGGTTCCAAACAATACTAAAAGTAAAAGAGACGAAATAATAAAACCATTCCTTTCGGCGATTTTTGCTTTATTCTCTGCTGCAAGAACGTCTACTTCTTTTTGTTTTTGTTTAACTGCAAATTTCTTTTCTAAATCTGCAATTGCCCAAACTTTATTTTGATCGTTTAGGGAATCTTTCCATTGTTCAAATTCTTTTCTGTAAGCTAATGCAGCAGGAAAATTTTTTCTGTTTTCTTCTACTACTGCCATATTTTTGGTTGCAGTACGTTTAAGTTCAAACGATTTTATTTTTTTTGAAAGATTATAAGCTTTTGTATAATACGGAATTGCCTGTGAATCTTTAAATTGTTGATAATACAAACTAGCAATATCCATATATGAGCCAACAAGAAGCAAAGTGTCTTTTTTAATTTCTTGTAATTCAGCACTTTTGAATAAATATTTTTCTGCATTGTCAAATTTTTCAATATGCAAATAACACAGTCCAATATTATGCAAAACAATGCTGTTATTCATATCGTAAAAAGGATTTTCTGAAACTTTCTCAATTTGATGAAAATAATCTAATGCTTCTTTAAATTGCTTTTGTTGCAGTGCTATTTCACCCAATTTCATTTTAACTCTATAAAAAAACTTAAAGTCTTTTGAAATTTTACCAAACTCTTTTTTAGATTCCTTAATGAGCTTTTTTTCCTGAAAACTGATTCCTCTAAAATAATGACAGTAATCTATAATCTCTTTATTTTTTGAATAACTCACAGCCTTCATTGAATACACAAGCGTTGAATCCCAATTGCTTTCTCTAAAAAAACTCTGAGCTTTATCAAAATTAATATTCTCCTTAAACTGTCTTGATTTTGCTTTAATTTCTATATCCATTGAAGAACCCACTTTTTGTTGCTTCTGGGGAAAAAGAAAAAACGAAACGAAAAATAATATTGAACTACTAAACAATCTAATTTTAGTCATTATACTGTTATGCTTATATTTATCAAATATTAATTGCATAAAAGCACCATAAATAATTATGGCGCTTTTATTATTTACAATGAGAGTTAAATCAATTAATTACCCGTGTTGTACATTTGTTTCCGTTCCTCTTGAAGTTTCAGGATCTATATCCCAAAGAAAAGTTTGAATTGTTTTTACATTTGCCAATTGCCCTATAAAATATTCAGCTTTTGCTTCAAAAGTAATTTCATGAATAGTAAAATCTTTTGAAACTTTTTCCGGAGTATCGTAAGCTATAAAAAATTGCAATTGTGCATTTCCATCAAGATCTATGTAACAGTTTTGAAAAACTCTGCATTTGAAGTCCACATTTGCTGTAGTCAAATCTACATATACAACAGCTTTTGCGGTCAGACTGTTTTTTTTAGAATCATAATAGGCTTCTACATATGGAGACAAAATTCCTAAAGATTTTCTTTTTGGAAATGAAACTTTACCAACCTCAGGATACGATATTTCTTCTGCTGTTAATGCAATCCCTGGTGGATCAATATTATCTTTTTTTAATGTAGGGGTAATGTTTGTCATGGGTTTTGTTTTTAGGGTTAGACTTATTGATTAATTATGTTTTTAAGAAATATCTCACTTTATAAAAGTAAAAATATATAAAATTTTAAATTTTCAAAAATCAAATATAGTAAACAATTTCCTAATAAGTTTTAAGCCTTTGTAATAACTCTATTAATTAACATTCAGTCTTTAATTTCTTTAATAAATAACAACTTACATTAACTCATATTGCTAAAAAAATCCCATTCAGATTTGAATGGGATTTTTTTTAGCCTTTATTTTTTCTCATTTAAAAATTCATAATACAATATCTTCGATAAAACAGTTTGATTTTGATATCTTTTAATTTCTTCTTCTCGCCAATTTTCACTGTATTGTCCATCGAGCTTTTGAAGTGAAAAATATTCCCGACGGGTTTCGTCGTTAAAATTCAGACTGCTCAAAAATCCTGGTTCAACTCCTTTGTTTACAGAAATGTTATAATTTGTAATTAGATTTCCCCAGTTAAAAAAGCTGCACAAAAGTACTGTTCCGTAAAAGTACCAAACCATTTGATTGAAAAGATAGGCGTTTGTTTTTTGTTTGGTTATTTTCAAAAAGGCATAAACCAAACCAATAATCGCGAGGATTAAAAAAGCATACACTCCCAATCTTTTATAAGTTAATCCGAAGAATGAAACGTATTCTGAGTTTTTTATTGCGGTACTCAAAATTAACACTCCGTTTAGAACGATCCAGATTTTTGAGAGGCGTTTTAGATTTGTTGCTTTTTCATCAAAATTAAATCCACCTTTAAAGTAAAACAGAATCACTCCAACAGCCATAACAATAGAAAAAATAATGGCATTTACTCTTTCGTGCGTGTCTGCGCTTAATTTTGAAGCTTCGATTACTTCAAAAAATTGTTCGTAATTGTAGGTTACAATAAAAATTAAAAGCATCAGATTTAAAAGCAGTAAAGTTATTTCGCCACTCTTTCTTTCAAAATTTAAATCCAGAAATGAGAACGTGTTTTCATGTGTAAACTTTACTTCATCTGTAAATTCATTATCTAATTTTGAATTTACTTCATAAGAAACTTCAGGAATCCAGTAATTCCAAAAAGTGAACGAAATATAAAATCCTAAAACAGTAATTACAAGCAATTGCCAAATATCAAGATCTAATTGGTAATCTGTAAACAGGGAAGAAAAATGATCGCTTCCAAAAGAATACACGATGAAAAAAAGTGCAACAAAAACAACGGGAATGATAAAATAAGCAATTATTTTCTTGGCAAAATCATTGTGTATTTTCTTTTCAGGAAGCCATTGACTGAAGAGAAAAACACGTCCTAAAGATGTGATTCCGTTTACAAACACAAGCGGAAAAACCTGCAGTACTTTAAGCTCTGTTTGATGCGTTTTAAACTGCAGAAAAACGATCGACATGAACAAGGCCAGAAACGATACAAAATCACCGTACCAGGCAAAAGCAAAACAGGACAAAACTGAGGTAAGCACTAAAACCAAATGTGAACGATCTGTAAACCGATCCTGAAAGAAATAACAAATCAAGCCTGTTAAAACCAGTCCGAAAATAGCGAGGTTAACTCCTATTGATTCCTTGTAAAAAAGCAGCGTAAATATGAGGCTGCAAACGAAGATAAAATGATGTTTTTTCATGTTTATTAAATTTAAAAGTACTTTGTGTTTCAAAGTATTTGGGTAAAAAATTTTGATTATTTAGATTTCATTAATTTTTCAAGGCTGTTTAAGTGTTCTTTAAAGGCTGCACGTCCTCTATCTGTCACTTTATAAGATGTTCTGGGCTTTTTACCCACAAATTCTTTTTTAATTTCAATGTATTCTGCTTTTTCTAAGGCTGTGGAATGACTTGCTAAATTTCCATCCGTGATGTCTAAAAGGGTTTTCATTTCTGTAAAATCAATCCATTCATTCACCATCAGAATAGACATAATCCCTAATCTGACGCGGCTTTCAAAATCCTTATTTAACTTATCAATGATTCCCATTGGTTTATTTGTATTTTTTGAACATTATTAGTCCGTACAAGATATGCAAAATTCCAAAACCAATGATCCAAAAAATCAATCCATATCCAACGAAAAACAAGGAAATACAACCCAGAATAAGCTGGCTGAAACCTAAATATTTTACGTCTGAAAAGGTATATTTTTCGGCGTTTATCAAGGCTAATCCGTAAAAAATTAAAGTGCTTGGTGCTACTAAAATAAAAATCTTATGGTAAATCAATGCCAGGCAAAATATTCCGCCAATGAATAAAGGAATGGCCAAATTGAAAAGCATTTTTTTGGTTGCCGTTGTCCAGATAGGCAAATTGTACTTTTTACTTTTTCTGATTGTAAAAAAGATTCCAAAAACAAAAGCAGCAATTAAAATGATAATCCCACTTGTGATTAATTCAGAAACCAAATTGCCATCCAGCAAAATGTGTTCTCCATCAAGATAGTTTATTCCGTTTATTTTGAATAACTGATAAACATACAAGCCGCCAATTAAGGCTGACAATCCTGCAAATACTCCTGAGAGTCCGCTTAAAGATATAAATCTGGAAGAGCGCTCCATCATGGAACGAATATGTGATAAATCTTCTTGATGCTTCTGATTCATAATTAAAGTACTTTGAGTTACAAAGTTATTATTTATTTTGAATTGACAAATAAAAAATTGTCTTTTTATTTTATGTGATTGAAATTTATACCTAGAAAGTCTTGAAAATCTTGCGGGAAACGGGGCTTATCGATTCGTAATGAATGTGTTTTGTGGAGAAAAGATGTAATCCCTACGGGATATTTTTTCTGCGGGATTTTTTTTGCTACCAATATTTAATTCCTAACGGAATATCTCATAGGGATTAAATATTGATAGAAAATAATTTAACACTACCAATATTCAATTCCTAACGGAATATCTCGAGAGATAAATATTGTTAGAAAATAATTTAACGCTTAAAATATTCAATTTCTAACGGAATATCTCAGAGAGATTAAATATTGGTAGAAAATAATTTAACGCTACCAATATTCAATTCTTAACGGAATATCTCAGAGAGATTAAATCTTGGTAGAAAATAATTTAACGATACCAATATTCAATTCTTAACGGAATATCTCAGAGAGATAAATATTGTTAGAAAATAATTTAACGCTACCAATATTCAATTCCTAACGGAATATCTCATAGTGATTAAATATTAATAGAAAATAATTTAACACTACCAATATTCAATTTCTAACGGAATATCTCGGAGAGATTAAATATTGGTAGAAAATAATTTAACGCTACAAAAATTCATTTCTAACGGAATATCTCAGAGAGATTAAATATTGGTAGAAAACCAATTTAACGCTAAAATATTCAATTTCTAACGGAATATCTCAGAGAAATTAAATATTGGTAGAAAATAATTTAACGCTACAAATATTCAATTCCTAACGGAATATTTCGGAGAGATTAAATATTGGTAGAAAAACAATTTAACCATGCTTTTTTTGTCCTGTTAAGGACTACATATTTTGAATTATCCCTAATTAGTTAAAACCTACAAGGCTTTGGAAACCTTGCAGAAATGGGAAGTTCTTATGGATTGCATTTGCGTGAGGGATAGAAGCAATCCGCCGCAGCGGAGCGGATAGCCCGACCGTATCCCGATAAGCGGGCGAATATGCGCAAAGTATGTTTGCCCGCTTATCGGGATACGGTCGGGCCCAACTTATAAAAACAAAAAACCTACTCGATGGAATAGGCTTTTGTTTATAAATGAGAAATTATGTTATCAAAACCATCTTCGGCGCTTGAATAAAAAGACACCAAAAGAAGATAAGATTACGGAAACAAATAAGAGTATCCAAATGCCGTATTTACTTTCTTCTAAGCCATTTGGCACGTTCATTCCGTACAAACTCGCGATTAAAGTAGGAATCATTAAAATGATGGAAATGGATGTCATTTGCTTCATGATATTATTCATATTGTTCGAAATTACCGAGGCATAAGCGTCCATCATTCCGGTTAGGATATTGCTGTAGATATTGGCCGTGTCCTGCGCCTGACTTAACTCGATTTCGACGTCTTCTAATAAATCCGGATCGTAATCTGCTTTGTACGCTTTTAAGTTTTTAACGCGATGAAACAAAACGTCGTTTGCTTTTAATGATGTTATAAAGAATACTAAACATTTTTCGATTTGAAGCAAGGCTTGTAATTCTTCGTTTTTGATGGATTTCTCCAAATTATCTTCGGCGAGTTTTATCTTTTGATTGATTTGTTTTAGATATTTCAAATACCAAACGCTTGATGATAAAAGCAATCTTAAAACCCAGTCAGCATTATCTTTTACCTGAATGTTTTTGCGTTGTGAATAGAGCATAAAATCGTTTATGATTTCTGTTCTGTAAAAAGTGATGGTAACGCAAATATCATCCTTAAAAATAACTCCCAGTGGAATTGTCTGAAAAGGAAGTTTAACATCGTCGCTTTTGATAGGAACACGCATAATGATTAATGTCCAGCCGTCTTCAATTTCGATACGGGGTCTTTCGTCAATATCTTCAATATCGTTGTAAAATGCTTCGGGAATCTGAAGTTCTTCTAGTAAGTATTTTTTTTCTGTTTCTGATGGAGATTCGATGCTTATCCAGCAGTTTGGCGTCCATTTTGGGATTTCGATTAATCCGTTATTGTTTTGGTAAAAGGCTTTCATTTCAAAATACAGGGTTTTATTATAGCATTTTGAAAAAGTTCAAAAGCTATTTTAATTTAATACTAACGAATAATAATCGTCCATTTGGAGAAGTGTTTTTTAAAGTGCTGCAAAAGTATCTTTTATTTTTTAGACCCAAAAGTTTAAACTATTAATTATATATTAAAACAACAAAGCCTACTCTTTCGAATAGGCTTTTGTCAATATATTTGAAATAAATTATTTGTTTTTTGCACTTCTCATTTTGCGTGCTAAAAGTGTGTTTTTCAACAACATTGCAATCGTCATTGGTCCTACTCCACCAGGAACCGGCGTTATGAATGATGCTTTTTTGCTTACTCCGTCAAAATCAACGTCACCTTTTATTACATATCCTTTTGCGTTTGAAGCATCGTCAACTCTTGTAATTCCAACGTCGATAATTACAACTCCGTCTTTTACCATATCCCCTTTTAAAAATTCAGGAACTCCTAAAGCTGTAATGATAATATCTGCATTTTTAGTGAATTCTTCTAAGTTTTTAGTACGGCTGTGGGTTAAAGTTACGGTTGAATCTCCCGGATTTCCTTTACGGCTCATTAAGATACTCATTGGGCGCCCTACGATATGGCTTCTTCCAATAACTACAGTATGTTTTCCAGAAGTTTCTACTTTGTAACGCTCTAACAATTCCATAATTCCAAATGGTGTTGCAGGAATGAAACTTTCCATTTCAAGCGCCATTCTTCCAAAGTTGGTTGGGTGAAAACCGTCAACATCTTTATCAGGATCGATTGCTAATAAAATTTTTTGCTCGTCGATATGTTTTGGCAAAGGCAACTGAACGATATATCCGTCAAGATCATCATCTTCGTTTAATTCTTTTATCTTAGCTAATAAATCTGCTTCGGTAATATCTTCAGGCAAAGCTACTAAAGTCGAGTCGAAGCCTATTTGCTGGCAAGATTTTACTTTACTTCCTACGTAAGTTAAACTCGCTCCATTTGTTCCAACGATTACGGCTGCCAAATGAGGAACTTTTCCTCCGGCTGCTTTTATTTGTTGAACTTCGGCTGCAATTTCGTTTTTGATGTCTTCAGATGTTTTTTTACCGTCTAGTAGTTGCATTGTGTTTTTGTTATTTTGTTTCAGGTTTAAAGTTTCAGGTTAAACGAAACTTATTATTTATTATAATGAAAAAAGTTTCAAATTTCAGTCTCAAAACCTGAAACCTGAAACTTGAAACTTTTAATTTTATTATCTCGGCATTCCGCCTGGCATTCCTTTCATGCCTCCCATCATTTTCATCAGGTTTTTCCCGCCCGGACCCTGCATCATCTTCATCATCTTGCTCATTTGGTCAAACTGCTTCATTAACTGATTTACCTGCTCGACTTTCGTTCCGGAACCTTTTGCGATTCTGGCTTTTCTTTTTACGTCGATAATGGCCGGTTTGCTTCTTTCGATTGGTGTCATCGAGTGAATGATCGCTTCGATATGTTTAAAAGCGTCATCTTCTATTTCTACATCTTTCATGGCTTTTGAAGCTCCCGGTATCATTCCAACCAGGTCTTTCATATTACCCATTTTCTTTACTTGCTGAATTTGCGTTAAGAAATCATCAAAACCGAATTCGTTTTTAGCGATTTTCTTTTGAAGTTTTCTGGCTTCTTCTTCGTCAAATTGTTCCTGCGCTCTTTCTACAAGAGACACAACGTCTCCCATACCTAAGATACGCTCTGCCATACGATCCGGATAGAAAACATCAATTGCTTCCATCTTCTCGCCTGTACCCACAAATTTGATTGGTTTGTTTACAACCGATTTAATCGAAATTGCAGCTCCACCACGTGTATCACCGTCTAATTTCGTTAAGATAACTCCATCAAAGTTTAAGATATCGTTGAAGGCTTTTGCTGTGTTTACCGCATCTTGTCCTGTCATTGCATCTACAACAAACAAAGTTTCCTGTGGCTGAATTGCTTTGTGAACACGTGCAATTTCATCCATCATTTCCTGATCTACTGCCAAACGGCCAGCGGTATCGACAATAACTACGTTGAAACCGTTTGCTTTTGCGTGTTTGATTGCGTTTTGAGCAATTTCAACAGGATTTTTGTTTTCCGGTTCTGAGTAAACCTCAACACCTATTTGATCCCCAACAACATGCAACTGATTTATCGCCGCAGGACGGTAGATATCACACGCTACAAGAAGTGGTTTTTTATTTTTCTTAGTCTTTAAAAAATTGGCAAGTTTACCAGAGAATGTCGTTTTACCAGAACCCTGAAGTCCTGACATCAAAATAATACTTGGATTGCCCGAAAGGTTAATTCCGGCAACATCACCACCCATTAATTCTGTCAACTCATCTTTTACCAGCTTCACCAATAATTGTCCTGGCTGAAGTGTGGTTAAAACGTCCTGACCAATTGCTTTTTCTTTTACTTTGGTTGTAAAATCTTTGGCAATTTTAAAGTTAACATCGGCATCTAATAAGGCACGACGAACTTCTTTTAAGGTATCGGCAACGTTTACTTCTGTAATTTTACCGTGCCCTTTTAATATATGGAAGGCTTTATCTAACTTATCACTTAAATTATCAAACATACTATTTTCTTTATTTGAAGTGCAAAGATAATCTAATTAGGTATTTCAGGCAATTTTTATTTAAGCGCAATTTTTGGATTTTGCCACGAAGGCACTAAGACACAAAGTTTATTATTTATATTCCAGGAATGTTTATGCAAAAAAGGCGCAAAGAAAATAATCTTTGCGCCTTCGTGCCTTTGTGGCAATGTTTTTTAAAACTGAAAATAAATAAACGGCTGCGAACCTGCGACCGCTGTTGCGTAAACAATCCAGTAAACGAAGCCCAGGATAATTGCTTTTACTAATAATGGTGTTTTGTCGAAAACTGATTTCATACCGTTTGTAAAAACTTCCGGTAAGAAATGCCAAACGTAACCAAACAACATTAATCCAAATACGTTTTTATATCCTAAAATGATAACTTTCCAATTTTCAGGTTCGAATGTTAACTGACCAATATTGTTAATTACCTGCAAGGCTGTTTCGAAATCTCTGGCACGGAAAAAGATCCAGCAGAAAACCACAAAATGGAATGTAATTAAGATGGAGAAAAAATTCCAGAAGAAATTAGAACCTTCTTTTTTGGAAGGAAAGAATTCCATAAATATTTTATGAACCGCTAATGCCAATCCGTGTAAGGCTCCCCAAATAATGAATTGGGCTCCGGCTCCGTGCCACAAACCGCCTAAAAGCATTGTGGTAAATAAATTGAAATTGGTTACCAGCGTTTGATTTTTTTTCTTCGAAAGTAAAAATGTCAGGCAAAATACTAAAATTGATGCAATCGCTATTCCCAGCGGAATAAAGCTTTCGTTTACATTTGACATTCCCCAAAGTAGTAATCCGAAGAAGAATAAACTTGGGAACAAAAATCCCGCAAATGTTCCTTCTCTGTTTCCTCCAATAGAGATATATAAAAAGTCTTTTAACCAGGTTGATAATGAAATGTGCCATCTTCTCCAGAAATCAGTAATCGATACTGATTTATAAGGTGTTCTAAAGTTGGCCGGCAATTTAAATCCTAATAATAAAGCGATTCCGATTGCCATATCTGAATATCCGGAAAAGTCGCAATAAATCTGAATTGCATATCCGTAAGAAGCCATTAAATTTTCGAATGAGGTATAACTCATCGGTGTGTCAAAAACACGGTCGACGAAGTTTATCGAGATATAGTTTGAGATTACGGTTTTCTTAATTAATCCGCCAATGATCAAAAACAAGGCGTTGTTTACATCTTGTTTGGTAAGATTTAATTTTTGATAAATCTGTGGCAGAAAATCTTTTGCCCTGACAATTGGTCCGGCAACTAATTGCGGGAAAAACGAAACGAAAAATAAATATTCGATATAGTTTTTTGTTGGCTTAATTTCTTCACGGTAAATCTCGATAATATAACTCATCGACTGAAAGGTATAAAACGAAATTCCGACAGGAAGAAAAATATTATGCAATGCAAAATGACCGCTGAACATGTCATTATACGTTACAATCATGAAATTCATGTACTTGAAATAGCCCAGTAAACCTAAGTTTAAAATCACACTAATAACAAGATATATCTTCTTTCGACTGTCTTTTGTTTCTCTGTAAATTATTTGGCTCAAGCCATAATCTACAACAGAGGAAAGTAATAATAAGAGAAAATAAATTCCGCTTGACTTATAATAAAAGAAAAGCGAAAACAGAATAACGTACGTTAATCTTAAATAAAATGTTTTGCGCAAAAATGCGTACACAAAATAAAAAACCAAAAACAAGCCGAGAAAAAGACCTGTATTGAATAATAATTTTTCGTCCGGATTATATATGAACCAACTTTTGGCTTGTTCTAAAGTAATTTCTCCAAAATTCTGAACAAACCAATCATTTATGCTATTACTTGTTGTCAACTTACTTTTTTGATTTAAAATTATCGTATGCGTTTAAAAATGCTTCTGTAAAAAGTTTTGCTTGTTTTTCGTATCCTTTTTTAGAATAATGAACAAAATCCGGACCTATTAATCCTTCTGCTCTTAATGCCCGAACTCCTGTTATACCTCCAAATTCATCGTATAAATCCCAAACTGCAAAATCATCTTTTTCTGCAACACTATTAATACGTTCTGCATACTCTTTAACATAAATATTTGGTTTTCTTCCTCTGTGCAGCGAAGGCGGCGGCGTCATGACAAGTATCGGAACGTCAATTTTTTGTTCTTTCAGATTGCTTATAAATTCGCGTAACTGTCTGATATAAGCCGAAGCTTCCATATTGTCATAACTTTCATTTGTTCCGAGTGAGAAAATCAGTAAATCTGGCTGTAACGCTTTTAATTGTTCAAAAAACAAAGGATATTTATTGTAATCTGAAAATTTAGCACCGTTTACACCAATTCCGCTGTAAGTTATTCCCGGATTATCTTTTTCAAGAACCAAACCATTAAGTTCAAAATCTGATGCGCTTTTATTCGGAATAAGGTAAATTTTATCTAATGCTTTTTCTGATTTATAATAATGAGAGAAAGAATCGGATGCAAGGTTTAGGGGAACAAATTCTGAACTTTTAATCTCTTTGGGTTTAGTTTCATTTGTTGGGATTTTCAAAATTCTTCCCGCACGAATATTATTGGATTTCAGATTATTTGCTCTTCTAATCTCCACAATTGAAACATTGTACTTATCAGCAATTACAGAAATAGCTTCTCCTTTTTTAATCTTATGGGTTACCACTTTTCTTTCCGTCGATTGAATAATATTGGTTTGAGACGATATTGCCAAATCAAACATATTCTGGTTTTGCGGTGTAATAATGTGAATGGAGTTGAATTTATACGCCGGATCTTTTATGTTTAATTGTACTGCAAAACCGCCGCTGTCTCTCCACAATCCAATCCCGCTTAAACCAACGGGTTTGTTTTTTGCCGGCAAAATATTTCTGTAACTTTCCCAGGTTCTGTTCGAATAAAATCTTTCGTTATAAGAACCATTTGTTTTCGCCAGTTGATACGGAAAAACAAAACCACGACCTGCATTTCCAAATTGCTGCTGCAAAATTTTTCTGATTTTATTGGTCATTAAATCTCCCTGAATATGAGAATCACCAATATGTACAATGTTTATTTTTTGTTTATTATCGCCTTCATTTTCTTTTAATCTCTTAAAGACACTTTCTAATACTTTTGCATTATAAATGTGATTACCTGTATAAGATTCAATCGTTGCGCTGTCGATTTTACTAATCATTTTGTTAGATATTAAAAGTGAGACTGACTTTTGCGCCTGATTGTTTATAGAGAAAAAAAGACAACAAAAGAGGATAATAAGTTTATTCATTTAGACTATCTTTTTTAACAGATACAGAATCTGCTTTTGCTTTTCTGACTGTTTTGGGTTTATCGGCGACATCGCGTTTTTCGCGCAGCGCCTTATATTGTTCGTATCCTTTATTTAACTGCCCATACAATAAATTACCAATTGCTTTTGCACCGCGCTGGTTAAAATGCGTATAATCTTTATTGGCTCTGGCCGGTGCTTCATCAGCCCATTTTACCATAGAGCCGTCGCCGCCCATTAAGGTATATAAATTTACAAATCCCGATTCTGTTTCAAGAGCATATCTTTTTTGGGCTTTCATTAAAGGAACTACTGCTGAATCTGTTTTCATTTCCAAATCATATTTGGTCGATTTATCAGCCGTTGAAACAATTAAAATAGAAACTCCCGGAAAAGATTCCTTGATTTTATTTACCGTTTTCTTCATTCCTTTTTCATACCAGGAATAATTTTTAGTTCCGTAATTTAAAACATTAGTTCCGTAATGCAAAATAACCAAATCATATTTTAAGCTGTTATTGAAAGCCTGCATCACATCAGCATTAAACATCGATATTGGCAATCCTGAATTTCCTCTCTGAGAGAAGTTATCTACATGAACTCCGCTTCCGTTATCGAAATTAAAACCATAAATAGGAATTGAATCGGCCTGAACAAAATTGGCTTTAAATGCTTTTACACTTCCCGAAGTTACTTTTAAAGTATTCACTAAATTATTCGGAGAAAGCGTTTTTCGCAATGTATCTTTTCCGATAATAAAATTGACGTTTCCTCTTCGATGAGACTTTCCGTAGTATAAAGTTGGATTATCCAAAGTCGAAACATGTTTGTTAAGTCCGGCTTCGAATTGTATCCAGGTTGGATTTTTAATATCATTGGCAAAGAAAACATGACCGTTTACACCAAAAGGATTTATTGGCTTTTTGACATTTAAGTACGATTGTGTTTTCCAGTTTTTAGAATATAATGATTTTATAGATCCTCTTGATGCTGCAGATTCTGAAGTGATGGAAACAAATCCAACTCCATTTCCACCAAAACGTTCCTGATAATTATTTCGAACATCCTGAACAATTAAATCACCATCGGTCATAGAATCCCCATAATAAGCAATCCTTACTTTTGCCTGCGGATTTTTTTCCAGCTGATATAATTTCTCATAAAAAGAAATAAGGTATTGATATCCTTTGTAGTTTTCGAAAGTTTCAGAAGGAAATTCAATGCCCTGAGTTGCATCAAAAGTGATATTTTCCTGTGCTTCCTGTTTTTCAATTTCGGCAATACTGTCGCTTTCTTCAGATAAAGAATCATTGGCCACCGACTCTAAAAGCAAACTGTCTATAAGTACGTTTTTAGAATCGATTTTACTGTCCGAAAAAATTTTATTCGGCAAAACCTGTTTAAACCCTATGAAAGCTATAAATGCCAATGCTACAATAGCAAAAGACTGAAAAAAATATGATTTTGTATTCACTTAGTAATTATAAATTTTGAAGAATAAACGTACAAGAACATGTTCTCTATTCTTGTTAATTCCTTATAAAAAACACGTGCAAATATAGGATTAAACATTAATTTATCTTCGTTTTTAACAATAAAAAAAGAGGTCAGATAAATCTGACCTCTCTCAAAAAAAATAAAAAAAACAAAGCTAATGATTAATTAGATTTTATATGTATTATCAGTAAACTAAAGTATTTTCTAGAATGTTGTAGTGCTGTTAGCTTGGTAAGCAAAATTGAAAGTGTAAAATCCTGACAAATCAGTCGCTGAATCTGGCGTAGCTGGTGCATTTTTATAATAACTTAATATTTCAAATTTAGCATATTTACCATCATGTGTTTTTACAACAAATACTTTTCCGGCAACAGGTGAAACAATATGAGTATTCATATCATAGTTATACCATCCTTTTCCACTTCCTTTAGGAATTGCGTAAACAGTGGCTGCATCCTGAACAAAAGCTGATGCTGCAGGGTATAAAGTTACGCTGGCAAATGTACCGGAAACGATGCTTGCAGCACCAGATCCTGTTCTGTTTGGTTCAGCTTCTGTCATTTTAACTCCGCCGTTTACTAAAATTGTTGTTGTACTGAAAGCAACATCCCAATTATCATTGGTAACGACTTTATTTTCAGAAAAACTGAACTTTGTAAATTCTGCTGTTGATGCATCTAGATTAGAAACTTTTTTAGTTTCAACTGCTGGAATTGTATTATCGTCGTTATTATTATCATCATCACTACTACAAGATGCAGTAAAAAGTACTAGAGCTAAAAGCGAAAGTTTTAAAAATTTTGTTTTCATGGTAAAGGTGTTTAAATAAATATTAATTAAAAATTATATAGAATTCGTGCAAAAAGTTGTCTTCCTATTAGATTAGGAATCCCACTTGGATCTGTGTAATCAAATAAATTATTAGCTCCTGCCTGAAGCATAAGTTTATCCGTAATATATTTTGAGGCTGATAAGTTTGTGATAAAGTAGTCACTTATGAAATTGTCATATGTGTCTAGAATTCTGTTTCCATTAGTATCAAACATTCCGTATTTGCTTCTATACAAAACACGCAAATTGATATCCGCTTTTATTGATGGAATGGTATAAGCAAGTTTAAGATTTGCCGTATGTTTCGATCTGTTGAATAATCCGAAATAATCTGATTTACTAATCTGAATAGTTTGTAATTCTGAATTGCGGATGTATTGATGCTCTTCAAAATTATCAAGAACTGATTTGTCTTTGGCAGTTAAATATTGGTATCCTAATGAAACTGAAAAATCTTTTGTAAAATTATAAGTCGAATTATACTCTAGCCCATAAGTAAAAACATTAGTATAATTAAAATAGCTAAAAACATTCTGCCCATTTTGTTTTGTAGCAACAACACCAGTATCTATTAAATCGCTAATTGAATTATAAAAAGCATTCAGTTCTATTTTGAGTTTGTTTTTTTTATAAAACCCTCCAAAATTAAAATTTATCGAACTTTCCGGTTTCAATGGTTCATCAAAATTGATTCCCGATACCCTTGAAGCGATTTGACCCTGACTATCCAATTCATTTAATCTGTCTTCAGCAACATTATAACCTAAAACAGTATATCCCACTGATGGATTTGTAAAATCAAAAAATAACTGACGGAAATCAGGCGCCTTATAGCCATATCCTACTGAACCTTTAAGAGAAAAACTAGTATTAAATTTATAATTTATTGCTAATTTCGGACTTAATTGTGATGCGTATTCACTATGATTATCATATCTAAATCCAGCAAGAATGTTTAGTTTTTCTGTTGGATTATAATCATATTGCAAATAAAAATATTGCGAGTTAAACTCAACATTATTTGCAAAATAAGTTCGGTCTAAAGTTTCATAATTAAATCCGGCTCCTGCTGTTAGTTTATCATTTTTTATTGACCATGTTGTTCTAATTTCCGGTCTTATCAGCCACTGATTATAATATGTTTTATCATAAAGCACATTATCAGGGTCATTTAGAAATGAATCATTTTTATAATTGGTAGCATACAATTCATATTCCCAATATAATTTAGAATTCCACTTGTGTTCTAATTTAATTTGCGAATTCCATTCATTTTCTTTTGCATCACCCGTATATTTTTCCGAATCAATTAAAGCTTTATTATCTATCTTTTGATTAAAAAAACGGTTGCTTACAATTAATTTAAGATTTTCTGAAAAATCGTAATATATTTTCGGTTGAATTGTTGTGTTATGATATTTTTCAACATTCTGCAACCATGTACTTTTATCTAAGTCATATCCATCTGTCGAGTAAAAATTGGCAAATAAGTTGGCTGCAAATTTTTTCTTCTTCCAAAGTAAATTAGCATTGGCATCATTCGTATTGAATGTAGCATATCGATAAGAAAGATTACCTGAAAACATATCTTTCTTAGGTCTTTTCGTTATTACATTAATAACTCCACCCATAGCCTCTGAGCCATATAAAGCAGATGATGCCCCTTTTACAATTTCAATCCTTTCTATATTTCCAACAGAAACCCTTGATAAATCTAAAACTCCTGAACTTCGTCCAACAAGCGGAAGGCCATCAATCATAATCATAGTATACGCTGCATCTAAACCTTGCATTTGCACACCTTCGAAACCACTTTCATCCGGAATCAAAATAATTCCTGTTTGTTCGTTTAGAATTTCATTTAATCTTGTAACTCCTGATTTTATAATTGCTTCAGATGTAATAACTGTCATTGGCAATGGCAATGAAGAAAGTACCCTTTCAGTTCTTGTAGCTGTAGTAACTGTAACTTCTTTTAATTCATTTTCGCTAATACTATCTTTTTGCGCTTCCTGTGCAAAAGAAATTTGACAAAAAAGAAATGCTATAAATAGGGTAATTTTAATTTTCATTATTTTTATTGAGTCTTAATAATGACGCAAATATAGAAACTATTTTTATTTGTTCTAAATAAAAATCATATATTTGCAAAAAATATAAAATCAAAATAATAAGTTATGATTACAAAAAGTCTCTATTTTTCAGCCATAATGGCTTTGACATGCAGTCTTGGCTTTAGTCAGGATAAAAAACAACAAGACATCAAATCAATTAAATCGATGTGTGGCTGTTATGAAGTAAAATTTAATTTTACAGAAACTTTTCAATATCCTAAGGATAGTCTTACTTACAAACCTTCAGAGACTAAGCATGAATCTGCATTAGAATGGGTAGAATTACTAGAAGATACTCCAAATAAAATTGTAATGCAGCATTTATTAATCGTAAGTGATGATATGATTATCAAACACTGGAGACAAGATTGGCTGTATGAAAACACTGATTTGTATTCATTTGATAAAGGAACTTCCTGGAAATACAAAAAATTAGATAAAAAGGCTGTTAAAGGTCAATGGACTCAAAAAGTATATCAGGTAGATGATAGTCCAAGATATGAAGGTTCTGCAACTTGGGTACATGTTGATGGAGAAAACTACTGGTCAAATGTTGCCGATGCACCACTACCAAGAAGAGAGCAGACAAAACGTAATGATTATAATGTTTTGAAAAGAAGAAATATTCACGAAATCACCGCTACAGGCTGGAATCACGAACAAGACAATGCTAAGCTTATCAGAGATGATAGCGGAAAAGATGTTTTGTTAGCAGAAGAAAAAGGAATGGATATTTATACTAAAGTTCCGGACATTAAATGTATTGCCGGTCAAAAATGGTGGGCAGCAAACAATGCTCTTTGGAAAAACGTTCGTGATAAATGGCAGACTCTTTTTGACAGACATCAAGACTTAAACCTGGAAGCTAAAGTAGATAGAAAAGCACTTTATTCTCTTTTGTTTGATTTGAAACCAGACGCTACAAAAGCAGAAACTGATGCGATCATCAACAAGTTTGTAAAATAAATTTTTGTGTTAGTTGTAAAAAAGCCGATAGTTTTAGGACTATCAGCTTTTTTTTATGGCAAAAAAAACCGTATGAAATTTAATTCATACGGTTTTCTAATATTATTTTTTATTAAAAGCATAGTAATTAAAATGACATAGAAGAAGTATTAAAATCTTCATATTCATCTTTACTAATTTTTATCCCACCAAACATTAGTAGTTACATTACTCACTACTGTGGCATTGGGATTGTATTGTCTTTCGTCAGAAGGAGTTGGAAGTCTTAACGGAATAAGTTTCGTATCTGAATTTTGATTTGGTATTAATGCCGGAAATCCAGTTCGTCTGTAATCATTATAAGGTTCCATCGTTAAGAAAAGAGCAATGTACTTTTGCTGCATAATTGTCTCCAAATCAATTTTTGAAGTTGAAGTTTCTAAAAAATCTGATGTTATAGCATTCCCGGTAATCTTTAATACTGAAGCAGTAACTGCTGCTTGTAAAGCAGGTTTAGCATCTTGTCCTAAACGAAATTTAGCTTCAGCCTCAATAAATTTAGCTTCAGCATAAGTTATAATTCCTATTTGAGAATCGGGATTTGCGAATTTTGGTCCTATATAAGAAGTTTCAACTGTATCATCATCATTTGCAGCATTTCCTGAATATTCACCATTGTCATCTTTGCCAACCATAAATGATAACCTTGGATCATTACTAGTAATTAAATCATTTACAAAATATTTTCCCATTTTTAAATAATTTTTACGTTGTTTATTAAAGGCATACCATTGATTAAATGAATTTGTCTCACCAAGAAAATATGTTTCCGCATCATCTGCTATTGATAACATTCCTGCTAAATTAATATAATCTAAAGCTTTTTGTGCTGCACTCGCATCAACTTCTGATAACCTTAAAGCATATCTTGCTTTTAATACGTAAGCAACTTTAATCCATTTATCTGTCTGACCTTTAAAAATATAATCATCATCTCCAGGCACTTCTTCATTACTATTTTTAGGTTTCTTTAAATTGATAATAGCCTGATCCAAGATAGTTTGTAATCTCTGGTAAATTTCTTCCTGAGTATTATATTTTGGAGCTTTGCTGCCATCACCTGCCAGAAATGCATTATCATAAGGAACATCTCCCCACATATCTGTAACATATCCTAAATTCAATGCTGTCAAAATTTGTCCAATTCCATTGTAATAAGGGTAATCATTCGCAAAATCACGATTTAAAATATGTCCATTCATTAAAGTTGTTCCATAAATAAGATTCCACTCATTATTTATTTCTCCTTCATTAATAACATAATAACTTATAGCTCCTAGTTGTCCAACATTGGTTCCTTGCAAATGTTGTGTAAAAATTCCAGCATTTCTCATCAATCCACTACTGTGAGTCTGAAAAGTTGAAAGTTCCATTGCTGCTAAAAGCAAAGAAGGATTACTATTAGAAGGATTATTGGGATTGTTATTAAAATCATCCAGTTCTGTCTGACATCCTGCTAAAAAACTAATGCTAAATACTGTAAAAAGTATAGTTTTTATATATTTTTTCATTTTTATTTAATTTAGATTAAAAACTAACTCTTAGTCCCATTATGAATGATTTGCTGCCTGGATTATTAAAATAATCTAAACCATTAATACGAGAACCTGCCCCCGTTAAACTTGTTTCAGGATCTACTCCCTTATAATTTGTGTTTAACCATAAATTTCTACCCGTAAGCGATAACTGCGCAGCAGTTATAAAAGGAAATTGTTTTACATTAAAATCATAAGAAATACTTGCATCGCGTAATCTTACCCAGTTGACATCTGTTACTGCCTCTTCGGCAGCAGCTAAATTGCTATCTCCTTTAAAGTTTTGAAAATAACTTTTAGCTGATATTTCAATATCATTAGGACTTCCATCATCCTTTACACCTGGAATTATATAATTCCTTTCTCTATCGGATGAACTTTCAGAAATACCTATTGTATTTAATCTTGCACCAGTACCATTATAAACTACTCCGCCATGTCTAAAATCTAATAAAGCAGATAAGGTAATTCTTTTAAAAACAAATGTATTTCTTATGCCACCGGTCCAATTTGGTGCAGAATTTCCAAGATTACCTTTTTGAGGATCTAATTTTGCTAAACCATTAGTTCCAATAATAATTTGACCATTTGCATCACGAAGCCATTTTGACCCATAAAAGCTTCCCAAAGGCTGTCCTTTTACCGCATAATATCCAATTGATGAGAAAGCACTTTCTATAGAAATTTCATCTAAACCTCCTGAAATATCAGTTACTTTATTTACATTTTTAGACCAATTTAAATTGATGTTCCATTGAAAAGCATTACTCTTTTTAAAAATATCATAACCTGCTTCAAGTTCTATTCCTTTGTTAACTAATTCAGCCGCATTTCTATATTGTGAGCTGTAACCAGATGATTGAGCTAATGGAACATCAATTAATAGGTCTTTAGATGTTTTATAGTAAAGTGCTAAATCAAGAGATAATCGATTATTAAAAAATTTAGAACTCAAGCCTAAATCATGTCCTAAAACTCTTTCTGGTTTTAAATCTGGATTACCTAAGCGTCCGTTTAACGCCATACCATTTGTACCATTATAAGGAAAGCTTAAGCCATCAGTAAAACCATCCGTTAGGCTTGGTTGACTAAACACACTTACAGTTCTGTAGGCCGCTGGTGCAATACCAACCTCGCCATAACCATAGTTTAATTTAACGAAATTAGCCCATTCAAAAGTATTAGAAAGTATCCACGAAACGGTTCCTGAAGGGAAAATTGCACTTTTCACATTATCACCATAAGTCGATGACCATTCTTTTCTTACTGTTCCTGATAAAAAAACCTGATCTTTAATTTCAAAATCTGCTTGGGCAAACAATGCTCGTGAAATAGTATTTACCTCATAATTAGACGCATATAATTCCGTTGCGTTTCCTAAATTGTACACATTTCTAACTGATAAACCTTTACCTCTTGAAAAGATATCAAGATACTGTGCAGAACGTAAATTAAGACCAGCTGTATAATTGATTTTTAACCAATCTAAATTTAATGGCAACAAACCTGTTGCTATTAAATCTCCATAATAATCTTTATTTGTTATACTATTAAAAGCAACTTCTCCTACTCCGCCTAAACTATCACCGTTTGATGAAATAGCATAAATTTGTTTACGGCTATCAGAATAAGTATCTATACCTGCTTTAGCCATTAATGATAACCACGAGGCATGGTTGTAACTTAAAAATATATTCCCTAATGCACGGTTTACATCACTTGTGGCAGGGTTTTCATTTACAGTAAAATACGGATTATCATATGTAGCATAATAATTTGTATTATTTCCAAATGAGTCTTTATAATTTCTTAAATCATAACTTATTGGGGAACGCATTAAACTTAGCATAACTCCAGATGAATTACTACCATTTTGTGCCAAAGTATTTGTAGTATGAGTATATTGCATACTTGCCCCTGATTTCCACTTTTCACTTAGCTTTAAATCTCCGGAAACTCTTATTGTATTTCTTTTCAAACCAGTTTCAGGTATCATACCTGTCTGACTTACATTTCCATAAGAAGCTCTAAATGTAGCTTTTTCATCACCTCCGTAAAATGATATATTATTTGTTTGTGTAATTCCGTCCTGAAAGAAATTACCAGGATTATTATAAGTTGCCAAACCTAGTGATTGTGCAGTTGGTCCCCAGCTTTGTGGTGTTGCAAAATCAGGTGCAGTTATAGCAGAATTTGTTCCCTGAATATATTTATTTTGTCTTGCTGGTAACTGACTTACTTTATCTATTGCTAGTGAAGTATTAAAATCAATTCCTAAACCTTTTCCGTTTTTACCTTTCTTAGTAGTGTAAATGATAACTCCATTACCAGCTCTGGCACCATATAATGCAGCAGCAGCTGGACCCTTAAGAATCGTAACACTTTCGATATCATTAGGATTGATGTCTAATGCTCTATTTGAATTATTTATACCTGATAAATTAGCATTAAAAGGATTATCTCCTGCACTAGTTTGTGTTGTACTATTATCTATAGGAACTCCATCAACTACTATCAAAGGATCAGTTGAGCCAGTAATCGTATTAGCACCTCTAATAATGATTTTACTTGAAGCACCTGGAGTACCGCCAGAACCTATAATTTGAACACCTGCCGCTTTTCCTGCTAGAGCCTGAAGTACATTTTGCTCTCCGGATTTAGTTATTTCATCTGAAGTAACTTTAGAAACTGCATATCCTAATTTCTTTTCCTCCTTTTTTACACCCAATGCTGTTACAACAACTCCTTCTAATTCAACAGAATCATCTTTCAACTTTACATTTACCACAGAAGAACTGGCAGCCACCTCTTGAGTTTTCATACCAATATAGCTAAATACTAAAATTTGGCTTGATTGTGCCTTTATTGAATATTTTCCATCAAAATCAGTTTGCGCTCCTGATTTAGTTCCTTTAACTAAAATGCTTACCCCTGGTAAAGGTATTCCAGCATTATCTGAAACTGTTCCTGTAATTACTTTTTCTTGCGCAAATGCTAGTTGCAAAGCAAGCACAAAAAAAAGCACTACAAATCCTTTTAATTTTTGTTTCATTATTTTGATTTTTTGATTTAAGGGTGCAACTTATCACAAAAATATAATTTTAACAAGAATTTTATTTTATTTAACATTATTAAAAGTAATACTTATATTACAATTATAAGTTTAATAAATAAACAAATTGAGATAGCCAACTGATTTAAAAGCTTTTAGAAAGAAGTTTCAAAAAATAATTTTGTAGGAATTAATTAAGCAGGAAAAAAGTATAGAACGTTTATCCTACTATAATTTTAGCATTTATGAAGAAGTATAGATAGTTTAAATACAAAATTGATCTAAGCAAAAAAACCGTCTAAATCAAGTCTAGACGGTTTAATCCTTTTATCACTTTCTTCTAAAAGCTTACTAATTCAAAATAGTTAAAAATAAATATTAAGGAGTCTTTTGAAATTTCAAATAATCTGCCGCAAAAGTACTACTCAGCAAGTTTTGTAATCTGATACTATAAGTTCAAAAAGCAATAAAAAAAGCCAATAGTTTTACAACTATCGGCTTTCTTTTAAAAAATAATCTTTATATAAATTTATAAAGGACTCTGCTCAATTAATGGATTGGCATCTATTTCTGCTTGCGGAACCTGGAATATAAATCTGTTATCTCCAACAGGAATATTGAATTTTCCAAAGGCAGGATGATTTGAACCAGGATAATCTCTTGTCAGTGGAACTCCTAAACGTTTCATATCAAACCACGCATATCCTTCTCCCCATAATTCAATTCGTTTTTGAAGTATGATTTCATTTATCAAAGCTGCTCCGCTATTTGTTGATAGTACATATGCAGGATCTCTTGTAATCGTTATATCATACAATATTTGTCTTGCACCCGGCTCATTTCCTGCTCTTGCAAGGGCTTCTGCTTCAATATAGTACGTTGAAGCTGACCTAAGATATATATAATCACCGGCATCAATTGTTGGATCTCTAAATTTAATATTAGCATATTCTGGCAATGAAGGATAAGTTGTATTTCCACCTGGTGCGACAAAAGCCGTTTTTCTATAATCGGTATTTGATATAGCATTGTAAAGATTTTTGTCAATATTTTTATAAACCTGCAAACCTCCAGCGTATCCACCTGCATTCGTATTATCAAAATGAGAAAAAAAGCTCGCTACAAAGGAACTTTGCGCCGACGTTATTGTTGCTCCCCACATTGTGTCACTATTAAGCGTAACATCGTAAAAACCATTTAACCATACACTTTGCATCAATAATGGATAATTCTGTCTTGCTTCGTGCGCAAGTGGAGCTGATTCAGTATATTTTCCCATTTCAAGGTAAACATCTGCTAAAAAGGCTTTTGCAATACTTTGATTTACTGCAGTAGTACCTGTACTAGGAATACCTTGTAATAATATAATAGACTCAAGTAAATCATTTTCTATAACAGTGTAAACTTCTTTAACAGTTGCCCTTGGTGCTCCCTCTAATGACACTTTAGTATAAAGCGGCACAGAGAGTTCATCTTCATTTCCAATATAAGTGGGTCCATACATACGTGCCAGCATAAAATAAAAATAGCCTCTTAATGCCAATGCCTCTCCTCTAATTTTTTTAAGATCACTATCTGTTGCTGCCTCAGCCGATACAGCTGTCAGTACAATATTTACCGTTTTAATTTGTGGATAATAAACACTCCATGCTAATCTTGATCTACTATTTGTTTGCTGTCTTGCCAAATAATTATAAAAGGAGGCATACCAGCTTGATTTTGTCATTAACATATCGTTCGACATGATATCAGTAGCTGCGAGTATTGACTTGTGCCCATAATCTTCGTGGTTACCATCTATAGATAATCCATATGATCTAAGGGCCGAATAAACTCCGTTTATAATTGCCGCATTTGCCGCAGCAGATGTGGCAAGCTGATCATCATTAATAGTTGATTCCGGTACTGTATCTAGAAATTCTTTTTCACAACTTGTCAATACTAACAAGGATAAAGTAAGTATTAGTATTTTTTTCATATTTTTAAAAATTTACTGTTAAACCAAATGAAACTGTTCTCATTACCCCATATACATTTAAGGATTGTCCGTTGTTAGTTCTTGCACCGAGGTTGTTCAATCTTGGATCCATCCCTTTTCTTTCTGACCATAATGCCAAATTAGAACCCATTAAGCTAAATTTCGTAGACTGAATTCCAAGATCTTCCAATCTGCTGTTTTTAAAGTCATAAGATATAGAAACATCTTGTATACTTAAATAGTCGGATTTGATTAAGAAATAATCTGAAGTTGACATTTGCAGAGTCGAAATGTGATCTATTCTTGGAATATCAGAATTTGGATTATCAACGGACCAGGCTTTTTGTACATCTTTATGATAGTTTTGCCCAATATTATCTGAACCTGAATACATTGCTGTTTGGTAAACTCCATCATACATATATCCACCAAATTGATAAGCAAAACTTGCCTGGAATGTTATGTTTTTATATCTAAAAATAGTCCCAAATCCACCGTATACATCCGGATTTGCATCTTTATCATTTAAATATTGTGTTGAATTTCCATAAACATTTGTTGTTGTTCTGCCCGTTACGTTTCCTGAAGCATCTTTTACATCCATATACCATAATGCATCTCCATTGATTTTATCAACACCAGCAAATTCTCTTAAGTAATATGCATAAGCAGGAGCGCCAACTTCAAAACGGAAGATTCCATTTGTAAAAGGTTTAGGCAACGCTGTTATCTCGTTTTTGTAATGTGTTCCATTCACCCAAATATTAAAATCGATATCTTCTGTTTTAATTACATCAACACCCAGGTTTATCTCTACCCCTTTGTTATTCATATCACCAACGTTTTCAGTTATGAATGCAACTCCTGTTGAGGGAGCATTAGGTCGATTATAAATTAAATCACTTACTTTTCTTTCAAAATATTCAGCCTCTATATTCACTCTGTTAAACAACTCAATTTCAAATCCAATATTCATGTTAGCTGATTTTTCCCATTTGATCTCTCTGTTTCCCTGATACACAGTAAGAACAGAAGCTTCTCCTTCAGCATCAGGAACGATCTCATATTGGGTTTGGTAAGCATAATAATTTCTGGCGCTTCCAAAATAAGAACGATGGCTTATTTGCGATGTTGCAGGGTAAAATATATTATCATTTCCTTGTTCTCCATAGCTTCCTTTCACCCTTAAGTCTGTAACTACTTTAGATTTAGGAAAGAAAGATTCTTTTACAACAGACCACGCTGCTCCAAAACCGTAGAAATTACCCCATCTGTTTTCTGGTGCAAATACTGATGATCCATCTCGTCTAAAACTCCCATTAATAAAATATTTTTCTTTGTAATTGTAGTTTAATCTTGAGAAATATCCTTCTACTTTATATAAATCATTATATCCATCGACATATACATATTTTGTTGCATTGCTTAAAATTGGCAAATTTGGTATAACAGCATTGGATTTTTGACCTGCCAGCATTTTTGATTTATAATCAGATGATTCATGTCCAACAAGAATGTCAAGGGTATGATTTCCAATTGTTTTTTTCCATGACAAAAGCTGTTGATTTGTAATCGTGTAATCGTTTGATGTTGCTGTTGAATTACGACCATTAACAGGTTCGTCATCTCCTCCTTCTCCGGTAGTTGTATTTAAATAATATCCCGCTAACAAATCGTATCCAAGATTATATCTGAAATTAAAGTCTTTTAAGAAATCTATCGAAACATAGCCTCTTGCTCCAAATTTATTTTCTTCATTTAAATTTGTATCTAATAAAGTGGTAGCATAAGGATTAAGCTTTCCTCCATAAGGACGAAACTCCCTACTGTCTAGTTTATTAAATTCATATGCTCTGGATCCATCAGGGTTTGTTACTATATTTCCGTTTTCATCTCTTTTCCATATTGTATAGATAGGTGCAATATTTCTCGCCCAGCTAAACAAATTACTGTAAGTAGCAGATCCTACCTGAGAGATTGGTGCGTTTTGATCTGTATTAGCAAAATTTAAATTTGCTCCCACTTTTATTTTACTGTTAACGTTATAATCTACATTTGCTCGAACTGTTGCACGTTTAAAATTCGAATTAATAGTGTATCCTTCATCTTTAAGATATCCCACAGATAAATACGAACTAAGATTATCTGTACTGGTTGATAAACTCAAAAAATGCTCCGTTCTGGTGGCATCTCTAAATAATTCTTTAGCCCAGTCATCATGATATAATAATCTGGCATTAGGATTAAGTTGTCCTGTTGCTGGATCTATCACCTGATCATTTGGCACATTATAATTATTATATCCTAACGAATAAGTGTCTCCGGTAATTAAGTTTTGCGCTGCTAAGTTTGAAGCATCAGCAGGGGTTTCACCTTGATAAATGAAACCATTTCTTATTCTGTTGTAAACAACCTTATAATATTCTGCCGGATCTGTAATCACGTCATATTCAGGAACAGCTCTTGAGTTAACCCCAATTTTAGTTTCGTAAGTAACTTTTAATTTCCCTTTTTTCCCTTTTTTTGTAGTAACAATGATAACCCCATTTGCACCTCTGCTACCATATAATGCATTTGATGAAGCATCTTTCAGGAAACTTATAGATTCGATATCCTGGGTTGCTATAGCATTTATGTCTCCATTATATGGAAAACCATCTACAACATACAATGGTGAGTTTGATGACGAAATAGATCCTATACCTCTAAATCTTACCTGAGGAGGATCGCCGGGTTGTCCGGAATTAGCACTAATTTGTACCCCCGCAACTTTACCGGTTAAAGATTGAATTGCATTTGAAGCCTGAGTGTTTTCTAATGCTGCAGCGTCAATTTTAGTAACGGCGCCAGTTATCTCAGATTTTTTTTGAGTTCCGAAAGCCACTACAACAACGCCTTCAAGTTCTAAAGCATCTCCAACCAATTTTGCATTAACTGTTGTTGACGATGCCGGTTCTTCATTTGCCTTCATACCGATATAGGTAAATAACAGAATTTGATTGGGTGCAGCTTTTATAGAATACTTACCATCAAAATCCGTTTGTGTGGCATTATTTGTTCCTTTAACTGATACGGTAACACCCGGAATTGGCATTCCAGAGTTATCAGAAACAATTCCTGAAACAGTTCTTTCTTGAGAAAATGCTACTTGAGATAGCATTAAAAGAAGTACTAGAAATCCTTTTAATTTTTGTTTCATTATTAAATATTGTTTAAGGTTATTCATGCAAATTATTAAAAAATAACAATTTTAACAATATTTTTGTAGTATTTAACAATTTAAACCTACGAATTTACTTGCTTTATTAGAAGATAATGATTGTGTTAACAAAAAAAATTTGAAGGAAAGAAGAATATTTTATAATTTTTAAATGATAAAAAAACCGTCTAAAATCCCAGTTTCAGACGGTTTCATCCTTTATTTTCACTAAAAGCTTACTAATTCAAAATAGATAAAAATAAAAAATAAGTTCCCTTAAGCAGAACTATTTAGTCATATAATAAATTTACTACAAAAAAATTAAACCACCAAAATTAAACAACTAATTAACAGCAACATACAAATAAAGAGAATGTCTGAATTTTAAATTTTGCCACAAAAAAAGCCGATAATTCTAAGGAACTATCGGCTTTTAAGTATAAAATTATTTTTTCTTACATTCTCTCCGGAACTTCAATTCCTAATAAAGTAAACGCTGATTTAATAACTTCAGCTACTTTTTGAGAAAGCTGAACTCTGAATATTTTTTTTGTTAAGTCAGTTTCACCTAAAATATGAACGGATTGATAGAATGAATTGTATTCTTTTACCAAATCATAGGTATAATTGGCAATCAAAGCCGGACTATGATTTTGTGCCGCATTTTGAATTACTTCCGGAAACAATTCGATTTGTTTTACCAGTTCTTTTTCTTTTTCGTGAAGCTCTTGAATGTTTGTTTGTGCAGAAAAATCAAAATCAGCTTTACGAATGATTGACTGAATTCTCGCGTATGTATACTGAATGAACGGACCTGTATTGCCGGCAAAATCAACTGATTCTTCCGGATTAAATAAAATACGTTTTTTTGGATCTACTTTTAAAATGTAATATTTCAAAGCACCAAGACCAATTGTTTTGTATAATTTGGCTTTTTCTTCTGCAGAATAACTATCCAGTTTTCCTAAATCTTCAGAAATTTGTTTGGCCGTATCCGTCATATCCTGCATCAAATCATCAGCATCTACAACAGTTCCCTCACGGCTTTTCATTTTTCCGGAAGGCAAATCAACCATTCCGTATGATAAATGATACAAGCTTGAAGCCCAGTCAAAACCTAATTTTTTCAGAATTAAAAACAAAACTTTAAAATGATAATCCTGTTCATTTCCAACGGTATAAACCATTCCTCCAACATCCGGCATATCTTTTACACGCTGAATGGCAGTTCCAATATCCTGAGTCATATAAACTGCAGTTCCGTCCGAACGTAATACGATTTTACGATCAAGACCTTCATCTGTCAAATCTATCCAAACTGAACCATCAGGATCTTTTTCAAAAACACCTTTATCAAGTCCAACCTGAACTACATCTTTTCCTAGTAAATAGGTATTGCTTTCGTAATAATATTTATCAAAATTAACTCCAAGATTTGTGTAAGTTGTGGCGAAACCGTCATAAACCCATTGGTTCATTTTCTTCCAAAGCGCAATTACTGCGTCATCTCCAGCTTCCCATTTTTTCAGCATATCCTGCGCTTCAACAATAATTGGCGCTTGTTTTTTAGCTTCTTCTTCGGTTCTTCCGGTTTCTATTAATTGATTGATTTCAGCTTTGTATGCTTTGTCAAATTCCACATAATATTTACCTACCAGTTTATCACCTTTTAAATTTGAACTTTCCGGAGTTTCACCGTTTCCAAATTTTTCCCAGGCAAGCATTGACTTGCAAATATGAATTCCGCGGTCGTTGATGATTTGGGTTTTATACACTTTTTTACCCGAAGCTTTAATAATTTCCGCCACGGAATATCCTAATAAATTATTACGAACGTGACCTAAGTGCAACGGTTTATTTGTATTAGGCGAAGAATATTCGACCATAATTGCCTTATCATCCGGATTTGGCGTTACATATCCAAATTTAGAATTGTCTTTTATTTCATTAAAGAAATTCAAATAATAACTATCCGCAATTACAATATTCAAAAAGCCTGAAACTACATTGAAGCGTGCCACTTCAGTAACATTTTCAACCAGATAATTTCCAATTTTATTTCCTAATTCAGCAGGATTGCTTTTAATCACTTTCAATAAAGGAAAAATTACCATTGTAATATCGCCTTCAAACTCTTTTCTGGTAGTTTGAAACTCGATTTTATCAACAGTAACATCAAATAATGCTTGTATTGCTTTTTGTATAGAAGGTGTAAGAATTTGTGATAATGACATGTAAACTTATTTTTAAAGTGAGCAAAGATACTGCTTATTCATCAATTAGAGAAAACGAAAAAGATATAAAATCACATAAAACAGTTAGAATTTCACAAAGAGCGATTCTTTTTAAATGTTAAAATTATTAAAAAATCAAAACGCTAATCTCTTATAAAACAGAACATCTCTGAAAATATTTATTTTTTTATTTCATTTTCTGTAACAAAACAATAACAAAAGAGTCTTACTTACAAAATCAAAAATCATTTTTCACAAAAAAATATCTAAAAACAATCATCATCAATCAATCAGATAATCATCATCAAACTATGAAATTAAAATTCTTTCTGTTCGTATTACTGGGTGTAATAACAACAGTACAAGCCCAAAATTCAGGAACCGTTTCCGGAAAAATTATTGAAAAATCAAACAATGCACCTATTTCTTATGCGACAGTTTCTATTAAAGACAATGGAAAAGTTGTTACCGGAGTAAATACAGATGACAATGGAGATTTTTCGATTAAAAATTTAGCTTTAAAAAGTTATACTATCGAAATTCAATACATTGGATTTAGAAAATATATTGGTTCTGTTATTTTAAGTGAAAACAAAAAAACAGCAACAGTAAATGTTTCCCTTGAAGAAGAAGCGACTCAGCTAAAAGGAGTAAACATTATAGCGGAACGTTCGACAATCGAACAAAAAATCGACAGAAAAGTAATTAATGTTGGTAAAGATTTGACGACAGCGGGAGCTTCTGCATCAGACATTATGAATAATATTCCGTCTGTAAATGTGGATCAGGACGGAAAACTTTCGCTTCGCGGAAATGATAACGTACGTGTATTAATTGACGGACGTCCTTCTAACATTGATCCTGCTCAATTATTGAAACAAATTCCATCAACTTCTATCAAAAAAATTGAACTTATCACAAATCCAAGTGCCAAGTACAATCCTGAAGGAATGTCCGGAATTATTAATATTGTTTTGCATAAAAATGCAAATAACGGTTTTAACGGAACTTACAGCGGCGGAATTACTTTTGGACAAACAGCAAAATTCAATCAGTCTTTAGATTTAAATTATAAAACCGGAAAAGTAAATTTCTTTGGAAATGCAGGAAACAACTTCGGAAAACATTTTAATGACGGATATATTGCAAAAGCAGATCAAAGTACTGTTCAAACATTAGATATTGTTAATGATGATGATTCTTACTTATACAAAATTGGTATGGATTATTTAATTGATGATTTCAACACTTTGTCTTTTTATACCAATCAAAATAAATCATCAGGAGTTGGATTAGTAAACACTAATATTGATTACATCAATTCGCCTGAAGGTATTGCAAATATGTATCAAAAATCACGATATGAAGGTCCTAACACAACAGGAACTTACAATCTTGCCTACAAACATATTTTCAAAAAAGAAGGCCATACTTTAGATTTCGAAGGAAATTACAGCGACACCAAAGAATCTCAAAATGCAAATTTTGACAATCAGATTACAATGCTTAATAACACTGTAAATTCAGATATCTATAATGACTTTTATGAGTACGATAGAAAACTGGGAACACTGAACGTTGATTATGTAAATCCGCTAAATGCTAAAACAACGCTTGAAGCAGGTGCCGAAGCGAGAATAACACGTACGGATAATGATTATAACAGAAATAATCCAACTAATCCAACACAAAATCAAGTTTCAAATTATACTTATGATACTGATATTTATTCTGCTTATGTCACTTTTGGACAAAAGTTTACAAAATTCAGTTATCAGGTAGGAGGACGTTTTGAGACTTATAAAATGGCTGCTAATTTAAATCGCGGTGAAACAAAATTTGACGATGATTATATCACATTGTATCCATCTGCTTATTTGACTTATAACTTAAATGAAAAAAACACTTTACAATTAAGTTACAGCCGTCGTGTAGACAGACCAAGTTTAGACCAGACAAAACCTATTCGCGAGTTTTCTACACCATTAGTAACTTCGTTTGGTAATCCTGATTTGAGACCACAATTCACCAATTCTGTTGAAATTAACTACACTAAAACACTTGAAAAAGGAAGTTTTACAACCGGAGTTTTCTACAGAAGCATTAATGATCAAATTAGTAGAATTTTATATCCTGATGAAACAGATCCAAGCGGTAACAAACAAATCATGACTTTTACCAACTACGATCATAATACTTCTTTTGGATTTGAGGTTTCATTCAATTATAAAATTACAAAATGGTGGGATATCCAGCCATCTATTGATTTTTCAAGTATTAATCAACAAGGAGTTGTATTTCAATATGATGCAGCAACAAATACAAGCAACCCAATTGAAAGAAAAGTTACAGTTGGTGCATTCAACGGTCGTATGAACTCAAACTTCAAGGCAAACAAGCGTTTAAGCTTCTTATTATTTGGTTTTTACAGAGGTGCAGTTGACGGATTGCAAAATAATAGCCATGAAATGTACAAAATGGACATAGGTTCGCGTTATACATTGTTAGACAACAAGATGAACATCAGTTTACGTTTCAATGACGTATTCAATACGATGAAATATGCGTTTGATACGATGTATCCTTATCCGCAATCTGGTCAGTTTTCATGGGAAAGCCAAACCGTATATTTAGGATTAACGTATAACTTTGGAGGTGCAAAAATCAAAAACCTGCAACGTAAACAAAGAGAAGATAACACTAATAAAGGCGGTGGTGGAATGTTTTAATCCCTCTTTTATTAGTAGATTTTAATAGTTCTTGTAGAAAAGAAAAGCCTGGAGTATGCCAACTCCAGGCTTTTCTATTTTTATAATGGATTATAAAAAATTCTTTAATTCTTTTACTTCCTCTGGATTTGCTGTTTCTGTTTTATCTGTAATGGCTGATGAATGATAAAATGTAGGTTCAAGTTTTTCCTGAAGTAATTTAATATTCGAAGATCGTAATCCGCCGCCGGGCATAATTTCGATTCTGTCTTTGGCTAATTTTTGAATTTTCTCTAAAGCAAAAATTCCTTCTTCTACATTTATGCCTTGTCCTGAAGTCAGAATTGTTTTGAAACCACATTCAATAATATCTTCAAGAGATTTTTCGACGTCCTTAACAACATCAAAAGCACGGTGAAACGTGCAGGAAAGCGGATGCGCTAAATGCACCAATTCCTGATTTTGCTTTTTATTGATCTTTCCGTTCTCTTTTAAAATTCCAAAAACAAAACCATCAACTCCCAGTTTTTTATACTGTTTAATATCTTGCTTCATCTCGGTTAGTTCTTCATCAGAATAAACGAAATTTCCACCACGAGGTCGTATAATGACATGCATTTTAATAGTCAGGCTTTCGCGGACTTTTACCACTAAAATTGAATTTGGCGTTGTCCCGCCAAGCTGCATATTCTCGCATAATTCTATTCGGTCAGCACCATTTTCCTGAGCTATCAATGCCGATTCGTAGGTAAAGCAGGCTATTTCAAGTTGATTTTTTTTCATTTTACAAAAGATATTGAGGTCAAAGTTTTGTCATTGCGAGGAACGACGCAATCACACGCAGTTCTTTTTATTCAGCAACTGTTTCAATTGTTAGCGAGATTGTTTCGTTCCTCACAATGACAAAATTACATAACAAAACACTAAATCATAAAAAAACCCGCTCCAAAAAAGAGCAGGTTTTAAATATTATTACTGAAAGCTTAAATTACCATTTGATAATCGCACTTGCCCAGGTAAATCCGCTACCAAAAGCAGCTAAAACAACGGTATCTCCGGATTTGATTTTTCCTTGTTCCCAAGCTTCGGTTAAAGCGATTGGAATAGATGCTGCGGTTGTGTTTCCGTATTTCTGGATGTTGTTATGCACCTGATCGTCACTCAATTTGAATTTATTCTGAATGAATTGTGAAATTCTCAAATTCGCCTGATGCGGAATCAACATGTCAATATCCGAAACCTGTAAACCATTTGCTTCCAGACCTTCATTAATTACCTCAGCAAAACGAACTACTGCGTTTTTAAACACAAATTGTCCGTTCATGTATGGATAATAACTTTCATCATTCGGGTCGTTATCAGCTAAAATATCGGTTACCCAACGTGCTCCCATTCCCGGTGCCTGCAAAGCTAATTCCTCTGCATGCTGCCCTTCTGAATGCAAATGCGTAGACAAAATTCCTTTTGTTAAATCTTCTTCACGGCTCAAAACAGCTGCTCCTGCTCCATCTCCAAAAATCACCGAAACGCCACGTCCGCGAGTTGTCATATCCAATCCTGTTGAGTGCACTTCTGAACCAATTACCAATATATTTTTATACATTCCGGTTTTAATATATTGATCTGCAACAGAAATAGCATACACAAAACCTGAACATTGATTTCTAACATCTAATGCTCCTACGGTTCTTAAACCTAAATCACGCTGCACTAAAACTCCCGGCCCAGGAAAATAATAATCCGGACTTAATGTAGCAAAAACTACAAAATCAATATCTTCTTTGGCTACGCCAGAACGTTCTATTGCAATTTTAGCAGCTTTAACTCCCATGATAGTCGTAGAATCTTCTCCACGAATAATATGTCTACGCTCCTGAATTCCGGTTCTTTCCTGAATCCATTCATCATTTGTCTCCATTATTTTAGACAAATCATCATTGGTGACAACATTAGAAGGAACATAATATCCTAAGCCCGCTATTTTTGAATGATACATATTCTTTTTATTATTTGTTAAAAATTTGGATTGCAAATTTAAGTATACTTTAAAACATAAGCGTACAAATTACTATTTTTTTCGGTATTAGCAATTTAATATCGTTTAATTATAAAGTCGATAAAGTTTTTTTATTGAAAGAAAAGCAGGTTTTGAGACAAAAAAATAGAAATAAACTAAAAAGCCATAAACGTATTTTACTGTCCATGGCTTTTTGTTTTATAAATAATTTAAAGCTAAAAAAACATTTTCTTCAAGTGGTAAATCAATTTCACTTTCAAAAAATATCAATTGGCGTTTATATACAGATTCGATCAAATAATGATTTCCTCTAAAGTATGTTCTTCTGATTTTTACCGGCAATTTAGATTCGTGAACCATTTTAAACTGGTGCGGATAAACCAGCGTTTTATGGGTTTCATCTTCATACGAAACCAATAAATGTGTGGCAACTTCGTTTACTTCTCCAAAAAGTGAAGCCACATATTTAGTTTCAGGATTCTCATAAATTTTTGTTGGATTATCTTTGATGATAACTTCTCCGTTTCGCATCACAATTGCTTCATCTGCAAACGACAAAGCATCTGTACTGTCATGTGTCGCAATGATAACCGTGATTCCTTTTTGTTTTAAATATCTAAATAAATTTCTTCGTAAAGCATTTTTACGAAAAGCATCAATCTGGCTAAATGGTTCATCCAGCAAAATAATTTCCGGCTCTAAAGCCAAAACTCTTACTAAGGCAACTCTTTGCTGTTGTCCTCCACTTAAAAATTTTGCTTTTACATTAGAGAACTGATCCATTTCTACCATTTCCAGTAATTCCTGAACGCGAAGTTTTTTCATGTTGGCAAAACCATTAGAAAGAAACTTTCCAACATTCTCTGCCACGGTTTCAAACGGAGATAAATCAAAATCCTGAGCCAGATATTTCATATACGGCATTCCGGGAATCAAATTGTATTTTGGACCTAAAATCGGTTTTTCATTATAAAAAATCTCACCTTCATCAAGATCATATAAACCATACATAAGTTTAAGCAGCGTACTTTTTCCGCAGCCACTTTCGCCAATAATAGCAATATTCTGACCTTTTTCTATGGTAAAAGAAACATTATTAATTACCGGTTTATCAGTATACGAAAAAGAAATATTTTTTATGTCGAGCATGAGTTATAATTGAGAGAGCAAATTTACAATGTTTAATTTCTAAAGTCAAAAAAAAAGCCGCTTCAATTGAAACAGCTTTTTTAAAATTATATTGTGAGCTAAATTATTTTCCGGCTTCAGCCTTCGCATCATTTACCATTTTGTCGTTTGCAGTAATTGAAAACTCTACACGACGGTTTTGAGCTCTTCCTTCCGGAGTATCATTTGTAGCAATTGGATCAACAATTCCTAAACCTGAAGTTTTGAAACGGCTTGATTTTAATCCTTTTGAAACTAAGTAAGCCTGCACAGATGCCGCTCTTTGTCCTGAAAGTGTTAAGTTATATTCTGGTTTTCCTGTGTTATCAGTATAACCAAAAATCTGAATATCAGTATCTCCGTAATCATTAAATACAGGAACTAATTTATCTAAATTTGCTTTTGCAGTACTTGTCAATGTTGATTTATTAGTATCAAAACGAACTGCATTTTCATTCAGAGTTAAGTGAATTCCTTCTCCAACTCTTTCTACCTCTGCACCTGGCAAAGCCTGATCGATTTCACGCGCTTGCTTGTCCATTTTGTTTCCGATAAGTGCACCAGTTCCACCACCAACGGCAGCACCAATTGCAGCACCTAAAGCAGCGTTACCGCCTTTTCCTAAATTATTTCCTAAAATACCACCAATAAGTCCACCGGCAACCACTCCAATTCCCGCTCCTTTTTGTGTGTTATTTGCATTTTTAACTGAATCGCAACTTGCAAAAAAACTTACTAATACAAGTAAACTACTCAATCCTAAAACTGTTATCTTTTTCATATTTATTCTTTTTTAATATTAATTAGCTCTTTGAAATTGGTAAACCACATCTGTGCTTTTTCCACCAACATTAATGTTATCAATTAGCTGAAATGAGTTATCACTTAAACCTGCTACTTTTAGCAAATATCCTGATTTAACATTTTTTGATTTTAATCCCGGATCTACAATTTTAAGAACAAAAAGTCCCTGATTGTTGATGCTCCATACAATTGGCGAAGTAAATGCAGTACAACTTGGCGCATTTAAAGTCATTGTACCCTTATTATTGTTTGAAATAAAGTTCCATGTACTACCAATGAAGCATTTTGAGTCTGCAAGATCAAAAGAATTTACTTTGATATATTCAGAACCCGGATAAGAAACATTGGTCAAAACCCAATTTCCTTTAATAGCTACTTGAGTAGGTCTGTCAAGTTTAGTCGAAAGCGTAGTTGCCTCAGTTGAAGCTGTTGACGAAGATGATTTACACGCAAAAAACATCGTGGCAATCATGCAAATGAAAATAATTTTCTTCATTTTGAACATTTTTTTTTAAGTTAATACTTACAGTTTAACAATTATTATATTACAAAGATACAATTCATAAAAATAAGTTGGGTTTTAAAATCTAATTATTTTCTTTCAAAATTAACACTTACGACATTTTGTCATTCTATAATAATTGGTATTCTATTTGAAGAAATGAAAAGCATCACGTTAAACTAAATTTATAAAATATGACAACAGGTAAAATTAATGTTTCAGTAGAAAACATCTTTCCCTTAATCAAAAAGTTCTTATACAGCGATCACGAGATTTTCTTACGTGAATTGGTTTCAAACGGAACCGATGCTACTTTAAAATTAAAACACCTAATTAGTATTGGTGAGGCTAAAGTAGAATACGGAAATCCTATTATTGAAATCAAAGTTGATAAGGAAGGCAAAAAGATCCATATCATTGACCAGGGTTTGGGTATGACTGCTGATGAAGTAGAAAAATACATCAATCAGGTTGCCTTTTCAGGAGCCGAAGAATTCCTTGACAAATACAAAGATTCTGCAAAAGATTCTGGAATTATCGGACACTTTGGTCTTGGTTTTTATTCTGCATTTATGGTTGCAGAAAAAGTAGAAATCATTACAAAATCATACAAAGATGAACCGGCTGCACACTGGACATGTGACGGAAGTCCTGAATTTACGTTAGAACCGGCTGACAAAACTTCACGTGGTACAGAAATCATTTTACACGTTGCCGAAGATTCTTTAGAATTTTTAGAAGATTCTAAAATCAGCGGTTTATTAAATAAGTACAATAAGTTTATGCCTATTCCGATTAAATTCGGAACAAGAACAGAAACACTTCCAAAACCGGAAGATGCTCCTGAAGATTACGTAAACGAAACAGTTGAAACTGATAATATCATCAATAATCCAAACCCGGCCTGGACAAAACAGCCGACTGAATTATCTGATGAAGATTATAAAAACTTCTACAGAGAATTGTATCCAATGCAATTTGAAGATCCGTTATTCAACATTCACTTAAATGTAGATTATCCGTTTAACTTAACAGGAATCTTGTATTTTCCTAAGTTAGGTTCTGATATGCAAATTCAGAAAGATAAAATTCAATTGTACCAAAACCAGGTTTACGTTACTGATAACGTAGAAGGAATTGTACCTGAATTTTTGACAATGTTAAAAGGAGTTATTGATTCTCCGGATATTCCGTTGAACGTTTCCCGTTCTGGTTTACAAGCGGATGGTGCGGTTAAGAAAATCTCTAACTACATTACTCGTAAAGTTGCTGATAAGTTAAAAGCATTATTCAACGAAAACCGTGCTGATTTTGAAGCAAAATGGAACGACATTAAAATCGTTTTAGAATACGGAATGCTTTCTGAAGATAAATTCTACGAAAAAGCAGGTGCATTTGTTTTATATCCAACGGTTGACGATAAATATTTTACTCTTGAAGAATTAAAAGAGAACTTAAAAGAAAACCAAACAGATAAAGACGGAAAACTGGTTATTCTTTATGCAGGAAATAAAGATGCACAACACTCTTATATTCAAACTGCAAAAGACAAAGGATATGAAGTATTGCTTTTAGATTCTCCTATTATTTCGCATTTGATTCAAAAAATTGAAGGTGATAATAAAGATCTAACTTTCGTTCGTGTAGATTCTGATCATATTGATAACTTAATCAAAAAAGACGAAAACACAATTTCGAAATTATCTGATGAAGAAAAAGAAACTTTAAAAACTTCCTTAGAAGCTTATATTCCTAAAGCATATTCTGTTCAGTTAGAAGCTATGGATAGCCAAGCTGCTCCATTCATAATTACGCAACCTGAATTTATGCGTAGAATGAAAGAAATGAGCCAGTCTGGCGGTGGCGGAATGTTCGGAATGGGCAATATGCCTGAAATGTACAATCTGGTCGTAAATACTAATTCTGATTTGGCTACAAGCATTTTAAATACGGAAGACAAAACGCATCAGGAACATTTGGTAAAACAAGCATTAGACTTAGCTAAATTATCTCAAAACTTATTAAAAGGAGAAGCATTAACAGCTTTCGTAAAAAGAAGTTTTGAAATGATTAAATAAAGATTTTCACATCTTACTATATTACTAAACCTGCAAATAATATTTGCAGGTTTTTTTATGCCCGGACTCGAATATTTATGTGCTGAAAAATGGGTAATTATCCCCTTTTCAAACACAAGAGCATTCTATACTTTTACATCTCCCTGAATCATAACTTATTGATTATCAATGTTAAAATTAAAAGGTCATGGATAAGAGAAAATTTACGGAGAATGGAGAGATTTTGACAATTTTAAAAGATTTAAAAGAGCAGGTTAAGCATAAAAAATACTCTGATATCGTTGATGCTCACAATTGCCAATATGTTGATTTGGTACAGGAAGGTGGCGGAGTACTAGGAATTGCTTTGGTTGGTTATGTGTATGTTTTAGAACAAATGGGAATTCGGTTTTTAAGTCTGGCCGGAACTTCTGCCGGAAGTATCAATACGATGCTTATGGCCGCTGCAGGAACTTGTGATATCGAAAAATCAGAATGGATATTGGATTGTTTGTGCAACAAGAACTTATATGATTTTGTGGACGGAGATCATGACGCCCGCGAATTTATTGACACCTTACTCAGCGATGCAGGAAATGTAAAACTCGTTATGAAAGGCTGTCAGGTTGTAGATAATTTCAAGGATGATCTGGGATTAAATCCGGGTAATAATTTCTACCAGTGGATTTCGAATCTTCTCTCTCAAAAAGGAATTAAAAATTATGCTGATTTAAGAGCTTTACGCTTAAAAGGAGTTTCGGACAAAAATAAGTTATTTCGAATAAACAGCATTAATTATGGAGACAAAGAAGAATACACGAGACAAGATCATTGGAGCGAAATGGCCATAATTGCCGCCGATATTACTACGGAAAGTAAAATTGTTTTTCCTAAAATGATGGATTTGTTTTACTCCAATCCTGATGTGCAAAATCCCGCCGATTTTGTTCGCGCTTCGATGTCTATTCCTTTATTTTTTACTCCTTTTAAAATAAAAAATATTCCAACCGGTGTTGAAGCCTGGAACAAATGGAACGATGCAACCTGTTTAAGAACTTCTGTTCCGTCTGAAGTTATGTTTATGGATGGCGGTATAATTTCAAACTTTCCCATTGATATTTTCCATGAAAATTTAAATGTTCCGGCCTCTCCTACTTTTGGTATAAAACTGGGATATGATAAAAATGAGATTCATAAAAATGAAAAGATAACCAATGTCATCAGTTCTATGTTTGATACTGCGAGATATGGCTACGACTCTGAATTTTTAAGAAAGAATCCTGATTTTAAAAATCTTATAGGATACATCGATACCGGAAGTCACAACTGGCTCAATTTTAACCTGACAGAAGACGCAAAAATTGATCTATTTATTCGTGGTGCGCAAAAAGCTGCAGAATTTTTAGTGCGATTTGATTGGGAAGAATATAAAAAAATCAGAAAGGCGAAAAGTGAATATTACAAAACTGTTTAAAAAAATAAATCGTTTATAAAACATTTTTACATAAAAAACGTTTTAAAATCCTGTAAGCTAAGATTATAGAATTTTTTTATTGCCATTCTATTTTTTTATTAAATTTGAATACTTTACTAACCCAATCAAAAACCAAAACTACTATGAAAAAAACTGTTATTTTATTACTAACTATTTGCACAACAGGACTTTTATACATTTCTTGTTCCAGCAATGACAGCGAACAAATCCCTCAAACGGATGTATCTTCTGTTGGAGCTTCAATGGCAATTGATGCGACCAATGAAATGGATATTAAAACAGGATTATTCGTTTCAACCAAGAGCCAGGCGACCACAAAACCTACCGAAACTGCTCCCGGAATTTGCGCAACTATTACTGTATCTCAGGAAAGTGCAGATTCTTATCCAAAAGTTTTTACTGTAGATTACGGAACCACAGGCTGCACAGATAATCAAATCGCAAGAAAGGGAAAACTAAAAGTTACACTCTCAGGTCCTATTACAACGACGGGAAGTAAAATGACCATTGAAAGAATAGACTATTATATTGCAGGTTTAAAATTAGAAGGAACTATAGAATATACAAACACTACAACTGTTGCCACTGTGCCGCAATTTAGCAGAAAAGTCACTAACGGAAAATTTACTGATTTATCCGGAAGAATTTATCTTAACTCCGGACTGGTTACCGTAAAACAAACTGCCGGCGTTGATACTCCTTTTGTACTGGACGATAATGTTTATGAAATGACAGAAGGAACTCATATGGTAACTTCTCCAAGTGGCGAAATCTTAACGCTAACTGTTCAGGAAACTTTGATTAAAAAATACTCTTGTGAATTTATTTCGAAAGGAAGGTTAAAAGTTCAGGGCGGAATATTAAATGGTATTATCGATTACGGAAACAATAATTGCGATAGCAACTACACGTATACAAACGAAAACGGATTATCATTCAACTTAGCAATGTAATGAAATAAAATGCTGAAAATCAATAATCCCAATTTAGAAATAGATTGGGATTTATTTTTATTAAAAATTAAACACGGACAACTTCACATTCAAACTATTTTCTTTATTTTGCAGCAAAATCTAAAAACCAATGAAAAAATCAATTATTGCCTTTGCTGCAATTGCACTATTAGCATCATGCAGCAAAAAAGAATCTACTGACGGTTTACACTTAACAGGAAATATTAAAGGATTAAAAAACGGAACTTTATATATTCAAAGAGTTGTTGACACTTCGCTTGTTGCTATTGACTCTATCAAAATAGACGGAAATTCAGCATTTGAAAGCGATATCAAACTGGAATCTCCAGAAGTATTGTATTTATTCCTCGATCGTGGAGTAACCAATTCACTTGACAATAACATTCTGTTTTTTGCTGAACCGGGCAATATGAATATTGATACTAATCTTGATAATTTTATTTACGGAGCTAAAATTACCGGATCTAAAAATCAGGAGTTATATGAAGAATACAAAAAAATAAACTCTCGATTTAACGATGAAAACCTTAATATGGTTGCATCAAAATTTAACGCGATAAAAAGACAAGATCAAAAAGCAGTTGACAGCATCGACGCAAAACAACAGTCTAATATTAAAAGAAGATATTTGTATGCTACAAACTTCGCCATTAATCATAAAGACCACGAAATAGCACCTTATATTGCTTTAGCAGAAATTTACGACATCAACGTAAAGTTTTTGGATACGATTCAAAAATCAATGACGCCAAAAGTAGCGCAATCACTTTACGGTAAAAAGTTAACGAAGTTTGTTAATGAAATAAAAAAAGAAGAACAAAAATAGTTTTACAAATCATAAAAAAAAATCCTGAGAATCTCAGGACTTTTTTTTATGATTTAAAATTCCAATTAAGAAATTCCAAATCCCAAATATTATAAAGCATAATGAATGGTGCAAAATTGTAATTTCGAAATTTCTGAACATAGCCAATGGTTCAACCATTGGGACGCCGTATATTTCACAATGGATTCCCTCAATACGTTTTTATAATTACCTTTCTATTATACGTTTTCATAATACGTTTTTATAAATACGTTTGCATAATACATTTTCATAATACGTTCCCCAAGGTTGAAACCTTGGGCTATTATGATAAACGAGAGAATTAAGAAATTTAATAGGAGGTTACGTTTTCATAATACGTTCCTATAATACGTTCCCCAAGGTTGAAACCTCGGGCTATAATGAAAAAAAAATATTAAGAGATTTAATAAAAGGTTATGTTTCTATAATTGCTATAAAACAAAAAAACCACCACTTAAAAAGTGATGGTTTTACGTTGAGCCGGCGGAGGGACTCGAACCCACGACCTGCTGATTACAAATCAGCTGCTCTAGCCAACTGAGCTACGCTGGCGACTCATTACGGGTGCAAATATAAAATGGTTTTTTGAATTTCCAAAATAAATTTACTTCTTTATTTTAATAAAAAACCACCCTAAAAGGATGGTTTTTGTTGAGCCGGCGGAGGGACTCGAACCCACGACCTGCTGATTACAAATCAGCTGCTCTAGCCAACTGAGCTACGCTGGCGACTCATTACGGGTGCAAATATAAAGCGGTTTTTCGTTTTACCAAAATAAATTTGCACTTTTTTATACTTTTTTTTGCTTACAATTCGTTGATTTTAGCAATCAATTGATTAGCAGTTTCTTCCAATTCAACATTGATTTGTTTGAAGTGCGCTTTTTTGTTTTCAACGTTCTTTGCGTTCACTTTTGTAATCAAAGTATCAAAAGCAGCGATAGCCTGATCGATCAAAGCATTCGTTTCTGGAGTAGGATTTCCTGAAGTAGACATTTCAAATAAGTAAATTGCCTCAATAATATCTCCTAATACGAAATTGATATCTTTCTTTAAATTTTTAACGTTTGCCATTTTTATTTTAATTTTAATTTGCGACTGCAAAAATACACATAATCTTTCTATTAAGCGCTATGAAATGTAAATTTCTAAAATAGAAGCATTTCCAGTCAAAATAAATGCATTAATCTCAGCCGGAACCAAAATGGTATCTCCTTTTTTATATGATTGTTTGAAACCGTCATATTCAATTTCAAAACTTCCTTCGATACACATATAAACCGTAAAACTTGCTCCTGATTTAGAAACTTCCAATTTATTTTCTAACGGAAGAAAATTGGTTGTAAAATACGGACAATCAACCACTACATTTGATGTATTTGTTTTTGTTTCATATTTTTTCTGTGTATCAACTTTATTATAGTTTATCGCATCCAGTGCTAAATCAACATGAAGTTCTCTCGTGTTTCCTTGTGCATCTTTACGATCAAAATCATACAAACGATACGTTATATCAGAGGTTTGCTGAATTTCGGCAACCACCAAACCTGCACCAATGGCGTGAACTGTTCCTGTTTCTAAAAAGAACACATCGCCCGGTTTTGCCGTCACAGTATCTAAAATCGAAACCAGAGTTTTATCATTTAAATGTTTCAGATATTCCTCTTTACTGGAGTTTTCTTTAAAACCAACAATAATTCGTGAATTCGGGTCGGCTTGTGTTACATACCACATTTCGGTTTTACCAAAAGAATTATGACGTTCTTTTGCCAGTTTATCATTCGGGTGAACCTGAATCGAAAGATCTTCTCTTGCATCTAAATATTTAAAAAGTAACGGAAATTGTTTTCCAAAACGTTTGTAAACTTCAGTTCCCAGAATTTCATTTGGCTTTTCGTCAATAAGATCCATCAACGATTTTCCTTTCAATTCACCATTCGACACAACACTCACGTCGCCTTCTACAGTTGATAATTCCCAGCTTTCGCCTGTTATTTTAGAAGTAATTGGTTTGTTAAGAATAGTTTTTAGTTTTTCTCCTCCCCAGATTCTTTCTTTTAAAATTGGTTCAAATTGTAACGGGTAAGTTGTTGGTTTCATAAGTTTTCTTTTTTGGCTAATATGTTAATTAATTATTGTTGATGTGATTAATCTGTTTTTATAATACTAATTCTTTGATTGTTTCTAATGCCTTCGGAATGTGTTTTGCTGCATTCATGCTGTCAAAAACATAAATCACAACACCATTTCTGTCTATGATATAAGTAACTCTTCCTGGCAAAAGTCCAAATAAATTATTTCGAACCCCGAAAAGCTGTCTCAGTCTTTTATCAGGGTCAGACAATAATATAAAAGGCAATTCATGTTTCTTGGCAAATTTGTGATGCGATTTTACGCTGTCACTGCTTATACCGATAACTTCGGCTCCTAAATCCTTAAAATCTTCATATTGATCTCTAAAACTACAAGCTTCAGTGGTACAACCGGGTGTATTATCTTTTGGATAAAAATAAATCACCAGAGGCTTTCGACCCAAAACATTTCGGCTTTCAAAAACTTCTCCGTGACTATCCTTTGCAGTAAAATTCGGAACTATATCTCCTGTTTTTAATGACATTTATTATTCTCCTTTATAAGTTACAAAATTGCGGTCCGTTTCATTCAGGACGATTTCTAAATCAAAATCGGGCTGAATTCTTTTTCTAATTTTATTCCATATCACAACAGCAATATTTTCTGCTGTTGGATTCAAATCCTGAAATTCCGGGACATCCAGATTCAGGTTTTTGTGATCAAACGGAATTTCTACTTCTTCCAGTATAATATCCGCCAATACTTTCACATCTAAAACAAAACCAGTTTCCGGATCAATTTTTCCTGTAACACTTACTGTTAAACCATAATTATGACCATGAAAATTGGCGTTATTGCATTTTCCAAAAACAGCATCGTTTTTTTCAAATGTCCAATCTTTCCTGTGCAATCGATGTGCAGCATTAAAATGTGCTTTTCTTGATATGGTTACTCTCATTTAGGTTTGGTTGGTATATCGTTAAATTTTATGGTCTTCTAAAAAATGATAAAATTCATCAAAAATTATTTTAAACCATACAGTATAAATTTCGGGCTGTTTTTCAATATCTTCTTTAATATCTTCAATTTTCATCCATTTCCAGTCTTCTACTTCATCTAAATTAATCGCCGGATTGTCATTATAATAACCAATCATTACATGGTCGAGCTCGTGCTCTGTTAAACCGTTATCAAAAGGCGCTTTATAAATAAAATGAAAAAGTTCTTTCAATTCAGCTTTAAAACCCATTTCTTCAAATAATCTTCGGCTTCCGGCTTCGATATTTGTTTCTCCTTCACGCTGATGACTGCAACAAGTATTTGTCCAGAGTAAAGGCGAATGGTATTTTTGATGTGCACGCTGCTGCAGCATGATTTCATTTTTACTGTTTAAAATAAAAACCGAAAATGCACGGTGCAAAAGAGCTTTTTCATGCGCTTCCAATTTTGGCATTAAGCCAATTTGTTCATCGTTTTGATTGACTAATATTACGTTTTCTTCTATCATAGGGCGTTTTGTACAAACAAAAATACGAAAAAAGAAATGGCTTGAAAATCCTAAAAAAGATTGTGAAAAGTTTAACGAGCCTACAGTTTTACAAGTATTTAGTATTCAAAACTTTAAAAATATTTTTTCCTTTTAAATTCCCCTAAAAATAAGTCTAAAAAACTAAACCCATTGCATTTACGTAAATAAAAAAAAGTTAAAACATACTTAAAAAAATCTCAATTGTAAACTACACGACATTTCTAAGCCAACTCTCGTCGTACCTTTGGTTTACAAATTTAAAGCCTCACTAAAATTATGAAAACAAGAATCCAATTTTTCACTCTTTGCTTTATACTTCCGCTCTTTATATTTCAGGCTTGCGGACAATCTTCAAAAAAACAAAATACAAAAACTGTTGTTATGGAAAACAAAATCGATAAACCCGGAAACCCATATTACTCAAATACAGACACAACAAAATTAAACGTTAGCGATGCCGAATGGAAAAAAGTACTTCCGGATGATGTTTACGCCGTAATGCGTCAGGCGGATACGGAAAGACCTTTTACAGGAAAATACTGGAATACCGATGAAAAAGGAACATACTATTGCGCTTCATGCGGAAACCTGCTTTTCAGATCGGGAGCAAAATTTGCAAGCAGCTGCGGATGGCCAAGCTTTTTTGAACAAGACAACAAAAAAAGCGTCGTTTACAAAAATGATAATTCTCTTGGAATGGAAAGAATCGAAGCACTTTGCGGAAGATGCGGCGGACATTTAGGTCACTTATTTGATGATGGACCAGCGCCAACCGGAAAACGTTACTGTATGAATTCGATCGCACTTGATTTTATTCCTGATTCTCAAAAATAAATATTCTCAATATGAAAAATACAATTCTTATTTTCCTTTTTGCCTTATCCCTTAACGGATTTGCACAAACAAAAAAAGCTTCAAACCTGGAAACCATCACCGTTGGCGGAGGCTGTTATTGGTGTGTTGAAGCGGTTTACGAAAACTTAAACGGAGTAAAATCTGTTGTTTCAGGATTTTCCGGCGGAAAAGTTGCCAACCCAACTTATGAAGAAGTTTGCACCGGAACAACCGGTCACGCCGAAGTGGTACAAATTACGTACGACAAAAACGTAACCAATATTAATGAAATTTTCCAGGTTTTCTTTTCCGTTCACGATCCTACAACTTTAAACAGACAAGGTGCTGATGTGGGAACACAATATCGTTCTGTGATTTTTTATAAAAACGAAGAACAAAAAAAAGCAGCGCAAAGTATCATTGCCGAACTTAACAAAGCAAAAGTATATGACAGTCCGATTGTGACAAAAGTCGAACCGTTTACCAAGTTTTATAAAGCCGAAGATTACCATCAGAATTATTATGCAAACAACAAAAATCAACCGTATTGCAAAATGGTAATTCAGCCCAAAATGGCAAAATTCGAAAAAGTCTTTAAAGACAAACTCAAAAAGAAATAAATTCTATATACAAAAAGAGGGAAATGAATTAAATCATTTCCCTCTTTGTATATAACCCATTTTTTTAACTAAAATTATTTAGCTACTTTTTTAAATCTCATCATCGGCACATCGCCTTGAATTAGATTTAGTTTTCCGTCTTTATCAATAGAATAACTTGTAATTTTTTTCATCTGTTGTAAAAATTGTGCTTCTCCGCCACCATCACAAAACATCATTGTAGTTGGTCCCGGCTCTCCAAAAGTCAAAGAATTTCCATTTAAAGTAAATGGCGCACTGTAGCCATTACATCCGTTATTACCAAAAACATTTTTTTCTTTCTGATCAAAAGTAATTTGTGGTTTTTTATTGGGATACAATCCTTCAAAAGCAATTCTTGGTCCTGATATATATTCTAATTCCCAAGTTGTATCATAAATACCGGCCGAGCTTTTGTTTTCTTTTGATGCCATACATGAAACAAGTGATAAGGTTAAAACCGAAACGATTGCAATGATATGTTTTTTCATAATGTGTCTTTTTAAATTAAATAATTTGTTTTGTTTTTTGAAGATTAAAATTAGTCTCAAATATCTTTTCTCAATATTCATGCCCGGTTTTAAGTTTTAAACAGAAAAACTTTCAACAATAATTAACCTCTTCTCATCTCTAAGTTACACATTTTTCTTAAAGAGAATAGTGATACACAACTTAAATTCCATTATACAATTGTATTTTTTTGTAATTTGCAACGGTCAAAAAACTAAAATAATCAAATAAAAAAACCAAAAAATGAAGCAATTTCTTCTATTGTTTGCCTTCGTAATTACCATTACCCAAATCCATTCGCAGGAAAATTTACCAACAGATTATCTATCAAAAGAATTCCATAAAGGCCGAAGAGAAGCTTTTAGAGCATTAATGCCTGCCAATTCTGTAGCTGTAGTTTTTTCTTATCCTGAGAGAGTTTTTTCAAAAGACATTAACTACAATTACCACCAAAATCCAGACCTATTTTACTTAACAGGATATAAAGAACCAGATGCCGCTTTATTGATTTTTAAAGAAAATCAGGGAACCGGAGAAACATATGATGAAGTATTGTTTGTAAGAGAAAAAAACGCAAACCGCGAAATGTGGACAGGAAGACGTTTAGGAGTTGAGGGAGCAAAATCTAAACTAGGACTTTCAACAGCTTATAACGGTAAAGATTTTAAGGATTTCAATATTGATTTTAAAAAATTTACAACAATAATCTACGATAAAATCCCAACAGATATTGGAAAAGACAAAAGCGGTTTTGATCTTTTTGGTTTATTGGAAACCTTTAAAACTAAAGCCGGAATTACTACAGAAAACGAAGCTTCTATAGAACTTTTCAGAACGATTACAAACTCATTAAGAGAAATAAAAACACCCGAAGAAATAGTTTTAATGCGTAAAACCGTAAAACTTTCCAGCATTGCGCACAACGAAGTTATGAAAGCTGTTGGTCCTTATATGAGTGAAAATGAAGCGGATGGAATTCACGCTTATGTTCACAGACATTACGGTTCAGAAGGTGAAGGTTATCCGCCAATTGTAGGCGCCGGAGCAAACGGATGTATCTTGCATTATGGAGAAAACAATGCTACAAAAATCGACAATCAATTATTACTTATGGATGTTGGTTCTGAATATCACGGTTATTCTGCCGATGTCACAAGAACAATTCCGGCAAACGGAAAATTTACACCAGAACAAAAAGCCATTTATCAATTGGTTTATGATGCTCAGGAAGAAGTTTTTAAAATCTGTAAAGAAGGAACACCAATTCAGGATTTGAATAAAAAATCTAAGGAAGTGATCGCTGCCGGATTAATTAAATTGGGAATTATTACCGATCCTAATGATGTCAAAATTTATTATCCTCATGGATGTTCGCATTTTCTTGGTTTAGATGTTCACGACAAAGGAAATTATATGGGCAACTTAAAAGAAAATATGATCCTTACTGTTGAACCTGGAATTTATATTCCTGCCAATAGTAAATGCGATAAAAAATGGTGGAATATTGGTGTTCGTATCGAAGATGATATTCTAATGAAAAAAGATTCATACGAAAATCTATCTGCCGATTCGCCAAGAAAATGGGATGAAATAGAAAAATTAGCCGCTCAAAAAAGTACTTTCAACGACATGAAATTCCCTAAAATATAATTTTTATTTTGCCACAGATTAAAAGATTAAAATGATTTTAAAATCTGTGTTAGTTTGCCACGAATTTCACGAATTAGCACGAATTAAATTAGTGTAAATTCGTGAAATTCGTGGCAAAATCTTTTTAATCTTTTAATCTGTGGCTATAAATTTTCAAACTGAAAGCGAATTTTAACGTACTTTGTATTCTTAAAAACACAAAAAAATGAAAGCACTTACCTTCTCCACTTTCGGGGATTCAGATGTTTTAGAATATATAGAAATTCCAAATCCGGAATTGAAAAGCGATGAGATTTTAGTCGAAATGAAAGCTATCGGATTAAATTTTGCCGATGTTTACAGACGAAAGGGGAATTATCACTTAAAAGGAAATCCGCCTTTTATTGCCGGTTACGAAGGTGCCGGAATTGTAGTTGATGCCAATAATCATCCCGAATATAAGGTTGGCGATCGTGTGGCTTTCGCCGATGCTCCTTTTGCAAATGCAGAGTTGGTTGCCGTAAATACAAATCACGTTTTGCCTTTGCCTGAAGCTATTTCTTTTGAAACCGCAGCTTCTGTTTTATTACAAGGTTTAACAGCGCATTATCTGGCAACCGACAGCCATAAAACCACAAAAGGTGAAACTGTTTTAATTCATGCCGTTGCCGGAGGAGTTGGGCAATTTCTAACACAAATAAGCAAACTTCTGGGCGCGAACGTGATTGGTTTAACCTCATCGTCAGATAAAGCAAAAGTGGCAATCGAACAAGGTGCAGATCATGTTTTTCTTTATAACGAAGATTGGAAATCTCAGGTTTTTGAAATAACTCCCAAAGGTGTCGATGTTGTTTATGACAGCATTGGAAGTACTTTAACCGAAAGTTTTGAAGTCACCAAAGAATGCGGTCAGGTTGTTTTCTTCGGAATGGCGGGCGGCGATCCTGCACCTGTAGATCCGAGAATGCTAATGGACGGCTCAAAAACTTTAACCGGCGGGGATTTATGGAGTTATTTAAATTCTAAAGAAGAAAGAATCAAAAGATCCAGCCAATTATTTCAATGGATTATAGAAGGAAAACTTACGCTTTCAAATCCAACATCTTTCAAATTATCAGAAGGAAAACTGGCGCATGATTATCTGGAAAGCCGAAAAAGTACCGGGAAAATTATTCTGATTCCGTAAAGGATAATCTGGGCGTGCCACCAATAAAAAAAGGGGCTGACTATTGCAATTGCTTAGTCGCCCCTTTTTTTATTGCTGTCGGGCTATCCGCGCTACTTCGGCAGCTTGCTTCTATCCCTCACGCGAAAAAATTTGTAGATAAATTGTGTAGTCTCTACGAGACATTATATGGTATATCTATATTTTTACTACCAACATTTAACTCCTAAAGGAGTATTTAATATTATAATATTGAAGTTTTTTCACAATCTTGTCATTTCGATGAACAAGAAATGACAAAAAATAGCATAAAAAAATCCGTTTTTATCCGCGTTTTCGCTTAGCGAATCCGTTTTATCCGCGTACTCAACACAATACTTTGCCACAAAAATCCAATCCAATATTACAACTGATTTACCTCAATCTTCGTCAATTCAGACAATTGTACTATTCTGTTCACGTCATTTTTATTTGCTAGAAAAAACAAATAATTATCGCCGTGCGTATCGTAAGTCATCAATTCAAGATCGTGCTTTTCTAATGCCGATTGAATATACGGAAACAAATCATGGCTATAGGTTTCTTCCGGATAATTGAAGTTAAGATCTTCGCCCATCATTTCAGAAATAAAATATTCGGCATCTTCGGGATCAAATTTCCAGTCACTGTTCCAGGCGTCAATGCTTTCGAAGAAATCAAAATGTCCTTCCACTTTTTCGTAATAGTCTTTTGCTTCGTTTTTAAAATCTTTAAAAAGCTTTTTCGATTGTTTTTTCACCTCTTTTTCTTCGATATCTCCTCTTGAAACCAGTTTTACAAACTCTTCAAAAGTGTTAATTGTAACTTCTTCGATTTCCAGTAAATTTTCTGTTGAAGGAAGTTCCACACTTTCCGGAATTTCAATTTCTAAATACTGGCAAATTGCCTGCAGTACTATTTTAAAATCTTTAATTCCAATTTCCTGCGTTTCATTTTTAGGATTTTTTACATCCAGAGGCTCGGTTCCTAATATGCCTTTTGTATAATCTATAAAATGACTGCTTGAATATAAGATTTTAAAATCGTTTGTTTCTGCACTATTCGTACAGCAAAAAAAGATGATAAAATTATTTAAAACGTAATTAAAGTATTTTTTGACTTCCGCACTCGGATCTGAATAGAATTGAATGTGAATAAAATCATATTCTAATTCCTGCTGCATTATTTCATCGGTAAGAACTCCAATGTCGATTTTTTTGTAAAGTTCATTTAAAACTTCATAAGAATTTTTAAAACCTGCTTTTTCAATTTCTGCTCTGCCTTCTTCGTGATCTAATGAAGTTGGAAATGTGTACAAATTCACCGAAACGGTATCGCGAATTCCCTTTACTTTTAATTCAATATTATTTGATTCATGATACAAATAGGCATAAATCGAATCGATTATATCAAATGAAATAATGGATTCCGGGTCGTTATTTCGACCAAACAGATTAGAAAAGAAATTTTTCATCGGCGTATATTACAGGATTAATTTTAAATTAAATATAATATATTCCAATAAATAAAAAGCCTTGATTTTGGGATTATTTCAAAGTTTCTGCAATCATTAAAGCGCATTTTTCGCCATCGATAGCTGCAGAAATAATTCCGCCCGCATAACCTGCACCTTCTCCGCAAGGATACAAACCTTTTATTTGTAAATGCTCATAAGTTACAGGATCTCTCGGAATTCTAACCGGAGATGAAGTTCTGCTTTCCGGAGCATGCAAAATCGCTTCATTCGTTAAATAACCGCGCATTGATTTTCCGAATTCCTTAAAACCTTCACGTAAAATCTGTGATAAAAACCCGGGAAAAACCTGTCCCATTTCTACCGAAGTCGTTCCGGGAACATAAGACGTTTTCGGAATATCTGCAGAAACTTTATTTTGAGTAAAATCGACCATTCTTTGTGCCGGAACTTTTTGAGTTTCCCCGGCCAAATGCCACGCTTTTTGTTCGATACTTTTTTGAAATTCCATTCCGGCCAAAGCACCAAATTTTGCAAAAGGTTTAAAATCTTCCAATTTCAATTCAATCACAATTCCGGAGTTTGCCGTAACCTGATCCCTTTTTGAGGGCGACCATCCGTTTGTAACCACTTCACCCGGACTCGTTGCACAAGGCGCAATTACACCTCCCGGACACATACAAAACGAATACATTCCGCGGCCGTTGACTTGTTTTACAATAGAATACGGAGCCGGCGGCAAATGTTCACCACGGTAATCACAACTGTATTGAATACTATCTATTAATTGTTGCGAATGTTCTGCACGAACACCCAGAGCAAAAGGTTTTGCTTCAATGAAAATTTTCTTTTTATCCAGTAATTCAAAAATATCCCGCGCCGAATGTCCGGTTGCCAAGATTAATTTATTAGAAAGAATCTTGTCTCCGTTTTGTGTCACGATACCTTCCACTTCATTATTTTTAACCAAAATATCAGTTACGCGCGTATCAAACAAAACCTGACCGCCAAACTCGATAATCTTGTTTCGAATGTCTTCGATAATTTTTGGCAATTTATTGGTTCCGATATGCGGATGTGCTTCCACTAAAATATCTTCAGAAGCTCCAAAAGCTACTAAAAGTTCCAGGATTCTGGTAACATCACCACGCTTTTTAGAACGGGTATATAATTTTCCATCAGAATAAGTTCCTGCTCCGCCTTCGCCAAAACAATAATTAGAATCTTCGTTTACCAAATGATCAACATTGATTGCTTTTAAGTCACGTCGACGTCCGCGAACATCTTTTCCGCGTTCGATTACAATTGGCTTTAAGCCTAATTCTATTAATTGCAAAGCTGCAAAAAGTCCCGCCGGACCAGCGCCAACCACAATAACTTCCTGCGCCGAAGAAACATCCTTATATATAGGTAGCTCAATTTTAGTTTCCTGAAAAGGTTCGCTTTGTAAATAAATAAGGACTTTGAGGTTTATTTTTATTGCTTTTTGTCTTGCATCAATAGATCGTTTCAGGATCGAAACGTGCTGAATTTCTTTGGGAGAAACTTTTATTTGTTTAGATAAATAGTCTTTTAGCAACAATTCGTTTGTTGCAATTTCTGGTGTTACCTGAAGTAAAAGTTCTTTTGGCATTTTTTTTATTTAATCAATTAGCTTTTCTATTTATGAAAAGAAGATGCAAAAATACTATTTTGAAATGAAATTATCTCCCTGCAGTAAAATTTGCACGCAGATTTACACAGATATAAGCAGATTTAAAACTGACTTTATATAATTAACCGCAAAGTACGCTAAGATTTTTAAAGGTATGATTTTATAAAAACACAAAGTTCGCAAAGTTTTATCAACACAAAGCTTTGCGAACTTTGTGTTTACTATGCGTAAAGTGAAATTAAATCTTAGCGTACTTTGCGGTTAATTCTACAGCAACTTTTTTAATCTTCCTAAAAAAGACTTTGTACCTTTGCTCCTCTGAACCTTTGCACCTTTAAAAAAAATGTCTAGAAAAATAAAACTAATTTGGGATTTTCGTGGTCCGGCTTCGGCAAAAACGGCTGAACATCATGAAATTCATTTAAAAGAATATATCGCCATAGAAAAACTTCCGTTGAATATTACGGGTTTTAAAATCATAAACGAAATGCAGGCAATTGCCTTTATGGTGGTTACTGATGAAAATATGATTCAGGTAAGAGATGCTTTGAAACCGCATCGAGGGGAAGTCTATGAGTAGTTGTTCAGTTTTCAGTTTTCAGTCGCAGTCACAGTAATAACTGAAAACCGTAAACTGAGACTGTAAACTTTTAGTCTCAGTTTTCAGTCAGTAAAAAACTGTAAACTAAAAACTGAGACTGTAAACTTTTCTTAATTCGCTACTTCACTAATAAACTTAATTCGCATTAAGCGTAATTCGTCAATATCATAATCGCCATCGAATTCTTTAAGAGCGTCTTCGATTTTGTCTGATTCTGATTCCATGAAATAATCGTGAATTTCTTCCTGCTGATCATCGTCAAGTAAATCATCTACCCAATATTTGATGTTTAATTTCGTACCAGCGTAAACGATCTGCTCCATTTCTTTAATCAAAGCATCCATTGTAAGTCCTTTGGCGGAAGCAATATCATTTAGAGATAATTTACGATCTATATTTTGGATGATGTATAATTTATTGGCAGAATTTACTCCGGTAGATTTCACTACCAAATCGTCTGGGCGAATAATATCATTATCTTCTACATAACGGCTAATCAGCGTTACAAATTCACCTCCGTATTTTTTTGCTTTTCCTTCACCAACTCCGTGAATGTTGTATAATTCTGTTAATGTAATTGGATATTTTAAAGCCATATCTTCAAGAGAAGGATCCTGAAAAACAACGAAAGGAGGAACTCCCAGTTTTTTGGCTACTTTTTTTCGCAATTCGCGTAACATTCCCATTAAAACTTCATCGGCTGTACCTGATGATTTTGATGCTGTTACAATTGCCTCGTCTTCAGATTCACTATATTCGTGATCTTCAGACATCATAAACGAAACCGGATGCTTAATAAAATCCAATCCCGCTTTGGTAATTTTTATAATTCCGTAGGTTTCAATATCTTTTGATAAATAACCGGAAACCAAAACTTGTCTAAGCAAAGCCATCCAATATTTTTCGTCATGCTCAGAACCTGAACCAAAAAACGGTTGTGTATCTGTTTTATGTGCTTTAATTACGGCATTTATTCTACCTATTAATGTAAAGACAATTTCTTTTGATTTGTAAATGTGTTTGGTATCGCGAACAATCTCCAACAATTTAACGGCTTGATCCTTGGCTTCGATTTTGTTTTTAGGATTTCGAACGTTGTCATCCATATCTGCGCCTTCTCCGGTTTCGCTGTCAAATTCTTCACCAAAATAATGCAGCAAGAACTTTCTGCGCGACATTGAGGTTTCGGCGTAAGCCACAACTTCCTGCAATAAGGCAAAACCAATTTCTTGTTCTGCCACCGGTTTTCCGGACATGAATTTTTCCAGCTTTTCTACATCTTTATAAGAGTAATATGCCAAACAATGTCCTTCACCTCCATCACGGCCGGCACGACCCGTTTCCTGATAATAACTTTCTAATGATTTTGGAATGTCGTGATGAATTACAAAACGTACATCTGGTTTATCAATTCCCATTCCGAAGGCGATTGTTGCCACCACAACATCTACATCTTCCATCAAAAACATATCCTGATGTTTGGCTCGGGTTTTTGCGTCTAAACCTGCGTGATATGGAACAGCGCTGATTCCATTTACTTGTAAAACTTCGGCGATCGACTCTACTTTTTTACGGCTTAAGCAATAAATAATTCCAGATTTGCCTTTGTGCTGTTTGATAAATCGAATAATATCCGACTCTATATTTTTAGTTTTTGTACGAACTTCGTAGTATAAATTGGGTCTGTTAAATGATGCTTTAAAAGTATTCGCATCAGACATGTCCAGGTTTTTAAGAATATCTTCCTGAACTTTTGGGGTTGCGGTTGCAGTAAGTCCAATAATAGGTACCTGCCCTAATTGTTTTATAATATTTTTCAGATTTCGATATTCCGGCCTAAAATCATGACCCCATTCTGAAATACAGTGCGCTTCATCAATAGCCACAAAAGAAATGGGCACACTTTGCAAAAAGGCGACATATTCTTCTTTTGTTAAAGATTCAGGAGCAACATATAATAGTTTGGTTAAACCAGATGTGATATCTTTTTTAACCTGTGCAATTTCTGTTTTAGTAAGAGAGGAATTTAAAACATGCGCAATTCCGTTTTCTGAAGAAAGGCTTCTGATAGCATCAACCTGATTTTTCATCAAAGCAATTAAAGGAGAAACAACAATAGCTGTTCCGTCCTGAATTAAAGCGGGTAATTGATAACAAAGAGACTTTCCACCGCCTGTTGGCATAATCACAAAAGTATTAGTCTTACCTAAAATACTCGTAATGACTTGCTCCTGCAAGCCTTTAAATTGGCTAAAGCCGAAATACTTCTTTAATTCCTTGTGTATTTCAATTTCGTTTGAATTCATTCTTTATATTAATGGATATTTTGTATAAATTTGCAACACATAAAGATACAACTTTCTTTTATACATACAAATTTTAAATATTCTGTTTTGATCACAAAAGAAAATATATTGGCTATCGCCAAAAAAACAATACTCTCTGAAAGTGAAGCAATTACAAAGCTAATTGATTTTCTTGATGAAAATTTCTTCGAAGCAACCCAACGTATTTACGAAACCAAAGGTCGATTGATCGTTACAGGCATCGGAAAAAGCGCCATTATCGCACAAAAAATGGTCGCTACTTTTAACTCCACCGGAACTCCTTCTATGTTTCTTCATGCCTCAGAAGCGATTCATGGGGATTTGGGTATGATTCAGAAAGAAGACATCATTATTTGCATTTCAAAAAGCGGAAACAGTCCTGAGATAAAAGTTCTTGTTCCGTTATTAAAACGTTTTGGAAATATCTTAATTGCCATTACCGGAAATATAACTTCTTCATTAGCCAAAGGTTCTGATTATGTTTTAAATACAACCGTAGACATGGAAGCGTGCCCGATAAACCTGGCGCCAACAAACAGTACAACAGCACAACTTGTTATGGGTGATGCTCTTGCGGTTTGTTTAATGGAAATGCGTGATTTTAAACCCGAAGATTTTGCGGTGTATCATCCGGGCGGGGCTTTAGGAAAAAAATTATTGCTTCGCGTAAAAGATATGATCGAGCATTCATTAAAACCTCAGGTTACTCCTGACACTTCGGTTAAAAAGGTAATTTTTGAAATCTCAGAAAAAAGATTAGGCGTAACAGCCGTTATTGAAGATGATAAAATTATCGGAATTATTACTGACGGTGACATCCGAAGAATGCTAAATGACGTAGATACTATTGCAGACTTAACGGCGAAGGATATTATGTCAAAAAATCCTAAATTAGTTTCCTCTGAAACTATGGCTGTTGATGCCTTGAATATTTTAGAAGATTTTTCGATAACGCAACTTATTGTTGCTGACAACGGCGAGTACAAAGGCGTATTACATTTACATGACATTTTAAAAGAAGGAATCGTATAATGGCAAAAAAGAACCTTGGCGAGATGTCATTTTTAGACCATCTTGAAGAATTAAGATGGTTATTGGTCAGAAGCACAATTGCAATATGCATTATGGCATTTGTAACTTATTTTATAAGTGATTATTTGTTTGACCAAATTATTTTAGGCCCAATCAGACCTACATTTTTTACCTACGTTTGGTTTTGTGATTTATCTCATCAATTGGGTTTTGCAGACAGCATTTGTATTACTGAACTGAATTTCATTATTCAGAATACAGAGATGGAAGGTCAGGTAAATATTTTCGTATGGATGTGTCTTTTGGCAGGTTTCATTTTGAGTTTCCCTTATATTTTATGGGAACTTTGGAAATTTATCAGTCCGGCACTTTATGAGAAAGAAAGAAAAAATGCCAAAGTATTCATCTTCACTTCTTCAATGCTTTTCTTTTTAGGAGTAATTTTTGGATATTATATCGTAATTCCAATGTCTGTCAATTTCGTAGCTACTTTCTCTATAAGTGATGTAGTAAAAAATCAATTTACACTTGACTCTTATATGGGAATGGTAAAAACAAGTATACTCGCAAGCGGATTGTTTTTTGAATTGCCAATTATCATTTATTTCTTAACGAAACTGGGACTTGTAACTCCTGATTTTTTAAGAAAATATTGGAAATATGCTGTGATCATTATTTTAATTATTGCAGCAATCGTAACACCTCCGGATGTTGTGAGCCAGACTATTGTGGCAATACCAATGTTGATTATCTACGAGGTAAGTATCCTGATTTCAAGGATTGTTTATAGAAATAAATTAAAAGAAAATGTCTGATATCATACAAGAATTTAACGACTATCGTTCTAAAATGAACGAAAAATTATTAGCTGACAATAACAAAATTGTAAAGCGAATTTTTAACCTTGACACCAACGCTTATGCACCAGGAGCTCTTGATGTAAAAACAAAAGAGCTGTTAGGATTAGTAGCTTCTGCAGTTTTGCGTTGTGATGACTGCGTAAAATATCACCTGGAAACCAGCCACAAAGAAGGTGTTACCAAAGAAGAAATGATGGAAGCAATGGGAATCGCAACTTTGGTTGGAGGAACAATTGTAATTCCGCATTTAAGAAGAGCTTATGAATTTTGGGAAGCTCTGGAAGAGAATGGCAATTAGAAAATGTGCCAATTTGATAATTAGATAATTTTCTAAAATGCTCTAATTATTTAATTCTGAAATAAAAACTCTAAATTTTGAAAACGCAATAATTTGTTAATTGATTTATCGGATTGATTATTTTACATTTATTTTGCCTTTCATATTAAATTATAAAATTGAATCTGAGTTAGTTTTTAATTATCTCATTTTCTAATATCTAATTATCTAATTGAACTAAATGAAGCTAAGAGCCGATAATTTAATCAAAACCTATAAAGGACGCAGTGTTGTAAAAGGAATTTCTGTTGAAGTAAATCAAGGAGAAATCGTTGGGCTTTTGGGACCAAACGGTGCCGGAAAAACAACTTCATTTTATATGATTGTAGGATTGGTAAAACCAAATCAGGGAAATATTTACCTTGATGATTTGAATATTACTGATTATCCGATGTATAAACGCGCTCAACAAGGAATTGGTTATTTAGCGCAGGAAGCTTCTGTTTTTAGAAAACTAAGCATTGAAGATAACATTTTGAGTGTTTTACAATTGACTAAACTTTCAAAAGAAGAACAGATTGCCAAAATGGAAAGTCTGATCGAAGAATTCAGTTTAGAACATATTCGTACCAATAGAGGTGATTTACTTTCGGGAGGAGAACGCCGTCGTACTGAAATTGCGCGTGCTTTAGCAACAGATCCGAAATTTATTTTATTGGATGAACCTTTCGCAGGAGTTGACCCTGTTGCGGTTGAAGATATTCAGCGAATTGTAGCGCAGTTAAAAAACAAGAATATCGGAATTTTAATTACGGATCACAACGTTCAGGAAACTTTAGCGATTACAGACAAAACGTATTTGATGTTTGAAGGAGGAATCCTGAAAGCAGGAATTCCGGAAGAATTGGTTGAAGATGAAATGGTTCGCCGTGTTTATCTTGGACAAAATTTCGAGTTACGTAAAAAGAAATTAGAATTCTAAATAAGTATACAGTCTCAGTTTTCAGTCTCAGTGAAAACTGAAAACTGTGACTGTAAACTATAAACAAATGATTCCACAAAAACCAACTCAGGAAGATTACGACAATTGGCACAAAGATCCAAATAATTGGTATTTAGGATTTTTGTATTACAATCCGAAAGATAAAAGGTTGCTCGCTCCAAAAAGAATATGGCAGCTTGGTTTAACAGTAAATCTTGCCAACCCATATTCTATTTTGATTGTCCTGGCATTATTTGCAATAATTACTCTTGCACTTTTATCAAGATAAACTAGTCAAAAAAGCACTAAAAACTGCGACTGATACTGAAAACTAAAAATCTATTCAACTGTAATAAACTGCAATTGCTGTAAATCGCCGTTATAGATATTTACATCAACGCGATGCTCTATTCCCGGTAAAGATGCTTTTTCTGTAAACTGCCAAAATAGCCAATCGTCTTCGATTTTTTCTCTGTAGAAATTGTAATTGGCAATCCAAAACAAATATTCGCTGAATTCTTCTTTAAGAAAATCGCTATAATATCGTTCTCCGGTATAAATTATTGGGCGAACCTGATAATGGTTTTCAACTTTGGTCAACCAGCGTTTTAACCCTTTTTTCAAACTATCTAAAGATTGATTTTTAGGTAATTTTTCGATATCTAAAACGGGCGGTAAATCGCCTTTTTTCAATTTTACGGTTTTAATAAACAGATTTGCCTGTTCGATCGAATTTTCATTTGGGCGATAATAATGATACGCACCACGCATAATTTTGTTTTCTTTGGCTCCATCCCAATTTTTCTGAAATTGCTTATCCACTCTGTCATTTCCCGCAGTTGCGCGAATAAAAACAAAACTTACAGGATATTTTTCTTCTAATATTTCAACTTCATCCCAATCGACTTCTCCCTGAAATTCAGACACATCAATTCCAATAACTTTTCCTTTATGATTTTCTAAAACCTGAATGTTTCTAACATCCGAAAGGTGTTTATCTACCTCATCTTCTTCTAAAACTTTTCCGGATTTAAAACCAAGGTAAAAAGCCAGTCCAGCACGATAATGATAAATCGTGCCTAAGAAAACAAGTATCAGACAAGAATATAAAATAAAGCGAATGGTTCTGCTAAAAACAGATCTTTTGGGTTTTGCTTTAGAATAAGAATTTCTTCGTGTAGTGGTTTTTCTTGCCATTCAAATAAAACTACTTTTTCAAAAACATATTATTAACAACCGATAATAACACATAAAATATGATGATTAACGGAATTGCGATGTAATGAAGCGTTACGACTAACAGCAAAGAAATTAATAAAAACACTATTTGCAGAACATTATCTTTTACAGTATACTTCTTTATTTTTAAAGCAAACAACGGAATTTCTCCATTCATTACATAAGCACTGCATAATGTAATAACTAGTAAAACCCACTGATTGGTTAAAATTTCCAACATTAACAACGAATCTGAAAATTGTAAAACTAAAGGCAAACTTAAAATAAAAAGTGCATTTGCCGGAGTTGGCAAGCCAATAAATGAATCGGTTTGACGGGTGTCAATATTAAAGTTGGCTAATCTGTAGCAAGCACCTAAAGTTACAATGAATCCTAAAAACGGAATCGCAGGATTTGTTCCCAATTCGTGTGCGCTGTTTGTAAATAAGCTAAACATTACGTAACCCGGAACAACGCCGCTGGTTACCATATCTGCCAATGAATCTAATTGTAATCCAAGCGGACTTGAAACTTTAAATAATCGGGCGAAAAAACCATCGAAAAAATCAAAAAAGATGCCCAAACAAACAAAGTAAAAAGCCATTTCGTAATTGCCTTCGGAAACGAAAACAACTGCGATACAACCACAAAATAGATTAATTAATGTAATTAAGTTTGGAATGTGTTTTTTGATATTCATCTTTTATAAAATTTGATAATGGTAAGCACAAATTTAGCATAATAAGTATAGGAAAAGGGAGTTTTTGAAAGAGTTTTTTATTTCCGATTCCCAGTTTTACAATATTTATCAAAAGGAAGAAATTAGATGAGTAAAATATTATATTTTTGATGAAAATTAAAACAGACTTCGGTTTGCAAAAAAATATCCTTTGAAGAAACTTTTTGGGCTTTTATTATTTTGGAGTTGTACACAATATGCACAAACAGTTCGGAAATATTCGAATGAGTTTATGAATATTGGTGTTGATGCCGCAGCATTAGGAATGTCAAGCGCCGTAGTTGCTTCTACAGAAGATGTAAACTCTGTTTATTGGAATCCTGCGGGTTTAATGCATCTCGAAGATCATCAGATTTCGTTGATGCACGCCAATTATTTTGCCAATATCGCGCAATACGATTATATCGGTTACGCAAGTCCGATTGATGACAGAAGTGCCTGGGGAATTTCGATGATTCGTTTTGGTGTTGATGACATTTTAAATACCACTGAGTTAATTGACAGTCAGGGAAATATTGATTACAATAGAATTAGTTTATTTTCTACTGCTGATTATGGTTTTACCTTTTCATACGCCAGAAAATTGCCTGTTGAAGGTTTTCAATATGGTGTAAATGCAAAGATTATTCGTCGTGTTATTGGGAAATTTGCTAATTCATGGGGTTTTGGTTTTGATTTCGGTTTGCAGTTTGAAAAAAACGACTGGAAATTTGGTTTAATGCTTCGCGATATTACTACGACTTATAATGTCTGGAATATAGATGAAGAAGAGTATCAAAAAATTGCCAATGCAATTCCGGGAGAAAACAGCGAATTACCTGAAAGTACAGAAATTACGCTGCCAAAAGCACAATTAGGAGTTTCAAAAAAGATAGAATTTCATAATGATTACAGTCTTTTGGTGGCCACAAACCTCAACATGCGTTTTGAGCAGACAAATGATATTATTTCATCAAAAGTAGTCAGTATTGATCCTGCGGTTGGTTTTGAATTTGGTTATACTGATCTTGTTTTTTTACGAGCCGGAGCTGGAAATTTCCAAAATGTAACGCAACTGGACAATACCGAAAAAATAAATTTTCAGCCTAATATTGGTTTGGGATTTAAATACAAAGGCATTCAGGTCGATTATGCTTTAACAGATTTAGGAAACCAAAGTACTGCTTTGTATTCGAATATTTTTTCTTTGAAAGTAGATTTAGGTATCTTTAGATAATAATTACAAAACCATCAAACTTCTTAAAATTTTTAATCATGAAAAAAGTCAATTTTAAAACACTTTTTAATTTATTACTATTACTAAGTTTCAGTATTGGTTTTAGCCAAAGTTTACCCTTATCAAAAGATGCAAAAATCAGCGTGCTTACTTGCGGTTTAGGCAACGAAACATATTCGTATTTCGGTCATACGGCAATTAGGGTTTCCGATCCTGCAAATAATATTGATGTGGTTTATAATTATGGTGCCTTTGATTTTAGAACTCCAAATTTTGTTGCAAAATTTACCAAAGGAGATTTACAATATTTTGTAATTACACATTCTTATCCTGAATTTATTGAGGAATACAATATTGAAAAAAGAAGCGTTTTTGAACAGGAATTACTTATTCCACTTGATTTAAAACAAAAGCTTTTTGACAAATTAAATGCAACCTTACTTTCTGAAGATCGTTATTACACTTATAAATTTATTGATAAAAATTGCACTTCTATGGTTGTTGATATCATTAATGCAACTTTGGGCGGCAACGTAATTGTAAAAAAAGGCGACACGGATATTACGTACAGATCTATTTTATATCCTTATTTTGACGGACATTTTTACGAAAAATTAGGAACAAGTATCATCTTCGGAACAAAAGTAGATCAGTTAGGAAACAGAATATTTTTGCCTTTTGAATTAAAGAATAGCTTAGAAAAAGTAAACTTCCAAAATAAACCTTTAGCCGCTAAAAGTAAAACACTTATTCTTTTCGAAAAAGAAACGCCAACTTCATGGTGGAATAATATCTACTCTTACCTCATTATTCTGGCATTTGTTGTTTTAATGCACAACAGGGCAATCGACAAAACGTACCTTTTGATCTTATCCTTAATGGGAATCTTTTTTGTTTCTGTTGGATTTTATTCTTTCCATCAAGAACTATCAATGAACTACAACGTACTTTTATTTAGTCCGCTTTTATTGGTTTTGATTTTTCTTTCTATCGCAAAAAACAAAAGATGGACGTATCGATTTGCCATTTTGCATTTGATATTCCTGATTATCTACAGCATTTTCATGATCAATAAAGCTCATTTTATTATTGTTTTACCAATGATAATTACAAGCGGTTTTGTTTTGGTACGAGTAGCAATACGCAACAAAAAACGTATTCCTATTATTATCTAAAATCTATTGTCCGCGATAAAAAACGATTGTGGTAATGGTTTTGAATGTTATGCTTAGATCCAGAAAAATACTTCGGTGTTTGATGTAATATAAATCATATTGTAATTTGATCAAACTCTCTTGTATCGATTCTCCGTAAGAATAATTTACCTGTGCCCAACCTGTTAGTCCTGGTTTTATAACATGTCTCGTTTCATAAAATGGCATTATTTGGGCAATTTCCGTAACAAAAAATGGTCTTTCGGGTCTTGGACCAATAACTGCCATATCTCCTTTTAGAACATTAAAAAACTGTGGGAGTTCGTCGATTCTTGATTTACGCATAAATTTCCCAAACGGTGTTATGCGTTTATCAGAAGAAGTTGCAAAAACAGCTCCGTTAACTTCTGAATTTTCTACCATAGTCCTGAACTTATAGATTTTAAAAACATTTCCGTTTTTACCTACCCGTTCTTGTGTGTAGAATAATTTTCCTTTATTTCCAAAAAGATTTGCAATCGATATAAGAGGAACCAAAAATAAACACATTATCAAGCCTAAAGAAGAGAAAAAGAATTCAAGAATTCTACCCAGCAACAAATACAATTTATTATTATTACTACGACTAAAAGGGAAAAAACGATAAAAATCTCTTGCAATATACTGAACAGGAATACGCTGTGTTTTACTCTCATATACTTGTGTATATTCTCGGATAATATTTCCTGATTGTAGTAAATGAAGTAACTGTTGGTACAATTCAGCTGTAATTCCGTCTGTTTTTTGTGAAGCAATTACGATTTCAGCAACGTTATTATGGATTACAAAATCTTCCAGATTTTCCTTATTGATTTCTTTTACATAATGAAACTCCAAATCTCGTTCGCAAACAGAATCTGAATTTACAAAACCAATTATTTTATAATGCGGATCTACGTTTTCGAGTCCTAAGACGAGTTCTTCAACCTGATTTTGATCGCATATTAAAACTACATTCTGGACAAAGCGATTAGATGCCAGAAAGTAAACATAAATGTATCTCCATGATAATAAGGCGAACAAAACAGCAAAGTAAAATATAACTATAGCAATTCTGTTCTTAGGTAATTCAGGAGATAAAATTGGCGTTAAGAGATAAACCGAAACGGTCGTTGTTGCGGTAAAAACAGTACTCTTAAGAATTTGAAACTGGTTACTTGCAACTTGCAGGTTATACATTTCGAAAATAGATCCGAACATGTATACATAGACTATTAGTACAATTTCACAATAACAATTTGCAATTGAAAATTGAAAATATTGGAAATTGAAAAGCAGGTTTAACAGAAATATCGCGAATAGGACGAAAAATGCATCAAAAGCATGCAGCAATACCTTCCTTTCCGATATCTCGAAATGAATTTTCTTTTTTGTAAACATTGGTCTATTTGGTTTTGGTTTGGGGCTAAAACTGACACAAATGTATTACAAAAAATAGAATATAAACTATCTAATTTTCAGCTTTTTCAGGAATTTTTACTTTTACAGAAAGTAATGTTAAAGCATACACAAATGCTGGAGCTGCTGTACGCATGGCTGCGTGGTTTATTGTAAGGAGCCAGAATAAATAAAAAGAAAAGAAATAGAGGTGTTGCCAATTATTGAGATAAAGCACAAATGGAGCTATAAGTAATATTAGTAGTCCAAAAATACCAAATAAACCGTGCTCACTTAGCATACGTGTTATTTCATTATGAGAAGCAGCTTCCAAATTAAAAACTTCTTTTCTTAATTCTTTTCCCATACCGGCACCAACTCCCAAAATAGGATTATCCATAAATAATGTAATTTCAGTCTCCATAATTTCTTCCCGACCTCCTAATCGATCTTTTTTTAATCTTCCGGCTGCATCTTTATTCGCGTAACGTTTATTAATTAAACCTCCTGTTTGCAAAGAAGTATAAGTCCAGATTGCGGTTCCCATCAAAGCTATTACAATAAAAACCAAGACAAACTTACCTCTGCCCTTCTCATTAGAAAAATAAAACATTAAACATAAAAGACAAACAATCATAACTATGGCAGTCATAACCCCACCTCTGGAAAAAGTTACAATTGCTCTATATGTTACCATTGTCAATATGATTCCATTGAGTATCATGAGTTTTTTTGATTTTGAAAATAAAATCAATTGAGAAAAAAAAATAAAGATCCCTAAACCTAAAACTGTAGAAACCTGATTAGGTCCAAAACCTCCTGAAGTTTCAAAATTGGAAGTGGTACTTGTTACTACTTCTTTCACACTTGGATTATACAAAAACAAATAAACTGTTGTCGTAAAAATAGGTAATCCCATCGCAATTAATATGTTTTGTAAATCTGAAAATAAAATTTTCCGCTGATACATATATATGGCACAAATTGCCAAACACAAAGGCCCTGATAAATTAAATACTAATGATTTTTTTACATCTACAGCAACATTGGTTGAAGTCGCTGTAATTAATATACCTGGTATCAACAGAATTAGAAAAAACCAATATAAAAAAGCATTTGTGGAAAAATTACTGTATACCATGCCCAAAAGCATAAAAAAAACAACACTAAGCTTGACGTATTCATTATTAAAATTCCCACCGGTCATTCTCAGAAAAACTTCAACACCAACCATGTATGCAGCGACAATAAGAACTTCATTGTTTTTATTTTTTCTTTTAATAACAATGTAAATCCCTATTATTGGAATCAATAATGCATATATTTTGGATAAAAAAGGCAATACAAAAACGACCAAAGCTATTATGCCATGAATTAAAATTAAAAAATTATAAGACCATGAATTATTTTTCATTTTTTTAGTTTGTATAAGCCAGAATCAGTGTTTTAATCACAATTTCTTCCGAATAATTCTTCATAATTGATTGTCTAAAATTTTGACTTACTTTTTCTCTAAACAGGGCATCATTAGTCATTTTATTTAATTGACTTTTGATTTCCTCATCAGAAAAAGGATCAAATAATAATCCATTAATACCATCTTGAATAATTATTGAGCAATAACCTGCACTTGTAGATAATACAGCTAGTTTCTCTATACCATATTCGAGTAAAGTTACAGGAAATCCTTCTTCTGTAGAAGCCAAAACTCCAATAGAAGCTTGTGAGAGAATATATCTTACATCATTTTTTGCTCCATACAAATATATATCATTCTCTAATGAATAATTTTTTATATATATTTTTATCTCGTTCGAATAATTATCAAAATAATCTCTTCCAATTAAATGTAAACTCCAGCCTTGTTCATTTAATTTTAATTCAGAAAAAGCTTTTAAAATTGATATATGATTTTTTGGATTTTTTAAATTAGCCAGAAAAACAATTCTTTTTCCATCATTACCTTTCAAATGTGTCACTTTTTCAGTTTTGGTTTCAGATGTTGTAAAGTTAGGTATAAAAAATACTTTTGAACATTTCATATTCTTTTTACTCCACTCTTCTAATTGGAGATTAACAACAAAAATAGAAGAGAAAAAAACAGATAATAATATTAAAATCCTGTTCTCTTTTTTTGACTCTTTTGCTCTTGTACCATAATGATCATGCCAAATTATTTTGATTGCAGGTAAAGTTAATTTTACCAAGACAGCTGTAAAAAAAGATGAACTATGGGCATGAATTATATCTACTTTATTCTTTGTGATGTATTTTCTTAAACGAAAAACAGCTCGAAAATCAATCTTTTTTTTCTTGTCTAAAAACAGATAGGAAACTTTTGAATCTATTTCATCTTTTAAAGTTCCTTCTTTTCTTGTTGCTATTAAACCCGAAAACGATATTTTTTCAGCTAAAGAATTTGCATAATTCAATGCCATCCGTTCTGCTCCCCCTGCTTCTAAAGAATCTATAATTTGTACAATTCTCATTTTACTAAAAGCTTTTTAATTTCAGATTCAAAGACATCAGTTGTATATTTTTGGGACCATTCTGCTGCTAATCTACTTTTATTTAAAAATAAATTTTCATCTTGAATTACTTCAATTATAGTATTAAGATCCTGATCTAGTTTCATTTCTAACAAAACACCTCTGTTTCCATTATCAAGCATAAAAGGAACACATGAAACTTTTGTCGCCAACGGAACACAACCCCAAAACATTCCTTCGGCAATGGCTTTTGGCCAACCCTCACTTTTAGAAGGCAACAATACAAAGTGACTTTTTTGATAAGCCTTTTTAATGGTTTGTTTATCTTGATTTCCATTTAAAAAAGCAGCGTTTTCCAATCCTTTTTCTTTAATATAACAAAGTAGATTGTCTTTTTCTACTCCATCACCGTACAAATTAAGAATCACTTTGTAATTTTTACTTACTAATTTTTCTATCAATTGAATAGCATACATTGGATTTTTTCCCGTCACTAAACTTCCAACAAAAATAAACTCAATTGTTTTCTCAAAATTAGTTTTAGAAATGATCTCTTTTTCTGCATCTGAATAAGTTGCCGTAAAAAAAGGTTTTATATTTTTTGATTGATTTTTCCAATCTCCATAAACTAAAACCTGCATATTATGCGTTAGAAATGTATTACTTAAAATCCATTTCTGTAATCTATAAGTCCATGGCTGTTTACTTTTTAGATCCCAATTTCCTGCATATTTTGTGGTTTTTATTTTTCTTGGGAAAAATATTTGAGCAAAAGAGCCAATTAATCCAATGTTTCCGGGACAACGAAAATGTATGTGATCAGCATTTTTCATCGCTTTAAACAAAATGAGAAAATTATATACACTTTGAAAAATAGCTTTAAAAGTATTTGTAACCGAATTTAGATTTAAATCAATTAACTTAAAGTGTTTATTAAATTTAAATGGGATTTCAGAAATCAAGAGTCCTCTGTCAGTCTCCCAAACAGGACAGGCAAAAATAATCTCATCGCTATACTTCTCCCATATAACTAACTCATTAACATAAGGTGCGTATGCATAAGAGGTGTCATTTTGATAAATCAATGGTGCACTTGAAACAATTAACAATTTCATTAGATATATCCTTTTGAACCCTTTTGGGAAATTATTACAGCAGGAACTCCTAAAATTACTGCATTATCCGGAAAAGAATCTTTTACCATCGAACAAGCACCAATTAAAACATTATTTCCAATCAAAATCTTTCCAGCCAGAACACTATTTGCTCCTATATAAACTTCATTTCCAATTATTGGAACTCCTCTTTTATCCTCAAAACCCGAAACGCCAATTGTAACACCTTGCGATATATTACAATTATAACCCAAAACTGCATTGGCATTAATAATAATCCCTCCATAGTGACCGATATAAAAAGAATGTCCAATTTTAACAGAAGATGATATTGAAATCCCTGTAGTTATTTCCATTACTTTTTGCCAGACTAACATCAAAAATAAAAATGGGATTTTAAAAATTTTCCATTTAACGTTTGAATAAATGTAATGTGCAATTCGATATTGAAAAACAGCCCAAAAACCTTGGGTAAAGAAAACGATAGCAAAAAAATGGCTGCCATATTTTTTATGTTTCCTATAATCTGATTGTATAAGTTGAAATAACGTCATGTTTATATATTCAAATCAAAATTTGATTTACTATTTTACTTTTGTTTATTAAACAACAAACTCCACCAGCCTATCTGTCTTCCTAAACTTTCTGTAAAAGCTTCTTTTTTATTAGAGGAAGTAAATGTATTACTAAATCTTATTAGTGTCAATAAAATTGTAATTGCATGCCATTTTATATAATCCTTAAAATCCGGATTTGGATTTTTAACACGCCAAACGTACCACCCATTTCTAACCACCATTTTACCATAATGGTATTGGTTCGGTCTGCCGGAAGCGGCATGATAATGATTTAATCTGGCAGAAGTATTTAAATATAACTTTCCTGTTTTGGCAACTCTTAAAGTAAAATCGGCATCTTCATAAAGGCCATAACCTTCAAAATAAGTAGAGAACGAAAAATTTTCGAAAACTGATTTTCGAAAGGAAGAAACTCCTCCCATTAATTGCTCAACTTCATACGTTTTGCTGCTTGGCGGTAAAAAGCCAACACTTCTTCCGTGTGAAAATGCGGGAGAAAAACCCGGCGGACAATTACTATCCAAATTCAGTTTTTTACGCAAGATAAATCGGCTTCCATCTTTACGTTTCCATCCATCAAAATAAAATTCATTAATTTTAGGAATATAATTATCCTCAGCTTTCTCCCATTTTATTTCATTGCAAATATAACCTCCAACGCCAAGAGCATCCGGAAACTGCTTATATGTGTGTAATAAATTCTCAAAATAATTTGGTTCTAAAACGGTATCGTCGTCTAAAAAACAAACAACATCTATAAAATCACTTACTTTATTAATTCCAAAATTCCTTTGCTTGGTCAGGCCGCGATCTGCATCAGTAACAAAAAAATAATGAAGGTTTTCAAATACATTTTCTTTTAAAACAATCTCGGTTTCATTATTTGTTGATCCGTCAATAATTAAAATTTCATCAGGATATAAATTTTGAATCTGAACCGATTGTAATAATTTCAACAATGGCTCAGGACGCATGTAAGTGCAAATGATTAGGGAAAATTTCATATTTTATTTATGTCTTACTCCTAAATTATTTAGTTTTTTAGCATAAAAAAGAGACTTTTTAAACTGAAGATTTTTGTATGGAATTCTAAAAAAACGATACAATATTCCTTTTTTTGAACCTTTAAAAAGATATAAAAAAAAGTGTTTGTATTTATATTCTAAAACTTGCTGAGCTGTAAAATGTTTTACTATTCCGTACATTACTGTTGGACTAGGAACAGGACGAATAGACTTAACCGGGCTATCTAACTCCCAAGGTTGGGCTTTTCTCTTTTTTCCCAAAATCTTTGACTGATTTCCCCAGAATCTGTATCCCCCAACAGGTGGTTTTAAATGCAAATTTGGAGAAAAGGGATTATGAATTACAATTTGTCCTAACTTAATAAGTGACATTCCAAAATCACTATCTTCACCATAACCGCCATCAAAATTAATATCATTACCAACTAATTTTCTAACATATTCTGTTTTTACACAAGAATTTGCGTTACTAAAACTATTACTCGCACCAACAACCCATCTTTTTTCGCCTAGCTTGTATAGTTTATCTTCTAAATCAGTTAAATTCTGTTGTTGATTATCCGCACGAATATCAAGTCCGTTGCAGGCGCCAACTTTATATGTTTGTAATATTCTGATGTGATTTTCGATAAAGTTAGATTGAAAACGAACATCATCGTCACCAAAAACAATATATTCTCCGGAACATAATTCAATTGCTTCGTTTCGAGCCCGACAACTGCCTTTTGTTTCCTGCCATTTAACAATTAATTCAAAAGGAAAATCGATGGAATTATAAACCTTTTCATCTCTTACATCTTTAGGAGTTGCATCGACGATTACAACTTGCGAAACGGGATACGTCTGAGAAGCCAAGTCTTTCAATAATTGCAGCGTAAAATCCTGACGCATCATTGTTGGAATGATATAACTAACTGTCGGTTTTCCTTCGATTTCTAACAATTCTCTAGGCTTTATAGTTGGTTTAGTGCCTGATTGTTTAAAGTTTTTCTTAGCGTAAAAAAAAGCATTCCATTCTTTCCATTTCCAAAATCCTTCTCGGTATAACATGAAAACAGCATGATCTATTTTGAAATTTTTTCTAAAAAAAACATATCTGTCTTTTGCTGTTATAGTGATTTCTTCTTTTGAGTTTTCTTCGAAAAGTCCTTTACTGTATAAGGGAATAGCAGTTGAATTTCGTAATGCATTATATCCAAAATCTAATGCCTGCAATTGAATGTTTTTGTATTCAGTATCAAAACCTTTCAAAGTTTCCCAAACTGATTTGCGGACTGCAAATTGATTTGGATTAATTCTCCAACTCACACATTGATCAAGATTATCAAAATCATTGATAAACATAAAAAATACGGCCGTTTGATATACCAATTCAGGAAAAGCATTTTTATATCCCTGCTCAAAAGAACTATGCCAGATATCGCCGGCTTCTTTTGACAATGTTTCCAATTTTGCAAAATTAGGCTTCCCATTATAAAGAATAACTTCTCCGGTTGTTGTTACAAATTCATTTAATTTCATTCCTGATTATGGATTACACTTTTATAAAATTCTATATTTTGGTTCGCTATACGATCAAGGTCAAAAAAGGCTTCTACTTTTTTTCTTGCTGATTTTCCCATTTTTAAACACAATTCTTCATCGTTCAAAAGTGTATTGATTCTTTTCGCAAACAGATCGTGATCTGTAGGATGAACCAAAAATCCATTTTCTCCATCATCCACCATTTCTTTTGCCCAGCCAATATTTGAGGCAACGATTGGTTTTTCCATCGCCATAGCTTCCAGCCAGGAAACCGGAAAAGCTTCTGCAAAAGACGGAAAGACACAAAGAGTTGAATCCTCAATTTTCTGTTTTATTTCGGTGTACGGAACGCTTCCTAAATAGGTTACATTTTTCTTTGCTTCGTCTGAAAATAGTTCCTGCATCATTTGCCAAATCGATGCATTTCCCGAAATAATATCCGAAACATCTTTACCAATCAAAATCAATTGGGCGTCTGCATTATCTTCAATAACTTTATTAAAAATCAACGGTAATTCCAGAAGCCCTTTTTTGCGAATCAGACTTCCAAAATACAATATGTTTTTTCTTTTTTGAGCCGTTTTATTCGGTTGAAACAAACTGGTATCGATGGGATTTGGAATAATTGTAAACTTTTTAATTAGATCAAAAACATTATTTGTTGTATCTGCAGTAAACTGACTTACTGATAACAATGCATCTGCGCTAATTAAAGCTCTCTTTTCATGAAATTTATTTACCCATTTCACCGGACGATTATCCAAATGACAGAAATAAGTATCCGACCCATGTAGTCTAATTATGATTGGACATTTTTTTGGTTTAATGAAAGAGGTAACTCCCGTCCAGTCTGGTGCTTCGACTAAATCAATTTCTTTATCAGAATAGAGTGTATTGATTATTTTTTCAATTTTTTTTCTTGTGAAAAACCACGACAATCCTTTAATTTTTACATTTTTAATTTGCTGGATTAAGATTCCATTATCCTCAAAAGAAGCATCTTCTTTTTGTCCATAAACAAGAACTCTAACCAAAACACCTTGTTCCAATAGGCCTATCGCCAGATTCTTAATACTTGTACCAATACCTCCTGAACTGCCAGTCTTAGGATGTGGATATTCTGGAGTTAAAAATGCTATTTCCACGGTTTATTGTTTCTTAAAAAAATCATTTATAATTCTGGCTGTAAAAATTCTTGCTCCTTCATCAGTCATATGCCCGCATGATGAAAAGTATTTATTTTCGATTACCACATTTTCATAATCATAAATCTCCGGATATGTTTTTTTTACTTTATCAAAATAATTCATTCCTATCACATTTTCGCACATTGGCGTCATTACGGTAATTAAATTAATGTGATTGTCTTTGCAAAGCTTTTTAATTTCTTCATAATATTTATTGTGCGGTAAAGGATTAAGATTTTCAATATTATTTTTCATATTACCGTTTTTGTGTTTTACTAACGGATAATATCCTAATTTGTCTAAAGTATTTGTTCTTTTATGAACAGCAGTATAGAAAGCTTCTCTAAAACCAATTTTAGTTTCATATTTTATATATCTGTAAAACGGAATATAATATAATTCAATGAAATTTTTATCTGTTTTAAAATGTTCTTTGATAATATCCGAATTATGAATATAAGGTAAAAATTTCGCAGAAATCCCTTCAGACTCCTGATCATTTGCGAGACTTAAATCTGCTTCGAGTACAATATTTTTAATCAAAAATTTTCTTTCAATCATTAACTTCAACAATAATGACGTTTCAAATAAATGCCCACCACTCATTCCGTAATTAAATGTCCTTAATCCTTTATCTTCAAACATCTTAGCTACAAAATGGTTATTTGCACGAGATGTGCCTAAAATAACAACATCATATTTTTGAGATTGTGAATTAAATATTGTTTCAACTTTTCCTCTATTGCTAGATTGCAAAAAAACATAAGTGTAAACGCCATCTAATATTACGGAAATTAAGACCGTTATGATTAAAATTTTAACTATATAAAATAAAAAATTCTTCATTAAAATTGAAAATATATAAATTCTTTATAATCTGAGAAGGTTCCAAACATTATAATCGCCGCAATCGCAAAGGCTAATTTTAATGTGCTTTTTTTTCCTGAAAGCGGTTCCATTCTATTACGGCTGTTCCATTCTATTAACACAAATAAACCAATTAGAGGTATTAATTCATAGTTACTTCGATCATTTGCCAGAAATTGAATTTTAAATTCTTCACTATAAATAATTCGTTTCAAGTATAAAACTGCATCTGTAATTGTCTTCGCCCTAAAAAACACCCAAGCAATACATGTAAGGAAAAAAGTACAAAAAATACTCATTACTATTTTTGCTGAATTAAAATCAAATTTCAATTCAAAAGCATCCATATTATTTCGGTTGTTATTTGATAATAAGAGCGGTAAAAAATAAACAGCGTTTATAAATCCCCAGGCCAGATATGTCCAATTGGCGCCATGCCAAAATCCGCTGACTACAAAAATGATAAACGTATTTCTGATTTTCATCCAGATTCCTCCTTTGCTTCCGCCTAACGGAATGTATAAATAATCGCGAAACCATGATGAAAGCGAGATATGCCAGCGACGCCAAAACTCGGCAATATCTCTCGAGAAATATGGATAATTGAAGTTTCGCAATAAATCTAATCCGAATAGTTTCGAAACTCCCAATGCAATATCTGAATAACCTGAAAAATCGCCATAAATCTGAAAAGCAAAATAAATTGCTCCTAATACTAATGAAAATGAATTCATAGAAGTGTAATTATCAAAGATAGCATTGGCGTACGTCGCGCAAGTATCTGCAATAATTACTTTTTTGACTAATCCCCAAACGATTTGATAGATTCCTTCTTTGGCTTTTTCTAAATCAAATTCTCGTTTTACTTTTATTTCGGGCAATAAATGGGTGGCTCTTTCTATTGGGCCGGCCACTAAAAGAGGAAAATAACTCACAAATAAGGAATAATCTACAAAGTTGTATTCGGCTTTTATTCGTTTGTAATAAATATCAATTACGTATGATAACCCGTGAAAAGTATAAAAAGAAATTCCAACAGGAAGAATTACATTCAGTAAAATTGGACTTGCCTGTATTCCGGCAGAATTCAATAAATCTGAGAAAGAAGCGGCAAAAAAATTGTAGTATTTAAAAACTCCCAGAAAACCTAAATTGACCAAAATACTGAGCCAGAACCAAAATTTTCGACTTCTTTCTGACTTTCCTTTTTCGATTTGAATTCCCGTATAATAATCCAGAAATGTAGAAAAAACCAACAAAAACAAAAATCTCCAATCCCAACAAGAATAAAAATAATAACTGGCAACGATTAATAAGGCGTTTTGAGTGCTTTTGGTTTTATTGAATACAAACCAATACAAGAAAAAAACGATTGGTAAAAAAATAGCAAATGCTATGGAGTTAAAAAACATCTGTGGTACTTATGAAATTTTAAATTTATGGTTTTCTTCTAAAATTAGTCTGAAATGATTTTCTACCATTTTTGGCAAAGAAAAGGAATTGGCAATTAATTCTCTTGTATTAATAGATATCTTTTTGTTGCCTAAGTAAATATCTTCGAGAATTGAGGCTAATGCCCTGATGTCTTTTGCCTCGAATATGTATCCGTTTTCTTCGTTAGAAATTACTTCTGTATTTCCGCCTACAGCCGTTGTAATTACGGGAACATTTGCGGCAAGACTTTCCAGGATTGATAAACTAAAACATTCCATGTGTGTGGGCTGGAGCATATAATCATATTGAAAAAATATCTCGTTTAGATTTGCTTTGCTTCCCATAAATACAAAACATTTTTCGAGAGCATATTTTTGAATTTTCTCTGTTAATTGTTTTTTATAAGGTCCGTCTCCGTAAATTGTTATTTTAATTTCTTCTTTTATTTGAGTTGGAAGATTATTTACGGCTTCTATCAAATCCTGAATACCTTTTGATTCTCTAAGATGTGACGCAACTAAAAAACTTGGTTTAGTAGCATTTCTGGTTTCTCTAACTAAAATATTTTCTAAAATAACGCCGTTATAAACGGTTTTTGATTTAGATTTTAAATGAAATCCGAAATCTTCTAATATAGCATTTACGGTATAATTTGATACGCCAACAAAAAGATCAATGTATCCTGAAAACAAAATTCCTTTTACTTTTTTGTTTATGATCTTTTTAAATGAATATCCGTTTAATGGCCGCGGATTATGATCGACTGCAATAATTTTTGCTTTTGAAAGTTTGCTCATTTTGTAGAAAAATGGAGTACATAATTCTACAAAATGGGTTATAATATGCGAATATTCAGGTTGATGCTTTTTGCAAAAGGAAAGAAAATTGCTTTCAACACTTTCTGTTTGGTTGCTATAAATCATCAAATTAAAATATTCGCCATGATTTGAAGTATTTGGGAAAAACCAGTCAACTTCAATATTATTCTCTTTGCATTTTTTATCAAAATCCCAGAAAAAATAATCCATACCTCCTACTCTTTCAGGAAGTAATTCATAGTTACAAAGTATGGCTATTTTAGTCATGAAATGAGGCTAAAGTTTTAGCAATACGTTCGCTCGTTCCTTCCAGATTTTTCCCAATCTGCAAATCAATCATGGCTTTTCTATCTGTTTTTCTTTCGTTAGGATTATTAAAAGTCTGATTAATCTGGTCGATTAATTCCTGTTTGTTTTTGGCAATAGTTACAGCGTTGCCATCTATAACTTTTTTATAATGATTGTAATTTAAGAATCTTTGGTCATTATAAAGTCCATTTTGCAGATTTCCAAAAACGGTATTAATTACCGGTTTATCAAAAAGCATAAAATCTAAACTCATTGTAGAACACATATTAATACTCAAGTCTGCATTTTCAAGCAAAGAACGTAAATCCATAATATCCTCCTGACTCGGTATTCTTTGTGACCAGCTTTCCTGATGATTTTCTCTCGTCAAAATCCACTTTGGTACATTCCAGATTATTTCTGGAAATTCATCACGAATAGCTTTAAATCTGCTATCATCTTCTGCAGGAGAAGTTCTTACTAGAAGTTGCACATCAAACTTGATTTCATTATTTCTAACAGCTTCAGCAATAGCTTTAATTACTACAGGATCATTTTTACCAATGGAAACATCGGCACAACTATAACAAATTATTTTTTTAGTGCTATCTAATCCAAATTTAGAAAGAAAGTTTTCTCTTGAAGTTTTATACTTGTCCAGAACATAAGGTTCAAATTGAGGTGTTCCAACAACCTGAACATGATCACTTTTTACATTTGGATAAAAGTAAAGTAGCTCTTCTTTCATTAACTGGCTCCAAACCAAAAATTTATCAAATGTTCCTAACATCCTTCCTTTTGAGGCTAGATTATCCCAACTGAAAATAAAGGTACTTGTTGGAATTTTCGTTTGAATTGCCGCATACAAAAACGGTGCTAAATAAGGCGGACGCTGATGCGTAAAAAACAAATGCGATGGTTTATCTCTTTTAAGTATTTCAATATATTCTTTTGTAATTTTATTTTTTGAAAAAGACAAAAACTGCATTTTTTCGATAAATAGTATACTTGAATTTGAATTTAAATATCGTGTAATAAAGTATAATCCTTTTGTTATTAAAGAACGAGCAGAATTGTTTTTTGGATATCCGGAAACAAGGTTGTTATTCATGCCATAAAAACCTTTATGTTGTTGCAAATGTCCCAATTCTTTCCATTTTCTAAACAACCAAGTCCCTTTACCTTCAACAAAAACCGGCAGCTCCTTAACCTCAATATTTGAATAATTCAAATCATTATAACAACTTTTTGGCAACCCTGAATAAATAAATATTTTTTCAAACTCAAAAGTCGCTTCTGTAATAAAATCACTCATTACAAAGTTTCTAAATCCTACTCCATCAGTAATTACTATACCTATTTTTTTTGTTTGATCCATTTAATTATAATCCTAATACTTTTAATAAATTTCTGTTGTAAAATTTGATTGATTATTCTGTAAAAAAATCATCTCACTTATATGTCACTCTGAGCAGGCTTATCCTAATCTATTTTTCTTAATTATTTCCTCTGCTCTTTCCCAATCCTGGAGCGTATCAATATTAACATGCCATTTAGCGTCAGATTCTATAAATGCAGTTGTTTTTCCATATAATGTTTTATTGTTTAGGAGTACTTCTGTTTTAGTAATATAAATACTTCCATCTCTGTGATAAGCAAGTGGAAGTTCTTGTCTCCTGCTAATAATTTGACTATCTCCAGTGGCAATTTTTAAATTCCCGTCTGGATTAACTTCAAATGTCCAATGTGGATTGTATTCATGTGGTACTCTTTGCACAGAAACCAAAGAATCTGAATTCATCTCTTTAAATTTCTCAATAGCTCTATCTAAAAATTCAACGGTTCTAAACGGGCTAGTCACCTGTAAAAGACATACTGCATCAAAAAAAACATTTTGATTTTTATACCATTGCAAGGCATCAATAATGACATCAATTGTTGGAGTATTATCTTGGGCTAATTCAATTGGTCTAAGGAACGGAACTTTTACTCCCAGACTTTTTGCTACTTCATTAATTTGGTTGTCTTCTGTCGAAACAATAATCTCTGTTAAATATTTAGATTTTAGTGCAACTTCTGAAGTATAAGCTAATAGTGGTTTGCCTCCCAGGACTTTGATATTTTTACCTGGAACTCCTTTAGAACCTCCACGGGCTGGAATTAATGCTAAAATTTTCATTAGTAAGTAATCGTCTTGTGAAACTGTAAAGGCAATTGTTGTAATAAACCTGCAATTTGTTCACCTGCTTTACCATTTCCATAAATTGAAGAAGAAATAGATTTACCTTTATTAATTGAATCTAAAATAGCATTTTCAATTTTTTCCTGACAATAATCAACATCAATACTATTACCTCCGCGATCCCTCTTATTTTGTCTGGATCCAATATTGATAACCGGAACTCCCAAAAAGGCACATTCGCGAATACCAACACTAGAATTTCCAATTAAACAAGAACTATGATGAAGTAAGTGCAAAAAATCTATTCCTTCCATGTTTTTAAAAAAATGAACGTTTGGCAATTGGTGCTGCTCTCTAAAAGCACGAATTCCGGATGATGTACCATCTGCTCCAGCATCTACATTTGGCCAAAACCATAGCGTAGGCATATTTAATTTGAATATCGCTTCAAGTGTTGCTTCAACATGTTTGCGGGAATCTTTATATTCTGTAGTTACCGGATGCTGCATTACAACAAGATATCCATTCGATAAGTCAGGTTTCGCTCCTACTCCGCTGTATTTTTCGTATGGGTTAAAAGGAAGTGCTTTGCTTTCGATAATAGTTGTAGCTAAATCAATTGAAGGACAGCCTGTATTAAATACCATTTCAGGATCTTCTCCCAATTTAATGACACGGTTTTTTGCATTTTCAGAAGCGACAAAATGATAGTCTGCTAATTTAGTGATAGCGTGACGAACTTTCTCATCGATATTTCCTGTTACCTCTCCACCTTGTATATGTGCCAAAGGAATATTCATGTAAGAAGCTGCAATAGCAGTTGCCATTGTTTCAAACCTATCCGCAACGGTAACAACAATATCAGGTTTCAAATTATCAAAAACACTAGATAGTTCCAAAATGCCTATTCCTGTTGTTTTGGCTGCAGCTGCTAAATTCTCCCCTTCCAGTACATTAAATACTTTTGCTGAAATTGTAAAACCATCCTTTTCTATATAATTTACGGCAGAGCCATAACGGTCTAACAGCGCTGATGCAGCTACAACAAGTTGTAATTCTAAATTGGGATGTTGCTCAATTGCTGCTAAAACAGTTTTAACGCGACTGTAAGATGGACGTGCTGTAACAACTACAGCTATTTTTCTCTTTTGATTCATGCTAAATTGTCTTCATTTAAAAAATCCCATTTTTTCATATCTGATTTAAGAGGTTTGCCTATAACATCTCTATATTTACTGGCTAAAATACCAAATCCTTTCGGTTTCTTTGCTTCTAAATCTTCGAAAGTAATAATATGATTTTTGGGTAAATCTTTATTAATTGCCAATGACTTTTCAAAAATTTGTTTCAAAGGCTCTAAATAGACCGTATCATTTTTATCAATTGGATGTGCTAATGCCTTACTAATATTACGAACTGCCTGAACTAACTCCGTCGTTTCTCCAAGGGTTAATGAAGCTTTTGAATCAGGTCCAAAAAGTGCTCTGTCAAAAACCACATGAAACTCTAATATGCTTGCTCCTAATGCCGTTGCAGCAATACAGGCTTCTTTTTTAGCAGAATGGTCAGAAAAACCAACCGGCACACCATAAAGGTTTTTTAATTGTGTAATAACATTTAAGCCATATTGCTCTGGCAATGTGGGGTAAGCTGTGGTACATTGTAAAATAGAGAAATTTACGTTCCTTTCCTTCAAAAAAGCAACTGTTTGATCAAGTTCTACATACGAACTCATTCCTGATGATATAATTACAGGTTTCCCTGTTTGGGCAATCTTTTCTAAAATCAAAAAATTATTGACTTCTCCTGAGCCAATTTTGTAGCACTTTACTTCTAATTCTTCTAACCAATCTACGGCGAGATTACTAAACGGCGAACATACAAAATCAATCCCAACTGAATCGCAATGTTTTTTAATTCCTTTCCATTGCTCTAAAGAAAAACCCATTCTTTTCCAGTAATCAAAACGGGTATTATCTTCTAGTGAGAACTTAACTCTAAAAGGTTCATATTGACTGCTCTCTGCTTCGGCGATATGCATTTGAAACTTAACTGCATCAACTCCGGTTTTTGCAATAGCATCAATATACGAATATAATATTCCCAAACTGCCTTCGTGGGCCTGACCAATTTCGGCGATTATATAGGGAGAGGATTTTTGTGATATCATATTTTGATGTTTTCCTAATGTGAATAAAGTTATTTATCTTCCGGATACCAATATAGTTTTGTATTTTCTAGTTTTTGATAAGCAATATACTCTTCTTTTGATAAACGATTTTCGTTTTTAATAATATTTGGAATCGAAAATAACAAATCAGTCATTGCTAATAAAAGGGCTTTTAGGGCTTTTAAATCTCCTCTAAAAATTTTTAACTTAAGTTGCATCCAAATAGAATAAGCCATCTTTTTTGGAATCACTGAAATAGGGTAAAACAAAAAATATAAATACCAACCGGAACGTAATGATTTTCTCGTTCTCGCTATATAATCTTTGTTTTTTTTTCTACTTTTTATGTCCACTCTGTGGTGAGTGAGAATTGCCGGCAAATAATGAATTTCCCATTTGTTTTTAAATAAATGATAAGAAGCAAAATCTTCTTCTCCATAAAAAACAAACCATTCAGGATAATTTGGGATTACATTCCAAGCCGACAAACGCCAAACACTTGCACCTGCACCAAAACTCTTCACCCTGTGTGGCATGTCATTCGTCTCTATTGAATTAGGAGATAATTTACTCCAAAAAATTCTAAACGCCAGAATAGCACAGTTTGGGTTTAAATCAAAATATTCTTCGATTATTTCTAAAGGATTTTGAGTAATAAAATGAATATCATCGTCTATATTTATTACATATGGAGATTTAACTCTCTCCATTAGTCGATTTCTAGTATGATGAATTCCTTTAGAAACTCTATTTGAAAAGATTTCAATTTTTGGAAAATATGTTGTTATATATTCAAATGTACCATCCTTTGAACCATCATCACAAATTAAGAAATGAACATCATTTCTCTCCAATAAAAATTTTAGTTTATCTAAAGTAATTTTTAAATCTTCTAATCGATTTTTTGTTGGAATAACAATAGTAAATTTATATTCTATCATCTTCCAAATAATCTTTGTTAATTACTTTTTTCAAATAATCAGCAGATAAATACTCTGTCAAGTCTTTCCTATTCATGTGCAGGTTATCCGGATTTTGTTTCCATAATTTGTATAATGTTTCTATAATATCAGCTATCTTCTCTACCTGATCAACCTCAGCCCAATAAGGATAGTCGGTTCCTAATAGTCTTCTCGTTTCACTATAGTAAGGAGCGAGAGAAAGTATAGCATTATTTGCCTCGATGCAATGTGGAAATTTTCCGGGAAGGAATGGACTAATTTCTGATTTTGCCTCCAAAATAATATTCACCGAAACATTCTGTTGAAGCTGATATACCGTATGAAAAGGAACGTTTCCATTAAAAACATAAATTTCAGGAGTATTTGTACTATAATTTTCCAGCATTTTTTTATGATATTGCGCTGAACCAAGTAATATTAATTTTGATAACTCTTTAGCTTCTGGATTTTTATGCAAAAACAATTTAAATCCCTCTATTAAACCTTCAGGAGAACGTTGTTTCATCAAATTTCCTGCGTGTAACAAATTAAATTTAGATGAATCGAAATAGTTTGGAAGAACTTGATTTTGAAAATCTTTTTCTGTACTTTGATGTGGAATTACAATACCCGTTCTAAGAAACCCTGGAAAATAACTACCCATCCATTCCTTTAATAACAAACTTGGAAAAACACTATATTTTGCTTTTTCTGAAACCTGTAAAAAAAAATTTTCTTTTTGTCGAAAACCTGGCTGTATCCAATTGTAAGGTCGGGGATAATAATGATATGGATAAGGATCATGCACATACGCCATCCATTTATCATGTAGTTCCGGAATATTCAAAAGTGCATAATGAGGTTTAAAACTTGCTCCTTTACTTAAAGTCAAAATCAAATCAGGATTATATCCGATTTCTTTTTTTATTGTCTTTTTTATACTTTGTATATCATTAAAAAAGGTAAAAGAAAATCCAAACCAACTTTCCAAATAAGGATTCAGACTAATTTTTGTAATTCGTGTAAATACTCTTTCTATTCTACTTAATAAATACAGAATTGTAAACTTACTTTCTTTTATTTTAACGCAATCTATACCGTCTAAAAAAACTTCTTTTGGAGTATAATGAAGTACTCTTAAATCAAATTCTGCTTTTACTAAATTATTAATTAAAGCTACTCGACCTTTACTACCACTACTATCATTAATATCAATTGACTCTGAAATCACTAATATTCTTTTAACTTTAATATTCATCCTAATTTAAAACTTATAAATTATTTTTCTTGACAATAATATCAATTATTCTCTCTGCAGTTTTTCCATCCCATAATTCTGGTATATTTCCTTTTTTCCAATGTCCTGAAAACAATTTTTCTAAGGTAGGTTTAATTGCATTAGGATCAGTACCTATCAACTCATTGGTACCAATAGTAACTGTTTCTGGTCTTTCTGTACTATCTCTTAAAGTTATACAGGGAATTCCCATTACTGTCGTTTCTTCGGTTATCCCACCCGAATCAGTTATTACGGCTTTTGAATTCATAACTAAATAATTGAATTCTAAATAACTCATTGGAGGAACAATTATTAGTCTCTCATCCCTAATATCTAATTCTTCAATTACTTTTATAGTTCTTGGATGTACCGGAAAGATAATTTTCACATGTTTTGAGTGTGCTAATATATTAACAATATATTCTTTTAATTTTTCTTTATTATTAACATTCGATGGTCTGTGAATTGTTAACAATAAAAAATTTTCCTTCTCAAGTAAATATTCATCCCAAAAAATTGGTTTTATAAATTTATCTTTATTTCTTAGTAATGTATCTATCATTATATTACCGACAAAAAAAATATTACTTTCATCAACACCTTCTTTTTTCAAATTTTCAGAAGCCACTACTGTTGTTGTAAAAAAATAATTCGATATACTATCAGTTATTTTTCTGTTTATTTCCTCCGGCATAGAATTATCAAAAGATCTTATACCTGCTTCTACATGAGCCAAAGCAATATTCTCCTTACGCGCAGCTATTGCACATGCCATTGTAGAGTTAACATCTCCTACTACAATACACAAATCAGTAGTTTCCTTTAATAACAATTCTTCATAAGATACTAATATTGCTGCTGTTTGTTTGGCCTGAGAACCTCCGCCAGCATAAAAATTTATGTGGGGCTCAGGAATATTGAGTTGTTTAAAAAAACTTTCACTCATATTTTCATCATAATGTTGTCCAGTATGAATCAAACGAAAATTAATAGATTTTCCCGAATCATAAGCTAATTTTAAAGCTCTTACCAAAGGAGCTATTTTGATGAAATTTGGCCTTGTACCTGCAATAATATCAATTTTCATATAATTTAATTCATTTTTTAATTAATTCACTCTTACTGATTAATCTTGACCAAATTTCTTAAATATAGCTGTTCAAAGATTAAATCAAAAGAAAGGTTTTTATTGTTTTTTTGTTAATTGTTTTTTTAAACGATAAAGAAATAACTGCAAAGGAAGAAGCAATCTATAAAAAATTTTCCATTTTAAACTTGTCGCAAAAGACAATTTAGAAGCGTCTATAATGCTTACAAAAAGATTATATTCTTTAAACTGAAGAGACATTTGTATAAAATAGCGTAATAAATTGTCTGTAAGTAATCCTTTTAATTTTAGATTTTCGATTATTAAAATAATGGCGTTTTTTTTAGAAGTCTTATGAATTGGGTTATTACTATAAAATTCTCCTGTATTGGAATTCCTATGTTTCCTATTGTAATACAAAATATTGCTTATTATTATTCCTTTAAAATTTTCGGTAATAATTTGACTATAACACTCCCATTCTTCAGCATATAAAAGATTTTCATTAAAACGAATTGTATCAAAGCACTGCTTTTTCCATAGTACAGTACACGAAGCTAGCCCAATTTTTTGAGTAATTATTTTTTCAATATCTTTTATTGTAAGTGATTTTATGATTGAAATTGGGCTATTTTTAATAATAGGTTTTTGTTTTTCAAAAGGCATCTTCTGATAATGACAAAAATCTACATTATTTGTTGTGACAACCTCAATACTTATTTTCAAATTATCCGGATGTATTATATCATCATCGTCAAAAAAAATAATGTAATGTCCCGTAGCTAAATCTAAGCCGTAATTGCGACAACCTGGCAAACCTTTTTTATAATCATCAGGTCTTTTATAAAATCTAAACCGGTTATCTTGTGCTAAAAGGGGCGAAATAACATCTTGAGTTTTATCTGTTCCTCCATCATCAATAATTAAACATTCCCAATTTTCAAAAGTTTGATTTTGAATAGAATGCAACGTTTCCAAAATAAAATGACACCTATTATAAGTTGCCATGATTATAGTTACTTTACTATTCATTTTTTAAAAATAGATTTAACAAATCGGAATGGTTTTAAGAATAGAAATCCTAACTGGTATTCCATTTTTTTTGAATACTTCAGCTTTTCCTGTTCTTCTCTTTGAGTACGGGAAAGAAGATGATCAACAAAAACATTATAATTACTAATATAAAGCTCTTTATGTTTTATGTAAATGTAATTTAATATTTCGTATTTCATTATATTGGCTTTAGACGTTGTAGAATCATTTCTTTTTCTGTAATTATAGAGTGGCTCCTGAATTATTTCAGCACTACCTCCATTTTTTAAAAGCCTAATAAAAAATTCCCAATCTTCAAGACCTTTATTCATCGTTTCGTCATAGCCACCACAATCATTCCAATCTTCTTTTTTAAACATTGAAGTTCCAAGTGCGGCATTTGAAAACAAAAAATTATGAATATTTCCTCCAGCAGGTTTAAAAAGAGATACTTTATTGATGTCTGAAATTAAATTTGCCTGACAGCTTACTAATTTACAATTCAAATTACTTGTAAAAACAGCAATGGCCTTTTCACAAAACGTTGGTTCAAAATAGTCATCACTATCCAACACAAGAATATAATTGCCAATTGCAGCTTCAATACCAACATTTCTAGCTTTACTTTGTCCAGAATTTTCTTGTGTTATTAATTTCGAAATTTTATGTTCCAGATTTTTCAAAACTCTTTTAGTCTCATCATTTGAACCATCATCCACGACAATAACTTCAATTAAAGAATATGTTTGATTTAATGCTGAAATTACAGACTGTGCAATATATTGAGCATCATTATAACATGGAATAACAATTGATATTAAACTACTATTTTCCATCGCTCAAAGTATTATATAGTATTTCCCATTTATAATCGATTGATTGTTGTGAAAATTTTTTATTAACGAAAGTAACAGCTTGATTACTCATTTCCTTAAATTTTACAAAATCATCTATTAATATTTTAATTTTACAAGCCATACAATCATTATCATACTCGCTACATATGTAACCTGAAATTCCGTCTTCTAAAGTATATTTGACGCCTCCTGAATCAAATACTACAGCAGGAAGCCCACAAGCCATTGCTTCAATAGTTGCCAATCCCTGAGTTTCAGTACTTTTACCACCATGTAAAGAAACCGATGAGAATAAGAATATATCATTTTGCCAAAGCAATTCACGAATTTCTTCGCGAGATTTAGCTCCAACTAAAACTATTGAATCTTGTAGGTTATTATCTTTTATATAGCTTTCTAATTTTTCACGTTCCGGTCCTTCTCCAACAATAGTCATTTCGACATCAAGCCCGTTACGTTTTAATTTCTTAACAACTTCTAAGACATAAATATGACCTTTAACAATATTTAACCTTCCTACAGTAATTAGTTTATATATCTTTTCAGTTCTTTCTCTTTTTTTAGGATAAAAAAAGTCTGTATCTACTCCTACAGGAATTATTCTAAGTTTCTCAATTGGACATCCTAATTCTATAATTAATTCAGCCAGATAGGGTGTATTAGCCACCATTAAATCCCCATATTTGAAGAGATTGTTATAATATCCATTATTAGAAATAAAACCGTTTAAAGGAAAAAAAACATCATGACCATGAAAGCTAACAACTAAAGAGGGTTTAAAGCCCACTTTTTTTAGTAATGATAGTATCTGTGAGTTGGTGCCGTATTGAACATGAAAAATATCTACATTATTAAATTGATTATAAAAAGACCATTGATATAACCAAGTCAAACTAAATTTTGAATTTCCCCTATAATAATAAAATATTTGCTTGACATTTTTAAAATTTATTATCAATAGCATCATCCATTTAAGAAAACGAATTATTTTACCTTTTGGGATACTATAATCTTCGACAATTATCTTTTTATTAATTTCATATTTAGTTAGTAGATCCGCTTGTTTACTGGTTTCAAAATCTAGTAATTCGCTTATTATCAATTTGACTTCATAACCGCTATTTATAGCTGTTATAATTTGCGCTAATATGAAAGTTTCGGATAAATGAGGAAACTGTCTTAATTTAAAAACTATTTTTTTATTCTTCATTTCGATTCGCGCATTTTATTCATAATAACAGTTTTTACAACATTAAAAAGTCGCACTCCTTTTTTATAAAGCTCTTTTTTATAAGAAGTTTTTCCAAAAAAGAATAAATACTGTTTAAGCAAATGTTTTTCAGATATATTTTTCAGTAAATATTGTTTACCATTCTCTACATATTTAATAGAATGCTTTTGCTTTGTATATAATTTTATATAATTATCGATAAGTATCCAGCTAAGGATTGAATCTCTATTTTTTTTGGAATTAGAAAAACTACTAACATTATCCTTTAAGAGTCCATATCTATAATAAGCCATACCATTTTCTGCATGAACAACCCTAGATGTATTCAATAAAACCCTTGTAAAAAACTCCCCATCCTGATTTATTGACAATGATTCATTCCAAAGTCCACTCTTTATAATTAGTTCTCTTCGCACTAAATAAACATGAGGAGGCAAATAAGTATTGTACGTTCCAAAATCATAAAGCAAATCAAAGCCATTGTCATAGTTTTTATTAATTTGCTTTATGATTGGTTTGACATTTTCTATTGTATCTGTAAAATAGTTCCATTTTGAAGTTACAAGAATATGCTTGTTTTCTAGGTTTGTACTTAATGTATTTACCTGCGAAACTAAAAGATCATGAGACAATAAATCATCAGAATCAAGCCATTTAATAAATGTTCCTTTACTTAATTCGAAACCTAAATTTCTGCAAACATTCCCGCCTTTAAGACTTTCTTCTGGTCTTTTATAATACTGAAAACGAGAATCTTTTATGCAATATTTCCGTAAGATTTGATCTGTAGTGTCTGTCGAGCCATCATCTACTATAATGCATTCCCAATTAGTATACGTTTGTTCCAGTACGCTATCAAGTGTTTGCTCCAAGACATTTGCCCTGTTATATGTTGGAATAATAATTGAAATTAAGATATCACTCATCACTATTATTGGCTAAAAGTATTGTTTATCTTTTTTAAAAAATATCTCTTTCCCCGAAATGGTAATTTGCTTATAAATCTTACCTTTTCTTTCAAATATTTTACAATTTGATTACTGTATATTTTCAAATTGGTTTGTAAAACACTGAATCTATTTATTTCAAAATCTACCGGTAAAATAAATTTCTTCGTATCATAATAATACGCTTTCTTTAGACCTATTTGTCGATGATTGACATAATTCTCCTGATGTGACAATTCCATCCAAAGTCGTTCCTTTTTATATGAAATAATGTTCTTTTCTGTATTCCAGCCATAATGCATCTTGGCAAAAACGGTATCAAAAGATTTTATATTTTCAATTACACTTATAAAAGCATTAAATGGATGCGTATATAATCTAACTTCTGGTTTAGCAACATCGATAGAAACCTGGTACCCATTTGTTAAATCAATTACAGTACGGTCAATTGGTTGAAATAGAGATTGTATTGTATTTACAAAATCTGTATGTATAATGTCATCATTATCAATTCTTGTGGTAATGATATAGGAATCATCATTTGTAACATTTTTAAATATAAAATTTTTAAATGAAACCTCTAATTCATCCATTCCATCTATAAATATTGGGATTACATTTGCAGTATTTTCTGTAAGAGCAAAAATTCTATATTTAAATTCTTCCGGAGTATCTATATCGAAAAAAATACACCAAGTGAAATTTTGATTTGATTGATTTATAACTGAGGGAAAACAATAGTTTTCAAACAAATTAAATCTATGCTCTAACCATTCATTAGTTAAAACCGAATTACCAGACTTACTATTTTTCCAATCAGATTTTTTTAAATTAAATCTAGTTGCAACAAAATGTTTCATTTTTTTTCTATTTATGCCAATTTATAGCTTAATTCAATCAGCCGAATACAACAAATTTCTACGTATCTAAAAAAATCCAACTATTTTTTCTTCTTATCCAACTTAATAAACGCTTTTAGCATAACGACGCATAGCTAAAGACTAATGTACTAATCAATTATTCTTTCAATTACGTCATCAATAGTATTCAAATGTCTTTCTAATGTAAAATCAGTTTTTATTTTTTCTTTTCCATTGTTGCCTAACTCTTTAGCTAATTCTTTGTTTTTTAAAAGCAGAATCATTTTATGAGCCATATCATCAACATCGTGTTCATCTACCAGAAACCCTGTTTTACCTTCTATAATCACATCCGGAATACCAGCATGCTTTGTAGAAATCACAGGAAGTCCAGCAGCACTTGCTTCTAAAATAGCAACCGGAGTTCCTTCCTGATCGCCATTTAAGGCCGTAACAGAATGTTGTATAAAAGCTAATCCTTCAGATAAATAATCTACAAATTGTAATCTGTCGATAATACCGGGCAGCAAAACAGCGTCTTGCAGCTTTAATGCTTTAACCATATTTAAACAAACCTCTAATAATTCTCCGTTACCTCCTATAACTAATCTTGCATCAGGAAATTGGTCGTATACTTTTTTAAATGCTAAAATAGTATAGTAGGGTGCTTTTTTATTTACAAAACGTCCTACAGCTATAAAGGTTGATTTATTAAACTGGGGAACAATTTTTACAAACATCTCATCGGGTCCGTAAGTATTGTAAATTACTTTTTCTTCTGGACATCCCAATTCAATTATTTTTTTTTTCATCGATTGTGAAACTGCAAAAACACATGTACTATATTCGAAAACACTCTTGTAATAGTTACAATTTTTAATTACTTTCTCAATAGAAGCATCATAACCATGAAAATGAGTTATTAAAGGAATATTTATTTTTTTGCAAACGTCTACAATTTTATGAGCTGTAGTGCCATACTGTGCTAAAACAACCTGAATATTATTTTTTTGGAGCGAAGACATAAGAGCCATCTCAGCAACCGAAAGAGTTTTAAATCCTAGTTTACGTTTTATTTTTGTAGACCATGCAATTTTACTATTGTTCAACTTACCAAACCCTTCTAAATATTGTGGTACTTCACCTCCATAATAATAAAAAATTTTTCCTTTTAATCCATTTTTTTGCTCCTGAATAAAAGTTTCTGAATATGCATTTAATGATGGCGACACCATCGCAATCCTATTTTTTCCTAATTCCATACAGTCTGGTTATACTACGGTTTTAAATTCTTCTTAAGATTGGCCAAAGTAAACTTGCTTTTAATATACATCTTTAAAAAAAGGAAAAAAGATATATTCTTCAATTTTATATCATAAAAAGATTTTTTTAAAATGCTATATCCTAGCAAATGAAACCATTTTTGATATAACAATTGTTCTGATTGTAAATTGGTAATGTTGATTGAATGCATAAAGGATCTTATTTTTTTTTCTTCAAGCAACCGTGTTTTTTTCTTATCCATATCCTTATGAATGCGACTTACTGATTGATGCTCTCTAAAATAATTTAAGGTTTCAGAAACAAAAAACACTTTTGACTTTAAAGCTATTTGAATCCAAAAATACCAATCTCCACACATTTTCATTTCCATTAAAGAGGTCGAAAAAATAGACTCTCCTGCTAATTCCTTTTTAAAAATGACTGCGCTTGCATTAGGAATAACATTAAAAAAGCTCAAATATAATTCAACAAAATTTTGTCCGTCTTTTATAAAATCGTTTTCCCATATATTGGGATAAAATCGATTTGTATAATTTATTCGATTACTTAAGTATATTCCATTTTCATCAACATCTCTTGTTTGACAATACACAAGACCTACTGAAGAATTTTTCTCAATAAATTTTATCAATTTACTTAAAAAAGTCAACTCACAATAATCATCACTTTCAGCAATCCAGATATATTCCCCTTTTGCTAAACTAATACCTTTTTTCCACTGTTTAAAAGGACTTCCTGAATTAACTTCATTAAAAATACAATGACTAACTTTTGTGTTTTCAGCGTATTCTAAAAGGATTTTACGACTATTATCGGTACTAAAATCATCTAATAAAATAACCTCAAAATTAGTGTAGGTCTGATTAAAAACACTTTCTAAACGTTGCTTTATAAACTGTTCGTGATTATAATTGGGAACAATCACAGAGACTAATGGTTTAGTGCTTTCCATTTTTATTTAAACGTATCTAGTTTATTTTTAAAAAGAGTAAAACCGAAAAATGTTTTACAAAACAAATCAATTACAAGCTTTTTACTTTTTAGCTTTTTAAGGAAAACTAAATTGGCGTTATTAGACTTAACGAATAATTTACAAAAATAGTCATGATATAAAATTGAATATTTCTTTACTACATAATCTTGATTTAAAAGTGTCATCTCTTTTGTAAAAGATCGTATCATAGAGGTATTAGAAACAAAATATTTAAATGTTACTTTATTTAAATGTTGAAATTGAACATTGATGTTTCCTAAAGCAATCCAAAATTCCCAATCTTCGTGACCTTGATAGGGCATATTTTCATCATATCCATTAACATCTTGCCATATTTTTTTTTTATAAATGGCGCAAGCATCTATATAATTATGAACCAATATTCTATCTAACTGATAATTATCAACTTTCCAAACACCAGTTTTCTGACCAAAATACTCAGCATGACCATAGACAACACCGATTTCTGGGTTATTTTCAAAAACATTTATAGCATCTTCAGTAAAATCCTTTTCAACAAGATTATCTGAGTCTAAGGGTAATATATAAATACCTTTTGCTTTGTTAATTCCAAAATTTCTGGTTTTACCTAAGCCTTCATTTTCTTTAGAGAAATATTTAAATCTATTGTCCCTACTAATCCATTCTAAAGATATTTTCTCTGTATTATCGGTTGAACCGTCATTAATTATTAGTGCTTCCCAATCGTGAAATTCTTGTTCTATAACCGAATTTAAAGTTGCCTCGAGTGTTGCTTCCGAATTATAGCAGGGAATAATTATACTTACTATTGGGTTCATGCATCTATGTTTTTAGAAAATCTTAAATAAACTTTTTATTTATGGCAATTGTTACTTCTCCTGATTCAATTAATAAAAAGTTATTGTTTTTTAAAATCTTGTAAATATCTTTTCTAATATTAAATTCGTCGTGTATTTCAATAACAATTATTTTGGTCCTTTCAAGGAAAACCAAATTTGCTGATTCTTCAAAAATAAATCGTTCTGCTCCTTCAATATCAATTTTTAATAACGTGATTTCCTGTAAGTCAAACTCTTTTATAATTTCATTGATAGTGATTCCTTTAACTTCTCCGTTTTTACTTTGGGTTGTTGTTATCGACCAGTCTTTTCCATCTCTAAAATTATTCTCTATCTGAAAACTTTCATTTTCTCTTGCCGCAAGAGCATTTTCTAAGAGCATTACATTTGAGGAATTGTTTAATGAGGAAATATTTTTCCTTAAAATCTCAAAATTAGATTTTGCGGGTTCTATACAAAATATCTTATCAAAGGCTTTTTTTTGAGACAAATATATCGTTGCAAAGCCAACATTTGCACCAGCGTCTATTAATACACTTTCTTTTGAATTAAGGTCTTTGTTTAAATTTAAGACAGAAGAAACAGTTGAATACTCTTCCAGGTTAAACATTTGATTAAAGACAGAATAATCACTATGGTTTTGATCTCTACAATATAGTTTTTTCCCATTTTGCAATATCAAACTATAAAGATTTCCAACTTTTTCGAAATTTACAATCTGTTTATTGGCATTGAGATTGTTTATGAAAATTTGATAAGGAGACAGTTCTATTGGAAATAAAACCCGATAAATTTTTCTAAGTTTTTTTAATTTCATTTTATGATGATTGAAATCTATCTTTTATTTTTTTTGCAGGAACTCCTCCAACGATTGTATTTGGCTCAACATCTTTCGAAACTACTGCACCGGCTGCAACAATTGCACCATAACCAATAGTAACACCATCCAGAATTTTAACTCCTGCACCAAGCCACACATTATCTTCTATAACCACTCCTTTTCGAGTTTCGCCTTGTCTATTAATTGGTATATCTGGATTATTGAAATTATGATTTGCAGGAATTATTAAACACTGGCCAGCAATCAACACATTATTGCCAATAGTTAATCCACCATGACCATATAAAACAGTGTAAGGATTAATAGAGCAATTTTTACCTATTTTAATGAATCCTCCATATGTCATAAGAATGACGCCATATAGGATTTCTGTTTTTTCATTAACTTCTATAGTTCCACCATAAATTGTATCAAAAATTACATTTGGATACACCTTAACTGAGCTATGTAAAAAAACATTTTTATTTCTGTTTTTTTTAAATTTCAAAAATCGAACTTTAAACTTCACTCCATTCACATTTAATTTTTAAATCACCAATTTTTCCGTTGTAGATTTTATATTCGTTTATTAGATCAACGATTTGAAATGGACATACATCTTCAATATACTCATAAACTACGTTATCACTAAAGGTTGCAATATCTAAACTGTAATTACCTTTGAGTAATAAAGATCCGGGAATTTTACAAACTATCTCTCTACTTTGTTTATTAATCTTAGCTACATCTGTAAAAACTTTGGCTTTATCTGAATTTAACAATGCGATACCCACTCTACAATCTGTATTAATTTCTGAAAAAATTATTTTTATTAGAATATCATCTTCATGATTATGAATACCATTGGCTCCCTGAATCTGTATTTTTTTTATTCCATTTAAAACATCTTTATTATTATTAAAGACCCTAGACTCTTCTGACTTATTTTCACTCATTAAATAATACTGAACACTCTCATTAATATCTCCTTCAAATACAACTTTTCCATGTTCTAAAACAATACCTTTTGTACATAAGCTTTTGACCGCCGGCATATTATGACTTACAAATAAAACAGTTCGTCCTTCACCACGTGAAATATCCTGCATTTTACCAATAGCTTTTTTCTGAAACTCTGCATCTCCAACTGCCAAAACCTCATCGACAACCAAAATTTCCGGTTCTAAAAATGCTGCTACCGCAAAAGCTAAACGAACTGTCATTCCGCTGCTATAACGTTTTACAGGAGTATCAATATAACGTTCACAACCAGAAAACTCAATAATTTCTTCTAGCTTTGAAGAAATTTCTTTTTTGGTCATTCCTAAAATAGCACCATTTAGATAAATATTTTCACGGCCGGTCATTTCACCATGAAAACCTGTACCAACTTCTAATAGTGATGCAATTCTTCCTCGTGATTTTATGCTTCCCGTTGTAGGAGCGGTTACTTTTGAAAGTATTTTTAAAAGAGTTGATTTGCCTGCACCATTTTTACCAATAATTCCAAGAACTTCCCCTCTCTCAACATCAAAATTTATATTCTGTAAAGCCCAAACATAATCTGATTCTCCTTTTTTAGATCGATCATTCACATCTCCGATTTTTAAATAAGGATTCTCTTTGCCTCGAACTTGATGCCACCATCTGTTTAAATCATGAGATAAAGTTCCGGTACCAACCTGTCCTAAACGATATTGCTTAGAAACGTTGTCTACTTTTAATATGATATCTTTTTCCAATTTGCTATTTGTAGATTATAATTTTAAGGTTGTTTAAAAAAATAGTTTTTTTTAATTAAACTGTATCAATAAAGCTTTTTTCTGTTTTATTGAAAATCAAAAGCCCTATAAAGAAAGCTGCAATTGTAAATGCGAGGGTGTAGAATAAGCCAATAATTGAGATATTGCCAACATTTAGGAGCATATAGCGGGATGTTTCTATAACATATGCTAAGGGATTATACTCAACAAGCCATCCAAACTTTGGTAGTTTATCTTTAATCAATTCCATTGGATACATTACTGCTGATAGATACATTAATAATTGTATTCCAAAGCCTATTAAATTACTAAAGTCACGGTATTTAGTTACCATTGAAGAAATTAACATTCCTAAGCCCAATCCTAAGACGCCCATTATAAAAATTAATAGAGGAAAAAATAATACAGCCCCATTTAAAGTCAGGTCAGAACCGTTGATATAATAATAGCAATAAAAAACAATAAAAATAAAGAATTGTATTCCAAATTTGATTAAATTAGAAATTACAACAGAAAGAGGTGTTATTATTCTGGGAAAGTAAACTTTACCAAATATTCCGGCATTCGATTTAAATGTATCAGAAGTTCCATTAAGACAAGCTGTAAAATAATTCCAAACTGTTATTCCTGCGAGATTAAACAAAAAAGGAGGAATTTTACCTGTATTAATACCGGCAACGTTATTAAAAATTATAGTAAATGTTATTGAAGTAAATAAAGGTTGTATCAAGTACCAAAGCGGTCCCAAAACCGTTTGCTTGTAAACTGTAATAACATCACGTTTTACAAAAAGGAATAGTAGGTCCCTATATTGCCAAACTTCTTTCAGATTGAGTGAAAAGAATTTGTTTTTGGGTGTTATTTCGAACAGCCAATCATTAGAATTAGCGTTATTATTCATTTTATTTTGGTTAAGATTTGGAGTGCAATAATAATCATTTAAAAATTATAAAAAAGTTTTTTTTAACACTTCTATGTTATATTTTAAAAAGAAATAGACTTGTTAAATTAACAGGATTTTTACTCTTTAAAGTAATATATAAAAAGCAAAAAAGGCGCTTAATTAAAAACACCTTTCTAAATTTTTGATTTAAATTTTATCTTGCTGATCACCGTTATTTGTCCAGAACTTCAAAAGCAGAGTTCATACTTTTAAATTCAGGAACTATTTTTTTCATTTTAGAAACGATATCATCGTTGTCATAAAAATCTGCAATTCCTATCAGTTCATCAATTTCAGTATGTAAATTTTCATATTCATCCTGAATCTCCTGTGCAATCATAATTTTATTATGATATGTCGGTAACGTCTTAGAAGTATCATTTAATAATTCTTCATATAATTTCTCACCCGGACGCAAACCTACGATTTTTATTTTTATTTCCTTATCCGGAATAAAGCCTGCAAGTTTAATCATTTTTTTTGCCAAATCAATTATTTTGACTGGTTTACCCATATCAAAAATATAGATTTCACCTCCATTGCCCATTGCTCCTGCTTCAAGAACTAACTGGCAGGCTTCTGGAATTGTCATAAAATAACGAATAATATCCTGATGTGTAATTGTTACTGGTCCGCCTTCAGCAATTTGTTTGGTAAATAAAGGAACTACTGATCCATTTGATCCTAAAACATTTCCAAAACGTGTCGTGATAAATTTGGTTGCACCTTCGATATTTTCTCTTTGGTTTTTCAAAAATAAGGACTGAACGTATTTTTCAGCAATACGTTTGCTCGCTCCCATTACATTGCTAGGATTAACTGCTTTATCAGTAGATACCATTACAAATTTTTTGACACGATACTTACACGATAAATCAGCTAAATTTTTAGTTCCTTTAATATTTGTCTGGATTGCCTGTGAAGGATTCTCTTCCATCAAAGGAACGTGTTTATAGGCCGCAGCGTGAAAAACAACATGCGGATTATGATTATTAAAAACCTTATCTAATGCTTTTTTACTTCTTACATCAGCAACTACCGCAATAATTTTTGATTGAGAATCCATGCTTAATGTCTCCAGACATAAATTATGAAGTGGAGTTTCAGCATGATCTAAAATGATAACTTTTTTAGGATTAAAACCCAAAACCTGTCTTACAATTTCACTACCTATTGACCCTGCTGCACCAGTAATCAGAATTGTTTTGTCTTTTAACTGTTTCGAAATTGATTTACTATCAAGAACAATTGGTTTTCTTTCTAATAAATCTTCAATCTGAATATTTTTTACTTTTTGAGAAATTTCTTTTTGATTTTCCCAGTCAGAAATCAAAGGAACCGTATAAACTCTATAATTGAATTCCAAACATTGATCAACAATAATTAATTGTTCGTCTTTGGTTAAACTTTTATCAGCAATAATAACTCCTTCTGCTGCTACTGACCGCATAAGAGCAGGTAATTTTTTTCGCAATATCAAAATTGGCAAGTCCAACATTCTTTTGGATGCATTCTGATTGTTTTTATCAACGAATCCAACAATTTTAAAACGAGAAGGTGTTTCAAATTTTAATGCATTTGCTACCGAAATGGCATTTGCATCAGTTCCGTAAATTACTGTTCTAATAAGTTTTGTACTTGTTTTTTCGGAGAAGTATAGCTCAAAAGTTTGTTTAACTACAACACGATAGAGGAACAAACCACAAAACGAAAGGACTAAATTGATAAAAAGGGCTGTATTCAAAAAAGCTTTATGTCCTGCATATAATTCAAAAACTAAATTAAAAAACAAAAAGAACACCAAAACTGACATTTGAGAAAACAACAACTTTATAGCGTCTATATAGGATGAATGTCGAATAATTCCGGAGTATGTTCTAAATAACCAAAAGAAAAATGCATTAACAAAAATTAAACTTCCCACAAAATAAAAATGATGAGAAGTTATAATATATCCAAGAGCTGTTCCTTCAAACAGCATATACGTAAAGGTGAATGAAAAAATCAATACCATTACATCTATGGCAACAATAATCCATCTGGGCAAATAACTCAGATTATTGATATTTGCTCTTAAATTTCTTGGTGATAGGAAATTATGGAACAACGTTTTTATTTTGATTTGTTCTTCTGTATTCAATTTTTGGTTTGATTTAGTTTTGTAAAATTCGTATTACACACAAAAATACAAATTAAAGGTTTCAAAAAATTATTTCTCTTGAAAATTAAATTTTAACCCCTTTTTCTTCTGTTTTAAAAAATCAATTAGATAAGCTCCATATCCTGATTTTACTAAAGGTAAGGCAAGTTCTTCTAACTGAGCATCATTTATAAACCCTTGTCTCCAGGCAATTTCTTCAATACATCCTACTTTTAGTCCTTGTCTTTCTTCCAGAACCTGAACAAATTGTCCCGCTTGCATTAAACTATTAAAAGTCCCTGTATCAAGCCAAGCCGTACCCCTGCTTAAAATACCTACTTTTAAAGCTCCTTTTTCAAGATACACTTTATTTACATCAGTAATTTCATATTCACCACGTGCACTTGGTCTAATGTTTTTTGCTATTTCTACAACTGAATTATCATAAAAATATAGTCCGGGAACAGCAAAATTAGATTTCGGATTCTCAGGTTTTTCTTCGATAGAAATGGCTTTTAAGTTTTCATCAAATTCAACAACACCATAACGCTCAGGATCTGAAACATGATAGGCAAAAACTACACCACCTTCTGGTTTTGTATTTGACTTTAACAATTCCTGCATATTAGATCCGAAAAATATATTATCTCCTAAAATTAAGGCAACATCATCATTACCAATAAATTCTTCACCAATTACGAAGGCTTGTGCCAAACCATTTGGAATGGCCTGCTCTGCGTAACTGAATTTACAACCTAAGCTAAATCCATCTCCAAGCAATTTTTTAAAATTTGGCAGATCGTGTGGGGTAGAGATAATGAGTATCTCATTTATACCAGCCATCATCAAAGTAGACAACGGATAATAAATCATTGGTTTATCATAAACTGGCATCATTTGCTTACTCATTGCAAGCGTCAAAGGATGTAAACGTGTACCAGAACCTCCGGCTAATATAATTCCTTTCATATATTTGATTTTCGATTTTAGACTTTAGATTTCAGATCTCTTATCGTGAGATACTAAATCGAACTGTAAAATCATCTTTATTTATGTAAAAATTCTTTTTAAACTCTCTTTATAATTTGGAATATCTAAATTATAAAGAGCTTTAATTTTTTTCTTATCTAACAATGAAAATTCAGGGCGTTTAGCTGGAGTTGGATATGATGATGATGGAATTCCACCAACATTACAAGAATAACCTCCAAATTCTTTTATACTCAACGCAAACTCATACCAACTTATTTCCCCTTCATTGGAATAATTATAAATTCCCGGAATCCATTCATGATATTCTAAAATATCAATCATTGCCTGGGCAAGATCTGCAGCATAAGTAGGAGAACCAACCTGATCATTAACTACATTTATCGATTCCTTCTCTTGCATCAAACGTTGCATTGTTTTAACAAAATTATTACCAAACTTACTATAAACCCAAGAAGTTCTTAAAATAATTGAATTTGGGTTTTCATTTAAACATGTAATCTCGCCTGCTCTTTTACTTTCTCCATATATGTTTATAGGATTTGTTTCTGCCTCTTCATCCAAAGCAACTGAAGAAGATCCGTCAAAAACATAATCTGTCGAAATATGAATTAATTTTGCATTATTTTCAAAAGCATATTTCGCAATTAATGCTACAGCAGTATTATTGATCGTTAAAGCCAATTCTTTTTCTGTCTCAGCTTTATCAACCGCTGTATAAGCGCCACAATTTAAAATAATGGTTGGTTTAATTTCATTTAATTGATTTTTCAACAACTCTAAATTATCTAATGTGATTTTACTTCTATCTGCAAAAATCCATTCATATTGAGGATAATTTGAAGACAAAACATTCAACTCAGATCCTAATTGTCCGTTCGCTCCTGTTACAAGAATTTTTTCCATTAAAACAAACTATTACAATTTTCAATAAAAGGCAGAATCTTATCTTTTTCAGAAACAATTGCTTCCTCTAAATTCATACCCCAATCAATATTTAAGGATGGATCATCATATTTAATTCCACCTTCTGAAGCTTTATTATAAAATTGATCACATTTATACATTACAGATGCTGTTTCACTAATAACTGAAAAGCCATGAGCGAAACCTTGAGGAACCAATAATTGCTTTTTATTTTCGGCAGATAATAAAACACTAAATGCTTTTCCAAAGGTTGGAGAATCTTTTCTTAAATCAACTGCTACATCAATAATTTCACCTTCTAAAACACGAACTAATTTTGTTTGTGCAAAAGGAGGATTTTGATAATGTAAACCTCTTAATGTACCTTTTTTTGAAAAAGACTGATTGTCCTGAACAAATTCAATATCAATACCTAAATCTTCAAATTTAGTTTTGCTGTATGATTCGAAAAAATAGCCTCTTTCATCTCCAAAAACCGTTGGTTCAACTACTACTAAATCTTTTATAAACGTTTCTTCAATTTTCATAATTAAATATACTTCTTATTTTATTTATTAAAAAAGTTTTGAATCACTTCTTCAATCCTATTTTTATCTTCTTCTGTGAGGTTTGATCCTGAAGGCAGACACAATCCTTTTTGAAATAATTCTTCTGCAACTTTATCTCCGTAATAAAGATATTTTCCAAAAACTGGCTGCAAGTGCATTGGCTTCCAAAGAGGACGACATTCTATATTTGCTTTTTCAAATGCCAATCTTAAGCTTTCTTTATTTATATTTTTATCTAAATTGGGTTCAATTAAAATGGTACTTAACCAATAATTCGAAAAATAATCTTCATTAATTGATTCAAAAAGACTCACATTTTCTATCTTTTTAAAAATTTCTTTATAAAAAGAATGCATTTTTCTTCGTGTCGAAATATTATGATCCAGCACTTTTATTTGACCTAGTCCTATTCCAGCACAAATATTACTCATTCTATAATTATAGCCAATTTCACTATGTTGATAATGTACAGCTTCATCTTTTGATTGAGTAGCATAAAAAATGGCTCTTTCTTTTAATTTAACAGAATTACTTATTAGAACTCCTCCACTCGAAGTCGTTATAATTTTATTTCCATTAAATGAAAGTATGCCAAAAGTCCCAAAAGTTCCACATCTTTTTCCCTTATAAGTACTGCCAAGTGCTTCTGCACTATCTTCAATAATTGGAATATCATATTTGTCAGCAATCGAATGGATTTCGTCGATTTTATATGGATTTCCATATAAGTGAACCGTAATTATTGCTTTTGGTTTCGTACCTTTTTTTAATCTCTCTTTTATGGCATTTTCAAGATTTATTGGACAAATATTCCATGTATCCATCTCGCTATCAATAAAAACGGGAATTGCTCCCTGATACAATATAGGATTAGCAGAGGCTGAAAAAGTCATACTTTGGCAAATAACCTCATCACCTGCCTTAACACCTAATAAAATTAATGCTAAATGAATTGCAGATGTACCAGAGTTTAACGCTGTAACAAAAGAATTATCGGAAAGATAATTTTCGAGTACATTTTCAAAATCATTTACATTTGGTCCTCCGGAAGTTATCCAACTTGTATCTAATGCTTTCTGAATATATTCCTGTTCAAAACCGCTTTGCTGTGATAAGGATAAATAAATTCTCTTATTATCCATTTATTTTCCAGTAATCAGATGGATAACGAACATCGTCTTCTTTTACATTTGCTAATGGCAACGTTGAAAATGATATTAATTTTGAATTTGTTTCTAATGATTCAATTGCATTTGCATATCCGGCTGGAATATGAACTATTTTATTTTCTGAATCTGAAACCATAAATGTTTCAATAGTTAATTCTTTTGAAGGATTTTCCCAATTATCAATTTTTACAAAATGAATTTTAAAAGAACCACTTAAACAATAAAAGTTTTTTGAATCTAATTTATGCCCTTGCCAGGCACGAATAGGATTTTCATCAGAATTACTAATGATATAAAACCTTTCGATATTCTGAAAACTAAAATCATTTACATATGAAATAGTGCCACGATGATCTGAAAAATTGCCACCCTGAATTATTTTAGGAATCATGATTTAATCTTAAATTGTATTTATTCAACAAATAAAATTTTAAGGTATACACTAAAATCAGAGGTGCGATAACAAGTAAAAATAATACTATATCATCAACTTTTTGATACAGCATAATTACTAAAACAGAAATCAAGATTTGAACCAAAGCATAATATAATGAAACTAATCTATGTTGAATTCTATATTCGTTACTTAATATCTGATAAAAATGTAAACGATGAGCTTCAAAAATATTTTGTTTCAGATATAAACGATGTATAATTGTACAAATAGCGTCAACTCCATAAACAGCTAAAAACAAAAGCCAAATAATAGAATTTGTAACCAAAGCGAGTTTTGTAAGGAGATAAATTATCCAAAAGGCAATTGCAATACTTCCTACATCTCCTGCAAAGCATTTTGCTTTTTTTCTGTAATTGAAAAATAAGAAAACCAAGCTTGCGATCATTCCATATTTTATAAAACTACCATCTGTAAAAAGCTGCACTTTTGTATTAACATATAACAATGCTCCCAGTACTGCTAAAGTATATAACCCTGTTATACCATTTATACCATCCATGAAATTATAGGCATTAATAAGCCCAATAGCCAAAATATATGCTATCATGATTCCCCAAATTGGCAATAAATTGAATAAGCCTAAATCATAAAAAATTAGTGTAATAGCTAAAAAATGAATTGAAATTCGGATTTTAGTTGATAAGCTCTGAATATCATCCCAGAAACTTACCAGACTGACAAGCGTAATACCTGTAAAGAAAAAATAATTATTCTGAACGTGCTGAATAAAATAAAGTAAGGCAGCAAACCAAAAAATGATTCCTCCACCTCTTAGCGTTATATCTGTATGAGAACTTCTTTGATTGGGTTTGTCAATGATATTAAAACGATCTGCTACTTTAAAGTAGAGAAGCATTATGATCATTAATAGAATTCCTAGTATTGTGTATTGCATTATTTATTTATGAAGCTTTTTATTGTTTTTTCAAGTCCTTGTTTGGCCGTATATGGAAGCTTATCTATTCCTATTGCTAACTTTATTTTTTGATTTGAAACTCTATAGTTTTCGGTTAGCTTTTGTACTGTCTCAGAATTTAATGGGAAACAAATGAAATCTCCAATTTTTGCCATTCCATTAATTACAAATTTTGGAATTGAAAAAGATACGTTTTTTTTATTAGAAACAGAAGATATGATTTCTACCAATTGATTTGTTGATAAAACTTCATCGTCCGCAAAATTGTAAACTCCAGAAGGAATTTCTTTATTTTGGAGAATTTCTTTAATCAAAAAATTAAGATTATCGATTCCTAAAAACGATCTCTCATTATGAAACGCAGCTAACGGATAAGGAATTCGTTTATTCACTACATCATAAAGTAAATTTAAATTCCCTTTATTTCCTGGTCCATGGATCATACAAGGTCTGATAATAAAAACTCTTTTATCTTGTGGAATTTCTTTTGATAAGATATATTCTTCAGCTTGCAATTTAGATTGTCCGTACGGGGTTTTCGGGTTAGGGATATTGTCTTCTAACAAAACTCCCGAAACTTCGTCTGCAACAGCTTTAACACTACTGAAATAAATAAAATCTTTTATTTTACTTTCTAAAAAAAAATCAAATAATTCTTTTGTTAACTCTGTATTTACTTTAAAATATTCTAAAGCATCACTTGTTTTTTTTGTGTCGTGTGCTTTTCCAGCCAAATGCAATATTGCTTCAGCAGCCAGATCATTTTTCCAGTTTGAATTTCGCAAAGAAATACTATTTGTTAAAATGGAAAAATCAGATAAATATTTAGATAAATTTTGACCTACAAAACCTGAAGCCCCAGTTATTATAACTTTATTAATCATTTATATAAATCCAAGTAAGATTCTGACATTTTTTTTCTAGTGAATAAACTTGATCTTTCAATCGCATTTAAAGAAAATTTTTCATATAATTCTTTACTTTCTATTATCCTAGCAATTGCAGATCTAATATCTTCTGAACTTTTTGGCGCAACAGTAATTCCCGAAAAATCATTTAATGAGACAAAAGGAACACCTGAATCTAAGTAAGTATTAATAACTGGAAGTCCATTTGCCATCGCTTCAAGTTGTACGACTCCAAATGCTTCAGCTTCATTAATTGAGGGAAGAATAAATAAATCAGATTTTTTATAAATTTCAGATAATTCATCATCTGTTGCATTCGTAATAAAACTTATCCGCTCTTGAATTCCTATTTTTTTAACTTGTTCTTTTAAAATTTCTAATTCCTCACCATTTCCAACAATTGTTAAATTAACTGGCAAATTTTCAATTGCTTTAATTAAATATTCTACCCCTTTATATTTTCTTAATTTGCCAACAAAAAGCAATTCAAAACTTCGATTTAATGGTTGTTTTTTAGCTTGTGAGATTTTATATTTTGGATCAAAGCTTAGGGGAATTACCTTTATTTTATCCTTGTAATGTATAAGAATGCTAGAGGCTTCATAAAGTTGTGGTGAAGTTACAATGATACAATCTGCCCTATCCAGCAACTTCTTTATCATTGGATTATAAAATCTTTCAATCCAACTCCATCGCGAGTTTTTTATATTAGCATGCCAAGTTATTACAAATTTTTTATTACTTAATCTTTTTATATTCTTAAGAAGACTGATTTCCATAGTCGGAAATGGATAATGATGATGAATTATATCATGATCATCAATTAATTTTTTTAATGCTGGATATCTTACATTTAAAGGTTGACTTTTGAGATAGAAAGGAGTTGTTTCTTTTATTATAGTTATTCTATCTTTATTTGAAATTTCTTTTTTAAACTTTCTTATATGATTATTAGAATAAATTGAAAATACTACATCTTTAGAAATATCAACAATACCTTCTACAATATTTTTAACAACTGATTCCATTCCTCCTTGACAAGGTTCGTAATATTTTACAATATTTAATATCTTCATTTTTTTTATACTCATAATTAACAAACACAATATTACTTTTTACTTCTAAAATACATGAGCAACACAGCTTCTAAAATTAACAATCTATAACGAATTTTAAAAAAAAAATTATTATTGCTGATTTCAGCCGAATTTGACAAATTATTACCATGTCTGCGATATAAAATTTTCTTATCATTAGAAAAATAAACTTTTCCATAAATTTCCGAAACCATGCCAATCCAAATATCATGAGGTATAGGTTTTTTTGGAAATGGCAAGGCATTAATTAAGATTTCTTTTTTAAAAGCCATACAACATCCCAAGTAAGTGTTTTTTTTAAAATTCTTAAAAAATCCTTTTCCTGCAGCAATTAATTTAAAATATGAATCATAGATCATTTCTTTATTTTCATTAATCACGATGCAATCATTTACTACTAAACTATAATAATTTAACGATGACATTGCAGAACGAACACGCCCATCTAACCAAATATCATCTTGATCTACCATAATAATAAAATCACCATTGGCATTATTTAAGGCATTCTCCATATTTCTAGTTGTCAAATCAAACTTAAAAATATTTTTAGCAATTGGTTTTTTTGTATGTGAAAAGATTTTTATCCTTTTATCATTAAACAATTGTAATATAGACAAAGTTGCATCCTGAGAACCATCATCTGAAACAATAATTTCATCATTCTCTGAGAGTTGACTTAATATTGAATCTACTTGTTCCTTAATATGTTTCTCGCCATTATATGTAGTCATACAAACTGAAATCATATTTTATATATTTAATAAAAAAAGTTTAAGGAAATTTAAATTTTTGAATTTCAAAGTTAATTTTATAGCTCTCAATAAAGTCCAAAATATAAGCCATTTTGATTTGTCTTCATGTTGATAATAATTTTTAATTCCTTTACAATATTGTTCAAATCTCCTATAGATAATTTTATGATCTTCAGAGAAACTTGATAACTCATGATTAATTATAATTGGCATAATTACAAATTCATTATTTACTTTTTTTAATCTATGTATAAAAGAGTGATCAGAAAAATCTAACTCAACTTTCTCATTATAACCTCCGGCCTTAAAAAAAGTAGATAACTTCACTACAATTCCACTATTTAAAACAGACTTGTTTTCAAGTAAACTTATTCCAGATTTTATATTTTTTATTTCACTTCCTTTGTTATATTTAAAATTACATGGAGATAATGTGGTCTGATTATGCTTTAAGATTGGGGCGAAAAAAACTTGTTTTGGATTTTGATTTATTGAATTCCTAACTGTTTGAATAAAATTATCTGGCAAGCTCGAATCCTGATCCAAAAATAAAAGCCAATCTAAATTTTTAGTCCTTGCAAATTCGCCTGCTCTATTATAAGCTCGGCTGATACCAGAATTAAGTTTGTCCCCTTCATAAAAAATTTCAATATTATCATATTGAAATACAAAGTCATCACCGCTTGGACTATTATCATAAACAAATAGTGATAAATTAGATGATGACTTTTCTAAAGAAGTAAGTAATGTTTTAAACGTTAGAGAGTCATGTAATTTAATTTTATATAAAACTATTACCGCAAGTATCTTATTTTCCATAGTTATTGATTCAATATTTTAATAAGAATTGAATTAATTTAATATGCATATAACTTTTGTTTTCTATTATTTAACAAAACCAAACTAGTTAGAAAATCATTATACTTATTAAATAGTTTGAAAAAAAATTAATATTGGATTAGTATCTTTATTTAAGTAGTAATAATTGAAATCGAAAGGCAATTTTTTAAACATATTAATAGGGCTACTTTTTCTAATTATAATTATCTCATTTAATCTCTTTAGCTAAGAAAGTTGGTACATTTGATTCTTTAAACTAACCAACTAGAATAGCCTGTTGAAAACCATTGGGATATATATATGATATAATAAAAATTTATTGAACAAAATAAAATTAAAATTAAGTATCCAACAATGCGTTCTTTAAAGAGGAGAATAGTATAAGGATAAAGTAGTATTTGTACTATTGATAGTAAATCAAATATCCTTAATGAAAAAACCATAGCTGTAGGGCTTAATAAAAAAAACAAAACAAGTGAGATAATGTGAATTCTAAAAAGAATATTGAAAAAAGAATTCTCTTTTAACAATTGTATTTTAAATAAAAACAAAATAAGAAAACCTAAAGCAAATAGTATTCTAAAATTGAGCACATTAACAGGATCGCCTCCTTCTACTTCAAGTAAACTCAGATATGCACCAATCTTAGGAAAAAAAACATCTAATTTCAAGATGGTTAAAATATTAATCTTTAAAACCGCTACAACAAATGAAAGTAACAAACTAAATAGTAATGGCTTATACTTTATCTTCAATTTTTCAATTATCCATATCAATATAAAAATTATACTCGAATAATGAAACATATATGCTAGACAAATTTTAAAAAAGAAATTCCTGTCATTTTTATTTTCAAGATCTTTTATAGATAATAAAAATAAACCGCATGCAACCCCAGCTCTTATAGTTATCATTTCCTGTCCAAATACAAAATAGCTACAATATATAAGAACACTTAGAAAGAAAAATTGAGATCTTGCAATAGCCTTGATCTTAAGACCAACTCCTAAAATAGCAAATATTAAAAATGTTAAATCTAAATAATAACTAATTCCAAAAATTGATTTTAAAATATTTGGAATTATTAAAATTGATGGTTCATATAATATAAATGATTCTAAATTAATATCTCCTATAGAATTATATAAACTAAACAATCTACTATATTCTAAGTAGTCTCTACCAACATCAGCATTACGAGTTCCTGCGAATAAAATTAAGACGGCGCTTATAAATATACCAATTGAAAGCTTCGTGTAATTATTTGACTTAAAAAGAGTTATTAGTGAAATACCACTACACAATAATAAAATAATTATAAACATTTATATTATATTATAGCAAAACCAATTTCATTTATTTGCTCAGTCATATCATTTGCAATGTGTTTTAGGTCCAAAGTTTTTTTGTATTGTTGAATATTATATAATTGCATTTGATAATCATCCTTAATAGTGGGGTCATTACTAATTATTTTTTGAATAAGGAATATCATTTCGTCCTTACTATTACATATATAACCTATGTTACCTGCCTCTTCAAATATACCTTCAAAAAAAGCATTCCTTAATACAATTAAAGGTTTTTGATAATAAATTGCGTCAAAAAATGCTGCACCACTTCTCAGCACAAAATCATTTGGACCATAAAAGAAAACTGAATAATGTATTTTTTTTATTTCATTATTAAAAGTTTCTCTCTCTAAATGTACGTTAACTTTTCCATTAACAAAATTTACCACATAGTCATTTATATATGATTTCAAATTTTCTTCTATAGGACCTATCGCAGAAAGTATTAAATTTCTGTTTTTTATCTCATCTTTTAAATCAGCACCTATTTCGAAGAGTAGATCAACGTTTTTCCTTTTCCCTGCACTACCTATATGTCCAATTCTTATTGGATAATTAAGTTGTGATTGATCTAAAAAAGCATCATTATTCAACAGTGTAGGCAAAATAATCGTTATAATTTCATTATTTTTTAATTTGCCACTATCCATAAGAATTTTTTTAGATATTTTAGTCAAAAATAGATAACAAACGTTCTTCGCTTTAATATTGAATGCACAATCATAAATTTTTCCAATTAATTTTTCATACCTGCTTTTTCCATAAAATAAATACTCTATTTCACCGTGAATTGTTATAATTAATTTTGTCTTAGGATAAAACTTCTTGCAGATTAGAACAAAGGGGAGTGATACTGGATATATATGCGTTAAGAATACAATAGAGTCAATGTTGTTTTTTAAAGACCTGAAAAGGTTAAGAAAAAAAACTATATCGTTGAATGTTCTGCAAAAAACTCTGAAAAATTGTACAAATATATTATTTGTAGCAAATTTAGAATTCTTATAATTTTGAAATTCAATCTTATTATATTCTTCTTTTTCAAAATAGTTCTGAACGAGTTTTGAATGAAGTTCTTCCGCAATAAATATTTTAGATTGATTAGGGAAAATTAAATTAAGAATCTTAACTGTATTTACATTGGCTAATACATGTGAATGCTCTTCGACGAATCTATCTACTATAAATATCATAATTTTGAAATACTTTTTTTTATAATCTTAAGTATAAAAGTAAGGAGTGTAATTTAAATTATATAGTAATTTTGATTCACGTACACCAATTTTTCTTGCAGGAATTCCTCCAACAATATCATTAGGCATAACATCTTTTGTAACAACAGAACCACAAGCTATAACAGCTCCTTTTCCAATAACTGTATTAGGTAAAATTGTTACTCTTGAGGCAATCCAAGTATAGTCTTCAATAATTACATCGCCAAATTTAATTTCATGATAATCTGAGTGAGGGTCGTGTTGTGCAGTATAAATATAAGTATCTCTTGAAATGTCAACATTATTTTTTATTATTATTTTTCCCAACCTACCATCTAAAAGCACACCTGGATTAATCATACAATTATTCCCTATTATAATCTGATCTTTTTTAATTTGAAGATTTAACAATTTTACATGCATAGATACAAATGAATTTTTCCCCACTGTCATGTATAGGCGTACAAAAAACATTCTAATAAAATTAAATGGTATTCTAGAAACAAATGAGTTATAAAAATATAACCTTAAATGTAAAATAAACAGCTTTATCTTTATGATCATTTATTTATATTTAAACAGCTACTTAAGCCTTATTTATAATTTTAGCAATTTTTAGATAAGTTGTATTTCTTTTTAAAAGAAAAAAAATAACATTTTGAAGAACAAAAATATATTTTACAAAATTTGCTATCACAACTCCTCTTGTTTTTTCAAAGTAAATTCTTCTGCTTTTCGCAAATTGATTAATTTTAAAAACGTTAATTTTTTCTGAATTTTGAGAACCTCCCTCAAGATGAACAATTTTAGCTTCTGGAATGATAACTGATTCATAACCAGCTTTTTTTATCCTATAAGACATTTCTGTTTCTTCAAAATATAAAAAAAAATCCTCGTCAAAATAACCTACCATATCCATTAGGGATCTACGTAAAAACATATCTGCACCACATAAATAATCGACAGTTTTTATATTTGAATCATAATTTAAAACACCTCCTGTAATATATTTTTCGTAGTATTTTTTATAAAACTTAAAGAATCCAAGTTGAGAGAATGCATCTAAAATTGATGGAAAATTTCCAAATGCTGCTTGTCTTTTACCTTCCGCATCAAATAAATCACCACCACAACAAGCCACATCTTTATTGTGAATTGTATTCATAAAGTCATACATGATTTTGACAGCATTGTTTATTAAGTATGTATCTGTATTTAACAAAAAAAGATATTTGCCTTTAGCAATTTCTATTGCCTTATTATTTGCCTTACCAAATCCTAAGTTTGCATTGTTTTTTATTAAAACAATATTTGGAAAGTTATTTTCGATCATTTCAATTGATCCATCTTGAGATCCGTTGTCGCTAACTATGACTTCATAATTAACTCCTATTGTCTTTTCATTAAGTGAAATCAAAGATTGTTCTAATAATTCTTTTGTATTATAGTTAACATAAATAACCGAAACATCTATCATTTTATTTACTTCTTCCATCGTTCAACCATTTCACTACATCAAACTCTTTTCTCCATATGTTTTTATTTGTATAAATATCTCCAACATTATCAAATCCTTGGCGATCTTTTATCCAAACTAATGAGTTTAAGTTTTCAAAATTTTGACTTGAAAATATTACTTTATTATTATAATCCAAATTATCAAACGAATTCATTAATTCATAATCTACCAATTCATTTTGTGCAAATGCCACAAATAGATTGTCAAAATTAATTCTATCCTTCCTTCTATTCCATTTTTCCGATGCATCAAGTTCTGAATGGTAATGAAGAAAATGGATTTCTATATCATCTAATTTCCCTATAGGATAAAATAAACCACTATTCGATCGATCTTCATTAGCAATTTGGTAAGAAGATTTATCAACAAAAACTATGTCTTGCGAAAGATAATATTTTAAATTGCTAAGAAATTTTATGTAACATGGTCCATAAAAAAAAAGCCCTACAGTAGGAGTTGTATATGCTAAATCCAAATCTTCATAGACACTACCTCCCCAACAATTATTTGATATAATTGTAAAGCTTTTATTATAATTTTTTTTTCTAATATAATTTCTGTAAATTCTTTCTCTTATTCTCTTTAAGTAAAAAGATGTTTTTTCAAAAATAATCATACTTTTAAACTATCATTAACCTTGGCTAATACTTTTGGCCAATAGTAATTATCATAAGTAATTTTTTTAACAACTTCCGAATTTACTTCCAGAAACAAATCGTCATTAACTAGATGCAGCATAACATTACTAAGTTCCACTGAATCATCGATTTCGACTAGTCTGCCTATCTTATCGTTATCAGTTATGTCAAAAGCTGGTGTAACCTTTGTGGAAATTACTGTACAGCCTGAAGACATTGCTTCTAGATATACCAATCCAAAACTTTCATATCTTGAAGTTAACAAAAAAATCTTTGCCTCGTCGTACATTTTATTAAGTTGATCTCTATTGGAAATTACTCCCGTAAAATTAATACGATTTCTTAATTCTGGATTTTCAATAAAATATTCTTCTATGAATTGAAGAAAACTATCTTCTATAGAGCCCACTATTTGTAAATCCCAAGAAATATTTTTCTTTGCAAATAATCTAAATGCTTCCAGTAATACTTCAGTTGCTTTTTGGTATGTACCATTTCTTCCTACAGTGATAAATATGTTCTTTTTTTCTGAATATGAAGTTTTCTTCTTTTTTTCATAATCATAAAAACCATTTGGAAGATAAATTAACGAATGTCCAAAAACATTTAAATCTTTTAGTCTAATAAATAATATTTTGGTTTCAACACTTATTAATGATATTTTTGAAATTGCCTTTTTTGCAAAGTAGCCCAAGATTCCTCTTAACCTAATTTTCAAAATATCATCATCAGCATCTAATTTTAAATATGTTTTAGTCCTATTGTCAAAAATTTTTAACACCCTGAAAAATGTTAAAAAAATCAAACTATCAATAGAAAAATGGTAAACCTGTAAAACATCATATTTTTTAAAATTTTGTAAAATAAAAAATAAAACATTTAAACGCGTACTATTAAATCTTTTTCTTATAAAAACCTGATTAAGTCCTTTAACTTCATTTTCTAAATAAGAATAATCCCCATTGTCATAGCTAGCAATTGTAGATTTAAAATTATAAAATTTATGCAAAATAAATGGGACCATTCCCACATCTTTAACTAAATGTATGTTTTCGCATTTAGGAAAAATTGTAATAAATCTCATTAAAACTTATAGTTTGTTAAAAGCTAATAATTTGTCAATTTCATTTCTGTAAGTCTTTGCAATCATAGACCAATCAAAATTATTTATAGCCCTGTCTCTTGGAATTGATTTCCAATCCATATTAAGCGCTTTTAAGATACTTTCGGCATATTTTTCTGGATTTTCTACATCACAAAATAAGCCAGCCTCTGATATAATTTCTCTCCTTGACTCATCATCAGGTGCAACAATAGGCAGATTCATTGACATAGCTTCAAGATAAACTATACCAAATGGTTCTTCTTTAGTTGGTAAAGAAAAGAGATCTGATTTTTCATAGTATTTATAAATATCATTGTAAGCAACAGATTTAATTTCAAATCGACTTCCCAGTTTTGCATGACCATAGGCCTTTAATTCATCATACAATTTACCAGAACCTAATAAAATTAAATTCACATTATTAAGTATTGATACTGCATCAATCAACAATTTCTGTCTCTTAAGCTCAATAAATGCTCCGACACATAATACAGTTTTAGACTTCTTATCTTTTTCTATAAATTTAGGCTTGAAGCTGTTTACATCAACTCCATTGTGAATTTTTATAATATTATGATATTGAGATATAGCCCATCTTTTATGTGTTTCATTCAGAGCGATATAAATATCTGGTTTTTGATTCAAGATTCTTCTTTCACCGTCTCCAATTCCACCGTGACCAGTATATATAAAGGGAATGTTATATTTATTTTTAATAAGTCTTGCCATTTTTGCTCCATTAGAGCCATTATTAGGAAACAATAAATCGATATCTTTTCTATCCTTTAAATATTTTTTGTAAACTAATGTTGTAAAAATATGTTGATCAATAATAGTCGGTATTGCAAAGTATGCTCGATCACATAAAACTTTATATAAATGAAATTTATTATAAATTGAGGTATGGAATTTATACCAAAAGGGAAAATTAACATCTACTTTTATAATTTTTTCTTTTATACTCTCATCTACTCCCAATGAATACACTTCAATATCATAGTATTGTTCCAGTTTCTTAACTAACTCAATTACAAATGTTTCTGCACCTCTATTTACAATTCCTACATAGGTTGCTAATATTACTATTTTTTTCATTTAAGCAAATGTTTAAAATATCTTAAAATATTTATAGGTTGCGTTAACATTTTAAAAAAGTAATATTGAAATCCTGCTCTTCTCAATGGATTATGTACATTTGAAGGTCTTTTTAGATAAAAAACTTCTGGAAATTCAAAATTATTTTCCACTCTTTTATTAGCATTTGAAAAAACTTTAGCCCTTCTGTATGGTATTTTCCAATCATGAAATAAATTTTTGGATCTTATAAGATTTGAGGTATGAAGAAAAAAGCCATCAATAATTTGAATATCTTTTACAGAGTTTTGTATTGGAATGTTTTCAGAATCGAAATATCCCTCCATACCATAGGGCCCATCTGCATGAAGCCCCAGTATTTTCATACTAATCAGTTTTAAAGTTATATGTCCTTTTTCTCCTTTTATATTATATCCTCCTAAATCGTAACTTTCGTAATGATATACATCTTTAGTACAATTATGAAATTTTATTGCCAACATTTTTGCAGAAGTCGATTGAGAAATTTGTATTAAATTCTCAAAGTCTTTTTTATACCAAATTTCATCTCCATCTAATACTAAAAACCAATTTGTTTCCGTTTTTAGTATTTGATCTTGCCTAAGTAAAGTAAATTCATCTTTGTTAACTGCTGATTTTCTTTCAAAGTGAATTTTGTTCGCAAATTTTTTATTTTTAAGAATCTCTTCAATAATCTCAACTGTACTATCTGTCGATCCTGTATCATAGATTATAATTTTTTCAACAAAATCTATTACTGACATTATTGCAAACCATACCCACTTTTCTTCGTTTCTGACAATAGTATGTGCAGTTATACCGTCTTTATTTAACATTTTTATTTTTTCTTTTAATTAAGTTTCCCAATATTTTATTAATTAAAAATCTTTCTTCCATTTTAAGCACGTAAATTAAAACACATATGGCAATAATTACAATGGAAACCATTACTGACATTTTTAATAAAATTAGATTAGTATGAGTAGTATATTGAAATAATATTTTAATACTGTAGGATAGGAAAAAAGTAACTATATAAAAAAAACCAATTCTTAATAATTCTTTCAAAAATTGAAATTTTGATACAACATTATTACCTATAAAAACTAAAACTAATCCAAGTACAATATGTACTATTGCCCAAGAACATGCAAATAATGGCGCACCAAATTTTTTGTAAAACATTATATCTATAGATGCTATAATTAAATATGCAATCGAGCTAGCAATGGTAATAAGTTTAACTTTTTTTTGAGCCACTAATGCTTCTCCACTAATTACATACAAAACCACTCCAATAATACCTACACCCATCCAAAAAAGCGTGTCAGATATAATGCTCTTAAATTGCGGATCGAAAGCCCCTTTACTAAACAGTATTTGGACTATATCATCAGAACCTATAGTAAAAACTATTACAATTGGGATTATACCAATCATAAACATTCTAACATATAATAATAATTCTTTATTAAATTCTTTAAATAATTTCTTTGCGAAATAACCGGCTAAAATTGGTGTTAAAACCATCGGTACAATACTAAGAATCACATTTAGGGTTAAATCTCCAAATCTCTTAGCATAATCAAAAGCTGAAACAGTACCAGTATCCAAATATGTACAAAGTCTTCTTTCAACAACTGATAAAAATTGACCAGCGAAATAATTTAAGTACAGTGGCAAAGCGAAAATAAGGTATGGCTTAAAATCTATCCAACTAAAATGAAAACTATATAGTTTAATATTTCGTCTATAAAGTACTCTAATAAGTAAGAAAGAAAATATAATGGAACTCAAATAACTAGATAATATTAGAGAATATATATTTATATAGGGAGCTAATATCAATATAAATATAATATTTAATAATCCTGAAATAAACCCAAATATATCGGGCATAAAAAAAGAATCATATGAATTAAGTATTGCTGTCCATATCACTACAATTTGATTTATCAATAATGAAGGTATCATGCATCTAACCATAAGAAGCAAGACACTAGTTTGCGAGGGTTTAAAACCTGGAGCAAAAATATTTGTGTAAATCTGAGGATATATTTCTGATATAATTATAATAACCAATGAAACCAGAACAATTCCACCTAACAAAGCTGATGTAGCTTGTATAGCTTTATCTTCTCCTTCTTCTTCTCGAATGTGAACAAATTTAGTCCTGAATATGTTTACTATAGGACCGAATAAGAAACCAGTAAATACTGCAATAATAGTACCGCCTATAACCCATGCATCTCTTTCAATTGAAACACCAAAATATTTCGCTGATAAAGAAATTGTATATAGTGACAAAACAGACCGTAATAACCTTAATATTCCCATTCCCACAGATATTCTTCTGGATGAGGAGAAAAAAATATTAATATTATTTGTAATTTTAAATAATTTATGAGTCATTGTATTAATTTTCAATTCAAAATTTTAAAATCCTAAATAAGCTCTTTAAAGATTTTTTTTATAATTAAAAATAATACAATAATAAAACCTGCTGAAAATCCCCCAATCAATAAACCTTTAGCTTTTCCAAAACGCTCTTTTTTCAAAGGCAAGATTGGCTTATCGATAACTTGAATTAAAGGTGTTTCCTTACGCAAAGTAACTTTTGCTAATTCTGATTGCTTGACAAGTTCTGTTAATATCGCTGTATTTGCTTGTACATCTACTTGGCGTCGAGCTGATGGTGCACGACGAATATTCATGGCCGGATTCAAACCAAATGTATTATCATTTGCTACAGCAACACCAGTAATAGCACCATTAAGTTCTCTGCGAATTGAGTCAACCTGACGCTCTAAAATAGCCATATTTATTCTTGCTTTTTTACTTTTAGTTTCTACATAAAATCCACCAACTTCTTTAGCCAGGCTCTCACAAAAATACTTAGCGAACAATTCATTTGTTGAAGAAACATCAATACTGACAATTGATACTTTTTTATCCTTTTGAGCGACGTTCAACCCTCCTTGTGATAAATTATTGTAAATCTGTCCTAGTATACTATCTTGAACTCGAGTAAAAGTCTTACGATTAGCATTCGGTAAAAACTGAATAGAAGCAAATTTTGGTTTATCGTTCCAATTTTTTCTCCATTCGTTATTTTGTATATACATCTCAGCCAAAGAAATTACTTTACCATTTAAAATTACTGGAGACAACATTGTTTTTTCAACCATCGATCGTGATTTAAACAATTCTGTCAAATTAGAACCAGTAAAAATTCCACCTCCACTTCCTCCTAAATCTAAACCAAATGTACTTGCTAGTCCTAATGCACCTCCGAAGCCTCCTGCCCCTTTTTCATCTTCTAATGCAAAAGATAAAGTTGCTGTATAAATAGGCTTTTTACTCATCGAATAAAGTATTCCTAAGCTAGATCCAATTATAACCGCTAAAAAAATAATTTTCCATTTTGACAATAGATAATTAAACCATTCTTTTAATTTAAGTATCAATTCTTTCAACGATATCTGATCGTTTTGAATAGTTGTGTTATCCATCAAATTCTTATTTAAAAGCTGTAACAATTAATAAAGCTAAACTAGCAAATGCAGTTCCAATACCTGCCCATTCTCCTGCACTCATTTTCTTTGTCTCGGGTTTTTCAGGTACAACAATTTGCGAATCAGGTTCTACTTTTGGATAGGATCTGAAGAATAAAAATGATTTTGTTACATCAGCTTTTCCGTTAGGGTAAATAATGTAAGCTTTTCTCTTCCATCCTTTATTGTCTACACCTCCAACAGAATTTATATAGTATTTAAAACTTTTCCCGCTTCTGTATGGGATTTCAGAGGTCAATAATACGTTTCCTGTAACTTTAACTCCTTCATTATAAACAGCGACTTCAATCTCATCACCTGGAAACAAAGTGACATTTGAGTAGTGATTTTTATCTTTTACGATTTTTTCCCAATTAACAGGAATAGTGGAGTATTTCAATTCGTCTTTTAATCTTCTGGAAAGCTTATTTAGAGTGTCTTTGCTTTTTACACCATTTGCAGTATTGATGTCCTCATCTTTATTTAAATTAAGATCTACGCTTTCTAACAACTTAATTTGCTCTTGTTTTATTGGTCTTTTGATTTTCATTCCATCTAAATTGGCAATAGATGTTAGCCCGCCCGCTCGCATTACTACGTTGTAAACTGTTTCTTTTTTATTCGCCAAAACATATTTGCCCGGATAACCCACAGCACCAGTAACAGTTACCATTTGAGGTTTTTCATATACTGCTACCCTTCTAATATTAATAACATCAAAAGGTTTTAAAGTAAAATTCTTAATTTGTTCGTTATTATCAGCTGTAATCTCAAGTTCAATTAATTCTACACGTTTAGGATCATCATCGTCAATTGCATCTGATTTTACCATTCTGGCAATCTCAACTCTTTTAGAAGCAGAGCCTGTTAAACCACCAACTTGTACAACTAAATCATTTAAAGTTAAATTTTCAAAATATTCATATTCACCTGGATTTTTAACTTCTCCATCAATAGTTACCTTATATTCTTCTCTGAAATCCAAAATAGAATAAACTGTTACAATGTCTTCTCTTTTTAGCTCTATGTCAGAATTTAAATCTCCTGATAAAGCTGCAGCTAAATCTACATTTACAATCTCAGTAGTCAAATCTGTTTTTAAACGAATAATTCTTGCTCTTTTTGTATAAGCATCTTCTGTAAGTCCTTCTGCCCTTGTAATAAGATCTGAAATTCGCATTCCTTCGCTATATGAATAGAAATCCGGTCTAAAAACTGCACCTTCAATTTTAATACGATTTTCAAATCGGTTTAAGATCTTGGTAACTTTAAATACATCTCCGGATTGTGGCAAATAAGAGCCATATTCACTTTCATTTATATCATGAACTTTAAATTCTTTTCCTGTCTTTTGCGTCACATTTACGGATGCTGTATAGGCAAATTCATTAAAGCCTGATGCGAAATTTAATAAGTCAGAAAAAGTTTCCCCCTTCTTCATTTCAAAAATTCCCGGTCTTTTCACTTCTCCCTCAACTGTAACCCTTTGTGTATATGCTGGAATTCTAATTACATCATTATCCTTTAAACTAACATTGTCAGATTGATCTCCCTTAACTAAAAATTTATAGATATCAATATTTTTGTAAACTTTGTTATTACGCAGTAATTCTATATTTCTGTAGCTACCATTTTTACCGGGACCACCTGCTAAATGCAATGCATTATAAACAGATGCCAAAGATGAAATCGAATAATTGCCCGGCTGTTTTCCCCCAACGATTGTAACTTTTATAGTTCTTATATCGCTTAAACTTACACTAACCTGAGATTGTCCCGATCTAACCGTACTATAAACTCTTGCAATTGCAGCTTTTATTTTTTGTGAAGCTGCTTCAATCGACATTCCTGCTACTGCAATTTGCCCAACATTCTCAATAGTAATTTTACCTTCAAAATTTACTGGAACGGTACTATCAAATTGCTGAACACCGTAAACACTTACTTCTAATTTGTCCCCAGGCCCAAGAACATAATTTACCGGCGTCGCCATTTTTAAATCAGGCTCAAAATTTAAAGTAGGGTTATCAAATAATTCAGACCCGAAAATCAACGCATTGACAGAATCTTTAACTTTTGCATTTGTAATTTTCTCTTGCTGTCTTCCAAATTCAGAATTCTTCTCAGTTGCTTTTGCTTTACTATCTTCAGAATCGATATTCTTAGGTTTTTTTTTCTCAAATTGAGCAAGTTTAACTCGTAGTTTATTAAACTCAGTCTGACTCATGCCTTTTGACAAAGCCATTGATTCTATCTGATCAATTGTAGCATTATTGCTTTTTAATTGAGCACTAATTTTTGCTAAATCATCATTTGTCAAATAATCTACTTGTACTGTACTTAGATCTTTTGATTTCATTAAATCCTGAGCATTACCACTCAATGAGATCAATAAAACAAAGAACAGAGTAAGAACGTATGTTATTTTTTTCATATTTGAATTATTATCTTTTTTCAACCTACGCTGATTTTATATATAAATTATTGTATTATGAATATTGTTTTTGATAATACTCTTTATATGATCCTGAGGTTACATTTTGCAACCATTCTTCATTATTCAAATACCAATTAATTGTTCTCTCTAAACCTTCTTCGAAAGTAACAGATGGTTTCCAGCCTAATTCTTTATTAATTTTTGATGCATCAATTGCATAACGTAAATCATGACCTGGTCTATCTTTTACATATGTAATTAGTTCTTGTGAAGTACCTTCACTTCTGCCTAATTTTTGATCCATAATTTGGCATAATAGTTTTACCAAATCGATGTTTTTCCATTCGTTAAAACCGCCGATATTATAAGTTTCATGATTTTTTCCTTCATGAAAAACTAAGTCTATTGCTATAGCATGATCTTCCACAAAAAGCCAATCACGTGTATAATTTCCATCTCCGTACACAGGTAATGGTTTATTATTAATGATATTATTGATGAAAAGGGGAATTAATTTTTCCGGAAAATGGTATGAGCCATAATTATTAGAACAATTAGTCAAAACATAAGGCAAGCCATAAGTTTCTCCATAGGCTCTCACAAAATGATCTGAACTGGCTTTTGAAGCTGAATAGGGAGAATTTGGATCATAAGAAGTTGTTTCTGTAAAAAGACCTTCTGCTCCAAGAGAACCATAAACTTCATCAGTACTTATATGATAGAAACGCTTATTTTCAAAATTATCTTTCCATTGATTTTTTGCCGCATTTAGCAAATTCATTGTACCAATAACATTTGTTTTTACAAATGCTAAAGGATCTTCAATAGAACGATCAACGTGGGATTCTGCAGCTAAGTGCAATATTCCATCAAAATTATAATTTAAAAAGAGTTCATTTATAAAAGCTTCATCAACTATATCTCCTTTTACAAAATGATAGTTAGGTTCATTTTCAATATCTTTTATATTTTCCAGATTTCCCGCATAAGTCAATGCATCTAGATTAAATATTTGATAATCGGGATATTTTGTCACAAAGCGTCTAACTACATGAGACCCAATAAAACCAGCACCGCCAGTTATAAGAATTCTTTTCATTTTTAAATTTGATTAATTTAACAAACTTGAATTTTGTCTTTCCAATTCGTTATAAATATCTTTCACATCTTGTGAATTTTCTTTTTGCAATATTAAATTTGCCGAATCTGTATATACAAAAATAGTATTTTTCAACCCTAAAAAAACCGTATGTTTATCACAGCCAATTACCATATTGCCATTTTTATCGACAGGATGGCTTTTTGATGCCAAATATTCATAAACAGATTCGAACGATCCTAAATCAGACCATGAGAATGATGCCGGAACTACTTTAATTTTTTTACTGCGTTCCATCACTGCATAATCAATGCTTATTGATGGAATTTCTAATGATAAATTTAAATCTAAGAAACCTTCTTTACTAGCTTCCCATACTGCTTTTGATTTCTCGTAGACATCAGGTTGGAACTGTTTTAACTCATCTAGCAAAACTCCTGCTTTAAAACAAAACATTCCGCTATTCCATAAAAAATTTCCTTTTGCAATAAATTCTTTTGCTGTAGTCTCATTTGGTTTTTCACGGAACGAAAGTACTTTATCGCCTTTTGATTCTATGTAACCATAACCTGTTTCTGGTTTTGTAGGTATAATTCCGAATGTTACGATAAATCCATCTTGTGCTTTCGAAATTGCTTCACTGATAGCTTGATTGTAATTCTCCATTTTATCTATAATATGATCAGATGGTGTTACAATTAAGATATCATCCGGATTTGCGGCAAATGCAGCAAAGGCTATAGCTGCAGCAGTATTTCTTGGTGTTGCCTCAACAATGTTGACATACTCAGTTTGAGTTTTATCCATTACTTTACCACTTAAATGATGATTGTCTACATTACCCACAACCATTACTTTATTTGCTAAATGACTATTTCGATCAACTGTCATTTCAAATAATGATTTATTGTCAAATATCTCCAAATATTGTTTTGGTTGACTTTTACGAGAAAGCGGCCACAATCTGCTACCAACTCCGCCCGTTAAAATTACATGTGTTATTGAATTTTTGTTTTCCATTTTTTTTTAAATAAAAAAAGGCCTTTTTAAGAACTATAATCTGTTATCAGCTATAGTTCCCAAAACACCCTTTACATCGTATAATAAACTATTCGTCTTTTGCAATTCAGCAAAGTTTAATTCTAAAAATTCTGCATGAGAAACTCCTAGAACAATTGCGTCAAATTTATTATCCGGAATACTTTTAATTGTTATTAAATTATATTCTTTTTTTACATCATTTACATTAGCTATTGGATCAAATATTGTGACAGAGATTCCGTATTCTTTTAATGCTTTTACTACATCTACAATTTTAGTATTTCGAACATCAGGGCAATTCTCTTTAAAAGTAATTCCAAGCATTAATAACTCAGCTCCATTAACAGAAATTCCTTTTTTAATCATCAATTTAACCACTTGAGAAGCAACATATTCACCCATGCTATCATTCAAACGTCTTCCTGCTAATATTATCTCGGGGTGATAGCCAAATTCTTGTGCCCTCTGAGCTAAATAATAAGGATCTACACCAATACAATGTCCTCCAACCAAACCTGGTTTAAAAGGCAGGAAATTCCATTTTGTTGAAGCCGCAGTTAATACTTCCTGAGTATCAATATTCATCAAATTGAATATTTTAGCCAGCTCATTTACAAAAGCTATATTGATATCACGTTGTGAATTCTCAATAACCTTTGCTGCTTCTGCCACTTTTATACTAGGCGCCAAATGTGTTCCGGCTATAATAATCGATTTATAAAGTGAATCTACTTTTAAACCAATCTCCGGAGTTGAGCCTGAAGTTACTTTTAAGATCTTCTCTACTGTATGTTCTTTATCTCCGGGATTAATTCTTTCAGGAGAATATCCTGCAAAAAAATCAACATTAAATTCTAAACCCGAAATTGTTTCTAAAACCGGAACGCATTGTTCTTCTGTCACACCTGGATAAACCGTTGATTCATAGATTACAATATCACCTTTTTTTAAAACTTTCCCTACTGATTCGCTAGATTTATACAATGGAGTTAAATCTGGACGATTATTTTTATCAACCGGAGTTGGAACTGTTATTATAAAATAATTACAATCTGCAATATCATTTAAAGAAGTTGAACAGTACAAACCTTTTTCATTTGTAGAATTGACAACTAATACTTTTTTCAAAGTCTCGTCATCTACTTCTAATGTTGTATCTGTTCCTGATTTTAAAGATGCTACTCTAGATTCGTTTATATCAAAACCTACAACAGAATATTTCGTTGCAAATAATCTGGCTAAAGGAAGACCTACATAACCCAAACCTATTATGGCAATTTTTATGTTTTCATCCATTTTTTCTTATCTTTTTATCAATTTTGATCGTCATAATTCATGGCTTCGCCGTCCTAAGCCACAAAATTTTGACACAGGTACCCCTAAAAACATTTTTGGCAAATATAACATATTCAGCCTATTTATTCAACACACTTTCTTACAGAATTCAAAGAAATAGTTCTAGAAATCCCATATATTCACAAACCGTTACAAATCAGATAACAACGATTTTTTTTACAAAAAAAAGAGAACAAAAAACCTCAAAATGCATTTTTCGTTCTCTTTTTTATAGTAATATAAAAAAATAATCTATGTTTATTTATACTTTATTTTCAAAACACATCCTAAAGATTCTAAAACCATAATATAATAAGTATTAGAAACCTCCTTGACAATAGCTTCCTGATTACTAAAAACTCCGGATTCTAATTTTATACGATCTCCAACCTGAATTGAAGTGACCGAAACTTCACTTAAATTGGGAGAAGCTAAACTTTTCTTGATGACATTAATTTCTTCATCTCTAACAATGGCGGGCTTCCCTAACCAAAACAAATACCGAACCACACCTGGAATTTGAAAAACAGAATTTCGATCGCTTTCTAACAGGTTAACAAAAACATATGAATTAAAAAGCGGCACTTCAACTTTCTTTTTTCTGTCTGACCACTGTTTTATTTGCGTTATCAGTGGACAATAACATTCAATACCTATTTCATTTAATTTTTCTGCAACTTTTTTTTCCCATTTGGGTTTAGTATATACAACGTACCAATTCATAATTTTCTTTGTATTGAAATAAAATTTTCAACCCTTCATCAATTCTCAAAGCACTTTAAATCCTACTTCAATCTTAGTTACATTAAGAACCTATACCTCTATAAACAAACCCAATTGACTCTAACTGTTTAGCGTTCAATATATTTCTACCATCAAAAAGGAAAGCTGGCTTATGCATAGAATCATAAATTTTTTTCCAGTCATAAGTAGTAAACTCATCCCATTCGGTAAGAACTGCAATTGCATGTGATCCTTTACAAGCATCATAAGCATTATCAAACGATAAAACGGCAGAATTATTTTCTTCGTTAGATCTTGTTTCTAAATAATTTAAATCATTTAGTATTTTATTTCTTAATACCTTAGGGTCATAGACAGAAATTTTTGCCTGTTCGTTTATTAAATCGTCTGCTACATAAATGGCTGCGGACTCGCGGGTATCATTTGTGTCTTTTTTGAAAGCCCAACCTAAAAATGTAATTTTTTTATCGGCAACAGTATTATATAATGTCTGAACAATTTTATTTGAAAATCTTCTTTTTTGATGATCATTCATAATAATTACCTGCTCCCAATAATCTGCTACTTCGTTCAAGCCGTAAGTTTTTGCTATATAAACCAGATTTAAAATGTCTTTTTGAAAACACGAACCTCCAAAACCTACTGATGCCTTTAAGAATTTAGGCCCAATTCTGCTATCCATTCCAATTGCTCGTGCAACTTCATTAACATCTGCACCTGTTTTTTCACACAATTCAGACATGGCATTTATCGATGAAATACGTTGTGCTAAAAATGCATTTGCCGTAAGTTTTGACAATTCTGATGACCAAACATTAGTCGTTAAAATTTTATCCTTACTTACCCAATTAGCATAAACATCAACCAAAGAATTGATTGCAGCTTCTCCTTCGGGAGTTGTATCTCCTCCAATTAAAATTCTATCCGGATTTAATAAATCTGTAACAGCAGTTCCTTCCGCTAAAAATTCAGGATTTGACAAGATTTGAAACTGAACTCCATTTCCTGTATTATCCAAGATGCTTTTTATTGCTTCTGCAGTTCGAACCGGTAAAGTAGATTTTTCTACAACTATTTTATTTTGTTTGGCAACTTTTGCAATTTGTCTTGCACATAACTCAATATATTTTAAATCAGCCGCCATACCTTTTCCTTTTCCATAAGTTTTGGTTGGGGTATTTACTGAAATAAATATTACCTGAGCTTCATCAATCGCTTTTTCAACTTCTGTCGAAAAGAAAAGATTTCTTCCTCTTGCTTCGGCTACAATTTCTGAAAGCCCTGGTTCGTAAATAGGAATATTATCTGTATTTGGATCATTCCAATCTTTGATTCTCTGTTCATTTAAATCAACAACAGTTACTTGAATATCTGCACATTTCTGTGCAATTACTGCCATTGTCGGACCTCCAACATAACCTGCACCAATGCAACAAATCTTTGTAATTTTCATTTATTTTCTTATTATCTTATCTTGATTTTATTTCAAATTATTCCAATACCAGCTAACAGATTCCTTTAATCCATCCTGCAGAGAATATTTCGGATCATAACCTAAAATTTCTTTTGCTTTATCTATACTTGCTAATGAATGCGGAATATCTCCAGCTCTATTTTCACCATAAACAACTTCAACATCTGCTACTTTTGAATCAAATTCAGCTAAATATTTTTTCAAATAACCTACTAAATCATTCAATGTATTTCGATCTCCAAATGCTGTATTATAAACTGTATTCACAGCTTCCGGATTTTGACTTGTCATTGCTAATTCATTCATCTGAATCACATTATCAATATAAGTGAAATCACGAGAATAATTTCCATCTCCATTAATAACCGGGCTTTCATGATTCATTAATTGCATAACAAATTTCGGAATCACTGCAGCATAAGCGCCATTAGGATCTTGTTTTCTTCCAAAAACATTGAAATAACGTAATCCAATAGTTTCTAAACCATAAGTTCTGCTAAAAATTTCAGCATACAATTCGTTTACATATTTTGTAATAGCATATGGAGAAAGTGGTTTTCCAATAACATCTTCAACTTTTGGTAATCCCTCAGAGTCTCCATAAGTTGAGGAACTTGCTGCATATATAAAACGCTTTACTTTTGCATCGCGCGAAGCTACTAACATGTTAAGAAATCCCGAAACATTGACTTCATTTGTAGTGATAGGATCATTTATTGATCTTGGAACAGAACCAAGCGCAGCCTCGTGTAAAACATAATCTATTCCTTCAACTGCTAATCTGCAATCTTCTATATTTCGAATATCACCTTCAATTAATTTAAAGTTAGGATTGTCTATAAAATTCTTCAAATTATGATGATGCCCCGTAGAAAAATTATCCAAACAAACGATTTGATGCTTTAAATTTAGAAAATACTCACATAAATTTGAACCAATAAAGCCAGCTCCACCGGTAATCAAAATTTTATATTGAGTTGCTGTTTTCATCTTATTGAATTTATTTTTTATTGAATTTATTAAGGACAGATTTCACAAAACCAGGTTTTACTTCTTCTTCATGATAACCATTAGAATAAACACCATATCCGTAACCATAAGCAGTTCCGTATTTTGCTTTATTTTCATATCCATTCAAAACAATACTGGTGTTATTCAATTCTCCTCTTTTTACTCTGGTATTCAATAAAGTGATCATATCTTTTTTGGTGTAATTTTGTCTCACAATATACAAAGTCACGTCAGCAAACTGAACCAATTCTAGAGCATCAGACACCAAACCAACCGGAGGTGTGTCTAAAATAATATAATCATATTTTTGTTTCAGCTCATCTATTAATTCTTTCATCGTTTCACTTATAATAAGCTCCGAAGGATTTGGCGGAATAGGCCCTGAAAGTATAACATCAAGGTTAGGTATTTGTGTGGAATTTGTTATTTCATCCAGACTTTTTTGTTTAATCAGATAATTAACAACACCAACTTTATTTGTCAAATTAAACTCATCAGCCAAACGTGGTTTTCTTAAATCTAAGCCAATAATAACTGTTTTCTTTTCGCTTAAAGCAAAAATAGTAGCGATATTGATAGAACAGAATGTTTTACCTTCTCCACTTATAGAAGAGGTTATCATTAAAGTTTTCGCTCCATTTACCTGTTGTTTTTTATACAAAAACTGTAATGAAGAACGAATTGCTCTAAACGATTCTGAAAGTGCTGATTTTGGCTTATCAAATACAGCCAAATTAACGCTATCCTTGTTTACACCAATTACCCCAATTAGCGGGATCTGAGTCAATTTACTAATATCCTCAGTGTTTTGGATTGAATTATTAATGAAGAAAATTCCAAAAACAAATAATAGAGGAACCAGAATACCTAAAAATAAAGCTAAGACATAATTCACCGAAGTTTTTGGTCCAATTAATCCACCTCCAATATCTTTGGCCGGATCAATAAAATGAATATCAGACAGATTAGATGCTTTTACAATTTCAGCTTCATTTCGCTTTTGAAGAAATTCAGTATAAATATTGTCATTTAAATCATATTTCCTTTTAATTTTCAATAGTTCCTGTTGTTCTTCAGGCAACTTTTTAACCGTACTTTCAGCTTCACCAATCTTTGCATTTATCATGGACAAATCATACAACAATGATGATTTTGCAGTTGCAATATTTTCTAATAAAACATCTTTAACAGCTCGCATTTGATTGTCAAAATCTTTAAAAATCTTATCGCTTTTTACTGCATATGACATTTCAGATCTTTGTGTTGAAAGAGCAATAATTTTCGAGACATTCACTACAATATTTGGATCTTCGATTCCAGCAACCGATGGAGCCGGAAGTCTTGAATAATCAACACTGTTATTCAAGTACGTTTTTAATGAATTGTAATAAGCTATTTTTCTGGAAATTTGATCTTTCTCCAAATCAAAATCCATTATTTTGTCAGAAATTTTAGCTCCTCCGGCTTCAATAGCATAGACGTCTTTATCTTTTCTGAATGTTTTTAATTCGTTCCCGGTTTGCTTCAACTGACCTTCCATAGCAACAAGAGTACTATCGATAAATCGTATGGTATTGTTTGCAAATTGATTTTTACCATCAAGCTGAATTTTTATCAGCATTCGTACAGTTGCATTTAAGTACTCTACCATCCTGGCTTTGTTTGTGCCTTGAAGACTTAAAGTTAATATTGATCCGCCTTTATCATCAGAATCAATATTTACACCTCTGTATCTGGTTACCGTACTATTAAAATCATTGAATTTTACAAAATATTCATTGCCTTTATAAAAACCAGGATTATCATTTATTTGCAGTTTCCAATTTAAAAAAGGCAAGACAACCTGCTCTCCGACCTTGTATCTTTTGACAAATTCTACAGGCTGAACATTTGTTTTTGAATAAGTATTTGTTGTATAATCAATTACTGAAACTGAATTATTCTCAAAAGGAATTCTGATTTCATATTCACTTTCACTTAAAAATTTAATGCTTATTAAAGTGTTTACAATTTGCCCTTTTGATTTATCAATACTAACAAAAAAAGGAACAGCTCCGTAGGCATCAATTAAATTGTATTTTCCTTGTTGGAGGTAATCAATATAAAACTGCAGTTTATTAACTACCAGTTCATTGTGAGACCTTGATTGTAGTATCGTCGATATTCCATTAACCTGATCTGATATTCCTCCCCAGTTAAAAACTAGACTGGTATTTGAAGTAAAAAACGGATTGCTTTCTTCTTTTATAGAAACCATCGTTTGCATGGAGTAAATTTTCTCTTTTCGGATATTTACCTGATAAGCAATTGTAAACGCGATTATTAAACTAGCAAGAAACCATTTCCAATAACTGGCAATTTTTAATAAAAATCCTTTAAAATCAAAATTTGAATGATTTTCAAAAATCGAAAAATCTTTAATATCTAACATCTTTTGAGTTTAGTTTAGTTCTTTATGATCAAATAAACCGTTGTTGCTAAAGACAACAAAGTTATAATTGTACCAATTGATTGAATTCCGGTTTGACCTGTACCCCATGTTTTTTGTCTTAATGGTTTTACATAAACATAATCATTAGGCTGCAAATAATAGTAAGGTGATTTCATGACATTCACATCTGTAAGATCAAGATCATGCATTTGAACTCCTGTAGGCGTTTGACGAATTACAGTTACGGCTTTTCTATCTCCAACTGTAGTAATATCGCCTGCATTTGCAATAGCCTCCATGATATTAACATGTTCCTGAAATAACGTTTTTGTCCCGGTGCTTCCTACTTCACCATTAATTGTATATCTAAAACCTGCTAATTTAACAGTGACAAAAATATTTGCTTCACTTTTAAAATATTCCTCAAGTAACTTTTTTTCAATTCTTAGCCTTGCTTCTTCCAGAGTATATCCTATAACATTTATCTCTCCTAAAATTGGCATTCTAATATTCCCATGATCATCGACTGTAAAACCATTAAAATACAGCGCTGATTCTGATTTCGCAGTAGTTCCTGAAGTACTTTCTGTTGTATTAAAAATAGCTACTAACTTTGGGTCAATCGCTTTTATCTCAACACTTAAAATATCATTGACTTGTAATCTATAAGGCTTAGACTCAACTGCAGTAATAGTATTTTGTTCTCCTGAAGTATTTTTGTCCTGTAAATACACCAAATCTTTTATAGGAATACATGATGTAAAAAGTGTACTAATCAATAGCAATATATAAAAGCTGTTTCTTGTCATTATTTAAAATTTATTCGCAAATATAGCTTTTCCTTTACTCTTCAGGAAATCTAACTTTGTTTGGTTTTATTTAGTTGTTTTTAAATGTTTTTTCAAAAGGAATACGATGGAGAATACTTCTGCCAAGTGTAATTTCATCAGCATATTCTAATTCATCACCCACAGAAATTCCTCTGGCAATTGTAGAAATCACAATATCAGATTCATCAATTTGTTTATAGATATAAAAATTAGTAGTATCTCCCTCCATTGTTGAGCTTAATGCAAAAATAATCTCAATTACTTTTCCGGCTTTCACTTTTTCGACTAAACTGGAGATGTTTAATTGTCCTGGACCAACACCTTCAATTGGAGAAATTTTTCCTCCAAGAACATGATAAATTCCTTTGTATTGTCCGGTATTTTCAATCGCCATGACATCTCTAATATCTTCAACCACACAAATTGTTTGATGATTTCTGGATGAATTAGCACAGATTTCACAAACCCTCGTATCAGAAATATTATGACAGCTTGAACAAAACTTAATATCTTCACGCATATTTAGTAATGCCTGAGATAAAAAACCAGTTTGCTCCTTGGGTTGTTTTAGTAAATGCAAAACCAGACGCAATGCCGTACGCTTGCCAATTCCAGGCAACTGAGACATTTCGTTAACTGCTTTTTCTATTAACTTTGATGAGAATTCCATAACGACAAAAGTAACACTTTTAATGGTTTAGTAGACTTGGGGACAACTAAATTCAATATGTTTGAAAGAGCAAATATACTTTTTACTTAAATATAAATTACATCCTTTTTTATTCGCCTTTCCGAATAAAAAAGAATGTGATTTAAATGTGGTAATCTAAAAATTAATATTGATTTGTTGCCAATAAAACAAGAGTACAAGCAACTTCTGCCTTAATATTATTCAATTCAAGTAACTGATATAATTCAGGATTTTCGGTTCCCGGATTAAAAACTACTCTTTTGGGCTGAGCTTCGATGATATAATTATAATAATCGCGCTGACGTGTAGGGTTTAAATATAAAGTTACCGTGTCAATATTTTTAACAGGAACGGCTTTTGTCTGGATTTTTACACCCGCAACTTCTCCGGTATTTTGACCAATTGCTAAAACAGTATGTCCTTTTTGAACCAACATATTTATAGCTCTATAAGCGTATCGATCTGGTTTTGTTGTAGCTCCCAGAACTAAGGTTTTCTTGTTTTTCATCATTTTAAAATATAGTACAAAAGTAGTCAAAAAGAATGAGCTAACTTTAAGTTATTAATTTAGAATTAAAAGCAATGAAAAAACGAATAACCTTACATTAAAATTGCATGGTGATATTAAAAATTGACTACTTTTACTTCGTTAACCAAAACTCTATGGATTTATTTATTTACTTATTTGCTGCTCTTTTTTCGGTTTTGAACCCAATTGGAACGGTACCTATTTTTGTTGGACTTACACAAGATGATTCTCAAAAAGAACGTTCCAGAATTTCGCTCTGGACAGCAATAAATGTCTTTATTATTTTACTTGTTTCTTATTTCATTGGTCAATATGTTCTAACTTTTTTTGGAATTAGTATTGACGCACTTAGAATCGCTGGTGGAATTGTAATTGTAAATTCAGGTTTTTCATTACTTTCAGGAAAATTCAATAAAAAACGAGGGATTAATAAAAAGATTGAAAACGAAGCACATCATCGAAATGACATTGCGCTAACTCCCTTGGCAATACCGATGTTGGCAGGTCCGGGTTCCATGTCATTGCTAATTGCATTTTATCAGGAACACCATGAAATGAATGAAATTATTATATCCTGTTTAGCTATTTTAGCAATTGCTGTTGTCATTTTTGCTATTCTTAAAAGCGGACATTATTTAGCCAGAATATTAGGAACTTCAGGAATTGTTGCAATTTCAAGAATTGTTGGTTTTATTGTAATTTCTATCGGAATTCAATATATCGTAAGTTCAATTGTAAATATTATCAAAGGAAATTTAATGTAATTCATTTTACTTTTATACATAAAACCAAAAGGGATAAAACTTATGTTCTATCCCTTTTTTTTGTATCTAAAAATATTTTATTAATTTCTTGGTAAAAACACTTCAGCCATCATGCATCTGGCGCTTCCTCCACCACAAGCTTCGATTGTATCTAGACTTGAACTCAAAATTTCAGCGTGATTTTCTAATTGAGAAATTTGTTTAGGAGTCAAACTCTGATGAGCTGATGCACTCATCACAAGATATTTTTTATCGTTCGTTCCTCTAACTTCAAGCATATTACCAGCAAAATTATTTACCTGAGCTTCGGTAATCAAAATGATTTCTTTTTTATCTGCCTTTAGGTTTTCCAAAACCATTTTGCGTTCTTTCTTATCATCTATACAATCTGCACAGATAACAGCAAATGTTTCACCCAAACACATCATTACATTGGTGTGATAGATCAATTTTCTTTCTCCATCAACAGTTTGAAATGCTTCGAAAATGACAGGGGCATAATCAAAATCTTCACAAAACTCAATAAATAATTCTTCATCTGCACGTGGAGATAATGCGCAATAAGCCTTAGCATTAGCGCGATCTAAAAGTAAACTTCCAGTTCCTTCAAGAAAAAAACCATCTTCTTCTGCAGATGTGTAATCCATTATATTAGCAATTTCAAAACCCTTTTCTTCAAGCGTATCCAAAATATCTTCACGACGTTCCTGGCGACGGTTTTCTGCAAACATTGGATATAAAGCCACATCACCATTTTCATGGAATGAAACCCAATTGTTTGGAAAAATGCTATCCGGAGTATCTGTTTCCAAAGTGTCTTCAATAACAGTAACATCAACACCAACGGCTCTAAGTTTTTCTACAAAAGTATCAAATTCTTGTTGAGCCTTAGCATTTACCGTACTTGGCAAAAGTCCGTCTAATACTTTTTGGTAATAATTATTTACAGCTGTCTGTTCATTCATTCTGAAAGCAACAGGACGAATCATTACGATTGCATTTGTTGTTTGTTTCATTGTCTATGTTTTTTTGTTTCAAGTTTCATGTTTCAAGTTCGTATAACTTGAAACATGAAACTTGAAACTTATTTTTTTTAGTCTCTAATTAATGGTAAAGTTGAACATCTCAACAATCCTTCTTGTTTTGCTATTTCTGCGTATGGAATTTCTTCAACCGTAAATCCATTTGCACGTAACCAATTGTTTAATCTAGTAAAATTCTTTTCTGAAACCACAACATTTTCATCAATTGAAAACACATTCGAAAACATATGGTACATTTCATTTCTTTCGATATGAAACAAATTTTCCATACCAAAAAGGTTAACTAAATACAAATAATCCGCTTCTTCACGAAAACCTCTTTTATAAATAATTCCTTTATCTTTTCCAACTGGCTGAAAACAACAATCCAGATGTAGCGCATTGTCACGAGCTTCTAACTTAGATTTAACCAAATCAAATTCTTTGACAATTTTATTCGGAAACAATTCTTTAATGTAATTTACACCATGCATATTCGTTCTTGCGGTGATATAATCTTTATAATCACTTCCTTTATATGTTCCAATAAAAATATGATCGTTCCAAAGCATAACATCTCCTCCTTCAATATGAACTTCTTCAGGCGGACGAACCACTTTTAGAGGATCAATTTGATCGATAACATATTGAATTGCATCTAATTCGCGTTCTCTATCAGGCAGAATATTTGATTTCACAAAAGTATTATCGATAACAAAACCAATATCTCTGGCAAAAATCTGATTGTAATTCTCAATCATTTCCGGACGATAAACAGTTACATCATATTTTTGAAAAACAGCATTAAAAGCATCCATTTCAGCAACCATATCTTTTTCAATAGGATATGTTCCTGCTTTAATATGTTCCAATGATTTAGGATCGTAGGCTTCATCTAAAGATGGAGTTGGCCCATTATGAACGGCTGAACCCAAAACTACAGCACGTAGTCTTGACGTTTCGTTCTTTACATTTAATTGCAACATAATAGTATTATATTTTGAGCAAATATAAAAAAAGCTTCACAGTTAAGTGAAGCTTTAAAGTTTTTTATTTGTTAGACTTAAATTCCCTCAAAGGATGTCCTGTATAAATTTGTCTAGGTCTTCCTATTGGTTCTTTATTCTCACGCATCTCTTTCCATTGTGCGATCCAGCCTGGTAATCTACCAATAGCAAACATTACTGTAAACATATCTGTTGGAATACCTAACGCTCTGTAAATAATTCCAGAATAGAAATCAACATTAGGATATAAATTTCTTGATTTGAAATAATCATCTTCAAGAGCAGCTGATTCTAATTTTTTAGCGATTTCTAAAATCGGATCTTCAACTCCTAAAGTTTCTAATACTTCTTTAGCCGCCTTTTTAATAATTTTTGCTCTTGGATCAAAGTTTTTATAAACTCTATGACCAAACCCCATTAAACGGAATGGATCATTTTTATCTTTTGCTTTCGCTAAAAATTTATCCGTATCACCACCGTCTTTGTTAATTTCTTCTAACATTTCAAGTACTGCCTGGTTAGCACCACCATGAAGTGGTCCCCAAAGAGCAGAAACTCCTGCAGAAATAGAAGCAAATAAACCAGCATGAGATGAACCTACCATTCTTACTGTAGAAGTAGAACAGTTTTGTTCGTGATCTGCATGAAGAATAAATAATTTATCTAATGCATCCACAATAACAGGATTAGCTGAGTAAGGTCCTGTAGGCAATTTAAACATTAATTGCATAAAATTATCTACATAACCAGTTGTGTTGTCGTAATAGTTTAAAGGATAACCCATAGATTTTCTATAAGTCCAAGTAGCTATTACAAGAAATTTACCCATTGTTTTGCAAATGGCCTCATACATTTCCTTGTCATTTTCAACATTTACTGCTTTAGGATTAAAAGCTGTTAATGCACTTGTCAATGCTGACAATACACCCATTGGATGTGCTGTCTTTGGAAAACCATCAATGATATTTTTCATTTCTTCGTTTACCAAAGTATGTTTTTTAATACCATTTTCAAACTGCTCTAATTCCTGAGCTGTTGGCAATTCACCAAAAATTAAAAGATATGATACTTCCAAAAAGCTAGCTTTTTCAGCTAAATCTTCAATTGAATATCCTCTGTAACGCAAAATTCCTAATTCTCCGTCTAAGAATGTGATCTCACTTTTGCAAGATCCAGAATTTTTATATCCAGGATCTATAGTAATAATACCAGTTAAATCACGTAATTTGTTAATATCGATAGCTGATTCATTTTCGCTTCCTGTGATTACCGGAAGTTCAATTTTTTGACCATCTACTTCTAATGTAGCTATTTTTGACATAATATATCGGAAATAAATCTTTAAAATAATAATTTATCAAATCTAAGGAATTTAAGACTAATTAAAAAAAGAATACTGCTATGAATTTGTTAAAAGTCCAAAAAAAAACCATCCACTAAAAAATGGATGGTTTAATTCTTATATATAACCTTACAATTATTTAATCTTGAAAGCGTTTAATCCAGGGAAATAAGCAGTACTTCCTAACTCTTCTTCGATTCTTAATAATTGATTGTATTTTGCCATACGATCAGAACGGGAAGCAGAACCTGTTTTAATTTGTCCGCAGTTTAAAGCTACAGCTAAATCAGCAATTGTATTATCTTCTGTTTCTCCAGAACGGTGAGACATTACTGAAGTATAACCTGCATTTTTAGCCATATTTACAGCTGCAATAGTTTCAGTTAAAGTACCAATTTGGTTTACTTTTACTAAAATTGAATTTGCAATACCTTTTTCTATTCCAGTTGATAAACGCTCAACATTAGTAACGAATAAATCATCACCTACCAATTGAACTTTATGCCCAATTTTTTCAGTTAAATATTTCCATCCATTCCAGTCATCTTCATACATACCATCTTCAATAGAAATAATTGGATATTTAGCAGCAAGTTCAGCTAAATAATCAGCTTGCTCTTCAGAAGTTCTGATTTTTCCAGTTTCTCCTTCAAATTTAGTGTAATCGTATTTACCGTTTACATAAAATTCAGAAGCAGCACAGTCAAGAGCAATCATAATTTCATCTCCGAAAGTATATCCTGCTTTTTCAACAGCAAGTTTGATAGTATCTAAAGCATCTTCAGTACCACCAGCTAAGTTTGGTGCAAAACCACCTTCGTCACCAACTGCTGTACTTAAACCTCTATCATGTAATACTTTTTTCAAACTATGGAAGATTTCAGTTCCCATTTGCATTGCATGTGTAAAAGAAGTAGCTTTTACAGGGAAAATCATAAATTCCTGAAATGCAATAGGCGCATCAGAGTGAGAACCACCATTGATGATATTCATCATTGGTACAGGTAAAGTATTAGCAGAAACTCCACCAACATATCTGTATAATGGCAATCCAAGTTCGTTGGCAGCAGCTTTTGCAGCAGCCAAAGAAACTCCTAAAATAGCATTAGCTCCTAATTTAGATTTATTTGGAGTTCCATCTAAATCAATCATTAATTGATCGATTGTATTTTGTTCGAAAACAGAAGTCCCAACTAATTCTTCAGCAATAACAGTATTTACATTATTCACTGCATTCAAAACTCCTTTTCCTAAGAACGCTTTTCCTCCGTCACGTAATTCAACAGCCTCGTGTTCTCCAGTTGAAGCTCCAGATGGAACTGCTGCTCTTCCTAAAACTCCATTTTCAGTTACTACATCAACTTCGATAGTAGGATTACCTCTGGAATCAAAAATTTGTCTTGCGTGAACTTTAATTATAATACTCATTATTTCTGTTTTTTTATTAATAAATTATATTTTTTTTTCGAAATTATAAAAATATTTAATAGTAAAAAGGTATTCTCACTATTAAACCTCTTTATTTATTAACTACATCGTTTTAGCGGTAGCCAGTTTTATATTCTCAACAAATTGATCAAATAAATAAGACGAATCATGTGGTCCCGGACTAGCTTCCGGATGGTATTGTACTGAAAAACAATTCTTATTTTTCATTCTCATACCGGCAACAGTATCATCATTTAAATGTATATGCGTAATTTCCAATTCCGGATGACCATCTAAAGCTTCTCTTTTTACAGCGAAACCATGATTTTGAGAAGTTATTTCACCTTTACCTGTGATAATGTTTTTAACAGGATGATTAATTCCGCGATGACCTCCAAACATTTTATAAGTTTTCACACCATTAGCTAAGGCAATAATCTGATGACCTAAACAAATTCCGAATAGTGGTTTGTCATCTGCTATAATTTCTTTTGCAACTTGTATGGCACCAAATAAAGGATCTGGATCTCCAGGTCCATTTGACAAGAAATAACCATCAGGATTAAAATCCGTTAAATCCTTATATGTTGAATTATATGGAAAAACCTTAATATAACAATCTCTTTTAGCAAGGTTTCTCAAGATATTCTTTTTGATTCCAAGATCTAAAGCAGATATTTTATAAGTGGCATTTTCATCACCAAAAAAATAAGGCTCAGTAGTTGAAACTTTTGATGCCAACTCTAAACCTTCCATGTTTGGCACATTTGCCAATTCTTTTTTCAATTCTTCTACAGATGTTCCGTCTGTACAAATAACAGCATTCATCGCTCCATTGTCTCTGATATAACTCACAAGTGCTCTTGTATCAACATCAGAAATACAAATCAGGTTTTGTTTAGCAAAATAATCTTCTAAACTTCCAGATGCATCTTCTCTTGAATAATTAAAGCTAAAGTTTTTACAAACTAAACCTGCAATTTTAACGCTATCAGATTCGACTTCCTGATCATTAACACCGTAGTTTCCAATGTGTGCATTCGTTGCTACCAATATCTGACCAAAGTAAGATGGATCAGTAAAAATCTCCTGATATCCGGTCATTCCTGTGTTAAAACAAACTTCACCGAAAGTTTTACCGCTAATTCCGATAGATTTTCCGTGAAAAATAGTTCCGTCGCTCAGTAACAAAATGGCGCTTTGTCGTGTAGTGTATTTCATTCTTTAATTTGTGTTGTTTTTTTATTCTCACATGAAACTTGCCAGGCTCATTTCATTTGTAATTATAAGTTTTGCAAATTTACTTCTTTAAAAGAGTGTGTCCAAGATTTTTTAAAAAATTCATTCAGAAAAATAAAACCTAAGAATTGAAATAAGTTAAATTTCTTATTGAGCTTTAAAAAAAATCAAAAAAAAAGGATAAACTAAAAATTAGCTTATCCTTGATTTCTATAGAATCGTTACTTTCATAATTATTCAGAAGCTTCAGTAGTCGATTCTGATTCAGCAGCTGGAGCTTCAGTAGTTTCCTCAGCTTTTTTTGCTTTACCACCACGACGGCTTTTAGCTTTTTTAACTTCTTTTTTACCACCATTGTAAAGTTCATTGAAATCTACAAGTTCGATCATTGCCATATCAGCATTATCTCCCAAACGATTTCCAACTTTAATGATACGAGTGTATCCACCTGGACGGTCACCAACTTTAGCAGCTACATCTCTGAACAAGTCAGTTACAGCATATTTGCTACGTAGGTAAGCAAAAACAATACGACGATTGTGAGTCGTATCTTCTTTTGATTTTGTGATTAAAGGCTCAACAAATTGTTTAAGCGCTTTAGCTTTAGCAACAGTAGTGTTAATACGTTTGTGCTCAATAAGAGAACAAGCCATATTAGCTAACATAGCTTTTCTATGTCCAGTCTGTCTGCTTAAGTGATTGAATTTTTTTCCGTGTCTCATTGCTATTTTAAATTTAATCCGCCGTAGCGGATTGAATTATTCTTTATCTAGTTTGTATTTAGCTAAATCCATTCCGAAAGTTAAATTTTTAACCGCTACAAGTTCATCTAGCTCAGTTAAAGATTTTTTACCAAAATTACGGAATTTCATCAGGTCATTTTTATTGAACGATACTAAATCACCAAGTGTATCAACTTCAGCCGCTTTCAAGCAATTTAATGCTCTCACAGATAAATCCATATCAACAAGCTTAGTTTTAAGCAATTGTCTCATATGCAATGACTCTTCATCATACGATTCTGTTTGTGCAATTTCGTCAGCCTCGAGTGTAATTCTTTCGTCAGAAAATAACATGAAGTGGTGAATTAAAACTTTAGCCGCTTCAGTAAGAGCATCTTTTGGATTAATAGATCCATCAGTTTTAATTTCAAAAACTAATTTTTCATAATCTGTTTTTTGTTCTACACGGAAGTTTTCAATTGCGTATTTTACATTTTTTACCGGAGTAAAAATAGAGTCTGTAAAAATAGTACCAATTGCAGCATTCTGTTTTTTGTTCTCCTCTGCAGGAACATATCCTCTACCTTTTTCGATTGTTAAATCGAAGTTCAATTTGATTTTTGAATCTAAATTACAGATAACAAGGTCTGGATTCAGAACTTGGAAACCTGAGATAAATTTTTGAAAATCACCTGCCGTTAATTGATCTTTACCTGAAACAGAAATTGTAACTGCTTCATTATCTATATCTTCAATTTGACGTTTGAAACGTACTTGTTTTAGATTAAGGATAATTTCGGTAACATCTTCAACAACACCTGAAATAGTAGAAAACTCATGATCTACACCTTCGATACGAACAGATGTAATTGCATAACCTTCTAATGCTGAAAGCAAAACTCTTCTAAGTGCATTACCAACTGTCAATCCATAACCAGGTTCTAAAGGTCTAAATTCGAATTTACCTTCAAAATCGGTTGAATCGATCATGATAACTTTATCGGGCTTTTGAAAATTAAATATTGCCATAAATTTCGACTAAGTCAATTATTATTTGTTGTACAACTCTACGATTAATTGTTCTTTAATGTTTTCTGGAATTTGAAGTCTTGCAGGTACAGAAACGAAAGTTCCTTCTTTAAGATCATTGTTCCAAGTAATCCATTCATAAACATGACTTGAATTTGATAAAGAACGTTCGATAGCTTCTAAAGACTTAGATTTTTCACGAACTGCAACTTTATCACCAGGTTTAAGGTGGTAAGAAGCGATATTTACAACTTCACCATTAACAGTAACGTGTCTGTGAGAAACTAATTGTCTTGCACCTCTTCTAGAAGGAGCAATCCCCATTCTAAAAACAACGTTATCTAATCTTGCTTCACATAATTGTAAAAGAACTTCACCAGTAACACCTTTAGTAGCTGATGCTTTTTTAAATAAATTTCTGAATTGTTTTTCTAAAATTCCATAAGAATATTTAGCTTTTTGCTTTTCCATTAACTGAACAGCGTACTCAGATTTTTTACCTCTTTTTTTAGCCATCCCGTGTTGTCCAGGTGGGTAATTTCTTTTTTCGAAAGATTTATCATCTCCGAAGATTGCTTCGCCAAATTTACGAGCAATTCTAGTTTTTGGACCAGTATATCTTGCCATTTCTAAAAAATTAAATTTAAGGTAGAGATTATGAATTCAGGTCAAATCCTTCGATAATCTATATTCTACCTTGTTTATACTATGAATAAATAAAATTAAACTCTACGTCTTTTTGGAGGACGACATCCGTTGTGAGGCATTGGAGTAACATCGATAATCTCTGTAACTTCAATTCCACCGTTATGAATAGAACGAATAGCAGACTCACGTCCGTTTCCTGGTCCTTTTACATAAACTTTTACTTTTTTAAGTCCTGCCTCAAGAGCTACTTTACTACAATCTTCTGCTGCCATTTGGGCTGCGTATGGAGTATTCTTTTTAGAACCTCTGAAACCCATTTTACCAGCTGAAGACCAAGAAATAACTTCACCTTTTTTGTTAGTCAAAGAAATGATGATGTTATTGAAGGTAGCAGAAATATGAGCTTCTCCCGTTGATTCAACGATAACTTTACGTTTTTTTGCAGTTGCTTTAGCCATATTACTTATTATTTAGTTGCTTTTTTCTTGTTAGCAACAGTTTTTCTTTTACCTTTTCTTGTTCTAGAGTTGTTTTTAGTTCTTTGTCCTCTTAATGGAAGACCAGATCTATGACGGATACCTCTGTAACAACCAATATCCATTAAACGTTTGATGTTTAAAGAAACTTCAGAACGTAATTCTCCTTCAATTTTGTAAAATGAAACAGCATCACGAATCGCTCCGATCTCATCATCATTCCAATCTTGAACTTTTTTGTCTTGGCTTACTTGAGCTTTTTCTAAAATCTCAATAGCTCTACTTCTTCCTAATCCAAAGATATAGGTAAGTGCTATAACACCTCTTTTATTTTTTGGGATATCTACCCCTGCTATTCTTGCCATAATTATCCTTGTCTTTGTTTAAATCTAGGATTCTTTTTGTTTATTACGTACAATCTCCCTTTTCTACGCACAATGATGCACTCGGGACTTCTCTTTTTTACTGATGCTCTAACTTTCATAGTGAATATCCTTTAATATCGATAAGTAATTCTTGCTTTTGACAAATCATAAGGACTCATTTCTAGTTTCACTTTATCACCAGGTAATAATTTGATGTAATGCATACGCATTTTACCAGAAATATGAGCAATTACGATATGTCCATTTTCTAACTCCACACGGAACATCGCATTTGATAATGCTTCAATGATTGATCCGTCTTGTTCTATTGCTGATTGTTTTGCCATATAAAAATTAAGCTACTGCTTTTCTATTTTTACCAGTCTTCATTAAACCATCATAATGTTTGTTTAACAAGTATGAATTGATTTGCTGAATAGTATCTATTGCAACTCCAACCATAATTATTAATGAGGTACCTCCAAAAAACATTGCCCAAGATTGTTGTACATCCATAATACTTACAACAATAGCTGGGAACACAGCAATCAAAGCAAGGAATAAAGACCCTGGGAAAGTTATTAAAGACATCACTTTATCAAGAAAGTCTGAAGTTTCAGCTCCAGGACGAACGCCAGGAATAAAACCACCACTTCTTTTTAAATCATCGGCCATTTTGTTAGTAGGTACTGTGATCGCAGTATAGAAAAATGTAAATACAATAATTAAAGTTGCAAAAACAAAATTATACCAAAATCCGAAGATATTACTAAATGCTCCAACAATAGATTGTGATGTGTCTGATTTAGACAATCCGGCTACAGCTGCAGGGATAAACATAATTGCCTGAGCAAAAATGATTGGCATAACTCCAGAAGCATTAAGCTTAAGAGGAATCCATTGTCTATTACCTCCTGCTAAATCTTGCTCATAATCTCCAGTTGTTGTACGACGAGCGTATTGAACCGGAATTCTACGTACTGCCATTGTAAGCAATACGCAAGCAATGATTACTAATAACCACACAATAATTTCAATAACTAACAACATTGGACCTCCATTGTTATTGGTAACTCTGGTTGTAAATTCTTGTATAAAAGCTTGTGGTAAACGAGCTAAAATACCAACCATAATCAATAATGAAATTCCATTTCCAATACCTTTATCTGTAATTTTTTCTCCAAGCCACATAGCAAAAATTGTACCTGTAACTAAGATAATAACAGAAGAGAACAAAAATTCAGGTGAATTAAAGCCTAGTAAGAATGCACTTCCAGGTAACGTTCTGTATAAATTATAGATATAAGTTGGACCTTGAACCAGTGTAATAGCTATAGTCAACCAACGAGTGATTTGATTAATCTTTTTTCTACCACTCTCTCCATCGTTTTGAAGTTTTTGCAAATAAGGAATAGCAATTCCCATTAACTGAACAACAATAGATGCAGAAATATAAGGCATAATACCTAAAGCAAAAACTGAAGCTTTAGAGAAAGCACCTCCTGTAAACATGTCTAGGATAGATCCTAAACCATTCTTAGTTTGTCCCGCTAAACCTGTTAACTGAGTTGCGTCAATTCCAGGAAGCGTAACGTGTGCACCAAAACGATATACTAAAAGCAATCCTAATGTAATTAGAATTCTGTTTTTCAGTTCTTCGATTTTCCAAACATTACTTATTGATTCAATAAATTTCTTCATCTTAATAGATAAGTTATATAGTTACAGCCTCTCCTCCAGCAGCTTCAATAGCAGCTTTTGCAGTAGCAGTAAATTTGTGGGCAGTTACTTTTAATTTTGCTTTCAATTCTCCTCTACCTAAAACCTTAACGATTTCATTTTTGGTAGCTAGACGATTTGCTACGAAATCTGTCATTGAAACAGAATCAGTAATCACACCATTGTCTACTAATAATTGAAGCGTATCTAAATTAACACCTTCGTATTCTTTACGATTGATGTTTGTGAAACCAAACTTAGGTACACGTCTTTGAAGTGGCATTTGCCCTCCCTCAAAACCAATCTTTTTAGAATAACCAGAACGAGATTTTGCTCCTTTGTGACCTCTTGCAGAAGTACCACCTTTTCCTGAACCTTCTCCTCTACCTAATCTTTTATTTTGATTGTGTGTTGACCCTTCAGCTGGTTGTAAGTTACTTAAATTCATAACAGTATTTGTTATTTAGCTTCTTCTACAGAAACTAAGTGTTTAACTTTGTTTATCATCCCAAGGATTGCAGGATTTGAATCATGCTCTACAACTTGTCCCATTTTACGTAGACCTAAAGCTTCCAAACCTCTTTTTTGAGAAAGAGGGCAGTTGATTTTGCTTCTTACTTGTTTTACTAATAATTTAGCCATAATTTCCTTGAATTAACCTTTAAAAACTTTTTCTAAAGAAACACCTCTTTGTTTTGCAACAGTGTGAGCGCTTCTCATTTGTAATAAAGCATCAAAAGTTGCTTTCACTACGTTATGAGGATTTGATGATCCTTGAGATTTAGATAATACATCGTGAATACCTACTGATTCAAGAACTGAACGAACAGCTCCACCAGCAATAACTCCTGTACCATGAGAAGCAGGAATTAAGAATACACGTGCACCACCAAATTTACCTTTTTGTTCGTGAGGAACAGATTGTCCGTTCAAAGGAATTTTTACTAAATTTTTCTTAGCATCTTCTACTGCTTTAGCAATTGCTTCAGAAACGTCTTTAGATTTTCCTAATCCATGACCAACTACTCCGTTTTCATCACCTACAACTACAATAGCAGAAAAACCGAAAGCTCTACCACCTTTTGTAACTTTAGTAACACGATTAACACTTACCAGACGATCTTTAAGTTCAAGACCACTTGGTTTTACCAATTCTACATTTTTGTATTTAGACATAATATATTAGAATTTAAGTCCAGCCGCTCTTGCGCCTTCTGCTAATGATTTAATACGACCGTGATACAAATATCCACCTCTGTCAAAAGTGATGGTATCAATCCCGGCTTTTAACGCTTTCTCTGCAACTAATTTTCCAACAGCAGCAGCGATTTCAACGTTAGTACCTTTTCCTATTTCTTTTTCTCTTGAAGATGCAGCTAATAAAGTAACTCCATTTACATCATCAATAAGTTGAGCGTAAATTTCTTTGTTACTTCTAAATACAGATAGTCTTGGGTTAGTAGCAGTACCACTAATCGATTTTCTAATTCTGAATCTAATTCTCTGTCTTCTATCAGATTTTGTTAATGACATAATCTTATTTTTTAAGCTGATTTACCTGCTTTTCTTCTTAATACTTCACCCACAAATTTAACACCTTTTCCTTTGTAAGGCTCTGGCTTACGGAAACCTCTGATTTTCGCAGCAACCTGTCCTAAAAGTTGTTTATCAAATGATGTTAATTTTACGATAGGGTTTTTACCTTTTTCAGATATTGTTTCTAAAGCTACTTCCGGAGCAATTTCCAAAACAATATTGTGAGAATATCCAAGAGCTAAATCTAGCTTTTGACCTTGGTTTGAAGCTCTATAACCAACTCCAACTAATTCAAGTTCTTTTGTAAAACCTTCAGAAACACCAATAATCATGTTATTGATTAATGATCTGTATAATCCGTGTTTTGCTCTTTGGTCTTTATGATCAGACGATCTTTCTAATAAAACTTGATCGCCTTCAACTTTTACAGTAATGTCCGAAAACTCCTGAGTTAGTTGACCTTTTTTTCCTTTTACTGTAACGATACCGTCTTTAACTTCTACAGTTACTCCAGCAGCGATTACAATTGGGCTTTTACCTATTCTTGACATCTTATTTAGTCTTTAAAATTAGTATACGTAACAAATTACTTCACCACCTACATTTAATTGTTTTGCTTGCTTTCCAGTCATTAGACCTTTTGAAGTTGAAACAATTGCAATTCCTAATCCGTTAAGGATTCTTGGTAATTTGGCAGCACCTGCATATTTACGTAAACCAGGTTTACTAATTCTTTGGATATCTTTAATTACAGGCTCTTTAGTATCTTTATCATACTTTAAAGCGATTTTGATTGAACCCTGAACAGAGTTGTCTTCAAATTTGTAACTCAAGATATAACCTTGATCAAATAAGATCTTAGTTATTTCTTTTTTTAGATTAGAAGCTGGAATTTCAACAACTTTGTGGTTTGCAGCCACAGCGTTACGAACTCTAGTCAAATAATCTGCAATAGGATCTGTATACATATGTATTTGATTGCGATTATGGTTTTCGGGAGGCACTCGCCTCCCGAACCTTTAATCAATTAAAATTATTTTTTGGTTTGCAAAAGTAGTAACTTATTGCGAGATTACCAAGATGCCTTTTTAACTCCAGGAATTAATCCATTATTAGCCATCTCACGGAAAGTTACACGTGAAATACCAAATTGACGGATATAACCTCTTGGTCTACCTGTTAATTTACAACGATTGTGCAAACGAACTGGTGAAGCATTTTTAGGTAATTTTTGTAAACCTTCAAAATCTCCAGCTTCTTTCAAAGCTTTTCTTTTTTCAGCATACTTAGCTACCGTTTTCTCTCTTTTCACCTCACGGGCTTTCATTGATTCTTTAGCCATGTCTTAATTCTTTTTAAAAGGTAATCCTAATTCAGCCAATAACGACTTTGCTTCCTTGTCTGTTTTTGCAGTAGTAACAAATGTAATATCCATTCCTGAAATTTTGTTTACTTTGTCAATATCAATTTCTGGGAAAATGATTTGCTCTAAAACTCCAAGATTGTAGTTACCTCTTCCGTCGAAACCAGTAGCTTTGATACCACTAAAATCTCTAACGCGTGGTAAAGCAGAAGTAACAAGTCTATCTAAAAACTCATACATTCTTTCACCACGTAAAGTAACTTTTGCTCCAATAGGCATCCCTTTTCTCAATTTAAAAGACGCAACGTCTTTCTTTGAAATTGTAGATACTGCTTTTTGTCCAGTGATCTTTGTCAACTCATCAACTGCATAGTCAATAAGTTTTTTATCAGATACAGCTGCACCAACTCCACGGCTCAAAACGATTTTTTCCAATTTTGGAACTTGCATTACGTTTGTATATCCGAATTCCTCTTTAAGAGCAGAGATTACTCTACTCTTATATTCTTCTTTTAGTCTAGGTGTATATGCCATTACTATAGTACTTGATTAGATTTTTTTGAAAATCTTACTTTCTTATCTCCTTCTACTCTAATACCAACTCTAGTTGTTTCCTTAGTTTTAGGATCAATTAGTGAAATGTTAGATATTTGTATAGAAGCTTCTTTCTTAACGATACCACCTTGAGGGTTTTTAGCACTTGGTTTTGTATGTTTCGAAACCATGTTTACACCTTCAACTATCGCTTTATTTTTCTCACGGTAAACACGTAAAACTTTACCTTCAGCACCTTTATGGTCTCCAGCAATAACTCTTACGATATCTCCTGATTTTATTTTTAGCTTTATCATCTTAAAACGAATTAAAGCACTTCTGGTGCTAATGATACAATTTTCATGAATTGTTTTTCACGAAGTTCTCTTGCTACCGGACCAAAAACACGTGTTCCTCTCATTTCCCCTGCAGCGTTCAAAAGAACACATGCATTATCATCGAAACGGATATAAGAACCATCAGCTCTTCTCACTTCTTTTTTGGTACGTACAACAACTGCAGTTGAAACAGCTCCTTTTTTAACGTTACCGTTAGGAGTTGCATCTTTAATAGATACTACAATCTTGTCACCAACAGAGGCATACCTTCTTTTGGTACCTCCTAAAACACGGATAGTTAAAACTTCTTTTGCCCCCGTGTTATCTGCTACTTTTAGTCTTGATTCCTGTTGTACCATAATTATTTAGCTCTTTCTAAGATTTCAACTAATCTCCAACATTTTGTTTTACTTAAAGGACGCGTTTCGCTAATTCTTACAGTATCTCCAATGTTACAGTCGTTTGTTTCGTCGTGTGCAACATATTTCTTAGTTTTCAACACGAACTTACCGTATAATGGGTGTTTTACTTTTCTTACTTCAGCAATAACAATAGATTTATCCATTTTATTTGAAGTAACAACACCTATTCTTTCTTTTCTTAAATTTCTTTTTTCTTCCATCTTTCAGCAGAATACAATTATTGTAACTCTCTTTTAGTTAGCTCTGTAGCCAATCTTGCAACTGTTCTTCTTACACTTCTAATTTGAAGTGGATTCTCAATTGGAGAAATAGCGTGGGCCATTTTTAGGTCAGCATATATCTTCTTAGTTTGACTAAGTTTTTCTTGCAACTCCGCTGCAGAAAGATCTTTTATTTCTGATTGTTTCATAATATAATATAAATTATGCTTCGAAATCTCTAGCAACGACGAACTTAGTTTTTACTGGAAGCTTTTGAGCTGCAAGACGTAAAGCCTCTTTTGCAACTGATAAAGGAACTCCTCCAACTTCAAACATAATTCTTCCGGGTTTAACAACGGCAGCCCAATATTCAACGGCACCTTTACCTTTACCCATACGTACCTCAAGAGGTTTCTTAGTAATTGGTTTGTCTGGAAATATTTTGATCCATAATTGTCCTTCTCTCTTCATAAAACGAGTTGCAGCAATACGTGCAGCTTCGATTTGACGAGACGTTAAGAACATTCCATCTTCATGTACAGATTTAATACCAAACATTCCATTAGAAAGTTCATGCCCTCTTTGAGAGTTACCTTTCATTTTACCTTTTTGTACCTTACGGTATTTTGTTCTTTTAGGCTGTAACATTTTTCTTTAGTTTAAAAATTTACTTTCTTTTACGAGCGTCTGGTTTTCCACCTTTATTAAAGGGCTTTCTGTCTCCTCTTGGAGAATCACCACCTTTACCACCACCAGTTCCAGATTGTTTTTTATCCATTCCTGCAAGTGGAGAAAGATCTCTCTTTCCATAAACTTCACCTTTCATGATCCATACTTTGATACCCATTCTACCATAAGTAGTGTGAGCTTCAGCCAAAGCATAATCAATATCAGCTCTGAAAGTTGATAGAGGAATTCTACCTTCTTTGAAACCTTCTGAACGTGCCATCTCAGCACCATTCAAACGACCAGAAATCAAAACTTTGATACCCTCAGCGTTCATACGCATAGAAGCAGCAATAGCCATTTTGATTGCACGTCTGTAAGAAATACGGCTTTCGATTTGACGAGCGATGCTTGTCGCCACAAGATAAGCATCTAATTCAGGTCTTTTAATTTCAAAGATGTTGATTTGAACCTCTTTGTCAGTAACTTTCTTAAGTTCTTCTTTTAACTTGTCTACCTCTTGTCCACCTTTTCCGATAATGATACCAGGTCTGGCAGTAGTGATAGTAACGGTTACAAGCTTTAAAGTTCTCTCAATGATTACTTTTGATACACTAGCTTTTGATAAACGAGCGTGGATATACTTTCTGATTTTGTGATCTTCGGCAAGTTTATCACCGTAATCATTTCCACCATACCAGTTTGAGTCCCACCCTCTGATGATACCAAGTCTATTTCCAATTGGATTTGTCTTTTGTCCCATGCTGCTTAAGAATTGCTTTGTGTGTTATTGATAGCTCCAAGCACGATTGTAACGTGATTAGAACGTTTTCTTATTCTGTGTGCACGACCTTGTGGAGCTGGACGAAGTCTTTTCAACATCATTCCACCATCTACTCTGATCTCTTTAACAAATAATCCAGCTTCTTCTAAATTACCTTCACTATTTTTTTGCTCCCAGTTGTTGATTGCAGATAATAATAGTTTCTCTAATTTTCTTGAAGCCTCTTTAGAACTGAATCTTAAGATGTTAAGTGCTCTTTCTACCTTCTGACCTCTTACCAAGTCCGCTACTAAGCGCATTTTTCTAGGTGAAGTAGGGCAGTTATTCAATTTTGCGAAAGCAATAGACTTATTAGCCTCTTTTCTCGCATCTGCTGTTTCTCTTTTACGAACTCCCATTGCTTCTTATTTTTTACCTTTATTTTTTGCTCCAGCATGACCTCTAAAAGATCTAGTTGGTGAAAATTCTCCTAATTTGTGACCTACCATGTTTTCTGTTACGTAAACTGGTACAAATTGACGACCGTTATGAACTGCGATAGTTTGTCCAACGAAATCCGGAGTAATCATAGAAGCTCTAGACCAAGTCTTTACTACACTATTTTTACCACTTTCTACGTTTTCCTGAACTTTCTTGTCTAACTTATAATGAACGAAAGGTCCTTTTTTTAATGAACGTGCCATATCTTATTATTTCTTTCTACGTTCTACGATATACTTGTTACTCGGGTTTTTCTTAGAACGAGTTCTATAACCTTTTGCTGGTATTCCATTTCTTGAACGTGGATGTCCACCAGAAGAACGTCCTTCTCCACCACCCATTGGGTGATCAACAGGGTTCATTGCAACAGGTCTTGTTCTAGGTCTTCTTCCTAACCATCTTGTTCTACCAGCTTTTCCTGATACAACTAATTGGTGGTCTGAATTAGAAACAGCTCCAATTGTAGCCGAACAAGTTAACAAGATCAATCTTGTTTCACCAGATGGCATTTTAATTGTAGCATATTTTCCATCTCTTGCCATTAATTGAGCAAATGTTCCAGCTGAACGAGCGATTACCGCACCTTGACCTGGACGTAACTCAATACAAGAGATTACAGTTCCTAAAGGAATTCTGCTTAAAGGCAATGTATTACCAATTTCAGGTTGAGATTCTGGACCAGAAACTAATTTCTGACCAACTTTCAATCCGTTTTGAGCAATAACGTATGTTTTCTCTCCATCAGCGTAAGCTAATAAAGCGATAAATGCAGTACGATTTGGATCATATTCAATTGATTTCACAGTAGCCGGAATTCCGTCTTTAGTTCTTTTGAAATCAATGATACGATATCTCTGCTTGTGACCACCACCCGTATAACGCATGGTCATCTTTCCTTGACTATTTCTACCTCCAGAGTTTTTTATCGGCGCTATCAAAGAGCGTTCCGGCTTATCAGTTGTAATGGCGTCATAACCATTCACAACTCTAAATCGCTGACCTGGGGTAATAGGTTTTAATTTTCTTACTGACATTTTTCTATCTTAGATATTGTTGTAAAAATCAATTGTTTCTCCTTCTTGTACTTGAACAATCGCTTTCTTAATTGCATTTGTCTTTCCACTGATCAAACCACTTTTAGTGTATTTTGTAGTTCTATCCGGTCTTACGTTCATCGTGTTAACTGAAACGATAGTTACTCCATAAGTAGCTTCAACAGCTTTCTTAATTTGAACTTTGTTTGCTTTTTTGTCAACAACGAATCCGAAGCGGTTTAAAACTTCACTTTCTTTGGTTACTTTTTCCGTTACTATAGGTCTAATTATGATACTCATATTCCTATTATTTGCTTAAATTTTCTTCGATTAACTCCAAAGAACCTTCTAAAAGCACTAAATTGTTAGTGTTTAAAATAGCGTAAGTGCTTAATTCTGAGCTAGTTACGACATTAGAAGCCTTTAAATTGCGTGAGGACAAATATACATTTTTATTCGACTCTCCCAACACAAATAGAGATTTTTTATTTTCTAACCCTAAAGCTTTCAAAACGTTAATGAAATTTTTAGTGTTTGGCGCTTCAAAATTAAAGTCTTCAAGAACGATGATATTCGACTCTTTTGCTTTGATTGAGAAAGCTGATTTTCTTGCCAATCTTTTCAAGCTTTTATTCAATTTGAATGAATAACTTCTTGGTCTTGGTCCGAAAATTGTTCCACCACCTTTAAACAATGGATTTTTGATACTTCCCGCACGAGCAGTACCTGTTCCTTTTTGTTTTTTAATCTTACGTGTACTTCCTGTCACTTCAGCTCTTTCTTTAGCTTTGTGAGTTCCTTGTCTTTGATTAGCAAGATATTGCTTAACATCAAGGTATACAGCGTGATTGTTTGGTTCAATTGCGAATACTGAATCAGAAAGTTGAACTTTTCTTCCAGTATCTTTTCCGTTGAAATCTAATACTTTTACTTCCATTACTTCTGAATGATTACATAAGAGTTTTTATGTCCAGGAACACATCCTTTAATAACAAGTAGGTTCTTTTCAGCAACTACTTTTAAAACTCTAAGGTTTTGAACTTTTACATTGTCTCCTCCCATTCTTCCAGCCATACGCATTCCTTTGAATACTCTAGATGGATAAGAAGAAGCTCCCACAGAACCTGGCGCTCTTAAACGGTTGTGTTGACCGTGAGTTGCTTGTCCAACACCACCAAATCCGTGACGTTTAACAACCCCTTGAAAACCTTTACCTTTAGATACACCTTGTACATCTACAAATTCTCCTTCAGCAAAAATAGAAACATCAATAAGATCTCCTAATTTTTGTTCAGTTGCAAAATCTTGAAATTCAACGACTTTTTTCTTAGCAACAGTTCCAGCTTTTTTAAAGTGACCTAAAGCCGCTTTAGTGGAATGTTTCTCGTTTTTGTCATCGAAACCAAGTTGCAACGCTTCGTACCCGTCAACACCTTTGGTTCTGACTTGGGTAACAACACACGGCCCAGCCTCGATTACTGTACAAGGAATGTTTTTCCCGTTTTCGTCGAAAATACTAGTCATGCCGATTTTTTTACCAATTAACCCAGACATAAATATTAATTATTAATTACTAAAATTCCCTTCAATTTGAAAATAACAGAAATTTCCAAACAGGGAGTGCAAAAGTATACATTAAAATTGAATATACCAAACAGTTAGAAAAATTAAATAGCTCATAATCAAAATCAAAGCATCAATCTCACAGCAACCAACATTATAATTCTTTAAAAAATTAATTTCAACTACTTTAACGAACAACAACACCTACCTTAAAAATTACTTAATCTACAATAGAAAAAATCCTCGTAACACCCTAAACGAAAGACATTTCACTATAAACAAAAATAATTAACAACAACGAACACTTTAAAAAAATCACAAGAACAGAACACTAACCACACAAAAAAAAGCGAGACATTTCTGTCTCGCTTTCTATATAAAATATAATAAAAAATTATACTTTTATTTCTACTTCTACTCCACTTGGCAATTCAAGTTTCATTAAAGCATCAATAGTTTTAGATGAAGATGAATAAATATCAATCAATCTCTTGTATGACATTACTTCAAATTGCTCTCTCGCTTTTTTGTTAACGTGAGGAGAACGTAGTACAGTGAAAAGTTTTTTGTGAGTTGGCAACGGAATTGGACCTGTCACAACTGCTCCAGTAGTTTTTACTGTTTTTACGATCTTTTCAGCAGACTTGTCTACCAACATGTGATCGTAAGATTTTAATTTTATTCTGATTTTTTGACTCATTTTCTTAAGAATTAAGCGTTACCTTTTGCTTTTTTAATTACAGCTTCTGAAATATTAGAAGGTGTTTCTGCATAGTGAGAAAACTCCATTGTTGAAGTAGCTCTACCAGAAGATAATGTTCTTAATGTTGTTACATATCCAAACATTTCTGACAAAGGCACATCAGCTTTAATAGTTTTAGCACCGTTTCTATCACCCATGTCATTAACCTGACCTCTACGACGGTTGATATCACCTACGATATCTCCCATGTTTTCTTCAGGAGTAATAACTTCCATTTTCATGATTGGCTCAAGAATAATTGCTCCAGCAGCTTTAGCTACTTCTCTATAACCCATTCTTGCAGCTAATTCAAAAGAAAGAGCATCAGAATCGACAGGGTGGAAAGATCCGTCTGTTAAAGTTACTTTCAAACTATCCACTTGATAACCAGCCAAAGGACCAGTTTTCATAGCTTCACGGAAACCTTTCTCTACAGATGGGATATATTCTTTAGGAACGTTACCACCTTTTACTGCATTAATAAATTGCAATCCTACAGGAACTTTACCATCAACTTCGTCAGCCGGCTCAAGTGTAAATACGATATCACCGAATTTACCACGACCTCCAGATTGTTTCTTGTAAGTCTCTCTATGAGTTGCAGTTCTTGTAAACGCTTCTTTATATTCAACTTGAGGCTCACCTTGGTTTACTTCAACTTTAAATTCACGTTTCATACGATCTACCAAGATATCTAAGTGAAGCTCACCCATACCTGAGATAATAGTTTGCCCTGAAGCCTCATCAGTTCTAACAGTAAATGTTGGATCTTCTTCAGCTAATTTAGCTAAAGCCATACCCATTTTATCAACGTCAGCTTTTGTTTTAGGCTCAATTGCAATACCAATTACCGGTGCAGGGAATTTCATAGACTCAAGAATGATTGGGTGTTTTTCATCACACAATGTATCTCCAGTTTTGATATCTTTAAATCCAACAGCAGCTCCAATATCTCCAGCCTCAATAAATTCGATTGGATTTTGTTTGTTAGCATGCATTTGGTAGATACGAGAAATTCTTTCTTTATTTCCTGAACGAGTGTTCAAAACATAAGAACCAGCATCTAAACGACCAGAGTAAGCACGAAAGAAAGCTAAACGACCTACGAATGGGTCAGTAGCAATTTTAAATGCCAAAGCAGCAAACGGCTCTTTTACATCTGGCTTACGCAAAATTTTAGTTTGATCTTCTTCTAATAATTCAGCATCATCAGGATGAATTCCTTCGATACCTTCTTTATCCATTGGAGAAGGCAAATATTTACAAACTGCATCTAACATGAATTGAACTCCTTTGTTTTTGAAAGAAGAACCAGCAATCATAGGAATGATAGCCATATCCATAGTAGCAGCTCTTAAAGCTTTGTTGATTTCTTCCTCTGTAATAGAGCTTTCATCTTCCATGAATTTCTCTAAAAGATTTTCATCATAATCAGCAACTGCTTCAATAAGAATAGATCTGTATTCTTTAACCTCTGCAACCATATCAGCAGGAATTTCAACAATATCAAAAGTTGCCCCTTGAGTTGCATCATGCCAAATAATAGCTTGGTTTTTTACTAAGTCCACAACACCTTTGAAATCATTCTCTTCACCAATTGGCAAAGTGATCGCAACAGCATTTGATTTTAACATATCACGAACTTGTTGACAAACTGCCAAAAAGTTAGATCCTTGACGGTCCATTTTGTTTACGAATCCCATACGCGGAACTCTATATTGATCAGCAAGTCTCCAGTTAGTTTCTGATTGAGGCTCAACACCATCAACAGCACTAAACAAGAAAACTAATCCATCAAGTACACGTAAAGAACGGTTTACCTCTACAGTAAAGTCAACGTGTCCAGGAGTATCAATAATATTAAAGTGATATGGCAATGATTCAGGCAAAAGCTTACCTTGCTCAGTTGGAAAATTCCACTCACAAGTTGTTGCAGCTGAAGTAATTGTAATACCTCTTTCTTGCTCTTGGGCCATCCAGTCCATTGTTGCAGCACCATCGTGTACTTCACCAATTTTGTGTGACTTTCCAGTATAAAAAAGGATACGCTCAGTTGTTGTTGTTTTACCAGCATCAATGTGAGCAGCAATTCCGATATTTCTTGTATATTTTAAATCTCTAGCCATTTCTTACGAATTAAAATCTAAAGTGAGAGAAAGCTTTATTAGCTTCTGCCATCTTGTGAGTATCCATTCTTTTCTTAACCGCAGCACCTTCTTCTTTAGCAGCAGCTAAACATTCTGACGCTAAACGTTGTGCCATAGATTTTTCATTTCTTCTTCTAGAATAAAGTATTAACCACTTCATTGCCATAGAAATTTTTCTGTCTGGTCTAATTTGCATTGGAATTTGAAATGTAGCTCCACCTACTCTACGACTACGTACTTCTACGTGAGGCATAACGTTTGTTAAAGCATCTTTCCAAATTTCTAATGAAGATTTTTCTGAATCTTGCTTTTTAGATTCAATGATATCAATTGCATCATAAAATACTTTGAAAGCTGTAGATTTCTTACCGTCCCACATTAAGTTATTCACAAAACGCGTTACCAATTGGTCGTTAAACCTCGGATCTGGTAAAAGTGGTCTTTTCTTTGCCGCTCTTTTTCTCATGTCTTTTTCTTAAAAGTTTTAAATTACTTTTTTGCTTCTTTTGGGCGTTTAGCACCGTACTTAGATCTTCTTTGCGTTCTTCCTGCAACTCCTGACGTGTCAAGCGCTCCACGAACGATATGATATCTAACACCTGGTAAATCTTTTACCCTTCCGCCTCTAACTAATACTATCGAGTGCTCTTGTAAATTGTGTCCTTCTCCAGGGATGTAAGCATTCACCTCATTACCATTTGTCAAACGTACACGCGCTACTTTACGCATTGCAGAGTTTGGTTTTTTTGGTGTAGTAGTGTAAACACGCGTACAAACCCCTCTTCTTTGAGGACAAGAATCTAAAGCAACCGATTTACTCTTCTTAGTTATCTGAGTTCTTCCTGTTCTTACTAATTGTTGAATTGTTGGCATAATTAATACTAAAAATTTATTATGTATATTAAATTCCCGCTTTTTACGGGGTTGCAAATGTATAAAATATTTTTCACTATACAAACGTTAATTCATTAATTTTCAATAACATTATTTAAGCTTATGATTTTTCAAACAAACAATAGATATTTGCAATACTTTTAATAAATGAAACAATTGCTCTTGAAACAGTTAATCCTAATCTATATATTTTGCCTTACAGGCATTTCAAGTTATGCTCAAGATTTTACTTTAAAAATAAATGGAACAAATAAAGCCGAAAACGAGATCATAGACTCACTAAATTATTCCGCAAACCATCCTAATTTAAAATCACTATTTGACGAAATAAAAAACACTTCAAAAAAGCTTTCTAAAAATGGCTTTTTAGACAACAAAATATTGGAAACCAAAAAATTAAACGACAGCTCCTACATCTCAATAATTGCATTAAAAAATAAGATAAAAGAGATACATATATATATAGGTATAAATAATCCATTTTCTAATTTTCAAAAAACAAAAAACGACTCTGTAATTATCCCTTATGAAGAGGTAGAAAATTACCTGAATCAAAAAATGAATGACGCTGAAAAAGCCGGTTATGCCCTAACCAAAATTAATCTTGAAAATATTCGACGCAAGAATTTAATAATTTATGCCGACTTAAATTTTAAATCCGAAAAAAAAAGAGCTTTAAATTCCATTATTCTAAATTACCCTAATCAGGATAACAAAGAAATATTCCCAAAAGGACACTTAAAACAACTGAACAAAAAATATATCAACAGAACATTTAATCAGGAAATCGTAAAAGAACTTTACAACGAAATAAATAATTTTCAATTTATAAGCCAAACAAAATATCCCGAAATATTATTCACTCAGGATTCAACAAAAATATACGCCTATATACAGAAACGAAAAGCAAACACATTTGATGGCTATATTGGTTTTTCAAATGATGAAAACAAAAAACTAAACCTAAACGGATACGTTGACGTAACACTACAAAATATACTTCACTCGGGAGAAGAATTTTCACTGTACTGGAAAAGTAACGGCAATCAGCAAAAAACTTTCAATACAAAATTAGAAATACCATATATTTTTAATTCAGCCTTAGGAATCAAAGCTCAATTAAACATCTTTAAACAAGACAGCACTTTTCAAAACACAAAAACAGCGATAGATCTGGGTTATTTTATAAAATATAATTCAAGAATTTATGTCGGATATCAATCCACAGAGTCCAGCGACATTCAAAATACAAACAACACTACAATTAGTGATTATAAAAATTCATATATCACAACATCTTATGATTATAGAAAGCTAAATGTAGCAAACAATCTATTTCCACAAAAGGCATTTATGAATCTCGTTTTCGGTTATGGAAAAAGAGACACGAATAACAATCCGGAAACAGCAGAATCAAGCAAACAGTTTTACACAAATATTAACTTATCATACAACTTTGAGCTAAACGAGAAGAATTTCTTTAACATAAATTCACAAAATTTTTATCTTGACAGTAAAAATTACATTTCGAACGAATTATTTCGTTTTGGAGGAATGAGCTCAATTAGGGGTTTTTTAGAAAATAGCTTACAAGCAAATTTCAATGCATTAATTCTTACAGAATACAGATATGTTGCATCCAAAAACTTATATATCAATTCTATTCTTGATTATGGGCTATATCAAGACTTTACGAGCAATAGAAATAAAAATAAAATAAAAAAATTAATAGGAATAGGAGTTGGAACAGCAATACAAACCACAAATGGCTTATTAAAAATTACTCTTACAAATGGGGGACAAAACACAAGTGAGCTACAATTATATAACACTATCATAAACATATGTTATAATGTTAAATTTTAATGTTTAACAAAAAAAGATTTTTATTTATTAGGAAAGTTAACAAATTATTAAGAGTTTTGCGATACTAATTCAAAATATTTAAAAATGAAACTAAAGTTCAATGGATTCTTAGTGCTTTTATTAGTACTAGTGGCGCAACTAACTTTTGCGCAAGAAAGAGCTGTTTCAGGAATTGTTACTGATAATGCAGGTATGCCTTTACCAGGTGTAAGTGTATTAGTGAAAGGAACGAAATCCGGAACGCAAACTGATTTTGATGGTAAATTCTCTATCAAAGCCGCAACAAGCCAAATTTTGGTATTTAGCTACATTGGGATGAAAACTCAAGAAGTAGCTGCAAGTTCATCAACAGTTAATGTAAAATTAGCAGGAGATGCACAAGAACTTGAAGGTGTTGTAGTAACAACAGCTTTAGGTGTTAAGAGAGAGAAAAAATCTCTTGGTTATGCAACACAAGAATTAAAAGCAGGAGATTTAAAATCTGGTACTTCAAGTGGAAACTTCTTAAATGAACTTTCTGGTAAAGTAGCGGGTGTTAACGTTAGAAGAAACACAAACTTTGGTGGTTCTACAAGTGCAATCTCTCGTGGTGTTAAATCTATTAACCAAAGTAATGAGATGCTTATCGTTATTGATGGTATGCCAATTAACAATGCTAACAATACTAACGATGGTACTGTAGCTCAGTTAAGAGGTGCTCAGGGTTATGACTACGGAAATAATGGTATGGACATCAACCCAGAAGACATCGAAAGTGTGAACGTATTGAAAGGTGCTGCTGCATCTGCTTTATACGGGTACTTAGCTGGTAACGGGGTTTTAATGATTACTACTAAAAAAGGTAGAGCTAAAAAAGGTCTTGGAATTACTGTTTCATCTGAAGTAGTTTCTGGTACTGCAGACAAAGAGACTTTTGTTAAATACCAAAAACAATACGGTGGTGGATACGGTGCTTCTTTTTACAAAGCTGATATTGATGGTGATGGTGTTGCTGACAATGTAGTTGCAATGGGAGATGATGCTTCTGTTGGAGCTCCTTTTGATCCTTCATTAAATGTTTACCAATGGGATTCATTTTCAGATTATCCTGGAAACCCTAATTTTGGAAAACAATCTGCTTGGACAGCTGCTAAAAACGATCCAAATTCTTTCTTCAAAAACTCTTTATCATTGGTAAACAGTATTTCATTTGAAGATGCTAATGAAAAAAGCAATTTAGTATTTAACTATACAAATTCTGATCAAACAGGTATTTTACCAAATAGCCAACTAAGAAAAAATAATTTCAGTTTAAAAGTAAATCACCAATTTTCTGATAGATTATCTCTTAGTGCTTTTGCTAATTTCTCAAATCAATCTACTGTAGGTAGAAACATGACAGGATATAGCGACAACTTAGTATCAGGTTTCCGTCAATGGTGGCAAACTAACGTTGATATCAAACAACAAGAACAAGCTTACAATGCTTCAGGAGGTCAAAACCTTACTTGGAACAGAACTGATGATGAAAATGGATTCCCTGCATATTGGAATAACCCTTATTTTGATCGTTACAAAAACTACCAAAATGATAGCAGAAACCGTTTTGTAGGTTACGCTAACTTTACTTATAAAATTGCTGAATGGGTATCTGCAACTGCAAAAATATCTACTGATACATATTCTGAACTACGTGAAGAAAGATTAGCAGTAGGTTCAGTTGGAAAAACTTTTGGAGTAAATGCTTTTACTGAAATGTCAGGTTACCAACGTTATAATGGTAACTTCTCTGAGCAAAACTACGACTTGTTACTTAACTTCAAAAAGAACTTCGGTGAAAACTGGAGCTTAACAGGAGTTGCGGGTGGAACTGTAAGAAGAAATTATTTTAATCAAATTACTGCTTCAACTGAAGGTGGACTTATTATCCCAGGTCTATATAGCTTAGACAACTCTGTTTCAGGAAGCCCTTACCCTTATGAAAGAGAAACTAAAACTGGAGTAAACAGTTACTTCGTTTCTGCTTCTATTGGATTTATGGATCAATTTTTCGTTGATGCTACATCAAGAAGAGATGCTTTCTCTCAATTACCAGAAGGAAATAACTCATTATTCAGTAACTCTATTTCTGGTAGCTGGGTTTTCACTAAAAACATTAATGCTAGCTGGTTAACTTTTGGTAAATTAAGAGGTGGTTACTCTGAGAGCCCACTTGGAACTCCAACTTTAGCTTTAGTTGATACTTATCAAAAAATTAATGCTTTTAACGGACAACAACAATACTCTGTAAACGGAACAAAAAACAATCCTAACTTAGAACCTATTAAAACTAAAACACAGGAGATTGGTCTTGAGATGCAGTTTTTAAACAAAAGAATTGGATTTGACGTGAGTTTATATAAAAACGTTAACGACGGTGAAGCTCTTCCGGTTGAATATTCTCGTGCTACTGGATACAGCTTCCAATACGTAAATGCTGCAACTATTGAAAATAAAGGTATCGAGGTTCAGTTTAATGCTACTCCTATCAAAACAAATAACTTTGCTTGGGATATTACAGTAAACTGGTCTAAAAATGACAACATGGTAACTGCATTAGCTCCAGGACTTGAAAACTTAGTAATTGGAGGTTCTTACCCAGGAGGTGTTACATTAAATGCTGTTGCTGGTAAGCCTTTTGGAGTTTTAAAAGGTACAGATTATCAATATGCTGCTGACGGTCAAAGACTTGTTAACCCAGCAAACGGAACATACCTTCTTAATACTGATGCAAATAATATTATTGGAGATATTAATCCTGACTGGATTGGTGGTATCCGTAATAAATTCTCATACAAAAGCCTATCTTTCAGTTTCTTAATTGACATGAAAAAAGGTGGAGATATTTTCTCTTCTGACCAATGGTATGGTGTAGGTACAGGTTTAACTGAATCAACTGTAGGTAATAATGATTTAGGATATCCTAAAAGAAATTCACTTGCAACTGGTGGTGGTGTAATCCTTCCTGGTGTTTATGCTGATGGTACTCCAAACACAACAAGAACTGCTTATTCTACAGGTGGATCTATTACAAATGCATATAGCAACGGAGCTAGAAAAGATTATATCTATGATGCTGGTTTTATTAAATTAAGAGAGGTAAACATAACTTATACTTTCCCAAGTTCATTAGTACAAAAAATAAAATTAGTTGATGCTAAAATTTCACTAATTGGATCTAACTTATGGATCATTGACAAAGACCTTCCAGATGCAGACCCAGAAAGTGGTTTAGGATCTAACATAGGATCATCAGGTGTATCTATCGGATCTTTACCAACCACTAGAAACATTGGTTGTAACTTAACAATAAAATTCTAAGCTATGAAAAATAGACTTCTTATATTAATACCAATTTTATCCATGTTTGCATCATGTTCTGATGACATTACAGGATTGAATGCGGACACTAAACGTCCAACAACTACTAGCGCAGATTATTTATTTACTAACGCAGAACACGCTTTGGTAGATCAGATAACAAGTACATCTGTAAACGTTAATGTTTTTAGATTATATACTCAACAGTGGACAGAAGTTCAGTATCCACAAGAGAGTCAGTATGACTTTTCACGTCTTTTTCAGGATGTTCACTGGAACGTATTCTATCGTGACGTATTAATTGATTTGAAAGCATCAAAAGATATGTTAACTCAAGAAAAAGCAACGGCAAACGCTGAAAATGCTGCTATTATCGATAACAAGATTGCTATTATTGATATCTTATCAGCCTATTCTTACAATGCTTTAGTAGATACATTTGGTGATGTTCCTTACAGTGAAGCATTAGATATTACTGGTCATCCACTACCAAAATATGATGATGCTCAAACAATTTACAGAGATCTTTTATCAAAATTAAATGCTGCTTCAGATGCGTTAGATGCTGACGTAGACAGTTTTGGTGACGCGGATTTAGTATATGGAGGAAACGCAGGAGCATGGGCAAAATTTGCTAATTCATTACGTTTAAGAATGGCAATTAACATGCATGATGTTGATCCGGCTTATGCTTCTACAGAAGCTTTAGCAGCTATTGCTGATGGTATATTTACTTCAAGTGAAGACAGCACTTACATGACTTACGCTGGAGCTCAACCAAATGCAAACCCATTATATGTTGATTTAGTAGCATCTGGACGTAATGACTTTTTACCTGCTGACACGTTTGTTAACAAGTTAAATGCTCTTTCTGATCCAAGAAGACCTGAATTTTTCACTTTATATGATGATGGTACTTACAAAGGTGGAGTTTATGGAGCTCTTAACACTTACGGTTCATTCTCTCATTTAACCGAAACTATTAAAGCACCAACTTATCCTGGAGTATTACTTACTTATTCAGAAGTTGAATTTTTATTAGCTGAGGCTGTTGAAAGAGGAATTGCTGTTGGTGGAGATGCTGCTACTCACTACAATGCTGCAATCACTGCATCTATGCAAGATTGGGGTGTAGCGTCTGCTGATATCGTAGCTTACTTAGGAAGAGCGGACGTAGCTTATGCTACCGCAGCTCCAACATGGAAACAAAAAATTGGTGAGCAAGCATGGATTGCTTATTTCAACAGAGGATTTGAAGCTTGGACATCTTACAGAAGGTTAGACTTCCCTGTATTGGCTGCACCAACTATTACTTTTAATAACCTTAAAGAAGTTCCAAAAAGCTATCCTTACCCTAATAAGGAAAAAACGGTTAATGCTACAAATGCACAAGCTGCGATAGCTAAATCAGGAGGAAAAGATGTAGGTATTACTAAGGTTTTCTGGGATAAATTTTAATAATAAATAATAAAAACACATGAAAAAATATATAAAAATTGCTGCTATTGCCCTAGTTGCAGTCTTAGCTTCTTGCTCATCAGATGACGAGACTATAGACTTCTCAGAATCTGGAGGTAACGCAGTACCACAGGCATCAATTAGCCGTCTAGATACAAACTTTGACTTGCCTATTGCCCTTTTTACAAAAGAAGGTGTGACTGCTACTAAAGTTGAAATTTACCAAAACATTGCTGCTACAACTGCTGATCCTGTTAAACTTGGACCTAAAGTTGCTGATGCTACTATAGCAGGTAATAAAGCAACATTTAACACTTCTACATTAGGAAGTTTTGATGTATTTCCCGTAACAGCAAATGGAGTTACAACAAACACCGGTAAAACTGGAGTTTTCGTATTAGCAATAATTACAACGTATTCTGATGGAACAACTACAAAAGCGCCTTACAGACTTACTGTAGCAAAAGGAATTGTTTGGAAAGCTGATGATCACGGTACTGCTACAACTACAACTACCACTACAAGTGGAGTAACTGCTGTACTATACGAAGATCCTACTCCTGCTTTCATACATTATGCTACTGTTACAAATGCAGGAACTGTAGTTACTAGCGTAGTTGGTTCATGGTCTAAAAATGGTGGTGCTTTCACCCCTTTTGCAGATACATTTTCAACAACTAAGCAAAGTATTGATGTTGCTAACATTCCATATTCAACTTATGGAGGATTAGTAGCAGGCGATAAAATTACTTACAGATTTGTTGTTACAAGTTCTACAGGACAACAAGATACAATTTCTACAACAGTTACATTTGCTGATCAACTTTATGATGCAGCTAAAGATGGTGTTCTTTCTAACTCTGATACTACAAGTCAATTTAGTTTCGCAACTGGATTAAACTATGTCGGAGCTGACGCAACAAATCCTGAAGTTACATTTACTCAGGGATTTGGTTTCAAAAGATCTTCTAATAATGTTAGAATTCAATTCGTATTATCTACATTAGATTTCGAAGATTCTAACTTATTCGATGCTCAAACAGCATTTGATAATGGTACTCCACTTGCAGCAGTAACTAATTTACATGTTGATGATGTAATTCTTTATAAAGTTACAAGAAATGTTAATTTGGGAACTGCAGATAAACCAAATTTCCAAGACGTAACATACTTTGGTTTAATCCAAATTACTGACAGAATAGCTGGTACTACAAGTCAGCAATTAAAATTCTCTTATAAAGAAGGAGTATTAAACTTGGAAGAGCCAACAACTCCTGTTGTTATTATTCCAGCTCCGTAATTAAAAATATTCTTTTAATAGAAACTAAAACCACCGGCACTTGCTGGTGGTTTTTTTTTATATAAACATTATACCTATATTTGCTTCATGGAAAAAGAACATCAAATATTTGGAATCAGAGCCATTATAGAAGCGATTCAGGCAGGAAAAGAAGTAGACAAAGTATTCATCCAAAAAGAAATTTCTGGAGAATTAATGAAAGATTTAATGAAGGTGATGAAACGCGCTAACATTAACTTTTCATACGTTCCTGTTGAGAAGCTTAATCGCTTAACTCCAAATAATCACCAGGGTGCGGTTGCAACGATCTCTCCTATCGGATTTATTGATTTAGAACATCTTGTCGAATCAACTATCGAATCTGGAAAAAAACCATTATTTTTAATATTAGACCAAATCTCAGATGCGAGAAATTTTGGTGCCATAATACGTACTGCTGAATGTACAGGTGTAAACGGAATCATTGTTCAAAAAGCAGGTTCTGCTCCGGTAAATGGTGATACAGTTAAAACATCTGCCGGTGCGGTTTTTAATGTTCCTATTTGTAAAGTTGAACATATTAAAGATGCTATTTTTTACTTACAAGGATCAGGTATCAAGACTATTGCAGCTACTGAAAAAACTGAGGAGAATATATATGACCTATCATTAAATGAGCCATTGGCCATTATTATGGGATCTGAAGACAGAGGTATAAATCCTTCTGTATTAAAAATTGTTGACGAAAAAGCTAAACTTCCAATGTTTGGAACAATCGGATCTCTAAATGTTTCTGTTGCTTGTGGAGCATTTTTATACGAAACTGTACGCCAAAGAAGTTAGGCATGCCAAAAATAAGATGGCAGAATAATTTTAAACTTATTTTTAATTGATGTCTTGCAAATCTGTTCAGAACATATCAATAAAAAAACTTTGCTGCATACTTGCGACATTCTTTTTTATGTCCATTAGTTATTCTCAAACCAAAACTTATGGTCAGTCCTGGAACGAACTACAATTCAACAGAACAATAAATGATAAATGGTCAACTGAATTAAATTTAGGAAGCTCTTATAGCAGCACAGAAACATCATCAAATATTTTTGAAAATAATATTCAAAGATCTTTCAGAGGATGGGGACATTATTATTTGTCTCCCCGCTGGAAGATTTCTTCTTTTATAGCCTATTTTGACAATAAAGATGTACCGGAAATTGGTCAATTTAAATCACCTGAATGGAGATTTGCATTACAAGGAATATACTATTTTCATAAAACCGGATATACGCTAAGTACCAGAATGAGAATGGAACTTCGGCATATGAGAAATGGCGAAGATGATTACGAGAATGTTTTGAGATATCGACAACAAATTAAATATTTGAAACCAATCAATAGTAAAATACTTCGAAAAGGAGTTATCTATGGTATTGCGTCTGATGAACTGTATTTTAAATCCGGAACCAAAGTAACGGGTTTGAGTTTCTTTGATCGTAATCGATTTATGGTAGGCGCCGGATATTTATTTACTGATGACATCCAAATAGAATTAGCGTATGCCAATGAATATCTACCAAGAGATAGTGAAAATCAAATTATAAACGCTGCATCCCTTACACTTACGTTTAATAATCTTCTTCCCAATTTAAGCAAAAAATTACTTCATAAAAACGAATCAATCACACATGAAGATTAAATATCAATCTAGTTATCTTCTTTTTTTAAAAAACAATTTAGTTGTTGAATGATAGCGTCTTTATGTAATTTGAAATTATAGCTTCGCACAAATTCAGTTCCTTCCATATTGATTTCAGCAATAATAGCTTCTAGTTTAGAAAAAGCTTCAATATCCTTATGATCAATTAAATAAAGAACCTGCATCACAGAATCATTTTGCCTGTATTGCGTATCGTAATGCGCTACCTTGTATTGTTTTTTATCGGCCAAATGAATAATTAAATCGTCCTTAATTTTTTTTCCTTCTTTTTTAGGCGGAAATGGCGTTGGCTGCAAGGCAATAAAATAATGTTCTTTATCAGTTACTATATTAATTTTTAAAGATTTTGATTTTGTAAAATAAAACACAGCAGGTTCAAAATAATACAGCATTGTTCCATCTGCAAGAACTCTGTTTTTTACCTCGCACTGCCCTACTGCTTTTATACTGAACAGAATGACCAAAAATACAATTGCAAAATTTATCTTTTTCATAATTGAGTAAAATGAAATTTTAAATTACTTCTAACAAAAATACTCATTTATCTCAACACAATAAACATACTTACAATTTATCTCCTGATTCTGATTAGTTACAGTATAATTCACCAAAACATCTGAATTAAAATAAGTAGAAATAAGTTCAGGTTCATCTTCTGTTTTTTCCGTATTAACAAAATTTCCATTTTCATCAAAATGTTTCATGAAGGCATCATCCTCCGGATTAAAATCAGGTTTTTGCCAATCATAAACTATAGGCTTTGCATATTCAGGAGCTTTATAAAATAACGTTAATATAAATCCGGTAATAAAACCAGCTAAATGTCCTTCCCAGGAAATAGACGCATCAACATCCGGAAAAACATACCAAATCATTCCGCCATAAAGCAAAACTACTGAAAAAGAAAGCGCTACTAATCTGTAATATTTAGTTTGTATTCCTTTAAAAAATATAAAAGTCACCAAAACATAAATCAATCCACTGGCACCAATATGATAATTTGCCCGGCCAATAATCCAGGTAATTAATCCCGAAAATAAGATTCCGTATACAATTACCGCAAAAGATTGTTTGGGATAAAAAAATTGCAAAGCAGCAAGTAATACAAAAAGTGGAATTGAGTTATTATATAAATGACCTAAATTTTCATGTATGAAAGGACTAAACAAAATGCCTTGTAAACCTGAAATATCACGAGGATAAATTCCATGTTGATAAAAATCAAAGTCAAATCGAATCTGAGCCCAATAAATAATCCATAAAAAAAGCACAAACAAAACTGGTAGGCCAATAACTGCAGTAGAAAATTTAAAATGATTGTCTTTCATATCAAACAATTGGTTTTATGTTTTAATATCAAAAAACTATCCAATTATAATTTACTGATAATTTGTCAGCTAGTCTTTGTTATGATTTGTAACCCTTTAAAACTATTAAATTAAAATTGAAAATAGTAATTTTACAAAATGGAAGCACCTTTAGCCGAGCGTATTCGCCCACAAAAACTGGAAGATTATATTAGTCAGAGTCATTTGGTTGGACCAAACGGATCATTGACGCAACAAATTTCGAAAGGAATTATTCCGTCATTGATATTTTGGGGACCACCAGGGACAGGAAAAACAACCTTAGCACAAATTATTGCACAAGAATCTAAACGTCCGTTTTATATTTTAAGTGCGATTAATTCAGGCGTAAAAGATATCCGTGACGTTATTGAAAAAGCCAAACAGAGCGGTGGATTATTTACTACCAAAAATCCAATTTTATTTATTGATGAGATTCACAGATTTAGTAAATCTCAACAAGATTCTCTTTTAGCAGCAGTCGAAAAAGGCTGGATCACACTTATTGGCGCAACTACAGAAAACCCCAGTTTCGAGGTTATTCCCGCATTATTATCCCGTTGTCAGGTTTATATATTAAACGCCTTCACAAAACAGGATCTGGAAGCTTTACTACATCGTGCCATGAAAACGGATGTAGAATTGGTTTCTAAAAATATTATTTTGAAAGAAACGGAAGCCCTATTACGACTTTCCGGCGGTGATGGCCGTAAATTATTAAATATTTTTGAGCTTGTTGTGAATGCATCAGCAAGCGACGAAATTGTAATTACAAATGACCGTGTTTTTGCATTAGTGCAGCAAAATACTGTTTTGTATGACAAAACCGGAGAACAGCATTATGACATTGTTTCTGCATTTATAAAATCGATTCGGGGAAGTGATCCAAATGGAGCTGTTTATTGGTTAGCCAGAATGATCGAAGGCGGTGAAGATGTTAAATTTATAGCCAGAAGAATGCTTATTCTTTCAAGCGAAGATATTGGAAATGCAAATCCAACAGCATTTATAATGGCTAATAATACCTTTCAGGCAGTTTCGACAATTGGATATCCTGAAAGCAGAATCATATTGAGTCAATGTGCGATTTATTTAGCAACTTCTCCAAAGAGTAACGCATCCTATATGGCTATTGGAAATGCGCAGCAACTTGTAAAACAAACCGGAGATTTACCGGTTCCAATTCATTTGCGTAATGCGCCAACCAAACTAATGAAAGAATTGGGTTATGGTGAAGATTATAAATATTCGCATGATTATGCCAATAATTTTGCAGAACAGGAATTTCTACCCGATGCCATAAAAGAAACGGTTCTTTACAATCCGGGAAGCAATTCAAGAGAGAACAGCAACCGCGAATTTTTAAAGAACCGTTGGAAAGATAAATATGGTTATTAGACCCTATTTTATGTTTTAAAATTTAACTGAAACTTTTTCAGAAACTAATTTGTCGTTTTGATAATATTCAAAATACCATTGATTGTCTTTGGCATTTAAAGATCCTTGCACTCCATCTTTAATAGCAATAAATGAATCCGGTCTTGAAGTTTTAAGAAGCTTCATCACCACTTTTGGAGTTTTATCAATTAACTGATATCCATTTTCTGTTGGCTGTGCATAAAGTAAATTTGGATCAGAAACATCTACAATCGGTGTTGTAGCCACGGCAACGGTTTGTACTGGAACAGAATTAACAACCGGTTTTACAGCAGCTGAACTTGTAATTGCCTTACCGCTATATTTATAATTTAGTTTATTTACAGATACAAAAGCAAGATCCAGACTTTCTTTATAAGCTACTTCATATTCTTTTTCTTTACTTTTTCCAATTTCAGACGTATAAATTACTTTTCCGTAGCAATCTTTAAACTCTAAGTAAAGTTTAGTCACTAAAAAACCACTATCTTTTTTAACATCGATATACAAAAGCTGACAACGATCGCCATATTCTGCCGGAACTTCTTCACTGGTGTAATAAGCAGGAAAACCGGCTTTTAGCAAATTAGATTTTGTCATGGTCGACAATCTGTATTGATTTTCTGTTTTAGTAAAATCATATTTCAAAGGCACAATAACGGCTTTATAATCATTAATGGACTGAGCCAATCCTGCAACTGAAATTAAAAGGGCAAACAATAAAAATTTAACTTTCATGGTTATAGATATTTTTTTAGTTCTAATAAGTGATTTATCTGTTTAATATTTTGAGGAACTTCTACCTTTTTATCATTAAAGAAAATCGCATCTAATCCGGCATTTAAAGCACCGTTTACATCGGCATCAAGACAATCTCCAATCATTATGCAATTTTCTTTTACAGCCTGAGCCGCATTAACAGCATAATCAAAGATAATACTATTTGGCTTTTTAACGCCCGCCAATTCAGAATTTGTAATTGTGGTAAAATAACCACTTAATAAAGCATTATTTATTTTTTTGTCCTGAACATTTGCAAAACCATTAGTAATAATATGCAATCTGTATTTTGGCTTTAGATACTCTAAAAGTTCGATGGCACCCTCAAATAAATGATTATTATCTGTAAGGGTTTCAATATAATCGTTTGCAATTTGATCAATATCTTCGTCTGAAATTGCAACATTTAAAGCATCAAAAGAAAACTTCAGTCTATTGTATCGAAGTTCCTGATGTGTGATTTTATCATGTTGATATAATTTCCAGCAAGCCTGATTGATTGGCATATATTTCTCAATAAAATGCTCTATTTTAATATCTGCGAATCTTTGCTTAAAAATCCCGTCAAAAGCCAGCTCAGAATTCTTGTCAAAATCCCAAAGCGTATGATCCAGATCAAAAAAAATATCGGTAATACGAGTATTCATAATTTAAAAAATTCCTTCATCTACAAAACTATAATAATTTGTTTCACCAATTATCAAATGATCTAAAACTTTAACATCTAAACTCTGACCCGCCAGTTTCAATCTGTTTGTAATTTCTTTATCTGCCGGACTCGCTACTAAATTTCCCGAAGGGTGATTATGACACAAAATCAAACCTGTAGCACCGCTTTCAAGTGCTAATTTAAAAACGAGACGCGTATCAACGATCGTTCCCGTAATGCCACCTTTACTCAATTGCGCTTTCGAAATTACCTTATTAGAATTATTCAGAAAAAGCACCCAAAATTCTTCATGTGGCAATTCACCAATGATTGGCTGCATAATCTCAAAAACAATCTTACTCGAAGTAATTTTTGCCAGTTCAACCTTATCTTCGGCTCTTCGGCGACGGCCCAATTCTAATGCGGCAATAATTGTAATCGCTTTGGCCTCTCCTATTCCTTTAAAATTAATTAATTGCGAAACAGACATTTTACCTAACGCATTTAAACTATCTACACTTGCTAAAATTCTTTTGCTCAACGCTACGGCTGATTCATTTCGACTACCCGATCCGATCAAAATAGCAATCAACTCAGCATCGCTTAGAGCAATCTTACCTTTAAGCATTAATTTTTCCCGAGGCCTGTCATCTTCAGACCAATTTGTTATAGGAAAATGAGAAGTTTCCATTTAATAACCACTATTAATAGATTTACTCATGCAAATACTATTTGACAAACCAATATAAGGTTCATAGTTTTCTACAATTTCAAAACCTACTTTCTGATATAAACTGATCGCTTCAATTTGTTTATACAAGGTCTCTAAAATCATGATTTCAAAGCCCTGCCTTTTTGCCTCAACTTCTAATTCCCCAATTACTAACTGAGCCAAGCCTAAACCTCTTGCTTTTGGCGAAACAAACATGCGTTTTAATTCGACTGCAGTATTATTATACTTTTTAAAACATCCACAAGCAACAGGCTCGTCTTCAAGATAAACAATCAAAACATTCGAATTAAATTCGATTACATTATTGCCCCAATATTCTTTCTTCAATTCCGGATAACGTTCCCATAAAAAGGTATCGAATGTTTCAATTAAAAATAAAAAGTCTGGATTCTCGCTGGTTGTTTTCACAACTCTTATAGTTGGTTTCATGTATAAAATCTTAAAAGGCTAATATATAAAAAATAAGAAAAATCATTCAGTAAAATTCAATAAAATAAAAAAAGAGAAACTGTAATTATTATGCTACAAGTTTCTCTTTTGATTTTTAATGAATATAATTTATTCGATTAATCCTTTCACTTCATCAAAATTTAAACCGCCATAATTGCCAGAACTCATTAACAATAAAGCAGAATTATCAAGATTCAAATTAAAAAGGTATTCCTTAAACTCACTTGGATTGGTATAAATAATCAAATCTTTTCTATTAAAAGCCGTTGCAATTTGCTCATAAGTAACTTCTTCCAATTGTTTTATTTTTACAGCATCAGGAGAATAGAAAACTACTGCAACATCTGCATATTCAAGTGCACCTTCATATTCTTTCAGAAATTCAGCATTCAAACTACTGTAGGTATGCAACTCCAGACAAGCAACCAAAGTTCTGTTTGGATATTGTTCTTTTACCGCTTTTGTAGTTGCGGCCACTTTACTTGGCGAATGCGCAAAATCTTTATAAGCTACTTTCCCTTTTCCTTCGGCTATTTTTTCTAATCGTTTCGATGCTCCTTTAAAACTTGCAATTGCTTCGTAGAAATCAGCTTCATCAACTCCCATGTTTTGGCAGATCCATTTTGCTCCGGCCAGATTATTTAAATTGTGTGCCCCAAAAACTTCAATGGGCATATCGCCTTCCGGAGTTTTTAATAATGTTACACCATCACTAACTGAATACTCAGGCGTATTATAAGCTAATTTGCGAATTGGATTTACAGCAGCTTCAGCAACTCTTTTTACTTCAGGATCATTTTCATTATAAACTAAAATTCCGCCGTTTGTAATTTTACCAATAAAAATTTCAAACTGTTCTACATAGTTTTCATACGTTGGAAAAACATTGATGTGATCCCAGGCAATACCGGAAATCAATGCAATATTCGGTTGATACAAATGAAACTTCGGACGTCTGTCTATTGGAGAAGATAAATATTCATCTCCTTCCAAAACCACAAAATCATTTTCTTCGGTCAGATGAACCATTGTGTCGAAGCCTTCCAATTGTGCTCCAACCATATAATCAACTTCAATATTATGGTAATGCATCACATGCAAAATCATTGAAGTAATCGTTGTTTTTCCATGAGAACCACCAATTACGACACGCGTTTTATTTTTAGACTGCTCATATAAAAATTCAGGATACGAATATATTTTCAATCCTAATTCCTGCGCTTTTAACAGCTCAGGATTATCCGCTTTCGCATGCATTCCTAATATAATGGCATCAATATCAGCCGTAATTTTTTCAGGAAACCAACCCATTTCAGCAGGCAGAATTCCTTTTTTTTCTAATCTTGATTTTGATGGTTCAAAAATAGCATCATCACTTCCTGTAACCTGATATCCTTTGTTATGTAATGCTAATGCTAAGTTGTGCATGGCACTTCCGCCAATGGCGATGAAATGTGTTCTCATTTAAATTCCAATTTTTTTAAAATTCCAAATTCCAATTTTTATTGGAACTCATTTTTAATCTCCAATTAAGCTTCAAATTTTTGTTTCAATTCTTTGGCTTTTTTGGCGTCTTTAAGATTATTCAAATATAAATTATATAATTTTTGAAATGTAGTTTTTGATTTACCAATTTCATGCGCTTTTATAAAGTTTTTTTCGGCCAAAGCATATCTCTTAAAATAGACGTCTATTCTGCCTCTTGACAAATAACCATCCACCGGTGATAGCTGCGCTAATTGGTTAGAATAAGAAATAGCTTTTGATTCGCTTCCGCCAAAAATCCCCGGCAGCTGCAAATAGATTTCTATTAAAGCCCATCTTGCCGGAATATGTTTGGGATCTAAAACAATTGCTTTTTCAAATGCTTCTTTCATATCATCAACCATTCCTAAAGCTTTCAATCTATTCACTTCCATAGCTCTCATGGCAAGAGAACCGCCGTATTTATAGAAATAATCTGCTGTATTAGGCTTGAGCTCTTTTAGTTTTTTGAAATAAACCGCTGATCGCTCCCAAGCTTTTTGATGCGCTTCAATCTCTCCTAAATACTCAAGTGTTTTTATATCTGAAGGTTTTGTTTTTAAAATTCCTTCAAAAATAATCTTCGCCTCATCGTATTTTTTTGACTGATATAATTTCTCTCCTTTTTCAAAATTAGTTTGTGACCAAATTACAATTGGAACGAATAAGAAAAGAAGTAGCAGCTTTTTCATATCTCAAAAATAGGAATTAAAAACAACAAAACCCGACAGGTTTTAAAAACCTGTCGGATTACTAGATCTTTATGCGAGACCGAGCAGAGTCGAAGCCGTTTTTAAACACAAAAAACCCGACAAGCTTTAAAACTTGTCGGGTTTACTTTTATAAATAAATTGAGATTATTTTACAATAGTCAATTCATCAATAATATTTTTCGCTCCTGCGTATTTGTCAATAATCCAAAGTACGTAACGAATATCAACGTTAATGGTTCTTTGCAATTTTGGATCAAAAATAACATCTCCGGCCATAGCTTCAATGTTTCCGTCAAAAGCAATACCTATTAATTCTCCTTTTCCGTTAAGAACCGGTGAACCTGAATTTCCTCCTGTAATATCATTATCAGTCAAAAAGTTTACTGGCATATATCCTGCTTTATCAGCATACTGACCGTAATCTTTTGCCTTGTTTAACTCTAATAAACGAGCTGGCAAATCAAATTCCTGATCTCCTGCTTTATATTTTTTCACCATACTTTCCATGGTGGTATAATTGTTTATTGCAGCATCATTACGTGGGTCAGCAGGCAAAGCACGAACTTTTCCGTAAGTAAGTCTCAAAGTTGAGTTTGCATCCGGATACTGAATAGCGTTTAATTTAGATGCTCTTAAACCTTCTACCAATTCGCGGTAAGCAGTTGCAAAACCGTCATCAGCTTTTGCCTGATCATCTGTTTTAGCACGGTATTTCGTCAACAAATCATTAGAGATAATATACAACGGATCGTGAACAATCGCCAATGGTTTTGGATTAGCCATAAATGCCAATACTTTTTCTTTAGTAGTAAAATAACTTATTTCAGTCGCTTTAGTAACGTCTGCAGTAAAATCACCATTATTTTCTGATTTCATTTTAGCAACTTGCGTAGCTAATCCATATTCAGAAGCTTTAGAAGCATACAAATTCAATTGTGCCGTTAACAGATCTTTTTCAAGCGGCGCATAAAAATCACCATACAGGTTATCGATCATAGTGTTAATCTTCGGTAACAATTCTGCTTTTTTAGCATCGTTTTCGTTGTAATAAGCAATTAATGCGTTTCCTAAATTTGCCGGTCCGGCTGCATAAGCAGAAGTACGTAAAAGCTGCATTAAGTAATTATCGTGACGCGCTTTTAAATTCGTTTCTCTGTAATAATCATTAATAGTTGGAATTACATTTTCATATTTCTCACTATTGGCAGGTTTAGTTGCCCACTCATAAAACTTATCTTCCTGTGCCGTTTTAGCATCTACAGTTCCCGCTTTTGTTAAAGCGTCAATCATTCCCTGACGATTTTTCCAGTAGTTTGCAGTCGAAGCATATTTAGACGCATATTGTAAACGAACAGTTGCATCTTTATCCATATACTTTTTCATTTGGTCCATTCCGGTTTTTGCACCTTCAACCCATGCAGGATAAGCATATTTTATATTTTGCTCAATTCCACCGGCAGGCATCCATCGGTTTGTTCTTCCCGGATATCCAAGAATCATGGCAAAATCATTTTCTTTTACACCTTTAATACTTACAGGCAAATAATGCTTCGGTTTCAAAGGAACATTTTCTTTAGAATAAGTTGCCGGATTTCCATCTTTATCAGCATACACTCTAAACATAGAGAAATCTCCTGTTTGACGAGGCCATTCCCAGTTATCGGTATCCCCACCAAATTTACCAACACTTTCGGGCGGCGTTCCTACTAAACGAACATCTGTATAATCCTGGTACACAAAATAGTAATATTCATTTCCCTGAAAGAAAGGACGAACAGAAACCGTATATTTTCCGCCTTCGTTATTTTCTTTTTCAATTAAAGCAATTTCCTGCTGAATGATTTTGTTTCTTTCCGTTTCTGTCATCGTATCATTTACTTTTGACAAAATTCTTTTGGAAACATCATCCATACGAACAAAGAAACGAACATATAAAGACTTTGGTTTCATTTCCGCAGTTCTTTCTTTTGCCCAAAAACCATCTTTCAAATAGTTTTGTTCTGCTGTAGAAAGTTCTGCAATGGCATTGTATCCACAGTGATGATTAGTTAAAACCAATCCGTCTTTAGATACGATTTCAGCTGTACATCCACCGTTAAATTGAACAATCGCATCTTTTAAACTATGGTGATTGATACTGTAAATTTCTTCGGCTGTTAATTGCAAGCCCATTTTTTCCATATCTCTATGGTTCAATCTTTCGATAAACATCAAAAACCACATTCCTTCATCAGCTCTCACCGGAAAAGCCATCAGACACATGGTCAAGAATAATACTATTTTTTTCATGTCATTTTGTTTAAGTCATGCGAATATAGCTCATTTTCGTAACAATACCCAAAACAATATATCAGTTTCAAAACATCTCAAATGTATTTTGCCATGATTTTACGAAATTCATAATTTATCAAAGCTAAAGTTTTAAGCCAATATCAAGATTAAAAACGAATTCCTTCACTAAAATTTTACTGAAACGAAGAAAAAACTTTTAAAAACTAAAGTTAATTGTAAAAATAAACGTTCAATTAAAAATAAATAATATAAATTATTTCTTACAATACTAATTATATAAATTTGCTCCAATATTAAAAACAAACACAAATGAGAAAATTATTAGTAGCAATTGCATTATTAGTAGCAACTATTTCTAATGCACAAAAAGGTTCAATGTTATTAGGTGGTAATGTGGGATTTACTTCTGAAAAAATAGGTGATTCTAAATCAGAAAATTTTGAATTCTCACCAAAAGTAGGATATCAGTTTGCTGACAAATGGACGGCAGGGGTTGAAGGTTCAGTTATGACTTTTAAAACGACAGGATTAGAGAAATCAGAAAAATATAAAGTTGGTGGATTTGTGCGTTATTCCACTCCGCTTTCTGAGTTATTTTCAGTTTATGCAGATTTAGGAGCCGGTTATCAAAATGCTTCATTAAATAATGCTAAGGGAATGTATGCAAGTCTTACTCCTGCTTTGTTTATTAATATGAAAAGAGGATTTGGTTTAAACTTCTCTATTGGAGGTATTAATTATGATAATCTTGATGGTAAGAATGATCCAAGAGAAGAACGTTTAGGTTTTGATTTTGGAAAAACCTTTAACATTGGGATATCTAAAAATTTCGGGCTATAATTCTCTTATAAAGATAAACCCGAATTGCTTTTGTTTTTTTTCGCTAAAAAGTAAAAACCCGACAATTACTTGTCGGGTTTTTTATATTTATAAAATTAGAATCTACTCATTCAGCATTTTCCAAAGTTTGTCTTTTAAATCTGTCAACCCTTGTTGTGCAACAGATGAAATAAACATATACGGAACATCTTTGAAAGCAACATCAAGTTCTACTTTTAATTCTGCTTTAAGTTCGTCATCCAGCATATCACATTTTGAGATTACCAAAAGACGTTCTTTGTCGAGCATTTCAGGATTGTATTTTGTTAATTCGTTAACTAAAATATCATATTCTCCTTTAATATCCGGCGTGTCAACTGGTACTAAAAACAACAATGTTGAATTACGCTCAATATGACGCAGGAAATAATGTCCTAAACCTTTACCTTCTGCAGCACCTTCAATAATTCCCGGAATATCTGCAATTACAAAAGATTGATAATCTCTATAAGCTACAATTCCTAAATTTGGTTTTAAAGTGGTAAAAGGATAATCAGCAATTTTTGGTTTTGCTGAAGTCAAAACAGACAATAAAGTTGATTTTCCAGCATTTGGAAAACCTACTAAACCAACATCTGCCAAAACTTTAAGCTCTAAAATTACATCCATTTCCACACCCGGTAAACCTGGCTGCGCATAACGTGGCGTTTGATTTGTTGAACTTCTAAAATGCCAGTTTCCTAAACCTCCCTTTCCTCCTTTTGAAAGAATTCTTTTCTCACCATCTTCGGTGATTTCGAATAAAGTTTCTCCGGTTTCTTTATCTTTTACGACAGTTCCTAAAGGCACTTCGATAAATTTATCTTCTCCGTCAGCACCTGTACTACGGTCTCCTCCTCCATCTCCACCGTGTCCGGCTTTAATATGACGGGCAAATTTTAAGTGAAATAATGTCCACAAACCTTTATTTCCAACCAAATATACGTGTCCACCTCGACCACCATCACCACCGTCCGGGCCTCCTTTTTCAATAAATTTCTCTCTATGTAAATGCGTAGATCCTTTTCCTCCCTTTCCGGAAGAAACATATATCTTAACGTAATCTACAAAATTTCCTTCTGTCATTTTCTTTAATTTCAGATTTTAGATTTTGGATTTTAGATTGCTCTAAATCGTATTACTAAGCTCTATTGTTTTTAGTATTCTCAGCTTCGTTTTCAGTGCAAACTTTGACTGAATACTGTAACTGAAAACTATTTTATTCTCTCTACTCTTTAAGTGCTTTTACCAACACTTTATCAATCTTTACGCCATCCATATCTAATACTTCAAGCACAAATTTTTGCCAATATAATTTTTCACCTTCTTTTGGAATATGTGAAAGTTCGGTCATAATCATTCCGCTTACTGTATTTACTTCGTAGTCGTTTGTCAACTCATCTAACTCGAAATAAGTTAAGAAATCGTGTAATGAATAATGTCCGTCAACCAGCCATGAACCATCTTCTCTTTCGATTAGCTGAAATTCATCTTTATAAAATTCAGAGGCATCTCCTACCAAAGCTTCCAGAATATCATTCAAAGTAATTATCCCTTGAAAAACCCCATATTCATCAGAAACTAAAGCATAATGTACGCCTGTTCTTTTAAAATTTTCCAATGCTTTATAAGCCGTTGTCTGCTCCATCAAATACGGAGGATCTGTCATAATTGCCGATAAATCGAAATGATCGCTTTCGATATGCGCAAATATATTTTTAAGCGTTACAATACCAACAATATCATCGTAGTTATCGCTGTAAACCGGATAAACGGTATGCAAATCCATTAAAACCAATTCTTTGATTTTTGCTCTTTCAGCGTTTAATGGCAGCATATCAACTGATTTGCGATGCGTCATTAACGAATTTACTTTTCTGTCGCCAATATGAAAAACACGCTCCACGATATCCTGTTCAATTTCCTGAACTTCTCCAACTTCGGTACCTTCTTTTATTATCGCCTTAATTTCCTCTTCGGTAACTTTTCCGTCAGCAGTTGGTTTAATCTGAAGAACATTCAGTAAAAAATCTGTTGAAGAAGTTAGTAACCAAATAAATGGCGCTGTAATAATCGAAACTACTTTCATTGGCATCGCTACCATTTTGGCAATTGATTCGGGATAATTTAATCCAATTCTTTTTGGAAGTAATTCTCCTAAAACCAAAGAGAAAAAAGTTAAAACAACCACCACGATCCCAACTGCAACTGAATGTGCATAAGGTTTTAAAACTGCAAATCCGGTTACAAAAGTTTCTACATCTACCGTGATTTTGTCACCACTGTAAATACCCGTCAAGATCCCGATTAAGGTAATCCCGATTTGTACCGTTGATAAAAACTTATTTGGGGAATTGGCCAGATCAAGAGCCGTTTTAGCACTTTTATTTCCTTTTTTAGCGGCTGTTTCCAGTCTGTTTTTTCTTGCTGAAATAAGTGCAATTTCAGACATGGAGAAAACTCCGTTTAATAGTATTAGAAAAAATATTATTAGTATTTCCATTTTTGAGTTTAAAGTTTAAAAGTTTAAAGTTAAATGTTTTCGGAAACTTATTTCAAATTTCTTTCTAAACATTTAACTTTAAACTTCAAACAGATTTTATTACAAATTATCTATAACTGATGTTAATCGCTCTGTAATTTCTTCAATAGTTCCGATACCGTTTACGGCATGAAACTTATTTTGTGCTTTATAATAACCAATTAATGGCGCTGTTTTTTCGTTGTATTCCTGATATCTTACACGAATTTTTTCTTCGTCCTGATCATCAGCTCTTCCGCTTGTTTTCCCTCTTTCTAATAAACGTGCTACTAAAATTTCATCATCTGCTTCTAAAGCAATTGTAGCGGTAACGCTTGAACCAATTGTTGGTAAAAATTTATCTAACGCTTCTGCCTGATCTAATGTTCTTGGATAACCATCGAATAAAAAACCGTCTGAATCTAAATGTTTGTTTACTTCATCGATTAACATTGCTGTTGTAACTTCACAAGGAACCAATTCGCCATTGTCCATGAAAACTCTTGCTTTTTTTCCTAATTCGGTATCATTTTTTAAATTAAAACGAAATATATCTCCTGTAGAAAGATGTGTTAATTTGTATTTTTCTTTTAAAAATTCTGCCTGAGTCCCTTTTCCTGCTCCAGGCTTTCCAAATAAAACGATGTTAATCATAATGTTAGTTTTTCTTTACTTCCAGATTGTAATGCAGGAAGTTTAAAATGAATATATAGTTGTGTTTTTGTTTAATGTTATTCTGCTAATTTGTAAACTTCAGAAAGATTTCTTCCTAAACCATCGTAGTCTAAACCATAACCCACAATAAATTTATTTGGAATTCTGATTCCAACGTAATCGATTTTGATATCTTTTTTGTACGCTTCCGGTTTAAAAAACAAAGTAGCGATCTTAAAGTGTTTAACATTTTGTGCTTTAAACAAATGTTTTAATTCTTCGATTGTATTTCCGGTGTCGATAATATCTTCGATAATAATAACAGTTCTGCCAGTCAAATCCTGGTTAATACCAATTAATTGTTTGACTTCATTGGTGCTTTCTGTTCCTTCATAAGAAGCCATTTTGATAAATGAAACCTCGCAAGGGCTTTTATATTTTTTAAGAAAATCGGCGACAACCATAAATGCGCCATTTAATACACCAACAAAAATTGGAGTATCATCACCAAAATCATCTTCAACCTGAGTCACCATTTTAGTTAAGGCAAAATCAATTTCTTTTGCCGAAATAAACGGAACAAATTGTTTATCGTGAAGTTGTATCATTATTTTTTATGTTTTAAAACAAGCGACAAAGATACAGAATTAGAACTAAAATCTAAGTATCAAAATAGTACGTAGATTTATTTTTTTGTGAATGTTAAATATCAGTTAATGTTTACAAATCCTTTCTTAAGAATATCTTTAAATTTATTAAATTGTTATTATATAAATATTTAACCTCAGACAATGATGAAATCAGCGATACAAACATTTTCAATATCATTTTTAGTCTTAATGACAGCTTGCAACGGGCAAGTAAAAAAAGAAGAAAAAGAAACCTTGGCAAAACAACCTGCCAATGTTGTGAAAACTGCCGTGGGTGATCTTACTTTACCGCCGCCTTTTGCAACAGAATCTAAGACAAATAACAGTAAAGTTATAGGCTGGCCTGAAGGTAAAACGCCAATAGCACCGGAAGGTTTTACGGTAACTAAATTTGCTGATGGTTTTGAAAATCCACGCTGGACTTATATTGCACCAAACAACGATATTTTTGTTGTTGAAAGCGGAACCCGCGCCAGCAAAAACCAAATTACAGTTTTACGTGACAAAGATAAAGATGGAAAATTTGAGACACGCGAAGTTTTCATCAAAGACTTAAATAAACCTTTTGGAATGCTGGTTCTAAAAGACTTTTTCTACATCGCTAATACAGACGGTTTATATAAATATCCATATAAAAATAATCCCTTAAAATTAGAAACGAAAGGTGTGAAAATCCTTGAACTTCCTGCAGGAGGTTACAACAACCACTGGACAAGAAATTTACTTGCCAATGCTGACGGAACAAAAATTTATGTTTCTGTAGGATCCGGAAGTAACGTTGGTGAGAACGGAATGGATAAAGAAGTACGTAGAGCTGATATCTTAGAAATTAACCCTGACGGAACGGGTGAGAAAATCTACGCATCGGGACTTAGAAATCCGGTTGGCATGGATTGGAATCCCGTAAATAAAGAACTTTGGACAGCTGTTAATGAACGTGATGAATTGGGAGATGATTTAGTTCCGGATTATATTACAAGCGTTAAAAAAGATGGTTTTTACGGATGGCCCTATTCTTATTATGGTAATATTCTTGATCCAAGAATGAAAGGCGCACGAAAAGATCTTGCCGCAAAAGCAATTGTTCCTGATGTTTCGGTTGGTGCTCACACGGCTTCGTTAGGATTGGCTTTTTATACTAAAGATAAATTCCCGGCAAAATATAAAAACGGAGCTTTTGTTGGTCAGCACGGTTCCTGGAATCGCGCAAAAATTTCGGGATACAAAGTAGTTTTTGTTCCTTTTGCAAACGGAAAACCTTCCGGACAACCTGAAGATTTTTTAACGGGATTTATTTCTGATGCAAATAAAGCCGAAGTCTACGGACGTCCGGTTGCGGTGACCGTTATGAATGATGGATCGCTTTTGGTAAATGATGATAGCGGAAATACGATTTGGAAAGTGACAGCGAATAAATAAAATCCAATTTTTAAATTCCAAATTCCAATTTTACTGCACAGAATACAAAACTTTAATCATTTTTGTCATTTCGACGAAGGAGAAATCACACAAGAAACTCCGCAATCAAAATCGCCAATCTTTGTCGAATACCGAGTGTGATTTCTCCTTCGTCGAAATGACAAGATTGTGCATAAAACTTTGCGTTCTCTGCGGTACTTTTTTTCATGTTTCAACAAACTCTTTTATGATTTTAAAAAAATATTGTTTTCTCTTTCTTGTGCTTTTTCTTTTTCAGAATATGGAAGCACAAGAAAAAGAAGGCAACAGTATTGACTCTGTAAAAACAGAAAAACTGAATGAAGTTGTTATTAGTCCGCTTCATATAAATAATAGGCTGCAAGACACGCCCGCTTCTATCGGAATTCTATCCAAAAGTCAGCTTTTGCAAAATAATTCTACCGATATTACAACAGTGATAAATACGATTCCGGGTGTATTTATGCAATCGTCGAATTTTACTACAAGCCGAATTTCGATTCGCGGAATTGGCGCAAGAACAACTTACGGAACCAATAAAATCAGGGCTTTTTATGGCAGTATTCCGCTAACTTCCGGAAACAGCGAAACCGTTATTGACGATATTGATCTGGAAAACCTCAACCAGATTGAGATTATAAAAGGTCCGCTTTCGAGTATTTACGGAGCGGGTTTAGGCGGTGCGATTTTAATTTCACCTCAACTTTCAAAATCTAAAGGACAAAGCGCCGGCGTGAGTTCGGTTTTTGGGTCTTATGGTTTCTTAAAAAATAGTTTGAATTACAGTTTAGATGAAAAACAAGGAAGTTTAAACATTAGTTATCACAATTTAAAAACCGATGGCTGGCGAGAAAACAGCGCATATAATCGCGAAGGAATTACGTTTGCGGGAGAATTGTTCAGGAAACAAAACAGTAAACTGACCTATTTCACCAATTATACCTATTTAAAAGCTTTTATTCCGAGTTCAATTAATAAAGATGCTTTTGAAAATAATCCCGAATTGGGTGCGCCAACCTGGGTTGCTTCAAAAGGATTTAAGGAATACAAATCGACTCTGGCAGGATTGGCTTATGATTTTAAAATCAGTGACAACTTAAATAATTCGACTTCGGTTTTTGTTAATTATAAAGACAGCAACGAACCAAGGCCTTTTGATATTTTACGTCAGTATACTTTTGCGACGGGAGCAAGAACGCAATTTTCGGGTAATTTTAAAATTAAAGAAACCGGAATTGATTTCATTGCCGGAGTTGAATATTTTACAGATACTTATAGTGGCAATACTTTCGAAAATTTATACCAGCAGAATAATGGTTTGGGAAGTTTACAGGGAAATCAACTTACGCAAACAGATCAGAAAAGACATTTTTACAATATATTCTCGCAGCTTAGAACTTCCATTTCAGAACATTTTGAAATTCAGGCAGGAATAAATTATAACAAAACACAATTTGAACTAACAAATTACACCGAAAAATCCAATCATGAATATAGTTATGACGGTATTTTTTCACCACAATTGTCTTTATTATTTAAGCCAAATTCACAACAAACCATTTACTTTTCAGCAAGCCGTGGATTTTCATTGCCGGCGACAGAAGAAACACTTACGAGCGAAGGCACAATCAATACCGATATAAAACCCGAAAATGGGTATAATTTTGAACTTGGTGGAAAATTCTATTTTTTCAATAAAAAACTTTACACGGAAATTGCTGTTTACAGAATGGAAATCAAAGATTTATTGGTGGCAAAAAGAGTTGGTGACGATCAATATGTGGGCGCAAATGCCGGAAAAACATTCCATGAAGGAATTGAAATTACTTTAAATCACAACTGGCAAATGAATCGCTTTTTTGCGTTGAATTCTTATTTAGGAGCTTCTATTGGAAATTATGAATTTAAAGAATTTGTTGATTCAGGAAAAGATTTCTCCGGAAATAAACTAACAGGAGTTCCTGCCAATAAAATTAATGCTGGTTTAAGTTTAAATACCCGTTTGGGAATTTATTTTAATGCCGATTATCAGTATGTGGATAAAATTCCGATGAACGATGCTAATACTGCGTTTTCAAATTCTTACTCCATAATCAATTTAAAAACAGGTTATCGATTTGAGATCCTTCCTAATTTAACTTCTCATTTGGCAGCAGGAGTAAACAATGTAACTAACGAAAAATATGCTTCTTTAATATTGCCAAATGCTGTTGCGGTTGGTAATTCTGGTCCGCGATATTACTATCCTGGTTTACCTGTAAATTATTACGGCAGTATTTCATTAAATTATTTATTTTAGATCTTTCAAATCAAAGTCAAAAAAAATGTCTTCTGAATTACAAAAAAAATTAGACTATGTAACTGCCTGCAGAGCAAACCGATCGCTGGCTGCCCAGGATATCTTAGAGAATCAGTTTTTATTTGCTGAACTAGTTTCTATTTGTTTTTTAACATCTGATAAAAATCATCACAGAGCTTGTTGGGTTTTGGAATTTGTATCGTATGAAGAATTACTTTGGCTACAGCCTCATCTTGATTTTTTTTGCAGTAATTTAAAACATCTAAATAATGAAAGTGCGATACGGCCAATCGCAAAAGTGATACAGCTTTTGGTAAAATCTCATTATAAAAAAGCCGAAGACAGCATTGTTCTTTCTGAAAATAATCTGCAAAATTGCATTGAAGCTTCTTTTGACTGGCTCATAAATGACGTTAAAGTCGCCACAAAAGCATATTCAATAAGAACATTATATCTTTTAGGAAATCATTATGACTGGATTCATCCTGAACTGCAGATTATTTTAAACAAAGATTACGCAAGTCATTCTGCAGCATATCAGGCTGTTGCCAAAGAAGTTTTGAGAAAAATTGAAAAGTTTTAAAGTTCTCCACGGATTTTTTTTTTCGCTACAGATTAAAAGATTAGAATGATTTTTAGTTGCCACGAATTACACAAATTTCCACGAATTTAAATAACCGAAAAACTTAACATCCAGCTTTGTGAACTTTGCTGCTATTTATAGCCTCAATCATCAGCCTTTGCGAACTTTGCGAAAAACCTTTGTGAACTTTGCGGTTAATTTTTTAGCCAAGTGTAAAATGATCAAAAATGTTTTTTAAGTTCACCGCAAATTCCACAAATTTTCGCAAATCTATTTGCTTAAAAAATTCGTGAAAATTCGTGTAATTCGTGGCAAAAAAAAATAATCTCATTACACAGATCATGAAATTCATGAAATTCGTGGCAAAAAAAAGATTAAAAAGTATCTTTGCAAAAACACAACACAAATGAATTATTTTTCTTCTGATTTTAAATTAGGAATATTAGGCGGCGGACAATTGGGTAAAATGCTGTTGTCTGACACCAGAAAATTTGACATACAAACTTATGTTTTAGATCCAAGTGACGAAGCGCCAAGCAAAATTGCCTGCAATAAATTCTTCAAAGGCGACTTGATGGATTATGAAACGGTTTATAATTTCGGGAAACAAGTCGACGTTTTAACTTTTGAAATTGAGCTTGTTAACCTTGAAGCTTTAACACAATTAGAAAACGAAGGTGTAAAAGTTTATCCTTCTCCAAAAACCTTAAAAGGAATTCAGAATAAAGGAATTCAAAAAGCTTTTTATACCGAAAGCAATATTCCAACCGCAGCATATTTGCGATTTGATTCTCCGGAACATCTTCAAAAATCTGTTGGAAACAGTGAAATAACAATTCCGTTTGTCTGGAAATGCACTGAATTTGGTTATGACGGAAACGGCGTAAAAGTGATTCGCCAGATTTCAGACATGGATGATCTTCCAAATGTAGAATGTATTGCAGAAACAATGGTTCCATTCAAAAATGAATTGGCCGTAATTGTCTGCAGAAATCCATCAGGAGAAATAAAAACCTATCCGGTTGTAGAAATGGAATTCCATCCCGAAGCGAATCAGGTTGAATACGTAATTTGCCCAGCAAGAATCGACGAAAAAGTAGCCGAAAAAGCAAGAGCAATTGCTTTAAACGTTTCAGAAAAATTCAATCATGTTGGACTTTTAGCTGTTGAAATGTTCCAAACCAACGAAGATGAAATTCTAGTAAACGAAGTTGCTCCTCGCCCACACAATTCCGGACATTATTCTATCGAAGCCAGTTATACATCACAATTCGAAAATCATTTGCGTGCCATTCTGGATCTTCCGTTAGGAAATACAGACAGCAAAGTTGCCGGAGTTATGGTAAATTTGGTGGGTGCCGAAGAATTCTCCGGAGATGTTGTTTATGAAAACATCGAAACCATTTTAGGATGGAATGGCGTTACACCACATATTTACGGTAAAAAACAAACCCGCCCTTTCAGAAAAATGGGTCACGTAACGATCGTAAATGAAGACATGAACGAAGCGAGAAGAATTGCGGAGCAGGTTAAGAATACGATAAAAGTAATCAGTGAATAGTTTTCAGTCTGGTTGAAGCTTAAACTAACAATAGCAAGCATTTTTTAATTAGATTTGTAAAAATTCAATAAATGAAAATTTCAAAATTATATATCGATCAGTTTAGACATTTAAAAAATCTGGATTTTGATTTTACTTATCCTGAAGATTTCCATATTGAAGAAAAAAGGGGAAAGCCACTAAACAAAATATGTTTTATTGGACAGAGTGCTACGGGAAAGACTAGTTTGTTAGAGTTGATAGATATTAAAACTCATAATAATTCTTATATTGATTACCCAAAAGAATTTGAACATCACCCGTCACTCGAAAAACTAAAAGCATCATTACATGTGTTTTTCAATGATGATACAGAAGAGTTTTGCATTCAAAATCAAGAAATATTAATAAATTATTTTGTTGAAGAAAAATTAAGAACAGATGATGAAACAAAAAAGATATTTTTTCCTTCAGAATTAAACATAAATAAAGTTATAAACTTCCTTCAACCTGAAGACTTACAAAATTTAAATAATTTAGACAAAAATCTTCTTTTAAAAAAATACAATCAATTTAAACTTGAAGAGAATAATTATTCTGAAATTTATCAATATCTTTTAAATGATTTTATAGATTATCGAGAGAATCTTTTAAAGAAAAGTTCTGAACTTTTCAATTTCAAAAATCCAAATAAGTTTATTGATGATTTTAATTCATGGAGACTTCACAACCCAAATCCTAATGAGGAATTTGCTGTAAAATTTAATAATGTTTTAAAAAAATTAAATCTAGAAGTCGATATAAATAATCCTTCATCATTTCTGAATGTTAAACATTTTAACAATGAAGATTTCATACCAATAAATTCGCTAAGTACTGGTACTAAACTTTTAATTTCTTTATTATTACCTCTATTTAAGTTTAATACTAAAGATGCAATAATTTTAATAGATGAACCTGAACGTTCTTTATATCCAGATATACAAATGGATCTAGTCGACTATTATCAAGATCTGGCTCCAGAAGCACAATTTATCATTGCTACTCACTCTCCATTTATAGCTGCGTCTTTTGAACCGGAGGAAAGATTTATTCTATATTTTGACATAGAAGGAAAAGTTGCTGTAAGAAGAGGTATTTCTCCAATTGGAGATGACCCAAATGATATGTTGAAAAATGATTTCGATCTAGAATTTTTAATGAATAAAAAAGGATTACAAGCATTTGAAAGATATAGAAATTTAAAAAAACTTCTAGCTTCTGAAAATGATGAAGATGAAAAAGACAAATTATTAGAAGAAATTCTTTCATTAGCAAATGCCTATAAATTTTAATGAGGAAGCAGACCAAACATCAAAATTCGTTAGCAAAAGATATTGAATACACAAAAGGTGGAGATAATTCAATTCTTCGTGAAATACTTTTCAAAGAACAAAAAGGGTTTTGCTCCTACACCGAAACTTATTTAGGCAGAACTGATCAAAAAGACATAGATCATTTTAATCCTTCTCAAGACTATAGCGAAAGAAACAGTTATTTAAATCTATTCCTTTGTAAATCTCAATGGAATAAAGAAAAATCAAATAAGTGGACTGATTTTCAACCGTCATTATCTCCATTGAATGATGATTTTGAAGATAGAATCTCATACAATAAAGAATTAAAACTTTTTGAAGCTAAAGACGAAGAGGATAAAGAGGCAAAACATCTAGTTAAATTATTAAAATTAGACGATTACGATTTATCTATCGAAAGAAAAAAATATATTGACTTGTGTAAAGAATTGATAAACTATTATGAAAGTCCAACAATTTATTTTCAAAAGATAATTCAAAAAAGTCCAACCGAACTTAAATTTATTAGAAGTTTAGAAATAGAATTTGATGTTAAGATTTGGGATCTAATTCCAGAACTAGAATAAACTAATATTTTCAGTCTCACCCAAAAAACCTGAAACAAAAAAAACAAAAAATCCATGAGCAAAGTAGCCATTATAATGGGAAGTATTTCTGACATGCCAGTTATGCAGGATGCTATCGACATATTAAAACAATTTAATATTGAAACCGAAGTAGATATTGTTTCGGCACACAGAACGCCGGAAAAATTATTTGATTTCAGTAAAAATGCACATATTCGCGGAATCTCGGTGATTATTGCCGGAGCCGGAGGAGCTGCACATTTACCTGGAATGGTCGCTTCGATGTCGCCGCTTCCTGTAATTGGAGTTCCGGTAAAATCAAGCAATTCGATTGATGGTTGGGATTCGGTATTATCGATTCTTCAAATGCCGGGCGGAGTTCCTGTTGCAACGGTAGCTTTAAACGGAGCCAAAAATGCTGGAATTTTAGCCGCACAAATCATTGGGAGTCACGATAAAAAAGTGCTTGACACTATTATTTCTTATAAAGAAGAATTAAAAGCTGCGGTTAATAAAGCATCTGAAGGTTTGAAATAGTTTTCAGTTTTCAGTCGCAGTTTTTAGTGTAAACTGTGACTGAAGACTGCGACTGAATACTGAAAACAAAAATTAAGCTTCCTCTTCAATTTCTTCTAAAACAGCTTCAAATTCAGAGTCTGTTACATCTTCTTTATTTAGCCAATTCTCTGAAGTAAACAAAGTGTAATTTACATCATCTTCTGTTTTTAATTCCCAAATAATAGCTGCAGCTTCAGGAAACGGAATATTTTGAGACATTTGATTTTCAAACAATCTTTTAATAAGGTTTCTTTCTGATAAACCTTTGTTCAATAACTTCAAAACATTTTCGGCCGTTAACTTTTGTACTTCGCCGCTTGTTGGTGTCATCGAAAAATGAACGACAGACGCTTTTGCGTTGGGAAATTTTCCGTTGTAGGCTTTAAACAATAATTGATTGGTATGAAACAAAGCGCCTTGCATGTGTATTTCCGGATATTCTTCGCAAACTTTATCAATTAGCATATTGTTTGATATTTGCTCAATTTGTCCTTCACTCAATTGATCTCCCAATTTATAATCCAAAACTATTTGAGCGGCTTCATTAGGTTCATAATCCGAAATGGCCATTTCTAATAATTCCGGTAAACTCGATTTGTCGGCAGTTGCTCCATCGGGATAATTAAATTTTCCCAACAACTCAACAAAATCTTCATCTGACCAATATCCTTCTAATTCATTAACGGTGTCGATATTCTTTATTACAACTTGATAGTTCATCATCTTTATTTTTACAATTATGATTAGTATTTTATAATTCTAATCTTATTTTTTCAATTTACGCTTTTAAAACCGCATGCATCAATAAATAACATATCTATAACACAATTTAAGAGGATTTTATGTCGAGAATCGATTTTATATAGACGATTAGATTTTTATAAATTGTTATCTTTGGGATTCAAAAATTTCAGCTTCAATTAATAAATAATTACATTATAATGAACGTCTTACTTTCAAAATTCAATACCAAACATAATACAGCACCTTTCTCACAAATTAAAATCGAAGATTATATTCCGTCTTTTCAGGAAGGAATTACATTGGCTAAAGCCGAAATTGACGCCATCGTAAACAATCCTGAAGCACCAACTTTTGAAAATACCGTTGTAGCGATGGACTACGCCGGAGATATTTTAGATCGACTTTCGAGCATTTTCTTCAACTTGAATTCGGCAGAAACAAATGACGAAATGCAAAAAATCGCTCAGGAAGTTTCGCCTTTATTGTCTGAATTCGGAAACGACATTACGTTAAACGCTGCCTTATTTGCGAAAGTAAAAGCGGTTTACGAGCAAAAAGAAAATCTGAATTTAACTCCGGAACAAACGACACTTTTAGATAAAAAATACAAAAGTTTCTCCAGAAACGGAGCAAATTTACCGGAAGATAAAAAAGATCAGTTAAGAGAAATCGACAAAGAATTATCAAAACTGAGTTTGCAATTTGGCGAAAATGTTTTGGCAGAAACCAATGCTTTCGAATTGCATTTAACGAATATAACAGACTTAGCGGGTTTGCCGGAAGGAACAATCGAAGCAGCAAGATTATTAGCGAAGGAAAAAGAAAAAGAAGGCTGGATTTTTACGTTAGATCATCCAAGTTATGTTCCTTTTTTGACGTATGCCGATAATCGCGAATTGCGTAAAAAAATGGCGATTGCTTTTGGAGCAAGATCATTTCAGAATAACGAATTTGACAATCAGGAAAATGTTTTAAAGATTGCCAAATTGCGTTTTGAAAGAGCCAATTTATTAGGCTATAAAACACACGCCCACTTTGTTTTGGAAGAAAGAATGGCTCAAAATCCCGAGAAAGTTTTCTCTTTCCTGAATGATTTATTAGCAAAAGCAAAACCTGCAGCTCAAAAAGAATTTGCAGAATTAGCGGCTTTCGCCAAAAAACTGGACGGAATTGAACAGCTTGAAAAATGGGACGGCGCTTATTATTCTGAAAAATTAAAACAACAGCTTTTTAATTTAGATGATGAAAAACTAAAACCTTATTTTCAATTAGAAAAAGTATTAAACGGCGCGTTTACTGTTGCAGAAAAATTATACGGTTTAACTTTTACAGAGGTTTTTGACATTGACAAATACCATGAAGAAGTAACCACTTATGAAGTTAGAGATGCCCAAAGTAATTTAGTTTCGATTTTCTACGCCGACTTTTTTCCAAGAAAAGGAAAACGAAACGGCGCCTGGATGACTTCTTTTAAATCTCAATATGTAAAAGATGGTGTAAACGAAAGACCACATATTTCGAACGTTTGTAATTTTACAAAACCAACAGAAACAAAACCTTCTTTATTGACTTTTAATGAAGTAACGACTTTGTTTCACGAATTTGGCCACGGTTTACACGGAATGTTAGCCAATACAACATATCCAAGTTTGTCCGGAACTTCTGTTTTTTGGGATTTTGTAGAATTACCAAGTCAGATTATGGAAAACTGGTGTTACGAACCGGAAGCTTTGGCTTTGTTTGCCAATCATTATGAAACGGATGAAATTATTCCGATTGAATATGTGCAGAAAATTAAAGAAAGCGCAAGTTTCCAGGAAGGAATGGCGACTTTGCGTCAATTGAGTTTTGGACTTCTGGATATGGCGTGGCACGGACAGGATCCAACTTCTGTTGCCGATTTAAAAACTTTTGAAACAGAACAATTTGCCAACACACAATTGTATCCTGATGTAAAAGAAAATGCAATGAGTACTGCTTTTTCTCATATTTTTCAAGGCGGATATTCGTCAGGATATTACAGCTACAAATGGGCTGAGGTTCTGGATGCAGATGCTTTTGAATATTTTCAGGAAAACGGTATTTTCAATGCTGAAGTAGCTACAAAATTCAAAGACAATGTCCTTTCAAAAGGAGGAACAGAACATCCGATGACTTTGTACAAACGCTTTAGAGGTCAGGAACCAAAACCGGAAGCTTTGTTGAAGAGAGCGGGGCTTTTATAAGATTTTAGATTTTAGATTTTAGATTTTAGATTAAAAAACCGAAGTGTGCCACTTCGGTTTTTTAATTTGATTTTGACTGTAAACAAATGTTATTTATCTTCACCGATTTTTAAACTTAATCTTACAAAAATATATAGTGAAAAAATATTTTAAAATATTCCTTTGCCTTGCTCTTCTTGGATTAATTGCCGTTGTTTCTGTAAATTATTACGTGAAATCTTCGACTAAAAAGCATATTCATTATTCCCTAAAAAGATTTCCGAAAAATGATGTCGGAATTATTTTTGGTGCCGGAATCAAGGGAAATCAGCCCAGTAAATTTTTAAAAGACAGACTTGATGCGGGAATACTTTTGTACAAAGCAAAGCGAATCAACAAAATTCTGCTTTCGGGAGATAATGGCCGTGAAGAATATGATGAATTGACTGTCATGAAAAATTATTGTTTCAATCACGGAGTTGACACGACAAAAATCTTCATTGATTATGCCGGATTTGATACGTATTCAACAATGTATCGTGCGAAACATATTTTCAACATTAGAAAAGCAACTTTAATTTCTCAGGAATATCATTTGAACCGGGCCATCTACATTGGACAAAAACTTGGCATAAAATCGATTGGATATTCGGCTAATAAAGGAGAATATCTCGGATATAAATATGTGACTTTTAGAGAATATGGTTCTGTTTTTAAATCCTTTTTTGATGTTTTAAGAAATCGGGAACCTCACTTTTTAGGGACTCCAATTGATATTAACGGAGCTTCTAATTATTCTAAAGAAGATCAAAGATAAATAAGTAAAAGCCAGTAACTAAAAACTAGTACTGGCTTTTTTTGAATTAGTACCTTATTTTAATTTTGGCAAATTACCTTTATTTTTAGGCAATGCGATAATATCGCTAAATACATGGCTCAAGCCAAATTGAGTCCTTGGATCGAGTGAATAACCATGGCAATATAAACAAGAAGTAACTGCTTTATTATCCGTATTGCTAGGAACTGAATTTGAGCTCGGTGACTGAAAAAAGGTTTCCATTGTACTATTCGCTAATCGCCCGGTACCAATTGCTGCTCCCGGAGTTCCGCCATAAGGATAGGATTTACCATCTGGCGTTGCACCACCAAAAGTCCAGGTTGCCCCTATTAGTAAATAATTTTTCCTGATGTCGTTGCCAACTAACATTTTGCGGATTGTATTATTAATAGAAATAATTTCGCTGTTAGAATCCGCAGGGGTTTTATCTTCTGCATTTGGAATAGTATCAGAAGCAACGCCCCAGGCCATAATTCTTCTCACTTCTGAACTATTAACCGCAGGATTTACAATTTTAATTACATTAGTATTAAGTGTATCATTCACAACGGTCATGTTCTGAATATTTTGTGCTCCTACAGTATCATTTGCATTTGCATTAAAAAGCCATCCACCGCCAGTATCAGCTTTTACTTTTTTAATTTTATCATTTGCATCTCTATACGTATATGCAGTATTTGGTGCATTTTTTTGATGTTCGAAAGTTGCCCAAATCATTTCAGGATGTCCGGCAACACTTCCTACGACATGCATTCCCACTAATGCCAATGTTGCTACTGTTGTCTTATTGGTCAATTTCCAGAGTTTAGGATTTGATTTGTCATACACCGGAACTTTAGCTTTAATTGTAATATAACTGTCTGCATTTGGTAAATCTTTAGCCTCAACCCAGGAAGTTTTTATTTCCATTGCCAAAGCATCCGGATCTGGCGGTGCTGCAAAACCATTCGCTTTTGCGTAAGCAAGAATACTGTCTCGCGCACTCGCAGTCGTCGGAAATTGTTTTGCTTTTAATGTGTTATCTTTTATACCAGTCAAAAAATAAGCATAAACGTCATTCACCATTGTTATATAATACACCAATGAGTTATTTGCCGCAACTAATGCTCCATTAGAACCTGCCTGCCCTTGCTCAGTATCAATTATTTCTCCTTTTGAATCAAGAAGAATAGTTTTATTACCTTGTTTAAATTCCTGCACAATATTTTCAGGATGAACTTTACTGTCAATTATTGCTTTTGGTTTTAAAATTGCTTTGCCTTTCGTATCTACGAAAGAATGTATTCCATTCGCGTTGACAGTGAATTTCCCCACAACAACCGATTTATTTGCAGCATCTTTAACGGCTTCATTTTTCTCCTGAGGTTCTACTTCAAACATTTTTCCGTTTTTATCAAAAACAATTGGTAATCTATTTGGTCCTGTTTGAAGAATGTTACCTACCGCACTTATTATTGTATTAGGCTTATGTGGTGTCAATACGCGATTTCCTTTTTCATCTTGAGCCGAAACATTATAAAATACAGGAGACTCCATTACAGTTCCTCCGTTTTCATAGGATCCGCCAGAAGTTGGCGACGTAATCCACAAAAACATTTGCTCTGACCATTTATAAAAATCACAGTTGTTATTATGTGGAAATGCAACACTATTTGCCGGTTCAACGAGTCCGTTTTCTGTTGCTTTTCCTGATTTAAACCAGGAATTAAAATCAGATTCTGAAACGACACACGATTGTTTCACATCTTGTGGTAGATATTCGTAATCCGAATCAGCACTGGCAACTAATTCATTTTTTTTGCATCCCAAAAAAAGGAGAATCAAAACAGCGATAAGTGCAGCTGTTGTTTTTATATTTATTCTTTTCATGATTGGTATTGTGTTAGTTAATAGGTTTGCTTTTGGATTTTTGGATTTTTGGATTTTTTAAATTGTAATATCGAGAATCAGAATATTGGCTTAAACTGAAAACAAAAAGATCGCCCACCCCGGCGATCTTTTAAGTAAAAATTATAATCGAGTCAGGAATATTAGATTATTATATTCCTTTATTGGATTGTTATACCAATTCCTCTTTCAAATTTTTTGCTGTTGCCACTGGTACATTTTCGATAGTATGTTTGTAATATGAAAAACCTCCAGTTCCGTTCCATGCATTATCAATTGCAAAATGAGCGTCAAAATCTGCTAAGAAAGAACCAATTGCCGGAGGTGGAAAAGACTGAACGTATTGTCCGTGCAAACTCACTACCTGAGTAAATTTCCCAAATCCTGTTGAATATATTTTTCCTTTTACCGGAATAACAATATGATTATCAGGACCGTTTACAGCCTGTGTAATAACTACTGTACCACTCACTGTATGTTGTGAAGGAACAACTACTAAACTAAATGTTGCAATTGGAGCCCCTGGTGTTCCAACATTTCCGATTGTGCCTTTTGCTAAATAAGCACCTGCTAATAAATCTGACATAACTTTTGATTTTAATTTTTTTCCTACTCGTAAGGCTTTTCAGAACCGCCTCGTTTTTTTAAGTGGGTTCTGCTCCACTTTGTTGATTTGTTGTATTTAATAAATTTATTTTTTGAGCTATTTTAATATCCAACCGTGATTTTCACATTTACAGCACCTATGTTGTCTGATAATCCGGCACCATATTCTCCGGTTAAATCATCGTTGATACATAATTCCAGTTTTCCGGTAAGGCCTGGTGGAGTTGTTATTCCCAAACCAATTAGAAAAACAGTATCTCCAATTTTGCCAATAAGCGCACCTTCGTTTTCATTCGGCATTGCATAGCCTGGTTTAGCATTGATATAAAATGGATTTCCTGCAGCGTCGTATAACTGTCCACCGTTATCTTCCGGATTTGCGGTCCATTTTCCATCTGTATAAGAAATGGTAGCCACCGTACTGGCATTAAGTCTGACACCTGTGTTTAACCACGGATAAGATGGATTAGGGTTTTCAGCAGTACTCAGACTTGGTTTTGCCTGAACTGTAAAATCAGCTGGCGGAACCGCGAAGTTACACGGTGGAATTGGGCTTGTAAATTCGTCATAATCAAAATAATCTGCCAAAGCAAGACTGGTTCCTACGCCTACACCCGATTGCGATTGCATGAACGTAACCGGACGGCTGCTGCTTCCGCTTTCATTTTGCGGACTATACCATGTCCATAAATAAGTAGAATCAGGATAATTGGGTAAATTAGGATTTTCCTCAGTAGGAGTTGAAGGAGGAAAAAGTACTGATAATATCGTCACGATATTACCTGGACAAAGGACAGCATTATTGGAAACGGTCGCCTGCACTGTACCCTCTACTGCAGGTATCTGGACCCAATTGGGTGCTTGCTGAGGAAATGGAAAGTTTCCAAATCCATCGCAATGAATCACCTTATCTCCAAAATAATTTATAATAAAACCAGCACCACTATTAGGCGGCGGCGTTACACCTTGTGGAGCTCTCCCGGTAAGGAGGGCAACTTGTGAAGTATAGGAACTTTTCGGATTATAGACGTTTTTCATCAAAGTATTCTGACTTCTGTCTGATGAAACTTTGTATTGATTATCGGCTGCCCAGTTGTATAAAACTCTTGTTGGCAAGGGATTAAATTGTTCGTTGACTGGTGTCATAAAAGCAGTCATTCCAAAATTGGTATTCCACTCAAATAATTGATAGTTATTAGGATTACCAAAAGTAAACCCATCTATAGACGGAGCTATTAAAGGGGAACTTAGAGGGTTACTCGATAATGGCTGAAAAGAAGTGAAATAGCTGAAAGAAAACATTTGAAACAATGCCAGTTGCGTAACATCTCCCAAAATAGGAGAAGCAACAGGACCCTGCCCAAACATAAGGCGCACCGGAAAATTAGTTTCGTTATCAAACCACATCCAGGTTGCCGGCGGCGGAATTGACGGACTTACAGTACTAACGGGAATTTTCCACCAATTAACTGCTTGTGCCTGCATCCAATTCAAATAACTGGTACCAGCGCATTCAGCACTTCCATTTTTGTTTCCAAACCAGTTTGTTGTGGGAACGGACCAGCCCATATCTACCGGAACAAAATTAACACCATCTGTAGAAACTGTAGTTTGCGACGGCGTAACATTGTACCACCATTTTCTGCCGGAACTTCCTATTAACAAAGCATTTAATCCAATTCCTTCTGCATAATAAACAGTTGCTGTGCAAATTTCAAAAAACGGGCTTGCTATTTGCTCCGGAGTACTGATGCTTTGAACAGGGCTAAAAGGATGTAATAAGCAAGTGCATTCCCAATATTGAGGCAAAGTGGGCTGAGAACCTGTAAATGGCTGCAAAGTTGGATATTGCGAATCTGATATAGGATCTACACATGCTGCTGAAGATGAATCTTTCATGATAATATGTTTTTGGTTTAATTTTAGTTCTCTGTTATTCTATATCCCTTTGCAGTTTGCCCAGCTTTTATTTGGTTCTGCATTAAAAAGGATGCGTTTTATTTTACTTTGAAATAGTATTTAAAACCGTCCTTTCTTATTTTCATAATTAAAATTACAATGCAGATGAAGCCCTGGATAAAAAAATGTCATGAGACAGGTTTTTTTATCCATAAAGCCAGTATTATGTGGAATGAGAATATTTGAGAATCGCCAAGAAGAATTTCTAAGAAAAGAATTATCTTAAATCCAATAGCATTGGTGTTTTTGTAGTATGAGGATCTGTGTACAATTCCGCTATTGTAACAAGTTGAACTTCGACTTCCATAAAGTCATTGAATTGCAACAGATTTTTTAATTGCCCGCATTTTTCCTGAATAAAATGCAGTCTTTTATTTTTAGGGATGTTTTGCACGATTAACAGTCGCACCACTTCTTTTAAATTTTCATCGGTAGACAATTGAATTTGGAAAGCATCGGCTTCAGTTGTTAGAAATTGTAATTCCTCGACATCAAAATGCTGTTCGCAAACTATAAAAGATTTAGTTTCTCTGGATTTTAATTCCAAATAAGATTTCCCGTCTAACTCAATCCATCGCCCTACATCGCCAATTGCATATCGAAAAACCGGAAATCGTTTACGAAAAGTATTTGTAACTGCGATTGTTCCATATCCTTGCTGATCTGGATTGATAATTTCGACCAAAATACCCTTAATAACAGAGAATAGTGATGGATTTTTAGTAACATCTGACCAGGCCCAAATTCCGGTTTCGGCAGAACCGTACATCGAATAGATTTGTTTAAAGCCGAATGTTTCCTGTAAAAACTTTTGCAGGCTGGGTTTTAGAAATTCGCCTGCATAAAACAAGTTTTCAATTGCCAATTTTCTATTATTTTCTTCTAAGAACTTCGCAAAACATAAAAGTTTTGAAGGTGTTCCCAATATAAAATCAGGTTTAAAATAATGCGCGGCCTGTTCCATATCTTCATAACTTGCATGTGCGCTTAAGGCTAAAGTGGTGGACTGGCATTTTTCTAAAATATCATCCATAATAGCCGCCGTTCTATACATATCTGAATAACCAAAAATATTTAAGGCAACGGTTTTTGAAGTAAAAAAATTATTTCTGATTAGTTCTTCTGCCAATGCAAAACGCTGGTTTTGATTTTCCTGAATATCAACCGGAAAAACCAGAGGCTTTTGAGTACTTCCGCCCGAGCGAACTAAATAAACGCCCGTTTTTTCTTGCTGAAGTTTAAATTTCGATTCTAAAATGGGCGCTAATTCTTTCTTTCCCAGCATTGGAGCTTCATCAGCAAAATCATATCCCTTATAAAATTCACTGTACAAAGGATTCTTTTTTGCCAATTCAAAATAATGCTGAAATACAGAACTATCTATTTTTGTTGAAATATAAGCTGAATACATAATGAGTGAGTGCTATTTATTTCTGTTTTTGAAATAAAATCTGTTCGTAAGTAAGGTCCTGAAATGATGTAAAATAAATAAGTTTTTTTGCTGCCACGAAGGCAATCGTTCCATCGCATGTTCAAACCATCTTTGCGACAGCATTCCCATTAATTGCTGATCGTATCGATTGGTACTTTTTTGATAGCGTTTTATAGAAACCGGAATCTCTAATTCTCTCCAATTTGTATAATTCAGGCGGGATAAACTGCCTTTCACTTCTCGCACTTCTATACAGGGTTTATTGAGCAATCCAATTCGGGTTTCCTTATCTAATTTTTTTAAAACACGGTACCAAAAATCAATTCCTTCATTTAAAGAGACATTGGTCTCATACCGAATGTTTTCGAGATATTTTCTTTGGATAACAACATTACTTCCTACGCCCATAATAAAATCGGGAGAACTAATTGTATGCAAAGCATTAGGGATTAAAAACAATTCATTTGAAAGGGAAATCAGTTCTGATTGAAACGATTTTATCTCCGGCAAATAATAATTTGACGGAACCAGCAGAATTCCGAGTACCAAAATACCGATGTTCTTTTTTTTCATAATGGAATTCACCTCATCTAAACAAGTGTAGACATAACAATCATCTGCATCCAGAAAACTGATAAGATCTCCGTTCGCAAGTTCCAACCCTAAATTTCGTGCGTTGCCGGGACCTTTGTTTTCTTTCAATTCCATAATTTGAATATCAGTCAGCAAAAATTGCGGCGCAAAAAAAGATAATGCGTCTTTTAAAAAAATCAGACTATCATCGGTACTACAATCATCAACAATAATAATCTGTGACGGTTTTTTATCCTGAAAAGCCAGGGATCGAATGGTATCAAATATGAAAGCTTCTTTATTATAAAGAGGAATAACTACGGTATGTTTCATATTTATTAGTCTAAAATTGTATAAATCAAGGCTCGTCCCTGATGCACATTCACGACCGATTCATCTGAACCGCGAAACAAACCTGCTCCATAATTTTTGTCGTCTTTACACAATAACATGCCTACTAAATGAATCTGACGATTATTTTCGACATCCTTAAATTCTTTCTGATCCACAAAATGCTGAATCAGGTATTTGTTCCAGTTTTCTGTAATAATTCTGCTCCATTCCCGGGCTGTGCAATCACTTTTTACGTAAGCGCCAATTCCTCTTCCTCCGCTGTTTAATTTTAAAATGAGGTTTTCTTCACCATTAATAAAATCATCGCAGCCGGAAGGTTCGGTAATTACAAAACTTGGGATAAGATACTTTTGTAAAAAATGATATTCTTCTTCGCTTAAATAATCCTTCATAATTTGCCCATCGTACATTACAGCCAAAACCCTTTTATCATGAATTAAAATTAAAGTTCGGATATCGTTGAAATACCTATTTTCGCTGATTAATTTATCTATTACATCGGGACTTATTTTTTTCAGTTCTTCCCGATCCATTTCTAATATAAATTGCGAAACCGGCTCACCATTTACATAAATCGAATCATTTGAAACCAGTAAATCCTGGGGTTTAGCAGAAATTAATTCGATGTCCCGTTTTGCTAATTCTTTTTGCAGGTAAAAAATCTCGGTTCCTTTTTCATCATCATGAATAAGGACGACTTTTTTATGAGTAGAAAATTGATCGTATAAATCGTCAACCAGATTTTCTAAATCACTTACAGCGTTTCCCGAAACTTCATTATTATTCGTCTGATTTTGTATCAATTTTAAATAATAACTAATCATCCAGCCATTGAGAGGATATCTTGCGCCTATTTCACAAATTTTTGGCTGATCATTTTTATCATATAAAAAATCAGGGCGATAAAAACCCTGATTATAGGACTGGTTATTACATTTCTTCAATAAAGCTTTAAGGTCTTCATCAAGTTGATAATATTTCCGAATTCTTTCATCTTCAAAATAATTCAAAACAATTGCTTTGCAGGCTTTACTTAAGACAGAACATAAGCGATTCATTTTTTTGTTATATTCTGAAGGCAGCACTACAGATGAATTAGCAAATAAATCACTGCATAATTCCGTCTCTTTTTGAAAATATTGAGAAAACAACTGATTCCATTTTTCCGGTTTTCCGGCTTCGTTTGGCTGCAACTTAATTTTAGACATAATGACTTGAAGTTTCTTTTTGGTAATAATTAGAATTGAAATGTGGATTAAAAACTAAATTCTTCCACTACAAGAAGATCTTCCATTACGGCAGATTTTTTAGCTAAATAATCTTTAATAATTTCTTCTAAATCATATGTTTCAAGATCAATATTCATGGCTTTGGCGTAATGAAAAATAGAACTAACCGCAAAAAAGAAATGATTTTTTTCTGTTGGGCCACAATGAACGCTTATCCATGCCAGCGTTTTTTCGCATTCTTCTTCTGAATATCCGTAATCGTTTATCAGCCACGATGTAAATTTTGGAAGAATCAATTCTACTTCGCCATGCGTATAAATTTCGTGTATCAAAGTCGTTAGTAAAGCGATCATAATGTCTTTATTTCGAAGCGAATTCTGATCTTTCCATGCTTTAAAATCACAGGCACTTTGGTTTAAATATTTTCGCGAAAGCCAGTCATCATCTGTACAAATAGTGGTTGCCATTGTATAAAACATTTGCGAATGTAAAATTCTGCCCACAACTGCCAGATCCTCATCTACAATTCGGTTCAAACTGGTGATAGAATGTAATAATGCTTTTTCATCTGCAATAGGTTTGTTTTTATGAACCAGCATTGTCATACGGTTGCTGATTCCTGAAACAGTCATTGCGCTGTTATTGGTTTGGCTCCAACTATGAAAAAAGCGCTGTAATCTTTCTTTATCCTGAACTTTGGATGTAAGCTGATTAAAACTTTTTTCAATTTTTGAAAATGATTCTTCCTGATTAGGCAGGAATTTCAATAGTTGATTTTTTAAATGTGATTCTTCCATTCCCTGAAGAACGGGAAGAATAATTGAACTTAAATTACTCATAATCATGCTGATTTTAAACGGGTTATTATTTATTTGATTTATTATTTGTCTGTCTCACCGAATTTTAGAACGGTAGTATTTGATTTTTCTCACCACATCAATATCTTTAAGATGGTATTGCTCTAACCAATTGGCTTCGTCAAAAAAAATGCAGCGCGACTCCGCAATTACGGTTATAGGCTTGGTCAGTGAAATTTGATGCAGCTTGTTGAGTAATTCGGCATATTGAAAATTAAAAAGAGGATTATAGAGATAAAAAATGGTCCCGTCAGAAATATCGGTTTTTAAAATATCGCCGGTAATTGCCGTTGCATTTTGAATTTGTACTTTCCCAATTAAATCCAGACAAACCTGATTTCGCTCTTCCAGAATTTCAATTCCTATAAATTTTGCATCCGGAAATTTTACGGCGCCATATAAAATAATATTTCCGTAACCTGAACCTAAATCATAAAACACGGTTTTGTCTTTGATTTCAACGTGATCGAAAAGATCTGCTAAAAAACTGGAAGATCCGTATCGGTACGAATTAAGACCATATTTAATGGTGATTTCCGGCAGACTCAAAGCTTCTTCGACATCATTTGAATACTGATCAATTTCTGACTGAATTTTTTTAAAGGCTTCCATCTTATTTCATCATTAATAATTCTAATTTTTCCAGCGAGCGTTTTGCTCTTTCCATTTTAATGGCATATTCGTCATTTACTTTCTGAACATCGGCATTGCAAAAACTGCAGGTCGATTCTTCTTCATAAACGTAATTATCGCAGCCGTTGCAGAGTTTAAGTGCTTTAGGAATTCTTGGAACTCGGTCTGTCGTATTCGAAACCGGAAGTATTACAGTATCATTTGGAGATTGGATCTCTACTATTTCTCCTTTTTCATTTTCTACTATAATCTCAAAAAGTCCCTGATCAAAAGAAAGTCCGGGTGCTTCCTGAGTTTTTCTGATACGTTCTCTAAGCCCTTTCTTTTTTAATTCTAAAGCACGATAATGACAAAACGGATTGTTTCCTCTCTTGCCAAACAACACATGACTTGTCCACGTGCAGCCTGCCAGACAAGAAGATTCGTAATAGCAGCCTTTACAGCCTCCCCATAATTCTTCCTTGTTTCTATATCTGGAAAAAACCATTTCTTCACTGTATTTCCAGATATCTTCGAGATCCATGTCTTTTACATTTCCTCCCGTATATGCGTTTGTTGGTAACGACGGACAGCCTTTTATTTTACCATCGGCTTCGATGCCAATTCCGGTATGTCCTGCAGAGCATCCGGTGTAATATTTTTCGTTGCCCTGTCTCCAGATATGTTCGTATGGACCAAAATATCCAATGTTATTTCCTGCCTGTATTAAAACATTATTGGCTAATGCTTTTCTGTAAATGACAATAAGATTATCGTAAAAATCATTTAATTCATAAGGCTGCAGAATCAATTCTTCTGAATTATCAACGGCATTTCCCATAGCAACGGCGAGTTGTATCTGCCAATTTTTTACTCCGTTTTCAATCAAAACATCTAATAATTCGTTGAGTTCGTTTTTATTAGTTTTTGTAATCACGGTATTGACGCTTGACGGTATATTGTGTTTTTTCAGCAGCTGAAGGCAATGAATTACATGTTCGAATGAATCTCTTCTGCCTCTTATTTTATTATGTGTTTCCGGCAAACCATCTATAGAAACACCAATATTTCTTATTCCGGCTTTTTTAGCATCGATGATTCTTTCTTCATTTAAATTATAAGCTCCGGACTGCATCGAACATTCGATTCCGCTTTGACTTATTCTTTCGATTATTTCAAGCCAGTCCTTTCTTAAAAAAGCTTCGCCGCCAATAATCGTAATTTCTCTGGTACCAAGACGTTTAAGACTATCAATAACACCAAAACATTGTTCAGTTGTTAATTCGCCAGGCCTTACTTTTCCCGCTCTCGAACCGCAATGCGAGCATTTTAAATTACAGGCCAAAGTAATTTCCCATACTACATGAACCGGCGTGGCTGTTTTATAATCATCTCTAACTCTGTATCGTGTTGAAGTCTTAATCGTTTCCATCTTGCTTTTGTTTAGGGTTTGGTCATTATTTAAAAGACGGTTTAAAAAGTGAACTTCATAAACCGTCTTTTTTAGATTACTTTTTCAGCGATTCAATTGCTTCCAGCAATTCAATTAATGCTGAGCTTAAGTCTCCTTGTTCTCTTACAGTTTGTTTTGCCTGTTCAGCCACTGCTTTCATTTTTTCTAAATCATTTGAAGCAATCGCTTCTCTGATTCCTGCTGCGTAAAGCATTGTTACTCCCATAATTTTTTGTTTTAAGTTACTCCTACTCTTAAGGTTTTTCGGATCCACCCTTGTTTTACTCAACAAGACAGCTCGTTTATTTTTTGTTTTTTAAAGCATCAATTGCATCCAGCAATTCTATCAAAGCGGCACTCAGGTCGCCTTGTTCTCTTACAGTTTGTTTTGCCTGCTCGGCAATAGCTTCCATCTTAGATAAATCATTGGAAGCGATGGCGTCTCTAATCGCCACTCCGTACATTGGTATAAATCCCATGATATTTTTATTTATAGTTACTCCTACTCTTTAGGTTTTTCGGATACCCCTTTTTTATTTTTTTAGAGATTTAATTGCTTCGATCAGCTCTAAATAAGCTGCCGTCAAATCTCCCTGCTGTTTTATTGTTTGCTTTGCTTGTTCGGCTATGGCTTCCATTTTAGCTAAATCATTTGAAGCTATTGCTTCTCTGATTGCAACACCATAAGGCATCATTACTCCCATAATTGTATTTTTTAGCGATTACTATTTCTTCTTTCGTTAATTAACAGGTCCAAACTGACGCAAAAAAATAGTCGGTTCATTTGGATCGAGGCAGGTTAAATTACCTAATGTGACAGTTTTACCTTCGGTGTTTTTTGCGGTAATAATGATATTTTTTGCGCCTGCTCTTAGGTTTCCAAAACGTTTACCGCTCTTAACTTCAACTCCCATTTCGTGAGGTGTACCAGTTCTGGTCGCAATAACATTTCCCGAACCGTTTTCAATTAGCAATATTTGCCCAATTGCCGGCGGTGGAAATAACTGGCTCACCGTAATATCAGTAAGTGGACCAAGAGTAATATAAGGAGGCACATTTCCCACACCAACAGCTTCAGCATTTTGCTGATTAAGTGTAATGGTTCTTCCAAATTCCGGCTGATTACCGGCGTTTGTGCAGTACAGCCACGGCGTTGTAAACGGAGTTCCATCTTCTGTTTCGCCCATTGCTACATATTGTTGGTGAATGCCTAGCTTTGGTTTTTCAGTTACATTAAGATCAAGATTGTAAAATACAGACGTTATAAGTGTCCCAACAGCGTAAGTTCCGCTGGCGCCTTCAATAACAGGAAGTATAACAGGTCCAACTCCTCCTCCATGCCATTCTACATAAGGATATACATTTACATTTTTAACTTTTACAGGTATTGGTTGCATAACAATTCGTTTTATTCCTACTCATATGGCTTTTCAGATCCGCCTTCGCATTTACTGTGCGAAACAGTTCGTTTTTTAAGTGGGTTCTGCTCCACGACATTGTTTTGTTTGTTGATAATGAGGATGTTGTATTTTTATTTTGCTTTTCATTTCTATACCAAAAATATTTTAGAACTATAGCTTTACGTAAGAAAATGTCACGAAAAGAAGATTCTTTGTCATAAAAACACAAAATCAAGACATAAGACAATTCTTAAAAAACAAGATTTATCAAATAAACTTTCAGTTATTTTTGAAAGTTTAAAAACTTTTGCTTACATTTGATCTATGGAATTCAAAGAAGCAAAAAATAAGTTTGTACAAACCTGGGGAGCATTAGGTTCTCAATGGGGGATTAATAAAACCATGGCACAAATCCATGCTTTGTTAATGGTCTCGAACGAACCTGTTTCTATGGAAGAAATCATGGAAGAATTGCAAATTTCCCGTGGAAATACAAGCATGAACCTAAAAGCTTTAATGGATTGGGGAATCGTTTACAAAGAATACAAAGCCGGAGAAAGAAGAGAATTTTTTACTGCCGAAAAGGACTTAGACGAATTGGCCGTAAAAATATCCAGAGAAAGAAGCAAAAGAGAAATAAAACCTGCGCTTAAAATATTAAAAGAAGTTTCGACAATTGAAGCTAATAATTCTGCTGAAGAAAAACACTTTGTAGAGCAAACTTCTAAACTATATGATTTTGTTTTAAAAGCAGATAATATGTTAGACAAAATAACAGAATTCAACGAAAACTGGTTAGGACGTCTGGTTATGAAAATCATGAAGTAAAAAAATTTAATCAAAACTTTCATTTTTTTCTGAAAGTTTAAAAATAAATAATAGTTATGAATCTCAACATCATTGGATATTTTATCTATCTCGGCATTACGATTTTCATCATTCTAAAAGTTGGAAAAATATGCTACCGAAACGGGAACATTTACGTAGCAGAACTTATTCCGAATCATGCTGATATCTGCCAAAAAATCAATCAGGTTTTGCTGATGGCCTATTATCTGCTCAATATTGGTTATTGTGCGATGACACTTATTTCGTGGCAAAAAATTGCATCTTCCACACAGCTCATTGAAACCATCGGAACTAAAACGGCAATCATTATTTTCATCATATCGATTTTGCATTATTTCAACATTATTATTCTAACCAAGTACATTCATAAATTAATCAAATAACACTTAAATTTAAATACCATGGAAACTACAAAAATTTTAATCGGTTACGGAATCTATTTACCAATCGCTTTATTCCTTACTTATTACGTTTCTAAAACACTTTTCAAAAACGGAAAAATATTTATGCTGGACATTTTTAAAGGCAGAGAAGATATTGCGCAGGCAACCAACAAACTTTTCGAAACGGGATTTTATCTTTTAAATATTGGTTTTGCTTTAATGATTTTAGAACTTAATTTATATCAAGACACTTATCAGGCATTAATTGAAAGACTGAGCTACAAAATTGGCGGATTTGCTATTTATCTCGGTATCATGTTATTCTTTAATTTGTATTTCTTCTTTAGAGGAAAAAGAAAAGCCAAAGAAGCACAACAACAAGAAAGATTGGTTTTTAAAGCCTAATTTACATACTCCAGAAACCCGACAGGTTTTTAAAACCTGCCGGGTTTACTACTAAATCTAACAACGATGAACAAACTTATTATAGCCGCCGGAACTGGATTTTTAGGACAAGTTTTAGTCAATCATTTCAAAAATAAATTTGATGAGATTGTAATTCTGACCCGAGGAAAATCTCAAGCGATTGACGGAATAAAATATGTAAACTGGAATGCAAAAACTTTTTCAGGCTGGGAAAAGGAATTAGAAAATGCGACAGTTTTAATTAATCTTGCCGGAAAATCTGTTGATTGTCGTTATACCAAAGAAAACAAAAAAGAAATTTTGTGGTCTAGAATTCAAAGTACCAGGATTTTGAATAAAGCGGTTTTAAATTGTACTAATCCACCAAAACACTGGCTGAATTCATCAACTTCAACTATTTATCGTTTTTCTTTGGATAAACAAATGTATGAGGTTAATGGCGAAATTGGAAATGATTTTTCTATAAATGTTGCCTTGTCTTGGGAAAAAGCATTCTATAAAACCGAAACTCCTAATACTTTGAAAACTGCTTTGCGAACTTCAATTGTTTTAGGCAAAAAAGGCGGTGCTTTTATTCCTTTGAAGACTTTGGCAAAAACAGGTTTTGGCGGAAAACAAGGAAAAGGAAATCAGTTTGTAAGCTGGATTCATGAAGAAGATTTTGCAAATGCTATCGATTTTATCGTTCAGAAAGAAATGACCGGAGTTATCAATATTGTTTCTCCGCAACCAGTTTGCAATGCTGATTTTATGCAAAAACTTCGAAAAACTGTTGGTTTTCCTTTCGGAATCCCGATGAATACTTTCCTTCTAAAAATTGGATCTTTTATTATTCGGACAGAACCTGAATTGGTTTTAAAAAGCAGAAATGTGATTCCAAAAAGGCTTTTGGAGAATGGGTTTCAATTTAAGTTTGGAAATATTGATGAGGCTTTCCGTGATCTTTTAATCTAAAAATCTTTGTCAAAGTTTTAAACTTTGACAAAGAAAATGCACACTAATCATGACAACAATAAACCTTACAACAAAAATAAAAGCACCCAAACAAATCGTTTTTGATGCTTCAAGAAATATCGATGTTCACCAGCAATCTGCAAATGAATCAAATGAAAAAGCAATTGCCGGCGTCACTTCAGGTTTCATAAATTTAAACGAAACGGTTACCTGGCGCGGGAAACATTTTGGTTTTTATCTCACGCATAAAAGCCGAATTACAGCCATGAATTTGTATGATTATTTTGTGGATGAAATGGAACGCGGTAAATTCAAATCTTTTAGACATGAACATTTTTTTGAAGAAGAAAATGGTGTTACAACCATGAAAGACAAATTACAATATGAAACTCCATTTGGGTTATTTGGAGAATTATTCGATATTTTATTTTTAGAAAAACATTTAACTAAATTCCTTTTAGAGCGCAATAAAGTTCTGAAAGAAGTATCTGAAAAATAAAATTAAAATAATTTTCTTACTTTTATAAGTAATCGTTTTGAATGCTTTAAAATAAACCAATCGAAAAAAATATATTTATGAAATTAAAAACTTTATTATCCGTCCTTCTTTTTACCATTTCTTTTCTTGGATTTTCACAAAGTAATTGCGCAACATTAAAAGGCTGCGAACGAAAATTATGTGAATTAAACATCAAATTAACGGCAGCGAAAAAAGCTGGAAATCAAAATCAGATTAAAGGAGTTGAAGATGCCATTTCGCAAACCAAAAAGAATTGTAGCACAAAAACCGTCAATAAAGATCTTGACAAAAAAGTAAAAGAAAAACAACAAAAGGTAAAAGAAAGAACCGCTGATTTGAATGAAGCAATTCAAAACAAAGAAAGCCAGGAAAAAATAGACAAGAAGAAAAAGAAACTTAATGAAGCTAAAGCAGATTTGAATAAAGCTCTTGCTGAGCAAAAAACGAAATAGATTTATAATATTATTTAACGCAGATTTAGCAGATTTAAAATATTAAATTTTATTTTTAATCAATATACTTCAAATATAGCCCACGGTTTCAACCGTGGGAAACATTCAGAAGAAACGTAAAAGAAAACCTCCCAATGGTTGAAACCATTGGCAATGTTTATCTAAATGAAAATACTAAATTGTGAAAATGAATTTTCTAGTTTTACCGTTTGCGTGAGGGATTGAGGCGGTATCCTTTTATGAAGCGGAGCGGAATAAAAGATATAGCCGAAAGCCCGACCCGGAGGGACACGCCCAAATTTTTTAATAAACGCAAATGCCAATTCTCTAAAAAAACACAAGCATGAGCCACCAAAATATCGGAACGCTTTCGACCCAGAAAGAGGTGTAATATTTGGATCGGTTTGGGTTTGCAAAAGCAATGAATAACATGAGCATGATAACCATTATTAGGTTTATAATTAGCTCGTGAAAAGTAAATGACAGTATACCTACGATCCAAAACGGAATCAATAACAGGAAACCCAGAATCTTAGTTTTCTTAACTCCAATTGTCTGCGGAACGGTTTTTAAATGCGGATCGTCATTGGCCAGATCCAAAATTTCAAAAACCAGAATCAGTACAAAAACCAATACAAATCGCTGAATGCATTTAATGAAAAAATTGGGTGTAAAGGGAACTTCTGCATTTATATACGGTAAAACAAGCGTTGCTCCTACCCAGCAAAGAGCCACAATATAAATTTTGACGCCGGCCCAGTTACGGGCATTTTTTCTATTGGGAAAGAACGGAAGTGTATAAAGTGCGGTGATGGCAAAAATTCCGAAAGAGACAATTTGGGTAATTCTTTTTAATTGAAAAAAATAATATCCGACTAAAATCAGCGAAAAGAGACTTAAAACTGCAATAATTTTTAGTTGATTTCCGATTGGTTTTTGCTGCACGCGAACCAGCGCATCATATTTAACAAAATTATACCCCACAATTGTTCCGAAAAAAACAAACAAAGCCATTGGCTCATCATACTGAATATGAAACACATGAAACGTAACCCGAACCAAAGCAAAGCACGATAAAGCCACATGAATACTGCTGTTGAGGTAAAAATCGAATATCTGCTTTAGAGGTTTCATAGCTCAAATCTAATCAATTGGTAACAAATCAACTCTTTAGTTAAAAATTTGACAAAAATTGAAGTTAAAAATACCCATTAAATTATTAATAATACTTAATTTTGCGCCACAAAAAAACAACACATTTACTATAAAATGTAATAAACCTTGTGTAACATGAGATTAAGTCGAATATTACGTCCGGAAATTACATTTGATTTTTAAAAAATAGATAGCTACAAATGAGAACAGATGCTTTTGCTTTAAGACACATTGGCCCAAGAGAAACAGATCTTCAACACATGTTACAAACGATTGGGGTTGAATCGATCGAACAACTTGTTTACGAAACCCTTCCGGATGACATTCGTTTAAAAGCACCTTTAAACTTAGATCCTGCAATGACGGAATACGAATTCGCAAATCATATTCAGGAATTAGGAAAGAAAAACAAAGTATTCAAATCGTATATTGGTTTGGGTTATCATCCAACTATTGTTCCGGCTCCAATTCAAAGAAACATCTTCGAAAACCCGGGATGGTATACGGCTTATACGCCTTATCAGGCAGAAATTGCTCAAGGTCGTCTTGAAGCTATTTTAAATTTCCAAACTACAGTTATTGAATTAACAGGAATGGAAATTGCAAACGCTTCTTTACTTGATGAAGGAACTGCTGCTGCTGAAGCTATGGCTTTGTTGTTTGACGTTCGTACACGTGATCAAAAGAAAAACAATACAAATAAATTCTTCGTTTCTGAAGAAATTTTACCTCAAACTTTATCTGTACTGCAAACACGTTCAACTCCTATTGGAATTGAATTAGTTGTTGGAAACCACGAAAACTTTGATTTTTCAACTGAATTTTTCGGAGCTATTTTACAATATCCTGGAAAATATGGTCAGGTAAACGATTACGGTGCTTTTGTTGCCAAAGCAAAAGAAAACGAAATTAAAGTTGCCTTTGCTGCTGATATTTTATCATTAGCTGCCTTAACTTCTCCGGGAGAAATGGGAGCTGCAGTAGTGGTTGGAACTTCACAGCGTTTTGGTGTTCCAATGGGTTACGGTGGTCCTCACGCTGCATTTTTTGCAACTAAAGATGAGTATAAAAGATCTATGCCAGGCCGTATCATCGGAGTTTCTATCGATGTAAATGGAAACCGCGCTTTGCGTATGGCTTTAGGAACTCGTGAGCAGCACATTAAACGTGAAAAAGCAACTTCAAATATTTGCACCGCTCAGGTTTTATTAGCTGTTATGGCCGGAATGTATGCCGTTTATCACGGACCAAAAGGATTAAAATATATTGCAGGTAAAGTTCACGCATCTGCAGTTACAACTGCTGACGCTTTAAATAAATTAGGCGTTTTCCAAACCAATACAGCTTACTTTGATACTATTTTAGTAAAAGCCGACGCTCAAAAAGTAAAAGCTGTTGCGGAGAAAAACGAAGTAAACTTCTTTTATGTTGATGCTGATACGATTTCGATTTCATTAAACGAAACGACTTCAATTGCCGACATCAACCAGATTATTGCCATTTTTGCTGAAGCTTTAGGAAAAGAAACTTTTACTGTTGCTGAATTAGCAACTGCAAGTCAATTGCCTGCTTCATTAGAAAGAACATCTTCTTTCTTAACGCATGACGTTTTCAACAATCATCATTCTGAAAGTCAGATCATGCGTTACATCAAAAAATTAGAACGTAAAGATTTATCGTTGAATCACTCAATGATTTCATTAGGTTCTTGTACGATGAAATTAAACGCTGCTTCTGAAATGTTGCCTCTTTCAATGCCAAACTGGAACAGCATTCACCCGTTTGCACCAGTTGAGCAAGCTGAAGGTTATATCACAATGCTTAAAAAATTAGAAGAGCAATTAAATGTAATTACCGGATTTGCGGGAACAACATTACAGCCTAACTCTGGAGCTCAGGGAGAATATGCAGGTTTAATGGCGATTCGTGCTTACCACTTATCAAGAAACGAAAGTCACCGTAATGTATGTTTAATTCCTTCATCTGCTCACGGAACCAATCCTGCTTCTGCAGCGATGGCCGGAATGAAAATCATCGTTACCAAAACTACTCCGGAAGGAAATATTGACGTAGAAGATTTAAGAGAAAAAGCAATTGAACACAAAGATGATTTATCTTGTTTGATGGTAACATATCCTTCTACTCACGGAGTTTTCGAATCTTCAATTATTGAAATCACTAAATTAATTCACGATAACGGCGGATTAGTATATATGGATGGTGCAAACATGAACGCACAAGTGGGATTAACAAATCCTGCTACAATTGGTGCTGACGTTTGTCACTTAAACTTACACAAAACATTCGCTATTCCTCACGGTGGCGGCGGACCTGGAGTTGGACCAATTTGCGTGAACGAAAAATTAGTTCCGTTTTTACCAACAAACCCAATTTTAAAAGTAGGTGGTGAACAAGCGATTACGGCTATTTCTTCTGCACCTTACGGATCAGCTTTAGTTTGTTTAATTTCTTACGGTTACATCACCATGATGGGTGCCGAAGGATTAAAAAGCGCTACAGAACATGCGATTTTGAATGCTAACTATATGAAATCACGTTTTGAAGGTCACTATCCAATTCTTTATACAGGAGAATGTGGAAGAGCGGCTCACGAAATGATTTTAGATTGCCGTTCATTCAAAGAAAACGGAATTGAAGTGGGTGATATCGCAAAACGTTTGATGGATTACGGTTTCCACGCTCCTACGGTTTCTTTCCCTGTAGCTGGAACTTTAATGATCGAGCCTACAGAATCTGAAGATTTAGCAGAATTAGATCGTTTTTGTGATGCTCTTATCTCTATCAGAAAAGAGATTGAAGCTGCAACAGCCGATGATAAAAACAACGTATTGAAAAATGCACCTCATACATTGGCAATGCTAACTACTGATTCCTGGGATTTCCCTTATACAAGAGAAAAAGCCGCTTATCCATTAGAGTATATTGCTGAAAATAAATTCTGGCCTTCAGTTCGTCGTGTAGATGACGCTTACGGTGACAGAAACTTAATCTGCAGCTGTGCTCCTATTGAAGCTTACATGGAAAACTAAGAAATAAGTTTTCTTTTAAATATCAAACCCGACAGGTTCTTAAAACTTGTCGGGTTTTTGTTTTTTAACAAATCCCCAGTTTTTCTACTGCTTTTTATAAAATGTTAAAAACTGTTAAAAATTTATATCCCGATCTCATTGCACCGAAACATTTTTTATTACTTTCGCAGGGAAAAATCTTATAACTGTCCATTTGAAAAAGATAACCTGCATCCTTTTTTTATTCCTTTTCTTTTTTGCCCAATCTCAAAACAAAGGTTTTACTTATACCCCTTCAAATATCGATTCTTTAGAAACGTATCTTTCTAAAATAACAGTTAACAGAGTTAAAAACTTTGATACCAGTGAACAAAAAAAAGCAAAAGAAATTCTTGAAGAAAGACGAATCTCCTTTTCTAAAAGCATTAAAGACAGTGCTTTTATTTTTGACCCGATTATCAATAACTATCTTCGAGATATTCTAACGGAAATCTATCACGCAAATCCTCAAATCGATCATCAGGATTTTTACTTCATTATAAACAAATCTCTGGTTCCAAATGCTGCGTGCTACGGAAATGGTGTTTTTGCCGTTAATTTGGGTCTGTTTAATCTTGCCGAAAGTGAAGATGAAATAGCTTCTGTGCTATGCCATGAAATATCCCATCATTTGCTGCGACATAATGACAAATCGCTTCAGAAATACATAAAAACATTTAATTCTAAAGAAGTTAAACAAAAAATAAATACGGCCACTAAAGTAAAATATGGACGAAGAGCTGTTGTCGCTGAGTTAATGAAAGACTTGAACTTCAATTTCATGAAATACAGCCGAAATGCGGAGATGCAGGCCGATTCACTTGGTTTGGCATTATTCAGTAAAACAAAATACAGCAAAGACGCTTCGATAACAATTTTGAAAAAGCTTGATTTGTGTGACGGAATGATCTTTAGCAGTCAAACCAATCTAAAAGAAAACTTCACTTTTGCAGAATATCCTTTTAAAGAAAACTGGGTGATGCAGGAGGACAAAATTTTTGACACTACAGAAAGCGTTAATGACTTAAAACCCGAAAAAGATTCCTTAAAAACACATCCTGATATTCCGATACGAATAGAAACGATGCTAAAAAATCAGAAATTAAATGCTTCAGGCCTTACTACATCACAACTTGAAGTAATTAAAAAAAGAATATCTGAAAACGCGCTGCAAATTTACTCTGACAATTATAAGTTAGACATCGTTTTATATCAATTATTATCGCAGCATGAAAAAGGTTTGATTGATGATCCCACTTTTAATATTGGAATTAGTCTTCTGCTTAAAAAAGTATATGTATTAAAAGAAACTCATGTTTTTGGAAAGTATGTCGATCCTGTCAATGCCTTTTCCGAAGAAAAAAACCTCAATGAAATAAGGTTATTTCTAAGTAACATCGAACTTAAAAATATTCGAAAAATAGGACTTTATTTTTGTCAAAAAAATGAAATATCTGTAAAAGAAAACCCGGTTTTTCAGGAGAATTATGCCTTCTTTAAAAAATTAAATCAAAATTAAACACACCTAACCATGAAAAAAGCCAGTGCGCTGTTACTGATCTGTCTTGCTGCGAACTTATCATTTGCCCAGACAAAGAAAATTGACCAGGTTAATACCTTTAAGGTAAAAAATTCAGGATCAATTTTAAACAAAGAAAAAGATGTTGACGGATATTATTTCTTTTACGAATTAGACAAACTAAAAAAAGGAGACAGAGAATTTGCTATTAAAATTCTGGATAAGAATTTAACTGAAGTTGCCCAAAAAACCTACATCGACAACAAGAATACCTTTTTGATGACCAGTAGTTTTAACAATCAGCAAATGATGTTTGCTCTTGCAAATTATAAAGAGAAAAAAATCACGCTATTGATGTTCGACAAAAAAGCAGAACAAATGCCGGCGATAGATATTCCTCTTGAAAGCAAAGAGATTCGCTATTTTCAGTATTTACAGCAAACCGGAGATTTCAATATTGTTTTGCCAGTTGAAAACAAAGGTTTTGTATTCAACAAATTAGAGGACAATAAAAAAATTGGATACTCTTTAAAATATTACCCAACAGATGGCGGAAAAGCGTGGGAATACAATTCACCGGAAGAATCAAAAGAATTCCTGACGATAAACCCAATTGAAGCTAACGATAAATTTGTAGTAGCTTTAGAAATGTCAAAATCAAGTGTATTTTCAAGAAAAATAACAATAAAAACAAAAGTACTTGACATCAATACCGGAGCTTTATTGTATGAAAAAGAATATAGCAAAAAAAGTCATCCAAAATTAATCACAAACGCTTTCCTTGACAAGGATAATAATTTGCTTTTAATGGGTGAATATTTTAAAGAAGGCGACAATATTTTTGACGATAAAAGCTTAGGTTTATCAACAGAAGTTATTGACGCAACTGGTAAAACTTTATATGAGAATTTTATCAGCTGGAAAGATGATGTTGCTAAAATTGCCAAAGTCGACGGAAATTACATTCAGGACAAAGGATATATTTATTTTCACAATGTTGTGAGAACAAAAACAAATGAATATTACGCAATTGGCGAATTTTACAAAAGAACTGCCAGCGCAAGCGGAATAGCAATGGCTGCTTTAGGAGGAGGAAATTCTGTCACTCAGCTTACGATTACAAATTCGGTTGTATTTAAATTCAGTCCTGATTTTAAATTATTAGCCATTCAGGAATTTGAAAAAGGAAAATCAAGAGCGCCAAGTTTAACCGATTTTGGAAGTCCGCAGCTTAACGCACACGCTTTAAAAGCCTATGGCGCATTTGATTACGCTTACACACAAGTAGACAAAGTAAATGACAGATTTTATGCGTGTTTTATTGACTACGAAAGATTAAAAGGCGAAAAAAACAAAAATGCATTCAAAACCATTATCTGTGATGAAGGTAAATTGACTGAAGACAAAATTTATTTAGAAAGCGACAACAAAGATTTCAGAGTAATGCCTGCAAAACTAGGTAACGTTCTGTTAATGGAATATGACAAAAAATCTAAAACCATAGATCTTCACCTTGAAAAATTAAATATAAAATAAGAAGCTCAAAAGCATCTTTCAAAACCCAACAAACTTAAAATTTGTTGGGTTTTTGTTTTTTAGTTCTTTTTGTTTCAAGTTTCAGGTTTCAGGTTCCAACTAACTTGAAACCTGAAACTTTATAAATCTAAAATAAGCCGGGCGTGCCATAAACCCGACAGGTTTTAAAAACCTGTCGGGTTACTAACGTGAAACTTGAAACCTGAAACTTGAAACTTTTTTATTCTTTAACACATTACAAATCTTCCGTTTCATTTGTAACAAATCTAAAATGATTTTAAGAATTACACGAAATAAAAATTAGTTCATACTCAAATCGCAAACGTTTGAAATCTCGGTAAAATCACAAAATCATTAGAAAATAAACAATATATTCTGAAAAAAATTACTATTTGATAATTATATGCATGCATAGTATTTTTTATGATAGTTATCATAATTTTATTTATAATTTAGCCATAAATTTATTGCATAATTAAGGGAAGAATGAAAATAAAGATAATAGGTATAGGAAGTTACATTCCTAATAAAGAAGTTAAAAATACTGACTTTGACAAGCATATTTTTTTAAATGAAGACGGAACTCCTTTTGGATACCCGAATGAAGTTGTAATTAAAAAATTCAAAGGTATTACCGGAATAGAAAACCGCCGTTATGCCGAAGATCACCATACCTCTTCAGACTTAGCATATTTTGCAGCTGAAAGAGCAATTGAAAATGCCAACATTGATCGTGAAACTTTAGACTATATTATTTTTGCACACAATTTTGGTGATGTAAAAACCGGCACAAACCAATCTGATATTTTACCAAGTTTAGCTACTCGCGTAAAAAACAAACTAGACATTAAAAACCCAAAATGTGTGGCTTACGATATTCTTTTTGGATGTCCGGGCTGGATCGAAGGTGTTTTACAGGCAAATGCATTCATAAAATCCGGAATGGCAAAAAGAGTTTTAGTAATTGGTGCCGAAACGTTATCAAGAGTTGTCGACGATCACGATCGCGATTCTATGATTTATTCTGATGGTGCGGGTGCGTCCATTTTAGAAGCTTCTGATGATGATGAAACTGGTTTGTTATCTTACGAAAGTGCCACTTATGCAAATGACGAAGCCAACTTTTTATTCTTCGGAAAATCATACAATCCAGATTTAGATCCGGACATCAAATACATTAAAATGTATGGCCGTAAAATCTATGAATTTGCTTTAAGCCAGGTTCCGTTAGCGATGAAAAGCTGTTTAGACAAAAGCGGAATTGCAATTGATGATGTCAAAAAAATCCTGATTCACCAGGCAAATGAAAAAATGGACGAAGCTATCATTGCCCGTTTTTACAAATTATACGACAAAACGCCACCTGAAAATATTATGCCAATGAGTATTCATGATTTAGGAAACTCAAGCGTTGCAACCGTTCCTACGTTGTACGATCTTTTAATTCAGGGAAAATTAGAAAACCATGAAATCAATAAAGGCGATGTTGTCATTTTTGCTTCTGTTGGAGCAGGAATGAATGTTAATGCCTTTGTTTATAGATACTAGTTTTCAGTCTCAGTCACAGTTTTCAGCTTCTGATCATTGCGACTGAAAACTGTGACTGAAAACTGCAGCAGAATACTGAAAACTAAAAAAAGTCCGCATTTTAAAATGCGGACTTTTTAGTATATTTGCGACCTAATCATAAAATCAAAGAACGAGAGTTTGCTTCGTTCCTCGCAATGACCATGTACGAAAAAACGTTTCCCAATAAAAGATTCAAACTTACTTTAGAGTTTTTACAAAAACACGTTAAAACATCAGAGACTATTTTTGATTTTGGTGTACCAAATCCTTTCTCTAAAATAATGGAAGAAAATGGGTATACTGTAAAAAACACAAAAGGCGAAGATTTAGACAACGATCAAACGGCTTTACAAACCGAAGAATATACCGTTTTTACTGCATTTGAAATTTTCGAGCATTTGCTAAATCCCTATACCATTCTACAAAATGTAAAATGTGATAAATTACTAATCTCTATTCCGTTACGTTTATGGTTTTCACCGGCATATCGTTCAAAAACAGATATGTGGGACAGGCATTACCATGAATTTGAAGATTGGCAATTAGACTGGCTTTTAGAAAAAACAGGCTGGAAAATTACCGACAGACAAAAATTTACACATCCGGTAAAAAAGTTCGGTTTCAGACCACTGTTAAGATATTTCACGCCTCGATATTATATTGTAGTAGCGGAGAAAATAAAACAATAAAGAAATTCCAATATTCAAATTCCAAATTCCAATTTTAACCTTACCGGTAAGATTGGAATTTTGACTCAAGCGCTAGCGAACAGGCGAAGCAATTTTAAAAGATTGGGATTTAATTTAAAATTTATGAAATACTATATCGTCATTCCCGCGCATAATGAACAGGATTTAATTGGCCTGACTTTACAATCTCTGGTTTCACAAACTGTTTTACCTTCAAAAGTGGTGGTTGTAAATGACAATTCAACAGATAAAACAGAAGAAATTGTTTTGGGTTTTGCAAAGGAAAATCCGTTTATTTCTGTTGTTAATAAAACTTCAGATGCGATTCATATGCCGGGAAGTAAAGTAATTCAGGCTTTTCAAAAAGGTTTTGAAACTTTAGATTCAGAATATGATATTATGGTTAAAATAGACGGTGATTTAATTTTTCCTCCTAATTATTTTGAAACTATCATCAATCATTTTCAGTCAGATCCAAAAATTGGAATGGCAGGAGGTTTTTGCTACATTGAAAAAAACGGAGATTGGGTTTTAGAAAACCTGACTGATAAAGATCATATTCGCGGTGCATTGAAGGCTTACAGAAAAGAAACTTTCCAGCAAATTGGAGGTTTAAAACCTGCTATGGGCTGGGACACTGTAGACGAATTACTTTGTAAATATTACGGATGGAAAATAGTTACAGATCCTTCATTACACGTAAAACACCTGAAACCAACAGGCGCAAATTACAATAAGACAGCACGTTATAAACAAGGCGAGGCTTTTTATACTTTAGGATATGGTTTCTGGATTACCGCAATTGCCTCGGCAAAACTGGCGATGATGAAGAAAAAACCATTTCTCTTTTTTGATTACATAAGAGGTTTCTGGAAAGCAAAAAAAGCAAAGACTCCTCTATTAGTTACCCCTGAACAGGCTAAATTTATAAGAAAATATCGTTTTGAGAAAATGAAACAAAAGTTAATTTGATTCGAAAAACAACCGAAAAACGGTAACTCATAACCCAAAACTCATAACTTATTTTTACCTTAGCCAATATTTGTAAAACTTATGATGCTAATTCGCTACTTATCTCAAATAGGAAGATATTTTTTAATGCTGAAAGAAATTTTTAATAAACAGACAAAATGGTCTGTGATGAAAAGTTTAATTTTTAAAGAAATAGATGATTTAATAATTGATTCTCTTGGGATTGTTTGTTTTATTTCCTTCTTTATTGGAGGAGTTGTTGCTATTCAAACTGCACTAAACTTAACCAATCCGTTAATTCCAAAATATTTAATTGGTTTTGCAACTCGTCAATCTGTGATTTTGGAGTTTGCTCCTACTTTCATTTCGGTTATTATGGCAGGAAAAATGGGATCTTACATCACTTCAAGTATTGGAACTATGCGTGTTACAGAGCAAATTGATGCCTTAGAAGTGATGGGTGTTAACTCATTAAACTATCTTGTGTTCCCAAAAATAGTCGCTTTATTAATGTATCCTTTCGTTATCGGAATTAGTATGTTTTTAGGTGTTTTTGGCGGATGGCTTGCTTGCGCCTACGGTGGATTTTCAACCAGCCAGGATTTTATTCAGGGAGCCCAAATGGAATTTATTCCTTTTCATATTACTTATGCTTTTATCAAAACCTTAATTTTTGCAATGTTACTGGCAACAATCCCTTCTTTTCATGGATATTACATGAAAGGTGGTGCACTTGAAGTAGGTAAAGCAAGTACGGTATCATTTGTATGGACATCGGTTTGTATTATTCTCTTTAATTATATATTAACTCAATTATTATTAGGATAATGATAGAAGTAAAAAACATAGAAAAATCATTTGCTGACAGTAAAGTTTTAAAAGGAGTTTCGACGGTTTTTGAAACCGGAAAAACCAACCTGATTATTGGGCAAAGTGGATCAGGAAAAACAGTTTTATTAAAAACGTTATTAGGAATTCATACGCCAGATTCCGGAACTATTGAATTTGACGGAAGAATATATTCTGAACTTAATCCAGACGAAAAAAGAGAACTAAGAACTGAAATTGGAATGGTTTTCCAGGGAAGTGCTTTATTTGATTCGATGACTGTTGAAGAGAATGTTGCTTTTCCTTTAAAAATGTTCACCAGCGATAATAGAGCAAAAATTAAGGAACGTGTTGATTTTGTTCTTGAAAGAGTAAATTTAATTGATGCACACAAAAAATTACCTTCGGAGATTTCGGGAGGTATGCAAAAACGTGTGGCGATTGCACGCGCAATTGTAAATAATCCAAAATATTTATTTTGTGATGAACCAAACTCTGGTTTAGATCCAAATACTTCTACTTTGATTGATAACCTGATCAAAGAAATTACAGAAGAATATAACATTACAACTGTTATAAACACGCACGATATGAACTCAGTAATGGAAATTGGTGAAAATATCGTTTTCTTAAAAAAAGGATTAAAAGCGTGGCAGGGAACTAAAGAAGAAATCTTTAGAACTGATAATAAAGATATTGTGAAGTTTGTTTATTCTTCTAATTTGTTTAAAAAAGTGAGAGAAGCGTATTTGAAAGGTTAGTTTCTATTAAATTCCAATATAAAAAATCCCAAATTTCAACTGTAACAAATTGGAATTTGGGATTTTATATTTTTTTGGAATTTTCTTATTGAATATTGATCAGCTCAACTTCAGCATTAGGATTAAAAAGATAAGTCTTTCCCGAGCTTATTTCGATACATTCAAAACGTTTGGTTCTCACGGCAAGTTTCTTAAATATCTTTCCGTTTTTAATTCTGAATACGCTTCCGTACGGAATCTCAAAAACGTAGTTTTTATCGTTTTCTTTATCATATTGCTTTAAAGCCAAAGACAAAGTAGTATCAGTATCACTACTCGCCGTAGGATTCTTAAAATGACGAGCTAACAAAGGCAATAATTGCCCGGGGAAAATTTCCGGACGAATAAACGGAACCATTAAACGCTGAAACGTAAATTTCCATTCGTCTCCGTGCGGTTTGATATTTCGTCCAAACTTTTCGAAAGCAACCAAATGAGCAATCTCGTGAATTAACGTCATCAAAAAACGATATTTATTTAAGCTTGCATTTACCGTAATTTCATGTTTACCAGTATGTCCGCGCCTGTAATCGCCATGACGCGTCTGACGCTCATTTACGATTTTCAGATGAACCTGATTGGCAACAATCAAATCAAAAACAGGCTTTACAGCATGTTCCGGAATGTATTTAGCTAAAGTTTCGTTCAATTTAGGTTAAATGTTATTTGTTAGAGGTTAAAAGGCTTCGACTCCGCTCAGCCTGACAATTCATAATTAACTAAGGATTAGTTGAAGAAACCTCCAAAACCTTTCCGTTAAAATATTTATTTCCATTTAAGGTAAAATCATAAATATAAGTGGCCATTCCTTCTGCAGAAATTGGCGCCTGATATCCTGGGAAAGCTTCATTTAGCATTTCTGTCTGAACTGAGCCTAAAGCCAGAACATTAAACGAAATTCCTTTCTCTTTATATTCTTCTGCTAATAATTCACTTAATGTAATTACCGCGCCTTTACTGGAACTGTAAGCGGCTAATCCGGCAAATTTAAGGCTTCCTCTTACACCGCCAATCGAACTTATGGTAACTACATGACTTCCGCTTTGAAGATACGGCAGACAAATTCTCGTAAGATTCGCTACTCCAAAAACATTCACTTTGTAAATACTTTCAAAATCAGCCTGTGTCGTTTCTGCAAAAGGCTTCAACAACAAAGCGCCTGCATTGTGCACTACAGCATCAACTTTTTTCCATGTTGAAGAAAGAAAATCATCTACAGCCTGCAAAGCCGATTCGTTTGCTAAATCAACTGAAAGGCACGTTATATTTTGATGTTGTAAAAGTGCCTGAGGTGTATTTCTCGAGATAGCCAAAACCTGATGACCTGCATTCGCAAATTGCAAAGCCAGTTCATAACCAATTCCCCTACTCGTTCCGGTAACAATAATATTTTTCATGAGGCAAAAATAAGCAATCCAGTAAAAAGAGTGATTATTATTTCATTGTAATTTCTTCTGTTGGAGTATCTGCCATTTTGGTTACGGCCGGCAAAAATTCCTGAATAAAAGCCGTCATGTGCGGAATATCCATTACTTTAAATTCATCTGAAACATGATGGTAAAATTCGAAATTTTCAAAATCAAAAGTACTTATCGACTGGCAAGGTTTCTTGAAAGCTTCATAAAATGAATAATTATCAGATCTGTAAAACAATTTATATTCGGCTTCTTTTGGTAAAAATCCAATGGTCTTTTTTCCGGTATATTCGTTTATTTTGTCTGCCATATTCGATTTATCAAAACCGGTTATATACGCCAGATAATCGCGTTTCATTGGCACCCCAATCATTTCGATATTCAGCTGTGCGTATAAATTAAAATTTTGTGCCTTAAGTTTTTCTACTAAACTTTTAGAACCCAGTAATCCTTTTTCTTCTCCGGCAAAAAACACCACAAGAATACTGCGTTTATTGGACTTTGTTTCAGTAAAATATTTTGCCATTTGAGCAACTGCCGTCACGCCGGAAGCATCATCATTGGCACCATTATTAATAACATCATCCTGCTTTTTTTTCTCTAAACCAATATGATCGTAGTGTGCGCTCAAAACCACAAATTCCTTTTTAAGTTCAGGATCTGTTCCTTCTATAACGCCAACAATATTAAAAGCAGGTAATTTGAAATTGGTAAGCGTATCGCGATAGGTTTTAAAATACGGTTTTACATTATTGGCTTTCAAAAAATCTTCCAAAAAAACTGCTGCTTTTTCAATTCCTTTTGTTCCGGTTTCACGGCCTTCTAATTCATCTGAAGAAAGATATTTAAGAAAATCGGAAACTTCTGTCTGATCAACTTTATATGTTATTTCGGCTGGCTTTGATGTTTCTTTTGAAGATTTATCATTTACGGTCGAAGTATTTGATTTACATCCCAATAAAACAAACGGAAGAAGAAAGTATAGCTTTTTCATAGAAGAGAATTTAGATTTTACTGCAATATAATACTATTTTCTCTTTTTTTATAATGACCTGCTGCGGAACAATTTTAAGCTTGAAACAATCTAATTCAAAAATTTAAAATCTTATTGTTTTGAACCAAATGCAATTTATACTCGCGAAGACCAACTTTGTAATCTAAATAAGGAACACCCATTTTATGATTGGCAACACTAATTTCATATAAGTACCGAATGTGTCGGGCAAGTTCTTTCCAGGCAAACCAAAGAGAATGTTTCGGATCATAAATATGAGTTGGTTCGCTTGCCGCGCCGTTTAATTCGACAATTAAAAAATTTTCGCCTCGTTCTAATTCTTCAAAACTATTGTACATAATATCAAATCTTCCAAAACAAAATTCCGGAATCTGGGTTGCGATCGTATTAATCATCTCCGTCAATTTTGGAGTGATCAAATCGCTTCCATCAAGAAATTTTGCTCCTCGCGCAAGATTACCAAACGGAACCAGATTTGCCGTTTGTCCTTTTTCTAAAATAATTTGCAATAAATCGCCATATTCTTCTTTTAAAACATCGAGCTGAATTTTAAATCTCGGAGTTTGATGAATTAATTTTTCAATCGTAGAAATTCCGTCTCCCGTAACAATTAAAAATTCTTTAGATACGATGCCGGTAATTTTTCCTTTTTTTTGATGAGGATGACGTACGTAAAAAATGCCAACTTCTTTTTTAAACGGAATTAAATCCTGGAGTAAAAAATCAAAGTTTGCTTTTTCAGCATAGTTTTTCAGTTGCGAAGCCGTTTTTATTTTCTTTACTCCGGAACCGCGTAAACCAATATCAGGTTTGGCTATTAACGGAAAATAAATTCCTTTTTCAACAACCAGATTCACGATCGTATTTAAATCCGTGTTTTCTTTAATTAAAATAGTTTTGGGGTAATATTTTTTAGGCAATAAATCATAAATATTTTTTTTGCTTTCCATGATAAATCCTCCATTCTTTATTTTTGGATTTGCAGCATTAAAGAAAAAAAAAGATCGCGCCTTGAAGGCATAATAACCCCAAAGAAAATAAATCGGCAGGTATAAAACCTGAAAAGGCCAATATTCAAAATTGGCTATTTTGTGGATAAATAATTTCATCTTTATGATTGAATAATGTAGTTATATTAAAACAGTTTCATCTTCATTTCATATACGTTAAATACTGGTTTTTAGTTTTTTACATTTAAAAACAATCATAATCATAAAATAAAAAACCCTTTCGAACCAAAAGCCTGAAAGGGTTTAAAATATTTTTTATTAAAGAAATTATCCTGCGATAACAGATCTTGAAATAACGATTTTCTGAATCTCTGAAGTTCCTTCGTAAATCTGCGTAATTTTTGCATCGCGCATAAAACGTTCTACATGATATTCTTTTACATATCCATTTCCACCATGAATCTGAACAGCTTCAACTGCCGTATCCATCGCCACTTGCGAAGCAAATAATTTTGCCATTGCACCACTCACATCATAGTTTTTATGCTGGTCTTTATCCCAGGCCGCTTTCATACATAAATGACGTGCCGCTTCGATATTCACAGCCATATCTGCCAATTTAAAAGCGATTGCCTGATGATTGCAGATTTCCGTTCCAAAAGCTTTTCTTTCTTTCGAATATTTCAAAGCCAGTTCATAAGCTCCGGAAGCAATTCCCAAAGCCTGAGAAGCAATTCCGATACGTCCTCCGGCAAGCGTTTTCATTGCAAATTTAAATCCGAAACCATCTTCTCCAATTCTGTTTTCTTTTGGAACTTTTACATCACTAAACATCAATGAATGTGTGTCAGAACCACGAATTCCCATTTTTTGTTCTTTTGGTCCAACAGAAAAACCAGGCATATCCTTAGTCATAATCAACGCATTGATTCCTTTGTGTTTTTTCTCCGGATGCGTTTGAGCGATTACCAAATATACAGATGCCGTGTTTCCGTTTGTAATCCAGTTTTTTGTTCCGTTTACCAAATAATGATCTCCCATATCAATGGCAGTCGTTTTTTGAGAAGTGGCATCACTTCCCGCTTCCGGTTCACTTAAGCAAAAAGCGCCGTGAATTTCACCAGAAGCTAAACCCGGTAAATATTTTTGTTTTTGTTCTTCAGTTCCAAATTCCTGTAAACCCCAGCAAACTAATGAATTATTTACAGACATCACTACAGAAGCCGAAGCATCAACCTTTGAAATTTCTTCCATAGCGATTACGTACGAAATTGTATCAAGTCCACTTCCGCCGTATTTAGGATCAACCATCATTCCCATGAATCCCAGTTGTCCCATTTTTTTTACCTGCTCTGTTGGAAAAATTTGTTTTTCATCGCGTTCGATAACTCCCTGCAACAATTCGTTTTGGGCAAAATCTCTCGCGGCTTGTTGAATCATTAAATGTTCTTCGGTAAGATTGAAATCCATAGTTTCTATTTTTTTGTTTTCTAAACCAAAGTTCAAAACATTTAGTTCAGCTCGTTTTTTTGTGTTTTTTGATTTGCTATTTTTTATCTAAAATAGGTTTTCAAAGATAATTTTTAAACTCGAATTAACAATGCGTGCATATAATTTTAAGATATTAGCATGAATCACGATAACGTTTTCGTGATTATATTGAATTTTACTCGCTCTTCGACTAATATTGTAGCATTTTCTTTAAAATTTAAGAATTAAATTATCGATAAAAAATTGTTAATTATAAAGTTTAGATAATACCAATTTCGTCAAAACCAAATCTATTAAAAACACGTATATGTACGTAAAGCAACTCTTACTAATTTGATAATGAATATACTACAATGAAAAAAAATATTTCTAAAGTGTTAAAATGTTAAAAATTAGAAGTAGTTTTGCGATAAAAAAAATAAATTATTGATAGAGTATGAAAAAGATTTTACTATTTTTTACGTTCATTTTGAGTCTCCAATTTTCAACAGTTTCTGCGCAAACTCACATGGAAGTTAACGGTGTGACAGTTCCCAGAAAAATTGAATTCCAAAACAAAACTTTACAACTTAACGGCGCCGGCGGAAGATCAAAAATGTGGCTGGAAGTTTATGTTCAGGCGTTGTATTTATCGCAATTAAGCCAGGATCCAAAATTTATCATTGACAGTGATACGGAAATGGCCATTCGAATTGAAATTACCTCATCAATGGTTTCTTCAAACAAATTGACCAAAGCAATGAATGCAGGTTTTGAAAAATCAGCAGGAAGTAATCTGCAGGAATTAAGACCAAGAATCGAACAATTTAAAGCATTGCTAAGTGATGACATTAAAGAAAAAGATGTCTTTATTCTTGGATACAATCCTTTTGATCAAACTATTAACGTAATTAAAAATGAAGTTGTAAAAGGAACAATTCCGGGATTTGATTTCAAAAAAGCATTATTCGGAATCTGGTTGTCTGACAAACCAGTCGATGATACGTTAAAAAAACATTTATTAGGGCAATAATTACCTAATCTTATAAATTTTTAAAGCCGAAAACTATTACGTTTTCGGCTTTCTTTTTTTATTCAATAAAATTGATGCAAAATACATTATTCGCATTATTCTATTTTATACTTTTACGCAAAATAAACATATCTTAACAAAATGAAAGATTTATTACAGCAATTTGAAAATAAAGAACCTGAAATTGTTTTTAACTGGAAAGATTCTGAAACAGAAGCTGAAGGCTGGACAGTAATTAATTCACTTCGTGGAGGAGCCGCAGGAGGTGGAACAAGAATGCGTAAAGGCCTTGATATGAATGAAGTTCTGTCACTAGCCAAAACAATGGAAGTAAAATTCTCGGTTTCAGGTCCTGCAATTGGCGGTGCTAAATCCGGAATTAATTTTGACCCGAATGATCCTCGCAAAAAAGGAGTTTTACAGCGTTGGTACAAAGCCGTTTCGCCTTTATTAAAAAGTTATTACGGAACTGGTGGAGATTTGAACGTGGATGAAATTCACGAAGTAATTCCAATGACGGAAGAATGTGGTGTGTGGCATCCGCAGGAAGGTGTTTTTAATGGACATTTTAAACCAACCGAAGCAGATAAAATCAATAGAATTGGTCAATTACGTCAAGGTGTAATTAAGGTTATCGAAAACCCTAAATTCTCACCGGATGTAACAAGAAAATATACAGTTGCTGATATGATTACCGGATATGGTGTTGCAGAAGCTGTTCGTCATTTTTATGCAACTTACGGCGGAGACATTAAAGGTAAAAAAGCAATCGTGCAAGGATTTGGAAACGTAGGTTCTGCTGCTGCTTTTTATTTAGCCGAAATGGGCGCAAAGGTAATCGGAATTATTGATCGTGACGGAGGTTTAATTAAAGAAGAAGGTTTTTCTTTTGAAGAAATCAGAACGTTGTTTTTAAATAAAGACGGAAACAAATTAGTTGCCGATAATATGATTCCGTTTGAGGAAATCAACGAAAAAATATGGACTATTGGTGCTGAAATTTTCACGCCTTGCGCTGCTTCAAGATTGGTACAACAAACCCAAATTGACAGTTTAATTTCAAACGGATTAGAAGTTATTTCATGCGGAGCGAATGTTCCTTTTGCAGATAAGGAAATTTTCTTCGGTTCTATTATGGAAGAAGTGGATCATAAAGTAAGTTTGATTCCTGATTTTATTTCAAACTGCGGAATGGCAAGGGTTTTTGCTTATTTCATGGAGAAAAAAGTACAAATGACAGATGAGGCGATCTTTAATGATACTTCGGAAATTATAAAAAATGCGATTGTAAAAGCCCACGCTTTAAATCCATCAAAAACAAATATTAGTGCAACTGCTTTTGAAATTGCATTGAAACAATTAGTATAATTTTTTATACTTTATTTCTAAGCGAGCTAAGTTTTAATTTGGCTCGCTTTTTTTTTGCCACAGATTAAAGGATTAAAAAGATTTTTCCATTCTTTTCTCTTTAGTCTTCTCGCAGATTTAGCAGATTTTTCCTTTATTTTTTTAAGTTGTTATTCAATAAAGGATAATTTTAAAAAATCTGCTCAATCTGCCAAATCTGCGAGCAAAAAACCTCAACCTATAAAATCTCCCCGCTCCTTTGTTTCTAAACAATTTTTAGTACTTTTAAACGTTTTTATTAAATACAATTACAAAATTCAGAATCAAAATGAGTTCCACCGATTCTTCAGATAAAAAGAAATCACTATTATTCACCACGGCGATATATGCGGTAATTATACTATTGCTGTTTTTTATACGTTTTTGGCCGCCATACAATCCGGAAAATAACGCAGCACTTGCAGAAGGCGGCGGTGGCGGTGGCGTTACCGTAAATTTTGGTGACAGTGATGTAGGATCAGGAGCGAATTATAAAAGTGAAGTTCTGAACGTTAAAAACGAAGCAAAAGCTACGCCTGCAAAAGCAACTCCGGACGAAGCGGTAATTACACAGGAAAACACAACAACAGATGCAGAAGACGTAATTATTCCCGTAAAGGAAAAACCTAAGAAACCGACTCCAGTTGAAAAACCGGAAACAAAACCGGTACCTCAAAAACCAAAAGTTTCAAATTCTACAAACGATGCTTTATCAAGCATTTTAAAAGGATCAAACAAAGGCGGAGACGGAGACGATAAAGCAGCAGGAAATAAAGGAAAAGCAAACGGAAGTTTAGGATCTAACGGTTATTACGGAACCGGTGGTTCTGGCGGCGGAACCGGAGGAGGAAACGGAACAGGAAATGGAGTTGGCACCGGAAGCGGTTACGGAGCAGGAAGCGGCGGTGGTTCTGGCGGTGGCTCAGGATATTCTTTAGGAAACCGAAAAGCATTATCTAAACCAGCTCCAAAATATACCTGTAACGAAGAAGGAAAAGTTGTGGTTGAAGTTACTGTCGATCAAAACGGAAAAACAATAAGCGCAACTGCCGGAATAAAAGGAACAACCAATACTGCAAGCTGTTTATTAGAACAAGCAAAAATTGCTGCCATGAATACAAAATGGTCGCCTGATGATAAAGCAGCAGCAAAACAGGTTGGGAAGATTGTTTATAATTTTAGTTTGAATTAAAACACGGATTTCACTAATTTTCACGAATATAAAAAAAGGCTTTCTGAAATCATCAGAAAGCCTTTTTTTGTATCAGCATTTTTGTCATTTCGAGGAACGAGAAATCACATAAAGCGAAGACACACAGTACGTCGCTCTCTTGATGTGATTTCTCGTTCCTCGAAATGACACAATCTGTGTGACGCCTTCTTTGTATTATACATTCTCATAAGTCTTTACGGAGTTACTTGCGGAGATTTCTTCTTGCCTATATTCTCTTCTCTTTCCTCTTTCCTCTTTCCTCTTTCCTCTTTCCTCTTTCTTCTATTCTCTTTCTTCTTTCCTCTATGCTCTCTTTTTTCGCGTGAGGGATAGGAGCTCGCTACCGAAGTAGCGCGGATAGCCCGACCGCAATAAAAAAATGGGCGAATCAACGTTATGCTGATTGGCCCATTTTTTTATTGTGGTCACGCCCTGATAATAATCTTACTTCGGACTCGTAGCAATCACAAACTTCAAGTTGTTCTTTACTCCTATTTGCAAGACATCAACAAGATCCTGAACCTGCAGATTAAACGGAATTCTAACAACAACGGTTTGTTGTTTGTCTGCTCCTATTTTGGCCATTAAACTGGTTTCCAGATTTTCGAAGTCAACCGGTTCCTTGTCAATGTAGAATTTTTTATCTTCTGTAACCGATAAACTGATTAATTGTTTATTGGTTTTTTCGTTTGATTTCGCTTTTGGCAATGTCATTTTAATAACATTAGGATTTGCAAGCGTTGATATAATTAAGAAAAACAACAGCAAGAAAAACATAATATCACTTAGTGATGAAGTCGCCACTTCGGCATGAAATCTTCTTTTTCTTTTGATAGACATAGCTTATGCTCTTTGAATTATATTGACAAATTCTAATATTTGTTTCTGAATCTTCAAGGCAAAATCATCAATTTTTCCGTTCAGTAAATGGTACGCACTATAGGCAATAATCCCCACAATAAGTCCGGAACCAGAACTGATCATTTTTTCGTATAAACCTCCTGAGATATTTCCGATACTAATATTTTCGGTTACAGAAATGCTGTAGAAAATTTTAATTACTCCGGAAATCGTTCCGATGAAACCTAAAGTTGGTGCAATACCGGCAATAAGTCCAAGGTGCCCTAAATGTCTTTCCATTTCGCCAATTTCGATATCGGCGGCGCGGTCCATATTGGATTCGATTTCAGCAATTGGTCTTCCGATTACTAAAACGCCTTCTTTCAAAATATTTCCTGCAGCTGTATTGCTTCTTTCTACAATAGTTCTTGCCAATTCTATATTACCCGCATTTAGCTTATCTCCAACATCCTGCATTAATCTTGCATCAATTTTCGACGCTTTACTGATATACATGTAACGCTCAAAAATGACATAAATCGTGTAAAAAAGTAAAATGGCAATTGGTATTAAGAAAAAACCTCCCTTTAGGATAAAACCTAAAACAGAGATTTCTGTATTTGGAGCAATTTTTTCGATAACTACGTTAGATGCGGCGTTTGCGATAGTGTCTGCTTGTAATTGAATGGCGCTAAACATATTTTAATTCTTGTTTTTAATAATTAATTCTAAAAAATATTTCAATTTTGCATTAAAGATAATTTCACTGTAATATTAAACTAAAAAAACCGGAAATTATTTCAATTCACAACTATTTTATCCAAAAAAAATGAACTATCAGGAAACTACAAATTGGATGTTTAACCAATTGCCCATGTATCAGCTTCAGGGTGCTTCGGCATACAAAGAAGATTTAACCAACATTAAGTTGCTTGCGGCGCATCTTGATAATCCACAAGATCAATTAAAATGCATTCACGTTGCCGGAACAAACGGAAAAGGTTCTACATCGCACATGCTGGCTTCGGTTTTGCAGGAAGCGGGATATAAAGTTGGCTTGTATACTTCGCCGCATTTAAAAGATTTTAGAGAAAGAATAAAGATCAACGGACAAGATATTTCAGAAGATTTTGTGATTGAATTCGTAGCCAAACACAAAGATTTTTTTGAAGCAAATGATATGAGTTTCTTCGAAATGTCTGTGGGTCTGGCATTTGATTATTTTGCTGCCGAAAAAACCGATATTGCCATTATCGAAGTGGGTTTGGGCGGAAGATTAGACGCCACAAATATTATTACGCCTTTGGTTTCTGTTATTACGAATATCGATCTTGACCACACGCAATTTTTAGGAAATACGACTACGGCAATTGCAGGCGAAAAAGCCGGAATTATCAAACCGAATGTTCCCGTTGTAATTGGAGAATATACGGAAGAAACCGAAGCCGTGTTTTTAGCCAAAGCCAAAGAAAACAATGCCCCAATTTATTTTGCTGCCGATTTAATTTCCGGAGTTTTTCCGTCTGATTTGCTTGGCGATTATCAGTTTAATAATAAAAAAACCGTTCAGCAGGTTGTTGTTGTTTTAAACTCCCAAACTGATTTTAAAGTTTCAGTTGATAATTTAAAAAGCGGTTTATTAAATACTGTAAAAAATACCGGTTTACAGGGAAGATGGCAACAACTTGGCGAAAGTCCGAAGATAATTTGCGATACGGCTCATAACAAACATGGTTTGGCGGTTGTAATGAACCAGATTCAGAAAGAAAGTTTTGAGAAACTGCATATCGTTTTGGGAGTTGTCAATGATAAAGACCTGGATTCTATTTTACCTCTTTTTCCAAAAGATGCGCAATATTATTTCTGCAGACCTAATTCGGCGCGAGGTTTAGCTACCGTAATATTAAAAGATGCGGCAAAAAAATATGATTTGATTGGCGAAAAATACAATTCGGTAGAAGATGCATTTGCTACTGCGAAAGAAAACGCATCACCAAATGATTTTATTTATGTTGGAGGAAGCACTTTTGTCGTAGCTGAATTGCCTTTAACATAAACGAAGCCGAAAATTTGAAAAAAAGTCAAAAAAAATTACTCTTATAATAAATTCAGCACCAGCGAGATAATACCACGCAAAGAAAAAAGTTTAATTTTTTATTTCAATTTCTTTGCAGAACTCAAAAACTAGCGTATATTTGCACTCGCAATCACAAAATGATAGCAGCCTAGTAAAATAGGGCGATTAGCTCAGCTGGTTCAGAGCACCTCGTTTACACCGAGGGGGTCGGGGGTTCGAACCCCTCATCGCCCACACAAAGACAAACAACGCCATTGGATTCCAATGGCGTTTTTTTTTTTATAGTTCATAAATTTCTTAGACACAAAACGGATCAGGTACAAAAGTTGAGGATTTAGAGAAAAGATTAGATAATATGAATACTAAAAAGTGAGTATTTTCATAAATACTTCAAAAATTTACTTCGATTAATTTTTTACAAATAGAAAGTTATTCTATTTTTTAATCACCTAATAATCGATTGATTTTTTATATTTGTTCCATGAAAACCATAGTATTCCCAGAAAATTTCTTATTAGAAAACGAGTATATTAGCGAGGCTATTGAGACACTTTCAATGATGATAAGTCATAATATTGATAGTTACGAATTAGACTTCTCAAAAGTAAAAAATTTACGTAGGGGAGATTTAATGGTTTTAGTTGCACAGATTGAAAAATCCGTAAAAAGAGGCAACCAGCTAAAAAGAGTTGGAAATTTTCAGGATGGTGGAAAAATCAAATTGATGATGTCACATCTTTTTAGTGTAAAACATGATAAAACTATTCATTGGCAAATAAATGATGTAAATGAATTCGAAAGGGCAGAAAATCTTATCCCAGAAGTTATTGCTAAAATTGTTAAGGATCTTTGGAAAATCGGAATAAGAGAGTATTTTTATCCTTTTAATACATTTCTAACTGAGCTTATCGGAAATGCTGTTGAGCACGGAATTAAAGACAAAGAGATTAATTGGTGGCTAGATAGAGAGGTAAATCGTACTGACAAAACTATCAAATTTACTTTCGTCGATATGGGAAAAGGTATAGTTGAATCGCATAAAAAAGCCGGTTTACCGCTTAAATATCTATTTTCTTCGGATAGTAAGGTGGTATTAGATTCCTTTAGCGGTCAATTACGCTCATCTACAAAATTACCAAACCGAGGTCGAGGTTTACCTCAATTGATGGAAATGATAGAAAAAGGATGGGTTTCAGATTTAGTTATAATTACTAATAGTGTATCTTTGCAGTATAAAGATGATAATTTTGCAGTTACTGATATACCGAATTTCAGAGGAACTTATTACAGCTGGAATATAAATTCAAATAATTTTCAAAAATGGAAAACTTTAAAATAGCTATTGCAACGGACTTTAATGATGCGTTAGGAGGACGATCAAAATCACTTGGCCCATATTCTGGAGAAGCATTTTACGAAGAAGTTCTTAAAAACAAATTTGAAGAAGCTATAATTGCTGGTGAAAAATTGCATATTTATCTTGATGGAACTAAAGGTTACGGTAGTTCTTTCTTAGATCAGTCTTTTGGTGAGTTATTTCGCAAGCATGGAGACAAGGTTAAAAACAATATTGAATTTCATACCAGATTATTCGATTGGATAGTTGATTATATTAAAACTGATATATGGGCAAGAAAATAGTATGGTTTATAGCCTTTATAATTGTTTCGATTCCGGTAAACATTGTCTGTCGTTTTCTTTATAATCAAACTTGGCTTGGTAAATATACCTTTGAAGATAAGTTAAATTTAGTGGATATTGTCACACTGATAATTAGTTCTGGACTTACCATTTGGTTAGGAATTTATATAGCTAAAAAAATTTCAGAGCAGAGATATCAGAAAGAATATATTATCAATGATTTAAAATCTATAGAAGAAGAAACAGTCTATATTCAGAAGGAACTCATCAATACTCCAACTGTAGATATTATAAGATTGTTAGATTACACAAACAGACTTCATTCAAGCATCGATAAGTTTAAAAAAACACTTGAAATTTTTGAAACAACATGTCATCCTGATAATGATTTGATGGTAAAGTTCCGAACGTTTTATAGTCATGTTACAAATATCAGCGGTTCTTCATTAAATTTAAACAATTCTTTGGTTGTGCAAATTAATGCAGACTGTAACGATTTGATACTTACCACGAGAAAAATTATTAAAGAAATAAATAGCAAATAATTTGGGATCTAAAGCAGTTGAATTAAGGGAATTATAAAGGTTTTTTTTCAATTTTGGGTTATAAATAGTAGTTAACAAATATTTTAAATATATCACATATCCTACTATATCACAAAATTTTTAACTTGAAGTTCAACTATATTTTCAAAAAGCGTCAAGATACATACTAAGTGTTCGATTGCAGTCCCTGACAGCCCACCAAGAAACTCCTTAAGAAATTAAGGAGTTTTTTTTTATGTTTTATTTATTTCTAACTACTGAGGCTCAGATTACAAATCTGTACTATCGGTTTAAAGAAATTAAAATATTTTTTAAATCACATTCAACCTTTAACTTTCTTTAGATAAAATTTCGCAATATTTTTTGATCCTCGACTTCTTCGAATAATTTTACCTGTTTTAATATTGTAGCCCAAAAGCTTATTATGTTTTATTTTATATTTTAAATGATAAGAAATTCCATTTTCAAATTTTAAATCATATGAATGTAAATTTAGAAATAGATTTGTATCAATTGCAATTTTCTGTAATTCGTTCAATGGCAAAGTATCCGGAGGAATCTCGTATTTTAGTTTGTCAAACTTTATATATGCAATATTGTTTCTTGAGATCTTAAATTTTCCCTTTAATTCTTCATTAATTAAATCCCCAGCTTTACTAAACTCTACTGTACTATCAGGATTAAACCTTATTTTGGTAACAAAAAAACCAAACTCTGCAAAATTGGATCTGTATGTTCCAGAAATATTTCTGTTTGAAGCACATGAAACAAATAAAAATAATAAGAGTAAAAAAAATATTTTTCTATTTAACATGCTTTACAGTTTCGTTTTATAATTGTTACTAACTCGTTTATATCATTCCCTTTTTTTGACTTTATGTAATAGCCCAATTTCGTAAAGCAATATAAGAATATTTATAAGTGCAATTGAAATTGAAATGATTTCTTCAATGTTACTTTAAATTCTTAAAAACAACTGCTAAACAGATTATCAGAATGAGATAAGATCGAAAACTCGAAAGCCATTTAATTTTTGAAGTTTATTACATTTGTATCACACAGATTCAGTCCTGTTTTTTACTAAATACGAAATTTCTGAGAAATTTTAAATATCTTTGAACTATGAGCACACTATCAAAACCAAATCACATAGGGCGAAAAATTAGCCGTATTCGTGAACTTCGCGATATGAAACAAGAAGCTTTGGCACAAGCTTTAGGAATAAGCCAGCAAACTGTTTCATCTATTGAGAACAGCGAAACAATAGACGAAGAAAAACTTACAGAAATTGCTAAAATTTTGGGTATTTCCGTTGAAGGAATTAAGAATTTCTCAGAAGAAGCTGTCTTAAATATTATTGGTAATACATTAAATGATGGCAGCGTTATTAATGGAAATGCATATAATTGTAATTTCAATCCACTCGATAAAGTTGTAGAGCTATATGAACGTTTAGTTCAATCTGAAAAAGATAAAGTTGAATATTTAGAAAAATTATTAAAAGAAAAATAATCTTTTAAAAAGCAAAACTCCTTAATTTCTTAAGGAGTTTTTTTTTATGTCTATATTTTAAAAATTATGTTGTTTAGGATAAAGAACAAAACCGGGAAAAAATATCAAAATAAAGATTAAATAGGCTGGTTCGGAACAAGCTATCATCGCCTACAGAACACAAACAAAGCCATTGGAATCCAATGGCTTTGTCTTTTTATAAGTTATAGTAAACATTCAAACTCTCTTTTATGTTTAATCTGTTACTTTTAAATGCTGAATTTGACCAGCAACAATATCAAAGTGAAATTTTAGCGTGATAGGACTTCCTGGAAATTTCCCTGAACATTCTGCAGTTAAAATGCTTGTTGTGCCGTTTTCAGTATAATCCAGTGGTTTCATCACGGATTCGTAGTTCTTGTTTGAGTGATCGATCCAACGCTCTATTTCAATTTTTCCTTTATGTGTTTTACCTTCGTCAAACACTTCGGCAGTTTCTGAAAACAAATTGGCATAAGTCACCGCGTCAAATTCGTTCTGTGCTTTAATCAAGTCTGTTAATACATTTGGTAAGTTCATTGTTATTATTTTTAAAGATTATTAAATTGTTGGTACAGTACCGCCATCGATTACATATTCAGTTCCTGATAAATAGCTGGCCCTTGGAGAAACAAGAAAACCAACCAATTCAGCTACTTCTTCCGGCTCCGCGGGTCTGCCGTATGGCATTCCGCCCAATGCTTGCATTACACCTTGCTGTGCTTCTTCTACAGTGCTATTGGCGTTTCTTGCAATCTCAGCCAACCAGTCTTTCGATGCTCCTGTATTGATCCATCCGGGAGAAACAGTCAGCACCCTAACACCCTTAGGAGAAACTTCATTCGATAAACTTTTACTATAGTTTCTTAATCCTGCTTTTGCCGCCGCATAAGGCAAAGTCGAGTCATAAAGTGGTAGTATTCCCTGAATAGAAGCTATATGAATAATAACTCCGTTTTTTCGCTCTATCATTTGAGGTAAAAAACCTCTGTCCAGTCGAACCGGAGCAAGCAAATTAGCCTGGATGGTTGATTCCCAATCTTCATCAGATAATGCAGTAAAGCCACCGGCAGGTGTTGTCGAAGAACCAAGATTGTTCACCAAAATATCAAGACTTCCGTAAGCCGCCAGCACTTCGCTGACAACTTTTTGTGTTCCTTCTGCTTTACTCAAGTCGGACGGAATGAAATGCAGCTTGCTGTTTTCTTTTTCCGGTGCGTTTCTTGCAGTGATAATAACCGTTGCCCCAGCTTGTAACAGCCTTTCTGCAATTGCTCTTCCAGCTCCTTTTGTGCCTCCTGTTACTAAGGCAATTTTTCCTGATAATTCGTTTTGATAATCCATCTTATGTTGTGTTTTAAATTTCTATAGTACAAATCTCGGAAGTACGTAAGTTTCTCACAAGTACGGAGTTACGATTCATATAGGGATAAATTATTCCCCTATTGCACATATAGGAACATAGGATTACTTTTGTAATATGTATGAAAGAAAAATAATACCTAGTTTAAACTGCGGGCTTGACATAATAGGTGAAGTACTTTATGGCAAATGGAAGATACGTTTGCTTTGGTTTATTAATGAAGGTCATAAAAGGCCAAGTGAATTGCAGCGTAAGATACCAGATGCAACACGCAGGGTTTTAAATATTCAGCTAAAGGAGTTAGAGGAACATGAACTTGTTTCAAAAATTATTTACCCTGTTGTACCTCCTAAAGTCGAATATAGCCTGACAGATTTTGGAAAAACATTAATTCCTGTAATTTCAGCTATTGGGAATTGGGGAGATGAGCATCAAGAACGTTTAAGACCTCTCATTTTAAAACGTTTAGATCAAAATTAAGATCTAGAAAAACTAATTCTCATTTTTTTTACATGCAGTTAGCTTTTCTATCTGTACTGAGTATTTGTGATTTCAACCTAAGAAAGAAATCTCTACGAAGATTGGCGATTTTTTTGCGGAGTTACTAGTGCGATTTCTCCCTTAGATCAAATGACAAGATTGTGTACCTATCTAAGATTTATCTTTGAAATTGCGGATTTTTAATCCAAATGGTTTTATCTTTGAGTCTTTAGAAAAATTGATATTCATTATGGAACAGAAAATACATCAGGGAAGAAACGTAAAACGTTTCAGAGAAATGTTAGGCATCAAACAAGAAGCATTGGCTTTTGATCTGGGAAATGAATGGAATCAGAAGAAAATTTCTATGCTGGAGCAAAAAGAGTTGATTGAAGATGATATCCTTAATCAAATCTCGCACGCATTAAAAATTCCCGTACAAGCTTTTCAGAACTTTGATGAAGAACAAGCAGTAAATATTATTTCTAATACATTTAACGATCAATCCAATGGATATAACTATTATCCAACTTTCAATATAAATCCAGTAGAAAAATGGATTGAAGCTTTAGAAGAAATTAAACGATTGAATTTAGAACTTTTAAAATCTAAAGATGAACAGATTAGTGTTTTAGAAAAATTACTAAAAGGAAAATAACCTTTTAAAAACAAAAAACTCCTTAATTTCTTAAGGAGTTTTTTTATGGAATTATCTTGCGTACCGTTTTTATTCATTCAGCTCTTTTTCAATTTCTTTAATAAGTTCAACTGCGAGCGGTTTTGTATTTTCTTTATAAACCCTTATGTTATTCTTACCTAGTTTAACAAGATATTCGAGTGTCTTTTTATATTTTGGATCTGAATATAATTCTTTTTCTGGCTTATCGGCATTTTCTATTTCTTTATCAAAACACTTAAACAAAAATTCTGTATACATTTTATCAACTTCATTAGCGGCTGGAACAAATATTTGATAGTAGTTTAAGATTTTCTGTTTCAATTTTTCGTCTTCAATGTAGCCAAGTTTACCACTTGATTTAAAACCTTCATAATTACCTATAGTCAATGTTTGCCCATGTGAATGAATTGGGAAATTAACTTTACTTTTAGATCTATAAATACTGTCCAGTTGAGAAGTCGTTAATGCCAAAATTTTTTCGTATTCTGCGTTTGTCTTTTGGTATGCATGTATTTCTCTATCGATACTTTCCGTATCATTCTTTAAATCGTTCTTTAAATTAGCAAGAAACACAGATACTTCTTCTTGTTGGTGTCTATGCTCGCTCCAACCGTGTAGCCATATCGAAAGCGTCACAGCAAAAACGATTATGCATATTTCTATAATGATTTCTTTTACCTTCTCTCCCAATGTGTGTTCTGTATTTTTCACAGTTTTGTAAATTTTTTCTGAGTGTTTGGTTATTTCTTCTTGCATGTTTTGGTCTTATAATTTTAACTCTATTTTATTTGTGGCAGTTTATTTCAATACGCTGTTTACTTCAACGACTTCAAAATCGTCATTGTTTTGCAGCAGGTGTTTTAATATCGGAATATGGCCTTGTCCAAATATTAGTATAACGTATTTGTCATTTGCATTTACTTGAGTAATTACATTCGAATAAATCGCTAAATTCCTCAAATACCAATCAGAAACTGATTCCGCACCAATATAATTCTCTCCGGCACCAATTTTTGCATAATATTTTAAGTACAATGATAAATTTTTCTGCAAAAGTTCTTTTGTATTTAGATATTTTAGTATGCCGGTTATTGAATTTCGTTTTACTACACCATCTATTTCACTCATAAAGTTATTCGCAGTAGTACCTAATTCTTTTAATATATTCAACTGATTTTTTTCTTTAGCCGTTACAGAAACTAAACTGTCATGTGTCATTCCATAAAAAATATCTACACCATTTATATGTTTTAAATTTAATTTTTTAGCCAATCTAAAACCAATTTGTTCGCGTTCAGAAACGGTTAATTTATACCTGTTTTCTAAATACGCCGTATACAAACTATCCGTTTGCCTTTGCTTATTAAATGGTTTTTCTATCATCACTTTATCGGCTTTTGTTCGTTTTAAAGTTTCGGTCAGTTCTTCCAGTTCCTGTTGCCTTTTAGGAGCTAAAAAATCGTCTGTATTTAATTCATGCACATCTAAATGAGGTGTTTCAAAGTGAATTGTACCGATTAATAAAATTTTAGTTTTATGTTTAGATTCTTGTCCAAAAGTTGTTGTTACGACTAAAAGTGTAATTAAAAATGTAGAAATTGTTTTAATAAAGGTCATTTTTTTAGTTTGGTTTAGTTTATTTTTTATCATTGTCGTTCTCACAAATTGCCAACAACTTGATTATACAATTCATAAAATAGTATCAATACAACTTTTTTTTAGTTGAATTTAATTAATAAGCTGAATTTCTTCTGGCGAATATAAGAAATATTTTTACTACAATTTATTAACCTTTTTAAGATAAAAATCATTCTTCTTTTAATGAATTTTCTAAATCCTGCAGAAAAAAAGAAAAACATTTGCATATTGTTGTCGTGTATATTATATTTGCGACAACAATTAAAATAAGAAACTATGAGAGAATTAACATTTGCGTCATTACAAGTAAAAAATTTGGAAGTATCAAAAGACTTCTATCAAAAACAATTGGGTTTTGTGGTTGGAGACACCAATCCGCAAGCCTGTATTTTTAAGTACAATCAGGGACAGGCAAGTTTTGCTATTCGCACACCTCTTGAACCACTTGAAGAAAGAGAATTGGGAGTTGGCGTGGCGCTTTGGTTTGCCGTTAACGAAAATGTAGACGAATTGAAAGAGAAATTCATTGGTAACGGAATAACCACAGCCGGACCTATTATCGAAACCCCTTTTGGAAGAGCATTTCACGTGAAAGATCTTGACGGTTACAAACTGACTTTTTTGGAGACCAAATAAAAGTAAATTATTTACTAATTTTAGAAACAAATTCGGGAAGAAACAATTTGCTTCAACATCATTATGCCTCAAGAAATTAATTTTCATTTTAAAAGTCCAAAAGATAGTCCGGGTTATTTGCTTGGACAACTCACTATGCTTTGGCAACGCAGATTAAAGAAAGTTTTAGATCCGTTAGATTTAACGCAAACGCAATTTGTATTGCTGGCAGCTTTGGGCTGGCTTTCAAAAAAAAGCAATTCTGTAACACAAGTCGACATCGCCAACCAAAGTAATGCCGACAGAATGATGGTATCAAAAGTATTGCGAACGCTGGAAGAAAAAGGTTTCATAACAAGACAGGAACATGAAACGGACACAAGAGCAAAAACGATTCGGTTAACGAATACAGGAGAAAACGTCTTGCAAAAAGCAATTATTGAAGTAGAAAATGCCGACCTTGATTTCTTTTCTACTCTGGACGAAAATCTCCCATTGTTCAATTCTAGTATGGCAAAAATTATTGACAGAAATAAAACGGAATAAAATACAAAGCTAAAACTCCTTATTTCGTAAGGAGTTTTTATGCTTTGCGATACTGGGGAAACCTGACACAACAACTTATAAATCAGATGTTTTTCCTTTTTTTCTTATTCAAAGACCTTATAACTTCTAAAACGGGATAATAATTTTTTACTACATTTGGCATGGATATTCTTTGTTTGGCAACTTTATTGCTATGAAAGAAATCGGATCATCAACCCCAAATTGTAAAAATGAAAAAAAACGTAATAACTCTTTTCTTTGTATTTATTGTTATAAATATATTTGGGCAATCGCCAACTTCATCACAACCTACTGATGCTGTCACTAATAAAGTTATAACTGCGCTTGCAAAAGTTCCCTTAGATGGAGAATCAATCCTGATTTATGATTACGACGGTTCCCTGATATCATATGATTTAGATGCCGAAAGAATTAACTGGACTGTAAAAGCTACAGATTCGTATACTGAAATGTGTGCAAATAAAATAACACTGCTTGATGGAGTGATTTATATTCCGTTTATTAACGGTGAAATTTTTGCAGTTGACAATCAATCCGGTGATATTTTCTGGAAATCGAGATTGGGGAATGTTACAGATCAGGTTGTACTAAAAAATCAAGTTCCGGTTATCAATAACGGAAAATTGTACATCGCTGCGCAAAATCCAATTAACACTATTTACGCGCTTAACCTTAAAAATGGAAGTTTAGCCTGGAGTTATAAACTGGATTCGTCAAATAATGATAATCCGGTTCTCTATTCTGACAACAAAATTTTCACCCAAAGCGGCTCCAATTTATATAGTTTTGATGCTAATACAGGAAAACTTCTTTACCAAAAAAACTTTGAGCAGCCTATAACAGGAAAACCTGTAACAGATGGTGAAAATGTATTTATTGCAAATGAAAAAAATGTGCTTTATGCCGTAAGTGCTAGTAAACCAGATATTGTATGGGAATTTAAAATAGATGAGAATCAAAACAACGTCAAGGAACGTATCGTTTGCAAAGACAATAAAGTATATCTTGCAGCACAAGGCCAGGAAGTTTCTTCTATCTATGCTGTAGATTCAAAAACAGGAACTCAGCTCTGGAAAACAGACTTTAAAAATGATAATGTAGATTACATAGTTGAAGAAAGTGATAATATTTGGGGATATACTCATAAAGGAAGACTTTTTCAATTAGACATCAATAATGGCGAAATAGCATTTGAAGTAAAATTAACAACCAACCCTATTTCAAATCTTGAATTTGCAGATGATGATTCACTGTTTTATTATTCTGATGCTGCTTTAATTCAGTTTGAATTTGCATCAAAAGACGAAAACGAAATTTACCTGCGAACTTCTATTAAAGACGACGTTTATAGTGCATTTGTAAAGAGAATTCGATAACAAAAAACATATTCATTAAAAAAACTCCTTAAGAAATTAAGGAGTTTTTTTGTTGACTGCTCTAATTATAAATCCTGATTTTCTAATTGTTAGCTATTTTTTCTTTGCTAATGCCTTCAATTTTAGCATTCATCTTATCTCTGATCAAAATTACAGAAGTCGCTTTTCCATCAATAAAATCAAATTGTAACAAGTTGGGATAATCTACAATTTTGAATAATCCGTTTTTCAAATACACCAACTCATTATCATTTTTCCCTTTAAAATGTTCCAATAACATAGATTCAACATAAAGATGATTGTTTCTTTCTACTATTTTGGTTTCTACTCCCAGCCCATAAAGGAAATCGTCATAAGTTCCAATTAGGTTTTCTTTTAGGGAAAATGGCATTTCCTGGATGCTTTCATTAGCTGTTTTATTATTCCAGTTCATCAGTTTCAGAATCGTTTGTTGGGTGTGGCTCATTACAGGAAAACGATTTGGTTTTTCACCATTGGCAAGAAATGCAAAACCGTTTCCGTCTGTCATTGTAGCAAAAACGACACCTCCAACTCCGGTATTCGAACCATTACACGAAAACCAGTCATAGTTATTGTACCCAAAAGACTTTTGCCAGCCATAACCCCAGCCTCCAACAGCATTTTTTAAAGCAGTTACTTCCGTTACTTTTTTTGCCACAGCATGAGAAATTACTTTGTTGTTTTTATTACGCAGGGCATTTTGAATTTCAATCGAAATTTTCGCTAAATCAGTTGGCGTAGACCACATTCCTGATGGAGCAACTTGCGGCGTTATTGGCAAACCTGTTTTAATCACTTTTCCGTCTTTATCGTGAACAAGAGCCACATTTGTTAGAAATCCTTTTTCATTTGGCTGAATCATGGTGGTGTTTTTTAAGCCAAGAGGCGAAAAAACATATTCGTTTGCAAGTGCTGCCATAGATGTATTAAACGTATCTTCTAATGCCATTTGAACAATGGTATAACCGCCGCCACTGTATTGCCAGCCAGTTCCGGGTGCAAACAAAAACTCTATTTCTTTATCATATCGCGGTATCTGCCCTAAGAGACTTTGTTTTAATGTTGGAATTATTTCTCCTTCATAATGGTCTTCAAAACCATCCTGAGATGTACCTGCGGTATGATTTAAAAATTGTCTCCATGTTGGACTGTTATTTTCTATAAACTTGCTTTTTGGCAAATGCCAGCGTTTAAGGGAATTTTCTATTGGATCATCTAAATTAAGTAAACCTTTTTCTTCCAGCATAAAACAAAGAAGCGCCGTTATTGGTTTTGAAATTGAAGCTGTAGAAAAAGCAGTATTCTGGTCTATTTTTTCTTTAGAATCCATTGATTTTACACCAAATTGTTTTGAATATACAATTTCATAATTTTCAAAAACCACAACGCTAAATCCGGCCAGTTTGTATTTTTCTAATTGCTTGTCAACGTTTAAACTGTCTGTTAAAAAGTTATAATCTTTCTTTTTAGAATTTGTCTGAGAATTTGCATTTGTTACTATAAGAAGTACTAGTAAATAGATCATATTTTTCATGGTATCGCGTTTTATTATTTTAGGATAGTATCGTAAATTTTGTTCAACAAGTCTTGTCTCATTTTTGAATTCCTTTGATTGAGCAATATTACAATACCCCAATTTTTAGTTCTGTTGTAACATATAATCGAAGATTCTCCCATAGAATCGCCGGATTTTAGATAAATAGTATCTCCGTCAATTGTTGAAATGCCTAAACCTAATCCCATTTCTCTTTTTTCATCTTTGTAGAAGATTTTTTCTGTGATGATGGCTGCTTTTCCTATTGCCGTTTCTTTATTTAAAACCGCTTTTAAATAGAGAACCATATCAAAAGCATTCGATTTTATTAATCCTGCCGGCGCTGTAACATTCCAGGTAAAAAATTCCTGAATTCCGCCTTCGGGGTTATGCCCTACTGTTCTGTTTTTTACATTAAAATCTGTAGTAAATGTTGTTTTCAACTTTAATGGCGTTATTATTTTGGCAGTAATAATCTCGTCGTAACTTTTGTGATAAACCGTTTCTAAAATTTGTCCCAGTAAAGTGTAACCAATAGTCGAATAGCGGTATTTTCCGTAGTCGATTAATTCAGTACAATTATTAATTATATTGATCAATGCCTTTTCAGTTACATTACTTACAGGCTGTTGCGAATTTAGTTCGATCAACTTTCCAAAATCAACATCAGGCAAACCGGACTGGTGCGATGCCAAATCAGAAATTTTTATTTTGTTTTTAAGATTTTCATGCAGGACATATCCTTTTGGAAGATAGTTATCGATATAATCATCCACTTTTATTTTATGCTCCAAAACCGCTTGTGCAATTAAATTTGAAGTTAAAATTTTAGTGATCGAAGCAATTTCGAAAAGGGATTTTTCATCAATATCATTTTGACTTTCTTTACTTAATTTACCGTAAGCAGTAAAATATTTTTCATCATTTTTGATAAATCCAACGCTGATTCCCACGCCCGGATTTTTTTGATAATTATCTTTTATTATAGAATCAATCTTTTTAAAAGTGTCTTGCCCAAAAGAGAAATTGCTTATTAATAAGAGTAGAGCTAAAAATTTTACTGAAGTTTTCATTGTATCGATTTTTGGTTAAAAATTTATTTCGATACAAAGATGTAGAAGAAGGCAGTCCTGCGCGACCGAATGAAAAGATTCGAACGCATTTGTCAGGAAAAATAAGTACGAGTCGTTTCAACAACACGTACGAATAATTACAAAAAACTGAATTACAATTGCTTACGATACAAAGTTGGCGTATTTCCGGTATGTTTTTTAAAAGCGGTATTAAAAGAAGATTTCGAATTAAATCCCACTTCATACAAGATTTCAAGAATTGTTACTTTACTTTTTGCATCATCTTTTAAAATTTCCATCGCGTTTTCTATTCGATAGGTATTGACGAAATCGTAAAAATGCTGTTGTAATTTGTGATTGATTAAAAGTGATAAATCACGAACCGGAATTTCGATCGCGGCAGAAACATCCTGAATCGTCAGCGAAGGATTTAAAAATGGCTTTTCTTCAACCATATATTGCTGCAATTTTGATAAAGCGGCATTGTATTCTTTTTCGTTTTCTGTTGCCGGTTCACTCTTTTTTTCTTCTAAAACAATATCAGCAACAAGTTTTAGTTTCGAATCGATATTTCGAAATAAATCGGGATTGTTTAATGCCTTGTATAAATACCAGCAAATAATAAAAAGCTGTAAAACTAAAATTACAATTTTGATCCATTCAGAGATGTATGGATAATCAGAAAATTTAAGAATATTTTTGAAAATGACAATGAAATACAAAACAGACAATACACTTGTAAACTGAAACAGCCAATTGTAAGAATTGATATTTGTGCCGGCATTGTTTTCAAGATAAAGTTTTTTTGCTTTTCGCAGCAGCATAAAAATGGCAACAAGGTATACAACTGTCTGAAGATGAAACAAAATATGATTAAACTGCAGTTCTATACTAGTTTGACGATTTGCAATAAAATTAATTTTTGAAGCGAAATCTACCGCATAAAAACGAGGTATTAAAACAATATTCGCAATTAAAAAAGGAAGAAGATGTATACTGTATTTGGGTTTGAACTTAAAATCAGAATAAGAAACCGATAATACATATAGATAAAAAACAGGAATTTGCAAAAAAGAAAGTGTGTTTCTCAGCATTCCCAAATTTGAAGGACCATCCGAAATTATTTCAATTATAGGCCAGCTTGCATCTGTAGCCGCTATGATTAAAAAAGCAGCAAAAAGATAATTGCTTATTTTGTATTTTGTTTTGACTGTAACCAGAAAAAAGGCAAGAAATAACGAAATGAACAAAGAAATTACAGTTAAAATAAGTACTACATTAATCTTATCATTCATTGCTTTCTTGTGGTATTATTAACGGTTTATAGCTATAGAGAGCTTTTTTTCAGGCGAATATAAGAAATATTATTACTACAATTTTAGCAACTTTTTGTTTTGTCATTTTAACCGTTCGTTATTCTTCTTCTATCTTCAATTAGAAATAGCCAATAGTTTCAACCATTGGAACACAATACATATTTACGATTCCATACGTTTTCGGATTGATCCATTCCTAAGTTCCCGTCGTTGAAACCACGGGCTATGATTTCAAACCACGTTCTCTCAAAAGACTTTCTAATTCTTTATTATCGTATTTTGAATTATTAACTAATTTATAAATCAAAAATAAAGGAATTAGTGTCAGAAATCCCCAACTGTTTTTTACAACGCTGTAAAATACAATTCCGATCAAAAACCCAATTAAAAAAGCATTTGTAATCGAAGCTGATTTTGCTTTTTTTGCTTCCTGCAACAATTCCTGATCCGTTAATTCTGATAGCACTTTTTTATCCATCGTAGTATCATTTTAGGTTTGATTTTTATTTATGTTATAGTCCTAAACAACTAGCTCTTGTTCAGGCTAATATAAGAAATATCTTTAAAAAAATATCATTCCCCAACCAGACAAATCTCAAAAACAGTTTTTCCTTCTTCATTTTTAAAGGAAATATAACCGCCGTGTGCTTCAATAATATTTTTAGAAAGCGTTAAACCAATTCCTGCGCCTTCGGTTCTTGTGGTGAAAAACGGGAGGAAAATTTTGTCTTCAATTTCTTTTTCGATTCCGTTTCCGGTGTCTGAAATTTTGATGAAAGTTCTGTTTTCTCTGGCTTCCGCCGAAATTAAAATTTGTTTGTTAGTTGTGTTTTTTAAAGCATTAATCGAGTTCGTTAACAGATTAATGATAACCTGCTCTGTTTGTTGCGAATCGACATTGATCCAGCGTTTTACAGCAATCGAGTTGACCACTTCAATTCCGTCTTTTTTAAACAACGGATTCATGATCGTAATACAAGTATCAATCAACTCCGTAAGTTCTGTTTTTTCTTTTTTAGGCGAAGGTAACATGGCGAGTTTTCGATATCCTTCGACAAATTTCTGAAGATGATCGCTTCGTCTTAACATAGTTTCTACGCTATTTTTTATATCATCTAAATCTTCTGCAGACAAAGAATCCTGCTCGACTAAATCCTGCAGATTCTGGCAAATCGAACGAATGGGCGTTATCGAATTTAAAAGTTCATGCGAAATCACTTTCATCAAATTTACCCACGCATCTTTCTCTTTTTTCTCGACTACATTCTGAATCGAATCTAATAAAACAATAAAATAATCCTTCTCAAAAATTTCTGTTCTCGAAGATTGTAAAACAAACGTTTGCTTATTCTGCTCGTTAATGCTAATGTCTACCGATTTTTTAATTTCCTGAAAATCATCTTCTTCAATAATTTCACATAACGAAGGCAATTGGTTTTTCAGGTATTTCCATTTTGAAACTTTTGGCACATTAAATTGTTTCGAAAAATATTCATTCATTAAAAAAATATCCCAATCTGTATCTTGTTTTTGCAAAATGACAATGCCGGTTTCAATATTATTCAGGATAGAATGGTAAATAATGTCTTTAGAAATCTGTTCGTTTTGCTTGTTTTTTAAAGTATCATACAACTGAAACAAATCATCGTAACTTCTGTTGAATTTATGCTTCGAAAAATCAGATGTAAAATCATTTTGCAAAATCGAGGCAATCGTTTTATCGTAAAGCAAAACAAAATTGCGAACATAAAAATACATTTCGCGAATGAGCAGAAAAACGATAAAAAGCCCAAATATTGCGGTAAAAATCAAGTTGATTTTATAAAAATAAATCGAAATCTCAATCGCCGCAACAATCACAATTAATCGTATAAACAAAAGTTTATAGGTTTGAAATGTTTTAAACATATTTTACAAATTAAAAATTGAGAATTAAATATTAAAAATTTTTGAAACTGTAATTCTCTTATTACTATGCGATTTATTTTAAGTGAAATACCTTTCGACACTGAACAAAACTATGTTTCTATCTGTAAAAGAATTACAAGCCATCGGTTTTGACAGTAATATTATATTTCTCTAAACGACGGTACAAAGAACCGCGTGATAAACCGAGTTCTTCCGCGGTTTTACTAATGTTATTATTGTTTTTTAGTAAGGCTCTTTCGACAGTAGCTTTTTCCACAGAAGAAAGCTGAATATCATCTGCATTTTCCTCATAAGCCGTAATGGTTTCTAAATCTAAATCAGAAACCGTGATTTTGTTATTTTCACAAAGAATAACGGCGCGTTCAATTTTATTTTCCATTTCACGGATGTTTCCGTTCCAGGCGTGTTTTTCAATTTGTTCCAATACTTTTTTGTCGAAAGTAATTTGATCACGACCGTATTTTTCGATCATTTTATCCAAAAGATATTCGGCCAGCGGAATTTTATCTTCGTTTCTTTCGCGCAGCGGAGGCAGAACAATTTCCATTGTATTAATTCGGTAATACAAATCTTCCCTGAAATTTTTATCGGCAACTTCCAGTTTTAAATTCAAATTGGTTGCTGTAATAATGCGCACATTCAAAGGTCTTGGTTTTGTTTCTCCCAATCTTGTTACCGTTTTGGTTTGAATGACCTGCAAAAGTTTAGATTGCAAATGCAGCGGCACATTTCCTATTTCATCTAAAAAAATAGTTCCGTTTTGCGCCATTTCAAAACGTCCCGGCGTATCTGTTTTGGCATCTGTAAAAGCCCCTTTTGCGTAACCGAATAATTCACTTTCAAAAATATTCGAATTCAGAGATCCTAAATCCACCGCCACAAAAGGATTGTTTTTTCTGTCAGACTGGCTAAAAATATGATGGGCAAGGACAAACTTTCCGGTTCCGTTTTCTCCCAAAATCAAAACATTGGCATCTGTTTTGGCCACTTTATCAGCCAGAGAATAGGCTTTTTTTATAATTTCAGAAGTTCCGATGAAAAAGTCATTTTCGATTTCAACCTCTTTATTTTTCTTTTGTTCTTTTCGGGATTTATCAACGGCTTGCTTAACAGATTCAAGCAGTTTTTTATTTTCCCAAGGTTTCAGGATATAATCAAAAGCACCTGATTTTAAACCTTCAACAGCAGTTTCTACTTTTCCAAAAGCAGTCATTAAAATCACAACCGTTTTTGGCGAAAGCGTTTTTATTTCTTTTAATAAATATAAACCTTCCCTTCCATCTTCAAAACCTATTCTGTAATTCATGTCAAGTAAAACGACATCAATGTTTTTTTTCGATAATAATTCGACCACATTTTTGGGATTATTAAGCGTATAAATGTCTTCAAAATATTTTTTCAGGAACACTTTCGACGCAAAAAGGATGTCTTCCTGATCGTCGATGATTAAAATTGAAGCATTTGTCTTTTTCATATTTGTTCGGTTTTGGACGAAAGCTGTCCAATAGTGGACACTTTAGATTTATTTCAAAAAATAAAATCGTAAAAACTAAGCAGTTACGATGTTTAAATTTTTGGCACGAAAATCACATTTAGACTATCAAATCATCAAGTATGAGAATCATTATTGCTGGTAAATGTAACAAAAATAGATATTTATTGATTATGTTATCAATTATCTTAATTTCGATGCGTTTCTGTTCTATCGGCAATAAAAATTATTAAAAAAAATCATCAATCTTAAAACAATCATTATGATCAAAATCAACAAGCTTTCAAAAATTTTTAGAACCGAAGAAGTAGAAACAAATGCATTAAGCGAGATTTCATTAACCATTAACCAAGGCGATTTTGTGTCGATCATGGGACCATCCGGAAGCGGAAAATCAACTTTATTGAATATTATTGGTTTATTAGACAGCGCTTCCGGCGGAAGTTATGAATTGTTAGGTCAGGAAATGGTGGGCACGAAGGAAAATGCAAAATCAAAAGCCAGAAAAGAAAACATCGGGTTTATTTTTCAGAATTTTAATTTAATTGATGAATTGTCCGTTTTTGACAATATCGAATTGCCGCTTATTTACAATAATATTCCATCGGCTGAAAGAAAGAAAAAAGTAAACGAGATTGCCAATAAATTAGGTATTTCCCACAGATTGAAACATTATCCGCAGCAGCTTTCAGGAGGTCAGCAGCAACGTGTGGCGGTGGCAAGGGCATTAATTAATGATCCGAAAATTATTTTGGCCGATGAGCCAACCGGTAATCTGGACAGTAAAAACGGAAATGAAGTAATGGAACTATTGACAGATCTTCATGCTAATGGAGCCACCATCTTAATGGTAACGCATTCTGATTATGACGCTTCTTTTTCGCAAAAAACGATTTTAATGAAAGACGGAATCATTCTTTCTGAAAAAACGAACAATAGAAATGTCGATGTTTTTGCAGCAAATTTAAACAACTAAGTCATGCTGAAAAACTGGATCAACATATTTATATACCACATCAAAAACAACAAGCTTTTTACGGCTTTGAATGTTTTGGGTTTGAGTATTGGAATTGCGGGATTGATTTTTGCGATTTTGTATTGGAACGACGAGCAAAGTTACGATCAATGGAATCCCAATAAGGATAACATATTTTTGGTAGCCAATCAAATGGATGCTACAACCTATTGGGCGTCAAGTTCGTCACCCATTGGATCGGCCATAAAAGAAATAAGTCCCGAAGTGGAATCATATTGTTATTTAAGCGGTGAATACGATAATGATATCATTCGTTTTAATAATAAAAAAGTTTCGTCTGACAAGATCGTTTCGGCTCAAAAGAACTTTTTTGAATATTTTCCTTATACGTTTATTGAAGGTAACGTTAAAACAGCATTGCCGGACGTAAACAGTATTTGTTTATCTCAGGATCTGGCCATTCAGCTTTTTGGAAACGAAAGCGCTTTGGGCAGACAAATCGTGCTGCAAAACAAAAATTTAATTGTGAGAGGCGTTTATAAACTGGACAAAAAATCAGTTTACAACCCGTCGTGCGTGGTTAATTTTATAGATGAAAGACTCAAAAACACTATTCAGCAATGGGGAAATTTTCAATCTGTTCTTTTATTAAAACTTAAAAATCCAAACGGCCAAAAACGCGTAACCGATAATCTTAAAAAACTATATTTTGATAATATGGTTGCCCGCTACGCCAAAGCACAAGGAATTACTCCTCAGGAATTTATTAAGAAATTTGGTGATGTAAAACCTTCTTTAGAGCCATTAGCCTCACTTCGATTACATTCAAAAACCGGCAGTTTAATTGAAGCAAAAGGTAATTTTCAGTTTTTACTGATCATGCTTGGATTGTCTATTTTAATACTAATCCTGTCAGTTGTTAATTATGTCAATTCTGCTACCGCAAATGCTGTAAAAAGAGCCAAAGAAGTTGGAGTTCGAAAAATTATCGGAGCTTCAAAATCGGCTATAATTGAGCAGTTTGTTTTTGAAACTGCTATAATTTCATTGCTTTCTATTTTAATATCGCTTGTAATTGTGGAGCTTTCTTTACCATATTATAATGCTTTTTTAGAAAAAACACTTGTACTGCAAAGCGGCGAGTTCTTTTTACAGCTTATTGTTATATTTATTGTTACGGTAATTGTCGCGGGAATATTTCCGGCAGTTTATGTTTCTAATTTTGAATCACTAAAAGTGTTAAAGGGAAATTTTGGCAGAAGCAAAAGCGGTGTCTGGCTCAGAAACGGAATGCTGATTTTTCAATTTGCTGTTGCTTCTTTTTTCATTGTGGGATCTTATATTGTTTACGAGCAAATAGATCTTATGAATTCAAAAGATTTAGGCTTTAACGGAAAACAGATCGTGAATGTTTCCTATCGAAATATCTACGGAGAAAAAGTAACCGCAAAAGATCAATTCGACCGATATACCATTATTAAAAATCAATTGCAGCACATAAAAGGCGTGAAACAAGTTGCAGGCGCCGGTTTTGTGTTTGGAAACGGCGCAAAATCTGTAATATCTTATCATTATAAAGATATAAATGTTGACGGCAGTAATATGCCAATCGATTTTGGACTATTGGAAATGATGAAAATAAAAATGGTGAAAGGACGTTATCTAAGCCCGAAATTTGCGCAGGACACCATAAGTTCCATGCTGATTAATGAAACGGCTTTAAAATTATTAAATGAAAAAGATCCGATAGGAAAAAAAATAGAATGGAATGGATTTAATGTTGTCATTGTTGGCGTCGTTAAAGATTTTAATTTAGGAAATCCCGGCGAACCAATACTTCCAATGTCTTTTTTCCATTTTAAAACGATACCCTGGTTCCCATCAGTTTTGAACAATATTTATATTTCTGCTGATCCCAAAACCATGCAGCAAACTCTGGCTTCTATTGAAAATTTGTGGACAAAAAAAGTAGATTCAGAATATCCGTTTGTATATGATTTTGTGGATAAAGAATATAAAAGATCGTATAGCAGCTATGTGAAACAGAAGAATCTTTTCTCGTTGCTGAATATTATTGTAATTATCATTGCACTTTTCGGATTATTTGCGCTTGCTTCTTATTCTATCGAAAGACGAATGAAAGAAATCGCGATCCGTAAAACACTCGGCGCCGATACCAATGTTTTATTAAAAGAACTTTGTAAACAATATGTCCTTTTCAGCATCATTGGATTTTTAATCGCTTTATTTCCGGCTTATTATTTACTAAATAAATGGCTGGAGAATTTTGCCTACAGAATTACCATTTCTCTTTATCCGTTTTTAATAGGTTTTAGCGCTTTACTTTTTTTAACGCTTTTAGTAGTTCTTACAAGAGCATATCAGGCAACAAAAGTGGATGTCCTGAAATACCTTAAATACGAGTAAAATGCTGCAAAACTGGACCAACATATTTATATACCACATCAAAAACAACAAGCTTTTTACGGCTTTGAATGTTTTGGGTTTGAGTATTGGAATCGCAGGATTAATTTTTGCGATTCTATATTGGAATGAGGAACATTCTTATGACCAATGGAATCCTGAAAAAGACAAAATCTATTCTGTCATGAGTAATCTTGGCGGAGGGAATGTCTGGGGTGTATCTTCTGCAATTCCTGCTCCTATTTTAAAGTCGACCACCTCTTATTTAGATGAATATTGCTATTACAGAACCAATTATTCGAAACAAACAATACAATATCAGAGAAAAACAGAGGTATTCGATAAGATTCTTACGGCGCAAAGCAGTTTCTTTTCTTTTTTCCCTTTCGAATTTATTCGTGGCAACGGAAAAAGTGCTCTTCACGATCGAAACAGCATTGCAATTTCTGAAGAAACGGCTTCACGTTTGTTTAAAGGCGAAAATCCGATGGGAAAACAAGTCAGATATGCCGAACGTTTTTTCGTTGTTCGCGGAGTGTACAGATTATCCGAAAAATCCTCCGTGATGCCGTCTGCAGTGACAACGGTAATAGAAGATGATTTAGAAAAAAACAGAGAAAGCTGGGGTTTAAATTATGGATTGATGCTGAAGCTGAAAAAGCAAAGCGACACCACTGCAGTCATTAAAAAAATGGATGAGATACATCTTGAAAAAAACTACAAAAAACAGGCAAAGATCGAAGGTTTATCTCTTGAGGCGTTTATAAAAAGATATGGTGAACCCCTTAAAGCAGAATTATTGCCCCTTACACGTGCACGACTTCATCAGGGAAATATGCCGTTTGCAGAAGGGAGTGGTAATGTTGTTTTTTTGCGAATATTGATCGGTTTATCCATACTTATTCTGTTATTATCGATTGCCAATTATATTAATCTCGCCACTGCAAATGCGGTAAAACGCGCAAAAGAAGTAGGAGTAAGAAAAATTGTTGGCGCTTCAAAATTGCAAATTATTATTCAGTTTGTATATGAAACCATTTTAATTACGCTGTTTTCAGTGTTGCTGGCATTGGTAATGGTCGAACTTTCATTGCCTTTTTACAATGCGTTATTAAACAAAAATCTCGTTCTTATCGGAAGTCAGTTCTACCTTCAATTAGTATTGGTTTTTATTCTTGTTGTTTTTGTTTCCGGTGTTATTCCGGCTATCTACATCTCAAATTTTGAAGTGCTGAAAGTTTTAAAAGGAAACTTTTCGAGAAGCAAAAGTGGTATCTGGCTTCGCAACGGAATGCTGATTTTACAATTTGCGATTGCCACATTTTTTATCATTGGTTCTTTTATCGTGTACCAACAGGTGAATTTTATGGCCAAAAAAGATTTAGGTTTTAAAGGAGCGCAGGTTATAGACATTTCACTTAAGTCTAAAAAAGGAAAAGGACAATTTGAAAGATATAAAGCAATTCAGCAGGAACTTCAAAAAATTAAAGGTGTCGAAGCTGTTTCTGCAGGATCATTTTCTATTGGAAGTGTAGAAAATTCATGGGCCGGTTTGCATTACAAAAATTATCAGGAGGTGATAACACAGCAAATGGGCGTTGATTTTGGCATGCTGAATCTGATGGGCATACAAGTTATAAAAGGACGTGACTTAACCGAAAAATTTGCTTCAGACACGATTTCCAATGTTTTATTAAATGAAACTGCCGCAAAAACATTGCAGGAAAAAGATCCGTTGAATAAAGTAGTCAATTGGCAGGACGGCAATTACAGAGTGGTCGGAATTGTAAAAGACTTTAATTATTTTGGGCTTGAAAATAAAATTGGTCCAATGATTTTCTTTCACATCAAAGCACAAACCTGGACTCAAAGTGAAATGCATACGGTAGCCGTTAAGATTTCTCCCGATGAAATGTCTCAAACCATTGATGCTATTGGAAAATTTTGGAAAACAAAAGTAGATTCTGAATATCCGTTTGAATATGATTTTGTAGATAAAAACTTTGCCAGAACCTACAAAAAATACGAAAATCAAAGTAAGTTGTTTTCTGTTCTAAATATAGTTGTAATTCTAATTGCCGTATTCGGGTTATTTGCTTTGGCTTCTTTTTCGATGGAACGACGATTTAGAGAAATTGCCATCAGAAAAACTCTCGGCGCAGAAACGAACATTTTGCTCAAAGATTTATCAAAACAATATGTAATCTTCTGTATGATCGGATTCCTAATCGGAATAATTCCTGCTTATATTTTATTGCAAAAATGGTTAGAATATTTTGCTTTTAGAATTGATATTCCAGTGCTTCCTTTTTTCGTTGCACTTGTTTCTCTACTGTTTTTGACTTTGACAATTGTTTTGGCAAAAGCATATCAGGTAACCAAAATTGATGTCCTACGATATTTAAAATACGAATAACCAATTATTTCTTTTTTAGAACTAACCTCAACCAAAACCATGATACTAAACTATATCAATATATTTATTTACCAGTTAAAGCACAACAAACTGTTTTCATTCCTGAATATTTTAGGATTGTCAATAGGAATTGCAGGGCTGATTTTTGCACTGCTTTACTGGAACGACGAGCAAAATTATAATGCATGGAATCCTGAAAAAGACAAAGTATACCAGGTTTTGGTTCAGCTAACCGATATGCCGGCCTGGTCAGATTGTGCATTATTCCTGAAACCGACTTTAGACGAAGATCCTAATATTGAAACCATAATGTATGCTGATTCCTGGTATCAAAAGGATAAAATTATCTACAAGGAAAAAAGGGAATTCGTAGATAAAATTATCAATGTCGAACAAAATTTCTTTTCTTTTTTTCCTTTCGAAATTATTCAGGGTGATGCAATTTCAGCTATAAAAGATGATTCGAGCATTGCGATTTCTGATGTTACGGCTAAAAGGTTTTTTGGAAATGAAAACCCGATTGGAAAACAAATAAAATGTTTTAACCAAATGTTTTCTGTACGTGCCGTATATCATATACCCGGAAATTCTTCGATTGCTCCAAATGTGATTATCAATAAAATGAAGGAACTGACAACTTCCGGAAAGACAAATCCGTTTATGTTAAAATTATTGCTAAAGGTAAAAGACCCGTCAAAAATTGATATTACAAGTAAGAAACTCGAAAGAATTTACAACCACGATTTTATTACGCGACTTTCCAAAGAAGCCGGTTTTACTCCCAAAGAAATGGCTAAAAAAGTAGGTTACTTTACGGTTGTTCTTGAACCTTTATCAAAAGCCAGATTACATTCGATTGCAGATGGTTACCCTGAAACACGGGGAAATTATCAGTTTTTAATGATCATGATGGGCTTGTCTTTGTTGATTCTCATTTTGTCGATTGTTAATTATATCAATCTCGCCACTGCCAATGCCGTAAAGCGGGCGAAAGAAGTGGGCGTGCGTAAAATTTCGGGTGCATCAAAAGGCAATATTATTAGTCAGTTTCTTTTTGAAACGGTTTTAACCACGAGTTTTTCTATTTTACTGGCTTTGGTCATTGTAGAACTGACTTTGCCGTATTACAACAACTTTTTAAATAAACATCTTGTACTTCTTGCCAGTCAGTTTTACATACAATTGATACTGATTTTTCTCATTACGATTTTGACCGCAGGATTATTTCCGGCCATTTATATATCCAATTTTGAAACTTTTAAAGTTTTGAAAGGAAATTTCGATAGAAGCAAAAATGGTATCTGGCTGCGCAACGGAATGCTTATTTTTCAGTTTGCCATTGCTGCCTTTTTTATCATTGGATCTAATATCGTATACCAGCAAATTAAATATTTACAAAATAAAGACCTGGGTTTCAAGGGCGATCAGCTAATTTCTATATGTTTAAATTTTCCCTTGATTGATTATCAGGGAGAAAATCCAGCCCAAAATATTTACAATAAATACAACATCATAAAACAACAGCTCAGCAAAATTAAAGGCGTCGAACAAATCTCGACGGGTCTTATTGCATTTGATGGTTCAGACAATTCTATAACGCCGGTTTTATACAATAATGAGCTTTTTAAAGAACGTACTATCGCTTTAGATTTTGGTATGTTTGAAATGTTAAACATCAAAATAATTAAGGGACGAAATTTTGATAGAAAACTGGCTTCAGACACTGTAAATTGTGTGATCATAAACGAAAGCGCATTAAAATTAATGAATCTTAAAGATCCTCTTGGCAAGGAACTTTTAATTCGGGATCAGAAATTAAAAATAATTGGTATTGTTCAGGATTTCAACTTATTAAGTCCTGAATTAAAAGTACCTCCAATTGCTTTTTACAATATCAGAATGTTTGGTATGACACATAATATTAATAAAGTTTATGCAAAACTAAAAGCGGATGATCTGGAAAATACGATTGCCAATATCGAAAAATTATGGTCGAAAGTCGATACCGAATATCCGTTTCAATATGATTTTGTCGATAAAGAATATGCGAGAACCTATGAATCATATGTGAAGCAAAAAAACTTGTTTTCGCTGCTCAATATTGTAGTTATTCTAATTGCACTTTTTGGTTTGTTTGCGCTTGCCTCCTATTCGATACAAAGACGCATGAAAGAAATCGCGATTCGAAAAACACTTGGTGCAGAAACAAATGTTCTGTTAAAAGAATTATCGAAGCAATATGTTTTGTATTGTATCATTGGTTTTTTAATCGCGTTATTTCCGGTTTATTATTTATTGAATAGATGGCTGGAGAATTTTGCTTTCAGAATCGATATTTCTGTATTTCCATTTGTTTTAGGATTTTTTGTTTTATTAATTCTGACCTTAACAATTGTGCTTTCCAGAGCGTATGCTGCTACAAAAACTGATATTTTGAAATACCTGAAATACGAATAATTTAAAAAACTTCATAAAAATGAAAGGCTCCAAAATCATTTGAATTTGGAGCCTTTTTATATTAAAATAATTCTTCTGTTTTGGTTAAGAATTCATTTGTAACTTCTTCAATATTAATATTCATTCTTTCTGCTAAAACCGTGAGCCACCAAATCGATTCTCCTATTTTGTGTTTTAGTTCTTCCTCGGAATTTGCCTTTGGCCATCTTCCCTGCTGCGACATCACATTTCTGGCCACAAGACCTGCATCGGTCAAAAAAGCCAGTGCATCTTCTTCAATTGTCCATTCGCTTCCGTGATGTGTTACTTCCAACTCGTGATAACGTGCTCTTATTTTTAACGATCGTTCTTTTAATTCTTCGAAATTTAATGCCATAATTTAATTTTTATTGAATAATTCCTGAAAAGCAACCGGACTAATATTCGTCTTTTTCTTAAACAGTTTATTAAAAGATTGCGGATGCTCAAAACCTAATTTATACGCAATTTCAGAAATAGAAAAAGTTCCTTTTGTAATATATTCTTTTGCCTTTTCGATCAATTTATCGTGAATAAACTGCTGTGTATTTTGTCCCGAAGTACTGCGCAATAAATCACTTAAATATCTTGGTGATAATTGCATTTCATCTGCTATAAATTGCACGGTTGGCAAACCATTTTCAACAGGTTTTTCGGTATTAAAATAATCTTCGAGCAAATTTTCCAGTTTCGAAAGTACATCATTATTCACCGCTTTTCGGGTAATAAATTGTCTGTTATAAAACCGATTGCTGTAATTAAGCAAAAGTTCTAATTGCGAAATCATAACGTCCTGACTGAAATTATCAATTCGCTGGTTGAGTTCGTCCTGAATATTGGCAAAAACGCCTAAAATAGTTTCTTTTTCTTTTTCTGATAAATACAAAGCTTCGGCTGCAGCATACGAGAAGAAACCATATTTTTTTATAGTTGTATTTAAAGAATACGGCCGAATAAAATCAGGATGAATATGAAGCGACATTCCGCTGTAATCCGCTTCTTCTTCTTGCATTTTTAAAATTTGTCCGGGCGCCACAAAGGACATTCCGCCTTCTTCAAAATCATAAAATCCATGTCCGTAGCGCAGTTTTCCAGCGAAATTAGTTTTGAAAGATATCTTATAAAAATCTAAAATGATGCCCTGATCAAAATCTGTAGGATCAAAAATTGCTTCGCCGTAATTGATAATACTCACAAGCGGATGCAATGGTTTGGGCTGCCCCATTGCTTTATGCAGTTCTGATATGGACTGAAATATTTTAGGCTGATTTTTCATTTGACGCAAAATTATTTTACAAATTTACAAAATGTTCTACCGGCGCAATATTCCAGCTTACCGTACTTTGATCGATCATGTCATGTACAACAGAATCACTCAGTTCTGTCATTAATTTATGCATGGCGTTTGTACCGTCTTCGGTCGTATCCCAAACGAGCATATCATAAACAACTCCTTTTTTTAATTCAAAAATCGTTCTGGAACAAAATCCTTGCTGACGTTTTAAAAATGAATCTATTTCGGCATTGGCTTCAATAAATTGCTGTGTTGTAAAACCATTTAGTTTAAAAGTAGTCAATTCTATCGCTTTATTTCTCATCTGATTTAAAATTAAAAAGTAAACATTGATTTGATATTTTGCACCTGAGTTTCTGCGCCTAATTTTAAACGTTCATTGTATAAAGCATTTGCATCATTTCCGGCGATATAACGCAGTTGGTTTTTATTGTCAGTCGCGGCTTCATAAATAATTTGGGCAACATCTTCGGCTTTTGTGTAATTTTCCAGTTTTTCTGCGCTGTAACCTTTGCTTACTTCTGCCGTTAATTTTTCGTAGGCAGGATGCTGACCAACTTCCATAGATCGTATTGCAAAATCAGTTTGCATGCCACCCGGCGCCACTACTTTTACCTGAATTCCAAATTGTGTTAATTCAGATGCCAGACTTTCGGAAAAACCGTCAACCGCAAATTTTGTCGCGCTGTAAATCGAACAAGTCGGAAAACCCATTAATCCAAAAGTAGATGTAATATTGATAAAAGTACCGCTTTTTTTCTCACGCAAATGAGCGATAAATGCCTTTGAAACTCTGATAACACCAAATAAGTTCGTTACAATCTGGCGTTCGATTTGTTCATTTTCTAAAGATTCTAAAGCACCAATTAAACCATATCCGGCATTGTTCAAAACCACATCAACCGAATATTTATCGGTAATACTTTTAATCATTGAATCAATTTGTTCCTGATTTGTAACATCCAACGGAAGTACAATTACATTTTCTAATTGATTTAATTCGGTTTCTTTTTCAGGATTACGCATTGTCGCAATTACCTGCCAGCCTTTACTTTGAAATAATTTTGCTGTTGATTTTCCTAAACCTGTTGAAGCTCCTGTAATAAAAATTGTCTTTTGCATTTTGAATTGTTTTAAAATTATAATGCAAAGATCAGCCGAAGCCTGAAGTTCGTTGTAGCCAGTTTGGCGTTTGCATTAGCCAAAATGACGGGGCATAAAAAAACTCCATTATTGCTAATGGAGTTTTGATATTTAATCGCTAATATAGAATTAATTGATGATATTTTTAATTATTGAATTTTAATTTCAAAAGAGGATGCCAACATCTCATTTCCTGTCGAAGCCTTCAATTGAATCTTTTCTTTCTTCCCATTCGACTGAATAATCACAATACATTTTCCGTTAAATAATTTACAGGAATTTGCTTTAAAAGAATCCAGATTGGCCTGATAACCATTATCAACTCCAACTAATTTTCCTCCGCCCGAAACTTCAAAATTGATTAAATCATTGGCGTTTGGCACCAAATTTCCATCTTTGTCTGTCATGGAAACCGTTACGTAAACCAAATCATAAGTGTCATTTTTTAGGGCTGGTTTATCTGCTTTCAAATCAATTTTAGCAGCTTCTCCCGCAGTATGGATCTCTTTTTCTAAAACTACTTTTCCGCCTTTTCTTGAAATCGCTTTTATAGTTCCCGGCTGAAATTTAACACGCCAGAAAACATGCAAATCATCATTTTGTTTTGACTTTTTTCCAAGAGATTTTCCATTCAGGAACAATTCAACTTCATCGGCATTATTGTAATACGCCCAAACATCTACTTCCTGATCTTTTGCCCAGTTCCAATGCGGAAAAATATGCAAAACCGGTTTTGTCGTCCATTCACTTTGGTACATATAATACACATCTTTTGGAAAACCAGCCAAATCTACAATTCCGAAATAAGAACTTCTCGCTGGATAAGGATACGGATCCGGTTCGCCGATATAATCAAAACCGGTCCAGATAAAAGTTCCCGCCATGAAATCCTGTTTTTTGATCGTTTTCCAATTCTCTTCGTGCGTTGCGCCCCAATATGATTTTACGTTATCAAAAGCCGAAACCGTCCAGTCTGCATTTCCATCAAAAGGCGCATTGTGTTTTGGCGGCCACGCCTTAATTCCATCCGAAGGAAAATCATAATGACCGCGGCTTTCCAAAGCAGAAACACTTTCTGAAGCAATTATTTTTTGTCCTTTAAAACGTGTTGGAAAATCTTTATAATCTTCATGTTTGTAATTAAATCCCAAAAGATCCAAAGCTCCCGACTGGTAAATGAAGTTTTTCTCAATAACATTTTCAGTCAAAGCCGAAGTTACAGGGCGCGTTATATCTAACGATTTTACGATTTGTGCCAATTCTCTTGTAATCGCAATTCCCGTACTGTCAAATTGTTCGCGGATTTCATTCCCAATACTCCACATCATAACCGATGGATGATTGCGGTCTCTTTTGATAAAATCTTCCAGATCTTTTTTATGCCAGGCATCCCAGTCTTTGTGGTAATCGTTGGTTACTTTTTTCTTTTTCCAGACATCAAAAGCTTCATCCTGAACAATAAATCCCATTTCGTCGCACAATTGCATCATTTCTAACGAATGTGGATTATGTGACATTCTGATGGCATTTACGCCCATTTCTTTCATTAAAACTAATTTTCTTTTTAAGGCATGAATATTTTCAACCGCACCCAAAGCGCCGTTATCGTGATGCAGGCAAACACCCAAAATTTTCATTGGTTTTCCGTTTAATGAAAATCCTTTTTCGGCATCAAAATCAAAAAAACGAACGCCAAGTGGGGTTTCATAATTGTCTGCCAATTCACCTTTCTCATAAATTTTAGTGATAATTTTATACAGATATGGATTTTCGGTATTCCAAAGTTTTGGGTTCTTTAATGTAAAATCCTGAATCTTTTTTGAAGATGAATTTGCTGTAATTTTTCCTGATGATTGTACTTCGGCAACGTCATCATTATTTTTATCGAAAATGGTAGAAACCAATATAAATTCCTTTTCTGTATCCGAAGCATTCTTAACCTCGACTTCTAAATGAACCGAAGCTTTTTCTTTATAAATTTCCGGCGTCGTTACAAAAGTTCCCCATTCGCTAACATGCAATTTCTCGGTTGTAACCAAACGCACATTTCTGTAAATTCCGGAGCCGGTATACCATCTAGAATTGGGCTGCGCATCATTATCGACTTTTACGGCGATTACATTTTCCTGCCCAAAATTTAGATATTCAGACAATTCATAAGAAAACGAAATATAACCGTTCGGGCGAATTCCTAAAGAATGTCCGTTAATAAAGACTTCACTATTTTTAAAAACACCGTCAAATTCTACAGAAACCGTTTTGCTTTTCCAACTTGCAGGAACTGTAAAAGTTTTGCGATACCAACCTATTCCTGCCGGTAAAAAACCTTGTGCCTGTTTTGTTTTACTGTCTTTGTCAAAAGCACCTTCAATACTCCAGTCATGAGGTAATTGCAAAGATCTCCAATCGGCAGTATTAAAATCTTTTTGCGGAGCTGATGGATAATCGCCTAATTTGAACTTCCAGTTTTTATTAAAATCTTCAATAATTCTGGCTTTTTTCCCTTGGGAAAAACCAATTGTTGAGAGTAATAATAGTACTGCAATTGCAGTTTTTTGTAAAATGTTTTTATTCATAAATTTATTTTTATAATCCAAATTACGTCTAGTTTGTCAGGCTGAGCGTAGTCGAAGCCCCAGTCCAATATTCCATAATCTCTGTCAAGCTACGTTGCGGGGCTTCGACTACGCTCAGCCTGAAAATTCGAACGTAGACGCACTGCTGTGCGCCTCTACAATAATACCCAACGTTAAATGAACTTATATAACTTATATGGTTTAATTTTTTAACCTCTAACCTCTGCACCTTTGAACCTTTGCCCCTTTGAACCTCAAAAAAAAACCTATTGAAATTCAAAATTATCCAGCATCAATCCTTTTAAATCTTCGCCTTCTAACGTAATTTTATATGTTCCTGCATTTATATATCCGCCTGATGTTGTATTCAAAACTTTCCATTTTTCCGGTGAAGGGAAAAATTCTATTGTATCATTTCGCATTAAAATCCCGTAAGCATCTTCCATTTTAAAATGTACTTTTAATGGTGTTTCATTTCTGTTCATGAATTTGAAACGCATTAAATAAATTCCGGCAACTCCGGGTTTTACTTCAAATTCAATGCTGTTATTTGTCTTTTTTGTGAATTCAATATAATCCGCTTTTCTGAAATTTCCTTTTACAATATCAGTTCCTGTTGTTTTGGCATTTTCTGCTTCAAAAATAACAATTGGGCGCGAATCATCTTTTTCGCCCATATCATAAATTGGAACCACAATAATAGAACTTATCGTTTCTGAATTATCAAAAAGTACTTTTTCTCCCTTTTTTATTTTTTTAGAAAAAACAGCAAACTCAACATTATTACTATTCTTTGCCATTTCTTCTGATTTCTTATAATCAGATAATCCTGGAAATTGTGTTGTTATTTTATTGTCAATCAAAACATAAACATCCGAATCTTCTTTGACTGTAAACGAACCTTTACTTTTAGATTTAGTTGAAAACTGCAAATAATCTGCCCCAAAAACTTCCGAAGGCAATTTAGTAAAAACAACCTCAGCATCTAAATACTGTTTAGAATTAATGTCTAACCAGCCTCCAATTTTGAATTCATTTTTAATTGGAGAATCTAAAACAACATTTTGAATGTTTTTAGGTGATTCGTTTGCGGGTTTTACATTCTTATTTTTTGTCGCAATGGCAATTGCTGAAATCATCGCCTGTCCCGATTTTACATTTGGAAACGAAATAGTAATCTTTCCGTTTTTGCTTTTTACGACAAAAGTTTTCTTTAATGCTTTATCGTGCCCTGCTTCTGCCCAAATATCAAAATCTTTTAAAACAACATTATCGTTTATGGCAACATCAAACAAACGCCAGCCTTTGCAATTTAAGCCTCCGCCGGTTCCATACCAAGGTTCTGCAAAGTATAATTCGACCAAATATTCACCATCAGCAGCTGGAAATTCATAACTTAACTTATCGACGCCGTATCTGAAACTTTGAAATAATTCAGGATCTTTTGTTCCCGAAATTGGATCAAAAGTACTACGTTGACTCGCATAAAAATTCGGAAGTTTTTCAAATTTATCTGTCCAGGATAAAGATCCCCAGGTATTTTCTCCGTTTTTATGAGTATCCGTCAACCATGTATTTCCAGATGAATCTGTCATTTCAGAACCACCACAATTGACTCTGTAAATATAATTATATCCTTTTTTGGCTTTTGTAATATCGGCTTGATCGGTATATAACGATTTTAGATTTGGTGCTTTCGGAAGCGTATTCAGAATCACATAATCTTTTGCAACCGCTTTTCCGTTTACATAACCCACAGCGTACAAAACATTGTATTGAATATTGACATTATTAAACTGAAAATGCTGTCCTAATCCGGGATTTTTCAGTTTGCCCAATGATGATTTATTGACATCATTAAACAATTCTACTTCATCACAATTCGAATAAATATCAATTCCGTTTTTTATGCCTGCCGAATCCCAACGACTTGGCCAGGAATGTGAAACTACATAAACCATAGGATTGGTTTTGTTCGAAACATAATTGGCGCGATACATATAATACGCATCCAGAGGTTCGCCCCAAACGGTAAAAAGTCCTTTGTAATTTATGGGTCCAACTTTGTCTATATCACGAAATCCTTCGCCGTTTTGAGAACGTCCCGGATTTTCGTGCGAAGCAAAAAGCCAGTTGAATTGACCCGCGATTTTATCCTTTACCGATTCGGCTTCGCGGACTTTAATTTCCATTAATTGTGAAAAACGGTTTTCGCTCAAAATTCCTTTTTGGTCAAATTCGCCTTCAGTATGTAAATCTGCCGTTCGCCAAGCGCCGTATTCTCCGTTTAAGAGTTGTGTACTCATTTCGAGATGGTATTTTAGAGGATCACCGCCATAAGTTCCGGACCAGTTTTGTACGACATTCCAATCTGTTCCTTCGCCTCCGTTGCAAGTTGTTACGATTCTTTGAGAAGCTGATAAAGGATCCATTTCGCGAATAATCTGTGTACATTCTTCAGCAAATTCTTTTGGAATCGTACTTTCATTCTGCAATCCCCACATTACGACAGACGGACTGTTTCTGCGTTCCTTTATCCATTCTCGTAATAAGGTTTTGAAGTTCTCTTTAAATTCCGGCGTATCGTACCAGATATGTGCCGAAAACTGACTCCAAAACAGAATTCCGTTTTCATCTAATTCTTTTTGGTACAATAAATTATGAGGTTGATGTGCTTCTCTAAAAGCATTAAATCCGGCGGCTTTTATTTGCTCGATTCTGGCATGAATTTGTTCGTCTGAAAACGAATGACTGTTTCCAATCATATGTTCGTATTCACAAATTCCATTTACGAATAAAGGTTCGTCATTGATGAAAAAACGATTGTCTTTTCCGTCACGGCTTACCGGCCAGCTTACCCAGCGAATTCCGTAAGGTGTTTTTAGTTCGTCTATTTTCTTTCCGTTTTCATAAATCGAAGTGACCAGTTCATATAAATAGGGATTTGCTGGCGACCACAATTTTGGCTGAAGAATCTCAGGAAGTGTCTGTGCTATTTCTTTAGTTTCCCCTGAAGTAGTTTTGATATCACTTTTTTTGATAACAACTTCCTTTCCTGATGCATCAAAAAGTGTATTTACGATCGTTAAATAACGGTTTGATTTTCCGTAGTTTTTAATTTCTGTCGTAGTATGCAGAATCGCTTTTTCTTTAGAAATTGATTTATCATTCCAGATATGAACGCCAAAAGGTTCCACACGAACCTCATCTGTAACTACTAAAGAAACTGGTCTGAAAATACCAAGCGGCTGAGAACCTTCAGAAAATCCCCATTCGCCGGAACACCCGCCACAAACCCAAGGAAGATCTGCAATAAACGAAGGATGATCTGCTTTGACCATGATATTATTTTCGGCATCAAAAGAAACTGAGTTTGTAATATCGATTGTAAAAGTGGTTCTGCCGCCTTTATGCGCTCCCACTTTTTTTCCGTTTACCCAAACTGTGGCGTACGAACCTACTCCTTCAAAATACAAAAAAAGGCGTTTGCCTTTGTCTTTTTTATCTGCTTTAAATGTTTTATGATACCAGGCTGTTCCGTGCAAATTGCCGTGTTTCATTCTGCGATAACCGTAATATTGATCCCAGTTATGCGGAACATCTGTTTTTTGCCATTGCGAATCGATTTTGGGGTTACTCACAAAGTTTTCGTCTTGCTGTACGGGATTATTTAAAATGATCGTTTCCCAAGATGAATTCAGCGAAATTTCTCTACGCAATTCCGCTGACGCATGTTTCACCTGGCTCTGGACAGAGCAAAAAACTAAAAAAAAATAAATAAAAAAAATCTTCTTCATGCTTTTTTTAAAACCATATAAGTGATATAAGGTAATTTAAGTTTTAAATTTTAAATTCTTTTTTCTGTCAGACTGAGCGAAGTCGAAGTCCCGCACAGTATGTTGCTCTCTGGATGTGATTTCTCCTTCGTCGAAATGACACACGTTACTTATTTTTCATTTAGCAGACCTGACAGGTTTTAAAAACCTGTCAGGTCTAGCTTATCGTGAATGCGCGTGAGGGATGGCAGTGGAGCTCTTTTTTGAGGCGATTTTTGCTCCGCCTGTTCGCTATCGCTCCTGTCTTCGCCTCAAAAAAAGCGGGAACGTACAGCCCGACCCGGAGGGGCACGCCAAAATCATACACTTTATTCTAATTATTATTAATAAAACAACCAGTCAATCGCACCTTTTTCTCCTGCATCGATATAACCAACATCGCGTGGTGTAACGGTTTGATTGGCATCTATAAACCCTAAAATTAATACTCTTCCTTTACCCAAATCTAGTTTATTTTCGCCGGGTTGAAACGTATACGTATGAATATTTACACGAGGTAATTCTTTAAGATTCATGGCGCTTGCCAAAATAACTTCGGCCTGACCGTAGGCATTTCCGGCAGCATCAGTTTCTAAACTTGGCGGAAATAAAAATCGCTTTTGATCTGAATTGAAATAACCCACAACCAGTTTTACGGCTTTTGTATTTTTGAATTTCAGATGCGTTCCGTTCTCGTTTTGTGAAGCTTCATCGAACGCAATTCCTTTTAAATTTTGTAATTCAGGCGCTATTTTTGTCAATTCTGAAATTGGCGTTCCGTATACTTTTGTTCCATTTTTCACGGCATAAGTTCCTTTACTTTCGCTTAGTAAAGCTACTTCTGCGGTTTGCCAAGGTTTTCCTTCTTTGGTCGCAATCTTACCATCTTTTGATGATTTTAATAACTCTAAATTTCGTTTAAAATTAACTAATTCGCGTTCATAGTGCGGCAATAATTCTGCCCACGTTTTATTATTTCCGTCGTCGCCGCCAATCGGAATTCGGCGCTGAGCGGTTTGCATACTATTGGCGTAATAATATGTGTCTTTCGTAAGATTTACCAATAATTCGTAGTGCTCGATGCTTTTTTCTAAATGCGGCATCGCTTTATCCAAATCTGAAATATCATTGGAATAGCTGTATCTCAAAACCAACAAGGCTGCTTTTACTTTCTCTGAGAAGAAATCGGCGAAAGCTTTATAGGCATGAATATCATTTTTAAGACGCAAAAATTCTTCTTTGTCTTTTGTAACGCTTGATTCGGCTTTGTCTATAGCTTCAACGGCAAGTTTTCCGTGTTGGGTAATTTCGGCGATAATCTGAGTTGGAAGTTCGCCAGAATGTGGCTCTTTGTTCCACTCTTTTTTGGCATATTCTAAAAGCAATTCGCCTGCAGGTCCGCATGATTCGTGAAATCCCGGATAAACACGCCATTTCGATGGATTAACCAATTGGCTTTCGAACATTCCCAGCAATAAAGTCTGGCGGTTTCCTTCTGTAATTCCGAAACGTCTTAAGGTTTTTGGAGCAATTTCTCCGGTTTCATCGTATGCTTTTTGGATGTTATTTGCTGCTTCTAAATCGGTTCCGTATTTAGCGGCTAGATCATTATCCCAATATTTAACTTCTTCATTTCTGTCTCTTTTACTGTCCCACGCATATCTTGCCCAGGCTTTGTACCAAATCCAGTCACGATCCATTTCGAGAATTCGTTCACCGGTTTTTGTTTTATCGGCAGAATATGGCCAATCCCAATACGATGCCTGCGGATATAAGTGTAATGCATTGGCTCCGTGCGCACTGTGCATTGCCTTAACCGTTTTTTGAATAAAATCCGGAGATCCGTATCTGAAAGGTTCTAAGTTGGCCAAAATATGAACGTTCTCAATATGAATTGATTTTAAAGCGCTCAATTGTTTATGGGTTTCACCCCACGGTCCGCCCGGTGTGTAAGTGGTTAACGATTCTCCCGTATATTTACTTTCTGTGTATAAGTTTTTGTATAATGGCAAAGATTTTTCCATTACCAAAGGTCCGTCTGTATCGTGCGAACGCAAAATAATTGGCGGTTCGTCTGTTCTTCCCAAGGCTTTTAAGCCATCCTGAACTCCGGGAATAATGGTTTTTGTGAACCATTCTACGTCATCATCAATGGTGTTGATGGCTTCTCCCAAACAAACTAATAGTCCAACATTTGGGTATTTTTCTATAAAAGCAGCGATTGATTTTCTCGTGTAATCTGAAAGTAAAGGCGTAATTGGACGCGAGCGATCCTGTGTTTTGATGTTATAATGTTCGGCAAAAGGTTTCGAAACAATAATATTGTAGAACATCTGAATTACCCAGATTCCGCGTTTATTAGCTTCAACCGTTAAGAATTTATAGATTTCTTCGTTCTTTTTGAAATCTTCTTCGCTTACTTCCATCGCAAACGGATATTCTTTTAGTTTTACCAAAGAGGCAAACGGATGTCCGTTCCATAAATACAAAGAGTTCATTCTGTTTTCGACCAACATATCGAGATACTTTATCCAAAGCTTTTTGTCGTAAAACCAAGGAAAAGTTTCCGGCGTATACGGATATTCATAAACATCTCTGCCCGGAAGATAAGTCGTTTTCTGCATTCCGATGCAAGCGCCTCTTAGAACCATTTCAGGACTGTCTTCGATATTAATTTCTGAAGGGATTTGTCCGGAAGTTTTAATACGATCCGCCAATTCCAGTGCGCTATATAAAGCTCCCGAAGCATCGGTTCCTTCGATATAAATAATATTATTTTGAGTGCGAATTTGAAAACCTTCTTTCTTCGCTAGTTTACTATCGTCGATTTTAGCACTTTTCGAATTCTGTTTCCAGAAATCAGTTCCTTTTTCGCCAATAACAATTACTTTATCTTTTGACTTTTTAGGCATTTTATCAGAAGAAACAATTTTGAAACCTTTTCCAGATAAAGTTTCTGATAGTTTTTCGGCTCCAAACTGCGCTCTTGGCGATTTGCTGTCGCTGACAATAGTAACATTTTGCGCTGCCGCGAAAGTGGTAAAAAGGACTAAAAAAAGTAAAGTAAAATATTTCATTGTATTGTAATTTTATGCTTGAAATCGTAATAACTATTCATAAAGTTTGTCATTTCGACGGAGGAGAAATCTCCACGAGAAACTCCACACAGAAATATTGCCAATCTTTGTAGAGCTTCTTGCGGAGATCCCTCGTTCCTCGGGATGACAAAAATGAGAGTAAAAATCTCCCCGATCTGCTAAATCTGCGAGAGTAAATTTTTTCACGCAGATTTTGCAGATCTGGCAGATCTACTTTTGCTTTTTTGCCACAGATTAAAAGATTTCCACAGATTGAAAAAAATCTTTTTAATCCTTTAATCTGTGGCTAAATGTTTTTTTAATTCTGAAAAATCTTTTTCAGGTACGCCACATTCGCTCCGTAATTGACTTTTACATTATGCACCTGCGTAACATCTCTGGAACGTTCTACAATTAACCAGCCGCTCCATTTCATTTCGTCGAGCGTTTTTTTGATTTCCGGCATATTGATCATTGTGTCATTTTCAAGCCAGACTTTATCTGTGTTGGAAGCATGAATTTGACCCAAATGTTTTTTGCCTAATATTTTTAATTCTGATACAATATCTCTGCCGTTATCTGCGGCATTGGCAAAATTGAACGAACTTTTGATGTATTTGGAATCAATTTCTTCCAGTAATTTTTTCTCATCCGTAGCGCTCAATGAGGTTTCAATTGCAATTACACCGCCAATTTTACCAACTTGTTTTCCAGCCCATTTTAATCTTTCGACAATTACGGGACGCAATTCAGGATTTTTAATCAAATCGCTTTCTGTTCCAAGCGGAAGAAAAGCCATTTTTACTTTCATGTCTTTCATCGCTTTTACACAATCATTAATCATGGGTTCTATGGTTTCTCTTCTCGCAAAAGACTGCGCATAGAATCCGGACATGGCAATAGAACTGATTCCCACATGCAATTCTTTAGACTTATCCAGAAATTTTTGCCTTTCAACCGGGTCACCTAATTTGCTGTCAAAAGTTGGTCTGTTTCCCAAACCACCCATGTCCAGTTCTATTCCGTCGGCTTTGATTTCAGCTGCCAAACCAAAAGCACCTAATTTTTGTCTTTTTAAAATCATCCAGTCGCAAACTGCTACTTTGTATTGCTGTTTTTTAGAAGACTGAGCCGTTGCACAACTGTTGAATGTTGATGACATAACAACAAGCATTGCAATAAATAAATTTCTTTTAGATTTCATGCTTATATTTTTTTTGCCACAGATTAAAGGATTAAATGGATTAGAAAAATCTGCTGAATCTGCTAAATCTGCGTGAAAAAATTTACTCTCGCAGATTTAGCAGATTTGGGAGATTAAAAAAAAATCATTTTTAATCCTTTAATCTGTGGCTTATATTTTTTTTACTCTTCTTCCGCTTTTACAGCCGTTACGACTTTATTTTCGTCTCCAGGCCAAATTCCGTTTTTGATTGGAATTGCTTTTAATTTGCTTGGATCGATTTTTACGTATTTCAGTTTTTCTCTTCTCCAGGTATATACAATATGCACCATTCCGTCAGCACTCTGAATCATAGACGGATACGAATATTGACTTACTTTTGAATCTTCCAAAACCAAAGCCGCTTTCCAGTTAATTCCATCATCAGAAATGGAAACATTCAACGGTGTTCTTGGACCTTTTGCTTCCGTTCCCGGAGGTAAAACGTGATTGTATACTAATAAATGTTTGCCGTTTTTAAGCGTTACAGCATCCGTTCCTGAATTGTTATTTGGCAGACCAATTAATTCTACGTCAGACCAGGTTTTTCCGTTGTCTTTTGAGAAAGTACTGAAAATTGCTCGGTTTCTGGTTCTTCCAATCGCCTGAATACTTCCATCTTTATGGAATAAAATACTCGGCTGAATCGCATTTATCTTTTGTTTTCCTCTTGATAAAGTATCGCCCATTACCCATGTTTTTCCGAAATCAGGAGTCGATTCCATACGAAGTCTCCAACCGTCGCCTTCAATACTTGACGGACACAATAAAGTTCCGTTGCTTAATAAAACCGGTTTGTTTTTGATTGGTCCTAAGAAACCATCAGGCATTTTTTTTGCCTCAGACCATGTTTTTCCTCCATCAGATGAAGTTCTGATTACGCCCCACCATTCAGATGGTTTTGGTCCTATTTTGTAGAATAACATTAAATCGCCACCCGGAATTTGATATAAAACCGGATTCCATGTTGGTAATCTCGGCCCTTCTTTCATCACACCATCAGCAACTTTAACGCCTTCGCCCCATTTATCACTTCCTTTTGGTTTTATGCTTACATAAATACAAACGTCAGGATGTCTTTCGTGAGTTCCTCCAAACCATGAAGAAACTAAATCTCCATTTGTAGCTTCGACAATTGTAACAGCGTGGCAAGACGGATAAGGTGCTTTATCGTATATAAATTCATCAACCAAAATCCCTTCTTTCCAGGTTTTATTTTGTAAAGTCGGTTTACAACTTCCTAAAAGGAAAAGTCCAAACAAGACAAATGTCAATTTTATGATCTTCATTCTTAATTTATTTGAATTAAAATTTGGCTTATAAATACATTCCTAATATTTTTTTAGGTAAAAATATTTATTAAGTGTAAAAATAACACTAAAAATTTAACAATGCATCCTGTACTGTCCCGAATTGTCTAAAATTAACGCTTTACGGCGATAGAGTAAGATCCGGATGACAAATTCAAAACCAAATTGTTGTTTTCAATTGTATAAGATGAAGATTGACCGTTTAACTTTTGATTGTTTAAAGTTACATTTGAAGCATTCGAAACCGGTAAATAAACCAACGCCGAACTGTTTGCAGGAATTGTTATTTTCCAGTCGAGTTTGGTTTTAGCTTTTTTCCAGTCACTTTTAATCAATCCGTAAACAGATTCATAAGAAGCATTTACGAAAGTTAACCCAGCCTCAAAATCAGGTTTCATTATAATTTGTTTGAAACCCGGAGTTTCAGGATTGCTTTTGATTCCGGCCATATTTTCGTAATACCAAATCAATAAATCGCCCAATAACATCACGTGATTTTGAGAATTCATTTTAGGATCGGCCGTATTTCCGTTCCATAATTCCCAAATTGTGGTGGCACCGTTTTTCGCCATATATCCCCAACTTGGATATGTATCGTTCGAAGCTAGTTTGTAACTCAAATCCGGTCTTCCAAATTTAGATAACGTTCGCATTAAAAACTGAGTTCCAATAACTCCGGTGCTAATATGACCTTTGTAAGTTACCTCTACTTCATGAACGATATTTTCGAAAACTTTAGACTGAAGATTTTCAGGAACAAGTCCAAATGCCAGCGGAAGCAAATTTGCCGTGACCGTATTATTGGCATATTTGTTTGTTTTTGGATCGAAAAATTTCGCATTAAATGCCAATTTTATTCTTTCAGAAAGTAAGTCGTAATATTTAATATCATCAGAATTCGTTCCGTTAATTGTGGCAAACTTTTTCATTTTCTGTAATAAATGATAATAAAATGCACTTGCAATTAATTCGCCATTTGTAGTTCTGGTCGAATCTTTGGAGTGAATTAATTCTAACGATTCCGGTGGAACGCACCAATCTCCGTATTTATCTTTGGTCATTAAATCTTTTACCAAATAATTTTCTTCCATATAAACCACCCACTTTTTCATGGATGGATAATGTTTTTCGATGACTTTTTTATCTCCAAATTGCTGATACAGCATATCCGCAACCGTAATATACGTTCCCGGCCATGTAACATTATCTCCATAATAACGCCAAAATGCCGGCGCCACATCCGGAATTCCGCCATCTGCTGTTTGTGCATTTTTTATATCATCCAGCCATTTTGCATATAAGGTCTGATTATCGAATATAAAACTTTCACCATAAGCACCGGTTGTTCTGTCTCCCAGCCACGGCTGACGCTCATTTCGCTGTGGACAATCAATTGGCATTCCTTTATAATTTCCTCGAATTCCCCAATAAGCATTTTTGAAAATCTGATTCATCACAGCATCAGAAGATTCAAAAGTTCCGATAGTTTTGATATCATCATAAACCACTTTTCCAAAAAAATTATCCACAGTTGGTTTTGTCGGAAATCCTGAAACTTCTACAAAACGGAAACCATGAAATATAAACCGTGGTTCCCAAATTTCTTCGCCTTCTCCTTTTAAAGTATAAACATCTGTTGTTCTCGCATCACGTAAATTTTCGATATACAAAGAACCGTCAGCTTGTAAAGATTCCGCAAATTTCAAAGTAATTTTATCGCCGCTTTTCCCTTTTACTTTCAATTGCAGCCAGCCTACCATATTTTGACCCATATCCAGAATATAAGTTCCTTTTGGAGTTTGTTTAATCGAAACCGGTTTTACCTCGCCCATAATTTTCATATTTGGCGTCATTTGAGCTTCATAAAAACCACCAGGTTCCTGAACATATTCTGCCAACAACCAGTTTTTATCATCAAAATTGGTTGTGCTCCAATTCTTCATTTCTTTACGGGCGTCATATTCTTCGCCGTCATATTCATTGTTTGATAAAATTGGTCCGTTTGTCGTGACTTTCCACGTATCATCGGTTCTGATAACCTCTTTGGTTCCATCCGTATATTCTACAAACAATTGCAAAGCCATTTTTGGGTAACCAAAAGTTTTGATTTTATACGGTTTATAATCCTGGCGCATCGTAAAAAAACGTCCGTTTCCTAAAATCGTTCCCAACATGTTTTTGCCTTCTTTTAGCTGCGAAGTCACATCAAAAACATTGTATTTTACATTCTTCGTATAATCCGTGGGAACGGGCGCCAAAACCTGATCGCCAATTTTATTTCCGTTAATATACAACTCATACAAACCCATACCCATAATATAAACTTTGGCATTTTTGATTTGCTTTTTTAAGTTGATTTCTTTGCGAAGATATCTCGCTGATAATTTAGAATATTGCGAAATACTATCTCCGGCAGAAGCTTTTTCGTAACCAATCCAGCGAGTCGATTTCCAGTCTGCATAATTTAAAATTCCCATGCTAAAATGAGCATTTTCTTTCGATTGAATTTCTCCTTTATTTGTCCAGACAGTTATTTTCCAAAATGCATTTTGTCGGTCACTCAGTTTTTTTCCTTTATAAATAATATGGACAGATTCTTCACTTTCTACTTTTCCACTATCCCATAAATCTGCTTTATTAACATTTAAGTTTTCTAAAGTTGAAGCAACAATAATTTGATAAGCCGTTTGTTTTACATCATTAATCTCTGCATTGATTTGCCAGCTCAATCTTGGCTGAAACACATCAATTCCTTCCGGATTATTCAGCATTTCGCATTGCAAATTGACAACACTGATTTTGTTTTGGGCTTTCGCCGAAAAAGAAATCAAGGTTATAATGAATGTTATATGTAAAAAAAACTTTTTCATGATATTAATTTTAAAATGCTTTGCGGTAATTTTTGTTTCTCGCAGATTGAGCAGATTTTATTTTTGGATTTTCGAACTAGTTTGTCATTTCGACGAATGAGACTTGAGCGATAGCGAACAGACGAAGTAAATCACATCCCGAGAGCGACGAACTGTATGTCTCCACTTTATGTGATTTCTCCTTCGTCGAAATGACAAAAAAATGAGAATCCGCGTGCCAATTTTTACTCAGAAACCAACCTCTCCAATTTCTCAGAAACCGCAATTTCCTTACCGTTTTTAAAAATCCTAAAACCTTTTCCTTTCTTATATTTCTCCCCTGTTTTATCCCAAAGAATGGTAATGATATTGCCGTGATAAAAAACATTATCCAGACAAAACCAATCCCATTTTTCCTGTGGAATCAACGGATTTACTTCTATTTTTTCATCCGCTCTCGGACGCAAACCAACCAATCCTGTAATCATCAAATCGTTAAAAGTCGAGTGATTATAATAACGGCTTCTTTCTCTGTCGCCCATTAACCAATAACCTGTTGTTTCGTCCAAATACTCACCAAGATAAGGTTTCCCTCTGTAATATTGTGACTGCACATACAAATCCATTTGTTTGAAATAATCCGTTTTAGCCACAAAATTTTGATCATAATTATTCAAAACATTCGCTAAAGCCGTCAAAGTCTGTGAACTTGCAAATGGCCAAATGGCTCCGTCCCACTCGCAGGTTCCGGTTCCGTGAGTTCTAAAACGCGGACTTCTTCTTTCGGCTGTTGTCAAGCCAAACGGCGCCGAAAATCCTTTTTCGTCCTTAATTTGTTCCCATGCTTTTTCAAAACCTTTTCCTTTTTCAGGAAGATTAAAATACCACGGAATAAATCCGATAGCTTCTCTAACCTGCGCTAATGTATCTTTTTCTGTTAAAGTTTCAAAAAAATCGCTTTTAGCATTCCACAATTTGGTTTCTACTAATTGCTGTAAAACATCCGCTTTCGCTTTAAATTTTGTTTCCGTTTCCTTATCGCCTTTCATGGCGGCCATTTTAGAAATCGCCATGGCATTCCCATACATATAACTGTTAATCGTTGGTCTTGCATTTTGCACTTTACGCCCGCCGCTTAAAGACTCTTCCATTCCATCTTTTACATCATGCTGCCAAAACAAACCATCCTTGCGTTGGCGGTCTTTTTCCCAAACAGCATAATCGGTAACCATATCTGGATACAGATCCAGTAAGAATTTTTCATCCTTATTTACCAAATAACGGTTGTACAAAGCATCGGCTGTCCAACTGCTGAATTTATACAATTTATTCATCGGCTTTCCATCATTTCCTCTGTACCAAATTTTTACATCCTGCTCAATATACTGAGGATCATGAACCCATCTAAATTCGTTAATATGATGCCCCAAAGCACAGCTGATCATGTTGTATTTATCTGCATACGAACGATCTACCAAAAACTCGGTAATCGCAAATCCCTGCGGTGTTTTTTTAATATGCTTTCTCGCACTCCACCAACGGAAATAATAAATCTCCTCAAAATTCTGCTGCGGACATTCAAACAACGGAATATTCTTTTCCATCCAAGTCCACGCACTGTCATTCGGAATCGCAAATTTCAAATTTTCATCTTCCATCGTGTTGAAATAATCAACATAATGTTTGAAGTTTTTTTCTTTTAAAATAACCGCTTTTCCTTTTTGAGAATGTCCTGCACCCGATTTACAACTTATGTTTAAAGTTGAAATCAAGATTAGTAAAGCGATTATTTTGTATTTAAAATGATGTAACATATTCTGTTTTCTATTTTATTCTTTTCATATAGTTTTGTCATTTCGACGTAAGGAGAAATCACACGCGGGATTCCGTAACGAGAATCACCAATCTTTGTCGAGTTTCGAGTGTGATTTCTCGTTCCTCGAAATGACAAACTAGGCTTGCTAACTTATACCTACAAGGTTTTGAAAACCTTGCAGGAAACGTATCGAGACCTGACAGGTTTTAAAAACCTGTCAGGTCTAATTACATTATACTAATTTCCAGTAAAAGTATAAGTCTGCCCTGCTTTCATATTTACATCGTAAATAGTGTAATTTGGCAGTTTTACTTTTTCCAATTTCGCCTCATCAGAAATAATCGGCTTCTTTACTTCAACATCATAAAACAGCGGATTTGGATTTTTGCCTTTTGCTTTTTTAAGCGAATTTCCTTTTAAAGTATTTTCAACTTTCAATCGGCAGTTTCCTCCTATTTTTGAATAAATTTTCAACTCCGAAACTTTATTGTCTTTCCAAGTCATATCGATTACAAATCCACCTCTGGCCACCAGACCTTTTATGCTTCCGTCTTTCCAAACGCTTGGTAATGCCGGCAATAAATGTATTGCGTCTTCCTGGCTCTGCATTAACATTTCTGCAAAACCGGCTGTGCACCCAAAGTTACCATCAATTTGAAACGGCTGATGCGCATCTAACATATTCGGATACGTTCCTCCGCCTTTTCTTTGATCGGCTGTTACCAAATGTAATTGATCCTGAATTAATTTATAAGCGTGATTTCCGTCTAAAAGTCTGGCCCACAAATTTACTTTCCATCCCATCGACCAGCCTGTCGATTCGTCTGTTCTGTAAATCAACGATTGCTTGGCCGCTTCAAATAATTCTGGCGTTTTAATCGCCGAAATCTGATTACTCGGATACAATCCGTATAAATGCGAAACGTGTCGGTGATTGTCTTTTGGATTATCCCAATCATCCTGCCATTCTTGTAACTGACTGTGTTTTCCAACCTTCATTGGAGGCATTTTTGCCAAAGCATCGCTTACTTTTTTCACATAAACTGCATCCGGAGAAACCAAAGCCGAAGCTTCAATAACATGCGTAAACAAATCAAAAATCAATTGATTGTCCATTGTAGTTCCAGAAGCAATTGTCGCTTTTCCTGTTCCGCCCGCGTGTGTGTTTTCGGGAGAACTTGAAGGAACAACAACTAAATATTTCGTATTCGGATCGATCACCATAAAATCAAGGAAGAAATCGGCAGCGCCTTTCATAATTGGATAAATTTCTGCCAGATATTTTTTATCACCTGTGTATAAATATCTTTCCCATAAATCCTGACAAATCCAGGCACCGCCTGTCGGCCACATTCCTGATGCAGCAGAATCTACCGGAGCCGTTACACGCCAGATATCGGTATTGTGGTGTAAAACCCAACCGCTGGCATTGTACATCATTTTCGCAGTTTCTGCACCCGTAACACTTAATTCTTTTGCCATTTGAACAAAAGGTTCATGCATTTCCTGAAGATTGGTTACCTGTGCAGGCCAGTAATTCATTTCGGCATTGATGTTTGTCGTGTATTTACTATCCCAAGGCGGCGTCACCATATCATTCCAAATTCCCTGTAAATTCGCCGGCTGACCGCCCGGCTGTGAACTAGAAATTAAAAGATAACGTCCAAACTGGAAATACAATGCCGCTAATTGCGGATCAAATTGTTTCGAGAAGTCGCGGATTCTTTCGTTTGTTGGCTGCTTCACTAAATCATTCGAGCCTAAATTTAAAGAAACTCTGTTGAAGAATTTTTGGTAAAAATCAACGTGGGCTTTCTTTATCGTTTCAAAATCTTTTGCTTCTGCTTTAGCCAAATAGTCTTTGCTTTTGGCGATTTCATCGCCCGATATATCCTGATAATTTTTAAAATTCGTTGCAATCGAAATATACAAAGTTACTTCATCGGCTTTGTTAATGCTTAAGATTCCGTTGCTGGCGTTAATTTCGCCGCCTTTATTTTTAGCGTTTAATCTTCCCTGAAATTTTACTTTTCCTTTTACACCTTCAAAATTAGTCCCTAAACCCGAAAGTATAATTTGGTTTCCTTCTGTCGAAGCTACCGTTTTATCAATCGGACTGTTCATGAAAACATTACACGTAATCTGTCCCGGCTGACTCGCCGAAAGTTTCACTACAATAACCTGATCTGAAAATGCGGTTAGAATTTCTCTTGTAAATTCGATACCGTTTACTTTGTATTTTACTTTTGCGGTTGCGTTGCTGATATCTAAATCGCGGTAATAATCGGTATATTTTTGATGTCCTGCGAAGGAAATATAAACGCTGCCAAAAGTTTGATACGGCATTCCGTCATTGGTCTGCGACATAATATCTTTGGTTGCTAAATCCTGCGCTTCATCAAATTTGCCGTCAAAAATAAGCTGTCTTACTTTTGGTAAAGCCTCTATTGATTTGGAATGTGCATTGCTGTTTGGTGATCCTGCCCAAATGGTTTCTTCATTCAATTGCAAACGTTCTACAGCAGGATCACCAAAAACCATCGCTCCCAAACGTCCGTTACCTAATGGCAAAGCTTCGTTCCAGATCGCAGCAGGTTTATCGTACCATAATTTGAGATCGCTTTGTGCTGTTGCTGTAAGCGAAAAAATTCCGAGACAAATCGCTGTAATTTTATATTTTAACTTCATATTATATTTTTTTTCGCCACGAATTCACGAATTAACTCTAATCATTCTTTGTGTTTAATTTCTCAAATTTATTTTTCCAATAATTAAAAATCTGTAGATTATGGAGATTAATAATTCGTGAATTCGTGGCTATTTTTTAACCTCGTACACCTTGTTATTCTTCTCTCCAAACATTTCATATAATTTGTCGATATCCTTCAAAGCATTTTTAGGCAAATTTTCTACTTTGTTTCCAAAAACATATAATTTATCATAAGTTTCAATCACACAAGTCGATTCGTCAATTTCACCTTTTTCATTCTTCACTTTATTCAAATCTAAATTTAAATATTTCGCCATAAACGGATACAAAGCCATACGTTTTGAAACCCCAAAATCATGTCCTTCTTTTGCAAAATGAGCATTTTCAACTAAATCTTTTTTACCATACAATTCATAAGTTCTCTGAATAAAAGGAAATTCCAATTCCGGAACTGCCAATGTCCAGTCTTTTCCGTCAGAAACTATTAATTGTGGTTTTGGCGCCATCATTGCTGAGATTTCTGCATTATTTGTACCGTTGCCACATAAGTGAATACCGCGACCACTTTCGCAAGGACAACCGCCTGAGAAATGAGATGAAACCATTACAACCGGAGCTGAAACAGTAACGCGGTCGTCAATTGCAGCTAAAAACATTGTATGCGATCCGCCGCCTGAGCCGCCTGTAACGCCAACGCGAGACATATCCACATTTTTTTGAGTCGACAAATAATCCAATAATCGGATGCCGCTTAAAACCTGAACGGTTGACGCAATACTATTTCTGTGCGTTTGTTCAGGGAATTGTAACAATGATTCTCCCCACGCAAACAAATCATAACTCACGACAATTGCGCCCATTTTGGCTAAAATTGCACAACGATATTGTTCGTCTTTTCTATATCTTCCGTCACCAAAATGTCCGTCCGGAGTTAAAATTACGGGAGCTTTTTTATTTAACGGATATGGTTTGTAAATGGAACCCGTTACATAAACTCCAGGTAAAATTTCCAATCCAATATTTTCAATACTGTAATCTTTATAAATTCTTTTTGGCGTTAAAATAGGTTTTGATTTTGGCATTGGCGGCGCTTTATCCAAACCAAAAGACGTAATCATACACGCTTTTATTTCTTTTTTTCGCGCTTCCCATTCCGTTACATTCGAATATAAATTCGTTAAATAATCCAGACGTTCTTTTCCTTTATCAACAGAAACTTTATGGTTTTCATATTTTCTGATGATATAAGTTCCGTCAGGCTGTTTGAAATACATTAATTCAAATGGCGCCAGAATATTAGTTAACGAAATCACCAGATTTCCGGGTTCAATTCGCCAATCGGCATAATCGAGTTCTTTTCCTTTTAGTAAACCTCGGTCGTCGTTAATCGTGACATTAAAAACGGTTTCTATTTTCTTTAAAGTTTCTGAAACCGGTTTTCTAAAATTAGTATCAGAAGTGCTTTGCGCATTGGCAAATGTCAAAGCAAAAATCGAAACTGCAATTGTAATTATGTATTTGATATTCTTCATTTTATATTATTGAGATTTAGACGCTGATGAAATAGATTTTTTTATTTTTTTGAACAGAAAAATCCGCGAAAATCCTCGTCTTCGCTTTAGCTCCCGAAGCCTCGGAACGTATCATCCGCGTCCTAAATTTTACATTCTATTATATAACTTCCCGAACCTAATCCTAAAGTTGGCTTTTTATCTTTTTCATCAAAAACTGTCTTCACTACTTTTTTATCCATTTTTATCTCCGAATTCTTAGCAACCGGCAATTTTATCGTCGCTGAAGTATTCGCCGGAATCTCGATTTTCAGGATCAGTTTCCCTTCTTTCTTTTCCCAGGACGAGGCAATTTTCCCATAAACCGATTGATAATCCGCTTTCGCGAAAGTCATATCGCCCACAACTTCCGGCTGAATAAAGAAATGTTTGAATCCTGGTTTTTGAGGATCAGCCACAATTCCGGCTAAACTTTGGTAAAACCATTCTTCAATTTGTCCGAGCATAAAATGATTCCATGAATTTCCTTTGCGCGGATCCCATTGTTCGGTTAAAGTGGTCAAGCCAAATTTAATCTGAAAACCATAACCCGGCGCATCATAATGATTGTGCATTTTGTACATCGTTTCATTTTCGCCATTTTGTGCCAAAGCCTGAAATAAATAACGGTTTCCAACATCGCCTGTGGTTAATCGATCCCCTTTTTCTTTGATGTCGGCTATTAGGTTTTGCATTACCGCTTCTTTATATTGCGGTTCTACAAGATCCATAAAAATCGGAACGGCATTGCTAAACTGGCTGTTGGTTCCGTATTGTTTGGTTTCATGATTGAAAAATTCGTTGTTAAAAGCCGTTTTAATATCAGAAGCCAAAGTTTCGTACTTCGCAATATCTTCTGTTTTCTTCAATAATTTAGCCGCTTTTGCCACCAAACTCGCTCCATAAAAATAATGCGAAGTTGCCGAAAGTGCAATCGGACTATTTTTAGAATATCCCGCGGCGTGCGTTCCGTAATCGTACCAGTCGCCCAAACCGTGCGAAACAATATTATTGGTAGCTTTCGTTCCTAAATAATCTACGTAGTTTTTCATTACAGGATAATATTTCTCAATTAAAGAAGCATCTCCGTAATATTCATAATACATCCACGGCAGAATTACACCTGTGACACCCCATTCGGGAGAATCGGTAAAGTCACCTCCAAAAATTACATATTCAGGAACGATCGTCGGAATTAATCCATTTTCACGTTGTGCATCGGAAATATTCTGCATTAAAGCCGGAATGTAATTTTCGAGATTATAATTGAACATTAAACCCGGACCATTCAAATGAATTTCTTCCAGCCAGCCTAATTTTTCGCGTTGTGGACAATCGGTAAAAACACTTTGGAAATTACTTTTTATCGAATTGTTTATCAACTCGTGTGTTTTATTGAAAATCTCATTGGAACATTCAAAACTTCCCGCTTCTCCAGCCGAATTGTAAATGAAATTCGATTTCAAATCGACAACCGTTGGAAAATCTGCATTTTTATCTTCTTTGTAATTAATATTCTCAATCTGAATATATTGAAATCCGTAAAAGCTGAATTTCGGCGTCCATTCTTCAGTTCCGTCACCTTTCAAAGTGTAATCGTAATAATAAGGTTTTCCGGATCTTCCCTGCGCAATTGTTCCATCTTCATTTAAACCTTCGGCTACCCAAACGCGAACCGTTTGTCCTTTTTTTCCTTTCACTTTGATAGTTGGAAATCCAGAAAGATTCTGTCCCATATCAAAAACATAGAAATTCGGTTTTAGTTCTTTAACTGTTTTTATTTCATATTGTTTCTGAACCGTAATGGGCGGTGCCGTCTGTGGTCTTAAAACTCCTTTTGGTGCTTCCTGAATCACAACTTTTTTCCAGTTAGCATCTTTAAAACCTTTTTTATTCCAGTCTTTTTGCTCTAAATTGGCGTTGTAATCTTCGCCTCCAAAAATACTGTTGTATGTAATCGGACTTTTGCTGTATTTCCAGCTTTCATCAGATTTTATAATCTCTTCTGAACCGTCTTTATAAGTAATTTTCATTTTGAAGAATAAAGTCGGCGGGCCAAAACTCACAAAAAACTTGGTATATCTTTCGGCAAGCGTATTGTACATTCCGTTTCCTAAAAGAACGCCAATTACGTTTTCTCCTTTCTCTAATTCTTTCGGATTCAGTTCGTAAACATTATAATTCACGCTTTTATCGTAATCTGTCCATAAAGGCGCAAACTCACTTTTTCCGATTTTTTCTCCATTAATCGTTAATTCATAATGTCCTAAACCTGAAATATAAACGACTGCTTCTCTAATTTCTTTTTTGATTTCGAAAGGTTTGCGAAGCATAATACTTCTGCGTGACAACGAATCTGATGCATTGATTATCGCATCTTTTTTCTCTTTTTTATAAGTTGCCGAATGAAAATTTCTTCCTTCAGGTAAATGACTAGCCACTTTTGTAATCGCACCAATCCAAACCGGATTTAATTCTGATTCTAACGAAGCAGTTCTGAAAGATGCTGTTTTACTCCATTTAGAAACTTTACCCGCTTGATTCCATACTTTAACCTTCCAGAAATATTTGGTTTCGTTTTTTAACGGACTTCCGCCATAAGCAATCTGCAGGTTTTTATTAGAATCTATTCTTCCGCTGTTCCAAATATCTCCTTCATCATTTTTTAGTTTTTCTTCAGAAGATGAAACCAAAATATAATAACCAATTTGTGACGCATTAGATTCTTTGGAAACCAACTGCCAGCTTAATCTCGGCTGATTTTGAACCACGGCTAATGGATTATCAGCCATTTCTGTTGTTAATTGTACAGGCAAAATTTGCCCTTTAGAAACCAGAGTTACTAAAAGACAAATTGCTAATACTATATTTTTGAAAAACTTCACTTTATATATTTTTTTGCCACGAATTCACAAATTAACTCTAATTTATCTTTGTGTTTAATAATTCTATTACTCAGTGAAATCATGTCAATCTGCAGCAATTAAATTACACCCACATTGATAAATAATTCGTGAATTCGTGGCTATTTTGTTTTATAACTTTTTCGTTATCAACGATTCAATATTAAATACTGCTTCAGGGATTAATTTTCCCGTTTGAGGCAAATCGTCATAATCATCTGTGTCCGGTTCTGTGTCTGCATTTGGAGAATATCTCTGTTCGCCGGTGCGAAACATTATTCTCTCAAAACCATCTACCGGAGCATAAAAAATTCTCGTTGATTCTTTTTCATCGTTTACTTTTATCGTGTACGAGCGTGTTTTAACGTTCAGTTTTACATTTATTTTATATTCTTTTCCTGCTTCGTATTTGGCAATTGTATTGAAACGGGCTCCCGTTTTTGTTTTCAATTGTCCATCCGAATCAAAAGTTAATCGTACCGCTGGCAATCCTTGTTTATTCTGAAATTCAATTTGTAATAAACCGTGATTATTTTGTTCCGGTTTAACCGTAAAAGTTACTTCCATTTTTTCTGCAAACGGAATAACACGTTCTGCACGGGAATAATCAAAATAATCCTGATCTCTTAAAGTCAGCCATTTTTTTCCGTCTGCTTTCTTTTCAATTTTAGTTGAAGCCCAAGCCAGATCGTAGGTATTCCAATATTTCAATTCTTCTCCATTTGGAAGATTATTGAAAACATCATTTACATTTTCAGTCACAACAGAAGTCACAGGAACAGGAACCGAAGCTACCCAAATATCTTCCTTATTCATGCTGTAACCCACCCAAATTTTTCCGTCAGGCGGAGTTCCGTCACCTTCTGTAATTCCCCGAACATATTGCGGACCAGCTGATTTGTAGTTTCCACCGTAACGCATCAGACTTACTTCACCATGAACTAACAATAAATCTTTGTAATCCAAGCCATCATCACTCGTTGAAATAGCCAGCGGCCAGCGATATTCTGACGGATTGTAAAGTGTTGCATAACGATTATCAGATGTTTTTTGTCCCCAGATTTTAGCATTACTGTTTACAAAACCCGGCGCACGCAACGGCATATATTCCCAGGATTTTCCACCGTTTTTACTAATCGAAGTCAGAGCGTGTTTCCATAAACCAACTACATTTCCGTTTGGTAAATGATAATAACTAAATGCTTTATACGGTTTTTGCAGCGGAATCAATTCATCATCGCGATCTGCTTCTTCCACCCATTGTTGTAAAACCAAAGGATTGGTCAGGATTTCTTCGCAGGCTTTTTTCAAGCCCTTGTCTTTTGATGTCGTATAAAATGGAAAAGCCGATTTCGATTTATCCCACGTTTTGTTGTATCTTATAAAATAGATTTCGCCCCAGCTTCCGTCTTTTTTGATTTCGCGAATCACACGGCCAATCCCTTTTCCGTCATTTGGATCGTCTTTCTCGTCCATTGCAATTCCATAATATCCTAAAGCGAAAAGTCGGTTGTCTTTTGAAGTGTAAAAACCCATTCTCTGGTGCATAATCGCGTCCAGATTTGTGGCAACGCCTTCCACGCCTTCTTTTTTCCATCCGTCAGGAATATGATAAATGGGAAAAATTACGGCAGGTTTTGTCCAGGTTACGCCATCTTTCGAAGTCATTAATAATGTCTGACTCGGCGGAATATGTTCCCCCGAAGGATCACTCAAATAATGCAGATAAAAGGTATTGTTCCAATACGCCATCATTGGCTGATGGTTGTATGTCCAACCAAAACCATCTGCTTTTTCCGGATGTTCACGGCTCGCACGCATAATTTGTGTCGCGTGAACTCCAACCGCCGGACTTAATTGCCCGTGATGGTAATCGACATTTGAAAGTGTTTTACCAACATACCGAACGGTGTCATTCTGCGCATTTACAGCGGTACAAACCAATAGAATTGTGGCTGTTGTTAAGAGGTTGGTTTTTATTTTTTGGAAAGTAATCATTTTATATTTTTTAAATCCTGATTAAACCCGACAGGTTTTTAAAACCTGTCGGGTTTACGTTGAGAATAAATTCTTTATTTTTTATCAATTAACCCTTTCAAAACTTCTTCAGAGATTGTCGTAATCGTTCCGTGTTTGTGTCCTTCGGGAAGACTGATTTTTGATGAAACATCTTCAAAATGAACAAAATCTGAAGTACTTAAGGCTTTATAATTTTTTGAACCATAATTATCATAATACAACAACCAATTTTTACCGACTTTTACTACCGTTGGTCCTTCTGATAAATATTCGGTTAATGGTTTTGAACTTTTTTCGAATGGCCCTAATGGCGATTTTCCGAAAGCTACTTTTATATTTCGCATAGGTCTTGTGTTGTCTTTCAAAACCAAAACATAATCTTTCTTTGCTTTTTTTACAATCACACAATCAATTACGCTAAAACCAGGATCGTAGTACAATTTAGTGTCAGAGAATGTTTTGAAATCTTTTGTTGTTACATAATACATTCTGTGATTGTTTTTTTCTTCTTCCACACCTTTTTCAAATCGGAACGGAATTGTTGACGCCCAAATAATAATATATTCTTTTTTGACATCATCATAAAAAATCTCCGGCGCCCAGACATTTACCACTTCCGGTTCGTTTTTCATTACCGGAATATATTCTTGTTTTGACCAATCAATTAAATCTTTAGAACTTGCATATCCAAAACCGTTTCCACCTTTCCAGTCGGTTGTCCAAACCATGTGATAGGTTCCGTCTGCACCTTTTGTAATCGACGGATCGCGCATAATTTTGCTTGCGCCAATTTCCGGTTTTAAAAATGAACCTTCAAGACCTTTCCAGTTGTAACCGTCTTCGCTGTACGCCAGATATAAACCTTCTGTCGCCGGTTCTCTAAACGACGTAAAAAGATAAAGTTCTTTCTTTTTCTGCGAATAACTTATCACAAAAATGAAAAGGGTTATTATGATGAATATTTTTTTCATTTTGTATTGCGTTTAAACTTTGTCAAAGTTGACTCACCAGTTTTTATTCTGTAATTGCTTTTTTATCTAAATCTTTCCCTTTTTTAACTGATGTTGTTACGTTGTTAAAAACATTATTTTTCAGGAAAATATTCTTTGTTTCTTTTCCGTCAGCTTCGATAAAAATATCGGTTGCATTGAATGGAAAATTATTGTTAATCATCATATTAGAAACATTCTCTAATTTAATAACCGGAATATTTTTTATTGGTGTTGATGATCCAACATTATCTAAAATAACATTTTTTGAATCTGATATTTTAAAAGAAGAACCAATTGTAGCGTTTACTTTTACATCGTGAAATTCAACATCTGTAGCCGTGCTTACAGTAAAACCTTCTTTTCCATCCATATTAATATTGGAGAATGTAATGTTTTGAATTGGCATTTCGGTAATTCCTAAAATTTGTCCTGCTTTATTCACATTCGAACCCGTAATATTGCTCATGTGGATGTTTCTAAAAATCGGCGTTTTCTCTGTTACAGGTTCTGCTTTGGTATCTTTATCGTAGAAAAGACTCAGTACAATAGCTTCTTCTTTGATGTTTTTCATCACGATATTATCGACGCGGATATCTTCAACAACGCCGCCTCTTCCGCGCGCTGCTTTGATACGGATTCCGCGGTCTGTTCCGTCAAAAACACAATTGGAAATCGTGATTTTCTTGATTCCGCCCGACATTTCACTTCCAATAACTACGCCACCGTGACCGCTTAACATCGTGCAATTTGTGATCGTAACATTTTCCGTTGGAACTCCGTATTTACGACCGTCCTCATCTCTTCCCGATTTGATCGTAATACAATCGTCTCCAACGCTGATGTGACAATTCGAAATATGTACATTTTTGCATGAAGAAGGATTGATTCCGTCTGTATTTGGCGAATGCGGATTAAAAATCGAAATTCCGGTAACCGTTACATTATCACAGAATTCAGGATTTATGGTCCAGAAAGGCGAATTTTGAAACGTAACGCCTTCGATTAAAATATTCTTGCATCTGTAAGCTTGGAAAAATGATGGTCTGAAAAATTTCTTATCAATTGTTCTTTTATAATAATCAGAATAAACAATTCCCTGATTTTGCTCGTCCCACATTTTTTGGTATTTCGTCAATGGAATTGGACCTTTTGCAGTTTCAATTCGGTATACTTCATTCCACCATGCTTTTCCTTGTCCGTCGATTACACCTCTTCCTTTTATTGTGATGTTTTCGGCATCTTTCGCATAGAATAATGGTGAGAAACTTTTCATTACTAAACCTTCGTAACGCATTTCTACATACGGAAGATAATCATCAAAATTGTCTGAGAATTTCAAAAGTGCACCTGAATCTAAGTGAATCGTAATGTTACTTTTTAATTTTAAAGCGCCCGTTAAATATTCCCCGGCAGGGAAAAAAATTGTACCACCGCCATTTTTTGATGCTTTTTCAATAGCATTTTGAATGGCTTCGGTGCATTTTATTCCTTTGTTGTTTCCTCCTTCGTTTAGGATATTTAACCAGCCGTCATTCGCGAAAGCGGTGTTAAGTCCTGTGATGAAGAAAAGAATTATTAGTATGTTTTTCATTGTGTTGTTTTTTTGGTTTCACGCAGATTTTACTGATTTTGGCAGATTAGCGCAGATTCTAATTTAAAAATCTGCTTTATCTGCTTTATCTGCTTTATCTGCTTAAATCTTTTTAAATCTTTTTAAATCTGCGTGCAATATTTTATTCTCATTTTTGTCATTTCGACGAAGGAGAAATCGCACTAGAAACTCCACACAGTACGTTGCTATCTGGATGTGATTTCTCCTCCGTAGAAATGACAAGATTGTGGTTATTTACTTTATCGCCAATCTTTGTCGAGTTACTTTGCGGTGCTTCGACTTCGCTCAGCATGACAAAAATTTGCCTACGTTTTAAATAGATTTCAAAATTAAAACCCAGTCATTACCGTCTTCTTTTTTTCCTGCTGGTTGAAAATTTTGAGTTCCTTTATTATCAAAAGTTCCGATTTTGGTTTTCTTCCCATTTCTTGGATTGTACCAAATTGCTTCGAATTTATCACCGGAAATTTTTCCTAGTTTGGCTTCAATTATTCTTCCGTTGAAGGTGTAAAATAAAGCATATTTTTCTCCTCTTATTGCCGGAATGTAATCGTATTTTTCTCCTTGGTTAACTACTAATGAAACATCTGGAGTTCCTTCTAAAAACGGAAATTCTTCTATTAATTTCTTAATATAAACCATCTGATTTGCTCCTTGCGCGTTTATGGCAGAAGTCCATAATTCTTTGTTTCCGTAAGCTGGTTTATCGCCTTTTCTGAACATTTGCATTACAGCGTTGTGCCCGTACGTATAACCTGCTGCGCCTGATAAAACCGACCAATATCCATAACGACGAACGTCATTTGCTGTCCATTTTGGTTGTAAAGTGTCATGCAAACCATGCGGAATTCCTTCGTAAGATGGTTCTCCGTCAAGCGTAGGTTTGGTTGGTTTTAATTCGAAATCTCTCAGCACAAATTTGTAATTGTCTTCTTTGAAATTCGTTTTTATTGAATCCTGATCGTATCGTCTGTGTCCTGACTGAAACATATTGAAATCTAACCAGCTTGCATTATGAAAATTCTCTGAAGAATCAGTTCTTCCGAAAGGGTGAAATGTCACTAATTGGTTTGGATTATTTGTTTTTAAAGTATTTCCGATGGCGTTCCAGATATCCTGAAATTCATTTCCGTGTGTGTCTCCACCGTTTAACCAAATTACGTTGGTTTTATTTTTATATCGATTTGCCAAAAACGTTGCATATTCTATTGCCTGTTCTTTGCTTACTTTATTTCCTTTTGAAACATTCGTTCCCCAAACCGGAACCATTGCTAAATAAATTCCGTTTTTGCGAGCGACTTCTAAAGTGTAATCTACGTGATCCCAATAATCATATTGTTTTGCATCTTTAAAATCATTTCCTGCCGTAATCAATGGTTTCGAAACGTCTTCGTTTATCAAAGCAGCATCGCCATACACATTCACGGCATTGATGTTATGCAAAACCATCACCTGAACGACATTAAATCCTTTGTCTTTTCTGTCTTTAAAATATTTGTCTACTCCTGCTCTGTCTAATTTTCCGAATGTCAGCCAGCCTGTGTCGCCAAGCCAGAAAAATGGTTTTTCGTCTCCGGTAACAAAATAATGCTGATTTTTAGAAACTTTGATTTGAGGCAGATCGCCTTTTGCTGATTGCGAAAATCCGCTTTGTGCTGTCAACAAAAAGCTTATACTTAGGGCGTATAAATATTTAATTTTCAGGTTCATTTTTGGTTTATTTTGAATTTATGTTTTTTGGTGTGTTTGCCACGAATTCACGAATTATTTTTTATAATCTTTATGCTTTTATTTCACGCAGATTTAATTCTTTTCAAATTAATTCGTGAATTCGTGGCTAATAACTTTACTTTCTTACTACAAAAAGTACTTTTTCTTTTATTTCTGCTTTTGGAATTGTTACTTGTTTTCCTCCGCTGACATTTGCTTTTTTGTTGAAAGTTCCTGTTGCTGCGTTTATTGCATATACTTCAAAAGTTCCTTTTTCATTTGATAAATCGATTGTAATATCCTGATCGCTTTTTAAATAGAAAAGATAGCTTTTTCCTTTGCTTTCCAATTTCCAGAGATTGTCTGAAAACGTATTTCCGTCTACTAATTTCATTTCGCTTAAAGCGGAATAAAACTCAGGAAGCTGGATTTTTGGAATATTTGGCAATGACGCTCCCGCCATTAAAGCCGGCCATCCAAATCTTGGTGAACCGTCGGTTGAATATAAAATTACCTTTTCAGGATACTTTTCCCGGTATTCACGAACGGCGCGATATACCTGATCGTCTGTTTCTTTTCCGGTTTTTAATTTTCTGGCGTGTTGTCTTGGCGCTAAATTCAAACCTCCTTGCGGCGCATAAGCAGATCCGTCTTCTTTATAATACCAATAGCGAATATCAATTGCATCTACTGTTTTCGCTCTTTGTGCATCATTTAAAATAGCATCCTGAACATCTTTTGTGGCGCTTAAACCAATGATTGCTTTTTTTCCGGTTTCGTCTTTCCATTTTTGAACTTCGTCCAGCCAAAATTCCATAAAATGAAGCGGACCAGTATATTCGGCACTTGTCAATTGAATTACGTTGCTGTTTTCCTGAAAATTTTCAAGTGATTTACGAATAAAACCCTGATGCAATTTTCTTCTAACAGGATTGGTAATATCGTAAAACTGTTCTGCCATGAAAATACGTTTGTCTCCTGCATAAGGCGGAGGCTCCGGAAAACCTGTGCTGTTTATATTGTTTGCCGAACGCCAAGGTGAACTTGACCAATGTGCTCCGGCCTCTATAATATTATGCTGAAAATATTGTTGATTAACCAATAATTGTCCTTTGGCTTCTGCCAAATCAGCAAAAGTTGCCAAACGATCCCAATACCAGTCATTAAATTTTGTTAAATCATATTTACTTAATTGATCCCAGGCAAAATCCTGACCACTTCTTGCAAATGGCTGTTCGTAAAATGGAGGCCAGACATCGGCATCAAAACGGCGAACGCGTTCGTGATCGTCCATTCTTCTTTCATACCATAAACCATAATTATGTTCGACAGCGATCATATTATTGGCACTCAAATAATCGGTAACTTCGTTTATATTATCTGTAAATCCTGTTCCTGTTCTGCCCGGAACAAATCTTGTAATAGCTGGTGATGATTTCGAAATATCACTATCTCTAAGGCTTCCTCTCCACCAAGGCACATTCAATCTGTTTCCTGCAATTACTTTATTGTCATAAGTCAGCCAGCCGTTTTTTGTGATGACTTTTGTATCTGAAAGTATGTTTTGTGTTGGATTTATTTTTAAATCATTTGCGTTTTTAAGTCCTGAAATGTTCGTGTCAATTGAATTTGATTTTGAAACTTCGGCAATCCATTCCGGTAAACTTTGTTTTGGTGCAACTGAATTTTTAGTTAATTCCTGTGCCACTTCAACAGCAGGACTTGATGAAGGTTCTGAACCTAAATCATAAATAAATGGTTTTATAGGAAGTGCTCCCAAACGAGTTTCCAACTGTGCATAAAACAAACTTCTCGGACTGATATGCCCGTTTACGTCTTTCCAATGACCATCGCCGGCCATAATTCCGCCCCAGGTTCCAAAAGCCCAGTTTTGTGCTGTTGGCGGACTGTAACATTCAATTTTTGATGCTGAAGTTTCCCAGATAACACTATTTGCAGCGGTCCAGCCTGCACCTCTGCCGTTTTGTTCTCTGTTGTTATAACTTAAAGCGTGTCCGTCTACATACGAAACATCAAATAAAACTCCTGTTGCCCAACTGCCAATGGCGCCGCTATTATTAAAAGGCATAAATGATTCGCATTGAATAAACACGTTTGGACCTGTTGTTCCAAATCCGCCAACTGCAAAATCATGGTAGCCATTTTCAGCATAACAGCGTTGAAACAAAGTTTGCTGTCCTTCTGTATAAAAAGTAAGTCTTCTAAAACCGGCAATTTCAGAAACAGGTTCGGTTGCAATACAATCTTCAACTGTAATTTGCTGTGCCGATTTTAAAACCGAAACGGCTCCTCCTGAAAAATGCTTAAAACTGACTTGTTTCACCCATGCATTTCTTGCGTTTTCAATGCTGATTCCCAACCATCTGTGTTCTTCGTCTTTTGGTTTTGACTGATCGTAAGTTGATTTCAGCAGCATATTTTCGATTCCGATTTGCTCAATTCTTCCCGACCAGGAATATGACGTTACTTTTGCAGTTCCGTAAACATCATCCAAAGTCATTGTCAACGGAGCATTTAATGTTACTTCATTGCCATTGATTTTAGTTACAATTCTATTCCAATTAATATCCCAATCATTTTTTTTCCAGCCAACCCAGCCTGTTTCTGCACCAAAATCATCCATTTTCAATTCTTTAATCCAATTATCGGTTAAAGGTTTTGTGATGATAATTTCATCTGATGGTTTTAATTTCGTGGCATTTTTTAATTGGATTGTTTTTGTTCCAAGTGGTGTATAAGTGGTATTGAATTCAAAGGTTTCACCCAGTTTTTTATCATCAATTCCAAGAACTCGAATTACGGCTTCTCGTTTTAATCCGGTTCCTAAAAGAATGGTTCCGTTTTCATTATTGCCGCTTCCGCGTAAAACCACTCCTGACTTTTTAATGAATAAAGTTCCGCTAATTTTAAAAATTCCTTTATCTAAAAGTACGGCACCGCGAAAACCTGATTTGTTAGGTTTTAAATTACTCACATAATCAATCGCTGCCTGAATTCTTTGAGTTGCATCTTCTTCCTGTTTTGGAACAAAAATTTTATTCTCAATATTTGGAATTGCTTTTTCTGAAGATTCATAACCTGCATAAGAAAAATCAGGAATTTGGTTTCCCTGTTTATCTGCGGTGAAAGAAAGTTTTCCTTCTTTGGTTTTTACAATATCGGGAAAGGTGTTTTGTGCTGTGATGTTTTCACCAAAAGACAGCGCAAAACACATTAAGAGTAATGTGTTTTTAAAAGAAGCAGTATTTCGTAACTTAGTAAAATTCAATTTAATGATGTTTTATAGTTTTACATTTCCACATTTTTGTCATTTCGAGGAACGAGAAATCGCATGCGCTGAATCCATACAGTTCGTCGCTCTCTGGATGTGATTTCTCGTTCCTCGAAATGACAAACTTTGCGAGCATTCCTTATGTTTGTTAAACCTGACAGGTTTTAAAAACCTGTCAGGTTTGCGTTGAGAATAGTACTACGTATTAGAATGTAGATTTTTTCCTAATCTCTTATCTCTTTATTCTATCCTCTATATTCTTTATTCTGTCTTCTAAATTTACTGCAATAATACTTTCGATAATGTATCAGTATTATTTTCTGTTTTTGTCCAGTCTGTTTTTCCTTTTGGATCTATGCCGTTAAAATATTTTTCAATATTGGTATAACCGTCTCCGTTTGAATCTTTGTTTGCATCTGATGCATCATTTGGATTTAAACCAAATTTCTTTTCCCAGGCATCCGGAATTCCATCATTATCAGCATCTCTATAGGCTTTTCCTTTATAATCCGGATATCCGCCAACTTGATTTGGATTGGTAATAATTCCTTTTTTATAAGAATCGGCAGGCAATCTTCTTTTAATAAATTCCTTTCCTATTGCATTTTCCAAACCATCTTTTGATTCAATTTTTCCAGTGCGGACTTGTTTGATTATTCTTTCATCAACTGCATCTCTTTTTGGTAGTGTTGCACCCACATTATTCAACACAAATTCATACGCTACTTCTGCTTTCATAATGGTAATATGAGGCATTGAGAACGCTTTTGGCTGTTTGATCAATTCCAAATATTCTTTTGTTTGTTCAGCTGACTGATCTTCTAATTGTACTCCGCCATTCCAGTTATCTGCTGTGACTTCCGGAGATCCGTCAATATAATTTCCTGCCACATAAGCTCTTCCGTATGTTTTAGGCTTCATATATCCTGATTCAGGTTTTAGAATTCTGTAACGAATTGACTGATCTGTTGGTGTAATTGGTCCCGGTTTAAAATAATTATTGATGATGTTGAACATCGAACGATAATCTCCTCCGTCAAGAGAACGGTTCCACCAATTGAAAATCACATTATTCACAAAATTAAAATCACCATACATTCCGATAGAAGCATTTCTTGAAATATTATCAGCCCACAAGTTACGCATAAAAGTACTGTTTAATCCGCCAATTGTGCTTCCAAAAGCATGATTATAAGTATCTAAACCTTCTGATGAAATAGTGTTTTGAATGGTAATATTACAGGCAGGCAATTTCTCTAGTTTCGATTTATCATTTGCAGCAAACTGATGTCTGTATAAAGATATATTTTCGTCTAATCCCCAGCTTACTGAGCAGTGATCTACGATTATATTTCCAATTGGATTTCCGCCAAGTGCATCATCTCTTCTTGTCACATCTGTTTCACCTCTGCGGAAACGCATGTGTCTGATAATTACGTCATGTGTATCAATTTCTAAAGTTTCTCCTGCAATACAAATTCCGTCTCCAGGCGAAGTTTGTCCCGCAATGGTTACGTAAGGCGCACGCATGCTGATACGTTTTTTTAATCGGATAATTCCCGAAACGTTAAATACGATTATTCTTGCTCCAACAGCTTCGCACGCTTCTCTGAAAGTTCCTTTTCCGCTGTCTTCTAAACTATTTACAACGAATATTTTTCCGCCACGTCCTCCAGGTGTAAATGCTCCGCCGCCTTCTGCTCCAGGAAATGCAGGAATATCGGCATGAACAAAATCTTTTGGATAAGAAGCCCAAGGTAAATACGGACGTCCTAATTTTGCTTCGGCCTGAAGTGTGCTGTAATTAGCTGTCCAGATTTCGGCTAATCTTTTTTCTTCATCGGCTAAAATAGCGTCTGTTTTATCTTGAAGCGGTTTTGGAATTTCCGGATATTGTGCATATGCAGAAGAAAAGAAAGAACAAAATGAAATCATCATCATTGTTCTTTTCAGGGTGGTTTTTGATAAATTGTTTTTCATGAGAGTTGGTATGTAAAGTTTTATGGTTTTCAGTCTCAGTTCTCAGTCTCAGTAAACACTGAAAACTGAAACTGCGACTGAAAACTCTCTGACTATTTATTTGCTTTTTCCTTTTCTCTTTCTTCAATACGCTTGTGCCAGTCAGCACTTTCTTTGTTTAAATCGTAACCTTGTTTTGATAAATAATTGTTGATTCTTCCTTTGTATTTACCAAACCAGGCGTGTTTTTCTTTAGATGAACCGCCGTCCATGGCATGTTCTCTGGCTTCTACTAATGCTTTGTAGATATAATCTTTTTGTTCTGCAGTTAAATTTGGCAGCATATCGTTATAACCTGCAACGGTTATTGGAAGTACGCCGTAAGTCATTCCGTCTTTAACTTCTGTAATTTTGTCTTCAGATAATTGTGTTCCCAGTTTCTTCAAATAAGCTTTATGAAGTTTTTCAATTTCCTTATCTGCTTTTGCTTTTAGCTTGTCAATTTTTTCGTTTTGCTTTTCTTTTGCTAAAGTACTATCGTCTTTTATTTTTTTGATTTCAGCATCTCTTCCATCCTGAATTTGGCTTAAATCTCTAAATTGCTGCGCTACAATATTTGAAACCGCAGTTTCTTTTTCCGGATTTTTCAAGTCTAATTTAGCCACAATTTTTGCCGCTCTTTCATTCGTAACTTTGATATATTCCGGGTCTAAATGTTGTTGTGCAATACTGGTAAAAAACACCAATAACAGTATCAACAAACTTGTTTTTTTAATTGACTTCATTTTAATAAAGAATTAATTATATTGATTTATAAATCTGCCTAATCTGCTGAATCTGCGTGAAAAAATAATTAGCTCGCAGATTCAGCAGATTTAGCAGATTTTTTTATTGTAACGTTTTTTTAAACTACTCTAACAAAGACTTCGTTAAAGTCTCATTGTTATTTTTTAGATCTTTCCAGTCTACTTTTTTAGTTGGATCAATTCCGTTGATATAATCTTCGATATTGGTATATCCGTCATTGTTTGAATCTAATTTGGCATCTGATGGATCATTTGGATTTAAACCATGTTTTTTCTCCCATTTGTCCGGCATACCATCTTTATCTGTATCTACGTAAGGTTTTCCTTTGTATTCCGGATATCCGCCAACTTGAGAGATATCTGTAATAATTCCTTTTTTATAAGAATCCACCGGTAAGCGTCTGTGTTCAAACTGATAAAATTCTTTTTTCTCTAGTCCTTTTGCATATTCAGGAACTCCGCTTTTTACTGTTCTTACGATTCTTTCATCAACTTTATCTCTGATTGGTAAAGTTGCTCCAACATTTTTCAACACATATTCATAAGCTTCATCCGCTTTCATGAAGGGATGAAACCAAGGCATCGGATAAGGTTTGTCTGATTTCATTTTATCGAAATATGTTTTAGCCTCATCATAAGCCATTAATTCTCCTTTTTTATTTTCGATTTGAACACCACCATCCCAGTTGTCTTTTGAAACTTTATCGTTACCGGCAACTATATTTCCGCTTACAAATGCCCTGCCAAAAACCATATACGGCAATTTGCTTCTTCCTGCTTCCGGTTTTAAGATTCTGTAACTAATTGGCTCATCCAAATTAGTAACCGGTCCTGGTTTGTAATAGTTGTTCATGATATTATAGATAGCCGTATAATCACCACCATCTGTTGATCTGTTGTACCAATTGAATACTACGTTATTTGCAAAATTGAAAATACCATTCCATCCAATTGAAGGATTTCTTCCGGCATTGTTCGCCCACATATTTCTGATAAAAGCACAATTTTCTCCTCCTAAAGTACTTCCGAAAGCGTGATTGTAAGTATCTAATGCTTCTCCGAATAAACTGTTTTGGATTGTAATGTTTACTGTTCCAACTTTTACATCAGGATATCCCGGACCCGGGCTATAAATATGTCTGTACATTGACATGTTTTCGTCTAATCCCCAGGTTGCAGAAACGTGATCGATCATAATATTTCCAACCGGATTTCCTCCAATTGCGTCATCACGACGACCTACGAAAGTTTCTCCTCTGCGGAAACGCATGTGTCTGATTACTACGTCGTGCGTGTTGATCCAAACCGATTCTCCTGCTACGCAAATTCCGTCTCCCGGAGCGGTTTGACCTGCAATAGTAATATAAGGCGCACGAATAATTAACGGGCTTTTGATTCTGATAATTCCCGAAACATTAAAAACTACGATTCTGGCTCCACCTTTCTCGCATGCTTCTCTTAAAGTTCCAGGCCCTCTGTCTTCCAGACTTGTAACGGTGTAGACATTTCCGCCACGACCCCCAAAAGTGTACATTCCGCCACCTTCCGCACCTGGAAAAGATGGAATGTCTGCCTGTGGTAAATCGTTTGGTCTTGATGCCCACGGAACATAAGGCTTACCGTGCTTTGCTTCTTCCTCAATAATTACAAGAGCTTTTTCCCAGGCTTCGTCAGAAAGTTTATCAGCTTCATCCATAATAACTTTGGATTGTGCCTGAACTTCCGGGCTTATTTTGGGATATTGGGCAAAACATTGGAAACTTCCCAAAAACAATAGGAAAAGGGTTGATAAAGTGAAATTTTTCATACTAATTTTTAATTATGGTAATTCTTTTTAAACAAATCACCTGTATTTTTTTTAGAAAATACAGGTGAGAAGTTAATATACTAATTCTTCAATCTAAAATTTATTCTTGATAATTGAAAGTTCCGGCTCCTCCAAAATTATCATTCCAGCCTATGGTTTGTAATAACCATTGATTTTGAGTTAGGGCAGCCGTATTAAGTCCAGATATATAATAATTTGGATTAAATTTAATATTAACTGGGGCACCACCAAAATTATCCATAGCTGTAATTAATTCCGTACGAGTAAAATTAGCGTTATAAAAAGCCGCTAAAGTTGTTAACTGTGTTTGGAAATTAGCAGAATCATAATCTACTATTATACCTGCACGGGCAGCTGTTAAAGGATCTGTAGTTGAAGATGCTGCAGTGTTTTTGTACTGCAAATAATTTCCAGTACGTTTTGTTCCGTTGATTGGCGCTAAACCTAATTTACTTACTGTACCACCTACGATACCAGGAAGTGTTGCATTATCATAAAGCATCCATCTCTGAACATCCCAAAAACGTTTTCCTTCGTATGCTAATTCAACTCTGCGTTCGTATAACACAGCTTCTATAGCAGCATATTTGCTTGTCAGTGTTCCAATTCCGTAATTATTTGCAGAAGGAATTCCAACACGGCTTCTAATTCTTCCTAAATATGCTATTGTATTATTAGTTTGTCCTAATGCTGCATAACATTCAGCAATATTTAATAACAATTCTGCGTAACGGTATTCAAAAATATCTGTTCCTGAATATTGGAAATTGGTTTCTTTACTTGCTGCAGTATTACTCATTTTTCTAACAAATGCAGGGCTTGATACCGCAGTATTTCCTTCAGAGAAACCTGCTTTATTAGAACCATCTACCCAACGATAAGCCCAAAGGACTGCATTTGGCGTTTCTTTATTTCCCCATTTAGCTCCGGAAAAAGAAAATGTTCTGTAAAATCTAGGGTCTCTGTTAAGAAAGAAAGTAAAATCGTTATAGCCATTCGCTGCTGTAGGTCTGGAACCATCACTCAATGGAAATAAGTCAATCATTTCTTTAGGAGCAGGAGTACCGCCGCCAGATCCGCCTAAACTCACTAAACGTATTGCTTTTTCCCAAGAATTGTTTATCGCTGTACCTGTTGTACCAGTTCCACAAAGTTGAACAGTTATTGCTTCCGGACAAAAAACATTGTCTTTCAGGAACATTGCTTCCCAATCTTTAATAGAATTTCCAAATAATCCGTACCCATCTTGTGTCAATTGAGTTTCGGCTGCTAATCCAGCGTCCAAAGCTGCCTGCCAACGTTCGTTAGAACCATCCCAGTTTTTGTTGAATAAAGGACTTGCAAACGTTAACAAAACACGAGATTTTTGTGCTAATGCTGCTCCTTTTGTAAAACGTCCGTAGCTTGCATCTATCCATTTTCCAGGCAATAAACTCGCTGCCATGTCTAAATCTTTTACGATTTGAGCTACTACTTCAGAAACTTTTGCTCTTGGAAGCTGTATAGTCGCATCATCCGCAGAGGCTATTTGAACAGTAGTTACAATAGGAACTCCTCCGTAAGTACGCATCAAATCAAAATACTGCATGGCACGCATGTAGTACATTTGCCCTTTTGCCTGATCTCTGAATGTTTTATCCAGATTTGCTCCTTTTACATCAATATCTTCTAATAAAATATTACATTCTCTTATTCTGTTATATGCAGTATTATTTACTCCTGAACCAAGTTTAAGCCCATAGTAGTTACCCGCTTCACCTGCACTTACAAGCGTTTTGTTTGGATTAATAAAATCCTGTGTTCCTCCAAGTTCTTCTGTTAATCTGGAATTTGTGTCAGTATACAAACCCACTACAGTAGATACCGGTGATTTATATGAGTTGTAAAAATCATAATACTGATTATCTACATATGCCTGTACACGTTCCTGAGTTTGAAAGAACGTATCGTCATACGAACCATAATTTCTTTTTTCTTCCAAAAAGTCCTGACTACAAGATGCACCCAAAACAACCAGAAGTGTTAAAGATATATATAAATTAAATTTTGTTTTCATAATTGTCATCAAGTTTAAATTTAGAATGATACGTTAAAATTAAGTGACCAAGTTCTAAGTGTAGGATATCCTACAGAAGAATTATCATACATGTTACGGTAGTGATCAGGATAAGGGTTATACAAATCCCAAAGATTATTACCTGTTACACCTAATGTTATACCAGATATTTTTGTATCTGCAAATACTTTTTTAGGAATATCATAACCGATACTTAAATTTCTAACAAAACAACGGAAAGTATTCAGCTGCCAAAAATCTGAAGGGCTTGACATATAAGTCCATTGTGCTACGTTAGGATATTTTCCGTTTGGATTATCTTCTGCAGAGTACATATCATTCCAGAATGTTTCACGTGCCCACATATTCGAAGCAGATGACGAACCTTGATTTACTAAATCAACAAAGGTTGCTCCTCCCCATGAAGTTGAAATTTGAGTTCTAAAATAAAACCCACTTACTTTAAAACCTAAGTTAGTCGTAAATGCATATGTTCTGCTGCTATTCGCTAATTTAACATAATCTAACTCTTTACTGTCTGATATAATCTGTCCATCAGGTGAACTTATTGTTCCGTCAGGATTAAGCTGTCCTCCTATGTCCTGATAAGCTAATGAACCTTTTCTTAAACCTGCAGGTGTAGTGATATCAAAATATTTTGGAGTTCCGCCAACTGAAGTTGCATGTTCAGTTAAATAAGCCCAATAGTTAGCGATATCAGCATCGGTACGTAAAATACCATCTCCTGTAGATGTTCCTTTCCAAACTGCAAATCCCCAAACAGGATTAAATCCTTCTGATCTTCCTTCTCTTCTAACATTATTAGCTTCAGGCAGGTTTCCTTGGTCTGGATATTTTACTACTTCATTATTAGCATAACTAAAATTGATTCCTACGTCATAACTAAAATTACCTTTTATTTTATCACTCCAGTTAATACTAAACTCAGATCCCCATGCATTAACAGCTCCATAATTTTGCTCTGCATAACCTCCTCCTACTGAAAATGGTACACCAGTAGCACTTGCCATATCTGTTAACATGTCTGTTGTTTTGTCGTAATAGAAATCATAAGTAATATTCAATCTGTTTTTCAAAATATTGAAATCTATACCTACGTTATTCTTTATTGTAGTATCCCATGTTGCATCTCTATTCGGGTTTACTCTAGGAGTCAGACCCGCAGCATTTGTTCCTCCGTTAGGACCAAATTGAAAACCTTTGTCAACAATAAGATCATAATATTGAACCCATCTCCAAGCATTAAGGTTATCTTTTCCTGTTTTACCAATTGAATAACGAACTTTTAAGAAATCAACCCATGGCACATTTTTTTCAAACCAATCTTCTTTAGATACTACCCAACCCAATTGAAGTGATGGAAAATATCCCCAATAGTGTTCCGGTGCAAATTTTGTCGAAGCATCGCTACGGAAAAGAAATTGTGCCAAATATTTTTGTTTGTAACTATAGTTAATACGTCCAAAGTAAGAAAGTGTTCCACCTTCTGTTTTAGTAGCCTGGCTATTAGAAGGGCTCAATGTTCCTGCAGTAGCAAAACTTCCTAAATAATCTTTACCGGTATTTTCATACGCTAAACGAGTAAATGTATTATAAGTCTCAGATGCTTCTCCTCCAGCCATAGCACCAATTTGATGATCTCCAAAAGTTCTGTCGTAGTTAATTAAGAAGTCTCCCTGAGTATTTTTACTATCACTATTATTGTAATAAACTCTTGAATTTCTAACATTTGTGTCTATGATATAATCACCATTTGGATTAGTTGCAGCATTATAAACAGTAGGATCGGCTGCACTTGCAAGGTGATTACCTAATGTTTCATAATTTCTAATTCTTGCCAAATCATATGGTAATTGAATTTGTTCTGTATAACTAGAACTTTGAGTTCTAGCAAATGTTCCTTTAAATGACAATCCTTTTACAGCAGCTAATTTATAATTTAAAGAAGCATTAACGGTAAACGAATTATCGTCAGATACCTGATGTGAACCATTATTTAAGTTAGCAAAATAGTTCCATCCTGCAATAGTAGTGTTTGAATTGGCACTTTGAAGATTTTTATTTGAATTTGGAAATGGAGACATATAGTACTCCTTACCATCCACAACAGTTTCCCAAGGAACATGTTTTGGCATGTGTAATAAAAATCCGTAATCAGCCTGTTCTCCACCAGCAGCAGAACCGTAGCTTCCGTCACTAATATTTGATGACGCTTTAGTAAAAGACTTGTCAATAGTTCCTGATGTTCCTGAAACAGAAGCAGAAAAATCTAAACCTTTAGCGATTTTTGCGTTAATTCCAGTTCTATAATTCCATTTATCATATTTTTGATATCCAAGGTTGGCATCTTGTGAAAAGATAGTTGCACCGGCAAAATAAGTAATATCGTCGCTACCTCCGCTTATGTTAAAAGAATGTTTTTGTTGAGTAGCAGGTTTCCATGCTTCTTTTAACCAATCATAATCTAAGCCTTTCATTTCTTCCAACTCTGCTGGAGAATACAATTTTATTGGATCAGTTACAGCTCCAGGAGCTGTTTGAGAATTAAAATATCTATTGCTAAAAACCCCAAATTCATAAGCATTCATGGTTTTGCTATGACTAACAGCATCATTAACTGCAAACTGGCTGTTGTAAGTAAACCTTGCTTTACCTACTTTTCCTCTTTTGGTTTTTACCACTATGGCACCTTGTGAAGCACGAGAGCCATAAATTGCTGCAGAACCATCTTTTAAAACAGTGATACTTTCAATTTCAGATGGATCCAATCTGTTGAATTGTTCTAATGTTGGTTTACCATTAGTAGGATCTACCTGGATCATATCATCAATAATCACCAAAGGTATTGTTGAATTTCCATCTTTTGAAAAACCAAGAGACTGACGAATTTGAATACTAGCAGCATCTCCAGGACGTCCGGAACCTCCAGTAACCGCAAGTCCAGGAACTAATCCCTTTAAAGCGTCAGATAAATTAGTTACAGGCAAATCCATTAAATCATCCGGTTTAATCGTTGCAATCGCTCCGGTAATTTCCTTTTTTCTTTGAGTACCATAACCAACGACCACAATGTTATCCAGCTGATTTGAGTCTTCCGACATTTTTGCATTAACAATTGTACGGCCATCCAGAGCTATTTCTGTCTTTCTCATCCCAATGAATGAAAAAACCAAAGTCCCTCCAGTTTTTACTTTAATTGAATACTTTCCGCTATAATCTGTTGTAACGGTGTTTTTTGTAGATTTTTCTGTGACGTTTACACCCGGGATAAGACCTCCGAAATTGTCCGTAACAGTTCCTGTTACAGTAACATGGGTTGTAGTTTGAGCATAACTCACTATACTCATTAATGCAAACAAAAGAAAGCTACATCTTTTTATAAGTGCTTGTTTCATAAATGTTTTTGTTTTGGTTAGGTTATTAGATTTAGTCAGTTTTAAAATAAATAACATATTGTATTATGATTGCCTTAACACTTTGTTTTTTAAATGTTAAAAATACATTTATTTATTTGATCCAAAAATATAACGATTGCGTATTACAAGTGTCCTGCTCTATCCTGTATCAATACTATTATCTGAAAAAAAACTATCTAAAAAAACAATATTAATAAAAAAAAGAAAGAAAAAATGTACGGTCAGGAAAAAACAAGAAAAAGGTTTAAACATTATTAAATATCTAAACCCTTTTTAAGCAAAAGTTCGAAAAATAATCAGCAAAATTAATTGTAAGCTATTTATTCATTAAAAAACTATAGACGTTGAACTGAAATTGAGCACCTTACAACTTCCAATTTTATAAGTAAGTACTAAAATAAACAAAACAAATCTGAATAAAAAACTTACAGAATTGCAAAATTGCCGTAAAAAAGACATATGTTAATTTTTCACCGAAATTTATCAAAAAAATTTTCTTTTAAACGTAAATTCTTATTAATAGCTTTTTGTAATCGTTTAATTTAAGTTTTTAATGCGACATCCACACCGTCATTTCACCTTTTCCATGATTTCCCCACGCAAAATAAGGTATCAGTTTCAGGTTATATGCTGCACTTTTTTGAGCAGATATAGGCTGATAAAGTTTTTTATCCCAGTTAGTATCCTGATCTATTAGCGAAGTGGCATTGATAGTCAGTAATTTTCGATTATGCAATTCGATGAAACTTGTTGTAAACTGAGAGTTAGCATTTAACACAACATCATTCACACTTATATTTGCCGGAAGCTGATCTGATTCTAAACAGTATACAATCGGGCCTCTTTTTACTGCAATTTGGTTTTTAACTTCTTCTACCAATGGATTAGCCTGCATTAATTCGACCGGCATCGGAATATTTAATTCGATACTGTCGCCTTTTTTCCATTTCTGATTTATTTTCGAATATGTGCCGGATGCAACCTGAGCATCTACTTTTTTATTATTTACCGAAATTTCAGTATTCTGGCTCCATCCCGGAATTCGTAAGAAAAAATTATACGCATCTTTTGGAGCTTTTACAATTTTCAAAGTGATTTTTCCATCCCACGGATAATTGGTCTGTTGTTCAATTTCAATTTTCTGACCGTCAGGCAAAGTTGTTTTTAAAGAATTGCTTCCGTATAAATTAACGTACAGACCTTCTTTTGAAAAACTGTACGCGTAATTGCTAACTTCTGCGACCGTTCTTGTAACATTGGGCGCACAACAATTTGACAACGCAATATAACCTTCACGTTCTTTGCTCCATCGCTGTTTAAAAGGTAAATCTTTGGAAACGTTTAGAGGATTATTATAGCAAAATTTTGTTCCTTCTAAACTAACTCCTGACAATACACTATTATAAAGTGCCAATTCTACAATATCAGTATATTTGGCATCGCCTGTAATTTGCAGCATTCTCCAATTCCATAAAACATTTCCAATATTGGCGCAAGTTTCTGTATGAGCCGTGGCATTTGGTAACTGAAACGGTCTTCCATACGCCTGATGAATTTTCTGCACATCGGTTGGATTATAAGAAGTTCCATCCGGAGAAACACCATCGTATAAAGCTCCGCAAGCTCCTGTAATGTACATTTTTCGATACGTTACGTCATCCCAGATAGATTCCAGATTGTCTAATAATTTCTTTTCGCCCGTTTCTGCATATAAATCGGCAACACCGGCATAAAGATAATTCGCTCTTACGGCATGACCCATTGCGGTGGTTTGCTGTCTAAACGGAATTCTGTCCTGATTATCATCGGTTCCGTCATTTGTGGTTCCTCTGATATCAATCAGATTATTGGCCAATTCTAAGTATTTTGGATTTTTAGTCGTGCGATACATTTCGACAATTCCCATATAATGTGATGGACAAATCGCATTTCGTGCCAACTCAGGGGAAGCTTTTTTATAAAAATCATACAGATAATCGGCAACTCCTTTTGCAATATCCAAAAAATTAGTTTTTCCGGTTGCACGGTAATGAACGCAGGCAGCGGTCATCAAATGTCCCATATTGTATTTCTCAAAACCCAGTTGCTTTTTAACTTCTTCCGGGCCAAGAGTTCCCCAGCGCTCATCAATCAAAACCGGTGTATGAATATAACCGTCTTTGCGCTGCACCTTTGCAAACAACGCAATCGCCTTGTCCATTTCGGCATCTAATTTTTTATCTTTTGTAACAGCATACGTTGCTGCCATTCCCTCAAAAATTTTATAAAAATCTCCGTCATGAAAAGAAGGTCCTTTAAAAACTCCTTTCTCTTCGCCTGCTGCTATTTCAAAATTTTTATAGGCATGCGAAATTGAATCATTATGATACAAATCCCACATATACGGCAAGGTGTTTTTGGTTTCAACATCAAATTGCTCTTTCCAGAAACCGTTTGTCCATTTTACATCTTCCAGACTTACACTTTGCAATTTAGAATACGGACTATTTGAATTTGCCACTAAACCTTTGTTCTGTGCCATAATCGTGGTTGAAAAAAGTATAGCTGATAATAGTATGACTTGCTTTTTCATTTTGATTTTTCTTGATATTGTGAATATTGTGACGCGGATAAAACTGATAACTAAAGCTAAACGCGGATTATGACGGATTTTTTATCTGCTTAATCTGCTAATCTGTGAGCTTTTTTTTCTCGCAGATTTGGCAGATTGAGCAGATTTTTTATTACAAATTGCACAAATAATTTTATTTAAATTTTCAAAAAATTAGTGTTGATTCGTGCAATTCGTGGCAAACTTTACTTAACAAAGAAATTTATTGTACGACTCATAGAATCTCCATCGGCATCTTTAACGGTGATTACAACAGAAGCAAATCCTTTTTCTTTTGTACTGAATTGAATTGTATTTCCTTTTACAGAAGCACTTCCATTTTTAACATCTGAAAATGAATAAACCGGCTTTTTCTCATATCCTTTAAAATAATCAACTGCCGAAAGTTCTTTCTTCTCTCCTGAATTTATAAAGAAATGCGGTTGCGCCATCCAGTCCAAATATTCGTCTAATTGTGTAAAACCATTTTTGTCTGCATCCAGATTTGTATCTGCAAAATCTCCGGCTTTCGAGTTTTCATTTAATCCACGGGCTGTTTCCCACCAATTTGGTAAACCATCGTGATCCGTATCCCAGTTTTCAGGACGTTTTTCGCTGGCATATTCTCCTAAATTCCCTAAATCTTTTTCAGAATCGATCATTCCGCCTAAACCACTTTTGCTTCCTTTATAAGTAAATGTTCCTTTTAAAGTTTCCTGGATAATTCGGTTATCGTGTTTATCAAAAAACGGCTCACTTGCTCCAACATCCGAAAGGACATTTTTATAAGCTGCTTCGGCACTTTCTGTTTTTACATAAGATTCGAAAAAGGGCTTGTCAACAAAAGTTTCATACTTTACAACTTCATTATGAGAAATGGTAGAAGTTCTGCCTTTCTCCTGTGTTTTTTCATCAAAATAACCTTTCATGATATTTCCGTCAAAATAATAACGCTGCATTCCTTTTCCAACACCTTCATGCTGTGCATTCAACGCGTAGAAATATTTAGTTGAAGCTCCCGGTTTGTAATAATTATTTACAAAATTAACTTCGTTAGCACCACCATCAGTCGTTCTTTGTCCCCAGTTGTAAACCACATTATTTCTAATGTCCAGTCTTCCGGTATAATATCCATCACCATTTAAACCGCCGCCAATACTCCAGTTTCTTCCGTAGTTATGAGCCAGTAAATTATGGTGAAAACTACCAATATCGCCGCCAATTGTAGCAGCAAATCCGTGCATTTTTCCAGCTTCATATTTATCATGTCCTGCAACATTCAAAGCTTCAGAAATCAAAGTGCGTTGCAAAGTAATGTTGTGCGCACCACGCGAACTAAAAGATTCGTCGATTGTCCAGCTGATCGAACAGTGATCAATAATACTATGATTGGCGCCCGTAAGTCCCATTCCGTCATAGGTTTTTCCACTTCCGATTCTCACTTTCAAAAATCGAATTATACCATCATTTCCGGTCAGACCAACAGGTGCTTTGCTAATTGTAATCCCTTCACCCGGAGCGGTTTGTCCTGCAATGGTGATGTACGGATTATTTACTACCAATCGATCTTCCAGTTTTATATTTCCGGAAACGTTAAAAACAATCGTTTTAGGACCGGTTCCTTCATTTACGGCAGCGCGAAAACTTCCCGGACCACTGTCATTTAAGTTGGTGACCTCAACTACTTTTCCGCCTCTTCCGCCCACGGCAAAACGTCCGTATCCTTCAGCTCCGGGAAAAGCAAGTTGTGCAGGTTTAAATGACCAGACAGTTCCTAAGGTTGTATTTCCCTGTGCATCTACCTCATCAACACGCCAGTAATACGTGGTCATACTGTACAAATCAGAAACGGCGAATTTAGTTTCAGTCAATTTTCCTTTAAATTCTGCCGACTTTTCAGTGGCATCTGTAATGGCTTTTTTATCTGTTCCGAAGTAAAGTTTGTGCGCCGTAATATCTTGAGAAGCATTCCATTTTAGCATAAATTTTTCGCCAAGAACAACATGTTTATCTCCATTTTCAGGTTTTGGAGAATGGGATTGTTTTTTCAGGTTTGGTGTATCAATTTCAAATCCGTTGATCACCATTTGCTGAATTAAATCCGGAGCTTTCGAATCTAATTCAAAACGAATCACTACATTTTTGCCTGCCTGAGCCTTAAATTCAATATAAGCCGTTGCCGCATCAATAGTCGAAGTGGCACGATTACTCGGAATTACAGTTTCGACTAATTTATCGTTTACATATATTTTTATCGGCGTAAATGTTTTTCCTTCAATTTTGTCGAAAGTATTATGAAAAGTAAGAAGTGAATGTTGTCCTTCTTTTAATCCGCTGATGGTAAGTTCTAAACTTTTATCCGTGAATAATCCATCACTTGTTAGCCGACTGTAAAATGGGGCGCTCATTCCGACTTTAAACCATTTCGACGAAAAATTTCCTTTTAATTTGAAGTTTACATTATTAAAAGTTTTCTCCGCATCCGTTTGTTCGGTTATGGGCCATGAACTGTAATGAGGATCACTCACTTCCTCGGTTCTTCTTCCTGAAAAATCAAAATCGACTTTTACGATTTGTTTTTCAGCTGATTGTGCTTGTGCGTTTGTTGCCAATAACAGAGACAAAACTGCCGCACTTAATAATTTTTTAATCATTTTTGGTGGTAATAGTTAGTTTAATTTTTTCTTTTCTTCTATTGAAATTCCTAAGAGATTTATAATGTCTTTTTCTCTCTCTTTAGGAGTTACTTTTATCATTTTTGTGATTCCGTTTTGAAGTTCTACTTCCATAATTGTGTTTTGAGAAGCATGTAATTTAAAATGTACGTTCCAGTTTTTTGGCCATGCCGGAAAAAGATAAATCTTTCCATTTGCTTCCTGCAATAGCATTTCCTGCACACCAATCATTCCCGAGCCGCCCCAATTATGATCCGGAACCCAGTCGAAACCCGGACCCCAAAACGCCGGAAATCTTCTTCCGGAATCACTCATTTTTAATACATTATATTTTGCAGCTTCTTCGGTTAAACCTAATCTTGCGGCAAAAATATTGTCTTGTTTCCAGCCAATATGACTTCTGAATTTTATGGCGTCTGCATCGTATTTCCAGGTATTTAAAGCGGTTTCTAAATCTGGTTTTCCAACTCCGTAAATGCCCCACGGATAAACCGGATACAATTGCGGAACTTCAGAATTATTAACGCGTTCCCAAGATTTTGCAGGAACCAGTACTTTATGATTTTCAATTATGCCAAAATTCAAAGGCGAAATTCTGGTTTGGAAACCTTTCAAATAATCGACCTCTTCTTTAGATAATTTTTCTAATGAAAGGTTTAAAAGTTTTTCTGTAACCACCTGCAAAGCTGCAATCGTGCTATTTGAATTATTCGCCATTTTATAGGTTTCGGCGCCGGAACCCGGAAATAAGATTAGTTTTCCATTTCCATCCAGGGCTTTTCTGCCTCTTTGTTTGGCCAGATATTGATAATGTTCGTCAAAAAAACGAAGACAGCTTATAATGAACGAATTGTATTTCTGAATATCTTCTCCTGCATATTCTTTTTGCTGCAGCATCATTTGGCAAAACTCAAAAACAGTGTCCCATTCATATTCCAGCCACGCATTATATTCCATTCCCGGATCGTAATCTGCGGGGCGTTTCCATTCGTATTCCGCTGGATTTGGCAAACCGAAATTTTCCAATTGCTCTGTAAATGCTGCTCCGCCGTGTTTCCAATACACCTGAGAACGCAATTCGGCATTTTTTTGTAAACTCACATAATAATCTAATTGCGATTTCATCATATCAAAATCACCGCTTTTTACCATTGGAAAATAAACCAATCGCTGGTTTTGCGCCGTCATAGTTCCGCCACCCCAATTCCTGAAATCAGGTGTAAAATTTAAATCCGGATTTGTAAAAACAGGATCTACGGTAAATAATCCGCCATTGAATTTGGTTGGATATTTTCCGTACGCATTGCATCCCAACATATATCGGAATAACTGGTAATTTTTTCCCGTTTGATAAACAGAATCCTTTTCGGTACCATTGTTTTTTTGGATATAAATAAAACTGCGATCCCAGAAATTATTCCACCAATTGATTGTGTTTTTTTCTGATTTTTTTGAATTGATTTTATATTCGGAGATTTGATTTTTTAAACCGTTTTCCCAAGAAGATTTTTCTGCGGATTGATTGGTAAATAAATGAATTTGAAGCTGCTGTTTCTTCGAAGGTTTGATACTCGAAAGTGAATATCCTTTAAAATCTGTATTTTGATATTTCCCTTCATAAGTCCCGTCAGATTTCATATTGTTTCCCTGCATGAAACCTCCAAAAGTGAGATTTGCCAGCGGATTCATCATCTGATCTTTTACCGATTCCATTTTTTGCTGTTTTACCGCAACATCAAAAACGGTTTGTCCTCTGTTTCTATGATAAAATTTGACCCCATTATTTTCAAATGAAACCGAATCTTTATAGGTAATAATTTCTCCTTGTGGCGCCCATTTATAAGAATTGGCATTATTGGCTTTTCCTTTTGAAGGTCTGTTTATATAACGCCATGTTTCATAAGAAGCCGTCATTTTGAGCGGAGTTGTACTTTCTAAATCCAGGTGAATTACCGGTTTAAAAACATCAACCCAAAGTTTGATTTTGGTGTTATTTTGAGCAATGAAAACATATCCGTCTTTCAAAACCAATTCCTGATGAAAACCTTCCTTATCGGTAAATGGATTTGGCGTTAAAGTGACTTTTACACGGCCAAATTTTAGCAATGTATTGTGTTCATCGAAAGTTCCGCTTCGGGAAAAATAAAAATACAAATCGCCCTTTTCTACCCAAACATTCATACCAATATCGCCGCCGCCCAAAGGCATTGATTCGGATGCATTGGTGCTTTGTGTATTCCAGATTTGATTGTAATTTTTGAGCACAGGAATTTGCGCTTTCGCGAAAAGCGTAAAAAAGAAAAATATGGAAATGATGTATTTCAAAACTTATTATTTTTTATTTTATTTGTCGCTTGTCATTTCGACGGAGGATAGCAAACGGACGAAGTAATTCACATAAAGTGAAGAAATACAGTACGTCGCTCTCTGGATGTGATTTCTCCTCCGTCGAAATGACAAAACTCCCGACTTCGTTAGACCTGACAGGTTTTTAAACCTGTTAGGTCTCAAATTGCTAAACTCATATTTACTAAAAACCTCAGCAAACAGATCTTAAATTATCTTATATCATTTATATGGTGAAAAAACATTTACCACTCATCAGTCCTAAAAGAAGAAACAGGCAAACCTCCAGCACTAAACAATTCTGCTTTTGCAAAATCTTTCCACAAATATCTTACGGCAACTGGTTTTGTAACTTTATCAGAAGTTAAAACCACTGATTTTCTTCTCACAACGGTTTTTGCCGGATAGAAAATTTTATCTTCTCCTGCCAATTCAAAACCTAAAACTTCTTTATCATAAGACGTAATTCCGTTTGCAGCATCATCAAAAGAAACCGTTACGGAACCTTCTTTTATTTCCATCGATTTGTATTTCGGACTTTCAAATTCAAAGCCTTCAATTCCGTATGTTCTGGCTAAAGCCTGAAAAGCCAATCGGTTACCGCCTTTTTCCTTATCCATTGGATGAATATTATTTTCTTCTCCAATATCCATCAAAACCGCCATTGCCGAATTCGGAATTTCTTTTGAAGCTTTCAATTGTGCTTCTCTCAAATAAACCGAATTGTATTTTTCTAAATAATCTTTTGGATGAAAAGATGCATAATTAAACGGTGCAATCTGAGCGTAGTAAAACGGAAAATCACCTTGTTTCCATAATGTTCTCCAGCTGCTCACCATTTTTTTCATCAACTCTTTGTATTCAGAAGCTCTTTCGTAATTTGATTCTCCCTGATACCAAATACAGCCTTTAATTCCGTAACCAATTACAGGCGAAAGCATTCCGTTAAACAAAGTGGTTGGAACACGATTTGGATCTTTAGCCAGTTCTTCTTTTGTAGTCGGAATTTTAGCGCTTGCAAAATCTTTTAGCATTTCCTGATTCATCCACGCTTCCATGCTTGAACCGCCGTATGAAACATGAATTAATCCCACAGGAACATCTAAAACTTCCTGCAAAAGCGACCCAAAATACCATGCTGTTGCGCTAAAATTAGCGGTAGATTTTGGCGAAGCCATTTCCCATTTTCCTTCAAAATCATCTAAAGGCTGCAAAACTGTCGCACGCGGAATCGTAATTAATCGGATGTTTTTATTGGTTGATCTTACAATGATTTCATTGCCATTTTTTACTGGCTGTCCCTGAAAACCTTTCAAAGGCATTTCCATATTTGATTGTCCAGAACACAACCAAACTTCACCAATCAATACATTTTTTACAATTACTTTTTCTGTTCCTTCCGTTACTTCAATCGTAAAAGGCCCGCCAAAAGATGGCGTTTGCAATTCTGTTTTCCATTTTCCCGCGCTATCAGCTTTTGTTTTATAGATTTTAGAATTCCATGACGTTTTAATCGTCAGATTTCCGTTTTTTTCTGCCCAGCCCCACATTGGCACATTCGACTTTTGCTGCAGCATCATATTATCCGAAAATAATGCCGGTAATTTGATTTTTGCGTTGATTTGGAAGCTTGCGAAAAGCAAAAAAACCACAACAATACATTCTTTTAAATTTTTCATTTTTTTATTTTAATCTAATATTTCAATACCTTAAAATCCATTTTTATTATCTTATTGTCCATCGGGTTAAAACCCGACGCTACAATATGAATCGTTCCTCCTGAACTTTTACGTTGCGCAAAAGAGCCATCGGCTCGAAATATATTGTTGGGCTGGACTTTACTCCAGTTTAACAATACAAAAAACATTTATTTTTCTTTCACAATCGTAACAGGACCTAATAATCCAGCTTTTAATAAAATTCCTTCCTGCAATCTAAAAGGTGCCGTTGTCCATGTTAATCTTTCTTCTTTTGGTAATTTTTCATCGCCAATTAATCGGTTTGCCCAGGTATTTGTGATTTTTATTTCGATGCTGTTTCTTCCTTTTTTTAATGCTTGGGATATAGCTGTTTTATACGGAAAAGTCCAGATCATTCCGCAATCTTTTCCGTTTAGAGTTACCTCAGCAATATTTGCAATTGTTCCTAAATCCAACCAGAATTTCTCATCGGTTTTTCCTTTCCAGATAAATTCTTTTTTATAAATAACAGTTCCTGAATAATATTTAATCAGATCATTATTTGAAGTACTCCAGTCAAAAAGTTTATTTGCTTTGATAACTTCTTTTGGTCCGTGAAATTCAGGATCAAACTGCAATTCCCAATTTTCATCTAAAGTCTGCACTGTTTCTACTGTCGCATAATTTTGTTTTTTATTCGAAAGAGTTTCTTTCGTTTCTTCTCTAAAAATGATAAAACAAGATTCATTTGCTTCCAATACAATCGGAATGATAGTTCTTCCGTTTTCTATTTTCCAATCCGGCAAAGCAGAAGATTTATCTGTAACCGGATTGTACAATTCGGGTATTTTTCCGCTTATGCGAAAAGAAGCTTCAAAATTTCTTTTTTGTTCTTTTTGATTCGAAATAAAATAGATTTCTTCCTTTTCAGATTTTCTGTGCGTCCAGGCTAAAGTTTCAGAATCAGCACGGTTTAATTTGGGAAAATAAAGATCTTGTACAATTCCAATTGAAGCGAAGTCATTTCCTAAAAAAGGAAGTTTAATCACCGTTCCTTTTCCAATTTTCCACGAAGATGCATTTGATGGATTATTCCAAATTTCATCAACAATATTTTGCCATTTTTTATGATCTTCCTCAGAATGCATTCCGGGTTGTAAATCCGGTTTTTCATCCACAAAAACAGTTCCGCCATCTTGTATTAATTGTAGTATTTTTTCGGCTGCAGCCAAAGAAATCATTTTATTGGGTGCCATTTTATGACTTCCCGGAAACAATAAGGCGCCATATTCGATTCCGCCGCCAAAAGATATTTTTCCGTTTTCGACTTTGGCACTATTTATTAAAACATCGGCATTGAACGAATCATATTGATAACCGTTTAATGGATTTATCCATTGCGATAAATCGGTATTGTTTTTAGAATAGGTAACTTCTTTTGGCATTTTTGTTGTTGGCTGCCCATCATTTTCCAAACGTATTTTCTCGTTTTCAAGTCTTGCTGCACCAAAAACATTTGGAATAAAAGGCACTAAACGATCCGGCACAAAAGAGCGCGACGGAAAATCTTCGCCAATAAAAACTGCTAAATCTATAACCGGTTTTCCTTTTTGCAATTGTAATTGTACTCTTTGGCAATACTCAAACCAGGCTTTTCCAGGTTTCCACCACGTTTGATCTCTTTGAAAAAAAGTTCCGATATCGTCTAAAGTCATTCCCGGTTTTCTATCCGTCCACGGATTATGTACAAAAACGTGGTAAAATAATCGGTTGATTCCCAACGCATAATTACGGTCAGCAAGTGTTTTTAAATTCCCCGGATGTTCATCCCAATCCATTCGCAAAGCCGTAAAGGATTCTGCCTGAATAATATCTTTTCCGTAAATATGTCCGCCTGAAATAGCGTCTAACATATCAAAAGGTTTATCGTGCGTTGGACTTTTTAACCAAAATTCACCACTTGGATAATCTACATATTTATAATGCAGCAACGCGTCACTTGTTACAACAGGCGCTACGTTTTCTGAACTTAATTTGACATTATTTTCTTTGGCAATCTGAGCCACCGTTCCGTAGAAATTATCAGCGACCAATTCGGCAATTGTTTTGCGAACATCGTATAAAACTTTCTCCGAAACATCGGCACTTTCTATTGGAATTCCCGCCATTACAGGTAAATAATCCACAAGATTGTAACCACGTCTTTTTTGAAATTCAGCCTGAAAAACTGAAGACCAGTTTTGGCTTCCACATTCCCAACTATCAAAATGCAGGATTTCTAAAGTTTTTGCAGCCAAGTCTGGTCCAATCGTATGAACCATTTCACCAAACCAGTGATCAAGCTGAAAACGAATTAATTCGGGATTAAATTTATCCACTTCCAAACCCTTTCCTGCTCCGCCCGTAGCATTTTCATGTCCCGTAGAAGTATGTCCCATTCGGATAATTTTCCATTTTCCTTTTGGCGCTTTCCAGTTCAAATTTCCGTTGGCATCAACTAAATTCGAAATATTGATAATTTCTGATTTTTTGAAAGATTCAGCATTCGGAATTTGTTTTGCAGAAGTTTCCGGGCTCAAACGCCAAACCGCTCCCGATTTTCCTTCATAATTGTCAATTAATGCCTGATTGGAAAGCGTGATTTTACTCACTTTTAAATTCTGCTTCCATTTGGCAAAATCCAAATCTTCGGCACCGGGTTCTGTTCCAACGGGATCATAAACAAATCTGAAATATTTTGCGGTTACGGGTGTAATCGTATGGGTGTGTGCAAAATCCATATCTTGCCAGCCATGACGCGGCGCAACCATTCTTTCATGAAATTTAAAATCAATTCCGTTATCGCTTACCTCAACAATTAGACGCTGTGCCTGAAAATCTCTTCCTTTTGTTTCAATTACAATTGATTTGCATTTAAATGGCTGAGCAAATTCATATTGAATCCATCCTTTCTCAGCAAATTTAAAGTTATCGTCTTTTTTAGGATCTGCCAAAAACGAAGCATCTGTATTATTTGAAGTGGTAACTTTTGGCAATTGAATTTGCGAACTGGCTTGATATTCTTTTATCGGAATTGCAAAAGTTGCGATGTCTTTATAATAGTCTTTGTAATGTTCCGGAACCGGTAATTTTATATTAACCGATTTTCCTCCGGCAATTTCTGTTGTTGACCAAACTACTTTTTGCATTGACATTTCGGGCGTAATCCAGGGTCCGCCCGCAACGGCAAAACCGTCAGCACCATGAAAAGCAATTTTCAAACCTAATCTGTCTGCTTCCTTAAATGCCCAATGTATCATGTCCCAAAATTCAGGACTCAATTGCAAAACCGGTGGATCTATTAGCGGTGGATTTGCCGGACCTTTGATTGTCATTAAATAGGCGCCTGCAATTCCGGCTTGTTTCATGGCTTCTAAATCGGCTGTAATGCCAACTTTAGAATAAGCCGATTTCATCCAATACCAATATACCCAAGGTTTTGAGGATTCGATTGTGGGCTGAAATGCTGTTGTTTCTTTTTTATGAATTTCCTGCGCGGAAACGAATCCCGCGAAAAGTAATATAAAAAAGAGGTGTACTTTTTGAAACATTGTTGTTGTTTTTAACCATTTTGTTTGTTATTCAAAACACAGCCAATGGTTTCAACCATTGGGACGTAATGTATTAATATGGATTAACCGATACGTTTCCCAAGGTTAAAACCTCGGGCTATGTCTGATGATAAATCTTTAATCTGTGTCGACATTCGAGTGTGATCTCTCCTTCGTCGAGATGACAAACTTTATCTTAAAAATACCTAACAGATTTTAAAAATCTGTTAGGATACTTAATACTTAAACTTTTTCAAACTTTCATCCAAACCATTTTTCGTTGCTGAAAAAGGCATCAGATAAAAACTATATTGATAATCTCCTGACTTAATTTGATATTTTTCTAAAGGCTGTGCAACTGATGTCCAGCTGTCATTTCCTCCCACTCCCATTTGAATCAAATCGATATTAACCGTTAAAAATCCGGGATCTTTTAAGTCGAAAGTATGTTTGGCGGCGCTTAAATTTTCTTGTGTATATGGCCATGCACTCATGCTTAGAACTTTGGCATTATCAACAACTAACAAGCCTTTATTTTTTTGCGGCGTTGTAAAAGCCATCCATCTTACTTCTGTTCTGTTTGCGTTTTCCTGAGGTTTTACGTAATGCTCCAGAAAATCATTAATTGGCAGTGAATATTTCCCAACGAAGGATCCAAAGCTTCTGTCGATATAATTTTCCAGTTCTCCTTTTCCGTACCATGAAATCTGATCAAATTTTCTCTGAACTCCCATTTGCATTCCGATTTTTGGAATGTTTGGTAATTTGTTTGTGGCTTTCAAACTGTAATCAACTTTTATAATTCCGTTTGAATTGATTTTGTAAACGACCTGAACTTGCGCACTGTCTTTAATGATTTCGTAATCGCTCGTAACGATAATTCCGTCAATTGCTGTCGCCAATTTTGTATTCACTAATTTTGGTTTTGCCTGATACCACGGTTTCAAAACTTTATGCGATTTCCATCCTCTTTTGTCATTATCCGTAAGAGGTCTCACAAAATTAGGAAGTAAAGGTGCAAAAACCTGTTCTTCGCCATTGAAAACATAAGAATTCAAGGCTCCGTTTGACTTACTTATATTGATGTCAAAAGTTTTTCCTTTGATTTTAAAATCTGAATCTGTTTCGGTTGATTTCATTTCCGGATTACTTTCCTTTGAAAAATCGATCGTTGCTTCTGATTTTTTCAACAGAAATTGATCTTCCGCGATAGCGTAACCTTTAGAAGCCCAAGGTTTATCTGTTGAAAGCTGGAATTCGATATTCAGAAAATATTCGGCATCCTTTTTCAGTTTATGCAAATATTGTTTTACATCTAAAATGGTAGATTGTCCAGCTTCTATATTGAAAGGTTTTAGGATTTGAGTTTTTACCACATTTCCGTTTTCCAATATTTTCAAAACCGGAATATATTCTGCCAGCGATTTAACCGCCTGACGATTTTTGATTTCTAATTGAAAATTATCTTTTAAGGTACTTGTCGCCGGCTGATAAATCCATTTATTCTCATAAATTGAACCTTTTGGTTTTCCGTTTGAATCTACAATTCCTTTTGTGTTGAAGTTTCCATCGTGGTATTTTTCACCAAAATCTCCGCCGTGAGCAAAAAATTCCTGACCTGTTGCAGGATCTTTTTTCACTAATCCCTGATCTTTAAATTCCCAAATACAACCGCCAATAACTCTTGGAAGCGAACGGAATTCATCCCATAATTCTTTTAAATTTCCAACCGAATTTCCCATTGCATGAGAATATTCGACAAAAATAATTGGTCGCGTATCTTTCTTTTGATCTACTAAAAATTTAGGTGTAAAAACTCCCGGATAAAAACGGCTCACCATATCAACATACGGTTCATCTTGCGGGTTTTCAAATCGGTAAGCATGATCGATTGTTTTAGGATATCTTGGATCAAGCGGATCGATGTAACCTTCTAATCTCGGATTTCCTTGTGCCGGCTCGTAATGAACGGGACGCGTAATATCAAAATCATGAACCCAGCCCGCCATTGCAGCGTGATTTGGTCCTTTTCCGCCTTCGTTTCCTAAACTCCAAAAAACGACTGACGGATGATTTTTATCTCTTTCCACCATTCTTGTCATACGCTCTAAATAAGCATTTGTCCATTTTGGGTCGTTGCTTAATTTTCCGCCAATTCCGTGCGTTTCCTGATTGGCTTCATCCATCACCATGATTCCGTATTGATCACACAAATCATAAAAATAAGGATCGTTTGGATAATGGCTGGTTCTTATAAAGTTGAAATTGAATTTTTTAATCGTCGTAATATCTTGTTTGATGTCGTCTCTACTTACCGCTTTTCCTTTTGTCGGATGCTGATCGTGACGGTTTACGCCATACACGTAACTCTCTTTTCCGTTGATGAGCATTTTTCCATTTTCTTTCGAAAACTCAATCGAACGAAAACCAACTTTACAGCTTTTAGCTTCTGTAATGTTTCCGTTGGCATCTTTTATAGACATTACCAAAGTATACAAATTAGGATCTTCAGTACTCCATTTTTTTGGATTTGTGATGTTTTCCTTGAACATTCCAAAACGCACATTATCGAGACGAGGATAACTTTCGTTGATCATATCGATAACAGGTTTTTGAAGCGGTTCTTTAAATAAAGCTACATTATTGGCATCGTATAATTGTGCCTGAAAAGTGTAATCTTTGATTTTTTCGCCAGTTAAATTTTCCACTTTTGGTCGCAGTTGAAAAGAAGCGTCTTTATATTCCTTATCTAATTTTGTCTGATAAAAGAAATCCTGAATGCGCAACTTTGGCTCTGCCATAATAAAAACTTCACGCTGGATTCCGCTTACACGCCAATGATCCTGATCTTCAAGATACGAACCATCTGTCCAACGAATTACCTGAACCGAAACAACATTTTCTCCTTCTTTTAAATAAGGCGTAATATCAAATTCTGACGGAAGAAAACTGTCTTCGCCATAGCCCAAAAATTCTCCGTTAAGCCAAACCTGAAATCCGGAACTTACAGCGCCAAAATGAAGCGTTACGGTCATTCCTTTCCAATTTTCGGGAACGGTAAAACTGCGTTGATACGAGCCAACACCATTATAATCTTTAGGAATAAATGGCGGATTTATAGGTCGGAATGGATAAACGGCACTTTTGTAAATTGGAATATCATAGCCTTTTAATTCCCAGTTGGATGGCACTTCGATTTTGTTCCAGCCTGAAACTTTTCCTTTATAAAAATCTTTCGAGGCTTCTTTAAGATTAGATGCATATTTAAAATTCCAATCACCGGTCAGCATTTGCAATCGGCTTTTTGATCTGTCGCCTTTTAGTGCATCTTCAATATTGGTGTAAGAATATGCCGTTGCTCTTGATGGCTGTCTGTTAATGCTTGTAACTGTTGGATCTTCCCACGGCGCAAATTCGTATTTTTTAGGTACTTCCGGAATTCCCGCTGGTTCTCCGGTTACGGATTGGGCGTTTGCAAAACCTGTAAAAAGTAAAAGGTAAGTGGTGAAATGCAAAATGTGATTCGAAAATCGAAAGCTTAAAAATTGACGAACATGATTTGACATTGATTCTATATTATTTTTCATTATTAGCTGATAATATTGTGTAGTCCCTACGGGACAAATTCATTTTATGTTCCTTATTTGCTACCAACAGATAATTCCTAACGGAATATTTTTTAGAGATAATTCATTTGTAATTAACACAGACTTTCAATATAATATCTCGAGATTACATGTTGATAACAAGCTACCCTATGGTTAAAATTTCCCATAGGGACTATATTTTAATTTGCTGCCAACAGATAATTCCTAACGGAATATTTTTTAGAGATGATTTATTTATAATTAACACAAACTTCTAATAGAATATCTCGTAGAGAATACATGTTGGTAACACAAAGCTACTCTCTGGTTAAAATGTCCCGTAGGGAATGCATTTTAATTTGCTGCCAACAGATAATTCCTAAGGGAATACTTTAGAGATAATTCATTTATAATTAACACAAACTTTAATAGAATATCTCGTAGCGATTACATGTTTGTAACACAAAGCTAGCCTCTCGCTAAAATGTCCCGTAGGGACTACATTTTAATTTGCTACCAACAAATAATTCCTAACGGAATATTTTTTAGAGATAATTCATTTATAATTAACAAAAACTTCTAAATAGAATATCTCGTAGAGATTACATGTTGGTAACACAAAGCTAGCCTCTCGCTAAAATGTCCCGTAGGGACTACATTTTAATTTGCTACCAACAAATAATTCCTAACGGAATATTTTTTAGAGATAATTCATTTGCAATTAACACAAACTTCTAATAGAATATCTCGTAGAGATTACATCTTGGTAACACAAAGCTAGCCTTTCGCTAAAATGTCCCGTAGGGACTACATTTAATTACTCGTCACCGTAACTGAAAACTGCGACTGAAAACTAAAAACTATTTCTTCTTCTCCGGCGGAGCTACAAAATTCAATTTGCTTTTTCCTAAATCTTTAGAAGTTGCGATTGCAATTCCTCTTTGTTCTGCTTTATTTACTGCACAGTAAAAATGATAAACAACACCATCATGTTTTACCACAAATGATTTGTGCGCAAACAAATTATCATAAGGTTCAGAAGATTTAATCAAATCCTCGCCTTTCCAGTCGGTCCAGTTTACTAAATCATTCGAAATTGCAAAACGGTTAAATGCACCTTGATTCCACCCCGTCCAAAAAGCTCCAAAATAAAACATTACCCAAGTATCCTTAATACGCTGAATATAGGCGTCTCCTGAAATTCCTTTATGATGGTTGATTAATGGTTTATCGCCATAACGTTTCCATTCTTTCATATCGTTTGATACTGCCATGGCAATACGCTCTGCGCCTTTAGCCGGATTTATACTATCCCCTCGGGCATTATAATACATGATAAAATTGTGTCCTGTCAGTTTATCTTTATCGCGAATCACACTGTTTTTGTACATCGTGCTATTATCCCACCATTTTGCGTCTTTATCTTTTGGCGTTAAAACCGGATTTTCTAATCTTTGAAATTCGTGTGGTTTTGTCGGCGCTTCTTTCGTATACGCCATTCCGATTGATAAAACGCCTGCTTCGTAACCTTTGCTGTCTCCACCAAAATAACTCATCCAATATTTGTCATCGTATTTTTCCCATTCGTAGCTACCGCCCCACGTTGGGTCCTGCAACGAAATATATCCTGCTTTTTGGTTGACATCCCAATGTTTTTCGTTTTCTGAGAAAGACATTACTTTCCCTAAATATTTCCAGTCTAGCAAATTATCGCTTTCTGCAAGCCAGGTTTCATAACCTCTTCCATCGTAAATTAAATACGTCATATACCATTTTCCGTCTTTTCTGAACACACTCGGGCAATCCATTTTATAGGAGTTGTCTGTTGGAACCATCACCAAACCGTATTTATAAGGCGTTTTGATTTCTTCGTAAATCTCCTGCATTACCGTGTCGTTGATTTCTCTTTTCTTGTATTTGGTTGCACAGCTGGTTATGGCAAGTGCTGAAATAGTTAGAATTAGGTATTTAAGTTTCATTTTGGTTATATTTTTTTGCCACGAAGGCGCTAAGGCACTAAGTTTTTTTTATTTTCGAAAGATTTAATCTCGCAAAGCCGCAGAGTCGCAAAGTTCTATTTTCTATATTCTATATTCTAAAATCTTGCTTCTTACATCTTTCTTCTTCCCACTCTCTTCTATTTTTTCAGTTCTTTTAATTTAGACTCCATTACGTCTTTGTTTAATTTTACTTTGACCATTCCTGTTGGATGAAATCTTCTCTTTAAATCGATTGCATTGTACACTATTGTATAAACATCATTTCCTTCTGGGATTAAACACAAAGGGGTTCTCATAATATCCCACCATTTATCGACTTTGGTTTCTATTGGAAGATAATGCGCTTCTGACCATTTAATTCCATCTGCTGATAATGAATACGCAATCATGTTCGGCAAATGATGTCCCCAGCCGTCTGGGCCTCCGTCGAAAATCGCGATGTACAAACCGTTTGGTAATTGACTTACGATTGGATTTTCAACAAACTGTGGATGCATCGTTTTAATGGGTTCCAAACCTTTGTTCATTCTCGTCCATGGTCCTTCTAAACTTTTAGATTCGGCTAAAGCAACAAACCAGCCTTTTCCGGATTTTTTTGGATAATCAGCCCAAGAGTTAAACGGATACGCACCGCTGTAAAATCCGAAATATTTATCGCCGACTTTATACGGAAAAAACGAAGCAACTCCCTGACGGCCTTCCCAAGGCTGAGAATCCAATCCGGGTTCCATAATGATTCCCATATCTTTATAAGGTCCGCCAATTCCGTTGATACCTTCAACCGTTGATTCACATCTCCAAATTCTTCCAAAAGAATGATTTGGTTCTATTTCTTTGCTAACCGTATAAGCCAAATAATAGCCATACCATTTGTTTGCCTTTTCGTTAAAAACCGACATATACGACCAAATTGCGGCACGGCGATCATTCATTGGGTTATCGTCTTCGGTTACGGCATAAGTTCCGCTGGCTTGGTAGATTGTGGATTCTCTTTTCCAGGTGATTGCATCTTTACTTGTCCAATGTCCGATTCTGGTTTTTACACGATCGTAGTAATAATCTACACCAATTTCTCCTGCTCTTTCGGTTGGAAACATATGATAGGTTTCGCCGACTTTCACCACGCGTCCACCCTCAAAACCTCCCTGAATTCCTTCTGTTCCAGACATTCCTTCATCAATAACGGGTTTGTTTTCTCCGCCGATAATTTCGAAAAGTGGTTTTTCATCTGAAAATCCTTCGACAATGAAAGTTGGGTTCCAAAGTTTTCCGTCTGCAAGTTCTGCGTTTCTGAAGCCTAATTTTTGACCGTCTTTTACCACTCCTAAAACTGCAAACAATCCAGTTCCGGGATTTAGGGTCTGTATTCCTTTTGGAAATGAAAGCGCATATACATTAACCGGAGGCAAGCCAGTAATCGTCAATCCGTTTTTTAAAACCAATTTTGCGTTTTCCAGTTTATTAGATTGAAGAAATTCCGAATTATTTTCCTGAAAAATTCCCACTAAAACCTGAACCGGCTCTTTAAATTTTAACTGTAAAGGAGTATTTGTACCGCTTTTGTATTTATCTAAAGGAAGTTCAATACCTTGAAAACCTTGCAATTCCGGCGCTAAACGAACAATATTATGCTTGCTTCCCGAAAATACATGAGCATATTGTGTGGTTGTGAATGTTTTGTAATTTGATTTTACTATTTCAAATGATGCTGGTTTCCATGCGCTGTTTTGTGCTGAAACTTGAATGCAGACCGTTAACAGCATTAGAAAAGCTGTTTTTAATTTGAAATTGTATTTTGTGTTTTTTGAAAACATTGGTTTTTTTGTTTTTTATTGATTCCAGAATTCCCTCAATCTTGTCATTTCGACGAAGGAGAAATCGCATGCGCTGAATCCGTAAAGTACGTTGCTCTCTGGATGTGATTTCTCGTTCCTCGAAATGACAAGCAAAACTTGAATATTATATCGCTTTATAACTCACTTTATATTCCACATTCGGTTTTACAATCAACTGATATTTATTCTTCGATAATTCTGTAATTGTTCCTGAATTCGTTTTTGGTTTTCCTGAACTTTCAAAAATTAATTTTCCTTCTCCTTCACCTGCTTTTACTTTAATTTCTTTGGTACTGCAATAGATGGCAACTTCTCCATTTGGTGTTGGCACTTTTCCTTCCATCCATTGTAAACCTCCCAGATTTGGCTTGATTTCATATTCTGAATATCCCGGAGCGGTTGGTTTTACGCCTAAATAATATTTTCCTAATAAATAAATCGGACTAGAACCCCAGGCATGGCAAAGACTTTTTCCGTAAGGACGACCATACATGGCTAAATGTTCTGTTCCTTTTTTGTTTGGATTGTATTCTTCCCAAAAAGATGTCGCACCCTCATTCAGCATGCCACCCCAATACTCTTTCATTTCTTTCAACACATAATCTTGTTCCCCCATTGCACACAAGGCTTCCAACTCGTAAAAACGCATGTACGGTGTTGTAATTTGAAGAACATTATCGTTGAGCAATACTTTGTTTTTTATACTTTGCTTTTGTTCTTCATTAAAATAATTAAAAAATATACCGAACATATTAGCGTATCTGGTTACAATATCCTGCATTTTACCGTCGATACGCTGGTGTTTCATCACGTTTTCTTTTTTATCCCAAAACACCTCAAATAACTTTGTTTTTAAATCTTCGGCTAATTTTTCATATTGTTTTTGATCTTCTTTTTCACCAGCAATTTTAGCACTTACCGCCATCGCTTCTAAACTTCTGGCCAAAAGCATTTGCTCAAAACTAACCTCGCCGGTTTTGGGTAATCCGTTTGCCCAATCAATAAAAACCCAGTCGCCTTCTAACGGTTCCAGGAATCCATTTTTGTTTCTTCTTTCTAAACAAAACTCCATCAGCGATTTCATTCTTGGATAAAAAGTCTGGATAAATTTTGTATCGCCTGTGTGCAAATAATAATCATAAACGCCCACGAACCAATACAGTGAATAATCCATTATAATATTAATATGAGCCGTTACAGGTTCTTTACCGCGAAGTGCGAGCAGCGTACGTTCTACAGAAGCTGAATCAAAGAATAAATAATAATTCATTAAATAACTTTGATAAGCATCGCCAGACCAAACCCAGCGGTCGCGTTTAATTCCGTCTATAAAAAATTCGCGAGAGGTTAAATGCATCGTATAAGCCGAAACATCCCAAATTTTATTCAGTTGTTGATCTGATGATTTGAATGCACCACGGTAATCCAATGGCAGATATTCATAAAGCATTGAAATAGAATCATATTTTATCCCTGCATCTGCCTGAACCTGAACATAGCGAAATGCCTTTGAACCATCATGTGTATAGGTTTCCGATTGTTTTCCATCGAAAGATAAATGATCGAGTGTTTCGCATTTAGCAGAATCCAAAGCTTCCTCACGAGATTCACCATAATAAAATGTTACTTTGCCTTTTCCTTTTAAACCGTGAATTTTAATATAACCAAAGGTTTCTTTTCCAAAATCTATTAATTGACCGGCTCCTGCTTTTTCTGTTTTAGCTGCACTCAAAGGTTTAGTCGTTAGTCTAAATCCGGAAGGTTTATTTTCTGGTGAATAAAAATTCCAGGAACCAACGGGCATCCATGGAGTTCCAGACTGCTGTGCTTTTCCGGCTTCGTCAATCCAAAGTTTATCTTCGTTGGTTACCTTCCAGGATGCATCAGACTTAACATATTTACCATTAATAAAAATGGCAGGCAATACTTCCTGATTGTAAACTTTAAAAGAAATTTTGTGTTTTCCTGCAGGAATTTTTATTGATTTTGGCTGTCCGTAAATCTGAACGCCATCTAAAAGTAATTGAAAAGATCCTTCTGAGAAGATTTTTGCCTCATCCGGTTCCGGAATATCTACTTCTGTCTGAAAAGTTACCAATGCATACGGACTGTAATATTGCCAAAGCGGTGGAAAAACTGCTTCGCGTTCTGTCCGTCTTACCTGCATTTTATTGCTCAACCAAATTTCGAAATCGCCTGGATACCAGATCCAAGTCGCTTCTTTTGATTTTTCTTGTGCTAATAGGAAAGTCGAAGGAAATAAAATAACACAGAAAAACAAAAATCTAAAAATGAAAAATCGGCTTTGCATATCTCTTTTTTTTGGAGCTAAAGATAAGTGTTATTTTTACATTTCACAACCTGTTCTGTCCTGTTATTTTGCAAAAGATTGCGATGTTTGATAATTTTTAAGGAAAAAATTACGAGTTATCACTTTTTTAGTACTAAAAAAAACGATCTGCCAATTTTTATGGAACGATGATATAACCGATTTATGTCTATGGATCTAAGCTGTCATTCTTTCAGCTTCATTTTCATCTTCTAAAATATAATTGGAAGGTGTTTTTCCTAAATGCTTCTTAAACATATAGATAAAGGCGCTTGTAGTTTCGTAACCTAAGTTGAAGGCAATTTCTTTTATGGATTGTTTTTCGCCTAAACGTTTTATGGCTTCCAACAATTTTAAGCGTGTGCGCCAGTCGCTGAAATTCATTCCCAATTCTTTAATAAACAAACGGGATAAAGTTCTGGTGCTCATAAACGAAATTTCTGCATAATAGTCGATCGTATTTTTACTCGCAACATCATTCATTAAAAGATCGACTACTTTTTGCAATCTTTCATGATTTGTTGTAGGCAAAAACGTCGCACTTGGCTGAATTAAAGCTAATTCATCTAAAAAGACACCGATGATTCTGTTTTGAGAAGCTGTAAGATTTCCTTGTGTTCCAAAAGAAATGATTTTAAATACCAATTGTTTTAAAAACATTGGAATATCAAAAGAAAAACTTTTTAAGGGCAAACCTTCCATTACAGAAGGATCGATAAAAACACTGTAATAACTAACATCTTTCTGAAAGGTTACCTGATGTTCTACATCACCCGGAAGCCACAAACCCTGTAACGGATTCACAACCCAAATATGATTGCCAACTACCACATTCATTACGCCGGTAGTAGCGTAAATAAGCTGTCCTCTTGGATGAGAATGTGAGATACACATTTCGTTGGTTACCATTTCTGTGTATCCAATAATAGGTATAGATGGATCCAATTGGTATCCATACTGCTGCGCCATTCGATATGTCCGAATCTGGTTATTCATTGTCCAAATATAGTAATTCTGACATTATAATTCTTTTGATCTTTGCAATAAATAAAGCAGTTGCTGTTTTTCAACTTATTTAAAAATCAAAAAATAACTCATGGACACTATAAAAGCAAATCCTGATATACTTAAAAAAACCACCTATTCGATCTTATTTATCATTAGTTTTTCTCACTTAATTAATGATCTTTTACAGGCTGTTGTACCTTCAATTTATCCACTTTTAAAAGAAAATTTTAACTTGAGTTTTTCTCAAATCGGAATTATCACTTTTACCTACCAAATCGTTGCCTCTATTTTGCAGCCGTTTGTGGGTATGTATACCGATAAAAATTCAAAACCTTATTCTTTAATTATCGGAATGTGTTTTACAATGGTGGGGCTTTTTCTGGTTTCGATTGCTTCCAGCTTTACTTATTTATTGCTATCTGTAAGTTTAATAGGAATTGGATCTTCTATTTTTCATCCGGAATCTTCCAGAGTCGCGCATTTGGCTTCGGGTGGAAAAAAAGGATTGGCTCAGTCTATTTTTCAGTTGGGAGGAAATGCCGGAAGTGCCATCGGACCTTTATTGGCGGCGTTTATCATTATTCCGCACGGACAATCTTTTGTTGCCTGGTTTTGTATCATCGCCATTATTGGAATTTTTGCTTTGTACAAAATTGTGCTTTGGTACAGTGAACATTTGTCATTACGAAATGCAAATAAAGCATCTCACCAAATCGAAACACATCATTTATCAAAAAGAACAGTCACTTTTTCACTGATCATTTTATTGGTTTTAATTTTCTCGAAATACTTCTATATGAGTAGTATTACTAGTTATTATACGTTCTTTTTGATTGATAAATTTCACATCAGCATTCAGCAGTCTCAAATCTATTTATTTTTGTTTTCAGGCGCTGTTGCAGCCGGAACTTTGATTGGAGGGCCTATCGGAGATCGATTTGGAAGAAAATATGTAATCTGGGTTTCAATTCTTGGTGTTGCTCCTTTTACAATGTTATTACCTTATGTTTCTTTATTTTGGGTTGGAACATTATCTGTAATCATCGGGTTAATTCTTTCTTCGGCATTCTCTGCCATTTTAGTTTATGCTACTGAATTAATGCCCGGAAAAGTTGGTTTGGTTGCCGGTCTTTTCTTCGGATTTGCCTTTGGAATGGGCGGTTTAGGTTCTGCTATTTTAGGAAAAATTGCCGATGCAACGAGTATAGAATATGTTTTTAAGATTTGTGCGTTTCTGCCGTTGATTGGTGTTATTACAGGGTTTTTGCCAAATATTGAAGGGAGAAAAAAAATTTAAAAGTAATTTTTTAAACACATAGAAATATAGAATTTGGATTATCTGGAAAGCATTTCATTAAATAAAAAAACACATAACGTTCTTGTTGAAAGTTATGTGTTTTTTATTTAAGATTCTCTTTAAAACATAGCTCGTGGTTTCAACCATGGGGACGCAAGATATGTAACATTATGTTTCCCAATTTAAAGAATCCCAAGGTTGAAACCTTGGGCTATGTCTGAAACAATTACGTGATCAAATTATTTCAAATTTAATTCCCATTAAAAATAAATTATGTTCCCATGGTTAAAACCACGAGCTATGTGAATAAATATTTAAATTAATTTCCATTAAAAAACAAATACAAACTAAGAATTACAATCCCTAAAAGTGCAAACAACAATTTCACCTTCTTACTTGTTTTAGGGATATCAGTTTCATCTGAAAAATTAACTTCAGGATTTTTATCCACTAAAGAAATAATAACTGCTGCAACTAAAAGTAAAGCAAAAATGTAAAATGAAATCAGTAAAAAGTGCGGCCAAATCGCATATTCATCTGCAGGGAAAATCCACAGATACAAAACCCCTACAAATAAACTAAAGGCTGAACCCCAGGATAAAGTTGCGTTTACGGCTTTTTTTGTGGTGCGTTTCCAAAAAATACTCAACAAGAAAACCACAGATAATGAAGGCGCCAAAAATCCTAAAACAGCCTGAAAAATATTAAATAAATTTTGTCCTTTTATATTGTCAATCGCAATGGCAATCAGAATTGCAAACAAACATCCGGCTGCAATTGTAATTCTTCCTATTTTAATCTGGTCTTTTATAGTAGCCGTTGGATTAATTTTTTTTACATAAATATCATTGGTGAAAACGGTGCTTAGAGCATTCAAAGACGAACCTATAGTTCCTACCAAAACGGCAATCATCACACAAATTACCAAACCGTTCATTCCGCTTGGGAATAAATTAGTCACCATTGTCATATAGGCTAAATCTGAATTTTTGCCCAATTCGGGATATAAGGCGTAACAAAGAATTCCGGGTAAAATAAACAAAGGCAAAGCCATGACTTTTAACCATCCAATGAAATTAACACCGAGTTGTCCCTGTTCGAGATTTTTTGCTCCCAAAACACTCTGAACCATCGATTGGTCTGTACAGAAAAAAGCCACTGCTGCAACCGGATATCCCAACAAAATAGCCGGCCACGGATAGTGTGCATCGTTTGCAGGCTGCACTAAATTCCAAAAATTAGAAGGCGTTTTTGCAATTAAAACATCGATTCCACCCAATTTTTGTAAACCTAAATAAGACAGTGTAAGCGAAACAACAATCAATAAAATCATTTGAAAAACATTGACTTTTGCAATTGCTTTTAATCCTCCGGCGAAAGTAAAAATTCCCGAAAAAATCACTAAAACAGTAACACTTTGCCACATCGGGATTCCCAGAATCTGACGTACTAAAATGCCTCCGCTAAATAATCCCAACGATAACCAGCTTACTAATATTTTGACCAAAGCATACCAGGCTAAAATATTTTGTGTGCTGTCGCCATAACGTTTTCCCATATATTCGGGCATCGTGCTTACTTTGCTCGCAATATATCTGGGCGCAAAAACCATTGCCAAAAGCAGTAAGAAAACAAATGCGTACCACTCAAAATTTCCGGCTACAATTCCGGTTGCATATCCAATACTCGCAAATGCCAATAAGGAAGACGGACCAACATTGGTGCCCCACATATTAAAGCCAATGCTGTACCAATTAAGGGAATTTCCTGCCAGAAAAAGTGTTTCATTTTTCTTGCTTTGCTTCACGCTTACCACGTACCCAATGATTAATAATGCCACCAAATAAACGGCAACAATTATAAAATCAAGTGTTGTTAATTTATCGTAGATGCTGTTCATAGTCCGTATTCGTTAAGAACATCAGCTATTTTTACTGGCATTCCGGTTTTTAAAGTTTTATCCATTGCCTGCAATAGAGCCACGGTTCCGATACCTTCTTTCATATCCGGATATGCGGTGAAATTTTGTTCGATACTGTCTGCAAAATATTCCAGATAATTTTGATATTCTCCCGCGTGGTGACTTTGCCCTTCAAAACGGAAATAATGTTTTAAGGTTGAATCTCCCCAGGTTATTATTTTTTCTTCGCCATCTTTTGTCGTCACGGCGTAACGTAATTCATGATAATCGGCCTGGCTTGCGCCTTCGGTTGCTCTTAAAATCGTGCTCATTCCGCTATCTCTTTGGGCAGGCTGAGTTGGCGATGTATAAACGCCGCTTACTCTGGCAATTCTTCCATCGGTAGCTTTGAAGATAAAATGCATCGTATCTTCATTTTTTAAACCAGCCTTGCTTCCGTTGCTGCTGATCATTCCGTAACCCATAACTTCTTCAATATTGGGCAAATACCATCTGATGAAATCTACAGGATGGCTCAAACCTCCGTATAGCCATTTGAACGATTGCAATAATGACCATTCTTTTTCTAAAAACCATCTATGATCGGCGTGGTATTGCGCTTCGATTGTAATTAATTCCCCAATTAAACCTTCTTCGTAATCTTTTCGTTGTCTTTTTGCAGGTTCAAAAAATCGTGAACTTTGACCAATAAAAACTTTCTTTCCAGTTTTCTCGCTCAAGGCTAATAATTCTTTTGCATCGGCAAGATTATCGATAAATGGTTTTGTACAAACGACATGTTTTCCATGAAGCAAAGCTTGCTTTACATGTTCGGCATGAAGATGATCTGGCGTGTAAATTGCGATTATATCGATTTCAGCATCATTCAATAAATCATCGTAATTTGTCGTATACGAATGAAAATCAAATTCCTTTGCTCTTTTTTTACACAGATCTTCATTTCTGTCACATACTTTTACAAGTTCTAATTTTGAACTTTCTAAAGCTGCCGACATTGTGCTGCGACCTTCTCCAAGTCCAAGAATGGCTATTTTTAGCATGGGGTGTGGTTATTTTAGATTGTTGATGTTAGTTTTTTTTAGCCACGAATTCACAAATTATTTTTCAAATCTTTGCTATTATTTTTTTCGAATTAATTCGAATAATATCAGATAAAGTATTTCAAAAAATAATTCGTGAATTCGTGGCTAATAATATTTATTTCGTTTCTACTTTGTTCAAGAAAATCCAGGTTTCGTCTGGTTTTGTGCCTTCGATTCCGGTTTGGTATTTTTTCATTAAAGCATTCCAATCGTCTACACGTGGATTATTTTCGGTTGTTTTTGGATTTAATTTGTCCAGATTTTCTCCTTTTGGAACACTAATGATCAACATCAATTGTCTATCATTTTTAAAAACCTGCAATTGCTGAAAATCGGCATTACAGAAACCTTTTGCGATTTCAGGCCATTTTTCGAATTGCGTTTTATGGTATTCTACATATTCGTTTTGCAGTTTTGGATCGTTAACCAAATTGGCGGTTAAAACAATATTTTCCCATTCTGATGCCGGTTTTGAATCTTTGCATCTTTCAAAATTCTGAAAGTCATAAATTGGGTTTTCATATATTTTTATTTGTGCCGAAGGATAAGCGAGAGCCAATTTCTTTTTCGTTCTTTCGGGCTGGTTCATTTTTCCGTAAATCACCAGATGATTTTTCCATTGGTACAATTCCTGACCTACAATTCTAAAACCTACAAGTGTTGATTTGATTTTTTCGAGATCAAAATCAGAACCTGTTAATTCAATCGCGACAGGTTTTGGCATTTCCTGCAATCCCCACGGTTCATCAATAATTACTTCTTTTTCTAGATCAGTATAAGGTGCACGAATTCCCGCAGCGTTTTTAATTTTTGTGCTTACATACGGATCATTATTCTCCCAAACATTTCCCTCAGGACCATTGTGGTTTTTTAATATTTTCTTTTCTGCAATCCAGTTATTTTTAATCGTAAATCCCTGCGTTCCTTCGTCTGTATACAAATACAACCACAAAAACGGATCGTGTGCATATGGACTGTTATACACTTTATCAATATAATTTTCTTCAATTCTGCTGTTGGGCTGCGATGAAAGCGTGTAAATTCCCGAAACATCATGCAAATGTTTGGCATAATGATGAATTTTATTTCCGATTATTTTGTTGTTTTCCATCACATTTTTAGTATGCGTCCAACCCCATCCCATAGAAATTCCGCTATAAGCAACATCCGAAATTTCGTTGTGTTCAATGGTAATGTTTTTTACAAAACCGGCTGCAATTCCCAGACATCCCCAATCTTCATTGGCAACATTGGTAATCAGATTATCTGCAATTATTTCATCAGAACAAATTTCTCTTTCGTCTTTGATCACTAATGGCAAATGTGCTTCGAAAGGTTCTTCGGAGAAAATACCAACATTGATTGCGCTTCCGCCAATGTCTTTAAATAAATTTCCTTTGATGGTATTGTGATTTGTACCTTTATTTAAATCTAATCCTGTTGAAGATAAATGTTCAAAACGACAAGATTCGAATTGATTATTATGAGCATAATTTATCTCAATAGCTGCTCTAGGTCTTCCTACCCAACCTTGATTTTCTAAATTCGCCTGATTTGGAGTTCCCGGAATTTTTAATTTATAAGCATCTAATAAATACATTCCTGCCTGCAACGGAACATGGCCTTGCTGCGAAGGACGAAGCCAGTTGCTGTATTGAAATGAAATTCCTTTAAAATTAAAATGATGCACGGGAGAATCGATGGTTCCTTTGATTTCGACTAAATTCTCTAAAACCGGAACAGTGATTTTTGCAGCATTTAAATCTTCACTTTCTCTTGGAATATAATAAATTTTAGCATTTTTTTTATCCAAATACCATTCTCCGGGTTCGTTCAACAAGGAGATTGCGTTGTTTAAATAAAAGGCGGAGTTTCCATTATTTTTTGAAATCCACGGTGCCGGCCAAGGATGTTCACTTTGAATACGGCTTTCCGGCTGTTCGAATGAAAGTCTGGCGCTGTCTTTTTGAACTTCAATATTTTTGATACGAAGATTGGCTGTCGACCACCACTGAATGATAAACATTTCCATTCCGGGTTCGAACTTTATGGTTTTGTCTTTAAATGGAATCCAGCAAGTTTCTGTCGCGGCATCCCAGGAAAGAATTCTATCCATTTGGTTTCCTGCAGTACTTTTTGCTCTGACAGCTTTTTTTCCGTTCACCCACAATTGTCGGTAATTGATAATTTCACCCGCTTTTTGAGGGGCATCTGCTACCCAGACATTTGCTTTTTTTCCGTTTATTACTGAAGCTTTTTTCCAGTTTTTTATTTCAAACCCCCCGCTGATTATAGGTCTTGCGTTTACATCAGCTTGAATTGTTGTTGGACTTTCGGCAGTTCCTGAATCTTCAGGTCTTACAAATAATGGTTCATTTAAATAATAAGTTCCGTTTTGTACTATAATATGAATACCGTCTTTTATGGATGGATCTTTTAGGCGGCGTAACTCTCTGGCTTTTCTGATGGCCATTTGAACTGTCGCCAAAGGATTTTCTTTTGTCCCGATGTTGGAATCTTTTCCGTTTGGAGAAACCCAAATTTCACCAGCCGAAACTGAAAACACAGAACAGGTTATTAAAAAAGCTGCAAATATTTTATGAAGAGTAGTTAGACGCATTTTGTGGTTTTAATTTTTATAACGCTTAAAAATAATTTAAACTATAAATTTTATGAATAAAAAACTTATATTCTTGACTATTTTAACATTTATACCATTATATGGCACCAATTTAAAGTAACCTCAATATATAAGTATCCTGTACACTCCTGCAATTTACAAAATAAGTGTAATTTTTACACATTAAATGTTTTACCGCAAAGAACGCAAAGGTTTTTTATCAAAGTTGCGTTCTGTACACACAAAGTTCGCAAAGCTAAATCCATATAAAGCTTTGCGGACTTTGTGTTTTTTATAAAAGCTAAGAGTAAAGATCTTTGTGTTCTCCGTAGTGAAAAATAAGCTTGAATAAAAAAAATAACGTCCGACAAATGTCGGACGCTAGATCACAAAAAACCACTTTTGCTTAAACAAACTTAAAAAAAAACTATTTTTATCTATAGAAACCCATTGATACGCCGCCATCTACATTTAAGGCATTTCCTGTCGATTTACTCAACAATCCTCCTGTAAACGCAAAACATGCATTTGCAATATCATCAGGCAATATGATTTCGTTTAATAAGGTGCGTTTGGCATAATACGCCGGAAGTTCTTCTACCGTGATACCATACGCTTTGGCTCTTCCTTCCGCCCATCCTCCAGACCAAATGTTTGAATCTGAAATTACCGCATCGGGATTTACTGTATTGACACGGATTTTATCTGCGCCGAGTTCCGCAGCCATAAGACGTGTTAAATGTGCCTGTGCCGCTTTTGCCGATCCGTAACCCGGATTGTTTGGGCCTGCTACAACAGCATTTTTAGAAACGATGTTTACAATATCACCCCCGAATCCCTGTTTTCTCATCACTTCGATTCCGGCTTTTGAAACAATGAATTGCCCTTTTACCAGAATGTCGTATAATCTGTCCCATTCTTCCAAAGTATGTTCTGCTATGGATTTTGAGATGCTGATCCCGGCGTTGTTTACCACAATATCCACGCCTCCAAAAGCAAGACTTGCTTCATCTAATGCTTTTTCTGTGCTTTTTTCATCTGTTACGTTTAAAAGTGTGCTTGAAACGGCATCTTTTCCAAAGGTTTTGATGAAGTCTTTTGTCGCTTCTTCCAAGCGTTCTTCGTTGATATCATTGATAATCACGCAAGCTCCTTCCTGGGCAAACTTCTTGGCAATTGCTTTTCCTATTCCTCCGGCTGATCCGGTGATAAGGGCAACCCTTCCTGAAAGTGCTTTTGGTTTTGGCATACGTTGCAATTTTGCTTCTTCCAATAACCAATATTCGATATCAAAAGCTTCCTGATGCGGAAGTGAGGTATATTCTGAAACGGCTTCTGCGCCTTTCATAACGTTTACGGCATTCACATAATATTCTGATGCCAAACGTGCCATGGTTTTATCCTTGGCAAAAGTGAACATTCCAACTCCGGGATATAAAATTACAACCGGATTTGGGTCACGCATTGCCGGTGAATTATGTTTTTTGCAGGCATTGTAATAATCCTTGTACATTGCTCTGTACGCCTCAAATGCAGGTTTTAGTTTTGCTTTGATCGCATCAACATCTGATAAATCCTCGTTTGGATCGAGTTCCAAAACAAGCGGACTGATTTTGGTTCTTAAAAAGTGGTCCGGACAAGATGTTCCAAGTGGTGCGAGTTTTTCCAAATCATTGGAATTGATGAATTCCAAAACCCTTGCGTCATCAGTATAATGCCCGATCATTTGGCGTTCCGATGAGCAGAATCCTCTTAAAATCGGCGCTACTTTTGCTGCTTTTAGTTTTCTTGATGTTTCATCAAGACTTTGTATTTTTTGTCCACCAAAAACAGGACGTTTTTTTCCGTAGTTATTTTCTAAATAAGTGGCGCATTTCTCAATCACTTCAAGGGTGTTCATGTAACTTTCATATGACGTATCTCCCCAGGTAAAAAGTCCGTGGGACCCCAGCATGATGCCTCTTAGTTTTTTTCCTTTTTTTTCTGCTTCTTCAAGGCAGGATCTCAATTGCAATCCAAGATCAAAACCCGGACGCTGCCAGCCTACCCAGCCTATCTCGCCATCGAATAATTCTTCGGTGATTTTTGCACCGTCTTTTGCAGCAGCGATTGCAATCGCCGCATCTGGATGCAAATGGTCAATATGTTTGAATGGTAAAAACCCATGTAATGGCGTATCGATTGATGGCGCTTTTGAAGCCAAATCAAAAATACAGTGATTGAACAATTCTACCATTTCGTCTTCGAATTCTATGCCTTTGTAAACATTCTCCAGATTACGAAGCCTGTCAAGGTAAAGTGCCGCACAGCCTGATTTGGTCAAAGTTCCGATATCGCCGCCTGATCCTTTGATCCACATTACCTCTGAGCTTTCTCCTGTTAAGGGATCTTTGTCGGTAATCTTTACAGAAGTATTTCCCCCTCCGTAATTGGTCAATCGTAAATCAGCGCCCAGTAAATTGGAACGGTAAATGAAAAGCGCAACTTCATCCCCTGCCAAGGCCGCCGCTTTGGATTCATCCCAAAGATAGCTCACGTGCTTAAAATTCATATTGATGGTATTTGTATTCGACATGTATATTATTTTTGGTTGTAAACTTGTTGTGTAAAATAAGAGAATGTAAAAAACATAACTATCCTGTACTATCCTTTATGGAAAAGAACGTATTCAACTGAAAACTAAATATTAACAACTAAATCCTACATAAAAAAGAAGAAAAGATTTCAGGAAACAGAATTCAAAAAAGACTTGTAATTGCATGAAAATTAGGCTGGAACTCTGAATTTTTCAGATAAAAAAGAAGGTGGATTATACGGAAAAAAGTGTTTTTCAAAATATATTTATTCTATAGAAATTCTAAAAAATTAATGAAAACAGCCTTATAATTTTTCTTTTTTGCTTGAAAAATCATTCGTAATAATGCTGTATTTATTTTTAAAATATAGATTATTAAAACAGAAAAAGGCTTTCAAATAGTGAATTTGAAAGCCTTTTTTCTTGAATATTTTTGGTCTTATTTTAAAGTTTATAAAATGAAATGGCGTTTTCAAACCAGATTTTATTCTGATTTTCAACAGACAATTGAGCGATATAATCTTCTAAAGTTTTTACAACTTCAGAATAATCTGAAGCCACATTAAGAACCGGCCAATCTGATCCGAACATTAGTTTATCGGCAGAAAAATTTTCGAAAATAACATCCAAATACGGTTTCAAATCATCAGTTTTCCAGTTTTTCCAATCGGCTTCTGTCACCATTCCTGAAATTTTGCAGGAGACATTTTCAGCTTTTGAAATTTCCTGAATTCCTTTTTTCCAGAATGAAATTTCACCAGATTTTATATCGGGTTTGGCAATATGATCGATTACAAAAGGCTGATCCGGAAACTGATTTACCAATTCTATCGCTGCGGGCAATTGACGATGAAAAATAAGAATATCGTAGGCGTAATTGAATTGTTTTAAAGCTGAGATTCCGTTTTGGAAATCTTTTCTCAACATAAAATCATCAGCTTCACCCTGAACAACATGCCGAAAACCCTTTATTATTTTATTCGAAGAAAAATGATTTAATCGTTCTTCAATATTTTCATTTCGAAGATCAACCCAACCTACAACTCCTTTTATGAATTGATTTTTTGCTGCTAAATCGACTAAAAAATCAGTTTCTTCTTCTGACTGACTCGCCTGAACAGCCACACATCCTGAAAATTGATTTTCCTGAAGTAATGGCAAAAGATCATCGGGCAAAAAATCCCTTTGAATTTTCTGCATCGTTTCATCAATCCAACTGTCTCTTACGGGGTCAAATTTCCAAAAATGCTGATGTGCATCAATTCGGTTATTCATGCTTTTTAATTTACATCGTTAATTAAAGCACGATCTAAATGTACGTAACCGCCATCAACAAAAACAAATTGTCCGGTGGTGTGTGACGAACGATCTGAAATGATGAAAAGTGCCGTATCTGCAATTTCTTCAGTTTTGGTCATTCTGCCTTCAAACGGAATACTTTTGTTTATTTTTTTCAAAACCGTTTCTCCATCTGCCAATGTTTTGATCCAGTCTTCGTAGGCCGGCGTATAACTTTCTGCAATAATAATAGCGTTCGAACGAATTCCGAATTGAATTAAATCAACCGCCCATTCTCTGGTCAAGCCTAAAACGCCACCTTTCGCAGCAGCGTAACCCGAAGTTCCGCCCTGACCTGTTAAAGCTACTTTTGAACCAATATTCAGAATATTTCCTTTTGATTCTTTTAAGTATGGAAGTGCATATTTCACCAATAGAAAATAGCTTACTACATTCAGCTTCAAAGAATTCATGAACTCTTCGTAGCTTGAATCTAAACCTGCACCGTCATTTACGCCTACATTGTTAATTACGGCATCAATTCTTCCGTATTTTTCAACGATTTTTTTTACTGCATTTTCAATTTCTGTTGGATCAGTTACATCAGTTTCAACAAATAAAGAATCGATTCCTCTTTTTTGAAATGCTGCGGCATAATCTGCTCCTCTGCTGTTTCTGTCAACCAAAACCGGAATTGCGCCTTCATCTGCAATTCGGTTAATAATGGTTTCTCCAATACTTCCCTGCTTTCCGGCAGAACCAGAAACAACGATTATTTTATTTCTTAAATTTAAATCCATTTTGTGGTTATTAAGGTTTTATCAAATAGATAGATTTTTTTTAAACACATAGAAACATAGATTTTGATACTGATGATTAGGCGTTTCACTTGCCTTAATAAACATAGCTATGTGTGAAAAACGAGTTTCTTTTGATTTACTTTTTCTCAAAAAAAAATCTATGTTTCTATGTGTTTAAAATTTAATCGAAGTGTTATTCAATTTCAATCAATGCTTTGATTACATTATTTTTAGGATCAATCAATTGTCCAAAATCGTTGATCATTTCTGAAAAACTGGTTTTGTGCGTGATGTATTTTTTCGGGTCGATTTTGCCTTCTTTTAAACATTTCATTACATATTCAAAATCTTCAATAGTAGCATTTCTGCTGCTCATTAAAGTGGATTCTCTTTTATGAAAATCAGGATGACTAAAACTTAATTCTCCTTTTTGAAGTCCCACCAACACAAATCTTCCGCCATGAGAAATATAATTGAAAGCGCTGTTCATCACATTTCTGTTTCCGGTTGCGTCAATTACAACATTCGCCATATCGCCGTTTGTAATTTCTGCTAATTTTTGAGCAACGTCATCATGCAACGGATTTATAGTTTCATCGGCATGAAGTTCGTCTTTACAAAAACCTAATCTGTATTCGTTAATATCCATTACGATAACTTTAGCTCCGGCAATTTTAGCAAACTGAATCAATCCGATTCCGATTGGTCCGGCGCCCATTACTAAAACGGTGTCTGTTGCTTTTACAGCAGCTCTTCGAACTCCGTGTGCTGCAATTGCCAATGGTTCAACCAATGCCAACTGATCATAATCAAGACCTTGACCATGAAGTAAATATTGCTCTGGAATTGTTACATATTCTGCCATTCCGCCATCAATGTGAACTCCAAAAACTTTAATATTTACACAGCAATTCGTCAATCCGTTTCTGCAGGCAACACATGTTCCGCAATTGAAATACGGAATAAAAGTTACTTTATCGCCGGGTGTAAAACCTTTCGCATTTCCCTTTACATATTCTGCTGCAAGTTCATGACCTAAAATTCTTGGATATTCAAAATAAGGCTGTGTTCCGCCAAAAGCGTGAATATCAGTACCACAAATTCCTATTCTTTTTATCTTCAGTAAAACCTCTCCTTCTTTTGGTTCCGGAATTGGTTTTTCTTTCAGAATAAATTCCTGTGGTTTTTCACATACTATAAATTTCATCTTAAAGTTTTCTTTTAATTTTTCTGGTATGCTACTGCGGTTTGTTTACTTGTACCCAAACCTTCAATTCCCAATTCTACAACATCTCCCGGTTTTAGGTAAATTGGTTCCGGTTTAATTCCCAAACCAACTCCCGGAGGCGTTCCTGTACTGATAATATCGCCAGGAAGCAATGTCATAAACTGACTTAAATAGTGCAGCAAAAACGGAATTTTGAAAACTAGATTTAAGGTGTTGCTATCCTGATATTTTTTACCGTTTACAGTAAGCCACATCGATAAATTATCAACATCTTTTACTTCATCTTTTGTAGCCAAAAATGGTCCGAGCGGCGCAAATGTATCACTGCCTTTTCCTTTTGCCCATTGTCCGCCACGCTCGATTTGAAATTCTCTTTCGCTATAATCATTTAATAAAGCATAACCAGCAACATAATCTAATGCTTCGGCTTCTTCCACATAACTTGCTTTTTTACCTACAACAAATGCAAGCTCCACTTCCCAATCTGTTTTTACACTGTTTTTAGGAATAATCAAATTATCCTCAGGTCCACATAATGAAGTGGTTGATTTAAAAAAGATAATTGGTTCCGTCGGAATTGGTGCTCCGGTTTCTTTGCAATGGTCTACATAATTTAAACCAATACATATTATTTTTGAAGGTCTCGCAACCGGAGATCCTAAACGTACACTTGAATCAACTTCAGGTAAAGTCGGATTGCTTGCTAATGCTTTTTCTAATTTTTCTAAACCGTTTTCTTCAAAAAAACTTTCGTTAAAGTCTGAAACAATTGACGAAACATCATATCTTTTTTCACCAATTAAAACTCCTGGTTTTTCTTTTCCGATTTCTCCAAAACGTATTAATTTCATTTTTTTCTTTTTTAAGGTTCTGAGTTGCTAAGGTTCTGAGGTTCTAAGTTTTCTTTTTATCTTAGATACTTAGAACCTTAGTAACATTCTAATCATTTATTTTTAGCCACTAAGGCACTAAGTCGCTAAGATTCTAAGTTTTTGGCTTAATAACTTAGCATCTCAGAACCTTAGCAACTTTTCTCAGTTATTTAATTTGATAAATCCTCCGTCGATTGGGTAATCGCAGCCTGTGATAAATCCGGCTTCGTCGCTGCATAAGTATAATGCGAGAGCTGCAATTTCATCCGGTTTTCCCATTCTTCCTATTGGTTGTGATTGTGATAATTTTTCGAACATCTCTGCTTCCTTTCCTGCATAATTTTTCGAAATAAAACCATCAACAAAAGGCGTGTGAACTCTTGCCGGAGAAATAGAATTACAACGAATATTTTCTCCTATATAATCTTTTGCAACAGATAATGTCATGGCCATAACTGCTCCTTTTGCTGTAGAATAAGCAAATCGATCCGGGATACCAACCCATGCCGCAATTGATGCCATGTTGATAATTACACCACCATTCGAAAGTCGGAATTGTGGAATCGCAGCAAACAAACAATTGTAAACTCCTTTTACATTTACATCCATAACACGATCAAAATCAGCTGCCGGCGTAGTATCTACTTTTCCAACATGGGCAATTCCCGCATTGTTTATTAAAATATTGATATTGCCTATTTTTTCAAATGTTGCGATTACTTCTTCCTGATTCGCCACATTACAGGCATGAGAAAAAGCTGTCCCTCCAGATTTTACAATTTCATCCAATGCTTCTTTTGCATTTTCGATTGTTAAATCTATAATATGAACTTCTGCTCCTTGTTTTGCGAATAATGTTGCAATTGCTTTTCCTATTCCGCTGCCTCCACCGGTTATTACTGCTTTTTTATTTTTTAATGAAAACATGTTATAATTATTAAGTCATTTATGTATCTGATGTCGCTTTAGCATTCAAAATTCTTTTAAAAAATTAATAAATGTAGAATCAACAATTACAAAAGTATATTTTAATATTAATATTTGAGATATATTTTCAGTTGAATGTCCTAAAATGATTAAACTTTAATAAATTATAACATTTTTTACACCGTTTGTAAAAAAAATACCCATAAGATTAACATACTTCAAAAAATGAGTGTTAATAAACCCATCAACTGTTGTTCAATTCAATCTTATTTCTATTTTTGTAATTGTATATTTTACATTTATTAATTTTCGAATAAAATCATCACTATAAATTTTACTAAAAATGACGATATTAAAAGGGATAACCTGGAATCATACAAGAGGTTTATTGCCAATGGTTGCTACAGCTCAGCGATTTACAGAATTAAATCCCAGAGTTGAAATTACGTGGGAGAAAAGAAGCCTTCAGGAATTTGCAGATGCTTCTATCGAAGATTTAGCTAAAAGATTTGATTTGCTTGTAATCGATCACCCATGGACAGGCTTTGGTGCGCACTCAAAAACCATCTTACCATTATCAGATTATTTATCATCAGAATATATAAAAGACCAGGAATTAAATACTGTTGGACGCTCTTACGGAAGTTACGTTTTTAACGATAAATTATGGGCATTGCCAATCGATGCAGCGACTCCGGTTGCAGCAGCGCGTTTGGATATTTTAGAAAAAGAAGGATTAAAAGTTCCGCAGACTTATGACGATTTATTGGCTCTTGCCAAAAAAGGATTGGTTGCGTTTGCAGGAATTCCGGTTGATGTTTTAATGAGTTTTTATATGTTTTGCTGCAGTTTGGGCGAAGCTCCTTTTCAATCTACAGAAAAAGTGATTTCTCCGGAAACAGGAAAAAAAGCGTTGCAGATGTTTAGAGAACTGGCACAATTAATTGATCCGGCTAATTTTAACCGAAATCCGATTCAGGTTTATGAAGCAATGGTAAATTCAGATGAAATTGCCTATTGTCCATTTGCTTACGGATATTCTAATTATTCAAGAAGTGGATATGGTAGAAAGTTGCTTCATTTTTACGACTTGGTTCGTTTAAATGATCAGCCTATGATTAGCTCTTTGGGCGGAACAGGATTGGCAGTTTCTTCGTTTAGTAAAAATATTCCGGAAGCCATTAAATATGCTGAGTTTACCGGTTCTTCTCATACACAGCAGAATATTTTTGCTGATAATGGCGGACAACCCGGACATCTTCAGGCATGGAAAAGTGACCGAATCAATTCGTTAACGCATGATTATTTCAAAAATACCTTACCGGCTTTAGAAAGAGCATTTCTGCGCCCAAGATATTCCGGACATATGTATTTTCAGGATCACGCCGGCGATGTAGTTCGTGATTATTTGATGAATGGCGGAGAGGAAGAATTGGTTTTGGAAGTAATGAATTCGCTTTATGCGAAATCTTTAAATTTAGTAACGGCATGAAACCACTTGAAGGATTAGTTGTTTTAGAATTTTGCCAGTTTTTGGCCGGGCCTTCTGCCGGATTAAAATTAGCCGATTTAGGAGCCAGAGTAATTAAAATTGAGCGCCCAATAAAAGGCGAAGCGTGCAGACAATTAAGCATTAAAGATCTTTTTGTTGACGACAGCAGTTTGTTATTTCACACGATTAACAGAAATAAGGAATCTTTTGCAGCCGATCTTAAAAACCCGGAAGATTTAATTCTAATCAAAAAACTAATTGCCAAAGCGGATATTATGACACATAATTTCAGACCTGGCGTAATGCAAAAAATAGGTTTGGATTTTAATGAAACGCTTACTATTAATCCTAAAATAATTTACGGAACAATTACAGGTTACGGAAATATTGGACCGTGGGCTAAAAAACCCGGACAAGATTTATTGTTACAATCGCTTTCGGGATTAAGCTGGTTAAGCGGCAGAAAAAGTCAGGGACCGGTTCCGTTTGGTTTGGCTGTAGCCGATTTAATGTGCGGGAATCATTTCGTTCAGGGAATTTTAGCGGCTTTATTGAAAAGAGCTAAAACCGGAAAAGGTGTTTTGGTCGAAGTAAGTTTACTAGAATCTGTTCTGGATGTACAATTTGAAGCGATTACGTCTTTCTTAAATGATGGCGGAAAATTGCCGGAAAGAGGCGATGTAAAAGGAAGCGCTCATGCTTTTTTGAGTGCACCATATGGGGTTTACAAAACTCAGGATGGATATATTTCATTGGCAATGGGTGATTTACTTTTCATTGGAAATACATTAGAAGTTGATTTAAATAAATATGCTGATAAACAAGACTGGTTTACTTTCAGAGATGAAATCAGAGAATTATTAGCCGAAAAAATAATAACGCAAACCTCAGATTATTGGTTGAATTTGCTTCAAAAAGAAGGAATCTGGTGTGGAAAAGTGCTTAATTATGAAGAATTAGACAATCAGACTTTTGTGAATGAATTACAATTGAAACAAACCGTTCAAAATTCTGCCGGAGAAAAATTAGTGACTACAAGAAGTCCAATTCAGCTTGACGGAAAAATTTTAACCAGCATAAAAGCTGCTCCAAAAGTTGGAGAAGACAATTTAGCAATACAAGAAGAGTTTATTCGCTGAATCATAAAAATAAACGATTAAACAGATAAACGATAAAACGGTTAAACAAAAAAATGAAACCTTTAGAAGATTATTTAATAGTAGATTTTAGCCAGTTTCTTTCTGGTCCGTCGGCTAGTTTACGCTTGGCTGATTTGGGCGCGCGCGTTATAAAAATTGAAAAACCGGGAACGGGAGATATTTGCAGAACTTTATATACTTCTGATTTAATTATGAACGGAGAATCTTCTGTTTTTCATACGATTAATAGAAACAAAGAATCATTCGCCATTGATTTTAAACAACCGGAAGAACTTGAAAAATTAAAAAAATTATTGGCTAAATCCGATGTTATCATGCATAATTTCAGACCGGGCGTTATGGAACGTGTGGGACTGAGTTATGAAGATGTTAAAGCTATTAATCCAAATGTAATTTATGGTTCGATTTCCGGTTTTGGCACTCATCCTGATTTAAAAGATTTGCCGGGACAGGACTTGCTTTTACAATCGTTAACAGCATTAACATGGCTGAGTGGCAATCAGGAAGATGGTCCGGTTCCGATGGGATTGTCAATTGTCGATATGTTGGCCGGTGCACATTTGGCTCAGGGAATTTTAGCTGCTTTATATAGAAAAGCAACTCAAAATATCGGAGCTTCTGTTCAGGTAAGTATGTTAGAATCTGCTTTTGATTTTCAGTTTGAAACGATTACCACTTTTTTTAATGATGGCGGTGAATTGCCTGTTCGGACTAAAACCAATAATGCACACGCTTATTTGGGCGCGCCTTACGGAATTTACAAAACCAACAACGGCTTTTTAGCTTTGGCAATGGGTTCGATTCCGGTTTTGGCTTCACTTTTAAAATGTGATGGGTTATTACAATTTCCGGAAAATAAATTTCATTTAAGAGATGAAATCAAAAATATTTTAGCTGAGCATTTACAAACTCAGGATACAGATTTTTGGTTGAATATTTTAGAACCAGCCGATATTTGGTGCGCAGGCGTATTAAATTATCAACAGCTTTTTACCGAAGAAGGTTTTAAAGTTTTAGATTTTACGCAGAAAGTTGAAATGCTGGATGGCTATTCGTACCAGACAACAAGATGCCCGATTAAAATAGATGGTGAATATTTAACTTCTGGTAAAGGTTCTCCAAAATTGGGACAGGATAATGAGAAGATTATTAAAGAATTTATAGCTGTCTAAATGAAAAAAATAAGAATTGCAGTTAGAAAATTTGATCCTTTTGAAAGTACACTTCAAAAGTTATGGGATTTGTTTTGCCTGAAATATAATATTGAAGCTGAAGCCGAAATGATTCCTCTCGAATTGCATGATCTTTATGAAGAAACGATTACCAATAAAGGTTTAAAAAATGGTACCTGGGATATTGCCCACATTAATACCGATTGGATTTTTGACGCTGCAAATGCTAAAGCTGTTCTGGACTTAACCTCTTTTATCAATCAAAATCCTCCGAAAGATTATCCGCAAGGCTGGCATAAATCATTGTTGAATTTACAGCAAATTAACAACGGAACGTACGGTTTGCCTTTTCACGATGGTCCGGAATGTTTGATTTTTAGAAAAGATTTATTTGAAGATTCGAATGAAAAACAAAACTTTAAAAACCAATTTGGTTACGAATTAAATCCTCCAAAAACCTGGGAACAATTTGTTCAGATAGCAGAATTTTTTAATCGTCCGGAAGAAAATCTTTTTGGTTGTGTGTTTGCCAATTATCCGGATGGTCACAATATGGTTTTTGATTTCTGTCTGCAATTATGGACGCGTGGCGGATCTTTATTAGACGATCAAAATAAAATTAATATTAATCATTCTCAAGCAATTGAAGCGCTTGATTATTATAGAAAAATTGTAAACAATAAAAATGCCGTTCACCCTAAATCGAAAAGTTTTGGCTCTGTAGAAGCAGGTCTGGCTTTCGCCGAAGGACAAGCAGCAATGGCAATTAACTGGTTTGGATTTGCTTCGATGTGTGAAGTGATTTCGGAATCGAAAGTAAAGGGAAAAGTTGATATTACAGAACTTCCCTCCGATCCAAATCACAAAACTGCTTCTTTAAATGTTTATTGGTTGTATACCATTGGCATTGGAAGCAAACACAAAGAACTTGCCTACGATTTTTTAAGATTTGCTACTTCTCCAAAAAGCGATAAATTATTGACAAATGAAGGCGGAATTGGCTGCAGAAAATCAACCTGGAATGATGAAGAAATCAATCATATTATTCCTTTTTATCATAAACTCGAAATGCTTCACGAAAATGCATTGACTTTACCGCAAACTCCAGTCTGGCCAAAAGTAGCAGAGTTAATAGATAAAATGGTTTTGAAAGCAATTGAAAGTGATATTCCGTCAGAAGTATTATTAGAAGAAACTCAGAACAATATTTGCGAAATCTTTGTTAAAGTTTAAAACTTTGACAAAGATTAAAAGTAACTCAAAAAAACTTAGTAACTCAGAATCTTAGTGACTTAGAAACTTTAAAAAAAAATTATGAATATTCCATATAAACCTAAATTACCGGAAACCAACCAACCGATTATCATCATCGGCGCAAGCGGTATTGTAAAAGATGCCCATTTACCCGCTTATGAAATGGCCGGTTTCAGTGTTTTTGGTATTACAAACAGAACGATTTCAAAAGCGCATGATCTGGCAAAGCAATTTAAAATAGATTATGTATTTGAAAGTGTTGCCGATGCTGTAAAAAATGCACCTTCGAATGCTGTTTATGATATTACGGTGCTGCCTGATCAATATATCGAAATTTTAGAACAGCTTCCTGATGGCGCAGCCGTACTTATTCAGAAACCGATGGGAAATGATTTGGCGCAAGCCAGAGAAATTGTTGCCGTTTGCGAAAGAAAAAAATTAGTCGCCGGAATAAATTTCCAGTTACGCTTCGCCTCTTTTGTAAGTGCTGCAAGATATTTAATCAATGAAGGAATTATTGGTGAGTTGTATGATTTAGAATTTAAGGTTACCGTAAATACACCTTGGGAATTGTTTCCACTTATTAAGGAACATCCAAGATTAGAAATTCTTTTTCATAGTGTTCACTATATCGATTGCATTCGTTCATTTTTAGGAAATCCAAAAAGTGTGATGGCAAAAACAGCCAGACATCCCCTAAAAAAATTATCCTCAAGCCGATCGACTATTATTTTAGATTATGGGGATGACAAACATGTGGTAATTAATACGAATCATGATCATCATTTTGGACCAATACACGAAGAAAGTTTTATCAAATGGGAAGGAACAAAAGGCGCCATTAAAGCAAAAATGGGTTTGTTGATGAATTATCCTGATGGTTTGCCTGACGAATTTGAATATTCTTTACAAAATGAAAATGGTGAATATGAATGGAAAAAAATTGAATTGGAAGGTTCGTGGTTTCCCGAAGCTTTCATTGGAACTATGTCAAACTTAATGCGTTTCAAAGAAGGTTCTGATGACAAATTATTAGCAAGTGTACAAGATGTTTTGGATACGATGAAAGTAGTTGAAGCCTGCTACATCAGTAATGAAAGCGGCGGAGTTTCATTAAACGAATTATATTTTACCATATAAGTTCATTACCTCAGTTGAGCAAATAAATTTCAAAAACATAAAAAATAAAATCAAAGAATTAATAAACCATCTAATTGATATAAGTTCCGTTAAGCTTCACGCAAAAATTAAATGAACTTATATCACTTATATGGTGAAAACAAAAAGATATGTATTTCAAATCAACATTTTTTGAAGATTACCAAATTGGCGACAAACGTGTCACTTTTGGAAGAACTATTACAGAGACCGATTTTGTGGTTCACGCTGGTCATACGGGAGATTTTTTTCCGCATCATATGGATGAAGAATGGTGCAAAACACAACCTTTCGGCCAACGAATTGCACACGGAACTATGGTTTTTAGCATCGGCATCGGATTGACTGCATCAGAAATAAATCCCGAAGCTTTTTCTAAAGGTTACGATCGTATGCGATTTGTAAAACCAGTACATATTGGCGACACCATCCATTCTGAAATTACAATTTCTGAAAAGGGAGAAGCCAAAAAGCCAGATATGGGAACTGTTACTGAACACGTAGAAATTATTAATCAACGTGGTGAAGTGGTTCTGGTGTGTGATCATTTATTATTAGTTAAAAAAAGTATCTAAGTTACTGAGTTCCTAAGATTCTAAGTTCTAAACATTAAAACAATCCAGCTAAGACACAAAAGCGCAAAGAAAAATTCTAATAAAACTTTGTGACTTTGTGCCTTCGTGGCAAAAAAAACTAACTATGCAAATAACCAACCAAATTGGCGACCAACACGAAGTCGCTACAGAAAAAGGAACAGGAAATAAATATCTTTTACCTTTTATTTTAATTACCAGCTTATTTTTCCTTTGGGGAATGGCTCACAATCTGGATTCTATTTTAATTCCACACTTAAAAAAAGCGTGTGAATTAAACAATCGTCAATCGACGTTGATTGATACTGCAGTCTTTTTTGCTTATTTTATAATGGCAATTCCCGCAGGAATACTGATAAAAAGATTCGGATATAAAAATAGTATTATTACCGGATTATTAGTTTTTGCCACAGGAGCATTTCTATTTGTTCCAGCTGCAAATACAAGAACTTACGAATTATTTTTATTTGCCTTATTTGTAATTGGATGCGGACTTACGATTTTAGAAACAAGTGCTAATCCGTATGCTGCGATTTTAGGGCCAGCAGAATCATCTTCAAAAAGATTAAATTTAGCGGCATCATTTAATGGTCTGGCTGCAATGGTTGCACCAATAGTTGGTTCACTATTTATCTTGTCCGGAAAAACACATACACCAGAGCAAATGGCGGCGATGCCAGAGGCTACAAAAGCAGTTTACTTATTAGAAGAGGCTTCTGCTGTAAAATTACCTTATATCATTTTGGGAAGTGTATTGGTATTAGTAGCCATATTATTCTACTTTATGCATTTGCCTTCGATGAAACCACAACATACAGAAGTTGAAGTTAAACCAGGTTTTTTCTCTGTTTTAAAATTTTCTCATTTAAGTTGGGCAGTTGTTGCACAGTTTTTTTATGTTGGTGCTCAAGTTTGTATTACCAGTTTTTTTATCAGAATTGCTCAACAAGGCGCAGGATTAGATGAAAAGACAGCGGGATATTATCTTGGTATTTATGGCTTTCTTTTTATGGCTGGCCGTTTTATTGGTACTTTCTTTCTAAAGTTCGTAAAAGATTATGTCTTGCTTTCAATCTATTGTGTAATCAGTATTTTGCTTTGTTTGGTGGCTATTTACGGAACCGGAGTTTATGTAATTTATGCATTAGGCGGAATTGGATTCTTCATGTCAATTATGTTTCCGACTATTTTTTCTTTAGGTCTGGTTGGATTAAAATCAAATACCGAAACGGGATCTTCGTGGCTGGTAATGGCAATTGTAGGCGGCGCAATTTTACCTTACGGAATGGGAACTTTAATTGATATGAATCACGATGATATTCAATCGGGATATATCATTCCATTGTTGTGTTTTATTATCATTCTTTATTTTGGTGTATTTGGACACAAAGTAAAAAATATCTTTTCAATAAATTAACTTTTATAAATTCCCAAGTTAGACTAACTTGGGAATTCTTTTTTAATGAAATAATTGATCGATAATGATAAAAACAATTCAGATATTTTGTTTATTTCTGCTTATTCCAAGCAATATATTATTCGCGCAAAAAGATAAATCTTATGATATTGTTGTCGCTACAGATGGAAGCGGAAATTTCACTAAAGTACAAGATGCATTTGATGCCGTTCCTGATAATAGTTTAAAACGCACAGTAATTTTTGTAAAAGCCGGTGTTTATAAAGAAAAATTAAAATTGATATCGACCAAACCAAATGTCACCTTAATAGGGGAATCCTACAAAAATACGATCCTCACTTATGACAATTACGCTGAAATTGCAGGAGGAACAAGCAAATCGTTTAGTACTCTTATTGAAGCCAATGACTTTTTTGCAGAAAATATCACTTTTGAAAATACAATTGACAGCAATTTACCTCAATATAAAAAAGGTGGTCAGGCAGTAGCATTAATGCTAAATGGTGACAAAGCGATATTTCATAATTGCAAAATAAGCGGTTTTCAAGACACTTTTTATCTAAAGGCGAACAAAAGGACATATATAAAAGATTGTCTCATTGACGGAACTACAGACTTTATTTTTGGATCTGGTATTGCTTTGTTCGAAAATTGTTTTATTCAAAGTAAAAGAGACTCTTATATTACTGCCAGCAATCAGGATGCTGGTAAAAACAAATTTGGCTTTGTATTCAAAGATTGTGTTATAATGGCTTATCCGAAAAATGCTGCAACAAAAGTTTCTTTGGGAAGACCATGGGGAGCCGGTGCCAATGTAGTTTTTATACATTGTTTTGAAGAATCGCATATTATCCCTGAAGGCTGGTCAGTATGGTCTAAAGATCCTGAGCATAAAGCATACAACAATTGGAAAACTGCTTTTTACGCCGAATATGATTGTTATGGTCCAGGCTATAAATCGGATAATCGTATTTCATGGTCACATCAGCTAAACAAAACAGAAGCATCAGCATACATCAAAGAAAAAATATTTGCTGCAAATAGTACAACTGCAAATAATTTCGAAGAAGATTGGAACCCAATAATCGAAAATGAAAATTGCCGTTCTATATTGCCTTCAAAGAAAGCTACGAATGCAGATTCAGTCTTTAAAAAGGATTTTAATTAGTCGCCAAAAACTTAGAATTTTCACTATTAAAGCTTTGACAAATCAATACTTTTTTAAATTCTTCACTAAACTACGTTTTATATCTGTTAAAGAACTAATTCAATATTATATTAAGGAGGAAAGTCTATGAATTTCATTAAACAATAAATATTTAGTTCCCTATTTTTGGCGTTTCCCTACGGGCCGGGCTGTCCACTATATCTTTTGCGCTATCGGTTTAAAGTTTTAAGAAAAGTTAGACAGCGCAAAAGGATGCCGTTTCCATCCCTAACGCAATCTGTGTAATACAGGTAGCGGCTTTAGAAAAAAATTCCGCACAATCTTCTAAAGTAAAATAGATCCATTGATTTAACCAAGTTATGTATAGATAGAAAGGATATAAAACAAAAAATCCTCATCAAATACATGATGAGGATTTTAAAAGAAAGGCGACGACATACTCTCCCACATAACTGCAGTACCATCTGCGCAGGCGGGCTTAACTACTCTGTTCGGGATGGGAAGAGGTGAGCCCCGCCGCAATAACCACCTTAAGAAGTTAT